>Ga0180216_1000007_pt1 | contig 465820 bp, 442 predicted proteins | sample eDN3rd37CBELigMG_FD_128879 | JGI IMG/M metagenome (GOLD analysis project Ga0180216, IMG submission 128879) | Enriched Miracle-Growth compost microbial communities from Emeryville, California, USA - eDNA 3rd pass 37_C BE-Lig MG (version 2)... ...
CATCGTGACCAGCCGGCACGGGGTGATCCTCGCCGAGTTCCACCTCGAACCCGACCTCGACTACCACCCCAAACAACCCCGCTAACGCGGGTTCACCCGGAAACGATGTCTCGACACATCACACGGAGGGGCGGACGGGAATCGAACCCGCGTAATCAGTTTGGAAGACTGAGGCTCTACCATTGAGCTACCGCCCCGGGACCCCGAGCGTGCGGGGACCGACCGACAGCCTACTGCCAGCGCGGACCCGATCGATGAGCGCGGCGCGAAAGCACCGGGCCGTCCGCTAGACTCGTCCGTCGGTAAGCGGGGCGTAGCTCAGCTTGGTAGAGCGCCCGCTTTGGGAGCGGGAGGTCGCAGGTTCAAATCCTGTCGCCCCGACGGTGTCCCGATCGCCGGGCTCGCACCGAGCAACGGCGTCGTCCGGACCACAGGACCCCCAGCCCAGGAGTATTCACGTGAAGACCATCGTCGAGCAGCTCAACCCCACCCGCTCGAAGCTCACCATCACCGTGACCCCCGAGGACCTCCAGCCCTCGGTCAAGCACGCGTACGAGCACATCGGCTCGCAGGTCCAGATCCCCGGCTTCCGCAAGGGCAAGGTCCCCGCGGCGATCATCGACCAGCGCATCGGCCGCGCCGAGGTGCTCCAGCACGCCGTCTCGGACGGTCTCGATCGCTTCTACCGCCAGGCGATCTCGGAGGAGAAGCTGCGCCCGGTCGGCCGCCCCGAGGCCGACATCACTCAGCTCCCCGAGGTCAAGGACTTCTCGGGCGACCTCGTCATCACGATCGAGGTCGACGTCCGCCCGCAGTTCGAGCTCCCGAAGCTCGACGGTCTCAAGCTCGAGGTCGAGACCGCCAAGGTCACCGCCGCCGACGTCGACGCCGAGCTCGAGCAGCTCCGCACCCGCTTCGGCACCCTCGTGACCGTTGACCGCCCCGCGGCGAAGGGCGACTTCGTCACGCTCGACCTCGTCGCGACGATCGACGGCGCCGAGGTCGACCGCGCGTCGAGCATCTCCTACGAGGTCGGCTCGGGCGAGCTCCTCGAGGGCATCGACGAGGCGATCGACTCCCTGACCGCCGGCGAGACGACCTCCTTCGAGTCGACGCTCCTCGGCGGCGAGTACGAGGGGCAGTCGGCGCTCATCGAGGTGACGATCACGGCCGTCAAGGTCCGCGAGCTCCCCGAGCTCGATGACGAGTTCGCGCAGCTCGCGTCCCAGTTCGACACGGTCGCGGAGCTCAAGGAGGACCTCAAGGCGCAGGCCGCGCGGAGCAAGGCATTCGCCCAGGCCGCCGAGGCGCGCGACAAGGTCGTCCCGGCGCTCATCGAGGGGCTCGACATCCCGGTGCCGCAGGGCATCATCGACGACGAGGTGCACCGCCACCTCGAGTCGGAGGGGCGCCTCGACGACGACGTCCACCGCGCCGAGGTCGCCGAGGCGAGCGAGAAGGCCTTCCGCACGCAGTTCGTGCTCGACGCGATCGTCGAGCAGGAGGAGATCAAGGTCTCGCAGGGCGAGCTCTCGACCCACCTCATCCGGGCCTCGCAGCAGTACGGCATGAACCCGAACGACTTCGTCCGCACGCTCGACGAGGCCGGCCAGATCCCGGCGATGATCGCCGAGGTCGCGCGCAACAAGGCGCTCGCGGTCGTCCTCGAGAAGGCGAAGGTCGTCGACGGGAAGGGCAAGGCGGTCGACGTCTCCGAGTTCGTCAAGGCGTTCGTCGGCGAGCCGGAGGGCGACATCATCGAGGCCGGCGCCGACCACGACGAGCACGACCACGAGGGTCACGACCACGAGCACTGAGCTGCGTTACCGCGCGTGACGCGCGGACATGACCGCGACCCCGCGCATTCGTAGGATCGCATGGTGACCCCGTCCGCGCAGCCGAACGAGCCCGAGCGCGCGCTCGGGGATGCGACGCTCGCGGTCCACGTCGGCAACACGATCGACGACGGGACGGGCGCGGTGCGCACCCCGCTCACGCTGAGCAACTCGTATGCGCTGCCGTACGACCCGCGCGAGGTCGACTGGTCGGTCCCCGATCAGCTGCTCTACACCCGCACGAGCGGGATCAACCAGCTCGCGCTGCAGCGCAAGATCGCGGCGCTCGAGGGCGCGGAATCGGCCGTCGTGCTCGGCAGCGGCGTCGCCGCGACGCACGCCGTCCTCTTCACCTACCTGAGCTCGGGCGACCACGTCGTCGTCTCGAAGGAGATCTACGAGGCGAGCTACAACCTCTTCGTCGAGCTCCTGCCGCGGAAGTTCGGCATCCACGCGACCCTCGTCGACATCGCCGACCTCGAGGCCGTCCGCGCGGCGATCCGCCCTGAGACGCGGCTCGTCTTCACGGAGACGATCGCGAACCCGACGACGACGATCGCCGACCTCCCGGCCCTCGCCGCCATCGCCCACGCGCACGACGCGCTCCTCGTCGTCGACGCGACGTACACGCCGCCGCCGCGCTTCCGATCGCTCGAGCACGGCGCCGACCTCGTCATCCACTCGCTCACGAAGTACATCAACGGGCACGGCGACGCGCTCGGCGGGGCCGTCGCGGGCCGCACGAGCCTCATCGACCCGATCAAGCAGCAGGCGATGGTCGACGTCGGCGGGGTCATCTCGCCCTTCAACGCCTGGCTCATCCAGCGTGGCACCGTGACCCTGCCGCTCCGGCTCGAGCGGATCGTCGCGAGCGCGCAGCGCATCGCCGAATGGCTCGAGGCCGACCCGAGGATCGACTGGGTCCGGTTCACGGGCCTCGCCGCGCACCCGCAGCGCGAGCTCGCCTCGCGACTGTTCCCCGGCGGTGCGACCGGGATGATGGCCTTCGCACCCGTCGGCGGCCCGGAGCGGCTCAACGCATTCGTATCCAAGCTGCGGCTCATCACGAGCGCGACGAGCTTCGGCCACGACGAGACGCTCATCGTCCACATCGGCGGGGTGGGGGAGCGGCAGTCGCTCTACCCCGAGCCGTTCCCCGCGACGGGCCTGCTCCGGCTCTCGGTCGGGCTCGAGGACGTCGACGACCTCATCGCCGACCTCGACGAGGCGCTCGCCGCGACCGAGCCCTGAGCCGCGGGGAGCCGGATTAGCCGACGGCGAACAGCGGCATGGCGGTCCGCCGCCGACCGTTAGGGTCGAAGCGCACCGCAGACAGAAGGAGCACCCCCGCCATGGCCGAACCGGCATTCACGCCCAGCGTCTTCGACCGACTTCTCAAGGACCGGATCATCTGGCTCGGCTCGGAGGTCCGCGACGAGAACGCGAACGAGATCGCGGCGAAGCTCCTGCTGCTCGCCGCCGAGGACGACAAGCGGGACATCTACCTCTACATCAACTCGCCCGGCGGCTCGATCACGGCGGGCATGGCGATCTACGACACCATGCAGTTCGTGCCGAACGACATCGTCACGGTCGGCATCGGCATGGCCGCCTCGATGGGGCAGCTCCTCCTCACCGCGGGCACGAAGGGCAAGCGCTACATCACCCCGAATGCGCGGGTGCTGCTCCACCAGCCGCACGGCGGCTTCGGCGGCACCGCGAGCGACATCCAGACCCAGGCGCAGCTCATCGTCAGCATGAAGCAGCGCCTCGCCGAGATCACGGCGGCCGCGACCGGCAAGACGGTCGAGCAGATCCACGCCGACGGCGACCGCGACCGCTGGTTCACCGCGGACGAGGCCCTCGAGTACGGCTTCGTCGACCACATCCGCACCTCCGCGTCCGACGTCGTCGGCGGCGGCGGGACCCAGAACTGAGCCGGGCCACGAGAAGGAACACCCCAGACATGCGCAATCTCCACCTGCCCGAGTCCCGCTACATCCTCCCCTCCTTCGAGGAGCGCACCGCCTACGGCTACAAGCGCCAGGACCCCTACGCGAAGCTCTTCGAGGACCGCATCATCTTCCTCGGCGTCCAGGTCGACGACGCCTCGGCCGACGACATCATGGCGCAGCTCCTCGTCCTCGAGTCGCAGGACCCGGACCGCGACATCACGATGTACATCAACTCGCCCGGCGGCTCCTTCACCGCGATGACGGCGATCTACGACACGATGCAGTACGTCCGCCCGGACATCCAGACGGTCGTCCTCGGCATCGCCGCCTCCGCGGCCGCGGTCATCGCCTCGGGCGGCTCGACCGGTAAGCGCCTCGCGCTGCCGAACTCGCGCGTCATGATCCACCAGCCGGCCTACGGCGGCTCCGGGCACGGCCAGGCCTCGGACATCGAGATCCAGGCCGCGGAGATCCTCGAGATGCGTCGCTGGCTCGAGCGGACGCTGTCCGCCCACTCGAAGAAGACGGTCGAGGAGGTCTCGCGCGACATTGAGCGCGACAAGACGCTCTCGGCGACGGAGGCCCTCGAGTACGGGCTCATCGACCAGGTGCTCACCCCGCGCAAGCAGCAGCCGGCGATCGCCAAGGGCTGAGCCGCACGCACGACGGCCGGGATCCCGTCGGGGGTCCCGGCCGTGGCGCCTCCGCGTGGCGCGGCAGGCTCAGCTCCGCCTGCGCCGCCCGAGCACGATCGCGACGACGACGGCGATGACGACGATCGCGGCGACGATGATCGTCGGCACGACCCAGGCCGCGAGGCCGGGCGCCGCAGCGTCCGCGTCCTCCTGGATCGTCACGAGCCCGTCGCCCTCTTCGGCGGGCGGCGTCGCCTCGGTCGTCGGCGCGGGCGCCGCGGTCTGGCCGCCGTCGACCGTCTCCGGCGCCCAGGTGAAGTGGACCTCGCCGGCGACGGGGTGCCCGTCCTCGCCGACGACCTGGTAGGCGAAGGTGTATTCGCCCGGCTCGCCGAGCCTCGCGGGCGTCGAGGCGGTGCGGCCGTCGATGGTGACGGTCCCGTCGTCGTAGCGGGTGCCGTCCTCGCCGCGGATCTCGAGGGCGAAGCCCTCGCCGTCGCCCGTGAGGTCGTTGAGCTCCTCGCTCGCGGTGACGCTGAAGGTCTCGGGGAGGACGGTGAGGGTCTCGCCCTCGCTCGGGGTCGTGCTCTCGATGCCGGTGTGGGCGGCCGCTGGGGCCGCAGCGCCGAAGAGCAGGATCGCGAGCGCGATCGGCAGGAATGCGGTGGCACGTTTCGACATGCCCGCATTCTTGCAGGACGTCCTCACCGGCAAGGTCAGTGGTACGGGCTAGGCTCGACCACGAGTCTCACGATCCCGGAGGGAGTCGACATGGCGCGAATCGGTGAGAGCACCGACGTCCTCAAGTGCTCCTTCTGCGGCAAGAGCCAGAAGCAGGTCCAGCAGCTCATCGCGGGTCCCGGCGTCTACATCTGCGATGAATGCGTGGAGCTCTGCAACGAGATCATCGCCGAGCGGCTCGCGGAGTCCGGCGAGGCGGAGGCGGCCGACTTCGAGCTGCCGAAGCCGAAGGAGATCTTCGAGTTCCTCGAGGAGTACGTCATCGGGCAGGAGCCCGCGAAGCGCGCCCTGTCGGTCGCGGTCTACAACCACTACAAGCGCATCCGCGCCGCCGGCGCGCTCCACGCCGCCGAGGAGCAGACCCCAGTCGAGATCGCGAAGTCGAACATCCTCCTCATCGGGCCGACCGGCTGCGGCAAGACCTACCTCGCGCAGACGCTCGCGAAGCGGCTCAACGTGCCCTTCGCGGTCGCCGACGCGACCGCACTCACCGAGGCGGGCTACGTCGGTGAGGATGTCGAGAACATCCTCCTCAAGCTCCTCCAGGCCGCCGACTACGACGTCAAGCGCGCCGAGCAGGGCATCATCTACATCGACGAGATCGACAAGATCGCCCGCAAGGCGGAGAACCCGTCGATCACCCGCGACGTCTCGGGCGAGGGCGTGCAGCAGGCGCTGCTCAAGATCCTCGAGGGCACGGTCGCCTCGGTGCCGCCGCAGGGCGGGAGGAAGCACCCGCACCAGGAGTTCATCCAGATCGACACGACGAACGTGCTCTTCATCGTCGCGGGCGCCTTCGCCGGCCTCGAGGAGATCGTCTCCTCAAGGGTCGGCCGCAAGGGCATCGGCTTCGGCGCCGAGCTCCATGCCAAGCGCGACGACGCGGAGCTCTTCGCCTCGGTCCTCCCGGAGGACCTCCACAAGTTCGGGCTCATCCCCGAGTTCATCGGCCGGCTCCCCGTCGTCACGACGGTCTCGCCGCTCGACCGGTCGGCCCTCATGCAGATCCTTACGGAGCCGCGGAACGCGCTCATCAAGCAGTATCAGCGGATGTTCGAGCTCGACGGCGTGCAGCTCGAGTTCGATGAGGACGCGCTCGAGGCGATCGCCGACCTCGCCGTCCTCCGACAGACCGGTGCGCGCGGCCTCCGCGCCATCATGGAGGAGGTGCTCGGGCCGATCATGTTCGACGTCCCCTCCGACGAGACGGTCGGCCAGGTCATCGTCACGCGCGCCGCGGTCGAGGCGAACGCCGCGCCGACGATCGTGCCCCGGAAGCCCCGCCGCCAGGAGAAGAGCGCCTGATCTGACCCCGGCTCGGCCTCGCCGTCGGGCAGCGTGACGGTCCCGCCGGGCGCGGGACCCCAGCCACGGTAAACCGGCGACGGCGCGGCGTCCGGCGCGACGGCCCCCGGGCTCTGCCATGCTTGGTGTCGCGCCGGGGCGGTCCCCTCGGCGCCTCGAACGCCCCGAAGGAGGCCGACATGTCCGCACTCAAGGGCCTGCGCCGCGCGGCCATCATCGTCGTCATCGCCTCCCTCGTCGTCGCCGCGCTGCTCGGCATCATCGCGATCGTCGGCGGGAACTTCGGCGAGCTGCAGGGCCGCATCCTCATGACGACGCTCGCGATCGGCGCCTTCGGGATGACGATCCTCTGCCATCTGGCGATCGTCGCCCGCGCGGCGAGGGTCGTCGGCTACATCGGCATTGCCGCGAGCCTCCTCGCGATGCTCCCGGCGCTCGTGCTCATCTGGACCGACTGGGGCTTCGGCAGCCAGGTCGACGGCTGGTGGAAGATGCTCTGGATCTTCACCGTCCTCGCGCTCTCGCTCGCGCAGGCGAACCTGCTCCTCCTCCTCGTCACGAGGCCGCAGCAGGCGGTGCGCGTCGTCCTCTGGATCACCCTCGGGATGGTCGCGCTCCTCGCGGTCCTCATCATCCTGCCGATCGTGACGGATGGACAGATCCCCGGCGGGAACGAGGACTACTGGCGCGTCGTCGCCGTCGTCGCGATCCTCGATGTGCTCGGTACGATCACGTCGCCCGTCGTCGGCGCGGTCCTCCGCTCGAAGGGCGGGTCGCCCGCGCCGGCGAGCGGCGGCGATGCGTCGACGGCCCCGGCCGCGCCGACGAACCCCGCGAGCCCGAGCATCGCCGTCCCCGCGGCGCTCGCCGAGCGCATCGCGGCGAGCGCCGCGGCCGCCGGCGAGGATCCCGAGCACCACGCGCTCGCCGCGCTCGAGCGCGCCTTCCCGCTGGCCTGAGGCGCACCCGCTCGGCGCGGGCCTAGCCCCGCCGCGAGAGCTGGAGCGTCGCGAGCAGGACGCCGCCGAGCACGAGCGCCCCGCCGAGCCACTCGGCCCAGCTCACCTGGGTGCCGAGCGCGATCTCGATGACGACGGTGAAGACGGGGATGAGGTTGAGGAAGATCCCCGCGACGGCGGCTGGCACCCGGATGAGCCCGAGGTTCCAGCAGAGGTAGGCGAGCGCCGAGGCGAGGACGACGATGATCGCGAGCCCGCCCCACGTCGCGGCGTCGGGGGGCAGGTGGAACCCCGTGACCGCGACGACGACGCCGAGGATGACCGCCGCCGAGCCGGCCTGGACGGCCGTCGAGGTGAGCGGCTTGAGCCCGGTGGGGCGTCGGCCGAGGACCGTGTACGCGGTCCACGCGATCGTCGCGACGATGACCCAGAGGTCGCCGACCGCGAAGCGAGCCCCGAGGATCGTGTCGATCGAGCCGCCGCTGATGACCATGAGCACGCCGACGAGCGCGAGGGCGAGCCCGCCCCACTGCCGGGGGCCCGGCCGCTCCCGGAGCACGACCGAGGCAGTGATCGCGATGAGCACCGGCCCCATCGAGCTCACGAGCGAGGCGCTGATCGGCTTCGTCGTCTCGAGCCCGATGTAGAGGAAAAGGGCGAAGCTCACCATGCCGAGCGAGGAGAGCAGGACGAGCCAGGGGAGGCGGCGCAGCACGAGGCGCCAGTCCGGGCGCTCGAGGAGCTGCGCGAGGACGAGCAGGATGATCGCCGCGAAGAACCAGCGGAGGAAGGCGAGCGAGAAGGGGTCGATCGCGCCGATGACCATGCCGCCGACGACGTAGTTCGTCGCCCAGAAGAGCGCCGCCGCCGTGAGGGAGCCCGCTGCGCCGAGGCGCGCGCCGGTCATCGAGGCCATCAGGCGATCATCTCCGGGCTCGGCTCAGTCCTGCGGCGGGACGATCATGGCGCCGCCCGCGCCGCCCGGCAGCACCTTCGTCCCGTCGTCGAGCTCGACGACGGCGCTCCCCTCGAGCCAGGTCAGCGTCCACCGCCACGTCGTCGCATCGATGCCGTCCGCCTCGAGCTCCGCCTCGACCCGCTCGACGCCGCGCACGACGTCCTCGGGGAGCGAGGCGGGGGGCTCAGCCCCGACGTCCCAGCGCGTGCCGAGCTGCATGATCGACCCTCCGCATTCCTAGATGTCGTTGACGTCGATGAGGACGACATCGGCGACCGAAATCTCCTCGGCGACGACGAACGACGCCTCGCGGATCCGGCCGACCGCCCGGAGATCGTCGAGCCCGCCGACGAGGTACGCGGGGCCAGAGATCGTGACGGAGGCGACGACGGCCTTCTGCGAGAGCTTCGCGTCGGTCTTCGCGCGGCGGATGCCGATGAGTGCCTCGCTGAGCCCGGCGAGGAGGCCGCTCGGCTCGCCGGCGTCGAGCTCCTCCGGGCTCGGCCAGGCGGCGGTGTGGACCGAACCGTCGTGCGACCAGGACCAGACCTCCTCCGTCGCGTAGGGGATGAACGGGGCGAGCAGCCGGAGCAGGACGTCGAGCGCGAGGCGGAGCGCGGCGACCGCCGACGCCTGTCGTGGCCCCTCGCCCGAGTAGGCGCGCTCCTTGACGAGCTCGAGGTAGTCGTCGCAGAAGGTCCAGAAGAACTGCTCCGTCGCCTCGAGCGCGCGCGCGTGGTCGTAGGCCTCGAAGGCGCTCGTCGCCTGCTCGACGACACCCGCGAGCGCGGCGAGCACCTCGACGTCGAGCGGCTCCGTGACGCGCTCCCGGAGCTCGGACGCGGGCACGCCGTCGCCGCCGGGGAAGCCGTAGACGAACTTCGCGGCGTTGAGGACCTTGATCGCGAGTCGGCGGCCGATCTTGATGAGCTTCGGGTTCTGCGGGTCGAAGGCCGCGTCGGTGCCGAGTTTTGAGGAGGCCGCCCAGTAGCGCACCGCATCGGAGCCGTGCTCCTCGAGGAGCGCGCCGGGGGTGACGACGTTGCCCTTCGACTTCGACATCTTCTTGCGGTCGGGGTCGACGATGAAGCCGCTGATCCCCGCGTGCGCCCAGGGGATCGATCCGTGCTCGAGGTGCGCCCGCAGCGCGGTCGAGAAGAGCCAGGTGCGGATGATGTCCTGGCCCTGGCTGCGGAGCGAGTAGGGGAAGACGAGGCCGAAGAGCTCGTCGTCGGTGCCCCAGCCGGCCGCGATCTGGGGCGTGAGCGAGGAGGTCGCCCACGTGTCGAGGATGTCGACCTCGCCGACGAAGCCGCCCGCCTGGCCGCGCTGCGCCTCCGTGTAGCCGGGCGGGACGTCGCTCGAGGGGTCGACCGGGAGCTGCGACTCGGCGGGGACGAGCACCTCCCCAGTGCGCTCCCCGTCGTCGCCGAGCCGGTACCAGACGGGGATCGGCACGCCGAAGAAGCGCTGCCGGGAGACGAGCCAGTCGCCCGTGAGCCCGCCGACCCAGTTGTCGTAGCGGACCCGCATATGCTCCGGATGGAATGCGATCTCCTGCCCGCGCGCGAGGAGCGCGTCGCGGAGCGTCTCGTCGCGGGCCCCGTTGACGAGGTACCACTGCGGGGTCGAGATGATCTCGAGGGGCTTGTCGCCCTTCTCGAAGAACTTGACGGGGTGCGTGATCTTCCGCGGCTCGCCGATGAGCTCGCCGGCCTCGGCGAGGAGCTCGACCATGCGCGCCTTCGCGCTGAAGACCGTCTTGCCGACGAGTTCGCGGTAGGCGGCGAGGCCAGTCTCGCTCGTGATCGCCTCGGGCGCCTCCGCCTTGATGCGGCCGTCGGCGCCGATGATGGTTCGGATCGGGAGGCCGAGCTCGCGCCACCAGACGACGTCGGTCGTGTCGCCGAAGGTGCAGATCATCGCGATGCCGGAGCCCTTGTCCGGCTGCGCAAGGTGGTGGGGGAGGACTGGCACCTCGACGCCGAAGACGGGCGTCGTCACGGTCGTGCCGAAGACGCCCTGGTAGCGCTCATCGTCGGGGTGCGCGACGAGGGCGACGCAGGCGGCGAGAAGCTCGGGCCGCGTCGTCTCGATCTCGATGTCGCCCTGCCCGTCGGCGCGGTGGAAGGCGAGCCGGTGGTAGGCGCTCGGCTGCTCCTTCTCCTCGAGCTCCGCCTGGGCGACGGCGGTGCGGAAAGTCACGTCCCAGAGGGTCGGCGCCTCGGCGCGGTACGCCTCGCCGCGCTCGAGATTCCTGAGGAATGCGCGCTGCGAGACCCGCTGCGCGTCATCGCCGATCGTGCGGTACGTGAGCGACCAGTCGACGGAGAGGGCGAGCCCGCGCCAGAGCTCCTCGAACTTCTGCTCGTCCTCCTCCGTGAGCCGCTCGCAGAGCTCGACGAAGTTGCGCCGGGAGATGGGGATCTGGTCGGCGAGCTTCCCGCTCGTGCCCTCGCCGCCCGTCTGCGGTGGGACGAAGCCGGGGTCGTAGGGCATCGTGGGGTCGACGCGGACGCCGTAGTAGTTCTGCACCCGGCGCTCGGTCGGCAGGCCGTTGTCGTCCCAGCCCATGGGGAAGAAGAGGTGCTTGCCCCGCATCCGGTGGTATCGCGCCGCGAGGTCCATGTGGGTGTACGAGAAGACGTGCCCGATGTGGAGCGAGCCCGAGGCGGTCGGCGGCGGGGTGTCGATCGCGTAGAGCGCCTCGCGACCCGCCGCGAGCGCGGCCTCGCGGTCGAAGCGGAAGGTGCCCTGCTGCTCCCACACCGGCGCCCAGTGCGCCTCGAGCCCTTCGAGTGCCGGCTTGTCGGGGATCGGGCGCACCATGTTCACTGCCTTCGCGGTATTGGCGGCACCGTGTCCGGCCCCGGGGCGGGGGCTGGTGCCTCAGATGTGGACCGGACGATTCTAGCCGCCCGCGACCGTGCAGTCAGGATTCCTCGTCCGGCTCCGGGGCGGACTCGGGCCCGGGCGCGGCCTCGTTCGTCACCGTCACCTCGGCGGTCGCGGGCGGGGCGGTCGGCCCCGTCACGGTCAGGGTGAAGGTCATCGACGGCTCATTGCAGTCGTAGTCGAAGGGCTGGGTGCCGTTCGGCTGGAGGCTCGGCCAGTCCATGCTGCCAGGGCCGTCGATGGCCGCCGAGGTGCCGTTCGACGAGGTCCACTCGAGGACGACGCGGGGGGCCGGGTCGTCGGGCGTGCAGCTGACCGTCATGGTGTCGACGCCGAAGGTCGCGGTCGGCGCCGGCGGCGCGGGCGGGGGCGTGGGGGTCGGCGTGGGCGTGGGGATCGGGAGTCGCGTCACCGTCACGACGCTGCTGCGGTGCTCCTTGTCGGCCCCGGCGATCGTCAGCGTGTACACGAGCTTCTCGTTGCCGCACGCGAACGGGATGCTGAAACCCTCGACGACCGGGCCGAGGTTGTTCTGGTACGGGTGGTCGAGCGCGTCCGTCATGTCGGCGGCGCTCGCCACGGCGATCTGCGTCGCGCCGACGGTTGCCCAGGAGAGCTTGACGTTCACGACCGCGGTCGTGCTCTCGCAGCTGACGACCATGGGGTCGGCGACGAACGACTTGATGCCCGGGGTCACGGTCGGTGTCGGGCTCGGGGTCCTCGTCGCCGTCTTGCTCGGCGTGGGCCGCGCATTCGTCCCCGTCGGCGACTGCGTCGGCGCGGGGGAGGCGCCGCTGCCATTCATCGCGAGGATCGTGAGGAGGACGGCGAGGGCGATGACGAGCAGACCGGCGACGCCGCCGAGGATCCAGAGGAGGACGCGCCGGTTGCCGAAGGGACCGCCCTGCCCGGTCCCGCGCGGCGGCTCACCGCCGCCACCACCGGCACCGCCGGGGAGCACGGTCGTCGCCGCGGTCGCACCCGCGGCCGGGAAGAGCGCGGTCGGCCCCGTCGTGTCACCGAGCGACCAGCCCGGCTCCGACGCGGCGGGTGCCGGCGCCTCGGCCGCGGGCCAGTGGGGCGCGGCGGCCGCGGGCGTCTCGGCGGGAGGGAGCGCGACGGTCGGGGCCGTGGGCGGGGTCATGGCGACCGTCGGCGGGAGCGCATCGGCGTCGACCGGCGGGAAGAGCCGGGTCTCGGGCTGCGCCGGTGCCGCAGGGGGCGCCGGGGGTGCGGGCGCCGCGGGGGGTGCCGCCGGCTCGGCCGGTTCCGCGAGCCCCTTGAGCAGTTGCTCGAAGGGGTCGGGCTCGGGCGTTGCGGGCTGCGGGGTGTCGTCGCTCACGGACCCAAGGATACGGGCGGGGCGCGGAATCAGACCGCTTGCGCGAATTCCTCCTCGCTCTCGCCGAGGTGCGCGAGCGACTCGGGCAGCTCGCGGCCCTTCGCCCGCATCGACCTCGTCCAGAGCCGTCCGGCCCGGTAGCTCGAGCGGACCAGCGGCCCCGCGAGCACGCCGAGGAAGCCGATCTCCTCCGCCGCCGTCTTGTAGTCGACGAACTCCTCCGGCTTGACCCAGCGCTCGACGGGGTGGTGCCGCGGCGAGGGGCGGAGGTACTGCGTGATCGTGATGATGTCCGTCCCGGCGTCGTGGAGGTCCTGGAGCGCCTGGAGCACCTCGGCGGGCTCCTCGCCCATGCCGAGGATGAGGTTCGACTTCGTGATGAGGCCCGCCTCGCGTGCCATCGTGATGACGGCGAGCGAGCGCTCGTAGCGGAAGGCCGGCCGGATCCGCTTGAAGATCCGCGGCACGGTCTCGACGTTGTGCGCGAAGACCTCGGGCCTGCTGCCGAAGACCTCGGCGAGGAGATCCGGGTTGCCCGAGAAGTCCGGCGCGAGCATCTCGACGCCCGTGCCGGGGCTTCGGCGGTGGATCGCCCGGATCGTCTCGGCGTAGAGCCACGCGCCCTCGTCGGGCAGGTCGTCGCGGGCGACGCCCGTCACGGTCGCGTAGCGGAGCTCCATGCGGTGGACCGAGTCGGCGACCCGGCGCGGTTCGTCCGTGTCGTAGTCGGCGGGCTTGCCCGTGTCGATCTGGCAGAAGTCGCAGCGCCTCGTGCACTGGTCGCCGCCGATGAGGAATGTAGCCTCGCGGTCCTCCCAGCACTCGTAGATGTTCGGGCAGCCGGCCTCCTGGCACACGGTGTGGAGCCCTTCGTCCTTGACGAGCGACTTGAGCTGGAGGAACTCGGGCCCCATGTGCGCCGTCGTCTTGATCCACGCGGGCTTCCGCTCGATCGGCACCGCGGAGTTGCGGGCCTCGATCCTGAGGAGCCGACGCTCGCCGACGTCCGCGGGTCCCCGCCCGTTGCTGATGGCGCTCACGAGGCGAGCGCCGTTCGGGACGCGGGCTCCGCATTCGTCACGAATGCGCGCCCCGCCCCCGTCGCCGAAGCTCCCGTCGCGAGGTTGCCGACGCTCGGCGCCATGACCCGCTCGAAGTCACGGCGGATGAGGGGCGCGACGTCGCTCGGGGTCACTGTGCGGCCGAGCTCCCGGCTGATGCTCGTGACACCCGCGTCGGCGAGGCCGCAGGCGACGATCGAGTCGTAGGCGTCGAAGGCGTTCGAGCAGTTGAGCGCGAAGCCGTGCATCGTGACGCCCTCGGCGACGCGCACGCCGATCGCCGCGATCTTGTCGGTGCCGCGCAGCCACACGCCGCTGCGGCCCTCGACCTGCTCGCCCGCGATCCCGTACTCGGCGAGGACGCCGATGAGGAGCTCCTCGAGGCGGCGGACGTAGGCGACGACGTCGACGGGCTCGGCGAGGCGCACGATCGGGTAGCCGATGAGCTGGCCCGGCCCGTGCCAGGTGATCTTGCCACCGCGGTCGACGTCGATGACGGGCGTGCCGTCGCGCGGCCGCTCGTGGGGCTCCGTGCGCTTCCCGGCGGTGTAGACGCTCGGGTGCTCGAGGAGGATGACGGTGTCCGGCGCCCGACCCTCGACGACGGCGGCGTGCACGGCACGCTGCTCATCGAGGGCCGTCAAGTACGACACGGAATTGGCGCTTAGTCCCGCGTCGACGTAGTCGACCATGCCACCCAGCCTACGTTGGCGCTGCGCCGCGTGACGCCCGCCGTGCGCATCGCGTGACGCTCGCCGCGCGCATCGCCTGACGCCCGCCGCGCGCATCGCCTGACGCCCGCCTGCACGCTGCGCCATGCCGCCCGTCTGCCCGGAACGCGGGGATTGCACGAATGCGGGGCTCTTTCCGGCAGATCGTCCCGCATTCGTGCAATCCCCGTGTTTCGTGCCGCGCCCTGACCCCGCCCCGCCCCGCGCCGCCCCGCGCCGCCCCGCCCCGCGCGATACCGTGCCACACCGCGCGAACCCGCGCGCCGAACGGTTCCTCCACCGCTCCGGCGTCCGGCCGCGTCTCCACATGTAGCGGGCCCGACCCGTCCTCGATCCCGGGCGCAGGGCATCGTGCCGCCATGGATGTCATCGCATGGCTCGATGCGCGAGGCGGTCTCGCGAGACGGCAGGATCTGCTACGGGCGGGTTTCCGCCGCGGCGAGATCGAGCGGGCCGGCCTCGGCCGTCCTTCGCGGAGCTGGTGCGCCTCCCCATCCGCCCCGGAGTCGCTCCTCGCGGCCGCGGCCGCGGGAGGTCGGCTGACCTGCGTCTCGGCCGCCGAGTTCTGGGGCCTGTCGATGCTGCGCCGCCCCGACAGGCTCCACGTCGCCGCCGACCCCGGTGGCCATGTTCGCGCGAGCGCGGCGATGCGGATCCACTGGGAGCGGGCGCTCCTGCCGCCCCGAGCGGACTCGCTGGTCTCCTCCCTGCCGGATGTGCTCGCGCACGTGGGTCGTTGCCTCCCGCACGACGAGGCGCTCGTCGTGTGGGATGCGGCGGTGCGGCGGTCGCTCGCGACCGAGTCGGAGCTGCGGCGGATCCGCTGGGTGTCTCCCACGCACCGTCAGCTCGCGGTCGAGACGAGCCGTCTGTCGGAGTCGATCATCGAGACCCTCGCCGTCGATGCGCTGCGGCATGCGGGGATCCCGGTGCAGCAGCAGGTGAAGCCCCTCGGCATTCCGGTCGACGCGCTCGTCGGCGAGCGGCTCGTGCTTCAGTTCGACGGTCAGGAGTTTCACGCGGGGGCGCTGCAGCGGTCATTCGACGCGAAGCATGATGCGCGCCTCGTGCTCGACGGCTTCCACGTCCTGCGATTCACCTATGCCGACGTCGTGGAGCGTCGTCCCGAGCTCATCGATCGCGTGCGGCGGGCCATCGCGCAGGGCCTCGACCGCGCGCATTGAGCCCTCGCTGCCGGTCTGGGACGCGCGGAGCGTACGACTGCGGGGCCCGTGCCTGCCCGAAACACGGGGCTTGCACGAATGCGGGGCGCACTCCGGCCTGCAAGTCGCCGATTGCACGAGTGCGGAGCCCGATTCGGCCTGGGATGCGGGGATTGCACGAATGCGGGGCTCTTTCCGGCAGATCGTCCCGCATTCGTGCAATCCCCGCGTTTCGTGCCGCGAACCTTCGCGGGCGGCGACCGGGAGCGCGTCGTGGGCCCGAGGCGGCGGATCGTGCGCAAGCAGGGGGCCCGAGGCGGCAGATCCGAAACGATCAGTTCTAGTTGTAATAGAATTAGTGATAGATTTGGTGCATGCTGATCCGGATCGACCTCCAGTCGGGGGAGCGCGTCTACGACCAGGTCGCGACGCAGATCGCCGGGCAGATCCTCGTGGGCGAGCTCGAGGTCGGCGAGCGGCTGCCGGCCGCCCGCGATCTCGCGGATGCGCTCGGGGTCAACATGCACACGATCCTCCACGCCTACCAGCGCCTCCGCGAGGACGGCCTCATCGAGCTCCGCCGCGGGCGCGGTGCCGTCGTCATCGGCGTCGGCGGGGGCGGACGCCTCCAGGAGCTCGTCGCCGACGTCGTCGAGGAGGCGCGACGCCACGGCGTCTCGCAGAACGCCCTCGTCGCCCTCATGAGAAAGGCCTACGGCGCATGACCGCGAGGACCGCGCCGACCGCGTCAACCAGCACCACCCGCAAGAAAGGACGACGAGTCGTGACGACCACCGCAACCCCGAGGGCCGCACGGCTCGGCCTCGCGCTCGCCCTGCTGGTGATTCCCGCTGCGATCACGGCGGCCGCGCTCCTCGTCATGCTGATCACGGGGCCGGGTCTCGGCGCGACGGTCGTCACGCACTGGGGACCCGGCGGCGCGGACGGCCGGGGGCCGGCCTGGACCTTCCCGCTCCTCATCGTGGGCGTCGGGCTCGGGCTACCGGTCATCGCGTGGTTCGCCTCCCGGGCGGCGGGGCGTGTCGGCGACGCGGTCGTCTTCGTCGCCGCGACGCTCCTGTGGGTCGCCGTGCTGCTCACGGTCGGCATGACGTGGGCCCTCGTCCAGCAGCCGGGCGCGGAGGAGATCGGCCTGCCGCTGCTGGTCGGCGCGCTCGCGGGGCTCGTCGTGGCCGTCGCCGCGTGGTTCCTGCTCCCGCGCGAGCCGCTGCCGGCCGACGAGGCCGACACTGCCGAGGCGCTCGACCTCGCGGCGGGGGAGCGCGCGGGCTGGACGGGCTCGGTTGCCTCGCCGACGGGACTCATCGTCGCGGTCGGCGCCGTCCTCCTCCTCGTCCTCGCGCTCGCCGTCACGACGATCGCCACGACGGGCTGGGTCGCCTGGCCGAGCCTCATCGCGCTCCCGGTCCTCGGGCTCGCGTCGACGCTCCTGTGGTGGCGGGCGAGCGCGGGACCGAGGGGGCTCGTCGTCCGGGCGGCCGCTGGCTGGCCGGTCTTCCGCATCCCTGCTGAGGACATCGTCGAGGCGCGCGCGGTGCGGGTCGAGGCCTTCAGCGAGTTCGGCGGCTGGGGCGTGCGCTGGGCGCCCGGCGGCCGGGGGCGAGGTCGCTTCGGCGTCATCATCAGCTCGGGGGAGGCGATCGAGGTCACGCGCCGGGACGGCCGCGTCGTCGTCGTGACGATCGCCGGGGCGTCGACGGCGGTCGCCGTGCTGCGGGCGTACCGGACCGCGTAGAATCGCTCATCAACGACGTCGATCCGGCCATCACCGGGGAGTCGCCGGAAGAGCCGGCCCGCGGGCCGGGGTAGAACCGGCCGGGTCCGCCCGTCATCGCGGGGTAACGAGTGGTCGCGCCTCGCGCGGCAATCGAGGTGGTACCGCGGGACCGGCGCGCGCCGGGATCGTCCTCGGCCCGTGACGAGTCGACGCAGCACCCTGGAGCCACCCGTGAGCCAGCCCCACGCCAGCTACCCGAAGCACCGCCCCGCCGAGGGCGTCGAGCCGAGCCCCCGCCTGCCGGAGATCGAGGAGCGCGTCCTCGAGTACTGGCGCGAGGACGGCACCTTCCGCGCGAGCGTCGCGCAGCGCGAGGGCGCCCCCGAGTGGGTGTTCTACGACGGCCCGCCCTTCGCGAACGGCCTCCCGCACTACGGCCACCTCCTCACGGGCTACGCGAAGGACGTCTTCCCCCGCTTCCAGACGATGCGCGGCAAGCAGGTGCAGCGCCGCTTCGGCTGGGACACGCACGGGCTCCCGGCCGAGCTCGAGGCGATGCGCCAGCTCGGCATCACGACGAAGGGCGAGATCGAGGCGATGGGCCTCGAAGCCTTCAACGACGCGGCCCGCGCGAGCGTCCTCAAGTACACGCAGGAATGGGAGCGGTACGTCACGCGTCAGGCCCGCTGGGTCGACTTCGAGGACGACTACAAGACGCTCGACGTCACCTTCATGGAGAGCGTCATCTGGGCCTTCAAGGAGCTCCACGACAAGGGCCTCGCCTACGAGGGCTTCCGCGTCCTGCCCTACTGCTGGAACGACGAGACCCCGCTGTCGAACCACGAGCTCCGGATGGACGACGACGTCTACCGCAGCCGCACCGACCAGACGGTGACCGTGACCTTCCCCCTGACGGGTGAGCGGGCGGCCGCACTCGGCCTCGACGGCGTCCTCGCGCTCGCCTGGACGACGACCCCCTGGACGCTGCCGACGAATGCGGCGCTCGCGGTCGGCCCGGACATCGAGTACGCGGTGGTCGCCGCCGGCGACGGGCGCCGCTACCTGCTCGCCGCCGACACGATCGGCAACTACGCGAAGGAGGTCGGCGAGGACGCCGTCGTCGAGTGGACCCTGACCGGGTCGGCGCTCGAGGGCGTCGCGTACGAGCCCATCTGGGACTGGTACGCCGAGCGGTACGGCGACCGCGCATTCACGATCCTCGTCGCCGACTATGTCGCGACGGGCGAGGGCTCCGGCATCGTCCACCAGGCGCCCGCCTACGGCGAGGACGACCAGGTCACCTGCGCCCGCTACGACATCCCCGTCGTGCTCAGCCTCGACGATGGCGGGCGCTTCCTCGACTCCGCCCCGCTCGTCGCGGGCCTGCGCTGGGACGAGGCGAACTCGCCGCTCATCAAGGCGCTCCGCGAGTCGGGTCGCCTCCTCCAGCAGAAGTCGTACGAGCACGCCTACCCGCACTGCTGGCGCTGCAAGCAGCCGCTCATCTACAAGGCCGTGAGCTCCTGGTTCGTCCGCGTCACGGACTTCCGCGACGACATGCTCGACCTCAACGAGCGGATCAACTGGGTGCCGGAGAACGTCAAGCACGGGCAGTTCGGCAAGTGGGTCGCGGGCGCGCGCGACTGGTCGATCAGCCGCAACCGCTACTGGGGCAGCCCCATCCCGGTGTGGAAGTCGGACGACCCGAACCACCCGCGCATCGATGTCTACGGCAGCCTCGCCGAGCTCGAGCGCGACTTCGGGCGGCTGCCGCTCGGCCCCGACGGCGAGCCGAACCTCCACCGGCCGTACATCGACGAGCTGACGCGCCCGAACCCCGACGACCCGACGGGCCGCTCGACGATGCGGCGCATCGAGGACGTGCTCGACGTGTGGTTCGACTCCGGTTCGATGCCGTTCGCGCAGGTGCATTACCCCTTCGAGCACAAGGAGTGGTTCGACACCCACAACCCCGCGGACTTCATCGTCGAGTACATCGGGCAGACCCGCGGATGGTTCTACACGATGCACATCCTCGCGACGGCGCTCTTCGGCCGCCCCGCGTTCTCGAACGTCATCAGCCACGGCATCGTCCTCGGCAACGACGGGCAGAAGATGTCGAAGTCGCTGCGCAACTACCCGGACGTCCAGGAGGTCTTCGACCGCGACGGCTCCGACGCGATGCGGTGGTTCCTCATGGGCTCCTCCGTCATCCGCGGCGGCAACCTCATCGTCACGGAGGAGGGCATCCGCGGCGGGGTCCGGGAGTTCCTCCTGCCCCTGTGGTCGACGTACTACTTCTTCACGCTGTACACGAATGCGGAGGGCGTCGAGGCCGTCTGGCGCACGGACTCGAGCAATGAGCTCGATCGCTACATCCTCGCGAAGACCCGCGAGCTCGTTGAGACGGTCGAGGGGCACCTTGAGGCGCTCGACTCGCCGCTCGCGGCCGACGCGCTCCGCGACTTCGGCGAGGTGCTCACGAACTGGTACGTCCGGCGCAGCCGGGATCGCTTCTGGGGCGGGGAGGACCGCGAGGCCTTCGACACCCTCTACACCGTGCTCGAGGTGCTCTGCCGCGTCGCCGCGCCCCTCGCGCCCCTCATCACGGAGGAGATCTGGCGGGGGCTCACGGGCGGCCGCAGCGTCCACCTCGAGGACTGGCCGGACGCGGGCTCGCTGCCCGCCGACGACGTCCTCGTCTACGAGATGGACCGCGTCCGCGCGATCGCCTCGGCGGGGCTCGCGCTCCGCAAGGCGAGGCAGCTGCGGGTCCGGCTGCCGCTCAGCCGCCTCACGATCGTCAGCGCCGACCCGGCGTCGCTCGAGGCGTATCGCGCACTGCTCGCGGATGAGCTCAACGTCCGCGAGGTCGAGCTCGCGGAGCTCCGGGAGGACTCGCTGACGAGTTTCGGCATCTCGAGGCGGCTCTCGGTCAATGCGCGCGCGCTCGGGCCGCGGCTCGGCAAGCAGGTGCAGGAGGTCATCCGGGCGGCGAAGGCCGGCGACTGGACGGTCGACGACGACGAGGTGACGGTCGGCGGCGTCCGGCTCGAGCTCGGCGAGTACGAGCTCGTCCTCGAGTCCGCCGACCCGGCGAACGCGATCGAGTTCCTCGCGGACGGCGCCTTCGTCGTCCTCGACATCACGCTGACGCCCGAGCTCGAGGCGGAGGGGCTCGCGCGCGATCTCGTCCGGCAGGTGCAGGACGCGAGAAAGGCAGCGGGGCTCGACGTCTCGGACCGCATCGAGCTCGAGCTCGTGCTCCCCGAGGCGGAGGCGGCCGCGGCACGGACGCACGAGGCGCTCATCGCGGGGGAGACGCTCGCGGTGCGCGTCGCGATCGCGGTCGGCGCGCATTCGATCCGCGTCGAACGCGCCTGAGCGCCGACTACGCTCGTCCCGTGCCCGCCTACTCTGAGGACGCCCAGCGCGTCGTCGATGAACTGCTCGCCCGGATCGGGGAGCAGGCGCCCAGGCCGCGCCTCGAGCCGACCCGCCGCGCGGCTGACCTCCTCGGCGACCCGCAGCGGGCGTACCCGGTCGTGCACATCACGGGCACGAACGGCAAGACGACGACGGCGCGGCTCGTCGAGTCGATCCTCCGCGCCTACGGGCTCAGGACGGGCCTCCTGACGAGCCCGCACCTCGTCAAGCTCAACGAGCGCATCATGATCGACGGCGAGCCGATCAGCGACGAGACGCTCGTCGAGCAGTGGGAGCAGATCCAGCCGCAGCTCGCGATGGTCGACGCCGAGCTCGTCGCGAACGGCGAGCAGGAGCTCACCTTCTTCGAGGCGCTCACGGTGCTCGCGTTCGCGGCCTTCGCCGACGCGCCCGTCGACGTCGTCGTCCTCGAGGTCGGCATGGGCGGGGAGTGGGACTCGACGAACGTCGCCGACGCGCAGGTCGCCGTCCTCACCCCGATCGCGCTCGACCACACGCACCGGCTCGGCTCGACGATCGAGGAGATCGCGCGGACGAAGTCGGGCATCATCAAGCCGCTCAGCGAGGTCGTCACGGCGCTGCAGGTCCCGGAGGCCTACGGCGAGATCGCCCGCGCGATCGAGCTCACGGAGTCGACCCTCGCGGCGGAGGGGCCGGACTTCGGGCTCGTGAGCGCCGAGGTCGCCGTCGGCGGGCAGCTCATCACGGTGCGCGGCCGCGCGGGCACCTACCCGGACCTGTTCCTCCCGCTCTTCGGCGACCATCAGGGCAGGAATGCGGCGCTCGCGATCGCGGCCGTCGAGTCCTTCCTCGGGCGGGGCCAGCAGGAGCTCGTCGCGGAGATCCTCGCCGACGGGCTCGCGCGGGCGACCTCGCCGGGTCGCCTCCAGGTCATCGCGGGCGACCCGCTCATCCTCGTCGATGCGGCCCACAACCCGCACGGGGCGCGCTCGCTCGCCGAGGCGCTGCCGAAGTACTTCGACCTCGACGAGGTCGCGCTCGTGACGGGCGTGCTCGAGGACAAGGACGCCGCCGGCGTCATCGAGGCGTTCGCGGCGCTCGCCGAGGCACCGCGCGCCCGCATCGGCGCGTGGTTCCCGACCGCCTCGCACTCCGAGCGCGCGCTGCCCGCCGAAGAGATCGCCGAGCTCGTCCATGCGCACTGGGACGGCGAGGCCGAGCCGCTGCCGCTCGCGGACGCGCTCGAGGCGGCGCGCGCCTGGGCGCTCGAGGGCCCCCGCCGCGGCATCGTCGTGACGGGCTCGATCACGCTCATCGGCGAGGTCATGGACGCGGCCGCCTCGGGCGGCTGGTGAGCGGCGCTCGGCCGCGCGACTAGGCTCGTTCCCATGGCCGTGCAGGAGACCCTCGTCCTCATCAAGCCCGATGGCGTCGCCCGGAACCTGACGGGGGAGATCCTCCGCCGCATCGAGGCGAAGGGCTACCAGCTCGTCGACCTCCGACTCGTGCAGCCCGACCGGCAGCTCCTCGCCGAGCACTACGCGGAACACGAGGGCAAGCCCTTCTACGAGCCGCTGCTCGACTTCATGGAGTCGGGGCCGATCGTCGCGATCCGCCTCGCGGGCGACCGCGTCATCGAGGGCTTCCGCACGCTCGCGGGCGCGACGGAGCCGACGCTCGCGGCGCCCGGCACGATCCGCGGGGACCTCGGGCGAGATTGGGGCACGGTCGTCGTGCAGAACCTCGTGCACGGCTCGGATTCGCCAGAGTCGGCCGAGCGCGAGCTCGGCATCTGGTTCCCCGCCGCGCGCTGAGCCGGGCTCCGCGGCGCGACGCCGCGCATTCCTCCCCGGGGCCTCAGAGCATCGCGAGGTAGTCGAGGCGCAGCTGCGCGACGACCGCGATGACGAGGTAGCTGACGAGCGTGATGAGCGGCGCCCACGTGTAGCCGCCGCGGCCGAGCCGCCGGCCCCACGCGCCGAATCGCCCCTCGCGGAGGTTGTAGAAGGTCAGCGTCCAGAAGGCGACGATCGCGGCCGCCCATGTGAGCATGCACCAGGGGCAGAGCGTGCCGAGCGCGAAGATCGACTGCGACATGAGCCAGATGCAGAATCCGAGGGCGAATGCGTGGCCGAGGTTGAAGAGCAGCCAGAACCAGTTCGCGAACCGCGCCCCCGCGAGCAGCCCGGCGGTGACGACGATCGTCGCCGTCCAGCCGATGAGCCCCCAGAACGGGTTCGGCACGCCGAAGAACACCGAGCCCTGCCAGGATTCGAGGTTCGCACCGCACTGGACGAGCACGGAGAAATCACAGCCGAGCGCCGTGCCGGGGTCCTGCAGCACGAGGATCTTGTCGATCGCGAGCGCGATCGCCGCCCAGAGTCCGGCGATGCCGGATGCGAGCAGGACGAGGACGAGCAGCCAGGGCTTCTTCGCGGTGTGCGGCACGTCACCAGTCAATCACCCCGCGCTGTGCGATAATCAAGGACAAGCTTTCCGGGCACACCGGACAGACCGCGGCCCATGTCGCGGCTTCGGATAGCCAGTTCCGAACGCATGGCCCCGCGTCGCGGTGAGAGCGCACGTCGGATCCCCGCCCCGGCGCGCCGGCCCGGGGACCGCTACGGGCCGACAGGATTTGCGACGGTGACCGCCTCGGCGGACCCGGCGCACAGAATTGAACCCGACACGGTTGCGATCGGTCGGGCGGGGAGTCCCGGTCATGGTGGACGACAGCACCTCCGCGAATGAGGCGGAGCAGGATCTTTCGACGAATGCGGATGGCGGCGAGGCAGTGCGCCCCGCCTCGGATCCCGTGGCTGAGGTGCCCGCGGTGCCCGCCGTCACGGCGACATCGTTGCTCTTCATGGCGCCGCCCGCGCCGAGCCGGCCCCCCGTGCTGCCGGATGCCGAGGGGGACGGTGAGGACCCGAGCTCGCGCAGCCGTTCCCGTCGCCGACGCGGGCGCGGCGAGGGCGATGCCGAGCCGAGCCAGCAGGCGCCGTCGTCGCAGAAGGGGCAGCAGCAGCGCCGGCAGCGGCAGGCGCCCGAGCCGATCACCGAGCCGCAGAAGGTCAAGGGATCGACGCGGCTCGAGGCGAAGAAGCAGCGCCGCCGCGACGGCCGAGACTCGGGGCGCCGCCGCACGGTCGTGACCGAGAGCGAGTTCCTCGCCCGGCGCGAGGCCGTCGACCGGGCGATGGTCGTCCGGGCGAAGCACGACCGCATCCAGGTCGCCGTCCTCGAGGACGACGTCCTCGTCGAGCACTACGTCGCGAAGTCGCAGGAGGCGTCCCTCATCGGGAACATCTACCTCGGCCGGGTGCAGAACGTGCTGCCGTCGATGGAGGCGGCCTTCGTCGACATCGGCCGCGGTCGCAACGCGGTCCTCTACTCCGGCGAGGTCGACTGGGAGGCCGCCCAAGCGCAGGCCGCCGCCGAGGGCAAGGGCACGATCGCCAAGCGCATCGAGCTCGCGCTCAAGCCGGGCGACCGCGTGCTCGTCCAGGTGACGAAGGACCCGGTCGGCCACAAGGGCGCGCGACTCACCTCGCAGATCTCGCTGCCGGGGCGCTACCTCGTCTATGTGCCGAGCGGCGCGATGTCGGGGATCTCCCGGAAGCTGCCGGACACGGAGCGCAGCCGGCTCAAGCGGATCCTCAAGGACGCGCTGCCCGACTCGGCCGGCGTCATCGTGCGCACGGCCGCGGAGGGGGCGACGGAGGAGCAGCTCACGCTCGACGTGCAGCGGCTCACCAAGCAGTGGGAGCGCATCCAGCAGCTCGTCGAGAGCTCCTCGGCCCCCATGCTCCTGCACTCCGAGCCCGACCTCCTCGTCAAGATCGTGCGGGACATCTTCAACGAGGACTTCCAGCGCCTCATCATCGAGGGCGCCGAGGCACTCGAGGTCATCGCGGAGTACCTCCAGGCGGTCGCCCCGGATCTCCTCGAGCGGGTCGTGCCCTACGAGGGCGTCGACTCATTCAGCGAGTACCGCATCACCGAGCAGATCGATAAGGCGCTCGAGCGCAAGGTGTGGCTGCCCTCCGGCGGCTCCCTCGTCATCGACCGTACGGAGGCGATGACGGTCGTCGACGTCAACACGGGCAAGTTCGTCGGCCAGGGCGGGAACCTCGAGGAGACCGTCACGAAGAACAACCTCGAGGCCGCCGAGGAGATCGTCCGGCAGCTGAGGCTCCGCGACATCGGCGGCATCATCGTCGTCGACTTCATCGACATGGTCCTCGAGTCGAACCGCGACCTCGTGCTGCGTCGGCTCGTCGAGTGCCTCTCGCGCGACCGGACCAAGCACCAGGTCGCCGAGGTCACCTCGCTCGGCCTCGTCCAGATGACGCGGAAGAAGATCGGTCTCGGGCTGCTCGAGACCTTCTCCGAGCCGTGCGAGGTCTGCGCGGGCCGCGGCGTCATCGTGCACCACGAGCCGGTCGTCAAGCACAAGGCGGCGGACGGCGGCGCACGGAAGTCGCGCGGCGGCCGCAGCGGCCAGGGCGCGGTCAAGAACGGCGTCGGCTCGGCCGGCACGCACGCGATCACCGAGGACGTCCGCAACGCGCTCGCGCTCGTTGCCAAGTCGACGGTCGGGGCGGTCTCGACCGACACCGGCACGATCTCCGTCCCCGAGGGGGAGGCGGCGGCCGAGGCGGCGGAGGCGTCGGCCACGGCGGCTGAGGCCACCGCGGACGCGCCCGAGCCCGCCGAGGAGGCGCCTGCCGCGAAGGCCGGTTCGAGCCGGCCGCGTCGTCGCCGCGCCTCGACGAAGGGCGTCGTCACCCCCGAGGCGTGAGGCGGTTCAGCGGTCCCTCGCGCGGACCCGCAGGCCACTCGCGAGGAGCCTGCGGGTCAGCTCATTGCCGCTGACGAGGGTCGCGCCGAGCGACACGAGCTCGTCCCGCCGGACATCGGGATAGTCGTAGTGATCGAGGTCGAATGCGCGAGGCGGCAGACCCGCGCGCGCCGCGAATTCATGCAACTCGTCGAGGTCGAGGTCGCTGATGAGGTGGCCCCAGAGCCGACCGTGGTTCGGCCAGATCGGCTCATCGATGAGGATCACGGAGCGACATTACCCCCGGGGTGTCGGCGAGGCGATACCGTGAGCGCATGAGCCTGACGCGCGGTGCCGAAGCCACGACGACGGACCCCGGCGCACCGCGGTACCAGGCCAGGATCGAGGTCGCGGGTGCGCGGGCGGCGGTTATCGCCTTCGTCGCCGCCGCGCTCCTCGGAGCCGTCCTCATGTGGGGGCAGCGGCACCCGCTCGCGGGGGACGCCTCGCTCGGCATCATCGAGGGCGACATCTCGCTCGGCTTCATCGCCGGCTCGATGAGCGCGGTCGCCGCCGGTCTCGGCTATATCATCGCCGACCTCCGGGCCGGCCGCCTCGGCCACGCCGGGTGGCGACGCGGCATCCCGCTGTGGCGGCGCATCATCAGCCTCGGGGCGATGGGCGTCGGCATGGGCACGCTCGCGTACTACGCCGTGCTCGCGGTCGCGAACCTCTTCCAGCTCGGCTTCCGCGGGCTCGACGTCGACCCGGTCGGCGGGGCGATCCTCGCGGGCACCGCGGTCGCCGCGCTCACCTACATCGCGGTCGTCACCGGCTCGCTCGTCACCGCCGAGGGCGTCGCGCTGCTCGCGACCCTCGTGCTCTTCTCGGGCACCATGGCGAGCATGCTCCGCACGTCGGACGAGACCTGGTGGCAGCTGCACTTCTCGCAGCTCGGCAACCTCGCGGAGCGATCCGGCTACCGGTTCAACTTCGCGGTCATCATCACGGGTCTCCTCGTGACGGTGCTCGCGGAGTTCATCGGCCACGACGTCAGGCGCGGGCTCGAGCACCGCGGCGCGACGGTCGGGCGGCGCGCCGGCGTGCTCGCCTGGCTCTTCGCGGGGATGGGCCTGTGCCTCATCGTCGTGGGGCTCGTCCCCGATGCCGTGAGCGCCCCCGTCCACATCAGCGCGGCGGTCGGGATCCTGCTGTGCTTCGGCGCGTTCCTCGTCGCCGCCCTCAGACTCCCAGGACTCTCGCGCGAGATGATCGTCATGTCGCTGCTCGTCGCCGCGGGCATCGTCGTCGCGGCGCTGCTCTGGGTCCCGATCGGGTACTACAACCTGGCGGGGACCGAGTTCGTCGCCGTCGGGCTGCTCTTCGCCTGGGTGCTCGTCTTCGTCCGCGCGATGGGGCTCTACGGGCAGTCGTCGACCGAGGCCTGAGGGGTGGCCGCGCGAGTTTGCGGGCGGGCCGCCCGGCCCCTATGATTGAACGTCGGTGTGCGCAGGCTCTGCCGCGACGCCGAGACGCAGGAGGACCGGATTCGGGCCTCGTGCGCTGAGCTTCCACAGATAGGACCACCAATGGTGTACGCGATTGTCCGCGCGGGTGCGCGGCAGGAAAAGGTCGAGGTCGGCACGGTCGTCGTGCTCGACCGGCTGCAGGCTGCCGCGGGCGAGACCGTGACGCTCCCGGCGGTGCTCCTCGCCGACGGCGACAAGATCACGATGGACGCGGCCGCGCTCGCGAAGGTCAAGGTCGAGGCCGAGGTCGTGCGCGACGAGCGCGGGCCGAAGATCATCATCCAGAAGTACAAGAACAAGACCGGGTACAAGAAGCGCCAGGGCCACCGCCAGGAGCTCACCCGCGTCAAGATCACGAAGATCGCGTGAGGGGCTGACGTCACATGGCACACAAGAAGGGCGCAAGCTCCACTCGCAACGGCCGCGACTCCAACGCGCAGCGCCTCGGCGTCAAGCGCTACGGCGGCCAGCAGGTCAACGCCGGCGAGATCATCGTCCGCCAGCGCGGCACCCACTTCCACCCCGGCGTGAACGTCGGCCGCGGCGGTGACGACACGCTGTTCGCCCTCGCGGCGGGCGCGGTCGAGTTCGGCGCGAAGGGCGGCCGCAAGGTCGTCAACATCGTCGTCGCGGACTGATCCGCCAGCACCCATTCGCGAAGAGCGCGGTCGTCCAGCCGGACGCACCGCGCTCTCGCGTTTCACGAGGAGAATGAGACCGTGACCACCTTCGTCGACCAGGTGACGCTGCACCTCAGCGCCGGCGACGGCGGCAATGGCTGCGTCTCGGTCCGCCGCGAGAAGTTCAAGCCGCTCGCGGGCCCCGACGGCGGCAACGGCGGCGACGGGGGGAGCATCATCCTCGTCGCCGACCCGCAGGAGACGACGCTCCTCACGCTCAAGTTCGCGCCGCACCGGCGGGCGACGAGCGGCGGGGCGGGCGCCGGCGACCTGCGTCACGGCGCGAAGGGGGAGGACACCGTCCTCAGCGTCCCCGTCGGGACCGTCGTCAAGGCGGACGACGGCCGGACGCTCGTCGACCTCGACCAGCCGGGGATGCGCGTCGTCGTCGCCGCCGGCGGCCAGGGCGGTCTCGGCAATGCGGCGCTCGCGACCGCGAAGCGCAAGGCGCCCGGCTTCGCGCTCAAGGGCACGCCCGGCTGGGAGGGCGACGTCCTCCTCGAGCTCAAGACCGTCGCGGATGTCGCGCTCGTCGGCTACCCCTCGGCGGGCAAGTCGAGCCTCATCGCCGCGCTGAGTGCCGCGAAGCCGAAGATCGCCGACTATCCGTTCACGACCCTCCACCCCAATCTCGGCGTCGTCGAGGCGGGATCGACCCGGTACACGATCGCGGACGTGCCGGGCCTCATCGAGGGCGCGAGCGAGGGCCGCGGGCTCGGCCACGAATTCCTCCGTCACGTCGAGCGGTGCTCCGCGCTCCTCCACGTGCTCGACTGCGCGACGCTCGAGCCGGGTCGCGACCCGATCAGCGACCTCGACGTGATCCTCCGCGAGCTCGCGGCCTACGGGGTGCCGGAGGGGCAGCTTCCCCTGCTCGAGCGCCCCGCGCTCATCGCGCTCAACAAGATCGACGTGCCCGACGGTCGCGAGCTCGCCGAGTTCGTCCGCGCGGACCTCGAGGCGCGGGGCTACCGGGTCTTCCTCGTCTCGGCGGTCTCCCGGGAGGGCCTGCGCGAGCTGAGCTTCGCGCTCGCCGAGTTCGTCGAGGCGGATCGCCGCGAGCGGGCCGCCGCGGACGCGGTGCGCGAGCGGATCGTCCTCCGTCCCCGCGCGGTCGACGCGCTCGACTTCACCGTGACGGTCGAGGGCGGCACGACGCCGCTCTACCGGGTGCTCGGCGCGAAGCCGGAGCGCTGGATCGCGCAGACCGACTTCGATAACGACGAGGCCGTCGGCTACCTCGCCGACCGGCTCGCGAAGCTCGGCGTCGAGGACGAGCTCTACCGCGTCGGCGCGACGCCCGGCTCGACCGTCGTCATTGGGCGCGGACCGCGGCAGGTGACCTTCGACTGGGAGCCGACGCTCACGAGTGCCGCGGAGCTCATGACGAGCCCCCGCGGCACCGATGCCAGAATCGACGGCGGCCCGCGCCGACGGACGAACAAGGAGCGCGTCGCCGAGTATCACGAGCTCATGGATGCGAAGGCCGCCGCGCGCGCCGAGCTCGAGGCCGAGCGCGAGGCGGGGATCTGGACGGAGGAGTCGTGAGCGTGCCGGTCGAGACGGGATCGCTGCCGATCGTGAGCGCCGTCCGCGCGCATTCGGACATCCCCGCCGCGCCCCGCATCGTCGTCAAGGTCGGCAGCTCCTCGGTGACCGGCGGCAATGTCGCCCAGATCGACGGCCTTGTCGACGCGCTTACCGCCGCCCGCGGCCGAGGCGCCGAGGTCATCCTCGTATCCTCGGGGGCGATCGCGACCGCGATCCCCTCTCTCGGCCTCGACGTGCGCTTCCGCGATAAGGGCGACCTCGCGACGCAGCAGGCCGCCGCCGCCGTCGGGCAGAACATCCTCATGTGGCGCTACCAGACCTCGCTCGACCGCTACGACGTGCTCGCCGGACAGGTGCTGCTGACCGCGGGGGACCTCGAGGACTCGATCACGAGGTCGAATGCGCGGCGTGCGATCGCGCGGCTGCTCGAGCTCGGCGTGCTGCCGATCGTCAATGAGAACGACACCGTCGCGACGGCCGAGATCCGCTTCGGCGACAACGACCGGCTCGCGGCGCTCGTCGCGGTGCTCGCCGGGGCCGACGTGCTCGTGCTGCTCAGCGACATCGATGCGCTCTACACGAAGCCGCCCGCGGAGCCCGGCGCCGAGCGGATCGACCGCGTCGCGCACGATGACGCGCTGAGCGCCGTGACCTTCGGGGAGATCGGCGCGGCCGGCGTCGGCACGGGAGGAGCGGCGACGAAGGTCGCGGCGGCGAAGTACGCGAGCGCCCACGGGATCCCGACCCTCCTCGCGGAGACCTCGCGGGTCGCGGACGCGCTCGCGGGCGTGCGCCTCGGCACCTGGTTCGAGGCCGCGCCCCAGGCCTGACCGCGCGCCCCGCGTCCGTCGTAGACTCGCGGCATGACGCAGACGACGGCGCTCACGCTCACCGACAAGCTCGTGGCCGCGCGCGAGGCGGCGAGGCCGCTCGGGCTCGCCTCGACCCGGCAGAAGGATGCGGGACTCGAGGCGATCGCGCAGGCGATCCAGGACGCCGAGGGGGAGATCCTCGCGGCGAACGAGCTCGACCTCGCGAACGGCCGGGACAACGGCCTCTCGGTCGGCCTCATCGACCGGCTCACGCTCAACCCCTCGCGGCTCAGCGCGCTGTCCGCGGCGGTCCGCGACATCATCGCGCTGCCCGACCCGGTCGGCGGCGTCGTTCGCGGGCACACGCTCCCGAACGGACTCCAGCTCTCCCAGGTCCGGGTGCCGTTCGGCGTCATCGGCGCGATCTACGAGGCGCGGCCGAACGTCACGATCGACATCGCCGCGCTCGCGCTCAAGTCCGGGAACGCGACGGTGCTCCGCGGCGGCTCGGCGGCGGAGCAGACGAACCGCGTGCTCGTCGCGCGCATTCAGGACGCCCTCGATTCCGTCGGTCTGCCGCGCGACGCCGTCCAGACGATCGACGAATTCGGTCGCGAGGGCGCGACGGAGCTCATGGCCGCGCGCGGCTACGTCGACGTGCTCATCCCGCGCGGCAGCCAGAACCTCATCGACACGGTCGTCCGCGAGTCGAAGGTTCCCGTCATCGAGACCGGCGCGGGGGTCGTCCACGTCTACCTCGACGCGAGCGCGGAGACGGAGATGGCCGTCGGCATCGCCGTCAACGCGAAGGTCCAGCGACCGAGCGTCTGCAACGCCGCCGAGACGCTCCTCGTCCACCGCGCCGCCGCCGAGCGCCTCCTGCCGCCGGTCCTCGCGGCGCTCCGGGCGAAGGAGGTCGTCCTCCACGGCGATGCGGCGGCCGCGGCGCATGTCGACGGACTCATCCCCGTGACCGAGGAGGACTACGCGATCGAGCACATGGCCCTCGAGATGAATGTGCGGGTCGTCGATGATCTCGATGAGGCGCTCGCGCACATTCGTCGCTACTCGACGAAGCACACCGAGGTCATCGTGACGAACGACTACGCGCAGGCGGAGCGGTTCCTCGCGGAGGTCGACGCCGCGGTCGTCATGGTCAACGCGAGCACGAGGTTCACGGACGGCGGCGAGTTCGGCTTCGGCGCCGAGGTCGGCATCTCGACGCAGAAGCTCCACGCCCGGGGCCCGATGGGGCTCCCGGAGCTCACGAGCACCAAGTGGCTCGTGCGCGGCACCGGCCAGGTGCGCGGCTGAGGCCGCGGCGCGCGCACTAGGATGGTGGCCATGTCGATCCTGAACGTCCTCGCGGAGCAGGCGCACGAGGCCGCGCCGCTCGTGCTGCCGATCTGGGCCTTCCCGCTCATCGCGTTCGTGTTCTTCGTCGTCGCCGGCCTCGTCACCTACTCGTTCCGCGACGTCGCGAACCGCCACTCGGACAAGGTCGGGGCCGCGCACGCTCACGACGAGCACGGCCACGGCGGGCACTGAGCCCGCGATGACTGCCGCCTCGCCGGCGCGCCCGCGCATCGGCGTCATGGGCGGCACCTTCGACCCGATCCACCACGGGCACCTCGTCGCCGCGAGCGAGGTCGCTCAGGTGTTCGGCCTCGACGAGGTCGTCTTCGTCCCCACGGGACGCCCGTGGATGAAGTCGACGGTCACCGAGGCCGAGCATCGCTACCTCATGACGGTCATCGCGACCGCGGCGAACCCGAGGTTCACGGTGTCCCGCGCCGACATCGACCGCGAGGGGATGACCTACACGGTCGACACCCTCCGGGACATGCGTGAGCAGTATCCCGACGCCGACCTGTTCTTCATCACGGGGGCGGACGCCGTCGCCCAGATCCTCGAGTGGAAGGACGTCGAGGAGATCTGGCAGCTCGCACAGCTCGTGGCAGTCTCGCGTCCCGGGCACCGGCTGTCGACGAGCGGGCTGCCCTCGGACCGTGTCACCTCGCTCGAGGTCCCCGCCCTGGCGATCTCCTCGACCGACTGCCGGGAGCGCGTCGAGAGCGGCCGACCCGTCTGGTATCTCGTTCCTGATGGTGTCGTGCAGTACATCGCCAAGCACGATCTGTATCGTGGAACCGCATGACTTCCATCCCTGAGCAGCCCATGTCGCGGCGTGCGGCGCGCGCGGCGCGCGGCACGACCGGCGAGCAGCCGTCCGTGCCGCCGACGGCTCCTGCCGCGACGGTCGACGAGGGCACCGCGCCGCCGACCGGCGCAGTCCAGGTGCTCGGTCCCGACGGTCAGCCGCTGACGCGACGACGACTGCGCGAGCTGCGGGCGACCGGCGTCATCCCGACGATCCCGGTGTCAGAGGGCGAGCCGACCCCCGCCGCGGCGGCGCAGTACTTCCGCCCGACGGTCTCGGCCGCGACGGGACCCGCGCCGGTCGGGGCCGCGGTCGAGCCGGCGGCTGCGGCGGAACCGGTGGTCGAGCCGCAGCCGGTGGTCGAGCCGCAGGCCGTCGTCGAGCCGGTCGTCAGCACTCCTGAGCCCGAGGCCGCCACTGAGCCGGCCCTCAGCGCCCCCGAGCCGGAGGCGCCGCCGTCGGCGTTCGCGCCCCCTGCGGCGGCCCCCGCGCCGCAATGGACGGCCCCGCGGGGGCACTGGACTCGCCAGCTCGAGGACGAGGACGATGTCGAGGTGACGGCGAGCCGTCAGGTTGGTGCCTCCGCGCCGACCGCGAGCATGCTCGTCGTGCACGATGTCCCCAAGGTCGTCGACCTGGGTGGACCGCTCGATGAGACCGGCGAGATCCTGCTGACCGGGTCGATCGCGCTGCACCCGGACTTCGCAGCGACGGGCGCCATCACAGGGGTCCATGCCGCCGCGGAACTCGACGACCGCTTCGACGAGGCGCGCCCGGCGACCGGGGCACTTGCCGCGCCGGTCCGGGCGAGCGCCGTCGCGAGCCAGCACGCGCTCGGCACGCCGATGGTCGCGGGCGTCAAGCCTCGGGCATCGAAGGTCATCAACGTCCTCATCGTCACGGCCTCGGTGCTCGCCGTCCTCGTCGCTGGCCTCGTCGTCACCGCGATCGTGCTGCGGTGGATCTGAGCCGCGTGACCGCCTCCGACACCAGCCGCCGCCTCGTCACGGTCGCCGCGACCGCCGCCGACGACAAGCAGGCCATCGACCTCGTCGCGCTCGACGTGAGTCAGGTGCTGCCGTTCGCCGACGCATTCCTCATCGTCTCCGGTCGCAACGAGCGGCAGGTCCAGGCGATCGCCGATGAGGTCGAAGAGCGCATGCTTGAGGCAGGGCAGAAGCGGCTGCGCCGGGAGGGGCGTGAACAGGGTCGGTGGGTGCTGCTCGACTTCGGCGACCTCGTCGTCCACATCTTCCACGAGGAGGAGCGCGTCTATTACTCGCTCGAGCGACTGTGGCGCGACTGCCCGGTCATCCCGCTCGGCCTGGCGCCCATCGAGGGCCCCTCGAGCATGTAGTATTGACGGGTCCTAACGGGCCTGTGGCGCAGTTGGTAGCGCACCTGCATGGCATGCAGGGGGTCAGGGGTTCGAGTCCCCTCAGGTCCACCATTTAAGACGTACTAGAGCACTTGGCAACGATGGAAGCCGGTGTTGGTGCGAGGGCAGCGCCCGGTTCCACAGAGAGCTTGAGTGCCGGGAGCGGTACGCCCAATCGGGGGACTCGTAGCAGTTCGGCGAGATGCGGGCACCTGCAGAGGGGTGCCCCGGCCATCGTTGACAGCCGGGGCGCCGTCTGTTCTCAGGAGACCGCGGAACGGACGATCTCTGCGATGCGCTTCTCGGTAGCCTCATCCACGGCCTCGAAATACCAGGCTGCCGGCATCAGCTCTCCGTCCAGGCCACCCGCGGCCCGAAAGATTACCTTCTCCGTGATCGCGAGGTTCAGTCGCTCATCATTGCGGAGCGTGACCAGCGCAGGAGTACTCGCCGACGCAGCATAGGCGGGCATTCCGTACCAGATTCGCGGCTTCAGAGCCGGTGCTGCCGCGACGATCACATCATGTACGCGTCGTATGATCGACCGCTCCGGCTCGTCCATCTTTTCGATCTTGTCGAGCACCTGCGCGAGGTTCTTCTCGTCCTTGGACGACATATCGTGTCCTTTCGCCAGCCGATGTCAGCATCGGCATCATGAAGTAGGCGCACTTGTGCGCCGCACCCCATCAGGACGTGTCCTGAGCAACCCCAGGTCTCTCCGCGATGATTCACGTGATCCTCACGTGGAAGCGCTATCGGTGGCCAAGCCACCATCACCAGAATAGTTGATTGAGGTGCTGCAGACTCGAGCGACCGTGTCGTGGAGCGGATCGAGAAGGCCCAAGGTGTTATCGAGCACGGTAAAGCTCCTAGCCTTCACGCCACTAGCAGGTGTAGGCACCCGGTCACACCACCGCCATGAGCGGTGCGCGTGATTCCGCGCTACGGTGTCATGCCAATGGCCCGGAGCGGTTCTCGGCCGTCGATGGAGGGGTGCGGGAATGGCTCCTTCGGTGAGGAAACACGACACCGGAGTTCGCGTGCGGCGCTTCGCGATCGGAGCCATCGCATTCGTGCTGATCGCCGTGATCATCATCCTCGACATCACCACGGGAGTGTGGAACGACCTGGTGATCGTCTCGGGCCTGGCTGCCGGCCTCGTCACGTTCCTGCTCACGACGCTCGTCGTGGATCGCGTGGTCGCTCGGGCGACGGAGCGGCGCTGGGCGCCCGTGAGCAGGTTCGCGCTCTCCGAGTTCTTGCACTCGATCGCGGACAGTGAGCGCAGCGAGGTCTCGCGGGGTCTGATCGTGCCGCGCACGCTCGCGGAGTTCACGGCGACTCCCGAGGACCCCGGCCTCACCGCTCGCCTCGACAGCCTGCGCGATCAGGTGATGCGCGAGCGCACCCTGCTCGCCAATGCGCTCGGCCGCTGGGCGCAATTCCTCGCCTCGAACGGCGACAACAGCGAGGTGCTGCAGCACACGGCGAACCTTGCGCAGCTCTTCGAAGAGGTGCGTGACGCGGCCTTGGAGGCGGAGCGCGACCCGGGGGCAACGCGGCTCGCCGAGCTCTCGCGGCTCATCTCCGCCGCCAACACGACGATGCTGGCGCTGGAGGCGGAGCTGCGCGCGCGCATCGCGCAGGAGGATGCGCTGAACGCGGGGCGCGTCGGGCTCGCGTAGCCCGCCCCGGAGTGAGGATCAGCCGCGCTGGGCGCCGGTGGCGGGCGTTTCCTCGAGTGGCGGGCGAGAGGGCGCGCATTCCCGCCATTCGAGACATCGCCCGCCACTCGCGTCCCGCTCGGCCGTCCTCGACCGTCCTCGACGGGCCCGCCGGGGCGGCGCGCCGACGAGAAGATACTTGCGTGTTGGCAAGCGGTTCAGTGCAAGACATCTCCAGCACAATCGAACACGCTCGACGGAAGCGCGATCGGGTCACGGGCACGTTCCTAGTGAGGGGCACCAGATGACGGACACGAAGGACGCTGCTCCCATGGCCAAGGCGGCCCCCGTCAAGCTCTCGATGCTTGCCATGACGGGCCTCGTGGTCGGCTCGATGGTCGGCGCCGGTGTGTTCTCCCTCCCGGGGCGGTTCGCGCGCGAGACGGGGGTCGCCGGCGCGCTCATCGCCTGGGTCGTCGCCGGCGCCGGCATGTTCATGCTCGCCCTCGTCTTCCAGATGCTCGCGACGCGCAAGCCCGCGCTCGACTCGGGCGTCTTCGCCTACGCGAAGGCCGGGTTCGGGGAGTACCTCGGCTTCTTCTCGGGCTTCGGCTACTGGGCGAGCGCGTGCGCGGGGAACACCTTCTACTGGGTCTTCATCATGTCGACCCTGACCGGCCTCGGGATCCCGGGGCTCGGGGCGGGCGACACCATCCTCGCGGCCGTCATCTCCTCCGTCGGGCTCTGGCTCTTCTTCCTGCTCATCCGCAGGGGCGTCGAGAATGCGACGTTCATCAACACGATCGTCACGATCGCGAAGGTCGTCCCGATCATCGTCTTCGTGCTGCTGTGCCTCTTCGTGCTCGACCCGCAGGTCTTCGTCGAGAACTGGGGCGGCGCGGACTACGCGGGCAGCCTCTTCGACCAGGTGCGCGGCACGATGCTCGTCACGGTCTTCGTCTTCTTGGGCGTCGAGGGCGCGAGCGTCTACTCGCGGCACGCGAAGCGCCGCAAGGACGTCGGCCGGGCGACCGTCTTCGCCGTCTTCGCGTCGGTGACGATCGTCGCCTACGGGATCATGCCGATGGGGGAGATCGCCGCCCTCCCGCAGCCCTCGATGGCCGGCGTGCTCGAGCACGCGGTCGGCCCGTGGGGCCTCTGGTTCGTCAGCATCGGCCTCATCGTCTCGGTCCTCGGCGCGTACCTCGCCTGGTCGCTCATGGCGGCGGAGGTGCTCAGCATCATGGCGGAGCAGCGGGACATGCCGCGCTTCCTCGCGAGGACGAACCGCCACGGCGCGCCCCAGAACGCGGTGCTCCTGTCGTCGCTTCTCGTGCAGCTGCTGCTCGTCGTCCTGCTCTTCGCGAGCAACGCGGTCGATCTCGCGCTCGACCTCACGAGCGCGCTCGTGCTCGTGCCGTTCTTCCTCGCCGCGCTCTACGCGCTCAAGCTCGTCATCACGAGGGAGGGGGAGGGCGAGGGCTCATCGGTCGGCAACTGGGTCATCGCGGTGCTCGCGACGATCTACACCGCATTCCTCATCTTCGCCGCGGGCCTCGTCTTCCTCCTGCTCTCGTTCATCATCTACGCGCCCGCGTCGATCCTCTTCGCGATGGCGCGGCGCGAGCAGGGGCGGAAGCTGTTCAGCGGCCGCGAGCTCGTGATCCTCGTCATCTCGCTCGTCGGCGCCGCCGTCGGCATCGTCGCGCTCGCGATGGGCTGGATCCAGTTGTAGGCGCGCTGCGCGCGGCGTGCAGGAATGCGCGCCCCAGGTCAACGAATGAGAGGACGAGTCATGCCAGTGCCCGCGACGGTTGGGGTCCATTCCGAGGTCGGTCAGTTGCGGAGGGTCGTCGTCTGCGAGCCGCGCCTCGCGCACCGGCGGCTCACCCCCTCGAACTGCGACGACCTCCTCTTCGACGATGTCATGTGGGTCGAGAGCGGTCAGCGCGATCATCGGGAGTTCGCCGACAACATGCGCTCGCACGGCGTCGAGGTGCTCGAGTTGCACGCGCTCCTCGGCGAGACGATGCGCATTCCTGCCGCGAAGACCTGGCTCCTCGACCGCAAGGTCGTGCCGAACGAGGTCGGCATCGGGCTCATCGAGGGCACGCGCGCCTACCTCGACTCGCTCGACGAGGACCGGCTCGCCGAGTTCCTCATCGGCGGCCTGTCGACGCGGGACCTGCCGGACGACTACCGCACGGGCTACCTCGCGCTCGCCCGCGAGTCCACGGGCGTCAACGAGTACCTCATGCCGCCGTTGCCGAACACGATCTTCACCCGCGACACGACCTGCTGGATCTACGGCGGCGTGACGCTCAACCCGCTCTACTGGCCGGCGCGCCACGACGAGACGCTGCTCATGAAGGCGATCTACGAGTTCCACCCCGACTTCGCCGGCGCGCGCGTGTGGTGGGGCGACCCCGAGCGCGAGTGGGGTCAGGCGACGATCGAGGGCGGCGACGTCATGCCGGTCGGCAACCGCACGGTGCTCATCGGCATGAGCGAGCGGACATCCCGGCAGGGCATCACGCAACTCGCGGCCGCGCTCTTCGCGGGCGGCGACGTCGATCACGTCATCGTCGCGGGCATGCCGCGGCTCAGGTCCGCGATGCACCTCGACACGGTCTTCACCTTCGTCGATCGCGACGTCGTCACGCTGTATCCGAAGATCATGAATGCGGTGCACACGTTCTCGCTGCGTCCCGCCGATGCCGCGCCGGGCGTCGAGGTCATCGATCACGGCTCCCGCGCATTCATCGACGTCGTCGCCGAGGCGCTCGGGCTGCCGGCGCTCCGCGTCATCGAGACCGCGGGCGACAACTACGAGTCCGAGCGCCAACAGTGGGACAGCGGCAACAACGCCGTGGCGCTGCGGCCCGGCGTCGTCTACACCTATGACCGCAACACGCTGACGAACGAGCAGCTGCGCAAGGCCGGCATCGAGGTCATCCCGATCGTCGGCGCGGAGCTCGGCCGCGGTCGCGGCGGCGGCCATTGCATGACCTGCCCGATTGTGCGGGACCCGGTTGAGTACTGACGGAATGGAGGTCCGGGAGATGATGAGGACGAGGACCTGGGGCGGTGTGCTCGCGGTCGGCGCGGCGGCGTTGCTGATGGCCGGCTGTGCGAGCGGGGCCGACGGGGTCGCGGGCTCGTGGGGCAGCGACGCGCCGGGCGAGCCGATGTTGCTGCTCGGCGCGGACGGGAGCCTGAGCGGCACCGACGGCTGCAACCGCCTCATGGGCTCGTGGGAGCAGGGTGACGACGGCAAGGTCGAGTTCGGTCAGGTCGCCTCGACCCTCATGGCCTGCACGGGCGTCGACACCTGGCTGAGCGGACTGGCGACCGGCGAGGTGCAGGGGCAGCAGCTCCACATCTTCGACGCTTCCGGCGCCGAGATCGGGACGCTCTCGCGCGAGCAGGCCGCCGAGCTCCGCTAGCGGTGCGAGCCGAGGGGGAGTGCCGGTCGTCCGGCGCGCATTCCTCCCCGGGCTCGGCGTGCCCTCAGCCGGCCGTGCGCCTGCGAAAGGCGAGTATCGCGAGCAGGTAGGCGGCGCCGAGGATCCCCGCGCACCACGCGAGCGCGCCCCAGAGCTCGGCGTGGATCGGCGCGCCGCCGAGCAGGCCGCGGATGGCGTCGACGATCGCCGTGACGGGCTGGTGCTCGGCGAACCACCGCACGGGGCCCGGCATCGTGTCGGTGGGGACGAATGCGGAGCTGATGAGCGGCAGGAAGATGAGCGGGTAGGCGAAGGCGCTCGCGCCGTCGACCGTCTTCGCCGTGAGGCCCGGGATGACCGCGAGCCACGTGAGCGCGAGCGTGACGAGGACGAGGATGCCGACGACGGCGAGCCATTCGACGGGACCCGCACTCGAGCGGAAGCCGATGAGGAGCGCGACGCCGAGGACGATCGCGAGCGAGACGAGGTTCGCGACGAGCGAGGTGAGGACGTGCGCCCACAGGATGGCGGAGCGAGCGATCGGCATCGATTCGAAGCGCTCGAAGATGCCGCCGCGGAGGTCGAGGAAGAGCCGGTACGCGGTGTAGGAGATGCCCGAGGCGATCGTGATGATGAGGACTCCCGGGAGCTGGTAGGCGACGTAGGAGTCCGCGCCGCTGCGGATCGCGCCGCCGAGGACGAAGACGAAGAGCAGCATGAGGGCGATCGGCATGATCGCCGTCGTGATGATCGTGTCGGGGCTCCGCAGGATGTGCTTGAGCGAGCGCCCGGTGAGCACGGCGGTGTCGCCGATGAAGCGCGCGGTCGTCATGCTGCGGCTTCCCCTCGCGGTGCGGTCCCGCCTCCGATGAGGCTGAGGAAGATCTCCTCGAGGCTCGGCTTCCGCTCGACGTACTCGACGGTCGCGGGCGGTAGGAGGGCGCGGAGCTCGGCGAGCGTGCCGTTGACGAGGATCCGGCCCCCGTGGAGGATCGCGATGCGATCGGCGAGCTGCTCGGCCTCCTCGAGGTGCTGCGTCGTGAGGAGCACGGTCGTGCCGTCGGCGGCGAGCTGTCGGATGGTGCGCCAGACCTCGAGCCTCGCCTCGGGGTCGAGGCCCGTCGTCGGCTCGTCGAGGACGATGAGGCGCGGGTCGCCGATGAGGCTCATGGCGATGTCGAGTCGGCGCCGCATGCCGCTCGAGTAGGTCGCGGCGCGGCGATCGGCGGCCTCGGCGAGGGCGAACCGCTCGAGGAGCGACTCGGCGACCCCGCGGGCGTCCGGCACATGGCGCAGGCGGGCGACGAGCAGGAGGTTCTCGCGTCCGCTTAGGGCGTCGTCGACGGCAGCGAACTGGCCCGTCAGGCTCATTGCCGCCCTGACCCTCTCGGGCTGCTCGGCGACGTCGGCGCCGTAGACCACCGCCGTCCCGGCATCGGCGCTGAGCAACGTCGACAGGATCCGCACGATCGTCGTCTTGCCGGCGCCGTTCGACCCGAGGAGCGCGAAGACGCTCCCCGCCTCGATCTCGAGGTCGACGCCGCGGAGGACGTCGTGCCCCTTGAACGACTTCGTCAGGCCCCGCACGAGAACGGCGGGGGACCGTTCGGCGGTGGCCATCATTCGCTCCTGGCGTCCTGCTCGGCGACGGCCTCGTCGATCGTCGTCGCGAGCCGTGCCCGCTCGCGCTCGACCCAGCTCCTGCCGGCGCCGCGGTAGGCGTCGAGGAAGCTCTCCGCGAAGTCTGCGGGGTCTTCGCCGACGACCTCGCGGATGGGCAGCCCGTCGGCGCTGCTGCGCTCGAGCAGGTCGGCGAGGTCGGTGAACATGCGGACGAGCGTCGGGCCGTCGTCGACGGCGCCGAAGAGCATGAGGTAGCGCTCGAGACCCTTGGCAGCCTCCCGGTAGCCCGCGGGCAGCCCCTTGACCCGGGCCTTGTACTCGCGCCACCGCCGCTTGTCGTCGAGGTCGCCGGTGATGAGTTCGATCGGGTTGCGCATGGTCAAGCCCCTTCCTGCCGGAGTCGCTCCAGCCGTTCCGTGAGGAAGCTCCAGGTGCTCCAGAACTCCTCGAGGTGGTCGCGCCCGAGTGGGGTGATCGTGTAGACCTTCCGCGGCGGCCCCTTCTCCGAGGGGACTTTCGCGACGTCGACGAATCCGCGCTGCTCGATCCGCAGCAGGAGCGCGTAGACGGTGCCCTCCGCGATCTCGGTGAAGCCGCGCTCGCGGAGCCACGCCGTGATCTCGTAGCCGTAGGCCGGGCAGGCGGCGAGGATGCCGAGGACGATGCCCTCGAGCGTGCCCTTGAGCATCTCGGTCATCTGCTTCGGCATCGACTCTCCTCGCTATTCAGTACGAATGAGTACTGGTAGATAGTAACACTGAATAGTGTCGTCGCCAGAGGCGCCGGCGCCGGGCGCTGCGGTCTCGCCCGTGGTCGCCGCGCGGCCTCCGGGAGGCCCACGCGGGACGATCAGCGCCCCGCGGGGACGGCAGCGGCGGGCCGGACGACCCGATAGCGCACGGCGATCGCGCCGGAGCGGAACTCGCGCCGCGAGAGGAGGTCGAGCCGAAGCGGCTCGCGGAGGCCCTCGAGGAGCCTCGGCCCGCGCCCGGCGACGACCGGCGCCACGAGGACCTCGACCTCGTCGATGAGCCCGAGGTCGGCGAGGGCGCGGGGGAGCGCGACGCCGCCGACCCAGAGGCCCTCGCCCGGCTCGGCCTTGAGCCGGCGCACCGCGTCGCCGAGGTCGCCTCGGACGAGCCGCGCGTTCCAGTCGACCGACTCGAGCGTGCTCGACACGACGTGCTTCGCGGCCCGGTCGATCGCCTCGGCGAAGGGGTGCTCCCAGTCCTCCATCCAGTCGGGCCAGGCGCCCGTCTCGGGCCGCCGCCAGGCGGACTCCATCATCTCGTAGGTGGTCCGGCCGAAGAGGAGCGCGTCGGCTCGGGTCAGCTGCTCGGTCCAGTAGGCCATCGACTCCTCGTCGGGGGCGACCCCCGCCTCATGGTGGCAGCAGCCGTCGAGCGTGACGTTGATCGAGTATCGGAGCGGTCGCATTCGGTCTCCTGTCCTCGCGTCGGCCGATCCAAGTATCGTCGGCGCGCGGTGACCCGACCACCCGTGCGGCGATCGAAAGGTCACGCGATCGCGTCGCGGCCCGAGGCCGGTGCGGGGCCCGCGCTACGGTGTGTCCGCGCCGGTCGCGACGACCGTCATGACCATGCCCATCGCGCGGTGGCCGCCGACCGAGCACCAGCCGTCGAGGTCCTCGGTGATGACCCCGACGTCGATCGATTCGGACTCGCCGGGGCGCAGCCGCTGCCCCTTTGCGTGGTTGGCGATGACGAGGTCGTGGATGTCGCCGGCATCGGCGTTCGTCAGCTCGATGACGAGCCGGGTCCCGGTCGGCACCTCGATGACGTCGGGGGTGAAGCGCATGTCGGCGGCCGCGACCTGGACTGTCATGACGGGTGCGTCCGGGTCGCCGGCCTGGGGGCCGCCGGACGCGCAGCCCGCGAGCGCGAGCACGACGAGTCCCGTGATGGCCAGACCGGCTCGCCGCCCGGCGCGAGTGCTGTCAGCCGCGAACTGTCGAGTCATGCGTCGAGTCTCTCATCGCCGACCCCAGGACGGGGCGATCGCTGTTACCTCGCCGGTCGACGGCGCGGGCCGGGCCCTGGCGCGCCCTCCTCAGCCGAGGAGCCGCGCGAGCCAGTCGCCGATCGTCGTCGCGAGCGCGGCGGCGAAGGGGTAGGTGATCTGCTCGACCGGCTGCGCGACCTCGCCGGAGCCTACGTCGCGGAGGATGTGCACCATGTCGGGCATGGTGTGGAAGGACGCGAGGTCGGGATCGAGGCCGGCCGCGACCGCGACGATCCCGGAGCCCGGGCTCCCATCGCCGCAGGGGGTGTTGAAGTCCTTCGTCCCGCACGTGATGAGCGTCGGCACCGTGACGCGCGGCGCGAGCGCCGCGGGGTCGATCGCGTCGTACTCCTGGCCGTAGCGGGTCCGGTAGGCGTGCGTGATGACCATCTGCGCGGGGTCCGAGCCGAAGATGTTCGTGTCGATCGTGTGCTGGTAGAGGTCCGTCACGTCGGTCGCGTCGGGCAGCGGCACGGGCCGGGGTGCGGGGTAGGGCGGGGTGCCCGTGCGGATATCGTCGACGCCGTCAGCCATCCACGTCGTGAGCGCGTCGGCGTCGGCCGCCGCCATGACGCCCGCGGCGACCGCCGCGTCGATCTGCACGCTGAACTGCGTCGAGACGATGTCGAGGATGTGCGTGTACGCGGGCTCGATGAGGAGGAGCCCCGCGAGCTCGGGCGCCCCGCGGAGGTCGGTCGCGACGGCAAGCGAGTCGGCCCCGCCCTCGCTATGACCGAGGAGGAGGATCCGCTCGGGGTCGATGCCGGGCTGCTCGGCGAGGAAGGCGAGGGCGTCGCGAATCGGCTGCACCCGGAGCTCGTCGTAGCCGAGGGCGAGCATCGCCTCGGGGTCGTCGGCCTACGGCCCGAGGCCGGTCGCCCCCGTCCCGAGCTTGTCGTAGCGGAGCGAGGCGACCCCGTTCGCGCTCATGATGTCGGCGAGCCAGGAGTACGCCTCGGTCGCGAGGGAGGGCGCGTTGCCGTCCCGGTCGACGTCGCCCGTGCCGACGACGATGACGACGGCGGGGACGGGGGTCGACGGGTCGACGGGTCCGCGAAGGCTCGCGTGATACGTCACGCCGCCGCTGAGGAAGGCGACCTCCTGGTCGGGTCCGATGGCGGAGCCCTGGCAGGCCGGCGCGTCCGGTGCCGCAGCGCTGGCGGGGAGCTGCGAGCCACCGATCGTCATGGCGCCGGCAGCGATCGCCGAGAGGAGCAGGAGCGCGACGGCGCGCCCCTGGCGGCGTTGCGGAGCGCCCCGGCCCCGCAGCGCGAGCACGGCGACCGCGATGACCGCGGCGATGCTGAGCACGAGCGCGGCGACCATGATCCAACCCATCGGTCCGCTCGCCGCGCTCTCGACCAGGCAATCCGGCGTCATGGCACCCCCTTCGGCTAGCCAAGTGTCCTGAAACGTCCACCCGGCGGCAAGCACCGCTTGCGGACTTGTCCTGAAGCGGGCACGCTTGGCTCGCGGCGCCGGGCAGCCGCGGATCGCCGATGACCCATGGGAGGAATGCGTGAACGACGAGACCCTGCTCGCCGTCGCCCACCGCGGTCGTCCCGCGACGATCGGCGAGCTCGCGGCGCTCTCGCAGCAGCCGGCGGAGGAGGTCGCGAGCGCGGTCGACCGACTGCGGCGCCGCGGCATCCTCGGCGGCGAGGCCAACGAGCTCGCCTACCCGAGCCCGGCCGCGTGGGCGGCCGAGTCCGTCGCCGCCCGGGCCGAATCGCTCCGCGGCACCGCGCGGGACCTCCTCGGCGAGATCGAGCGCATCGTCGCCGACCTGCCGCGCGCGATCGCGCACTGGTCGGTCGGCGAGGCGTCTTCCAACCAGATGCCGGTCCTCACCCGGCACGGGCCCCGAGCGTCGGAGGACCTCTGGTACGAGCTCGGGATCCACGACTCCGGGGTACTCGACGCCGTGCTCCCCGACATCGCCCGGTTCCTCGTCAGCCCAGCGGATCGCGTGGCGCGCTTCTCGGCGGCGATGCGCGGCAAGGAGGCCGTGCGGGTCATCATCCCCTCGGCCGCGATCGCCGAGCCGGGGCTGCCCGAGCTGCTGCGCGCATTCGTCGCCGCGGGGATCGAGTGCCGGATGCTCGACGATCCACCGAGCTGGTTCTGGGTCGACGGCGATCACCTCGCGGTCCCCTTCGAGTGGGGCGAGGACCGGCCGACGAGTGTCCTCAGCGTGCGCAACGCCGCGCTTGCCGGCATGGTCGCGGCCTACTTCCAGACGCTCTGGCGCGCGTCGCGGCCCGCGCCCGACGCGGCGGCCGCGGAGGCGGCCGACTCCTGGACGCCGCTGCTCGAGCTCATGCGCCGCGGGATCACGCTCGAGACGGCCTCCCGCATCGTCGGGGTCAACCCGCGCACGGGTCGCCGCCGGATCGCGCAGGCGATGCGCCGCTACGGCGTCTCGACGCTCTTCGCGCTCGGCGTCGCCTGGGCGGCCGACGCCGATCCGGCGTAGTGGCCGTGCGCCGCGACCGGCGCCGCGTCCCACCAGGACGGCGGATCTGCGGCCCACGGCCGGCCTACTTCGGGGTAGGCCGCGGGTGCGCCGCGGTAGGTGAGCACCGGCGCCGCGGTCGTCAACGGGACCCCTTCGGTGCGGCCGTGCTGCAGGGTGGGCGGCGGGAGCTCCGCCTCCGCGGGCTCCGAGCGCCGAGGCCCTGCGAGGAGAGCCTCGGCGACGCGCGCGAGCGACACGCGCACGTCGTGGGCGCCGCCACCCTCGCGCTGCGTGAGGAGCGCGGTCATGATTCCAGCGGCGAGGAGATGTCCGGCGCTGTGGTCGAGCGCCTGTGCGGGGAGCGCTCCCGGCTCGCCCTCTGGATTCGCCTCGATGCGCGCGATCCCGCTCGCGGCCTGGACGATGCTGTCGAAACCGCGGCGCTCGGCCCACGGCCCCGAGACGCCCCAGGCGCTCACGGAGGCCAGCACGAGGCCGGCGTGGCGCTCGGCGAGCGAGTCGGGGTCGAGGCCGAGTCGCGCGAGCGATCCCGGCCGGTAGCCCGTGACGAGGACGTCCGCATCGGCGAGAAGGCGCTCGAAGACGGCGCGGCCGTCTCGGGAGCCGAGGTCGAGCCGCGTCGAGCGCTTGCCCTGGCCCGTGTCGAGATGCTGCCAGGGGATCTCATCGATCTCCGTCGGGTCGATCCGAAGGACCTGAGCCCCGGCGAAGGCGAGGTCGCGCGTCGCCACGGGGCCCGCGATCACCCGGGTGAGGTCGAGGACCCGGACGCCGTCGAGCGGCCGCTTCGGCGATCCCGTCCACGAGCGAGGCGCGGCCTCGGCGATCCGCCGGAGGTCGATGAGCGGCTCGGCGCGGACGGCAGCCGACTGCGGGTGCGCCGCCCACTCCTCGGGCGTCCGGACTCGGACGAGGATCGCGCCGAGCTCGGCGGCCAGGTCCTCGAGCTCGGCGCCGGACCGGCGTCGGAGCACGGCGCGGAGCGTCGATGGCGCCGCGGCGGTGGAGACGTCGAGGAGGGCGCGCAGCCTGTCGGCGTGATGCGGGTAGTTGCCGTGCGTCCGGACCCAGCCGTCGGCGGTCTCCCAGAATCCCGAGAGCGGGGACCAGGCGCCGGAGGCGACCCCGTCGACGCTGAGCACCCGCTCGCTCCGGTACGAGCTTGCGATGCGTGCGCCCGAGACCCGCACCGCGGGAGGCTCGGCGACCATGCCGCGGGCCGCGAGGACCCGGTGGACGGCGAGGATCGCGATCGCGACGCTGTCGCACGCGAGCCCGGTGACGTCGAGGCGGCCGGGGAAGCGGAGCGCGGGAGGCGTGCCGATGCGGGCGAGCAGCGGGGCTGGGCCGCCGAGGTCGCGCCAGGCCAGCACGCCGATTGCGCCGACGCTCATCGGAGGCCCTCCTCGTCCCGTCGCGCGCGGATCTCGTCCTCGGCGCGATCGCGGTCGTGGTCCCGTCGACCATAGCCGTCCCGCGCGACATCCCGGACGGTCCCGAAGGCGCCCCACAGTGCGAGGACGACGACGACGATGAGGAGGACGACCGCGCCGGTCGTCGCATGCCCGCTCATCGCCATTCCCATCGACATCTCGTCGAGCCGTTGCCCTGCATCGCTCGTCCCCTCGGATCCCCGGAGCCCTGGTGCTCCGTGGCCCGCACGCTAACATTGCGGAAGTAGGGCAATCCAAGAAGTGTCCTAGATACACCTCGGAGGCGCAGTGGCGCATGGGACGAGCGGGCGGGTGCTCGACGAACTCGCGGACCGCATCCGGTCGGGCGAGCTCCCGGCCGGCACGCGGCTCCCGACGCATCGGCAGCTTGCGCAAGAGCACGGCATCGCGCTCGAGACGGCGACCCGCATCTACCGCCGGCTCGGGCACATGGGCCTCATCGTCGGCGAGGCTGGTCGCGGGACGTTCGTGCGAGAGCAGCTCGAGCTCGGCGTCGAGCCCGCGAGGCGACCGCGCGGCCCGATCCTCGCCGACCTGTCGGTCAACGAGCCGCTCGCGGCGGAGCAGGGCGAGATGCTCCGGCACGCCCTCCGCGCGCTCGCGGGGACGGGGAATCTCGAGGCGCTCCTCCAGCAGGAGCCGGCCGGAGGGCGGACGCGCGACCGCCGCCAGGTCGCGACGTATCTCCTGTCCCGCGGCATCGACGTGCCGCCGGCGAACGTGCTCATCACGAATGGATCGCAGCAGGGACTCGATGCGGCGCTCGACGCGACGACGGCGCCGGGGGACCGGATCGCGATCGGCGAGCTGTCCTATCCAGGAATGCGGATGCTTGCGGCATCGAGGAAGCACGAGTTCGTCTCGATCCCGCTCAGTCCCGCGGGACCCGACCTCGATGCGCTCGAGCGCGCCTGCGCGAGACGCGGCGTTCGCGCGATCTACACCGAGCCGACCATGCACAATCCGCTGTCGTGGGTCCTCTCGCTCGAGCAGCGCGAGCGGATCGCCGAGATCGCGCGCCGCCATGACGTATGGCTGCTCGAGGACGGCACCTACGCATTCCTCGCGCCGGAGGCGCCGCCGCCCCTGCAGGCGCTCGCTCCAGAGCGGACGGTGTACATCGCGAGTCTGAGCAAGAACTTCGCGACGGGACTCCGCTTCGGCTTCATCGTCGCCCCGGCACCCCTCATCGAGGGCCTCCGCAGCGGCCTCCGCGCCTCAACCTATGGCTCACCAAGCATCGTCACGGCGCTCGCGGTCGGCTGGCTCGCCGACGGCAGCGTCGAGCGCATGGAGGCCACGCGCCGTACGGATGCGGAGCGGCGGCAGGCGCTCGCCCGGGAGACTCTCGCCGACTGCGAGCTCGTGACGCACCCGCGGAGCTACATCATCTGGCTCCGCCTCGCGGCGGGGCAGCGCATGGACGTCATCGCGGCGGCCCTCGCCGAGCAGGGCGTCCTCGTCGGCACGGGCGACCGCTATGCGACGAATGGGCGCCCGCCGCACGCGCTCAGGCTCGCGATCGGCACGCCCCCGCTCGAGCAGCTCGCCGATGCGCTTCGCGTCGTCCGGACGACCCTCGATCGTTTCGGCTGATTCCCGCGTCCGATCCTCACGACCTCGCGAATGCGAGGTCAGCGAGCAGCAGCGTGTCGGGGACCTCGCCCTCGCCGCTGAAGACGACCGGCGCGGACAGGTGCCAGGCGTCGGGGTCGTTGTCGAAGAGCCAGCTCAGCTCGAATGCGTCCTCGGCGACCGGCGTGAAGCTCGCCCGAATCGCGCGCGGGCCGATCGTCGTGGAGAGCCGGCCGTCCTCGACTCGGACCTCGATTGTGCCCGCGACGGGGTGGGTGTATTCGCCCGTGTAGCGCTCGAGCTCGGCGGGGTCGGCGATCTCGTACGCGGGCGCGTCCCCGGCGGCCGCGTCCCGGGCGCGGAGGGTCTCCTGGATGCGCGCCTCGTAGTCGACGGGCTCACGCTGCTGGATGAGGTCCATCGCGTACTGCGCGATGGGGGTCGCGAGTCCGCCGTGGTAGGCGAGGTTCGTCAGCACGACGACGCCGATGCCGCGGTCGGGGTCGAATCTTACGGAGGAGGTGTAGCCGTTCGTCGTCCCGCCGTGCTCGATGACGCGGCCCTCGGGGAGCGAGTGGACGAGCCAGCCGGTCGCGTAGCCGATGCGGGGGACGCCGTCGCCCTGCTTCATGCCCTCCGCGAAGTCGCCGGTGACCTGGACGCGCGGCCGATAGGTCTCCTCGAGCTGCTCCTCCGAGATGAATCGTCCCGCCGGGGTCTCCCCGCGGTTGAGATGCATGGCGACCCAGCGGGACATGTCGGCGAGGTTCGAGACGATGCCGCCCGCACCCTGAGCATCGGCGGGGAGCCGGCCGGGGGCGAGGGCGCGGACCGCGCCGTCCCAGTGCTCGTGGCCGACGGTCGTGTTCGCCGAGCTCGCGAGCGCGTCGTAGCCGATGCGCGTGCTGTCCATGCCGAGGGGCTCGAAGATGAGCGGCTCGGCCGCCTCGCCCCAGGTCGCGGCGCCCTCGATGCCCGCGACGATCTTCCCCGCGACGAGGTGCGGGAGGTTCTGGTAGGCGAACTCGCTGCGGAAGCTCGTCACGGGCTCGATGTACCGGAGTGCCTCGATGCCGTCCTCGTAGTCATAGCCGAGGTGGCCGAACATGTCGGCGGCGTACGGCGGGAGACCGGTGCGCTGCGCGAGCAGGTCGCCGATGCGGAACTCCTGCGTCACCCAGGGATCGCTGAGGCCGAATCCTGGGTAGTGCTCGACGACCGGGTCGTCCCACGCGAGCTCGCCGCGCTCGACGAGGAGCGCCTCGCTGACCCCGAGGAACGCCTTCGTCGCCGAGCCGATCTCGAAGAGGGTTTCGGCGTCGACCGGATCCCCGGCCGTGTTCTCGCCCGAGAACCAGCTCGCGGCGAGCCCGTCCGCGGTGATGACGCCGAGCGCGACCGAGGTCACGCCCCAGTCATGAATGCGCGGGGCGGCGTACTCCGCGACCCGCGCGACGAGTGCCTCCGGGCTCGGCACCGCGGATTCCTCTCCGGATGATGGGGGCACTCGTGTCATGGCGCATCCGGCGAGCAGCGTCGTTGCGACGGCGATTCCTGCGATGGGTGCGATGGCGCGTGCGGCCCTCATGCCTCGGCTCAACCTCATTCGATCGTCGGTGGTACGGCGAATCGACAGGGCCGAGGCTCGGTGGCCGGCCGTGGCCCTGCGCCGGCAGACCGGCAGGGCGGTGGCGAACGGCACCTGTCCGTGCCCCCACGGTAACCAGGCCGACGGTGGTCAACGACGGGGACGGGCGGGGTGTCGGGAAATCGTCCCGACACCCCGACGCGATCCGCGGGTGCGGCGCGCGAGTCTGCTGCCGCGCATTCCTCCCTGTCAACCGCTATCGTGCGTCGACGCGCTGGCGGCAGAATCGAGGGGCATCACGGACACGGAGGGCACCCCATGCGGATCTTCCTCGCCGGCGGGACCGGCGTCATCGGTCGACGGCTCATCCCGGCGCTCGTCGCGGCGGACCACGACGTCGTCGCGACGACGAGGCGCGAGGAGCGGCTCGAGCGGCTCGCCGGGCTCGGCGCGCGCGGCGTCGTCGTCGACGTGTATGACGCCGAGCGGCTCACCGAGGTCATGCGCCAGGCGATGCCCGACGTCGTCATCCACGAGCTCACCGATCTCGGCGGGGTCGATTTCGAGGCGAATGCGCGCCTCAGGCGAGTCGGCACGGCTCACCTCGTCGAGGCGGCGGCGGCCGCGAGCGTCGAGCGGATGATCGTCGAGAGCATCGCGTGGGTCTACGCGCCCGGCGAGGGGCCCGCGGTCGAGAGCGAGGAGCTCGAGGCGGGGACGGCGGTCGAGGAGATGGAGCTGCTCGCCGCCCGGCTCCCGCACTCGACCGTCCTCCGCTACGGGCTCCTCTACGGCCCGGGGACCTGGTACGCGCCCGGGGCGAGGATGGCGGAGGCGGTCGCGGCTGGCGAGGTCGCGGCGACGCCGTCAGTCAGCTCCTTCGTGCACATCGACGACGCCGTCGCGGCGACGGTCCAGGCGCTCGACTGGCCCGACGGCGAGTACAACATCGTGGACGACGAGCCCGCCGCCGCGACCGAGTGGCTCCCCGCCTTCGCGGCGGCGGTCGGCGCGCCCGCCCCCGCGCCCGCCGAGCTGCCGGAGGGCGCGGTCCCCGGTCGGGGCGCCTCGAACGCGAAGGCGAGGCGCCGCGGCTGGAAGCCTCGCTACACCTCGTGGCGGGAGGGCTTCCGGCACCTCGCCGAGTAGCGGGAGCGGCTCAGGATCGCACGAGGCGCGCGATCGCCCGGCTCGCCTCGGCGAGCTTCGCCTCCCGCTCGTCGGGGCCCGCGTCGAGGAGGCAGTGGCCGAGGTGGTCCTCGAGGAGCCCGAGGGCGACCGATTCGAGCGCGCTCGTCATCGCGCTGATCTGCGTGAGGATGTCGATGCAGTACTGCTCCTCGTCGATCATCCGCGAGATGCCGCGCGCCTGGCCCTCGATCCGTTTGAGGCGGTTGAGGTAGCGCGGCTTGTCGCCGATGTAGCCGTGGTGGGCGTGCGTCGCGGCGCCGGGCGCCGGAGCGAGGGGGTCGTGGTCCATGGGTGGGGCCTTTCGGATGGGGCGGCGTCAGCGGGCGACGCTGCGGAATGCGCGGAGCCGCAGGCTGTTTCCGACGACGAAGAGGCTCGAGAGCGCCATCGCGGCGCCCGCGAGCATGGGGTTGAGGAGGCCGAGCACGGCGATCGGGATCGCCGCGACGTTGTAGGCGAAGGCCCAGAAGAGGTTCGACTTGATCGTGCCGAGGGTGCGGCGGGCCAGCCGGATCGCGTCGACGGCGCTGCGGAGGTCGCCGCGCACGAGGGTGAGGTCGGAGGCCTCGATCGCGGCGTCGGCACCCGTGCTCATCGCGATGCCGAGGTCGGCGGTCGCGAGCGCGGCGGCGTCGTTGACCCCGTCGCCGACCATCGCGACGACCCGCCCCTCTGCCTGGAGCCGCCGGATCGTCTCGACCTTCTCCTGGGGCAGCGCCTCGGCGATGGCCTCCTCGATCCCGAGCTCGGCGGCGACACGCTGGGCGACCGCGGCGTTGTCGCCCGTGAGGAGGATGGGGCGGAGGCCGAGCGCGCGGAGCCCGGCGATCGCCTCGGCGCTCGTCGGCCGGATCGCGTCGGCGACGAGGAGCAGGCCGCGCGCGGCGCCGTCCCAGCCGACGATGACGGCCGTGCGCCCCTCGGCCTCGGCGGCGTCCTTCGCCTCGACGAGATCGGCACCGATCGCCATGCCGTGTTCCCCGAGGAGCCGCGTCCGCCCGAGGAGGGCCTCGCGCCCCTCCACGGTCCCGCGCACGCCGAGCCCGGCGAGGCTGGTGAAGCCGCCGACGCTCGGCACGGTGCCCGAGGCGGCGGCCGCCCGCGAGATCGCCGCCGCGATGGGGTGCTCGGACGCGGTCTCGAGCGCGCCGGCGATGCGCAGGACTTCGCTCGCCTCGATGTCGGCGGCCGGGACGACGTCGACGAGCTCCATGCGGCCGCTCGTCACGGTGCCGGTCTTGTCGAGCAGGATCGTGTCGACGCGACGCGTCGACTCGAGGACCTCGGGCCCCTTGATGAGGATGCCGAGCTGCGCGCCGCGGCCCGTGCCGACGAGGAGCGCCGTCGGCGTCGCAAGGCCGAGCGCGCACGGGCAGGCGATGACGAGGACGGCGACGGCGGCGGTGAAGGCGAGGCTCGCGGACTGCCCGAGGGCGAGCCAGGTCGCGAGCGTGCCGATCGCGATGGCGAGGACAAGCGGCACGAAGACGGCCGACACGCGGTCGGCGAGGCGCTGCACGGCCGCCTTCCCGGTCTGCGCCTCCTCGACGAGACGCGCCATCTGGGCGAGCTGGCTGTCCGCGCCGACGCGGGTCGCGCGGACGACGAGGCGCCCGCTCGTGTTGAGGCTTGCGCCGGTCACGGCATCGCCCTCGCCGACCTCGACCGGGACCGACTCGCCCGTGAGCATCGAGGCGTCGACGGCGGAGGCGCCCGCGACGATGATGCCGTCGGCGGCGACCTTCTCACCCGGCCGCACCACGAATTCGTCCCCGACGCGCAGCTGGTCGATGGGGAGCCGCTGCTCGGCGCCGTCGCGCAGGGCGACGACGTCCTTCGCGCCGAGCTCGAGGAGGGCTCTGAGCGCGGCGCCGCTGCGCCGTTTCGCGCGGAGCTCGGCGTAGCGGCCCGCGAGGATGAAGACGGTGACCCCGGCCGCGACCTCGAGATAGATGCTGCCCGCGCCGTCGCCCGGTGTCAGGGCGAGCTCGAAGCCGTGCGTCATGCCCGGGTGCCCCGCGGTGCCGAGGAAGAGCGCGTAGAGGGACCAGAGGAATGCGGCGCTCGTGCCGAGCGAGATGAGCGTGTCCATCGTCGCGGCCCCGTGCCGCAGGTTCGCCCAGGCGGCGCGGTGGAACGGCCAGGCGCCCCAGACGACGACGGGGGTGGCGAGCGCGAGCGAGGCCCACTGCCAGTACGTGAACTGGATCGCCGGGATCATCGCGAGGAGGACGACGGGCGCGGCGAGGATCGCCGAGACGATGAGTCGCTGTCGGAGCGCGGCGAGCTCGGGGTCCGCCGGGACCGCCTCCTCGGCGGCCGGGACGGGAAGCCGCGCCGTGTACCCGGCCTGCTCGACCTGCTCGATGAGCCGTGCGGGATCGGTGCCGGCCGGGGCGGTGACGCGGGCGCGCTCGGTCGCGTAGTTGACGCTCGCGGCGACGCCCTCGAGCCGGCCGAGTCGGCGCTCGATCCGCGAGGCGCACGAGGCGCAGGTCATGCCGCCGATCTCGAGGTCGAATTCGACGGGGGCGAGCTCGGGCATGTCTCAGGCCCGGGTGGCGGTGTATCCGGCCTCGTCGACCGCGGCGAGGACGAGTGCGTCGTCGAGCTCGGCGGGGGAGCTGATCCGCAGCACGCCCGTCGCCGCGCTCACCTCGATGCCCTCGACGCCGGGGATCCGCTCGACCTCCTCGCGCACCGAGGCCTCGCAGTGCTCGCACGTCATCCCGGTCACCCGGTACTCGGTCGTCGTCATGCTCGTCTCCTCAAGCTCGGATACCCCATATGGGTATTGCGACGAGTCTAACGCCGTGCGGCCCGCGCTATTCCCGCACGCCGCGATCCGGCGACCGGGGACGGCGTGCCGTCGCGGCGCGCGCCGAGCTGCGATAGCTTTCGAGAGCACCGTCAGCGATCACGAGGAGACGCCGCATGGCCAAGCCCGCCCCCACCGCCGCCGAGCGCGCGGCCGAGGTCGAGCGCCTGGAGGCGCGGCTCACGGAGCTCGAGGCCGAGAACGCGCGGCTCGCGGCCGCCATGTCGCCGCGTCGCCGGTTCTCCTGGCGATCGTTCGGCTCCGCCGTGCTCATCATCGTGGCGACACTGCTCGTGCCGGTCTCCGTCGTCGCCAGCTGGGCCCGCGTCCAGCTCGTCGACGAGAACGCCTTCATCGCCGCCTTCGCCCCGCTCGCGAGCGACCCCATCGTCCAGGCGGCGGTCACCGACGCGACGGTCGAGGCGATCGAGTCCGCGCTCGACCTCGGCGCGACGACCGACGCGCTCTTCGACGGCCTCGAGCAGCTCGACCTCCCCTCGGCGGCGACGAGCGCCCTCGGACTCCTCCGCGCGCCGGCCGCGCAGGGCCTCCACTCGCTGCTGCGCTCGGGGGTGGACGCCTTCGTCACCTCGGACCTCTTCGCCGACGTCTGGTCGATGGCGCTGCGCACCGCCCACCGGGCCCTCAACGCCGCCGTCGCCGAGCCCTCGCCCGACAGCGCCCTCATCGTCGACGAGCGCGGCCAGGTCGTCCTGCAGCTCGCGCCGATCATCCGGGAGGTGAGCGGCTACCTCGCCGACAACGGCTTCCCGCTCGCCGCGAGCATTCCTGCCATCGAGGCCTCGTTCGTCGTCGCGCAGAGCGACGCGCTCGTCCTCGTCGCGGCCGTGCACGGGCTCGCGACCGCGGTCGGCACCTGGCTGCCGATCCTCGCGCTCGCGATGCTCATCGGCGGCATCCTGCTCGCCCGTCGACGCCGTGTCGCGACGGTCGGGGCGGGGGTCGGCGTCGCGCTCGGCGGTGCGGCCTTCCTCATCGCGACCGCGGTCGGCGCCGTGATCGCCGTCCAGCAGCTCGCCCAGGCGGGGCTGCCGGGGCCCGCGATCGCCGCGGTCTTCGACCAGGTGCTCTGGGAGATGCGCTCGAGCGCCGCGGATCTCGTCGTCGTCGGCGTCATCGCCGCCCTCCTCGCGATCCTGCTCGGCAGCGCGAGGCTCCGCGGTGCGATGGCGGGGACGAATGCGCGGCTCGCCCGGCTCTTCGGCCTCGCCGCCTGGCGCGGCGCGGCCTGGGTGCGCTTCCTCGTCCGGCAGCGCGCGCTCGTCGACATCGGCATCGTCGTCATCGCGCTCGCGCTGCTGTGGTTCCTCCCGGTGAGCTCGGGAGGCGTCGTCGGCATCATCGTCGGCGCGCTCATCATGTGGTGGTTCGTCTCGATCCTCCGTGCCGACGCCGCGGGCGCCGACCAGCCCGAGCCGAGCGAGGCGCCGATCGAGTCCTGAGCCGGGGGCTCAGCCCGCGCGCCGCTGCCGCGCCATGTGCTCGACGACGCGCACGACCTGCGAGGAGTAGCCGTACTCGTTGTCGTACCAGACGTAGAGCACAAGACGGTTGTCATTCGCGATCGTCGCGAGCCCGTCGACGATGCCGGCGCGGTTGTTGCCGACGAAATCGGAGGAGACGACCTCGGGGGACTCGACGAAGCCGATCTGCGTGCGCAGCTCCCCGTGGAGCGAGGTCTCACGGAGCAGATCGTTGACGTCGTCGCGGGACACCGCATTCGCCAGATCGAGGTTGAGGATCGCCATCGACACGTCGGGGGTCGGCACGCGGATCGCGTTGCCGGTCAGCTTGCCGGCGAGCTCGGGGAGCGCCTTGGCGACGGCCGTCGCCGCGCCGGTCTCGGTGATGACCATGTTGAGCGCCGCCGAGCGGCCACGACGGTCGCCCTTGTGGAAGTTGTCGATGAGGTTCTGGTCGTTCGTGTACGAGTGGACCGTCTCGACGTGGCCGTGACGGATCCCGTACGCGTCGTCGAGGACCTTGAGGACGGGCGTGATCGCGTTCGTCGTGCAGCTCGCCGCCGTGACGATGCGGGACTCCGGCGTGATGTCGGCCTGGTTGATGCCGAAGACGACGTTCGGCAGCGAGCCCTTGCCCGGCGCCGTGAGGAGGACGCGGGCGACGCCCTTGGCCTCGAGGTGCTTCGACAGGCCCGCCTCATCGCGCCAGCGTCCCGTGTTGTCGATGACGATCGCGTCCCTGATGCCGTAGGCGGTGTAGTCGACGCTCGCGGGGTCGTCGGAGGAGATGACCTGGATGACGGTGCCGTTGGCCGTGATCGTGTTCGCCTCGGCATCGATGTCGATCGTGCCATCGAAGGCGCCGTGGACGGAGTCGAGTCGCAGCAGGCTCGCGCGCTTCTCGAGGTCGTTCGCCGCCGACTGCCGGACGACGATGGCCCTGAGCCGGAGCCCCGAGCTGCGCCCGACGTGCCCGATGAGGATGCGCGCGACGAGGCGCCCGATGCGGCCGAAGCCGTAGAGGACGACGTCGGTCGGCTCGCGGAGGCCCCAGCTCGGTAGCGCGCCGAGCGCCGCGCGGAGTTCGTCATCGCCGACCGCCTCGCCGTCGAGGCGGCCGAGCAGGTCGCCGAGATCGATCGAGAGCCCCTCGAGCCCGAGCTCGTCGACGAGCCTGAGGACGCGGAGCGCCTGCGCGGGGTCGACCGTGACGCCCTGGAGCTGCTGCCCGGCGCGCAGCGCCCGGAGGAGCTGCGTCGCGGAGCGATCGGTCATCTTGCGCCCGTAGACGTGCGGCACGACGCCGCGCTCCCGGGACAGCCTGCCGATGAGCGGGATCGCCTCCTCTGCGAGTGCGATCTTGGCGGACCAGTCGGTGTGCTCCTGCTGCATGTTCCTCGTCGTTCCGGAATGCGGTTGCCTCGTCCGGCCGAGGACGTGGTGGAGGCCGTGACCCGACCATTCTCCCATCACTTTTCCCTCTCGACGGCAGCCGCTCCGGGAGTACCCTGAGCCCATGAGCCGCGTCGCCGAAGGTGTCGACCTTCCCACCGTGCCGCACTGGATCGACGGGGCCGCCCGCGAGGGGACGAGCGGGCGCACCGCGCCCGTCTACGATCCGGCGCTCGGCGTCGCGACGAAGCGGGTGCACCTCGCCTCCGCCGAGGAGGTCGATGCCGCAGTCGCCGCCGCGCGCGCCGCGCTCGCCACCTGGTCGACGCAGTCGATCGCCCGCCGGAGCGCCGTGCTCTTCGCGTTCCGCGAGCTCTTCAATCAGCGCAAGGACGAGCTCGCCGAGATCCTCACCGCCGAGCACGGGAAGGTCCTCTCCGACGCCGGGGGCGAGATCGCGAGGGGGCTCGAGGTCCTCGACTTCGCGCTCGGCTTCCCGCACCTCATGAAGGGGGAGTACTCGGAGGGCGTCTCGACCGGGGTCGACGTCTACTCCGTCAAGCAGCCGCTCGGCGTCGTCGGGATCATCTCGCCCTTCAACTTCCCCGCGATGGTGCCCCTGTGGTTCTTCCCGATCGCGCTCGCGGCCGGCAACACGGTCGTGCTCAAGCCATCCGAGAAGGACCCGAGCTCGGCGAACTGGATGGCCGACCTGCTCGCGGAGGCGGGCCTGCCGGCCGGCGCCTTCAACGTCCTCCACGGCGACAAGCTCGCCGTCGACGGCCTGCTGGGCCACCCCGACGTGCAGGCGATCTCCTTCGTCGGCTCGACCCCCATCGCCAAGTACATCTACGAGACGGCCTCGGCCGCGGGCAAGCGAGTCCAGGCCCTCGGGGGTGCGAAGAACCACATGCTCGTGCTCCCGGACGCCGATCTCGACCTCGTCGCCGACAGCGCGGTGAATGCGGGGTTCGGCTCCGCCGGCGAGCGCTGCATGGCCGTCAGCGCGCTCATCCTCGTCGACCCCCCGGGCAGCGGCCTCGGCGATGCGGTCATCACGAGGATCGCGGAACGCGTCGGCCGGCTGCGGACGGGCGATGGTCGCCGCGGCTGCGACATGGGCCCGCTGGTGACCCGCGAGCACCGCGACAAGGTCGCCGGCTACATCGACATCGCGATCGCCGACGGTGCCGAGGTCGTCATCGATGGCCGCGAGGTGGCGCCCGACGGCGACGCGAACGGCTTCTGGCTCGGGCCGACGCTCATCGACCGGGTCCCGACGACGAGCCGCGTCTACCTCGACGAGATCTTCGGTCCCGTGCTGTCGGTCATCCGCGTCGCGAGCTTCGAGGAAGGTGTCGCTCTCATCAACGCGAGCCCCTACGGCAACGGCACGGCGATCTTCACGAACGACGGCGGCGCGGCCAGGCGCTTCCAGACCGAGGTGACGGTCGGCATGATCGGCATCAACGTCCCGATCCCGGTGCCGGTCGCCTACTACTCCTTCGGCGGCTGGAAGGACTCGCTCTTCGGCGACGCGAAGGCCTACGGCGAGGCGGGCATCCGATTCTTCACGCGCGAGAAGGCCGTGACGAGCCGCTGGCTCGACCCGAGCCACGGCGGCATCAACCTCGGCTTCCCGCAGAACGCCTGATCGCGGCGATCAGCGCGTGGAGTCGCCCTCGGGGGCCTCGTCGTCGACGGCGGCGAGCGCGGGGCGCTCCTCGGCCGTGTCCTCGGCGTCCGACCACTCCGCCTCGATCGTCTCGCCGTGGAGCTCGCCCTGGTCGAGCTCCGCGATGAGCCGCAGCTGCTCCTCTGGTGCGTCGAGGGCGAGGAGCCGGTCGGCGGATGCGAGGGCCCGGAGCTCGAGGGTGTACTCGTCGACCGCGCGGCGCTGGTCCTCGAGCGCGTAGGCCCGCAGCTCGGCGTCGGCGAGCATCCGTGAGGCGTGCTCGTCCGTCCGGCGGCCGATCTCCTCGGCGCGCTCGCGAGCGCGGGCAAGGAGGGCCTTCGCGTGGTCGCGCGTCGCACCGAGCAGTCGTGTCGCCTCGGCCTTCGCCTTGGCGAGATGCTCCTCCGCCTCGGCGGTCAGGGCGTTCGCGCGCGCCGTCGTGTCGGCGAGCAGCTGCTCGGCCTCCTCGGTGCGCGTCGCGACATAGCGTGTCGCCTCCTCGTGGCGCGCGAGCCGGTCCTGCTCCGCCTGCTCCTGGAGCACCTTGATCTCGCTCTTCGCCCGGAGCGCGTCGCGCTCCGCGATCTGACGGAGCAGCGCGACCTCGGTCTTCGCGTCCTCGGCCTCCTGATGGATCTGCTCGCGGAGGTCGGCCGCGTAGCGCTCGGCGTCGGCCTTGATCGAGCCGGCGCGGAACTCCGCACTGTCGACCGCACCCCGCGCCTCGACGAGGAGCGCCTCGGCGCGGCTCTCGACCTCGGCGGCGCGCCGCTCGGCACGGTTCGTCAGCTCGGCGGCCCGCTGCTCCGCCTCCTGAAGGCGAGCCTCCGCGCCCTCGGTCGAGGAGCGACGCAGCTCCTCGGCCTCGGCCTTCGCGCCATCACGCAGCGCCTTGGCCTCCGCCGAGGCCTCACGGATCATCTTGGCCGCCTGCTCCTCGGCGAGCCGGAGCGTCTGCTCGAAGGCGGAGCCGAGGTCGGCGAAGGAGGGCTTGGCCCGTGCGCGCTGGACGGCAGCGCGCGCCTCCTCGAGCTCGCGCTGGAGGCGCTCGATCGTCCTCGTCTGCTGCTCGCGCTCCTGCTCGAGCCCGTCGAGCTGCGAGCGAATGTCGGTGATCGCGCGGTCGACATCGGCCGTCTCATAGCCGCCCTTGCGCGCGACTCGGAACGAGAGCACGTCGCCCACGTTGCACCTCCCCGTCGGTCTCGGTCGATTCTAGGGGGTGCGGCCCCCGGCGGTCATGCCGTGATCTCAGTGACGTGGGCGTGCATCCGCCAGACGAGATCGGCGACGAGCTCGACGCGGTGCGTCCGGATCGCCCATGCCCCGACTCCGGCGGCGACGGCGGTGATCGCGATCGCCGCCTCCCGGAGCTGGCGCTCGCTCGCCTCCTCGGGCACCATCTCGAGCAGGAGCTCCTCCGTCGCCGGTACGAGGAGGGGATAGCCGAGATCCGCGAAGTGCCCGAGCTCGTTGAGCATGCGCCACGGCTCGGGGTCCTCGGCGCAAAAGCCCGCGCCCGCGTCGAACCGGATCCGCTCGAAGGCGATGCCGGCGTCGAGCAGCCGGGCGGCGTTGCGGATGAGTCCGTCGGCGTAGGCGGTCGTCGCCGTGCTCGGATCGCTCGGGAGGGGGTGGCCCCACGGGCCGATGACGAGGCCGCAGCCCGAGTCGGCGACCCGCGGGTCGAGCCGCACGCGGGCGGCGCCGGACGGGTCGATGATCCAGGCCGCACCGCACTCGGCGGCAGTGCCCGCGATGTCGGGCCGGTCGGTCGTGACGCTGACCCGGACGCCGACGGCGACGAGGCCCGCGACGAGCATCGCGATCGTGTCGGTGTCCGCGCCGGCGAAGGCGCCGAGGTGGCCACCGAGCGCGATGGCGTCGATGTCGACGATGTCGGCGCCTGCGGCCTGCACCGCGATGCCTTCCCGGATGAGGGTGACCGGCGCGGCGTCGAGGTCGGTCGGGGTGAGCACCCCGATGACGACAGTGTCTTGCGCGACGCGCATGTCCCCTCCCGCGAAGGAGTTTAGCGAGGAATGCTCACCTGTGCGCGGGAGATTTCCGGGTACCGTGGCGCCATGAGCACCCTGGAACGCGACCCGAGCGAGCTCGAGCTCCACCGCGCGGGTGGGACGGGTGCGGTCGCACGCCGGATCGCGGCGCGCCGGGTCCCGCTCGGTGGGCCGCGCGGGATGCTCGTCACGCGGACGATCCCCGAGCGCACGCTGCCGACCGTGGGGCCGTGGTGCTTCCTCGACGAGGCCGGGCCGGTCGAGCACCTCTCGCGGCTCCTGCCGCACCCGCACATCGGGCTCCAGACGGTGTCGTGGCTTGTCGACGGCGCGATCGTGCACCGCGACACGACGGGCGCCGAGGCGACGATCCTTCCGGGCCAGCTCAACGTCATGACGAGCGGGCGCGGGATCGCCCACTCCGAGTTCACGCCGGGGGAGGAAGCGGTGCTGACGCACCTGCTCCAGCTCTGGATCGCGCTGCCCGACGCCGCGCGCTGGCAGGCACCGCACTTCGAGCAGCACTGCGACCTACCGCGGGCCGACGGCGAGGGATGGAGCGCGACGGTCCTCTTCGGCGAGCTGCTCGGCCGCCGCTCACCCGCGAGCCATTACTCGCCGATCGTCGGCGCGGAGCTCCGGCTCGCCCCGGGCGCCCTGCTCCGCCTGCCGCTCGACGACGCGTTCGAGCACGCGGTCCTCGTCGCCCGCGGCAGTGCCGTCGTCGCGGGGGAGTCCGTCGAGCGCGGCCCCCTGCTCTTCCTCGGCACCGACCGGGCGTCGATCGAGCTCCTCGGCGGGCCCGGGGGCGCAGTCCTCCTCCTCATCGGCGGCGAGCCGCTCGGCGAGGACCTCGTCATGTGGTGGAACTTCGTCGGCCGGAGCCACGAGGAGATCGTCGCGGCCCGTGAGGCCTGGGAGGACCCGAGCCGGCGGGCCGACCGCTACGGCCCGGACATCGCGGCGCACGCGGGCGCGAGGGTCCCCGCGCCGCCGATGCCGAATGCGCGCCTCACGCCACGTACCCGTCGTCCCGAATCCGATACGATCGCCTGACCCCGTTCTCTCGCGGCCACAAGCCCGCCTCGTCCTCCCACGAAAGGCCGGCCGCATGGCGCGCCATGACGCTCGCGAACGCATTCGCGACTTCCATCACGACGACACCGACGCATTCCTCGCGATCTGGCAGGCGAGTCTCGCGGGAGGCTACGAACCCGTCTACAGCCTGAGTGAGGTGCTCGCCTCGCTCCAGCAGGACGAGGCCGTCGTCGCCGTCGAGGGTGCCGGGGCCGAGTCCCGCGTGATCGGGGTCGCGGTGGGCCGCGCCGCGCACGAGCAGGGCTGGGTCGTCTTCCTCGGCGTCGCCGCCGACCGCCGCGGCGACGGCGTCTCGACCCGGCTCATCGCCGCGCTCGAGCGTCGGCTCGCGGCGCGCGGGCTCGGCAAGCTCTCGGCGCTCATCCCCGAGTCGGCCGGTGGGCTCGACGCCTTCGCGGCGCAGGGCTTCGAGGTGCACCGCTCGCTGCGCTACGTCGAGCGCCGAATCCCCGTCCAGGGGCGCGACCTCTCGACACTGCGCGAGCTCGGTGGCCGACTCCTCGGTCGCGGGCTCTGGGAGGCCGTCGCCGGCATGTCGGTCGAGAAGGAGCTTCTCGAGCGTCGGCTCGTCACGCCGCTCGCCGAGCCGGCGCTCGCCGCGCGCTACGGCGTCGTCCCGCCGCGCGCCGTCATGCTCTTCGGCCCTCCCGGGACCGGCAAGACGACCTTCGCGAAGGCGGTCGCCTCGCGGCTCGAATGGCCGTTCATCGAGGTCTTCCCCTCGCGACTCGGCAGCGATCCCGCGGGGCTCGCGGCGGGCCTCCGGGAGACCTTCGGGCGGATCGCCGAGCTCGAGCACGCCGTCGTCTTCATCGACGAGGTCGAGGAGATCGCCTCGCGGCGCCAGGGCGACCCGCCGAGCCCGACGCAGGGGGTCACGAACGAGCTCCTCAAGCTCATCCCGGAGTTCCGCGACCTGCCGGGCCGGCTCCTCATCTGCGCGACGAATTTCATCCGCGCGCTCGACCCCGCATTCCTCCGGCACGGCCGATTCGACTACGTCATCCCGATCGGGCTGCCGGACGCCGAAGCACGGGGGGCGATCTGGGCCGCGAACCTCCCGGCGCAGGCGGAGGTCGAGCTCGACCGCCTCGTCGCGGCGAGCGACGGCTTCAGCCCCGCCGACATCGAGTTCGCGGCGCGCACCGCCTCGCAGCTCGCGCTCGAGCGCGCCCTCGACACCGGCGAGCACGGGCGCGGCCCCTGCACGGAGGACTACCTCGCCGCGCTCGGCGAGACGAAAGCGACCGTGAGCCCGGAGACGGTCGAGGAGTTCCTCGAGGACATCACGAGGCTCGCGCGCCGCTGATCTGGGGCGCTACGCTCGCGGCATGCGCCGCCTGCTCCTGCCTGCCGTGCTCGCCACGACCGGGGTGCTGCTCGCGGGCTGCGCCGCAGCGCCCGTCAGCGCCGAGGACCACGCGGCCGGCTCGTACCCGGGCGCGCTCGAGGTCGAGGTGCCAGACGCCGACGGGGTCCAGGTCGTCGTGCGAGAGATCACGATCCAGCCCGGCGCCGGCACGGGCGAGCACTGCCATCACGGGCAACTCGTCGGCGTCGTCACGGCGGGGGAGCTCACGCACCACGCCCCGATCTACCCGGGCGGGGTCCACGTCTACCGGGCGGGCGACGCGATCGTCGAGGGCGCGGACTACGTCCACGAGGGCGTCAACGAGGGCGACGAACCCGTCGTCCTCTGGGTGACCTACCTCATCGACGAGGGCGAGCCGCTCGCCGAGACGGACCTGAGCCTCTGCGGCTGAGCCGCCTCGGCACGGCATCGGGCCATCCGCGACGCGCCGCGGAGCGACGGGGCGCGACCGGAATGCGCGGGAGTACGCTGTCGGCCGTGGTGGGGCCATGGCGGGCGTGACCAGACGGCAGGCGATGGGGATCGCCGCCGCGGCCGCGCTCACCGCATTCGCCGTCCCGACGATCCTCGCCTCCTGCGCGGGGCAGCCGGCCGCGAACCCGCCCGGTCAGGCGTTCCGCAACCCCCGCGTGCGCCGCGCGGTCGACGGACGGCTCGGCGGCGTCGTCACGGCGAAGCCCACCCGCATCGATGTCGGCGTCGGGCGCGAGTACACGACCTTCACCTACGACGACGAGCTCCCCGGCGCGACGTGGGAGCTCAAGCCGGGCGACACGATCGGCGTCGTGCTCCGCAACGACATGCCGCCGCTGACCGGCGCGGCGGCGGCCGTGAGCGAGGGCCACGACCACGGGCAGATGGACACCGGCACGACCGGTCCGGTCAACATGACCCGCCCGCACGAGTGGACGCACACGAACCTCCACACGCACGGCCTCCACGTCTCGCCCGAGGGCGATGGCGACAACCCGTTCATCACGGTCGAGCCGGGCGGCGGCGAGCAGCAGTACGAGATCGAGATCCCGGCCGACCACCCCGGCGGCCTCTTCTGGTACCACCCGCATCGGCACGGCGCCGTCGCCTACCAGGTCCAGGGCGGCATGTCGGGCGCGCTCATCATTCGCGGCGCGATCGACGAGGTGCCGGAGATCGCTGCGGCGACCGAGCAGGTCATGGTCTTCCACGCGCTCGAGGCCGACGCCGACGGCACGATCCCGACCCCCGTGCCCTACGCGACGAAGCACGAGGCATTCTTTCCCCGCGACCACGTCTGGTGGACCGTCAACGGGCAGACGACGCCCGTCATCACGATGCGACCCGGTGAGGTCCAGCGCTGGCGGATGCTCAACTCCGCCGAGGGCAAGCTCGCCTCCCTCCGGCTCACCGGGCACTCGTTGCACCACATCGGCTACGACGGGCTCGCGATCCCCGCGCCCCGACTCGTCCGCGACACCTTCATCGAGCCCGGCGCGAGGGTCGAGGCGCTCGTCCAGGCGCAGTCGCCCGGCCGCTACGAGCTCGTCCTCACCCCGGCGACGAGCCAGCTGCCGTACCTGCCGGGCTGGGATCAGGCGCCGCGTCCCGATCAGCCGGTCGGCGAGGACGGGACGGTCTGGCAGGAGGTCGTGCCCCGCGTCGTCGCGATCCTCGAGGTCGCCGGCGACCCGGTCGACATGGGCCTGCCGATCAGCCTCCCGGCCTACGACCCGCCGCTGCGCCCCATCGCGAAGCGGCGGGAGGTCCGGTACACGGTCCACCGGCGCGCCGACCACCAGTTCGAGGCGTTCGGCATCGATGGCAGGCCGTTCAACCCGGAGGACGCCCCGTACCGGATGCGACTGAACACCGCCGAGGAGTGGACGATCGTCAACGACGCCGACGAGGGCTTCGTTCATGTCTTCCACGTCCACGTCAACCCGTTCCTCGTCACACACGTCAACGGGGAGCGTCTGACGACCCCGGTCTGGCGCGACACCTGGGCGCTCGGGCCGAAGCTCGGCGACGCCTTCACCTTCGTGATGAACATCGAGGACTTCGTCGGGACGACGGTCGAGCACTGCCACGTCCTGAGCCACGAGGACCTCGGCATGATGGAAGCACTGGAGATCGTCCCATGACCGCAGAACTCAGTCGCCGCGGATTCCTTGTCGTCGGATCCCTCGCCGCTGCGGGCCTCGCGCTCGCGGCCTGCGCGCCCGGCGGCGAACGGATCCTCGTGCCGTCCGAGGCGCTCGCCGACCTCGCCGCGAAGCTGAGCGGCCGGCTCCTCGTCCCCGGCGACATCGGCTTCGCCGACGCCTCCGCGGCGACGAACGGCCGCTACCGCGACACGATCCCGATGGCGGTCGCAAGTGTCGCGGACGAGGCCGACGTCGTCACGGTCGTGGACTGGGCCCGCGAGCACGGCATGCCGTTCGCGGTCCGCGGGGGCGGGCATTCCTACGCCGGTCTCTCCTCCTCGACAGGGCTCGTCATCGACCTCTCGCGGCTCAACGCCGTGCGGGTCGACCGGCCGAGCCGCCGGATCACGACGGGCGGCGCGGCGACGAACCGCGATATCTTCGACGCGACGCAGCTCGGCGAGCTCTTCCTGCCCGGCGGCACCTGCCTCGGCGTCGGCATCGGCGGGCTCGCGCTCGGCGGCGGGATCGGCTACCACGCCCGCTGGGCGGGCCTGACTGGCGACCACCTCGTCCGGGCGCGGATGGTCACGGCGAGCGGCGAGGTCGTCGAGGCGAGCGCGGGGGAGAACTCGGAGCTCTTCTGGGCGCTGCGCGGCGGCACGGGCGGGACCTTCGGGGTGTGCACCGAGCTCGAGTTCGACCTCGTCGACACCCCACGGGGCGACGTCGTCTTCTACCGCTTCGACTGGACGGGCGCCGAGGCGGCCGAGCACATGTTCGCCGCCGTCGACCGGCTCGAGCAGGACTCGCCCCCCGGCTTCGTCGCCTCCGGTATGGCGCAGCCGACGCCGCTCGGGGCCGACGGCGACCCGAGGGCCGCGATGCGCGTCATGGTCCGCGGGCAGTTCCTCGGCACGCGCGACGAGTTCATGGGCCTCATCGCGCCGGTCATCGACGGCAACGCGCCCGCGAGCTCGACGATCGTCGAGCAGCCGTGGTGGACGACCGCCGCCGGATTCACCTCCGAGGAGGCCGAGCGCCATGCGTGGGGCGACATCTCCCGGTACACCGATCGGGCCCTCCCCGAGGCGGCGATCGCCGAGCTCGTCGAGCGCGTCGCCGACTGCCCGTCCCGGAGCGAGGGGACGCACGGCGAGCTCTGGATGCTCGGCTGGGTTGGCGGCCCCGTCATCGACCGCTTCGCGAGGACCGAGACCGCCTACGTCCACCGCGGGGTCACGTCGATGGTGCGTCCCTCGCCCGTCTGGTCTGACCTCGCCACCGACGACGAGATCCGCGACCTCGAGGACTGGACCGACGCCGTGCTCGAGGTGCTCGAGCCGCACACCCCGCGCGAGTCGTACCAGAACTTCCCGAACCGCCGGATCGTCGACTGGCAGGAGCAGTACTACGCCGAGAACCTCGAGCGCCTCATCGACGTCAAGACCAAGTGGGATCCGGCGAACCTCTTCACCTCGGCGCAGACGATCGCGCCGCGGGTCTGAGCGCATCGATGTCATCCGGAGGGATGATCTTCGCCGCGGAGCGGGCGGTCCGCGGTCGCGAGCGCCTAGCGTTAAGCGCGTGAAGGCCTCGGCGATCGGTGCGCAGGCGGCGCTCGCCGCGCTCATCGCGCTCGTCGTCGCCCTGCTCGCGGGGCTCCTCAGCGTTCCGATCGTCGTGGGGGTCGGCGGGAGCGCTCCCCTCGCGATCGCCGTCACCGTGGTGCTCGCCGCCGCCTCGGGGCTCTCGCTCAACTGGCCGCGGTTCGCGCTCGGCATCGCGTGGGCGGGGGCGATCCTCCAGATGGCGGCCGGGCTGCCCGTCCTGCCGGCCGACCTCGCGATCCTTCCCGTGCTCTTCGCGACTGGGGCCCACGCCGATCGTCGGCTGCGTCTCGCCGGCATCGTCTCAGCGATCCTCGGCGCCGTGCTCGCGGGCGCCTACCTGAGTCTGCCGCTCGGCGTCGCCGGGCTGCAGCCGAGCATCGGGGTCGGCCTGCTCTTCGGCTTCGCGACGCTCGTCACCCTCGTGCTCAGCTGGACCTTCGGCGCGCTCGTAGCGCTCATCCGGCGCTCCCGCGGCGAGCGGGCGGCCGCGGAGGCGGAGCGGCTCGAGGCGATCGCGGAGCAGGAGCGCGGCCGGATCGCGAGGGACATGCACGACGTCGTAGCGCATTCGCTCGCCGTCATCGTCGCGCAGGCCGATGGCGCGCGCTACCTCGCCGCGGACGACCCGGCACGCGCGGGGGAGGCGCTCGGGACGATCTCGGGCATCGCCCGCGAGGCGCTCGGCGACGTCCGGGCGCTCCTCGCCCGCCTCCGGCACCGGCAGGGCGACTTTCCGCAACCGGGGCTCGCGGATGTCGAGGCGCTCCTCGAGCAGTTCCGCGGCGCGGGACTCCCGCTCGAGGCCGAGCTCGGGCCCCGGCCGGATGGGGTCGCGTCGGGCGTCCAGCTCGCGGTCTATCGCATCCTTCAGGAGTCGCTGACGAATGCGCTGCGACACGGCGACCGGAGCCGGCCCGTCCGCGCCCGGCTCGGCTGGGACGGGGACCGCGTCCGCCTCGAGGTGCGCTCGGCGCTCGGCACGAGCGGCATCGGGGAGCCCGGGCACGGCGTCACGGGCATGCGCGAACGTGCGAGGCTCGTCGACGGGGCGCTCACCGCGGGCCCTGAGGCCGGCGACTTCGTCGTCGCCGCGAGCCTCCCGTTGCGGGCGGAGGACTCGCGGTGAGCCTGGACGCCGCCCGGATCCGGGTTGTCCTCGTCGATGACCAGGCGCTCTTCCGCGCCGGCATCAGGATGCTCCTCGAATCGCAGTCCGACCTCGCCGTCGTCGGCGAGGCGGGCGACGGCGCGGAGGCGGTCGAGCTCGTCCTCGCGACCGCGCCGGACATCGTGCTCATGGACCTCCGGATGCCGCGCATGGACGGCATCGAGGCGACGTCGCGCATCGTCTCGGCAGGGGCGGCCGGGCGCATCGTCGTCCTCACGACCTTCGACCTCGACGAGGCCGCCGCGAGGGCCATCCGCGCGGGCGCGAGCGGCTTCCTCCTCAAGGACGCCGAGCCCGAGATGCTCCTCGCTGCGCTCCGCACGGTCCACGCCGGCACGGCGGTCATCGCACCGGGACAGACCGCTGCGCTCTTCGAGCACCTCGGGGCCCGGCAGCCCCCGGCGGAAGCCCCCGAGGCGTTTGCGCGCCTCACGGAGCGCGAGCGCGAGATCTTTCATCTCGCCGCGCGCGGCCTCAGCAACTCGGAGATCGCCGGACAGGAATACGTGAGCGAGGCGACCGTGAAGACGCACGTCTCGCGGGTCCTCACGAAGCTTGAGCTGCGCGACCGAGTGCAGCTCGTCGTCTACGCCTACGAGCACGGCCTCGTCTGAGCGGATCATCCCTGCGGATGACGCGGATCGCTCGAGCGAAGGACGCGGCCGGACCCCGCGAATTCCTACCGTGGTCGTCATGCAGCCGTCTGCCCCGAACCCCCCTGTCGTCGCCCGCGTCGCGGAGCTCAGCAAGTCCTATGGCACGGGAGGCCCCCGCGTCACCGCGCTCGACGGGGTGAGCCTCGAGTTCCACCGCGGCGAGTTCACCGCGATCATGGGCCCCTCCGGCTCGGGCAAGTCGACGCTCATGCACATCATGGCGGGCCTCGACACCCCGACGAGCGGCCGAGTGTGGATCGGCGACCGCGAGATCACGGGCCTCCACGACACCGAGCTCACGCTCATCCGACGCCGGCGGGTCGGTTTCGTCTTCCAGTCGTTCAACCTCGTGCCGACGCTCGACGTCGAGGCGAACATCCGCTTCCCCTTCGAACTCGACGGCCGCCGGCCCGATGCGGGGGAGCAGGAGCGGATCGACGGGCTCATCGACTCGCTCGGGCTGCGGTCGCGCCTCCGGCATCGGCCGGCCGAACTCTCCGGCGGGCAGCAGCAGCGCGTCGCGATCGCGCGCGCGCTCAGCTCGCGGCCCGCGCTCGTCTTCGCCGACGAGCCGACCGGCAGCCTCGACTCGCGGACCGGCCGGGAGGTTCTCGCCCTCCTCGCGACGGCGGCGCGTGACTACGGGCAGGGCATCGTTATGGTCACGCACGATCCCATCGCGGCCTCGCATGCCGACCGGGTCGTCTTCATCAACGATGGGCGGATTGTCGACGACCGCGGTCGGATGAGCGCCGGCGAGGCGAGCGAGTTCGTCCTCGCCATCGAGGCCGGACGATGAAGGGCCACCTCCGCGGGCACGCCGCGACCGTTCTCGTCGCCGCCCTCGCCGCGGCGTTCGGCGTCGGCCTGCTCGGGGCGACGGAGGTCATCCTCCTCGCTGCCGACGCGGGGCCCGTCGGGGGCTTTGAGGAGGTGCGGATCGTCCTAAACATCGTCGTGTATGTCTTCAGCGGCATCGCGATCTACGTCGCCTCGATCGTGACGACGAACACCGTCTCGACGATCGTCGTCGGGCGCATCCGGCAGATCGCGCTCGTCCGGCTCCTCGGCGGCACCGCGTCGCGCGAGCGCCGCCGTCTCGCCGCCGAGGGGCTCACGGCCGGCCTGACCGGTGCGGCGATCGGCACGGTCGCGGCCTGGGGCATCCTCGCGGCGCTCACCGCGATCGGCCGGTCGAGCGCCGTGCTCCCGACGCGCGACTACCCCTTCATCGTCGGCACGATGCTCGTGCCGGTCCTCGCCGTCATGCTCGCGACCTGGCTCGCCGCGTGGGTCGGCTCCCGCCGCGTCCTCGGCGTCTCCCCGGTCGAGGCGCTCGGGGCGGCGGTGCCCGATGGCGGCGCGCACCGCGGGCGCCGAGGACGGGACGCGCTCGCCCTCGCGCTCGGCATCCTCGGGGTGCTCCTCCTCGCGCTCGCCGTCCTCGTCGGCCAGTGGACGCCCCTCGGGCTCCTCATCGGGCTGCCGGGCGGGGCCCTGAGCTTCACGGCGGTCATGCTCGCGGCCGTGAGGATCGTCCCGCCGCTCCTCGCCGCCGTGGGGCGCGTGCTCGGCCGCGACGCGGCCGCGCTCCTCGGGGCGAGGAATGCGTTGCGGCACCCCGAGCGGTCGACCCGCGCCGCGATCGGCCTCGTCATCGGCGTCGCGCTCGTCACGATGTTCGTCGTCGCAGGGATGACCGGCAGGCGCATCATCCTCGAGCGCGCCGAGGCCGTGCTCGGCGGCGAGGGCGTCGACGCCTTCGACCAGGCGCTCGCCCCGATGATGAGCGTCATCGCCTTCCTCGTCGGCTACTCGGCGGTCATCGCCGCCGTCGGCCTCGTCAACACGCTCACGGTCGGCGTGCTCCAGCGCACGCGGGAGTTCGGCATGGTCAGGGCCCTCGGCCTCAGCCGCGCGCAGCTGCGGCGCAGCATCTCCGTCGAGGCGGTGCAGCTCGCGGCGGCCTCGGTCCTGCTCGGCTTCGCGATCGGCGTCGGCTACGGCTGGGTCGGCGCGCAGGCGGCCTTCGGGGCGACGCAGGTGGCCGGCATGGTGCCCCCCGAGGTGCCCTGGTGGCTCGTCCTCGCGGTCGCCGCGGTCGCGGCGGTGCTCTCGATCGCGGGCTCGCGCATCCCTGCCCGCCGGGCCCTCGCGATCCCGCCCGTCGCGGCGATCGCGGTGGAGTAGCCCTCGGCTAGGCTCGGCTGACGGGGCATCGCCGCCCCGCCAGCCCCGCCCGCCTGCCGAGCGCCCGAGGAGTGCCCCATGGACCTGCCCCACGACCACGACGCCCTGCATCTGCACCGGCTGCCGAGCTCCGGGCGGCTCCTCGTCGTCGCCGAGCACCGCATCCGCGGCGGCCACGCGCTCGGCGGCTGCCGCATTCATGCCTATCCGAGCGAGGCGGCGGCGATCCAGGACGCGCTCCTGCTCGCCGAGGCGATGACGAAGAAGAACGTGCTCGCCGGGCTGCCGTACGGCGGCGGCAAGGCCGTCGTCGTCGCCGACCCGCGCGTCGACAAGGACGCGACGCTGCTCCGCGAGGTCGCCGAGTTCGTCGAGCGGCTCGGCGGCAGCTACGTGACCGCACCCGACGTCGGGCTCGTGCCCGCCGATATGGCCGTGCTCCGGGAGCACAGCCGCTGGGTCGTCGGCCTCGACCCGACCGCCTCGTACTACACCGCGGTCGGCGTCGCCGCCGCGATCCGCGCGGTCGCCGAGTGGCGGCTCGGCAGCGCCGACCTCGCCGGCGTGCGGGCGACCGTGCAGGGCCTCGGCAACGTCGGCTACCCCACCGCCCAGCTGCTCGCGGAGGCCGGCGCCGTCGTCGCCGTTGCCGACCCGCGGCGGGACCTCGCCGCACGCGCCGCGGCCGAGCTCGGTGCGATCGTCGTGCCGCCCGAGGAGATCATGAGCATCGAGACCGAGTTCTTCGTCCCCTGCGCGCTCGGCGGCGTCATCGACGCCGAGACCGCGCACACGCTCCCGGCGAGGTTCGTCGTCGGCGGGGCGAACAACCAGCTCGCGGACCCCGCGCTCGCCGCCGTGCTCCGGAGCCGCGGCGTCCTCTACGCGCCCGACTACCTCGTCAACGCGGGCGGCGTCATCGGCGGTGCGCAGGAGCTCATCGGCTTCGACGAGGCCATTGTCCGGCGCCGCGCGGAGGCGATCGGCCCCGCCGTCGTCGAGGTGCTGCAGCGTGCCGAGGAGGACGGCATCGACCCGCTCGCCGCCGCCGAGCGCGCGGTTCGCGAGCGGCTCGACGCGGAGGCGGCCGGATGAGCGGCGAGCAGTCACCCGACGTCATCGTCGTCGGGGCGGGGGTCATCGGCCTGGCGATCGCCGACTCGCTCGCCGAGGCGGGCCAGAAGGTCCTCGTCCTCGACCGGCGCGACGCGCGGGCCGGCGGGGCCTCCGTCGCGAACGCCGGCTGGATCAACCCGTACACGCTCGTCCCCCTGCCATCGCGCGGCGCCGTCAAGATGGGGCTGACCTCGTTCGCGAAACCGACCTCCCCGCTCTACATCCGGCCTCGGCTCAGCATCGGACTCGCCTGGTGGCTGCTCGGGTTCACCGCCGCGAGTGACGCCGCGACCTTCGCGCGCGGGCGCGCGGCGCTCGTCGCGCTCGGCCACGACGGGGGCCGCCGCTACCTCGAGCTCGAGGAGCGGCTCCCCGGGCTGCGGCGGAACGCCGCGGCGAGCCTCACGGTGTACAGCACGCCGGGCGGGGCAGCTGCCGCGGCGGCGGGCGAACTCGCCGAGATCGCCGGGGCGGGACCCGTGCCGGAGCACGAGCTCCTCGACGGCGACGGGGCGCGCGCGATCGAGCCGATGCTCGGGGCCCGCGCGCAGTCCGGGCTCCTCGTCCACGGCGACCTCCAGATCGAGCCGGCCTCGATCCTCGAGGTGCTCGCGGGGTCGGTGCTCGAGCGCGGCGGCCGGATCGCGCAGGACACCGAGGTGCTCGGGCTGCTGCGCAGCGGCGACCGCGTCACGGGCGTCCGCACGACCGCGGGCGAGCACCGCGCCGGGTCGGTCATCATCGCCGCGGGCGCCTGGTCGCCCGAGCTGCTCGCCCCGCTCGGGGTGCGGCTCCGCATGGAGCCGGGCAAGGGCTACAGCGTGACGCTCCGCGTGCCGACCGTCCCGCGACAGGTGCTCGCGCTCGGCGAGGTCAAGGTCGGCGCCGTGCCGCACGGCGGCCGGACGAGGCTCGTCGGGACGATGGAGCTGAGCGGCGTCAATGAGCGCGTCGACGACCGGCGCGTCGCGGCCATCGTCACGGCGGCGCGGCCATACCTCAGGCCGCTCGAGACCGCCGACGATCCGCTCGCGCTCATCGACGAAGTGCACGTCGGCATGCGGCCCATGTTCGCCAATGGCCTGCCCGTCATCGACCGGGTCGCAGACGGGCTCTTCGTCTCGACCGGGCACGCGATGATGGGGGTGACGCTCGCGCTGAGCTCCGCGACCGCCCTCCGCGACTACCTCCTCGAGGGGCGCCGACCCGCGGTGCTCGAGCCGTTCCGGCTCCGGCGGGCCTGAGCCGCGCATTCCTCCAAGCATCCTCGAAAGGACCGCATGACGCAGGTCGAACGCATCCAGCCCGAGCGGCCGGTGCCGCCCATCGCGCTCGCCGCCGCCTACGGCGACCTCCTCATCTGCACGGTCGTGCCCGAGGAGCCCGACGGCACGATCCGGCCGGGCAGCATCGAGGAGCAGGCGGAGCGCGCCTTCGCGAACCTCGGCGAGCTCCTCCGACGGCTCGGCTCCTCGCTCGAGCGCGTCCTGCACGTCACGGTCTACCTCGCCGACATCGAGGACCGGGCGGGGATGACGGGTGTCTGGGAGCGGGTCTTCGGGCCCGACTACCCCGCACGGGCGACCGTCCAGGTCGGGCTCGCGCACCCCGACATGCGCATCGAGCTCACGGTCATGGCCGCTCGCGGCTGAACGCGCGCCGCGGATAGCCTGGACGAATGCTGCTCGCCGACGCGATCCTCGCGGTCCTCACGCTCGGCGAATGCCACGGCAGCGGCCTCGCCGCCGAGATCGGCGCGAGGACCGGGGGCGCCGTCAACGCGGGGCAGGTCGCGAAGACGCTCAACCGGCTCGCCGCCGACGGGCTCGTCGAGGCGCTGCCGCGCGACCCGCAGGGGCGGATCGGCTACCGCCTCACCCCCTCGGGGCGCGAGGCGGCCGCCAGCTGGTGCGCCGAGAGCGTCGTCGACGTCGGACGGCTCCGGCTCCTCGCGAGCCTGCCGGGCGCGGACCGGGACACGAGCCTCGCGGCGCAGCGTCGCGCATTCGACGCCCTGCTCGACGAGCTCCCGCCCCCCGTGCCGCTCGCCGAGCCGCCAAGGCGGGGCCGACCGCAGCGCCCGAAATGACCCGACTCGCGCGTCGAGGGTGCATACTGGGGGCACAACCGAAGCATTGACAGCGCTCCAGGTGGTCGGAGGGGAAGCCGTACCACGAGGAATGGAGTCACCAGTGTCGATGTCGAGCCCCCGCCCCGACGCCGTGCAGGCACGGGGCGTCCTCTACGTGCACTCGGCGCCGCGAGCGCTGTGCCCCCATATCGAGTGGGCCGCTGGCCGCGCGCTCGGGCGTGGCGTCAGCTTCGCGTGGCGCCCGCAGCCCGTCCTCCAGCAGACCCAGCGAGCCGTCTTCGTCTGGGAGGGGGAGCCCGGATCGGGCGCGGCGATCGCCTCGGCGCTGCGCGGCTGGGAGCACCTGCGCTACGAGGTGACGGAGGACGCCTCGGCGGGAGGCGACGGCGGCCGCTGGATGCACACGCCCGAGCTCGGCATCCACTACGCACAGACGGACTCCGCGGGGAACCTCGTCGTGCCCGAGGACCGGATCCGCGCCGCGATGACGAACGCGGCGGGCGCCTTCGACATCCGCCGCGAGCTCCGTCTCGCGCTCGGCGAGGCCTGGGACGAGGAGCTCGAGCCCTTCCGGCACGCCCACGAGGACGCGCCGGTCGTCTGGCTCCACCGCGCCGGTTGAGCCCGCGCCGGCGGGACGGCTCAGAGGGAGCGGAAGGCGACGACGGCGTTGTGGCCGCCGAAGCCGAAGGAGTTGCTGAGCACGAGCTGGTCGCCCGTCAGCGCCCGCGGCTCGCGGACGACGTCGAGCGGGATCTCCGGGTCCTGGTCGACGAGGTTCGCCGTCGGCGGGGCCGTCGACTCGTGGATCGCGAGGATCGAGAAGATCGCCTCCGCCGCGCCCGTCCCGCCGAGCAGGTGGCCCGTCGAGCCCTTCGTCGCGGCGATCGGGATGCCGTCGAGCAGGTCGCCGAAGACGACTCGGAGCGCCTTCGCCTCGGCGACGTCGCCGACCGGAGTCGAGGTCGCGTGGGCGTTGATGTGCGTGACGTCGCGCTCCGTCGCGCCGGCCGCCTCGAGCGCGAGCCGCGTCGCGCGCGCGGCGCCCCAGCCCTCGGGGTCGGGGGCCGTGATGTGGTAGGCGTCTGAGGTGACGCCGCCGCCCGCGAGCTCCGCGTAGATCTTCGCGCCGCGCGCGACCGCGTGCTCGTAGGTCTCGAGGACGATCGCGCCCGCGCCCTCGCCCATGACGAAGCCGTCGCGGGCGAGGTCGTACGGCCGGGACGCCGTCGCGGGGTCATCGTTGCGCTTCGACAGCGCCTGCATCGCCGCGAAGGAGGCGAGCGTGATCGGGTGGATCGCCGCCTCGCTCCCGCCGGCGACGACGACATCGGCCTTGCCGTCCTGCAGGTGCTCGTAGGCGCCCACGATCGACTCGGTCGACGAGGCGCAGGCCGAGACGACGGTGCGGGCGTAGGCCCGCGCATTCAGCTCCATGGACAGCGCCGTGCCGGCCGCTGAGTTCGGCATGAGCATCGGCACGGTCGTCGGCAGGACCCGCCGGGGGCCCTTCTCGCGGAGCGTGTCCCAGGCGTCGATGAGCGTCCAGAGCCCGCCGATGCCGGTCGCCCAGTCGACGCCGAGCCGCTCCGGCTCGACCTCGGGGGCGCCGGCGTCGGCCCAGGCCTCGCGCACGGCGATGAGCGCGTACTGGCTCATCGGGTCGTTGCGCTTGATCTCGACGCGCTCAAGCACCTCCTCGGGGCGCACCTTGGCCTTCGCGGCGAAGGTGACGGGCAGCTCGTACTGGGCCACCCATTCCTCCGTCAGGCTGCGCGCGCCGGACTCCTTGCGCAGGAGCGCCGCCCAGCTCTCGGGGGCGGTCCCGCCGATCGGCGTGGTGGCGCCGATGCCGGTGACGACGATGCGTTTCTTGGACACCTCAGACCTCACTGGTGATGCTGCTCGACGCGGGGGTGTCCCGCGAGGGGATGAATGCGCGGGGCGCGCCGCTCAGGCCTGGGCGCCCGTGATGTAGTCGACGGCGTCGCGGACGGTCTTGAGGTCCTTGACAGCCTCGTCCGGGATCTTGACGTCAAACTTCTCCTCGGCGTTGACCACGATCGTCATCATCGAGATGGAGTCGATGTCGAGGTCGTCCACGAAGGACTTGTCGAGCTCGACGACGTCCGTCGCGATGCCGGTCTCGTCGTTGATGAGCTCGGCCAGGCCGGCGAGGACCTCTTCGGTGGACAGTGCCATTGGGTGTCTCCTTGATTGTTGGGGGGCTGGGAAAGTCTACGGAAGCCGGACGACCTGGCCGGAGTACACGAGGCCCGCGCCGAAACCGATCTGCAGCGCGAGGCCGCCCGAGAGCTCAGGGTGCTCCTGAAGGAGCCGGTGGGTCGCGAGGGGGATGCTCGCGGCCGAGGTGTTGCCCGTCGTCTCGATGTCGCGGCCGATGCGGACGTGCTCGGGGAGCCTCAGCTGCTTCGCGAACTCGTCGATGATCCGCATATTCGCCTGGTGGGGGATGAATGCGGCGAGCTCGTCCGCTGTGACGCCCGCGGCCTCGAGCGCGGCCTTCGCCGCCTTCGCCATCTCCCACACGGCCCAGCGGAAGACGGTCTGGCCCTCCTGCCGGAGCGTCGGCCACTCGTGCTCGCCGTCACGGAACTCGATGAGCGTCGCATTCATGCCGACCGCCTCGGCCTTCGAGCCGTCCGAGCCCCAGACGACGGGGCCGATGCCGACCTCGTCGCTCGGGCCGATGACGGCGGCGCCCGCGCCGTCGCCGAGGAGGAAGGAGATGGACCGGTCGGCGGGGTCGACGATGTCGGAGAGCTTCTCGGCGCCGATGACGAGCGCGTAGTGCGCGGCGCCCGCGCGGATGAGCGCGTCGGCCTGGGCGACGGCGTAGGAGAAGCCGGCGCAGGCGGCGTTCGAGTCGTAGGCGGCGGCGGGGTTGGCGCCGACGCGGTCGGCGACGATCGCCGAGATGGACGGCGTGACGCGGACGTTCGAGATCGTCGCGACGATGACGAGGTCGATCTCGGCCGGGTCGACGCCCGATCGCTCGATCGCCTCCCGGCCCGCCTCCGTCGCGAGGTCGAGCGCGAGGACGTCCTTCGGGGCGCGGGTGCGCGTGATGATGCCGGTGCGTTGCCGGATCCACTCGTCGGAGGAGTCGATGGGGCCGATGAGCGCGTCGTTGGGGACGACGTCGCTGCCGCGGGCGGCGCCGTAGGCGAGGATGCGGGTGCCCTTCGGGCCGCTCGTCTGCTTGAGGCTCATGCGGCACCCCCGAGGAGCTCGAGTGCGGCGGGCAGGTCGTCGGGGGTCTTGATCGCGACCGCGGGCACGCCCTTGAGCGAGCGCTTCGCGAGGCCGACGAGCGTGCCGCCGGGGGCGAGCTCGATGATGCCGGTGACGCCGCGGTCGGCGAATGCCGCCATGCACAGGTCCCAGCGGACGGGGTTGGCGACCTGGCCGACGACGAGGTCGAGTGCCTCGCGCCCGTCGCCGACGCGGCTGCCGTCGCGGTTCGTCCAGAGCGCGATGGCCGGGTCGCTCGGCACGAGCTCGGCGGCGGCGGCCCGGAGCGTCTCGACGGCGGCCGCCATGTAGGCGGTGTGGAACGCGCCGGCGACCTGGAGGGGGATGACGCGGCTGCCCGCGGGCGGCTCTGCCGCGAGGGCGGCGAGCGGCTCGAGCGCACCCGCCGCGACGATCTGGCCGCCGCCGTTGTGGTTCGCGGCGGTCAGCCCGAGCGCGTCGATCCGGGCGAGGACCTCCTCGGCGTCGCCGCCGATGACGGCGCTCATGCCGGTCGGTTCGAGCGCGGCCGCCTCGGCCATCGCCCGACCGCGGAGTCCGACGAGGCGCATGACGGTCGCGTCGCCGAGGACGCCCGCGGCGTAGAGCGCGGCGAGTTCGCCGACCGAGTGGCCCGCGACGCCGTCGGGGGTCGAGACGGCGCGGTCGACGAGCGTCTCGTAGGCGAGGAGGCTCGCGGCGACGATGAGCGGCTGCGCGACGGCGGTGTCGCGGATCGCGTCGGCGTCCCACTCGGTGCCGGCCGCGACGAGGTCGACCCCGGCGGCGTCGGCGAACGTCGTCATGCGTTCGCGCGCGCCGTCGAGCTCGAGCCAGGGGGCGAGGAATCCGGGGGCTTGGCTGCCCTGTCCGGGCGCGACGACGACGATCACCTATCCATCCTGCCAAGTGTCGGCGGCATCCGGGTGGAGGAATCGCGCGAACGCGGCGACTCGGCCTTGTCGGCGAGCGACAAGCCGGCCCCGCGCATTCCTCCCGATCCGACCTCCCGAGGACGCCGCGGCGGATCCGGGGATCAGGCGAGGAGATCCGCCGTCAGCTCGTCGATGCGGCGCGCGCCGAGGAGCGCCATGGTGTTGCGAAGCCCGCCCGCGAGGAGCTCGAGCGCGCGGTCGACGCCCGCCTCGCCGCCGGCCATGAGCCCGTAGACGAATGCGCGACCCACCATGACCGCGTCGGCCCCCGACGCGAGCGCCGCGGCGATGTCGCCGCCCGTCCGGATGCCGCCGTCGATGAGGAGCGGGAAGCCCTCGCCGACCGCGGCCCGCACCGTGGGGAGCGCGTCGAGCGTCGCGATCGCCTGCTCGAGCTGCCGGCCGCCGTGGTTCGAGACGATGATCCCGTCCGCGCCGGCCGCCTTGATCGCGGCGGCGTCATCGGGGGAGACGACGCCCTTGACGATGATCCGGCCGGGCCAGACGCCGCGGAGCCACTCGAGGTCCTCGAAGGTCGCGGCGGCGTCGAGGATGCGGTTCATGCCGCCGAAGCTGTCCTTCTCGCGCTCGATCGCGGCGAAGGTGAGCGGGTCCCGGGTGATCGCGTCGAACCACCAGCGCGGGCGCGTCGCGATCTTCAGCGCCGTGCGGAGCGGCACGCTCGGCGGGAAGGTCAGGCCGTTGCGGAGGTCGCGGTGCCGGTCGCCCGCGACCGCGACGTCGACGGTGAAGACGAGGGTCGTGAAGCCCGCCGCGCGCGCCCGCTCGAGGAGGGCGGCCGACGCCTCGTGGTCCTTCCACAGATAGAGCTGGAACCAGCGCTCGGTGTCGGGCGCGAACTCGGCGATCTTCTCGGGGGACTCCGCCGCCATCGTCGACAGCGCGTAGGGGATGCCGAAGCGCCCGGCGGCCCGTGCGGCACCGATCTCGCCGTCGGCGTGGGCGCTGCGGGTGAGGCCGACGGGGCCGAGCACGATCGGCAGCCCGTAGCGCTCGCCGAAGAGCTCGGTCGTCGTGTCGATCGTCGAGACGTCGCGAAGCGTGCGCGGCACGAAGCGGACGGCGCGGAACGCGGCCTCGTTGCGCCGGACCGCCGTCTCGTCGCCGGCCCCGCCGTCGACGTAGTCGAAGATCGGGCCGGGTGCCGCCTTGCGGGCGAGCTCGCGGAGGTCGCTGATCGAGGCGGCGCGCTGCAGGCGGCGCTGTACGCGGCTCAGCCCGGGCTTCGGGAACTGGATGAGGGAGAGGACTTGGCGCGGCGTCGGGACGCGCCGCCGGCCGATTCCGGGGGTCGATGGCACCAAGCCACCCTAGTGCCTGCGCCGGCGCGCCTCCGGCTCCGAGATCGAGCCGACGATGAGCGCGGACTGCAGGATGAGCGCCTCGCGGGCCCCAGTCGCGTCCCAGCCGATCGTCTCCGTGATCCGCTTGAGCCGGTAGCGCACGGTGTTCGGGTGGACGAAGAGCTCCCGGGCGGTCGCCTCGAGCGAGCGGCCGTTGTCGAGGTAGGCCCAGAGCGTGCCGAGCAGGTCGGTCGACTGCGCGCGCAGGGGGGCGTACACCTTGGCGATGAGCGCCTGCCGGGCGAGCGCATCGCCCGCGAAGGCGCGCTCCGGCAGCAGGTCGTCGGCGGCGACGGGCCGCGGGGCACCCCGCCAGGCGCGGGCGACGGCGAAGCCGGCGAGCGCGGCGCGCGCGCTCGTGGACGCGTCGACGATGTTCGGCACGGTCGGGCCGAGGACGAGGTGGCCCTCGCCGAAGGCGGGCTCGAGCTGCCTCGCGATCTCGATGAAGGGCAGCGACTCCTCGTCCCCCTCGGCGGGGGTCTCGGCGCGGCCCACGACGACGACGAGGCGGCTGCCCTGCACACCGATGAGGACGTCGGAGGCGAGGTGCCTGGCGGTGCGCCGCAGCTGGTCGACGTCGAGCTGCCTGGGGGTGACGCCGACGAGGACGGCGGCCTCGCCGTGGCCGTTCCAGCCGAGCGCGGCGATCCGGCTCGGCAGCTCGGAGTCGTACTCGCCCGTGAGGATCGAGTCGACGACGAGCGCCTCGAGGCGCGCGTCCCAGAGCCCTCGGGACTCGGCCGCGCGCGCGTAGACGTCGGCGGCTGCAAAGGCGACCTCCCGCGAGTAGAGGAGGAATGCGTCGCGCAGCGGCAGGTCGTCGCGCGGGATCCGCGTCTCGATGATCTCGACGGTCGTCTTGACGAGCTGGAGCGTCTGCGTGAGCGAGATCGAGCGGAGCAGTTCGCGGGGCGCCGCGCCGAAGACGTCGGCCGCGATCCACGGGACCCCCTTCGGGTCCTCGTACCAGGAGATGAATGCGGTGATGCCCGCCTGCGCGACGAGCCCGACGGCGGAGCGGCGACCCGGCGGCATGTCGCGGTACCAGGGGAGCGACTCGTCGAGTCGTTTCAGGGTGAGCGTCGACCACTCACCGGCCTGGGTGCGAAGCCACGCGAGCGTCTGTGCCTTGGTGCGCTGGGCCACTCGTCGATCTTAGGCAGAGCCCGCCCGGGCTCAGCTCTCGCCCCCGGCGGAGCCGCTCGTGCCCGCGTTGACGTCGAAGAGCCGGTAGTCCTCGATCGCCTTCGCGACGACCGAGCGGTCGATCTCGCCGCGGTCGGCGAGCTGCCCGAGCACGCGCACCGCGATCGAGGGTCCGTCGATGAGGAAGTAGCGGCGTGCGGCGGCACGAGTGTCGGAGAAGCCGAAGTCGTCGGCGCCGAGGACCGCGTAGTCGCCCGGCACGAAGGGCCGGATGAGTGCGGGCACGGCGTGCGCGTAGTCGGAGACGCCGACGACGGGGCCCTCGGTGCGGGCGAGCGTCTCGGTGATGTAGGGCACCTGGCGCTCCGCTTCGGGGTGCGTCCAGTTGTGCGTGTCAGCGGCGAGGCCGTCGCGGCGCAGCTCCGTCCAGCTCGTGACCGACCACACGTCGGCCGACACGCCGTGCGCGGCGAGGAGCTGCTGCGCCTCGAGCGCCCAGGGCACCGCGACACCGCTCGCGAGGATCTGGGCCTTGATGCCCGGCTGCTCTGCGGGGGCGATGAGGTGCATGCCCCGGATGATCCCCTCGACATCGACGTCGTCGGGCTCCGCCGGCTGCACCATCGGCTCGTTGTAGACGGTCAGGTAGTACATGACATTCGGGTCGGGGTGGTTGCCGCCGTACATCCGCTCGATGCCGGAGCGGACGATGTGCGCGAGCTCGTAGCCGTAGGCGGGGTCGTAGCTGACGACGGCCGGGTTCGTGCTCGCGAGGATCGGCGAGTGCCCGTCGGCGTGCTGCAGGCCCTCGCCCGTCAAGGTCGTGCGGCCGGCGGTCGCGCCGATGATGAAGCCGCGCGCCATCTGGTCGCCGGCGGCCCAGAAGGCGTCGCCCGTGCGCTGGAAGCCGAACATCGAGTAGAAGATGTATACGGGGATGAGCGGCTGACCGTTCGTCGCGTACTGCGTGCCGGTCGCGGTGAACGCCGCGGCGGCGCCCGCCTCGTTGATACCGACGTGGACGAGCTGCCCCTGGGGCGATTCCTTGTAGGCGAGCAGCAGCTCGCGGTCGACCGAGACGTAATTCTGGCCGGCCGGGTTGTAGATCTTCTGGGTCGGGAAGTAGGCGTCCATCCCGAAGGTGCGCGCCTCGTCGGGGATGATCGGCACGAGTCGCTTGCCGAAGTCCTCGACGCGGAAGAGGTCCTTGAGGAGCCGGGCGAAGGCCATCGTCGTCGCGACCTCCTGCGTGCCGGAGCCGCGCCGGGCGACGTCGTAGGCCTTCGCCTCGGGGATCGCGATCGGCACGTGGGTCGTGCGGCGCTGGGGGAGCGAGCCGCCGAGCTCCCGGCGTCGCTCCATGAGGTACTGGATCGCCTCGTCCTCGGGGCCGGGGTGGTAGAACGGCGGCCGGTACGGGTCCTCCTCGAGCTGCGCGTCCGTGATCGGGATGTGCATCGCGTCGCGGAACTTCTTGAGGTCGTCGAGGGTCATCTTCTTCATCTGGTGGGTCGCGTTGCGGCCCTCGAAGTGCGGCCCGAGGCCGTAGCCCTTGATCGTCTTCGCGAGGATGACGGTCGGCTGCCCCTTGTGCTCGACGGCGGCCTTGAACGCCGCGTAGACCTTCCGGTAGTCGTGGCCGCCTCGACGCAGGCCCCACACCTCGTCGTCGGTGTAATCGGCGACCATGGCGAGCGTGCGCGGGTCGCGGCCGAAGAAGTGCTCCCGGACGAAGGCGCCGGACTCGGCCTTGTAGGTCTGGTAGTCCCCGTCGGGGGTGCGGTTCATGAGGTCGCGGAGCGCACCCTCGTGGTCCTGCGCGAGGAGCGCGTCCCACTCGCGGCCCCAGATGACCTTGATGACGTTCCAGCCGGCGCCGCGGAAGAAGCTCTCGAGCTCCTGGATGATCTTGCCGTTGCCGCGGACGGGGCCGTCGAGCCGTTGGAGGTTGCAGTTGATGACGAAGGTGAGGTTGTCGAGGTTCTCGTTCGCCGCCCACTGCAGGGCGCCGCGCGATTCGACTTCGTCCATCTCGCCGTCGCCGAGGAATGCCCAGACGTGCTGCTCGGCGGCCTCGGGCTTGAGCCCGCGGTTGGCGAGGTAGCGGTTCGACTGCGCCTGCCAGATCGCGTTGATCGGCCCGAGGCCCATCGACACGGTCGGGAACTGCCAGAAGTCCGGCATGAGCCTCGGGTGCGGGTAGGAGCTGAGGCCGTAGGGTGCGCGGGACTTCTCCTGCCGGAAGGCGTCGAGCTGCTGCTCGCTGAGACGTCCTTCGAGGAATGCGCGGGCGTACATACCGGGCGAGGCATGCCCCTGGTAGAAGACCTGGTCGCCGCCGATGGGGTGGTCCGGTCCGCGGAAGAACCAGTTGTGACCGACCTCGTAGAGCGAGGCGCTCGAGGCGTAGGTGGAGATGTGCCCGCCGACGCCGATGCCGGGCCGCTGCGCGCGGTGCACGGTGATCGCCGCGTTCCAGCGGATCCAGGAGCGGTAGCGGCGCTCGATCTCCTCATCGCCCGGGAACTCGGGCTCGTCGCCGGGCGCGATCGTGTTGAGGTAGTCGGTCGTCGGGACCATCGGCACGCCGAGGTGGAGGTCCTTCGAGCGCTTGAGTAGGTGGAGCATGAGCTCCCGGCCGCGCTCGTGTCCGCCAGCGGCGACCGCCTGATCGAGCGATTCGAGCCACTCCGCGGTTTCCCGCGGGTCCCGGTCGACGTAGCCGGTCGAGTAGGGGTCCTGGTCATGCACGGGCAACACTGGCCTCGCTTCCGCTCGTGGTGGAGTGGCCGGGCGGGGTCGCCGCCTTGTCGGCCAGTTCGATCCTACCGCCGCCCGCGCCCGGCCCCAGAGCGGCTCGTGCTGAGCGAAGCCGGGCCGGGCGCGGCGTGAGGGCGTCGCTGGTCAGAGGGCGGCGAGGGCCTCGCGGTAGGCCTCGAGCGGGCGCGCCTCCGACGGCGGGTTGACGAAGGCTGTCTTGATGACGCCGTCCTGGCCGATGACGAAGGTCGCGCGGGTCGCGAGGCCCGCCTCTTCGAGGAAGACGCCGTACTGCCGGGCGACGGCGCCGTGCGGCCAGAAGTCGCTGAGGAGGGGGAAGGTGATGCCCTCCTTCTCCGCCCAGGCCTGGAGCGCGAACTTCGAGTCGGCGCTGATGCCGAGGAGGTGGACGGCGGCGTCGTCGAACATGGCGATGTTGTCACGCAGCTCGCAGAACTCGCCCGTGCAGCGCCCCGTGAATGCGGCGGGCACGAATGCGATGACGACCGGCTTGGTCTTGAGCAACTCGCTCAGGGTGACGGCCTCACCGCCGGCGGAGCCGAGGCTGAAGTCCGGTGCGGTGTCGCCGGCGCGGAGGGGGCTGAGGTCGTCGAATGCCATGCGCCCAGCCTAGGCGGGCGGGCGGTGCTCAGCCTTCGAGTTTCGCGGCGAGTTCTGCGTCGCTCGGCTCGACGAGGTGGGTGCCGTCGGGGAAGACGATGACGGGGATGTTCTTCCGCCCCGAGATCGCCTCGGCGGCCTCGGCCGCCTCGGGCCGGGCGACGAGGTCGACGTACTGGTAGTCGACGCCCGAGGCGTCGAGCAGCTTCTTCGAGCGGCGGCAGTCGGAGCACCAGTCGGCGCCGTACATCGTGATTCCGGTCATGCCTCGAGGATAGGCGCGCCCGACTCGGATGCCGCGCTAGGCCGTGAGCGTCTCGGTGAGCCGGCCGTCGACCATCGACCAGCGACGGGTGAGGCGGACGGTGTCGAGCATCCGCCGGTCGTGGGTGATGAGGAGCACCGTGCCGCCGAAGCCGTCGAGCGCCTGCTCGAGCTGCTGGATCGCGGGCAGGTCGAGGTGGTTCGTCGGCTCGTCGAGGACGAGGAGGTTGACGCCGCGGGCCTGGAGGAGCGCGAGCGCGGCGCGCGTGCGCTCGCCGGGCGAGAGCGACTCGGCGGGTCGGGTCGCGGCGTCGCCGCCGAGGCCGAACTTCGCGAGCAGGGTGCGGACGTCGGCTTCGGCCCAGTCCGCCACCGCGTCGCCGAATGCCCGGGCGAGCGGCAGCGGGCCGAGGAACAGCGCGCGCGCCTGGTCGATCTCGCCGACCCGGACGCCCGGGCCGAGCCCGGCGGTGCCCTCGTCGAGCTCGACGCGGCCGAGGAGGGCGCCGATGAGCGTCGTCTTGCCGGAGCCGTTCGGTCCCGTGATCGCGATGCGGTCGGCGCAGTCGACCTGCGCCGTGACGGGTCCGAGGGTGAAGCCACCGCGGCGCACGACGGCGCCCGACAGGGCGGCGACGACCGCGCCGGAGCGGGGCGCCGCCGCGATGCTCATGCGGAGCTCCCACTCCTTGCGCGGCTCCTCGACGGCCTCGCGCTCGAGGCGCTCAATGGCGCGCTCACTCTGCCGCACCTTCGCCGCCTGCTTCTCGGCGGAGTCCTTCGCGTAGTTCTTGACGAACTTGTCGCGCTCGTCGTGCTGCTTCTTCCTCGCGGCGCGCACGCCCTGGCTCGCCCAGTTGCGCTGCATGACTATGCGGTCGCGCAACTGCGCGCGCTTCTCGTCGTACTCCTCGTAGGCCTCGCGCGCGTGCCGCCTGGCGATCTCGCGCTCGGCGAGGTAGCTCTCGTAGCCGCCCGCGTAGACGCTGACCTGCTGCTGCGCCCGGTCGAGTTCGACGACCCGCGTCACCGTGCGGGCGAGGAACTCTCGGTCGTGGCTGACGATGACGACCGGCGCGCGCAGCTCCGTGATGAAGCGCTCGAGCCGCTCGAGACCGTCGAGGTCGAGGTCGTTCGTCGGCTCGTCGAGGAGCAGGACGTCGTAGCGCGAGAGGAGGAGGGCGGCGAGCCCGGCCCGGGCGGCCTGCCCGCCGGACAGCGCGGTCATGGGTGTCGCGAGGTCGATGCCGAGCCCGAGGCTCGCGGCGACCTCCTCGGCGCGCTCGTCGAGGTCCGCTCCGCCGAGCGCGAGCCACCGCTCGAGCGCGTCCGCGTAGGCGTCGTTCGCGGCGTCCGTCCCGGCGGCGAGCGCCTCCGCGGCGGCGTCCATCGCCCGCTGCGCCTCGGCGACCCCGGTGCGCCGGCCGAGGAACGCGAGGATCGTCTCGCCCTCCCGCCGCTCCGGCTCCTGGGGGAGATGACCGACCGTCGCGCTCGGCGGGCTCAGCGTCACGGTGCCCGATTCGGGGGCCGCCTCGCCGGCGAGGATGCGCAGGAGCGTCGACTTGCCAGCGCCGTTCGCGCCGACGAGCCCGATGACGTCCCCGGGCGCGATGACGAGGTCGAGGCCCGAGAAGAGCACGCGCGCCCCATGCCCCGCCGCGAGATCGGCAGCCTGCAGGGTCGCGCTCATGAGACCCGAGAGCCTAGCAGTGGGCTACGTCCGCCCGTCGCCGTCGAGCAGCAGGTGCTGCCGGACTCGACGCGCACCCGGTGGGCCGTGAGGGGCTCGAACCCCCGACCCCTGCGGTGTAAACGCAGTGCTCTGACCAACTGAGCTAACGGCCCCGCGTCGATTATCCCGGTTGATGCTGCACGAGATGCGGATGAATCACGAATGCGGGGCCGATTCGCGCGATTCGCCCCGCATTCGTGATTCGCCCGCGTTTCGTGCCGACGGGTGCCGGCGCGGACGCGCGGAGGGCCGCATCCCATCACGGAAAGCGGCCCTCGGCGTGACGAGCAGCGCCCGGTCTAACCGTGGAGGAGCGCCTCGATCGGGCCGCGCGCGAAGTAGATGACGAAGCCGGCAGCGACGATCCACAGGAGCGGGCTGATGCCCTTGACCTTCCCGGACAGCGCGCGGATGACGACCCAGGAGATGAAGCCCGCGCCGATGCCGTTCGCGATCGAGTAGGTAAGCGGCATGATCGTCACGGTCAGGAAGACCGGGATGAGCGCGCCGATGTCGGTGAGGTCGATGTGCCGGATCTGCGCCATCATGAGCGCGCCGACGACGACGAGCGCCGCCGAGGCGACCTCGCTCGGGACGATCGCGGTGAGCGGCGTGAAGAAGATCGCGAGCAGGAAGAGGACGCCCGTCACGAGGTTCGCGAGGCCGGTCCGCGCGCCCTCACCGATGCCGGTGCCCGACTCGATGAAGACGGTGTTCGACGAGGAGGACGTGAGGCCACCGGCGACGGCGCCGATGCCTTCGACGATGAGCGCCGAGCGCAGGCGCGGGAAGTCGCCCTTCGCGTCGGCGAGGCCCGCCTCGCGCGAGAGCCCCGTGAAGGTCCCCATCGCGTCGAAGAAGTTCGTGAAGAGCAGGGTGAAGACGAGCATGATCGCGCCGAGGGCGCCGATCCGCTCGAAGGAGAAGCTCACCTGGCCGAAGAGGCTGAAGTCGGGGACGCTGACGAGCGACGCGGGCAGCTGCGGCACGGTGAGGCCCCAGCCGGCCGGGTTGAAGCCCGAGTCGGAGAACTGCGGGCCGAGGTGCATCGTCGCCTCGACGATGACCGCCGCGATCGTGCCGGCGACGAGGCCGATGAGGATCGCGCCCTTGACCCGCAGGGCGAGCAGGATGCCGATGAGGACGGTCGTCAGCACGAAGATGAGCGCGGGGACGGTCGCGATCGAGCCCTCGATGCCGAGGCCGACGGGCGGCGAGTTCGCGCCGGTCGCCGTGACGAAGCCGCCGTTGACGAAGCCGATGAAGGCGATGAAGAGGCCGATGCCGACCGTGATCGCGATCTTGAGCTGGACGGGGACGGCGTCGAAGATCATCCGGCGCAGGCCCGTCGCGGCGAGCAGGACGATGAGCACGCCGTTGATGAGCACGAGGCCCATCGCCTCCGGCCAGGTCACCTGGCCGACGACCGCGACGGCGAGGAAGGAGTTGATGCCGAGGCCCGCCGCGAAGGCGAAGGGGAGCCGCGCGACGATGCCGAAGAGGATCGTCATGACGCCGGCGGTGAGCGAGGTCATGGCGGCGACGGCGCCGAAGCCGAGGGAGTTGCCCTCGACGTCGGGGCTGCCCGAGAGGATGATCGGGTTGAGGATGACGATGTACGCCATCGCGACGAAGGTGACGAGCCCGCCTCGGATCTCGGTGCCCACGGTCGAGCCGCGGGCGCTGATCTCGAAGAACCGGTCGAAGCGGTTCTTGGGCTCGGTCTGCGTGGGCGTCGTCGTCATGTGGGCCCTCCTCGAGGGATGACCCTATCGTCCCAGCGGACGTTCAGCGATCGCGGAGCTCCGCCAGTCGCGCGAGGACGGCGGCCATCTCCGCAGGGCCGGTGACGCGGTATGCCGCGATCGTCGATCCGGGGCCGCATTTGACCCCGACATCGCCGTGCCGGAGTCGGGCGAAGGCGTCTTCGTCGGTCAGATCGTCGCCCGCGTAGAGGGCGGCGACCGCGCCCGTGCTGCGCCGGAGCGCCTCGATCGCGGTGCCCTTCGTCGCGGTGCGCACGCCGTACTCGACGATGTGATGGCCCTCGCGCTCGCGCAGGTGCGCATCGGGCAGTCCGTGCTGCACGGCGTCACGGGCCTCGCGCTCGGTCGCGGCCGCCTCGGCGTCGTCGAGGAGACGGGTGTGGATGCCGCGTCCGAGGGGCTTCGTCTCGACCCAGGCGCCGGGGTGCCGCGCCGCGACCTCCTCGAGGAGGCGCTCGACCTCGGCGAGGACCTTCCGCTCGGCGGCGTCAGGGCCGTGCTCGTGACCGTCGGGCAGCTCCGCGCCGTGGGAGCCGACGAGGAGCACGCCCTCGGGGGCGCCCGAGACTCGGGCGAGGTCGGCGAGGCCGCGGCCGGACACGAGCGCGACACGGGTGCCGGCGGTGGCGGCGAGGCGACGGATGGCGGCGACCGCCTCGGGGAGCGCGTGGGCCGTCGAGGGGTCGTCGACGTGGGGCGCGAGCGTCCCGTCGAAGTCGAGCGCGACGAGGAGCTGCGGGACGGCCGCGAGCTCGCGGAGTGCGGTGTCAAGGTCGGCACCGGGCGGTAGGAATGCGTCGGGGGTCTGGGCGCGCTCGAGCCACGGCAGGCGGAGGGGCTCGGTCGGCGCTCCCGCATAGCGCGGCTCGGCGACGCCCGCGACCTGCTCGAGCGTGTCGAGGAAGTCCTTCGACCACCGCACGACGTCGTGCTCGCGCACGTGCCGACGCAGGGAGCGCATCCGCCGTCGCCGCTCGGCGTGCGGCATCGCGCTCGCCGTGAGGATCGCGTCCTTGAGCCCGTCGATGTCGTGGGGGTTGATGATCATGGCGCGGCGAAGCTCGTCGGAGGCGCCCGTGAACTCGGAGAGGATGAGGACGCCGTCCTCGTCGAAGCGGCTCGCGACGTATTCCTTCGCGACGAGGTTCATGCCGTCCCGGAGCGAGGTGACGAGCATGATGTCGGCTGCGAGGTAGAGGGCGGCCATCTCGGCCTGCGGGAAGCCGTGGTGGAGGTACGTGATGGGCGTGTGGGCGACGGTCGCATGCGTGCCGTTGAGCCGCCCGACGGTGAGCTCGATCTCGTCGCGGAGCTGCATGTACGCGGCGACGCGCTCTCGGCTCGGGCTCGCGATCTGGATGAACTTCGTCTCGGCCGGGTCGATTCGGCCCTCCTCGAGGAGCTCGCCGACGGCCTGCAGCCGGTGCCGGATGCCCTTCGTGTAGTCGAGGCGGTCGACGCCGAGGAGCACCGTGCGGGGCTCGCCGAGTCCGGCGCGGATCTCTCTCGCGCGTGCCTGGACCCGCTCGTCGCGGGCGAGCGCCTCGAATCCGGCGGCGTCGATCGAGATCGGGAAGATGCGCACGGCGACGCGCCTCGCCCTCCCGCCCGGGTCGACGATGTCGAGGTCGAAGCCCCGGGAGACGGATCGCGCCCCGAAGCCCGTGAGACGCCGCGCGGCGGCGACGAAGTTCGCGGCGTCCGCCGCGCGCTGGAAGCCGATGACGTCGGCGCCGAGGAGTCCCTTGACGACCGGCTCGCGCCACGGCAGCTGGGAGAACACCCCGTAGGGCGGGAAGGGGATGTGGTCGAAGAAGCCAATCGCGAGGTCGGGGCGGAGCTCGCGGAGCAGTCGCGGCACGAGCTGCAGCTGGTAGTCGTGGACCCAGACGATCGCGCCCTCGGCGGCGGTCTCGGCCGCCGCTTGCGCGAATCGCTCGTTGACCCGGACGTAGTGGTCCCAGAATGCGCGCTCGTAGCGGGGCGCGGCGATGACGTCGTGGTAGAGCGGCCACAGGGTGTCGTTGCTGAAGCCCTCGTAGTAGCCGGCGACCTCCTCCGAGCTGAGCGGGACGGGCACGAGGTGCATGCCCCGCATCTCGAAGGGGGCGAAGTGCTCGTCGGGCGCCCCCGACCAGCCGACCCAGGCGCCCGAGGTCGTCTGCATCATGGGCTCGAGCGCGGCGACGAGGCCGCCGGGGGAGCGGCGCCAGGTCGCGCTGCCGTCGGCCGCGACGGCGCGATCGACCGGGAGTCGATTCGACACGACGACGAAGTCGTAGGCCATCGGCACCCCTTTCCGTCCGGCGCGGAGCACCTCAACGCTAACGAATCGGCCTGGGAGGCCGGGAGGCGCGGGCGTCCAACTACCGCGTCGCCTTGGGCTGCCGCGGGATCGGCCCCGTCTCGTAGTGGGGTCGGGGCTCCTGCTGGGGCTGCTCGGAGAGCTCGCCGCCCTGCCGGCCGCCGAACGGCCGGCCGTGGTCGGCATACTCGTCGCGCTGGTAGACGAGCGTCCAGTCGCCCGCGGTGAAGCGGGCGCCCGTACGGAGCGTCTCGGAGCGCTCGTCACCCGGCGTCCCGGTCGACTCGGGGTTCGCATTCATCTGGCCCGCGCCGATGAGCGTGAGGACGTATTCGTCGCGCTCGTCGTGCTCGATGCTCGCGTGGAGCGCCTCGGTGCCGGGCAGGCGCAGCTCGCAGCCGTCGGCCGAGCCGATGCGGGTCAGGGGTGTGCGCAGCTCGTACACGTAGCGCTCGTCGTCGCGGTGCACGAGCAGGCGGGGGTGGCCGGCGCCGTAGCCCGCGTGCGTCGTCGTCGGCTCGCCGTGGCGTTGCTCTCGCAGCTCGTCGTCCATGTCCTCACGCTAGGTCGGGCGGCGCGGGGGCGGCAGGGGCTTGACATCGCCGGCCGCGGCGCCCTCAGTGGTCCCGGAGCATGCGGATGAGCTCGCCCTTGCGCTTATCCGAGTACCCCGTGAGGCCGAGATCCTTCGCGCGAGCGCGGAGCTCGGCGACCGTGCGGTCCTCGTAGTCCTCCGCGCGCCCGCCGCGTCTCCCGACGGCGCCTCGCCCGTCCCGGGCGGCCGCGTTCGAGATGCGCGCGGCCTTCTCCTTCGATGCGCCCTCGTTGCGGAGCTCCTCGTAGAGCTCCTGGTCCTTGAGGCGGTTCGCCCCGCGTCGACCCGGCATGTCGTCCTCCTCGCTCGTGCTCGTCCCGACGCTAGGGGGAGGTCCGCGCCGCGACGACGGGCTTGACTTGCGGGCGCGGGCCACTACTGTGCCGCGGCCTCGCGCGCAAGCCCGTGGTGCGCATTCCTGCCGCCGGGTAGACCGGTTGCGACGGAGAGGAGTCACCATGTCCCCGACGAAGCAGTCCACCGGCCCCAAGACGAAGGGGTCCGCGTCCGGCGGTCGGCGTGCGGCCCGGCGCGGCGCGGAGCAGACGACGGAGCAGAATGCGGAGCGCGGGTTCACCGCATCGGCCCGCCTCAGCGATCACCTCCAGCAGGTCCTCGTCGATCTCGTCGAGCTCGCCTCGCAGGGCAAGCAGGCCCATTGGAACGTCGTGGGGCAGAACTTCCGCGACACCCACCGGCAGCTCGATGACGTCATCGTCGCCGCGCGAGGCTTCAGCGACACGATCGCGGAGCGGATGCGCGCCCTCCACGCCCTGCCGGACGGTCGCAGCGACACCGTCTCGGCGACGACGACGCTCCCGGAGTTCCCGCACGGCGAGATCGACACGAGCGAGGTCATCGACCTCATCACGGCGCGGCTCGACGCCGCCGTCGCGACCTGCCGCGGGGTGCACGACGAGGTCGACGAGGAGGACCCGACGACGGCGGACATCCTCCACGCGATCATCGAGCGGCTCGAGCAGTTCTCCTGGATGGTCTCGGCGGAGAATCGGCGCCCCGCGTCCCGCTGATCCGGCCGCCGCGGGGAGGCCCTCGGGCGATCTAGGATTGCCCGATGTCCGATGGGATCCAGCGGCGCACGGTCGCGCTGCTCAGCACTGCGGCGACCTTCGCGACGGTCGGCACGGCCGCGCTCGTGACGACGGGGCCGGTCATCGCCGCCGAGCTCGGCGGATCGGCGATCTGGGGCGGATCGGCGGGCACGACGATGTCGATCGGGTCGACGATCGCGGCCGCACTGCTCGCCCGGATCGCGATCGCCCGCGGCCGTCGGCCCGCGCTCGCGACGGGCGTGCTCGTCGCGCTCCTCGGCTGCGTCCTCGTCATCGTCGCGCTCCGGGTCGATGCGCTCTGGATCATGCTGCTCGGCTGCGCGCTCGGCGGCTTCGCGTCCTCGATGAACCTGCAGGCGAGGTTCGCAGCGACGGACCTCGCCGAGCCGCGCCACCGCGGCCGGGACCTGTCGATCGTGCTCTGGCTGGGCACGATCGGCATCGTCGTCGGGCCGAACCTCGTCGGCGCGGGCGACTCGCTCGCGGCCGCGGTCGGGCTGCCGCTCTTCGCCGGGCTGTACCTCATCGCGGCCGGCTGCCTCGTCATCTCGCTCGCGATCGTCGTGATCGGCATCCGTCCGGATCCGCTCCTGCGCGCGCGTGAGCTGCACGGCGAGGCGCCGAGTCCGCGTCGCGGCGGGGTCATCGAGGGGCTTCGGGCGATCTGGGCGAGTCGGCCTGCCCGTTCAGGGCTCATCGGGGTGCTCATCGGTCACGGGCTCATGGTGGGCGTCATGTCGATGACGCCGGTCCACCTCGCCGGTCACGGTGCCTCGATCGTGCTCGTCGGCTTCGTCGTGTCGTTCCACAATCTCGGCATGTACGTGCTCTCGCCGCTGTGGGGCTCGCTGAGCGATCGCCTCGGCGGACCGCGTGTCATCATCCTCGGCTTCCTCATTCTCGTCGTCGGCGGGCTCATGTGCGGGCTCGGCGCGACGGATCACCTCCTCGTCGGCATCGGCATCACGCTCGTCGGCCTCGGCTGGGGTGCCGCGACGATCGCGGGCGCCGTCGTCGTGACCTCGTCGGTCGGGGCGGAGGAGCGGGTGGCGGCGCAGGGCGCGGCGGACACGTCGATGAACCTCGCCGGGGCGCTGTGTTCGCTGCTCGCGGGGGTCGCCCTCGCGGGGATCCAGTACCTCGGTCTCGGCATTGCGGCGGCCCTCATCGCGGCCGCGGGCATCGCATTCGTCGCCATGAATTCGCGGGGTCGACTCGGTGCGCAGCGCGCCTGAGCGCCGGGTGCCGGAGCACCAAGATTCGGCCGTGACCCGGCGAGGGACGATCCGTTACAGTGGCAGGACGAGACAGGGGATCGGCGAATGATTGAGGACGCTGCCGGCAGGGCCGGCGACGCCGCCGCCGGCCGCGACGACAGCACGGCGCGGTTCGGCGATGATTTTGTCGCGCAGCTCGCGGCGTACGGGACGGAGCTCGCGCCGGAGGAGGCCGCGGCCGTCGGCGCGCTGCCGTCGGGCTCGGCGATCCTCATCATCCATCACGGCTCGGGCGCGGGGGCGAGGTTCCTCCTCGACGGCGATTCGGCGCTCGCGGGCCGTCACCCGGATGCCGCGATCTTCCTCGATGACGTCACGGTTTCTCGCCGGCATGCGGAGTTCCGGCGGAGGGGTACCGTGTTCAGCGTGCGAGATCTCGGGAGTCTCAACGGGACCTATCTCGGCGGGAAGCTGCTCGATGGCGAGCAGGTCCTCGGCGATGGTCAGGATGTCCAGGTCGGGAAGTTCCGGCTGACGTTCTACGCCTCGCGGCGCGATCTGCCCGGGGCGGGCGAGTAGTGGCGGCGGAGGGCGCGCGGAGCGAGCGCGCACGCACCCCGGGGCCGAGCCTCCTGTCGATCGGGCAGGTCCTCGCGAAGCTCACGCCCGAGTTCCCCGACCTGACGCCGTCGAAGCTGCGCTATCTCGAGGCGGAGCGCCTCGTCATGCCGGCGCGGACCGAGTCGGGCTACCGGAAGTTCTCCCACGCGGATATCGAGCGGGTGCGGTACGTGCTCACGATGCAGCGCGATCACTACATGCCGCACAAGGTCATCCGGGCGCAGCTCGAGGACTACGACGCGGGCCGCACGGAGCGGCTCGCGCCGCCCGCGCGGATCATGGGGGCCTCGCTCGGCGCCGAGCGCCGCCTGACGCGAGCCGATCTGCTCCGGGAGTCGGGGGCGACGGCGGCGCTGCTCGCCGATGCGATCTCGTACTCGATCCTGCCGGCGGCGGAGACGTACTCGGACGATCATGTCGCCCGGCTGCGGGCGCTCGCGGAGCTCGCGCGGTTCGGGCTCGAGCCGAGGCATCTGCGCGGGTTCCGCGCGGCGGCCGAGCGGGAGGTCGGGCTCATCGATTCCGCGGTCGAGCCGCTGCGGCGCCGCAAGGATGCGGCCGCTCGGGTGCGCGCGGCCGAGACGGCGCGGGAGATCGCGGGGCGGCTCGAGCTGATCCGCACGGCGCTCATCCGGGATGCCCTGGGCCGACTCGAGCAGTAGTGCGGGTCCCGCCCTCGGGGTACCGTGGGTGGTGTCGTTGGCGTCCGGCGTGTCGCGGGGCGTGCTGCGGGGATTTCACTCGGCGGCCGGGTAGCTTGGCCTGAAGCCCGAGTCTAAGTCTCAAGTTGAACGTGAAGGTTGAGGATGCGATGAGCGATCTCACGGATGACCGCCCGCAGCGCTACGACCTCGGCCTGCTCTTCACCGACGGACTCCCGGAGCTCCGCGACGGCGAAGGCTACCGTGGCGCCGTCGCGGCGAGGGTCGCCGGCATTACCTACCGGCAGCTCGACTACTGGGACCGCAGCGGGCTCGTCAGCCCCTCCGTCCGCGGCGCGGCCGGCAGCGGCTCGCAGCGCCTCTACGGCTTCCGGGACATCCTCACGCTCAAGCTCGTCGCGGGCCTCCTCGAGGCCGGGGTCTCGCTCCAGCAGGTGCGGGTCGCGATCGAGCAGCTGCGGCTCGCGGGCATCCAGGACCTCACCCAGATCACGCTCATGAGCGACGGCGCGAGCGTCTACCTCTGCACCTCGACCGACGAGGTCATCGACCTCGTGCACCGCGGCCAGGGCGTCTTCGGCATCGCCGTCGGCCCGGTCCTCCGCGAGGTCGAGTCGAGCCTCGTCGACATCGACGCGATCAAGGGCGACGAGCCCGTCGACGAGCTCGCCAAGCGTCGCGCCGCCCGCGCCGCGTCCTAGTCGGACTTCTTCGACTTCTTCGCCTTCTCGGACTTCTTCGCCTTCGCCCGCTTCGCCTTGCGACGGCTCGTGCGCTCGTCACCAGGGGCCGTCGCGCCCGTCGTCGCCGCGTCGGGCTCGTCAGCGACCCGCTCGGACTCCGTGACCGGCTCGTCCGCGACCCGCTCGGGCTCCGGCTCGTCCGCGTCCGGCTCGGTCCCGGCCTCAACCGCATCCGCGCCGCCGGCGGGCTCGGGCGCGACGTCGGCGGGCTCGGGGGAGCCGGCGGGCTCCGCGCTCGGCGCCGCCTCGGCGTCGTCCGTCCTCGCCTCGGGCGCGATCGGGTTCGCGCCCGTCTGCGCGGCCGCGACGATCTGATCGAGGAGCGCGTCAAAGAGCCCCGCGGTCTCGACGGCGGTGTCCCCGGGCCAGAGGTGCACGGGCGTCGCCGAGCCCTGCGCCTGCTGGAGCGTCGTCCGCTCGGGCAGCGCCGGGCTCAGCACGAGGGGGCCGAACATCTCAGCCATCTCCTCGAGCCGGTAGCGGTGCTCCGTCGACTGCTCGCGGTAGCGGTTGACGACGAGCCCGAGCGGCTGCAGTCGCGGGCTCAGCCCGCGGCGGATCTCCTCGATGGCCCGCAGCGCGCGATCGGCGGCGGCGACGGAGAAGAGCGCGGGCTCCGTGACGAGCGCGACCCGATCGCTCGCGACCCAGGCGGTCCGGGTCAGGGCGTTCAGCGTCGGCGCCGTGTCAATGAGGACGAGGTCGTAGTCGGTCTCGACCGCGGCGAGCGCCTCCTCGAGCTTCCAGATGTCCCGCACGGTCGGATGTGGCGTGTCGAAGCCGGCGGCCGCGGGCGAGCCGATGAGGACGTCGACCGTCCCGGGGTGCTCGCGGGTCCACCCGGAGGCGGCGATCGCGCGCCGAACCGCCTGCTCCTTCGGCGAGGCGAGGACATCCGCAACCGAACCGTGGCCCGCAATCTCGACCTGCATCCCCGTCGAGACGTCGGCCTGCGGATCGAGGTCGACGACGAGGACGCGCAGGCCCCGGGAGAAGGCCGCGGACGCGAGGCCGAGCGTCACGGTCGTCTTGCCGACTCCGCCCTTGAGGGAACTGACGCTCAGCACGTGCACGAGAGTCGAGACTACTAGGCTGTCCTGAGCCTTGATCGATCCACCACGCTCGATTCACGACAGGAGACTCGTGTTCCATAAGGTGCTGGTCGCCAACCGGGGTGAGATCGCCGTCCGCGCATTCCGGGCCGCCTACGAGCTGGGCCTCAGGACCGTCGCGGTCTATGCCTGGGAGGACCGCGGCTCGATCCACCGGCAGAAGGCGGACGAGGCCTACGTCATCGGCGAGCGCGGTCACCCCGTGCGCGCCTACCTCGACGTCGACGAGATCATCCGGGTCGCCCTCGAGTCGGGCGCGGACGCGATCTACCCCGGCTATGGATTCCTCTCCGAGAACGCGGAGCTCGCGCGGGCGGCGGCGGCCCACGGGATCACCTTCGTCGGTCCCGGGGCGGACGTCCTCGAGATGGCCGGCGACAAGGTCGCGGCGAAGCAGCACGCGATCGCGGCGGGCGTGCCGGTGCTCCGCTCGAGTGCGGCGACGGACGACATCGAGGCCCTGCTCGCGGCGGCCGACGAGATCGGCTTCCCCGTCTTCGCGAAGGCCGTCGCGGGCGGCGGCGGGCGGGGGATGCGCCGTGTCGAGCGCCGCGAGGAGCTCCGTGAGGCGCTCGAGGCGGCGATGCGCGAGGCGACGAGCGCGTTCGGCGACGGCCGGATGTTCATTGAGCAGGCCGTGCTCCGGCCGAGGCACATCGAGGTGCAGGTCCTTGCGGACTCGGCGGGCGAGACGGTCCACCTCTTCGAGCGCGACTGCTCGGTGCAGCGCCGCCACCAGAAGGTCGTCGAGGTCGCGCCGGCGCCGAATCTCGACGCGGCGACCCGCGAGGCGCTCTATCGCGATGCGATCGCCTTCGCGCGGTCGATCGGCTACGTCAATGCGGGGACGGTCGAGTTCCTCCTCGACACCGCGGGCGAGCGCGCGGGGCAGCACGTCTTCATCGAGATGAATCCCCGCATCCAGGTCGAGCACACCGTGACGGAGGAGATCACGGACGTCGACCTCGTCGTCGCGCAGCTCAGGATCGCGGCGGGGGAGACGCTCCAGTCGATGCGGCTGACGCAGGACGACATCCGAATGCGCGGGAGCGCCATCCAGTGCCGCATCACGACGGAGGACCCCGCGCAGGACTTCCGGCCCGACACGGGCCGGATCACGACGTATCGCAGCCCGGGCGGCGCGGGGATCCGCCTCGACGGCGGCACGGTCGCGGCGGGAGCCGAGGTGTCGCCCCACTTCGACTCGCTGCTCGTCAAGCTCATCGTGCGGGGCCGCGACTTCCCGGCGGCCGTCCGGCGCACGCGCCGCGCGCTCGCCGAGTTCCGCCTTCGCGGGGTCGCCTCGAACATCCCCTTCCTGCAGGCCGTACTCGACGACCACGATTTCGTGCTGGGGGACCTGTCCACCGCATTCATCGAGGAACGACCGCAGCTCCTCGCCTCGCGGCGCTCACAGGACCGCGCGAGCCGGCTCCTCCAGTGGCTCGCCGAGGTGACCGTCAACGAGCCCTTCGGGCCGCGGGGCGACCTCATCGACCCGGCGCGGAAGCTGCCGGCCCTCGACCTCGCCGCACCGCTGCCGGCCGGCTCCCGCGACCGGCTGCTCGAGCTCGGTCCCGAGGGCTGGGCGCGCGCGCTCCGGGCGCAGACGGCGCTCGCCGTGACCGAGACGACCTTCCGTGATGCCCACCAGTCGCTCCTCGCGACGCGGGTGCGGAGCCGAGACCTCATCGCGGCGCTTCCCGCGGTCTCGCGGTTGACGCCCGAGCTCCTCAGCATCGAGGCCTGGGGCGGCGCGACCTACGACGTCGCGCTGCGCTTCCTCGGCGAGGACCCCTGGGCGAGGCTCGCGGCGATGCGCGAGGCGGCGCCGAATCTCGCGATCCAGATGCTGCTCCGCGGGCGGAACACGGTCGGCTACACGCCCTATCCGCCGGCCGTCACGGAGGCCTTCGTTCGCGAGGCCGCCGCGACGGGCGTCGATGTGTTCCGGATCTTCGACGCCCTCAACGACGTCGAGCAGATGCGACCGGCGATCCGGGCCGTGCTCGAGACGGGAAGCGCCGTCGCCGAGGGGGCGATGAGCTACACGGGCGACCTCCTCGACCCCGCCGAGGACCTCTACACGATCGACTACTGGCTCCGGCTCGCCGACGCGCTCGTCGCGAGCGGGGTCCACGTGCTCGGCATCAAGGACATGGCGGGGCTCCTCAGGCCCGAGGCGGCGGCCCGGCTCGTCACCGCCCTGCGGGCCCGATTCGACGTGCCCGTCCACGTCCACACGCACGACACGGCGGGCGGGCAGCTCGCGACGCTCCTCGCGGCCGCCGCCGCGGGTGCCGACGCGGTCGACGCCGCGAGCGCGCCAATGGCCGGCACGACCTCCCAGCCCTCGCTCTCCGCGCTCGTCGCGGCGCTCGCGCACACCGAGCGCGACACGGGGCTCTCGCTTGCCGCCGTGAGCTCGCTCGAGCCCTACTGGGAGTCGGTGCGGGCCGCCTACCGCCCCTTCGAGTCCGGCCTGCCGGGGCCGACGGGCCGGGTCTACCACCACGAGATCCCGGGCGGGCAGCTCTCGAACCTCCGGCAGCAGGCGATCGCCGTCGGCCAGGGGCACAACTTCGAGGCGGTCGAGGACTACTACGCCGCCGCCGACCGCATCCTGGGACGGATCCCGAAGGTGACGCCGTCCTCGAAGGTCGTCGGCGACCTCGCGCTCGCACTCGCCGCGGCGGGCGCGGATGCGGCCGACTTCGAGGCGCACCCCGAGCGCTACGACATCCCCGCGAGCGTCATCGGCTTCCTCGCGGGCGAGCTCGGCGACCCGCCGGGCGGCTGGCCGGAGCCGTTCCGCTCGAGGGCGCTCGCCGGGCGCGAGGTCTCGATCGAGGTCGCACCGCTGAGCCGGGAGGATGAGGCCGAGCTCGCGGGCGACGCGGCGACGCGTCGTGCCGCGCTCAACCGCCTGCTCTTCCCCGGCCCGACGCGGACCTACCTCGAGTGGCGTGACGCCTACGGCGACCTCAGCGTGCTCGACACCCTCGACTACCTCTACGGGCTCGCGCCCGACACGGAGCACATCGTGCCGCTCGAGCGCGGCGTCAACCTTTTCGTCGGGCTCGAGGCGATCGGCGAGGCCGACGCGAAGGGCATGCGGACGGTCATGCTGACCCTGAACGGCCAGCTGCGCCCCGTCGCCGTGCGGGACCAGTCGATCACGGTCGAGTCGAAGGCGGCGGAGAAGGCCGACCCGGCGGTACCGGGCCACGTGCCCGCGCCCTTCAGCGGTGTCGTGACCCTCCGGGTCGAGGAGGGCGCGACCGTCGAGGCCGGCGAGCAGCTCGCGGTCATCGAGGCGATGAAGATGGAGGCGGCGATCACGGCGCCCGTCGCGGGCGTCGTCCGCCGCCTCGCGATCGCGCCGACGGCCCGCGTCGAGGCGGGGGACCTGTTGCTCGAACTCGCCTGAGTCGGCGCGCGGGTAGAATGACGGCGCTCGAAAGGAGGGCTCCGGATGGCATCGACCCCTGATGGCTCCACGAACAAGGCGGAGACCGACCCGATCATCACGATCGATCTCCCCGAGACCGTGCACGTGCCACCGGCCGAGGAGGCGGCGATCGCGATCGACGATGTGCCGGTCGACCCGGTCATCGCCAAGCCCGTCGAGCAGGTGTCGACGACGACCATCACGCTCGCCGCGGCCGAGGTCGCCGAGGCGCCCGAGACCCCGGAGGACCTCACACTCGACCGCCTCGTGGCGACCCGGGCGAAGGCGAAGCCGAAGCCGCCCGAGGGGGTCTGGCAGCGCGCACTCTATGAGGCGAGCCTCCACCTCTACCACCCGGGCGACTCGAGCCCTGTGCGGGAGCGCAAGGAGCTCGAGGCGCGGATCACGCGTCGGCTCGACGGCCCGACGCGGTTCGTCGCCGTCCTGTCGCGCAAGGGCGGCGTCGGCAAGACGACGGTCTCGACCCTCCTCGGGCAGGCGCTCGCGAACCTCCGCGAGGACCGCATCATCGCGATCGACGCGAACCCGGACCGCGGGACGCTCGCCGAGCGCATCGTCAAGACGACCGACGCGACGAGCCGCAATCTCGTCGACGAGCGCGACGAGATCCAGGCCTTCAGTGACTTCCAGAAGCGCGTCTCGCGCGACTACTCGCGTCTCGACGTGCTCGCGAGCGACCACGACCCGAACCTCTTGAAGGAGTTCGACGAGGACGACTACGCGATCGTCGCGGAGCTCGCGAAGCGCTTCTACTCGATCGTCCTGACCGACTGCGGCACAGGCATGGTTCACTCCGTCATGAAGGCGACGCTCGACCGTGCCGATCAGCTCGTCCTCGTCTCGGGCGGGTCGATCGACGAGGCGCGGCTGACCTCGGAGACGATCTCCTGGCTCGAGGCGAACGGCTACGAGGAGCTCGCGAAGAATGCGGTGGTCGCGCTCAACACCTCGACACACGGGACGAACCTCGTGCGTCTCGAGGAGATCGAGGACCACTTCGCCTCGCGCGTCCGCGAGATCGTGCGCATCCCGTACGACCCGCAGCTCGCGACGGGCGCCACGATCCGCCTCGATGCGCTCAAGCCGCTCACGCAGGACTCGGTGCGCATCCTGACGGCGGCGGTCGTCGATGGCCTGCCGGGCTCCGATGAGCACTGACGCCTGACCCGATGACGGTTCGGGAGATCCGGCGCTTCGGCGATCCGGTGCTGCGCAGCGCCTGCGATCCGGTGCGGATCGGCGCCCCGGGGAACGCCGGGCTCGTCGAGGACCTCCTCGACACCGTCCAGATACCAGGGCGCGCCGGGGTCGCGGCGAACCAGATCGGGGTCGGGCTCCGCGCATTCAGCTGGCTCGTCGATGGTTCGCTCGGCTACGTGCTCAACCCGGTCCTCGTCGGGGTGCGCGGCGAGCCCGTGCCGGTCGACGAGGGCTGCCTCTCGGTGCCCGGCCTCGGCTTCCCGCGCCTGCGCCACCCGTGGGCGCGGGTCGAGGGGCTCGACCTCGACGGGTCGCCGCTCGTCCTCGAGGGCGAGGGCCTCATGGCCCAGATGCTCCAGCACGAGTGCGATCACCTCGACGGGCACCTCTACATCGAGGGCCTCGAGCCCGAGGTCAAGCGCGAGGCCCTCCGCCAGATCCGCGCGGCGAACTGGTACTGAGGCTCAGCCGCCGAGCGGGGTCGCCGCGGTGACCGTCGAGTCGTGCACGGGCCCGTAGAGCCCCTCGATCTCCTGGGCGAAGTCCTGCACGATGACGTGCCGCTTGATCGAGAGCTTCGGCGTGAGGTGGCCGCTCGCCTCCGTGAACTGCGTCGGCAGGATGACGAACTTCTTGATCTGCTCGGCGCGGGAGACCGTCGCGTTCGCCTGGTCGATCGCGCGCTGCACCTCGGCGAGCACCTTGGGGTGCTGCGCCGCCTCGGCGAGCGGCATCGCCGCGTCCTCGCCCTGATTGTGGAGCCACACCGGCAGCATCTCCTCGTCGAGCGTGACGAGCGCCGCGATGAACGGCTTCTGGTCGCCGACGACGACGATCTGCCCGACGATCGGGTTCGCGCGCACGGGGTCCTCGAGCGCTGCGGGGGCGATGTTCTTGCCGCCCGCCGTGATGAGGATCTCCTTCTTGCGGCCCGTGATCGTCACGAAGCCGTCCTCGTCGATCGTGCCGATGTCGCCGGTCCTGAACCACTCGCCCGCGAAGCTCTCGGCCGTCGCGGCGTCGTTCTCCCAGTACCGGCCGAAGACGCAGATGCCCTTGACCTCGAGCTCGCCGTCCTCGCCGAGCCGGACCGCGTTGCCGGGCAGGGGACGGCCGACCGTGCCGATCTTCGCGTGCGCCGGCGTGTTGACGGTCACGGGCGCGGTCGTCTCCGTGAGCCCCCAGCCCTCGAGGACCTGGACGCCGACGGAGTTGAAGAAGTGGCCGAGCCGCAGCCCGAGGGGGGCCGAGCCGGAGATCGCGTACTTCGTCCGCCCGCCGAGTGCGGCGCGGAGCTTCGCGAGCACGAGGCGGTCGAAGAGCGCGAACTTGAGCCGCAGCCCGAGCGGCACGCTCCCCGCCTCGAGCGCCTTCGAGTGCGCGACGGCGACCTCGGCGGCGGCGCGGAAGATCTTGCCCTTGCCGCCGGCTTCGGCCTTCTGCTCCGCGGAGTTGTAGACCTTCTCGAAGACGCGGGGGACCGCGAGGAGGAAGGTCGGGCGGAAGCTGCCGAGCGACTCGAGGAGCTTCGAGGTGTCGTGCTGGTGGCCGATCTTCGCGCCGCTCACGATGCCGAGCACGGAGATGAAGCGGGCGAAGACGTGCGCGAGCGTGATGAAGAGCACGGTGCTCGCGTCCGGGTTGATGACCTCGGGGAATGCGCGGGTCGCGTTGCGCGACAGCTCGACGAAGTTCGAGTGCGTGAGGACGACGCCCTTCGGCTTGCCGGTCGAGCCCGAGGTGTAGATGAGCGTCGCGAGGTCGCTGCCGACCGCGATGCGGCGGCGGCGCTCGATCTCCTCGTCGGGGACGTCGGCCCCCGCGGCCTTGAACTTGTCGATCGCGCCGAGGTCGAGCTGCCACACGCTCCGGACAGCGGGGAGGTCGGCGCGCACCTCGTCGAAGCGGGCGAAGTGCTCGCTCGTCTCGAAGATCGCTGCGACGGCGCCGGAGTCCTCGAGGTTCCACTTGATCTGCGCGGGGGCGCTCGTCTCGTAGATCGGGACCATCGTCGCCCCGGCGAACCAGATCGCGAAGTCGATGAGGGTCCACTCGTAGCTCGTCTTCGCGAGGAAGCCGATCTTGTCGCCCGGCTCGATCCCGCCCGCGACAAGCCCCTTGGCGACCGCAACGACCTCGGCGTGGAACTCCCGCGACGTCACGTCTCGCCAGCCGCCCGCGCCGTCCGGCACGGCAAAGAGCGCTCGATCAGGGGTGGCGGCCACCCGCTCGACAAGCAGATCCGTCGCGTTCGCGTTCGGGTCCGCGGGGACGATGGCGGGGACTTCGATCTCCTGCACGGCAACTCCTTCGGTACCGTCGATGGCTTTTGCCCAGTCTAGGGCCGGGGGCGCGACAGGCTAGATTGTTCCTCGTGCTCTGGTGGTTGTTGAAGCACCTCCTCGTGGGGCCGATGCTGTGGACGGTGTATCGGCCGACCGTCGAGGGCGTCGAGCACGTGCCGAAGTCGGGCCCCGCGATCCTCGTCGGCAACCACATCGGCTTCCTCGACTCGGTCTTCATGCCGCTCGTCATCGACCGGCGCGTCTACTTCCTCGCGAAGAGCGACTACTTCACGGGGCGCGGACTCAAGGGCCGCCTGATGCGCGCATTCTTCCTCGGCATCGGTCAGCTCCCGATCGACCGCTCGGGCGGGAAGGCCTCCGAGGCCTCGCTCAATAGTGGCCTCGAGGTGCTCGGCCGCGGGGACCTCCTCGGGATCTACCCCGAGGGCACGAGGAGCCCGGACGGGCGGCTGTACCGCGGCCGCACGGGCGTGGCCCGGATGATCCTCGAGACGGGCGTGCCGGTCATCCCCGTCGTCGTCTGGGGCACGGACACCGCCATGCCGATCGGCGCGAAGCTCCCGAAGGTCACGAAGGTCGGGGTGCGCTTCGGCGAGCCGATGGACTTCTCGCGCTACGCGGGACTCGAGTCGGACCGCTTCGTCCTGCGCTCCGTGACCGACGAGATCGTCTACGAGCTCCAGCGCCTCTCCGGCCAGGAGTACGTCGACGTCTATGCCTCGAGCGTCAAGACGAAGGCCGCGGCCCGCTGAGCGGCGCCCCCGCCCGTCCGGAGTAGGCTTGGACGCCGTGTCCGAGATCACGCCGTCCGCCGTCAATGCCGACCCGAAGGTGATCGCCGGGCTCGACTATTGGCGGGAGCTGCCGATCCGTCAGCAGCCGGACTGGGGGCAGCCGGAGCGCGTCGCCGAGGTCGGCCAGAAGCTCGCGAGCCTGCCCCCGCTCGTCTTCGCGGGCGAGGTCGACAACCTCCGGGCGCGACTCGCGACGGCGGCCGCCGGGGACGCATTCGTCCTCCAGGGCGGCGACTGCGCCGAGACCTTCGCGGGGGCGACGGCGGACAAGATCCGCAACCGCATCAAGACCCTCCTGCAGATGGCCGTCGTCCTCACCTACGGCGCCTCGAAGCCCGTCGTCAAGATGGGCCGGATGGCGGGGCAGTTCGCGAAGCCGCGCTCGAGCGACACCGAGACCCGCGGCGAGGTCACGCTCCCGGCCTACCGCGGCGACATCGTCAACGGCTTCGACTTCACGCCGGAGTCGCGCATGGCGGACCCCGGCCGGATGCTCGAGGCGTACCACACCTCCGCCTCGACACTCAATCTCATGCGCGCCTTCACGCAGGGCGGCTTCGCCGACCTCCGCGAGGTCCACTCGTGGAATCGCGGCTTCGCGGCGAAGCCGATCATGGGCCGCTACGAGCAGCTCGCGGCCGAGATCGACCGCGCGATCCGCTTCATGGCGGCCGCGGGAGCGTACTCGGACGACCTGCGGCGCACGGACGTGTGGAGCGCGCACGAGGGCCTGCTCCTCGAGTACGAGCGGGCGCTGACCCGCATCGACTCGCGGACGGGGCTGCCGTACGACACCTCGGCGCACTTCCTCTGGATCGGGGAGCGCACGCGCGACCTCGACGAGGCGCACGTCGACTTCTTCTCGCGGCTCAGGAACCCGATCGGCGTCAAGCTCGGCCCGACGACGACGCCCGAGACGATGCTCCGGCTCCTCGACAAGCTCGACCCCGAGCGCGAGCCCGGCCGGCTCACCTTCATCACGCGCATGGGTGCGGGCCGTATCCGCGAGGCCCTGCCGCCGCTCCTCGAGGCGATGAAGCGGGAGGGCTCGACGCCGCTGTGGGTCACCGACCCGATGCACGGCAACGGGCTGACGACCCCGAACGGCTACAAGACGCGGCGCTTCGACGACGTCATCGACGAGGTGCAGGGCTTCTTCGAGGCGCACAAGGCGGCCGGGACGGTGCCGGGCGGCATCCACATCGAGCTCACGGGCGACGATGTGACGGAGTGCCTCGGCGGCGCCGAGCAGATCGACGAGGCGACGCTCGCGACGCGCTACGAGTCGCTCTGCGACCCGCGGCTCAACCACATGCAGTCGCTCGAGCTCGCCTTCCTCGTCGCCGAGGAGCTCGCGGCCTTCTGATCCCGCACCCCGCGCATTCCTACCCTGCGCCAGCACCACGACTCCACCCCGGCACCGTGAGTGCACGCGGTGGGCCCATGGTGCCGGGGTGGAGTCGTGGTGCAAGTCGCGGGACGGGGAGGAATGCGCGGGCCCGCGGCGGTCAGAAGGCGAAGGAGACCTGGACCTGCGTGCCGCGCGGCTGCTCGGTGCCGACCTCGGGGCTGACCGCGTTGACGATGACCTGGCCGGGGGAGATGTCGGCGAGCGGGCTGTAGGAGAGGCTGAAGCCCGCGTCGCGGAGCATCGGCTTCGCGACCTCCCAGGTGAGCCCGATGACGTCGGGGACGATGATCGGCGCGGCACCCTTCGACAGGACGAGGTCGACGGTGTCGTCGACGCGGACGGTCTCGCCGCGAGGGACGAGGCTGATGACGGCACCCTCCGGCACGTCGTCGCTGTACTCCTCGGTCGTCGTGCCGACGTGGAGCCCCGCCGCCTTGAGGAGCTCGGTCGCCCCGTCGAGCAGCTGCCGGCTGATGTCCGGCAGTGGGCCGACGGAGACGACGAGCGTGACGGCCGAGCGCTCGAAGAGCTCGGGGACGCCCTGGAGTGAGGCGCCGTCGGGGCCGAGAAGGTCGATGACGCTCCCGCTCGGGACATCGGCGTCGAACTGCTGGATGCTCGACGCGGGGTCGACCGTGAACTCGCCGAGGGCACGGATGGCATCCTCCTCGGGCAAGCCGATGACGGCGGGGATGGGCAGGCTCCGCGGGCCGAGCGAGACGACGAGCTGGACCTCGCTGCCGCGCAGGAGGCTCGTGCCGGGGCCCGGCTCGGTCGTGACGACGAGACCCGCCTCGACCTCGGGGTCGTAGCGCTCGATCGGCTCGCCGACCGTGAGCTCGGCCTCCTGGATCGCGAGTTCGGCGGACTCGACAGTCATCCCCGTGAGGCCGTCCGGTACGGCCGAGCGCGCGCCGGGCCCGAACCCGAACCACCAGCCGGCGCCTCCAGCGGCGAGGGCGAGCACGAGGACGAGGATGAGGAGCAGCGCGCCACGGCCCCGCTTTCGCTTCGCCTTGATCGCGAGCGCCGCCGTGCGGTTCGAGACGATCGCGGTCGCCTGCGTCCGGGAGGAACCCCGACCGCCGAGGACCGTCGTCTCGCCGGTCTCGAAGCCGCCCGCGTAGAGGGTCGTCTCGCCCGTCGGCTGCTTGCCGAGCCCGGGGTAGACCGCGGTGCGGTGGCCCGTGTCGCTCCCCGTCCCCGGCAGGGAGGTCATGAGGGCGCTGTGCGTCTCGAAGAGGTGGTCGAGGAGCTCGCGGGCATCCGCGGGGCGGTCCTCGGGCTGCCGCGCGGTCGCCCAGAGCACGAGCTCGTCGAGCTCCGCGGGCACGCGCGGGTTCTTCTGCGAGGGCGGCGGGACGGAGTTGTTCGCGTGCTGGTAGGCGATCTGGACGGGCTGCTCGCCCTTGTACGGCTGCTCGCCCGTGAGCATCTCGTAGATCATGATGCCGACGGCGTAGATGTCGCTGCGCGCGTCCGCCGTGCCGCGCGTGACGAGCTCGGGGGAGAGGTAGGCGATCGTGCCGAGGAGGGCGGCGCCCGTCGCGGTGTTCGCGGAGACGGCACGCGCGAGGCCGAAGTCGCCGATCTTGATGCGGCCGTCATCGGCGAGCATGACGTTCTCGGGCTTGAGGTCGCGGTGGACGATGCCGGCGCGGTGGGCGGCGGCGAGCCCGGAGAGGACGGCCTCCATGATGTCGAAGGTCTGCTCGGTCGTGAGCACCCGGTGCTCCTGGAGGAGCTCGCGGAGCGTCATGCCGGGGAGGTACTCCATGACGAGGTAGGCCATGTCGTGGTCCTCGCCCTGGTCGAAGACGGCGACGACGTTGGGGTGGGCGAGCCGGGCGGCGCTCCTCGCCTCGCGGATGAAGCGCTCGCGGAAGGCGGCGTCGTCGGCGAGGTGGCCGTGCATGACCTTGACGGCGACGCGCCGCTCGAGCCGCAGGTCGGTCGCGAGGTACACGGTGGCCATGCCGCCGCGCGCGATGCGCGAGCGGATCTGGTATCGGCCGTCGAGGAGGCGGCCGACCAGGGGGTCTGCGGTCGCGTTCTCGCTCACCGTGGCAGTGTATTCGGCCGTCATCCCAGCTCCCCGAGCCACGCCCAGGCCGAAGCCTCCCATTTGGCGTAGGCATCGGGGTAGGCCGAGATCTGGACCCGCTGGGCGGCGACGGTGAGCGGCAGGTCCTGCCAGCCGGGGATGTCGAGGAGGCCGCGCGTGCGGCCGGCGTTCGGGTTCGACGGGCCGCCGTAGAAGAGGCGGCTGGCGTGGTACGGGTCGGTGAGCTGCTCGACGCTGCCCCAGCCCGCGCTCGGCCGCTGCTGGAAGAGCCCGACCGAGTCCCGGTCGCCCCAGTCGAGGTTCCGCAGGGTCGACTCCTGGGCCGCGGTCGCGAGGGCGATGACGATGCCGTAGTCGCTCACGCCGAGCTCGCGGCCGACCTGGATGACGACCTGGGCGTTCGCCCGCATCTCGTCGCTGAGGCCCGCGACGGTGCCGCCGACGGTGCCGCCACCGGTGCCGGCCTCCGGCGAGCCGGCGTCCGCGGAGCCGGTGTCGCCGGTCGCGATCGGCGGCGGCTCGGCGCCGGCTGGGATGATGACGACCTGGCCGGGGTAGATGATCGAGCTCGGCGAGAGGCCGTTGGCGGAGAGGACCCAGGCGAGGGCGACGCCATAGGCGTTGGCGATCGCGGAGAGGGACTCCCCGGCGGCGACGGTGTGGCGCTGCTCGACCGCCTCGGGTGCCGGCTCGGGTTCGGGCTCAGGAGGCGCGACGGGCCCGGACTGCGTGAGCTTGAGGATCTGGCCGGGGGCGACGGCGGTGCGCCAGCTGAGGCCGTTGAGCGCGAGGAGGGAGGCGAGGCTGAGCCCGTAGCGCTCGGCGATGAGCATGAGGGTGTCGCCCTCCTGCACCGTGTACATGGCGGGCGGGCTCAGTGTCGCCTTGATCGTCTCGGCGGCCGCGCGCGCCGCCCGCTTCGCGTCCTCGAAGGCCTCGCGGACGGTCTTGCCGCGGTCGCTCGCGGGCGGGCGGTCATCGTGCTTCGGCTTGGGCGTCTTCGCCTCGGCCGGCGGCGCGACGCCCGTGAGGTTCGCGGTGATCGCGATGGTCCCGGCGAGGAGGAGGGGCGTGACCGTGCCGACACGCCGGCGCCGGGGCATGCGGCGCCGCTCGGTTGGGTGGGTGGTCATCGGTGCGTCCTGCTCTCGTGCCGGCCAGTCGAAAGCGTCGTTGCGACTGCAGATGACTGTGGCATATAGAGGGATTCAAGTCAATCATCGTGACTCATGTGATTTGCGTTAACAAGAATGAAACATTCGGAGGAATGCGCGCAGTCCGCGCATTCATGGCACGATCGATCCGTGGAGGATCCGGCTGTCGTGACCTGGGTGCCGATCGGGGAGGTCGCCGAGCGCTTCGAGGCGAAGGTGAGCCAGGTGCACCGGCTCATCGAGGAGCGTCAGCTCCTGGCCCGCCGCATCGACGGCGTGCTGCGGATCCCCGAAACCTTCCTCGGGGAGCGGGAGCCGCTGCGCGAGCTGCGCGGGACGGTCCTGCTGCTCCTCGACGCGGGCTTCTCGGAGGACGAGGCGCTCTCCTGGCTGCTCGCCGAGGAGGACAGCCTCGGGACGAGCCCGATCGAGGCGCTCCGCGCGGGTCGGCGCGCGGAGGTGCGCCGCGTGGCCCAGGCCCTCGCCTTCTGAGCGAGTCCGCTCAGGCGACGCGCTTCGCGACCGCCTCGGCGAGGGCGCGGAGTTCGGCCGACGCGGCGGGCGCGATGTGTGCGTCGCCGAGCGCGGCAATCGCCTGGCCGAGGCTGTGCTCGATCGCGCGCTCGACGCGATCGACGGCGCCGCAGTCGCGCAGCGTCCGCTGCAGCATCGCGATCTGGTCCGCCGTGAGCCCGGGGTCGCCGAGCATCTCGTCGAGGAGCGAGCGCGCCGAGGCGGGCAGGAGCGTGCGTGCGACGGCGATGAGCACGGTGCGCTTGCCCTCGCGGAGGTCGTCGCCCGCCGGCTTGCCGGTGAGGTCGGGGTCGCCGAAGACGCCGAGGAGGTCGTCGCGGAGCTGGAAGGCGACGCCGAGCGGGACGCCGAAGCCGCGGAGCGCGGCGACCTCGCGCTCGCCCGCCCCGCCGAGGAGGGCGCCGATGACGAGCGGGGCCTCGACGGAGTACTTGGCCGACTTGTAGACGACGACTTTCTGCGCGCGCGCCGCGGCCTCGGCGTCGGGGCGGGCGATCCAGGAGTGCTCCTCGAGGACGTCGAGGTACTGGCCGAGCGTCACCTCGGACCGCATCGTCGCGAACTCTCGGCGACCGGCGTCGGCGTGCGCGCCGAAGCGGCGGCTCGCGTCGGCGAAGAGCTCATCGCTCCAGCTCAGCAGGAGGTCACCGAGCAGGGTCGCCGCCGCCGTCCCGAAGCGCTCAGGGTCCTTGCTCCAGCCGGAGTCGCGATGCAGCCGCGCGAAGTACTCGTGGGCGGCGGGGGCGCCGCGGCGCATCGCCGAGCGGTCGATGATGTCATCGTGCACGAGCGCGGCGGCGTGGAGGAGCTCGAGCGCGGCGGCGACCTGGACGATGCCGTCGCGGCCTTCGAGGTCCTCCTCCGCCGGCATCGGGTCGAGGGGGTCCGGCAGCTGCGCCGAGCGCCATCCCCAGTAGCAGAATCGGGCGCGGAACCGCTTGCCGCCCGAGAGGAGGGCGCGCGCGGCGGTCGCGACGGGACGCAGGTCCTCCGAGATGCCGAGCAGGTGCGCCTCGTGCTCGCGGAGGACGTCGTCGAGCGCGTGCTGGACGAGGTCGGTGAGATGCTCCCCGGAGGCCACGCGCCCAGCTTAGTTCGGCGGACCGGGCCCGAGTCGGTCCCGAGGCTCGCCGACTCCCAGGCCCGCGGCGTATCATCGGCGCATGGCCCTATCCGAGCACGAGCAGCGGCTGCTCGACGAGATGGAGCGGAACTTCTATCGGAGTGACGCCGGGGTCTCGGGCGCGAGTCGCGGCCGCGTCGACTACACCGCCGTGACGCTCGGCGCGCTCGTCATCGTGGTCGGCATCGGGCTCGCCGTCGGCGGGGTCGCCTCGCAGCAGTGGTGGCTCGGCGTCGTCGGCTTCGTCGTCATGTTCGCGGGTGCGCTGCTCATGCTGCGCCGGAAGCGCGGCGACTCGGCAGCCCGTGCGCCGCGACCGGCCCGTCGTGGACCCGATGTCATGAATGCCTTCGAGCGACGCTGGGAGCGTCGCCAGGACGGCCGAGACACCGACTGATCGGGCAGGTTCCCGCGCCTGCTGCTCCACCAGATGAACCCCTGAGAAATCAGGGGTTCTTTCATTTTGGGCGTGTCGAATCAGGCTGATTTCCCCTCGATGTGGAGGAAAGTGGAGTAAAGTGGAGTCGACCAGAGGACAGGCCGGAACCAAAGGGGGTCAAGCGCATGCTGCTCGGCACGTACGCCCCCAAGCTCGACGACAAGGGCCGCCTCATCCTCCCGGCGAAGTTCCGAGAGGAGCTCGCGGGCGGCGTCGTCATCACGCGCGGCCAGGAGCGCTGCCTCTACGTCTTCCCCGAGCGCGAGTTCGAGGGCTTCCACGACCGGATCCGCCAGGCGCCCGTCTCCTCGAAGCAGGCCCGCGACTACATCCGGCTCCTGCTCGCGGGCGCGCACCAGGAGCGCCCCGACGCGCAGCACCGCGTCACGATCCCGCCGATGCTCCGCGCCTACGCGGGCCTCGAGCGCGAGCTCACCGTCAACGGCGCGGGCAGCCGCATCGAGATCTGGGACACCTCGGCCTGGGAGGCGTACTACGCCGGCGTCGAGGACGAATTCGCGAACGTCGCGGAGGAGGTGATCCCCGGCCTCCTCTAGCACCCAGGCGCCGACCCTCGGCCGCTGCCCTGACTCCCTTCCCCTGAGCCAGGACCCGCGGCAGGGGATCAGCGCCGGGGAGCCGGCCCCGACCGCCATGAACGCCGCCGACATCCACACCCCCGTCATGCTCGAGCGCACGCTCGAGCTCCTCGCGCCCGCGCTCGAGCGGCCGGGGGCCGTCGTCATCGACGGGACGCTCGGCATGGGCGGTCACGCCGAGGCGATGCTCCGCGCATTCCCGTCCCTGCGGCTCATCGGGATCGACCGGGACCTCGACGCGATCGCGATCGCCCGCGAGCGCCTCGCCTTCGCCGCCGAACGGGTCACGATCGTGCACGCCGTGTACGACGAGATCGCGAGGGCGCTCGCGGAGGCGGGCGTCGCGCGTGTCACCGCGGTCCTCCTCGACCTCGGCGTCTCCTCGCTCCAGCTCGACGTCGCCGAGCGCGGCTTCGCCTACGCCAAGGACGCGCCGCTCGACATGCGGATGGACCGCAGCCGCGGGACGACCGCCGCCGCGATCATCGCCGAGTACCCCGAGGGGCGGCTCCGCCGGATCTTCGAGGAGTACGGCGAGGAGAAGCTCGCGGCCCGCTACGCGCGCCGCATCGTCGAGGCGCGAGCGAGCGCGCCCGTCCTCACGAGCGCGCAGCTCGTCGAGCTCATCGCGGCGGCGACCCCCGCCGCCGCCCGCCGCGCCGGACACCCCGCCAAGCGCGTCTTCCAGGCGCTGCGCATCGAGGTCAACGGAGAGCTCGACGCCCTGCGCCGCGCCGTGCCGGCGGCGCTCGACGCCCTCGAGGTCGGCGGGCGCATCGTCGTGCTCGCCTACCAGTCGCTCGAGGACCGCATCGTCAAGCGCGAGCTCGCCGCCAGGAGCGCCTCGACGGCGCCCGCCGGCCTCCCCGTCGAGCTCCCGGAGCACCGCCCCGAGTTCCGGCTCCTCGTGCGCGGCGCCGAGCTCGCCGACGCCGCCGAGCAGGCGCGCAACCCGCGCGCGACGCCCGTCCGACTCCGCGCCGCCGAACGGCTCCGCGACACCACGAGGCAGGAGGCGGCGTGAACACCGCACAGGTCCCACGCATCCGACCCGCGGCGCCCGCGCCCCGGCAGGAGCCGCGCCGTCGCTTCGAGATCGTCACCCCGGCGGCGCAGCGCCGCGCCCGCCCGCGCGTCGTGCACGCGATCGTCGCCGTCGTCGGGGCCCTCGTCATCGTCGGCGCCCAGCTCCTCGTCTCGATCTGGATCACCGCCGGGCAGTACCGCATCGCCGAGCTCCAGGACCAGGACCGGGCGCTCGTCCGGCAGTCTGAGTCGCTCTCCGAGCAGCTCGAGGTCCGCAGCTCGACGCAGTACCTCGGCTACGCGGCGACGAGCCTCGGCATGGTGCCCGCGCGCTCGCTCTTCACCCTCGACATGGCGAGCGGCAGCTACTACGAGCTGCCCGGCACCGCCGACGTGCTCGGCTGCGCGGGGGCCTGCGGGCTCGCGAGCAACGAGCTCATCAAGGGCCTTCCGCTCCCGCAGAAGGCGGCGCCCGCCGCGGGCGGGGAGGCCGCCGCGACCGCCGCGGCCGCGAGCGAGACGCCGCCGACCCCGAGCGTCCCCGGCGCGGAGCCCGCTCCCGAACCGGTCGACCCGAATGCGCCAGTCGTTGCCGAGACCCTGCCGGGTGTGGTGACACGATGAAGCGGTGCCCGTGACGTCAGCCCCCCGCGCGAAGGCCCGACGGGCCGGATCGAGGGGTGTCGCCTTCCTCGTCGTCATCGCGGTCGTCGTCATCGCATTCGTCGTCAGGCTCGTCGACATCCAGGTCGTCTCCGCCGCGACGTACACGGAGGAGGCGCGGGACCGGCGAGCGCTCGAGGCACAGGTCTACGGCACCCGCGGCGACATCCTCGACGCGACCGGGCAGGTCCTCGCCGACAGCGTCGAGCGCTACGACATCACGGTCTCGCCGCGCGTCGCGCTCGGCTACACCGACCTCAACGGCCCCGTGCTGCCCGCGCTCGAGGGCATCGCGGGCGTGACGGGACAGAGCGTCGAGGAGCTTCACGCGACGCTCACGGCCGACCCGGAGTCGGACTACGCGGTGCTCGCGCGGGGGCTCAACCTCGACGAGTACCTTGCCGTCCAGGAGCTCGGCATCCCGTGGGTCATCGGGGTCCGCGTCCCCGGGCGCAGCTACCCGAACGGCTCGATCGCCGGAAACATCGTCGGCTTCCTCGGCACCGACGAGCCCCTCGCGGGCATCGAGCAGATGATGGACGACTGCCTCGCCGCGCAGGACGGCCTCGTCAGCTACGAGCGCGGCGCCGACGGCGTGCGCCTGCCCGAGACCGAGGTCGTCGAGGTCCCCGCCGTCGACGGCGGGAATGTCCAGCTCACGATCGACCGCGACCTGCAGTGGTCGACCCAGGAGCGGCTCGCGGCCGGGGTGCAGACGACGGGCGGGGAGTGGGGCGCTGCGATCGTCGTCCGGATCGAGGACGGGGCCATCATGGCGCTCGCCGACTACCCGACCTTCGACCCCAACGAGTTCCAGACGGCGACCGTGACGGGGTCGCGGTCCTTCACGACGCCCTACGAGCCCGGTTCGGTCATGAAGTCGATCACCTTCGCGATGCTCTTCGACCAGCGGGTCATCGACCCGGACACCCCCGTCGACGCCACCTGGATCCAGGACTACGGCGAGGGCGGCACGCTTTACGACTTCGGCTGGCACCCCTCCAATCTCACGGCGGCCGGGGTGCTCGCGGTCTCGTCGAACACCGGCACGGCGAACCTCGCGCAGCTCATCTCCGACGACACGCGCAAGGCGTACATGGAGAAGTTCGGCTTCGGGGAGGAGACCGACGTGCACTTCCCCGGCGAGTCGGCCGGCATCCTCGGCGACTACTGGGACGCGCGCACGCGGCTCAACGTCTCCTTCGGGGCCGGCATCGCGACGACGATCCTCCAGGTCGCCGACGCCTACACCGCGATCGGCAACGGCGGCCTGCGCATCCCCCTCAAGCTCATCGAGCACTGCACGATGCCCGACGGCACCGTCATCGAGCCGGAACGCGCCGAGCCTGTCCAGGTCGTCGACGGCTACGCCGCCTGGACGACGCTCGACCTCATGGAGGGCGTCCAGGACTACTACGCGGGGATGGGCACTGACGTGACCATCCCCGGCTATCGCCTCGCGGTGAAGTCCGGGACCGCGACCGTCGCGGAGGACGGCGTCTACGGCGAGAAGTCGACCGTGTCCTTCGTCGGCGTCGCGCCCGCCGACGACCCGAAGTACGTGGTCATGGCCTCGATCGGGCTGCCGTATGGTGGGACGTCCGACCTCGCCGCCCCGGTGATGCGCGACATCATGTCCACGACGCTCACGCGCTACCGCGTGCCGCCCTCGAGCGGCGGCCGCACGGACCACCCCCTCTACTGGTAGGCCAAGGAATGCTACGGATCACGGCCGCGGAGCTCCGCGAGATCGTCGGCGGCGAGCTCATCGGCGACGCCGACCGTCTCGTCACGGGCGAGGTGCAGACCGACTCGCGTCTCGTCGGCCCGGGCGACGTCTTCATCGCGATGCCGGGCGAGGTCACCGACGGCCACCGCTTCGCCGCGGACGCGGTCGCCGCGGGCGCGAGCCTCGTCATCGCCGAGCGCGCGCTCGAGCTCGATGCCCCCCTCGTCGTCGTCCCGAGCGGCCTCGACGCGCTCTGGGCGCTCGCCCGGGAGATCGTCGCCCGGGTGCGCTCGGGCGGCCGCCTCCGCGTCGTCGCCGTGACCGGCTCGAACGGCAAGACGACGACGAAGAACCTGCTGCGGACGATCCTCAGCGCCGACGGCCCGACCGTCGCGCCCGCCGGCTCCTTCAACAACGAGGTCGGCACCCCGATCTCGATGCTCCGCGTCGGGCCGGACACGCGCTACCTCGTCATGGAGCTCGGCGCCGACGCGGAGGGGGAGATCGCCGCGATGACGACGCTCGCGGTCCCCGACGTCGCGATCGTGCTCAAGGTCGGCACGGCGCACATCGGCAAGTTCGGCGGCCAGGAGGCGATCGCGAGGGCGAAGTCGGAGCTCGTTCGGCCGCTGCCGGCCGGCGCGGTCGCCGTCCTCAACCGTGAGGACCCCCTCGTCGCGGCGATGGCCGAGCAGACGGCGGCCCGCGTCGTGTGGTTCGAGCCGGGCGGCGCGGGGGCCGAGCCCGACGCATGGTCGGCCTCGCGGGTGTCGATCGATCTCGCGGGCACCGCATTCCTCCTGCGTCACGCCGGGATCGAGCGCGAAGTCCGGGTCCCGGTCATCGGCGAGCACCACGTCGCGAACGCACTCGCCGCGCTCGCGGCGGCGACGGAGCTCGGCGTCGGCCTCGATGCCGCGATCGCCGCGCTCGCGGGTCCCGCGGAGGTCGAGCGGTGGCGCATGCAGGTGCTGCGGTCCCCCGAGGGCTGGACGATCATCAACGACGCGTACAACGCGAGCCCAGAGTCGATGGCCGCGGGACTCCGGGCCCTCGCCGAGCTGAGTCGAGGTCGTGCGCGCGCCGTCGCGGTCCTCGGCGAGATGGCCGAGCTCGGCGACTGGGCCGTCGAGTCGCACGACCGGATCGGCCGACAGGTCGTCCGGCTCAACCTCGACCGGCTCGTCGTCGTCGGCGAGCGGGCGCTCCCGATCCACCTCGCCGCCGTGCAGGAGGGCTCGTGGGGCGGAGAGTCGATCCACGTCGCGGGGCTCGAAGACGCCTACGATGTCGTCCGTGCACTGCTGGAGCCCGGGGACATCGTGCTCGTGAAGTCGTCGAAGTCGGCGGAGCTGCGATTCCTCGGTGACCGGCTGGCGGGCCTGACATGATCGCGCTGCTCTTCGCCGCGGCGTTCTCGCTCGTCTTCACGCTCGTCTTCACCCCGCTCTTCGCGAGGCTCTTCCGACGGATCGGCTGGGGGCAGTACATCAACGCGGACGGCCCGCGGACGCACGAGGTCAAGCGCGGCACGCCGACGATGGGCGGGCTCGTCTTCATCACGGGCGCCGGGATCGGGTACCTGCTCGGCCATGTCGTCGCGGGCGACCACCCGACGATCTCGGGCCTCCTCGTCTTCTACCTCATGGTCGGGCTCGGGATCGTCGGCTTCATCGACGACTTCATCAAGACGCACCGACGGCGCAGCCTCGGGCTCAGCCCGCTCGGGAAGGTCATCGGCCAGGTCATCGTCGCGGGCGGCTTCGCCGCGCTCGCGCTCAACTTCCGCGACGAGCACGGGCTCACTCCCGCGTCGACGCAGATCTCGTTCCTCCGCGACATCGACTGGCTCGACCTGGCGACCTGGGGGATCGTCATCGGGGCGATCCTCTTCACCGCCTGGGTGACCTTCATCATCGTCGGCGCCTCGAACGGCGTGAACCTCACGGACGGCCTCGACGGCCTCGCGACCGGTTCGTCGATCTTCGCCTTCATCGCCTACATCGTCATCTGCTTCTGGCAGCTCCAGCAGTGGTGCTTCGGCGCGAGCGAGCGGATCGTCGCGGAGGCCTGCTACGAGGTCCGCGACCCGCTCGACCTTGCCGTCGCGGCCTCCGCGATCGTCGGCGCGCTCATCGGCTTCCTCTGGTACAACACCTCGCCCGCCCAGATCTTCATGGGCGACACGGGCTCGCTCGCCCTCGGCGGCGGCCTCGCGGCGCTCGCGGTGCTCAGCCGGACGGAGATGCTGCTCCTCCTCATCGGCGGCCTCTTCGTCATCGAAGCCGGCTCCGTCATCATGCAGCGGACGTACTTCAAGCTCACGCACGGGAGGCGCATCCTCAAGGCGAGCCCGCTCCACCACCACTTCGAGATGCTCGGCTGGGGCGAGGTCACGGTCGTCGTGCGCTTCTGGATCATCTCGGCGCTCTTCGTCGGCGCCGCGGTCGGACTCTTCTACCTCGAGTGGGCGACGAGGGCGCTATGACGCCGCCCGTCGACCGGCTCGCCGGACTCGACTCGTGGACGAGCGACTGGGCGGGGCTCCGCGTCGCGGTGCTCGGCCTTGGCACGACGGGCTTCGCGGTCGCCGACACGCTCGCGGAGCTCGGTGCGGAGCTCCTCGTCGTCGCGGAGCAACCCGATGCCGACCGGGAGGCGATCCTCGGCGTGCTCGGGGTGCCCGTCGTCATCGCGCCGCGCGAGGAGGTGCCGAGTGCCCTCGTCGAGCTCGCGCCGGAGCTCCTCGTCGTCTCGCCGGGCTATCACCCGGATCACCCACTGCTCGCGTGGGCCGAGGAGGCGGGAGTCGCCGTTTGGGGCGACATCGAGCTCGCCTGGCGCCTGCGGGACAAGGTCCGTGCGGCCGAGTGGATCGCCATCACGGGGACGAACGGCAAGACGACGACGACCCGGCTGACGGCGCACCTGCTCCGCCATGCAGGAATGCGCGTCGCCGACGTCGGCAATATCGGCGTGCCCGTCCTCGACGCGATCCGTGAGCCAGGCGGCTTCGACGTCCTCGTCGTCGAGCTATCGAGCTACCAGCTCCATTGGCTGCCGCTGAGCGGCGCGGGGGCGCTGCGGCCGATCGCGAGCGTCTGCCTCAACCTCGCGGACGATCACCTCGACTGGCATGGCTCGCGGGAGGCCTATGCGGCGGCGAAGGCCCGGGTCTACGCGAACACGCGGGTCGCCTGCGTGTACAACAAGGCGGACCTCGCGACTCGCCGGATGGTCGAGGATGCCGACGTCGCGGAGGGGTGCCGCGCGATCGGCATCGACCTCGGCGTGCCGGGCCCGAGCGATCTCGGCGTCGTCGACGGCATCCTCGTCGATCGCGCATTCCTCGACGATCGGCATCGTGCCGCGCTCGAGCTCGCGACGCTCGCGGAGCTCGACGAGCGTGGGCTCGCGAGCCCGCACCTGACCGCCGACGTCCTCGCCGCGGCGGCGCTCGCCCGCGCCGCGGGTGCGAGCCCGGCCGCGGTCCACGAGGGCATCGCCGACTTCGTCCTCGACCCGCATCGCACGCAGCTCGTCGCCCGCCAGGCGGGGGTCGACTGGGTCGACGACTCGAAGGCGACGAACCCCCACGCGGCCGACGCGGCGCTGCGCGCCTACCCGTCCGTCGTGTGGATCCTCGGCGGCCTCACGAAGGGCGTCGACCTCGCACCGCTCATCGCGGCACACGCCGACCGGCTGCGGGCGGCGATCGTCATCGGCGCCGAGCGCGAGGCGGTCCTCGGCGCGCTTGCGCGACACGCGCCCGCGGTCGAGGTCCTCGAGATCGTCGCGGGGGAGGATGTCGACGTGATGCCGGAGGCCGTCCGGCTGGCGTCCGGCGCCGCCCGCCCGGGTGACGCCGTGCTCCTGTCGCCGGCAGCGGCATCCATGGACCAGTTCCGCGACTATGCGGATCGCGGGCGCAGATTCGCTGCGGCCGTCATGGAGCGGCTCGGGAGAGCGGGAGGTGCGAATGACGAACACCGCCCGCGGGCAGACCGCGCGGACTGAGCCGCGGCGCGGCTTCGCCGCGCTCGTGCCGATCGGCCGCTTCTTCGACGAGGAGCACCGTGACGCGCTGCTGCTCTTCGGCACGACGCTCCTCCTCGTCGGCTTCGGCCTCGTCATGGTGCTCTCGGCGTCCGCGGTCGAGGAGCAGTCGGCGAGCGGCGACCCCTTCAACCGCGTGCTGCGCCAGGCGATCTTCGCGGCGCTCGGGCTGCCGATGATGCTCCTCGCGAGCCGGGCCCCCATGAGCTTCTGGAAGCGCTGGGCGTGGCCGGCGATGCTCGTCGGGATCGGGCTCCAGCTCCTCGTCTTCGTGCCCGGCATCGGTTTCGGCTACGGCGGCAACCAGAACTGGATCCAGATCGGCGACTTCACGCTCCAGCCCTCCGAGTTCGTGAAGATCGCGCTCATCGTCTGGATCGCCTCGATCCTCGGCCCGCGGGTCGCCGAGCTCGGCGATCTGCGGCGCATGGCGCTCCCGCTCGTGCCGGTCGCGGCGGTCGCGATCGGGCTCGTGCTCCTCGGCAAGGACCTCGGGACCGTGCTCATCATGGTCCTCATCGTCTTCGGCTGCCTGTTCTTCGCGGGCGCCCGCATCTGGCACCTCACGGTCGGGGGACTCCTCATCGCGATCGCGGCCGTGCTCGTCGCGCTGACGAGCCCGTCGCGCGTGAGCCGCATCACCTCCTGGATCGAGGGCTGCGACGCGAGTGATTACGCGGGCACCTGCTGGCAGATCTACCAGGGGATGTTCGCGCTCGCGAACGGCGGCGTCTTCGGGGTCGGGCTCGGCAACTCGCAGGCGAAGTGGAACTGGCTGCCGGAGGCGGACACCGACTACATCTTCGCGATCGTCGGGGAGGAGCTCGGGCTCATCGGGGGCGCGGTCGTGCTCGGCATCTTCGTCGTGCTCGCGATCGCGCTCGTGCGGATCATGCGACGCGCGAGCGACCCCTTCGCGCGGATCGCGACGGGGGGCGTCCTCGTCTGGGTCGTCGGTCAGGGCTTCGTCAACATCGCGGTCGTGCTCGGCCTCCTGCCCGTGCTCGGCGTCCCGCTCCCGCTCGTGTCGGCGGGCGGATCCTCGCTGCTCGCCGTGCTCCTCGCGCTCGGGATCGTCATGTCGTTCACGAGGGCGAGGCCGAGCGCGCGGCAGGTCGCCCAGCACACGAGGGCCCGGGCGGAGGCGGCGCCGCGCGCGCCGCGGCGCCGATGACCGTCCATCTCCTCGCGGGCGGCGGGACCGCGGGCCACGTCAATCCGCTCCTCGCCGTCGCCGATCGCCTGCGCGAGCGCGACCCCGCGTCGGAGATTCTCGTCCTCGGGACCGCGGAAGGGCTCGAGTCCCGGCTCGTTCCGGCGCGCGGGTACGAGCTCCTCGTCATCCCTCGGCTGCCGATGCCGAGGCGCCCGAGTGCGGCGGCGCTGCGATTCCCGGACCGGCTGCTGCGCACCGTCCGGGACGTCGAGCGACGGCTGCGCGAGCGCCGCGTCGGCCTCGTCTTCGGCGTCGGCGGCTATGCCGCGGCGCCGGCGTATCTCGCGGCGAGGCGGCTGCGCCTGCCGATCGTCGTGCACGAGGCGAACTCGCTTCCGGGTTGGGCGAACCGGCTCGGCGCGAGGTGGACGCCGCACGTCGGCGTCGCCTTCCGCGGCACGCCGATCACGGGGCGGGGCGGTGTCCCCGCGACGCATGTCGGCCTCCCACTGCGCCCCGAGCTCGAGCGGCTCGCGGCGCCGGGCGCGAGGGCCGCGCTCCGGGCGGAGGCCGCGGCGGCCTTCGGGCTCGATCCCGCGCGGCCCGTGCTCCTCGTGACGGGCGGTTCCTCGGGCGCGCGGCGCATCAACGACTCGGTCCTCGCTGGCCTCGAGGACGTGCTCGCGACCGGCTGGCAGGTGCTCCACGCCTCGGGCGGCTTCCGGGAGTCGATCGAGGTCGACCGCGCGGGGTACCGCTCGGTCGAGTACCTCGACCGGATGGATCTCGCGCTCGCGCTCGCGGATCTCGCGCTCGGGCGCTCCGGGACGGGCTCGGTCCTCGAGCTCAGCGCGCTCGGCGTGCCCGCCGTCTTCGTACCGTATCCGCACGGCAACGGCGAGCAGCGGCGGAACGCCGCCGAGGCGGTCGCGGCAGGCGGCGCGGTGCTCGTCGAGGACAGCGCGTTCACGCCCGACTGGCTGCGTGGCGAGCTCGTCCCGCTCCTCGGCGATCGGGGGCGCGTCGCCGCGATGGGCCGGGCGATCGCGACGACCGGCGTCCCGGACGGCACGGCGCGAACCGTCGCGCTCATCGACGCGGCGCTGCGGGGCCCGCTCGGCTCCGCGACGTAGCATTTCAGGCGCCATGATCAAGCCGGACCTCGCGATGCCCCTGCCCGACGAACTCGGCGCGGTCCACTTCGTCGGCATCGGCGGCTCGGGCATGAGCGGCATCGCGAAGCTCTTCCTCGACGCCGGGCACCGTGTCTCGGGCAGCGACCGGAGCGCCAATGACAACACGGCCTCGCTCGCGGCGGCGGGTGCGAGGATCAGCATCGGTCACGCCGCAGAGCACCTCGGCGACGCGGAGGCGCTCGTCTACACGGGCGCGCTCTGGCCCGACAACCCCGAGTATCTCGCCGCGGTCGAGCGCGGCATCCCCGTCCTCCATCGGTCGCAGGCGCTCGCCTGGCTCGTGCGCGGGCGGCCGCTCGTCGCCGTCGCGGGGGCGCACGGCAAGACGACGAGCACGGGCATGATCGTCACGGCCCTCCTCGAGTCGGGCCGCAGCCCGAGCTTCGTCAACGGCGGCGTCATCAGCGGCCTCGGGACGAGCGCCGCGTACGGCCGTGACGAGCTCTGGGTCATCGAGGCGGACGAGTCGGACGGCAGCTTCCTCCTCTACGAGCCGACGATCTCGCTCGTGACGAACGTCGACGCCGACCACCTCGACCACTACGGGTCGCACGAGGCCTTCGACGAGGCCTTCGTCGCCTTCCTCGACCGCACGAGCGCGACCGCCGTCGTCTCGGCGGACGATCCCGGCGCGAGGCGGGTCGCGGCGGCATGGGGGAGGAATGCGCGGCTCGTGCGCTTCGGGGAGACCGAGGCGGGCGCCGAGATCGTCCTCCACTCGATCCGGGCCGAGGGGCCGGTCGCCTTCCGGCTCCGGCACGAGGGCGTCGATCACGACGTCCGGCTCCGGGTGCCGGGGCGACACAACGCGGTCAACGCCGCCGGTGCTTTCGGCGTCCTCGTCGCGCTCGGGCTCACGCCCGACGAGGCGATCCGGGGCCTCGAGGCCTTCGGGGGGACGGCCCGCCGTTTCGAGCATCACGCGACGGTGCGCGGCGTCGACGTCTACGACGATTACGCGCACCATCCGACGGAGGTCGCGGCCGCGCTCGCGCAGGCGCGCTCGGTCCTCCCGCCGGGTGGTCGGCTCATCGCCGTGCACCAGCCCCACCTCTTCTCGCGGACGCGCGACTTCGCCGCCGAGTTCGCGGCGGTCTACGAGGAGCTCGCCGATTTCACCGTCGTGCTCGACGTCTTCGGCGCGCGCGAGGATCCGATCCCCGGCGTCACGGGGGCGCTCGTCGCGGAGCGCTTCGCGGATCCGTCGCGGCGCGCATTCCTCCCGGACTGGCAGGACGCCGCCGATCGCGTCGGGGCGGTCGCGCGCGAAGGGGACCTCGTCATGACGCTGTCCTGCGGGGACGTCTACCGGATCATCCCGCAGCTCGTCGCGGCGCTGCGCGCGACGGAGGGGGCGGGGTGAAGCGGCCGAGCGGCTTCGACGGGGGCGAGCCGGCGCGCCGCACGGCCTCCCCGACGTCGCGCGGCGAGCGGCCGGTCGCGCGCGATGCGAAGCCGGCTCGTGCGCCGGAGCCCGCGCGGCAACCGGCTCGCGCGCCGAAGCCCGCTCGCGCGCCGAGGCCCGCTCGCCCCCGGAAGCCGGAGCGCGCGCCCGACCCCGTCAAGGTCGCCCGGCGCCGCCTCGCGGCGGAGCGGCGCGAGGCCCAACGCGAGCTCGCGAGGGCGCGGGCCGAGCGGCGGCGCTACGAGCGGCAGGAGATCAAGCGCTTCACGGTCCGGCAGCGCGCCCGCCGTGCCGCCGCGTGGACGACGCTCGGGGTCGTCGGCGCGATGGTCGTGCTCGTGCTCGTCGCGATCTTCTCGCCGATCCTCGCGCTGCGGCAGGTCGTCGTCGAGGGCACGGCACGGGTCGACGGGGCGGCGGTCCAGGCTGAGCTCGAGTCGCAGCTCGGCACGCCGCTCGCGCTCCTCGACTACGGGAGGATCGACGCGGCGCTCGCGGCGTTCCCCGTCATCGAGAGCTACTCGACCGAGACGATTCCGCCGGGCACGATGCTCGTGCGCATCGTCGAGCGGCAGCCGGTCGTCACCGTCGAGGCACCGGGGGGACGGTTCCTCCACGTCGACGCGGCCGGGGTCACGGTCGAGGAGCTCGCGGAGCGGATCCCGGGGGTGCCGCTCGTGACGGAGAGCGGGACGACGCTGCCGAATCCGGCCTTCGATGTCGCGGTCGAGGTCCTGCGTTCGATGTCGCCGGAGATGCGCTCGCAGGTCGATCGCATCACGGCGACGACCCGCGATCACGTCACGCTCTGGCTCGTCGGCGCGGTCCAGTCCGTCGAGTGGGGGAGCGCCGACGATTCGACGCGCAAGGCGGAGGTGCTCGCGCGGCTGCAGGAGATCTACGGGAGCACGCCGGGCGTCTTCGACGTGTCCGGCTCCGAGACGGGCATCTTCCGCCCGGTGTGATCCGCGCGTGGGCGTGTCGCGCCGCCCGGTGCGAGGGGCCCGCTTACGCTCGTCGAAGAAATCCTCTGCTAGGGCAATTGTTTAACGTTCAGGTAGAGGTTGAAACTTCAGCCAGACGACGGAGGCCGGACGTGACGTCGAACCAGAACTACCTCGCGATGATCAAGGTCGTCGGCATCGGCGGCGGCGGCGTCAACGCCGTCAACCGCATGATCGAGCTCGGCCTCAGCGGCGTCGAGTTCATCGCCATCAACACCGACGCGCAGGCCCTCCTGCTCAGCGACGCCGACGTCAAGCTCGACATCGGCCGCGACCTCACGAAGGGCCTCGGCGCGGGCGCCGACCCCGAGGTCGGCCGCCGCTCGGCGGAGGACCACGCCGAGGAGATCGAGGAGGCGCTCCGCGGGGCCGACATGGTCTTCGTCACGGCCGGCGAGGGCGGCGGCACGGGCACAGGCGGCGCGCCGGTCATCGCGCGCATCGCGAAGTCGATCGGCGCGCTGACGATCGGTGTCGTGACGAAGCCCTTCGGCTTCGAGGGCAAGCGCCGCATGCAGCAGGCCGAGAACGGCGTGCAGCGGCTCAAGGAAGAGGTCGACACGCTCATCGTCGTCCCGAACGACCGGCTCCTCGAGATCTCCGACCGGGGGATCTCGATGCTCGAGGCGTTCCAGACGGCCGACCAGGTCCTCCTCGCCGGTGTCCAGGGCATCACGGACCTCATCACGACCCCCGGACTCATCAACCTCGACTTCGCCGACGTCAAGTCGGTCATGCAGGGCGCCGGCTCGGCGCTCATGGGCATCGGCGCGGCGCGGGGCGCCGACCGGGCGATCAAGGCGGCCGAGATCGCCGTCTCCTCGCCGCTCCTCGAGGCCTCGATCGAGGGCGCCCACGGCGTCCTGCTGTCGATCCAGGGCGGCTCGAACCTCGGCATCTTCGAGATCAACGACGCCGCGAAGCTCGTCCAGGAGGCCGTGCACCCCGAGGCGAACATCATCTTCGGCGCGGTCATCGACGACACCCTCGGCGATGAGGTCCGCGTCACGGTCATCGCTGCCGGCTTCGACGGCGGCGAGCCCCCGGTCAAGCCCGTGCCCGCGACGGTCCGTGCGAGCGAGGCGGTCGAGGAGACGCGCGAGGTCCCCGCATTCGTCGCGCAGCCCGAGTCGGCCCCCGCCGAGGCCGAGCCGCGCCAGCCGAGCTACGTCCCGGCCACGCGCGATGACGACTTCGGCGGCTTCGACGACGACCTCGACGTCCCCGAGTTCCTCCGCTGACCCGGCCGGAATGACCCCGGACGAGGCGAGCATCGACCGCGCCGCGCTCGCCGCGCGGTACCGGGAGGTCACGGCCGCGATCGAGACGGCGGCCCGCGACGCCGGCCGGGAGCCCGACGAGCTCACGACGATCGTCGTGACGAAGTTCCACCCGGCCGCCCTCGTCGCCGCACTCGCCGGCCTCGGGCAGCGGGCCATGGGCGAGTCCCGGCAGCAGGAGTTCGTCCCGAAGGCCGAGGCGCTCCGCGACCTCGGGCTCGACTGGCACTTCATCGGCCAGCTCCAGTCGAACAAGGCCGCGCGCGTCGTCGAGCACGCGGCGACGATCCACTCGCTCGACCGGGAGTCGCTCCTCACCGCGCTCGTCGCCACGCAGCAGTCCGTCAGCGCATTCATCCAGGTCAATCTCACCGACGACCCCGCACGCGGCGGCGTCCCGCCGGCCGCCCTCCCCGCCTTCGTTGAGCGGGTGCTCGAGGCGCCGACGATCCGACTGCAGGGACTCATGGGCGTCGCGGCGCTCGACGGCGACCCGCGTGCTTCCTTCGCCCGGCTTCGCGAGCTGCGCGACGAGGTCGTGACCCCTCGCGCGCGAGCCGCGACCGGGCTCTCGATGGGCATGTCGGGCGACTTCGCCGCCGCGATCGCGGAAGGCGCGACACACCTCAGAATCGGCACGGCAATCACGGGGAAACGCCCCGCGGGCGCTTACGCTCGGACCTGACCCAAGACCGGGAGGATCACCATGAGCAACCCGCTGCGCAAGTTCGGCGAGTACCTCGGGCTCGTCGAGCCAGGCGAGGAATACCAGGACGAGCAGGGGCAACACGTGGTGGCCGAGGAGCCCGCGCGTTCCGCCGCGGTGACCCCGATCCGGCGGAACGCGCCGCGCGCGACGGGAGCCGAGATGAATGAGATCCTCACCGTCCACCCGAGAGCCTTCAAGGACGTCAAGGTCATCGCCGAGCACTTCCGGGATGGCGTCCCGGTCATCATCAACATCACGCAGATGTCCGAGTCGGAGGCCCGACGCCTCATCGACTTCACCTGCGGTCTCGCCGAGGCGCTCTTCGGCAAGATGGAGCGCGTGACCGGCAAGGTCTTCCTGCTCTCACCCGCGCACGTCGCGATCAGCGGCGAGGGCGCCGACGCCTCGGACGAGCTCGACGCGTCCTTCTTCGCCTGAGCGCGGGGCCCTGGGCGCGTCCGCGCGTCCGTAGGATGAATCGGTGACCGTCGGACAGATCATCATCACCGTGCTCAACGCACTGCTGATGATCTATCTGCTCGCGCTCTGGCTGCGGATCGGACTCGATCTCGTGCTCGCCTTCGCGCGCGGCTGGCGTCCGCGGGGCGCGATGCTCATCCTCGCGGAGTCGACGTACACGATCACGGACCCGCCCATCCGGCTGCTGCGCCGGGTCCTGCCGCCGGTCAGGCTCGGCCCCCTCGCGCTCGACTTCTCCGTCGCGATCATCATGCTGGCGATCATCCTGCTCATGACGATCCTCGGAGCATTGCTCGGCTAGGCTTCATCCCACCCCTGAAGGTTCGACAGAAAGCCGGTCACACCATGGCACTGACGCCGAATGACGTGCTGAACAAGCAATTCGCGACGACCAGGCTCAAAGAGGGCTACGACCAGGACGAGGTCGACGACTTCCTCGACGAGGTCCTCGCCGAGTTCCAGCGCCTCATCGGGGAGAACGAGCGGCTCCGCGCCGAGCTCGCGGCGCAGCCCGAGACGACCGCGCCCGCGGCGCCCGCGATCGTCGCCGACAGCGAGGAGTCCGAGCGGCTCCGCCAGGACCTCGCGGCCGCGCAGCAGCAGATCGGGCAGCTCCAGGCGCAGCTCGAGCAGGCGAAGGAGCAGTCGGGGGCCTTCGACGGCATGAACAGCGCGGAGTACCTCCAGCTCGCCCGTCGTGTCCACGAGGAGCACGTCCGAGAGGGCGTCGTCAAGCGCGACCAGCTCATCGCCGAGGGCGAGGAGCAGGCGCAGACGCTCGCGGCCGAGGCGCAGGCGAAGGCCGACTCGGTCGTCGCCGCGGCGCAGAACCGGGCCTCCTCGCTCGTCAACGAGGCCCAGGCCCAAGCGAACACGCTCACGGCCGAGGCCGAGGAGCAGGCGGCGAGGCTCGTCGAGGAGGCGCAGCGGCGCTACGACAGCCAGGTCGTCGTGCTCTCGCAGCAGGTCTCGACCCTCACGAGCTCGAAGACCGAGCTCGAGCGCTCGGTCGCTGAGCTCAAGGAGTTCGAGCGCAGCTACCGCGCCTCGCTCCGCAGCTACCTCGAGACGCAGCTCGGCGAGCTCGACTCGGTGGGCGAGGCGGCGGCCGGCGACACGGGGCCGGTCGGTCAGACCGGTCCGCTCGGCCAGGCGGGTGCGGCGGAGCCGGTCGAGGACACGACGACCGGCGCCGAGACGACGGGCCCCGGTGACGACACCGACGAGCAGTCGACGCCGCCGCGTTTTGCGTACTGAGGCTGAGCGGCCGGGCCTCCGGTTGGGGGCGATCGCCCTCGTCCTCGGCGTCGCGATCGGCGTCCTCGCGATCGACCAGATCGCGAAGGCCCTCGTCGTCGCGCACCTGCCGCTCGAGCAGCCGGTCGACGTCCTCGGCGAGGTGCTCCAGTTCATCTTCGTGCGGAACCCGGGGGCCGCATTCTCGATGGGCGGCGGGGTCACGTGGATCTTTGCGATCCTCGCGGCCGCCGTCGCGATCGTCATCGTCGTCTTCGCCAGGCGCATCCGCTCCCTCGCCTGGGCGACCGTGTTCGGCCTGCTCCTCGGGGGGACGCTCGGCAACCTCGCCGACCGCCTCTTCCGCGAGCCGGGCTTCGGACAGGGACACGTCATCGATTTCGTGAAGATCTGGGGCTTCCCCGCGATCTTCAACATCGCCGACATCGCGATCACCGGCAGCATGGTCGTCCTCGTGCTGCTCACGCTGCTCGGCATCGGCCTCGACGGCTCCCGCCAGCGGGACCGCGCCGCGCCCGCCGACGAGGCGCCGCCCGCGCCATGACGGGCCGAAGCCTGCCGGTGCCCGATGGCCTCCACGGGCAGCGCGCGGACGCCGCGCTCGCGAAGCTCCTCGGCTTCTCGCGAAGCTTCGCGGCGGAGGTGCTCGAGGGCGGGGGTGCGAGCCAGGACGGCGCCCGGCTCGGCAAGTCCGATCGGCTCCGCGCGGGCGCGTGGCTCGAGGTCGAGTGGGTCGAGCGCGCCGAGCCGCGGGTCGTCCCCGAGATCGTCGAGGGGGTCCGGATCGTCTTCGAGGACGAGGACATCATCGTCGTCGACAAGCCCGCCGGCGTCGCCGCGCACCCCTCGGTCGGCTGGGAGGGCCCAACGGTCGTCGGCGCGCTCGCGGGGCTCGGCCGCCGGGTCTCGACGAGCGGTGCGGCCGAGCGCCAGGGGATCGTGCACCGCCTCGACGCCGGCACGAGCGGGCTCATGGTCGTCGCGAGCTCCGAGCGGGCGTACACGGAGCTCAAGCGCCAGTTCCATGACCGCGAGGTGACGAAGGTCTACCGCGCGCTCGTGCAGGGGCACCCCGACCCGCTCGCCGGGACAATCGACGCGCCGATCGGGCGCCACCCCTCGGCGGGCTGGCGCTTCGCCGTCACCGCGGACGGGAAGCACGCCGTGACGCACTACGAGACCCTCGAGGCCTTCCCCCGCGCCTCGCTCCTCGAGATTCACCTCGAGACCGGCCGGACGCACCAGATCCGGGTCCACATGGCGGCGCAGCGCCACCCGTGCTGCGGCGACGCGCTCTACGGCGCCGACCCGACGCTGAGCGCGCGGCTCGGGCTCGCGAGGCAGTGGCTGCACGCCCACCGGCTCGGATTCACGCACCCCGATCACGGCGGCGCGGTCGAGTTCGTGAGCCCCTACCCGGACGACCTTCAAGGGGCGCTTGAGGTCATCGCCGAGGGCTGACCGCGTGGACGGTCCAGCACGTCGATGGCCCCCGTTAGGGTCGAATCATGGCCTCGGGAGACTCCTTCGCGCACCTGCACGTGCACACCGAGTACTCGATGCTCGACGGCGCCGCCCGCGTCGGCGACCTCCTCGACGAGGCCGTCAAGCTCGGCATGCCGGCGATCGCGATCACTGACCACGGGAACAACTTCGGCGCCTTCGAGTTCTGGCGCCAGGCGAAGGCCCGCGGCATCAAGCCGATCATCGGGACGGAGGCCTACCTGACCCCCGGCACGCACCGCAGCGACAAGTCGCGCGTGCGCTGGGCGGAGGGTGAGGGGCTCAACGCCGATGACGTCGGCGGCGGCGGGGCCTATACCCACATGACGCTCCTCGCGGAGACGACCGAGGGGATGCACAACCTCTTCCGGCTCTCCTCGCTCGCCTCGATCGAGGGCCAGTACTTCAAGCCCCGCATGGACCGCGAGCTGCTCGCGCAGTACTCGACGGGGATCATCGCGACGACGGGCTGCGTCGGCGGCGAGGTGCAGACGCGGCTCCGGCTCGGCCAGTACGAGGAGGCCCGTGCTGCGGCGGCGGAGTTCCGCGACATCTTCGGCCCCGACAACTTCTACGCCGAGATCATGGATCACGGGATCCAGATCGAGCGCCGCACGCAGTCGGAGCTCATCCGGCTCGCGAAGGAGCTCTCGATCCCGCTCGTCGCGACGAACGATCTGCACTACACGCATTCCTCCGATGCCGCCTCCCACGCGGCGCTCCTCTGCGTCCAGTCGGGCTCGACGATGCACGACCCGAAGCGCTTCAAGTTCGAGGCCGACGAGTTCTATCTGAAGTCCCCGGCCGAGATGCGCCACCTCTTCCGCGATCACCCGGAGGCGTGCGACTCGACGCTCCTCATCGCGGAGCGCTGCGCGGCGGAGTTCGACCCGCAGGAGGGGCGCTACATGGCGCGCTTCCCCGTGCCGGAGGGCGAGACGGACATCACCTGGTTCCGCAAGGAGGTCGAGCGGGGGCTCGCCGAGCGGTACCCCGAGGGCATCAGCGAGCGCGTCCGGCAGCAGGCCGAGTACGAGATGGACGTCATCATCACGAAGGGCTACGCGAGCTACTTCCTCGTCGTCGCCGACTTCATCAACTGGTCGAAGCGCAACGGCATCCGCGTCGGCCCCGGCCGCGGCTCGGGGGCCGGCTCGATCGCGGCCTACGCGATGCGGATCACCGACCTCGACCCCCTCGAGCACGGCCTCATCTTCGAGCGCTTCCTCAACCCGGAGCGCGAGTCGATGCCGGACTTCGACGTCGACTTCGACGACCGCCGCCGCGGCGAGGTCATCAAGTACGTGACGGAGAAGTACGGCTCGGACCACGTCGCGCAGATCGTCACGTACGGCACGATCGCGGCGAAGCAGGCCCTCAAGGACGCTGCGCGCGTCCTCGGCCATCCCTTCGCGATGGGCGACCGGCTCACGAAGGCGATGCCGGACCCCGCGCAGGGGCACCACATGCACCTCGCCGACGTCCTCGACCCGAGCGCCGAGCGATACCACGAGGCGAAGGACCTCCGCGACATCATCGAGACCGACCAGGAGGCGCGCGTCGTCTTCGACACCGCGGTCGGCCTCGAGGGCCTCAAGCGGCAGTGGGGGGTGCACGCCGCGGGCGTCATCCTCTCGAGCGAGCCGCTCCTCGACGTCATCCCCATCATGCGCCGCGAGCAGGACGGCCAGATCATCACGCAGTTCGACTATCCGGCGGCGGAGGCCCTCGGGCTCGTCAAGATGGACTTCCTCGGGCTGCGCAACCTGACGATCATCGACGACGCGCTCGACAACATCGAAGCGAACCGCGGCCACCGCCCCGTCCTCGAGGAGCTCCCGTTCACCGATGCGGCGACGTACCGCCTGCTGTCGAGCGGTGAGACGCTCGGGGTCTTCCAGCTCGACTCCGGGCCGCTCCGCTCGCTGCTCAAGCTCATGCGGCCCGACAATTTCGGCGACATCTCCGCCGTCATCGCCCTGTACCGCCCGGGCCCCATGGGCGCCGACTCCCACACGAACTACGCCCTCCGCAAGAACGGCCAGCAGCCGATCACCCCGATCCACCCCGAGCTCGCGGAGCCGCTCGCCGACATCCTCGAGGAGAGCTACGGCCTCATCATCTACCAGGAGCAGGTCATGGCGATCGCCCAGCGCGTCGCGGGCTACACGCTCGGCCAGGCCGATCTGCTCCGGCGCGCGATGGGCAAGAAGAAGAAGGAGATCCTCGACAAGGAGTTCGAGCCCTTCTCGGCAGGAATGCGCGCCAACGGCTTCTCCGACGACGCGATCTCGACCCTGTGGGGCATCCTCGTGCCGTTCTCCGACTACGCCTTCAACAAGGCCCACTCGGCGGCCTACGGCGTCATCTCGTACTGGACGGCGTACCTCAAGGCGCACTATCCGGCGGAGTACATGGCGGCGCTCCTGACGAGCGTCGGCGACAAGAAGGACACCATGGCGATCTACCTCGCCGAGTGCCGGCGGATGGGCATCCGAGTGCTCCCGCCGGACGTCAACGAGTCGGTCGGCTTCTTCAGCGCCGTCGGCGAGGACATCCGCTTCGGGCTCGGCGCCGTGCGGAACGTCGGCTTCGGCGCCGTCGAGCAGATCAAGGCGGCGCGCGAGGAGAAGGGCGCCTTCACGGGCTTCCACGACTTCCTCGCGAAGATCCCGCTCCAGGTCACGAACAAGCGGACCGTCGAGTCGCTCATCAAGGCGGGCGCCTTCGACTCGCTCCACCCCGTCCGCCGCGCGCTCCTCGAGATCCACGAGGAGGCGGTCGAGGCCGCCGTTTCGGTCAAGCGCAATGAGGCGAGCGGGATGGTCGGCTTCGACTTCGACTCGCTCTGGGACGAGCCGGAGCAGGCGGTCGAGACGATCCCGGAGCTGCCGGAGTGGACGAAGCGCGACAAGCTCGCCTTCGAGCGGGAGATGCTCGGGCTCTACGTCTCCGACCACCCGCTCGCGGGGGTCGAGGGCGAGCTCGCGAAGGTCGCGACCCACTCGATCTCCGACGTGCTCGCGGGCGAGGGGATCCAGGACGGCGACGTCGTCACGATCGCGGGGCTCGTGACGGCGGCGCAGCAGCGCATCGCGAAGGCGAGCGGGAACCCGTGGGGCATGCTGACGCTCCAGGACTTCGCGGGGGAGATCCAGGTCTCGCTCTTCTCGAAGAACTACCTCGAGTTCTGGCCGCTCGTCGCCGAGGACCAGATCCTCGTCGTCAAGGGGCGCGCGCAGCGCCGGGACGACGGCTGGACGATCATGGGCCAGAGCCTGCACGCGCCGGACATCGCCCAGGCGGGGCCGGCGTCGAGCACTCCGCTCACGCTGCGGATCCCCGAGACCGCGGCGACGGCCGAGCGGATCGGCGAGCTCCGGGCGGCGCTGCGCCGGCACCCGGGGGAGACCGAGGTCCGGCTGCTCCTCCTCCGCGAGTCGAGCGCCGGGTTCTTCGAGTTGCCGCACCGTGTCACGCGCGGTCCCGACCTGACCTCGGAGCTCAAGGTCCTCCTCGGCGCCCGCGCCTTCGACTGAGGGGGCGTGCGCGCTGGCCTAGGCTGAATGCTTGTGATTCGCACGATCGACCTGCGGGGCCGCGAGCTCGGCCCGGCGATGCTCGCCGATGCACTGCCGCGTCCCGAGATCGATGTCGCGGTCGCGGCGGAGGCGGCCGCCCAGCTCATCGGGGAGGTCCGCTCGCGTGGCGCCGCGGCCCTCGCGGAGCAGGCCGAGCGCTTCGACGGCGGCGCGCCAGCCTCGGTGCGCGTCCCCGCGGCCGAGATCCGCGCCGCGGTCGACGCGCTCGCCCCGGAGGTCCGGGCCGCGCTCGAGGAGTCGATCCGCCGGGTGCGCCTCGCATCGGCGGCCCAGGTGCCGCCGGCCGCCTCGACCGAGCTCGCCCCGGGCGGCGTCGTCCGGCAGCGCTGGCAGCCGGTCCGCCGCGTCGGCCTGTACGTCCCCGGTGGCAAGGCCGTGTACCCGTCGAGCGTCGTCATGAATGCGGTGCCCGCGCAGGCGGCGGGCGTCGCCTCGATCGCGCTCGCCTCGCCCTCGCAGGCCGGCACGGGCGTCCACCCGACGATCCTCGCGGCGGCCGGCCTCCTCGGGATCGAGGAGGTGTATGCGATGGGCGGCGCCGGCGCGATCGGCGCCCTCGCCTACGGGGTCCCCGAGCTCGGCCTCGAGCCGGTCGACGTCATCACCGGTCCGGGCAATGTCTACGTCGCCGCCGCGAAGCGCCTCGTCAAGGGGCAGGTCGGCATCGACGCGGAGGCCGGCCCGACCGAGATCCTCGTCATCGCCGATTCGAGCGCCGACCCCGAGCTCGTCGCCGCGGACCTCGTCTCGCAGGCCGAGCACGACGAGCTCGCGGCCGCGATCCTCGTGACCGACTCCGCCGCGCTCGCGACCGAGGTCGAGGCGGCCCTGACGCGCCGGGTCGCGGCGACCGCGCATTCCTCCCGGGCCGCGACGGCGCTCGGGGCCCGGCAGTCGGCGATCGTCCTCGTCGACGACCTCGCCTCGGCGGCGCGGGTGAGCGACGCCTACGGGCCCGAGCACCTCGAGATCCAGACCGCGGCTCCCGAGGCGGTGCTCGCCGACATCCACTCGGCGGGCGCGATCTTCCTCGGCCCCCACACGCCCGTGAGCCTCGGTGACTACCTCGCGGGCTCGAACCACGTCCTGCCGACGGGCGGGCAGTCGCGCTTCTCGAGCGGGCTCAGCGTCATGGCCTTCCTCCGCCCGCAGCAGGTCGTCGAGTACTCGCGCGAGGCGCTCGGAGCGGTGCGGGAGCCGCTCGTCGCCCTCGCTCGCGCCGAGGACCTGCCCGCGCACGGCGAGGCCGTCGAGGCGAGGTTCGGCTGATGTTCTGCCCCTTCTGCCGCCACCCGGACTCGCGGGTCATCGACTCGCGCACGAGCGACGACGGGCTCTCGATCCGCCGGCGTCGGCAGTGCCCCGAATGCGGTGGTCGCTTCACGACGACCGAGACGGCGACCCTCATGGTCATCAAGCGCAACGGCGTCGTCGAGGCCTTCAGCCGCGACAAGGTCGCCTCGGGCGTCCGGAAGGCCGCGCAGGGTCGGCCCGTCGAGGAGTCGCAGCTCGCCGAGCTCGCCCAGCGCGTCGAGGAGACGATCCGGGCGACCGGCGCGTCCCAGATCGAGGCGAACGAGATCGGGCTCGCGATCCTCGGGCCCCTCAAGGAGCTCGACGAGGTCGCCTACATGCGGTTCGCGAGCGTCTACCAGGCGTTCGAGTCGCTCGAGGACTTCGAGCAGGCGATCGCCCGGCTCCGTGCCGAGCACGGCGAGCCCGTCGACTGATGTACGCCTGGATCTTCCGGACCGTCTTCCGGCGCATGGATCCCGAGCGGATCCATGGGCTCGCCCACGCCGCCATCCGCGTGCTCGGCTGGCGGGCGATCGCGTGGGCGGTCCGCGCGGTGTGCCGACCGCCCGCGGGCGCCTCGGTCCGCGCGATGGGGATCGAGTTCCCCTCGGCCTTCGGGCTCGCGGCCGGCTTCGATAAGGACGGGCACGCGGCGCTCGGCCTCGGCGCGCTCGGCTTCGGCCACGTCGAGATCGGCACCGTCACGGCCCGGCCGCAGCCGGGCAACCCGAGGCCGCGGCTCTTCCGGCTCGTCGCCGATCGCGCGCTCATCAACCGCATGGGCTTCAACAACCACGGCGCCGAGGCCGCGGCCGCGACGCTCCGGCGCATCCGGCGCCGAGCCGACCGCCCCGTCATCGGGGTGAACATCGGCAAGTCCCGCGTCGTCGAGGTCGCCGACGCCGTCGACGACTACCTCGTCTCGACCCGGCTCCTCGCGCCGCTCGCCGACTACCTCGTCGTCAACGTCTCCTCGCCGAACACGCCGGGGCTCCGCGGCCTCCAGGAGCTCGACACGCTCCGCCCGCTCCTGAGGGCCGTCGCGGCCGAGGCAGGCGCCGTGCCGCTCCTCGTCAAGATCGCGCCCGACATGGACGACGTCCAGGTCGAGGCGATCTGCCGGCTTGCGGCCGAGCTCGGGCTCGCCGGGATCATCGCGACGAACACGACGATCGGGCGCGAGGGTCTCGCGACGCCCGCCGCCGAGGTCGAGGCGATCGGGGCAGGCGGGCTCTCGGGGGCGCCGCTCGCCGCGCGCTCCCTCGAGGTGCTCCGGGTGGCCCGCGCCGCGGTGCCGGACCCCGCATTCGTCATCATCTCGGTCGGGGGCGTCACGACGCCCGCGGACCTCGCCGAGCGCCTCGCCGCTGGGGCGACGCTCGTGCAGGGATACAGCGCATTCATCTACGAGGGGCCGGGCTGGGCTCGGCATATGCACTGAGAGGCATGCGCCCCTGATCGGGGGGAAGAAGCTCCCCGGCTTGGACTCGAACCAAGAACCTATCGGTTAACAGCCGATTGCTCTGCCAATTGAGCTACCGAGGATCACGCGCCTTGCGGCCGAACGACTATACCAAAGAGATAACACTCCGCCGTTCCCCCCTCCTGCACGGGGCGCGATCGCAGTCGCCTGTGGTTCACTCGTTCTCGACACGACGCCGTGCGACCCCGCGAAAGCGCTGGTCGACGGCGTCTTGCGCTCTCGCAGCCCATCGGCTGCAATCACAGAAAGCAGGAACCATGGCAGCAATCAGCTCCAGGGCCCGGAAGGCCGGCCTCGCGTCGGTCGCGGGCATCGCGGTGCTCGGGCTCTCCCTCACGGGTTGCGCCCCCGCGAGCGACGACGCCGCGCCCGGCGACGGCGACACGGCCTCCTCGGACGTCCTCCTCGTCGGCACGACCGACAAGGTCGTCTCGCTCGACCCGGCCGGCGCCTACGACAACGGCTCGCTCGCGATCCAGGGACAGGTCTTCCCGTACCTGTTCAACACGCAGATCGGCTCCGCCGAGGTCGAGCCCGACCTCGCCGTCTCGGCCGAGTTCATCACCGACACCGACTACGAGGTGACGATCCGCGAGGGCGTCAAGTGGGCCAACGGCCACGACCTCACCGCGTCCGACGTCGCCTTCAGCTTCAACCGGATGCTCGCCATCCCGGAGGCGATGGAGATCGGCCCGGCGTCGCTGCTCGGCACGCTCGAGTCCGTCGAGGCCGTCGACGACGCGACCGTCGTCTTCCACCTCACCGAGGGCCCCAACGCGGTCTTCCAGCAGGTCCTCACGTCCTTCCCGGGCGCGATCGTCGACGAGGAGGTCTTCTCGGCCGACTCGATCACTCCCGACGACGAGATCGTCGCGGCGAACGCCTTCGGCGGCCCCTACTCGATCACGAGCTACACCTTCAACGAGGTCGTCGAGCTCACCCCGAACGAGAACTACCAGGGCCTCGTGACTCCCGCGAAGAACGCCGGGATCATCATGAACTACTACACCGACGAGCAGAACATGCAGCTCGCGATCGAGCAGGGCGACATCGACGTGGCGTTCCGCAGCCTCGGCGCGACGGCGATCGAGGCGCTCCGGGCGAACCCCGACGTCAAGGTCATCGACGGCCCCGGCGGCGAGATCCGCTACATGGTGTTCAACTTCGCGACGCAGCCGTTCGGTACGGCGCAGGCCGACGCCGACCCGGCGAAGGCGCTCGCCGTTCGCCAGGCGATGGCCGACATCGTCGACCGCGCGACCCTCTCGGAGCAGGTCTACAAGGGCACCTACACCCCGCTGTACTCCTTCGTCCCCGAGGGCTTCGTCGGCGCGATCGAGCCGCTCAAGGAGCTTTACGGCGACGGCAACGGCGGCCCCTCGGTCGACAAGGCGAAGGCGACCCTCGAGGCCGCCGGCGTCGCGACCCCCGTCGCGCTCAACATCCAGTGGAGCCCGGACCACTACGGCGCCTCCTCGGCCGACGAGTACGCGCTCATCAAGGACCAGCTCGAGGCATCGGGCCTGTTCACGGTGACGCTCAACTCGACCGAGTGGACGCAGTACTCGCAGGACCGCGTCAACGACGTGTACAGCATCTTCCAGCTGGGCTGGTTCCCGGACTACTCGGACGCTGACAACTACCTGACGCCGTTCTTCGCGACCGAGAACTTCCTCGTCAACCACTACGACAACGAGGAAGTCGACTCGCTCATCCGCCAGCAGGCCGTCACGGTCGACCCGGCGGAGCGCACCGCGATCATCGAGCAGATCCAGGAGCTCGTCGCTCAGGACCTCTCGACCCTGCCGCTCCTCCAGGGCGCGCAGGTGGCGGTCGTCGGCTCGACCATCGAGGGCGCCGTCCTCGACGGCTCGTTCAAGTTCCGCTTCTCGGCGCTCACCAAGGGCTGAGACCAGCAGGCACGACACCTGGGAGGGGGTCGCTCGAGGGAGCGGCCCCCTTCCATGTGGGGTGGCATGATGCGCCCCACGGCATGAGAGGATGACCCGGTGAGCGGATTCTGGCGCTATGTGCTCGTGCGCTTCCTGCTCATCTTCCCGACGGTCTTCATCCTCGTCACCCTCGTGTTCATCTTCATGCGCGGGATCGGCGACCCGATCACCGCGGCGCTCGGGGGGCAGCTCACCCCCGCGCAGCTCGCGGAGCGCATCCACAGCGCCGGCTATGACCGGCCCGTGTGGGAGCAGTACATCGAGTACCTCGGGCAGCTCCTCAGCGGCGACTTCGGCAGGACGATCACCGACAATCGCGCGATCACCGAGGTGCTCTTCCATTACGGCACCGCGACGCTCGAGCTCGTCGTCTACGCGCTCATCGTCGCCTTCCTCGTCGGCATCCCGCTCGGCATCCTCGCGGCGAAGATCCGCGACCGCTGGGGAGACGCGGCGCTGCGCATCTTCGCGGTCCTCGCCTACGCGACCCCCGTCTTCTTCCTCGGCCTCGTGCTCAAGCTCATCTTCACGGTCGCGCTCGACGTGCTGCCGGCCTCCGGCCGAGCGAACCCCCGCACCGTCATCGCGCTCGACCGCCTCGACGGTTCGAGCGGCATCTACCTCATCGACGCGATCCGCACGGGCAACGGCGCCTACATCCAGGACGTCCTCGGGCACGCCGTCCTCCCGGCCGTCACGCTCGGCCTGCTCACCGCCGGCATCTTCCTCCGGCTCGTGCGCACGAACACGATCTCGACGCTGAGCACCGACTATGTCGACGCGGCGCGCTCCCGCGGCGTGGGGGAGTACCGCCTGACGACCGTCCACGCATTCCGTCCCGCGCTCGTGCCGATCATCACCGTCATCGGCCTCCAGGTCGCGATGCTCCTCGGCGGCGCGATCCTCACCGAGACGACCTTCGAGTGGAACGGGCTCGGCTCCCAGCTCGCGCTCTACCTCGCGAAGCGCGACTTCGTCGCCGTGCAGGGCATCGTCGCGCTGCTCGCCGTCATCGTCGCCGTCACGAACTTCATCGTCGACCTCGTCGCCGCCGCGATCGACCCGAGGGTGAGGTACTGATGCGCTGGCTCACCTCCGTCCTCCGCAAGCTCCCGATCATCCGGGAGCTCCGCCAGGCGATCGGCTGGCAGCGCGGCATGCTCATCGCCGGCCTCGTCATGACGGGCCTCGTCGTCCTCGTCGCGATCTTCGCGCCCCTCCTCGCCCCGTACGGCTGGGCGCAGCTCTCCGACGAGAACGGGAACTTCGGCTCGCAGCAGCCCCCGAGCGCCGCGCACCTGCTCGGCACGACCGTCGGCGGCTTCGACGTCCTGTCGCGCGTCATCTGGGGCGCCCAGACGGCCGTCCTCGTCATCATCGTCGCGGTCCTCCTGTCGATCGTCATCGGCGTCCTGCTCGGCCTCGTCTCCGGCTACCTCGGCGGCTGGCTCGACCGCATCCTCGTCGTCGTCGCCGACGCGATCTACGCGTTCCCCTCGCTGCTGCTCGCGATCGTCGCGGCGATCATGATCTCGGGCGGGCAGTCGGGCCTGTGGTCCGGCCTCATGGCCGCGGGCATCTCGATCACGGTCATCTTCATCCCGCAGTACTTCCGGGTCATCCGTGCCGAGGTCGTGCGGATCAAGGGCGAGGCCTACGTCGAGTCGGCGCGGGTCATCGGCGCCTCGGCGCTGCGGGTCATGACGGTCCACGTGCTGCGGAACTCGACGCGCACCCTCCCCGTCATCTTCACGCTCAACGCCGCGGAGGCGGTTCTCACGCTCGCCGCACTCGGCTTCCTCGGCTTCGGCATCGAGCCGACGGCGGCCGCCGAGTGGGGCTACGACCTCAACCGCGCGCGAGCCGACGTGACGAGCGGCATCTGGTGGACGAGCGTCTTCCCCGGCACCGCGATCGTCATCACCGTCCTCGGGCTCACGCTCATCGGCGAGAGCGTCAACGACCTCGCCGACCCGCGGCTGCGCACGAGGCGTCGCGCGGTCGCGCCGGCGGCGAAGACGGAGGTGGCCCAGTGAATGCGCAGCAGGCCCCCGCGGTCGAGGTGACGGACCTCCGGGTCGCCTTCGCGACGGACGGCGGCGACGTCGTCGCCGTCGACGGCGTGAGCCTCAGCGTGCAGCCGGGCGAGATCCTCGCGCTCGTCGGGGAGTCGGGCAGCGGCAAGTCGGTGACGGCCCGGACGCTCCTCGGCCTGCTGCCGGAGCACGCCCGCGCCGGCGGCTCGGTGCGGGTCGGTGGCGAGGAGGTGCTCGGCGCCGACCGTGCGACGCTCAAGTCGATCCGCGGCTCGAAGGCGGCGATGGTCTTCCAGGAGCCGTCGACCGCGCTCAACCCCGTCTTCACGGTCGGCTGGCAGATCGCGGAGGGCCTCCGCGTCCACCAGGGGATGAGCAAGCCTGAGGCCCGCGCCGAGACGATCGAGATCCTCCGCAAGGTGGGGCTGCCGGAGCCCGAGCGGCGCGTCGACTACTACCCGCACCAGCTCTCTGGCGGTCAGAAGCAGCGGGTCATCATCGCGGCCGCGCTCGTCCTCAACCCGGCCGTCATCGTCGCCGACGAGCCGACGACGGCGCTCGACGTGACCGTCCAGGCGGAGATCCTCGACCTGTTGCGCCGCTGCCGTGACGAGTTCGGCGCCGCGATCCTCATCATCACGCACAACATGGGCGTCGTCGCCGACCTCGCGGACACGGTCGCCGTCATGCACAACGGCCGCATCGTCGAGACCGCCCCCGTCGAGGAGCTCTTCGCCGCGCCGAAGGTGCCGTACACGCAGCAGCTCCTCGCGGCGGTGCCGCGTATCGAGCTCGGCGAGGCGACCCCGAGCCCCGAGTCGGGTGCGGCCCCCGTCGTCAAGGCGCGCGGGCTCGAGATCGTCTTCCCCGGCGGCTTCGGCCGTCCCGGCTTCCGTGCGGTCGGCGGCGTCGACTTCGAGATCGCGCCGGGCGAGGTCGTCGGCCTCGTCGGGGAGTCGGGCTCCGGCAAGACGACGATCGGCCGGGCGATCGCGGGCCTGACCCGTGCGACGGGCGGCGAGCTCGACGTGCTCGGCGTCAACGTCGTCGGCCGCCGCGGCCGCGGGCTCGGCGAGGCGCGTCGGCGTCTCGGCTTCGTCTTCCAGGACCCGGCCGCGAGCTTCAACCCGCTCCGCACGATCGGGAAGGCGATCGCGGAGCCGATCTACGTCCACGGCACGGCGGCCGAGCGGGCGAACGCGGGTCGCCGCGTCCGGGAGCTCCTCGAGGCCGTGCGGCTGCCGGGCGATTTCGCGGACCGCTTCCCGCACGAGCTCTCGGGCGGGCAGCGGCAGCGCGCCTCGCTCGCTCGCGCGCTCGTGCTCGGCCCGGAGCTCCTCATCGCCGACGAGCCGACGAGCGCGCTCGATGTCTCCGTGCAGGCGTCCGTCCTCGACCTCTTCGACGAGCTCCATGCCGAGTTCGGCTTCGCCTGCCTTTTCATCACGCATGACCTCGCGGTCGTCGACCGCGTCGCGGACCGCGTCATCGTCCTCCATCACGGCGAGGTCGTCGAGTCGGGGGCGACGAATGCGGTCCTCGGCGCCCCGAGCCAGGACTACACGAAGCGGCTGCTCGCCTCGCTCCCGGTGCCGGACCCGGTCGAGCAGGCGAGGCGGCGCGAGGCGCTTGCGGCGGTCAACGCCGCGGCCGGTGCGTAGCCCCGAGCAGGCCGCGGCCATCCGGAGCGGGGTCGCGGTCGGGGTCGCGGTGTCGACGTACGGCGTCTCCTTCGGGGCGCTCTCGGTCGCCGCCGGGCTCGACGTCTGGCAGACGTGCGTCCTCAGCCTCCTCATGTTCACCGGGGGCTCGCAGTTCGCATTCATCGGCGTCATCGCGGGCGCCTCGGCGCCTGTGCCCGCCGGGCTCGGCTGGAGCGCGGTCGCGGCGGCGACGCTCCTCGGGACGAGGAATGCGCTGTATGCGCTGCGCACCGCGCCCATCGTCGGGCCCGGACGCTGGCGCCGCCTGCTCGGCGCGCACTGGACGATCGACGAGACGGTCGCCGTCTCGACGGCGCAGCCGACCGATTCCGCCAAGCGCGTCGGCTTCTGGACGACGGGCCTCGTCATCTACGCCGGCTGGAATCTCACGACCCTCATCGGGGCGCTCCTCGGCGACCTGCTCGGCGACGTGCGGGCGTGGGGTCTCGACGCGGCCGCGGCCGCCGCATTCCTCGGGCTCATCTGGCCGCGCCTCAGGGCACTCCAGCCGGTCGTCGTCGCGATCGCCGCGGCCGTCGTCGCGACGCTCCTCGTGCCGTGGACGATGCCGGGGATCCCCGTGCTCGCCGCGGCGGGCGTCGCGCTCGTCGTCGGGCTCACGGACTGGCTCGGCCCGGCCAGGCGGGGGCGCGCGGCATGACGCTCTGGCACTTCGTCCTCATCGCGAGCATCGCCGCGCTCGCGATCAAGCTCGTCGGCTTCCTCGTGCCCGTTCGCGTCCTCGACAAGCCGGTCGTCGCGCGCAGCTCCGATCTCATGACGGTCGGGCTCCTCGCCGCGCTCGTCGCGACACAGACGCTGACGAGCGGCCAGAGCGTCGAGCTCGACGCGAGGCTGCCGGCCGTCCTCGTTGCGGGCGGGCTGCTCGCGCTCCGAGTGCCGTTCGTCGTCGTCGTCATCGCGGCGGCGGCGGTCGCAGCCCTGCTGCGGCTCCTCGGCTGGATGGGCTGAGGCGATCGGTCGGTCTGCCGGCCTCAGGCGTCGAGGTCGTCGACGCCTGGCAGCCAGCTCCTGCCCGGCCGGCCCCAGCCCTCGCGCCGGATCGCCTTCGCCGCCGCGCGCGCATGGACATGCTCGAGGCGGTCGGCGTAGAGCACGCCGTCGAGGTGGTCGTACTCGTGCTGGAAGATCCGCGCGAGCCAGCCGCTCGCCTCGATCTCGTAGTCGCGGCCCTCGAGGTCGGTCGCGCGGAGGATCGCGCGCTCGGCGCGGCGCAGTGGGTACCGCTCGCCGGGGATGGAGAGGCAGCCCTCGGACTCCTCGTCCTCGTCCGCGGCGCCGAGCGGGGTCGGGGAGACCCAGAGCGTCGGGTTGATCGCGACGCCCTCGTGCAGGACCTCGTCCTCGTCGACCCAGTGCCAGACGAAGAGCCGGGCGCCGACGCCGACCTGTGGCGCGGCGAGCCCGACGCCGGGGGCGGCGTGCATCGTCTCGATCATGTCGGCGACGAGCGTGCGGAGCTCCGCGTCGATGTGCGCGACGGGTGCCGCCTCGGCATGGAGGACGGGATCGCCGGTGATGCGGATGGGCAGGACGGGCATGGCTCCCAGCGTATTCGGCCGGGCGGGGTACCGTTGACGGGTGGATCTAGCCGAGGTCGCGAGCGAGTTCCTGCTCGACTCGCAGAGCTACATCGGCATCCCGCTCGCGCTCGCCGGTGCCGTCTTCCTGAGTCTCGGGACGCAGTACCAGCACCGCGGCGTCGCGAAGGTCGAGGTCCTGCAGGGGGCCTCGCAGGCGGGGCTCGGTCTCCGCCACGTGCTCGCACTGCTCCGCAGGCCGTCCTGGGTCGTCGGGACGCTCATGCTCGGCCTCGCGATCGTCCTGCAGCTGAGCTCGCTGTGGTTCGCTCCGCTCATCGTCGTCCAGCCGCTCGGTGCCGTCGCGCTCGTCATCACCGCGGTCCTCAACTCGCGGCTGTCAAAGGTCCCGCTCGATCGCAAGACGATCCAGGCGATCGCGATCTGCATCATCGGCGTCGGCGCATTCGTCACCGTCGCGGCGCTCGTCGCCGTGCAGAAGGGCGTCAAGGAGTCCGAGCTCACCTCGGTCCTCCTCCTGCTCGCGGGCGTCCTCGCGCTCTGGGCGATCCTCTACGCGATCTTCCGTCGCAAGGCGGGGCCGGTCTTCTACATCGTCGCGGCCGGCATGCTCTTCGGCTTCGTCGCGACCCTCGCGAAGGTCGTCATCGGCCGCATCCAGACGCTCGTCAAGGTCATCGAGCAGAATGCGGCGACGGGCGAGTCCTGGTCGTTCGGCGCCGCCGAGTGGCTGACGATCCTCTGCGTCATCGGCCTCGTCGCCGCCTCGCTCATCGGCTCGTACTTCGTGCAGTCGGCGCACGCGAACGGGCCGCCTGACCTTGTCGTCGCGGGCCTCACGGTCGTCGACCCGCTCGTCGCGGTCGCGATCGGCATCATCATCCTCCACGAGGCGGACGGCGCCCCGCTCTGGGCGATCATCGCCTTCATCGTCACGGGGGCCGTCGCGGTCTTCGGCGTCTTCCAGCTCGCGAAGCACCACCCGCAGATGTCGCAGGAGTACCGCGAGACGGGCGAGCTGCGGCTGGGGCCCAAGCGGACGAAGCGGCGCGATTGAGCACCCGGTCGTGGGCGGCACCGCGTCGCCGGTAGCCTGAATGCGGCGCCGCGCGACCGGGGCGCCTCGAGGGGCGTTAGCTCAGCCGGTTAGAGCAGCGGACTCATAATCCGTCGGTCGCGGGTTCAAGTCCCGCACGCCCCACTTCCCGACGCGCCGGCTCCCCCGCATTCCCTAGGCTGGTTGGGTGACGACCGCCGCCGAGCACCTCGACCGACTCATCCGCACGATCCCGGACTTCCCGACGCCGGGGGTGCGGTTCAGGGACCTCACGCCCGTGCTCGCCGATGGCGCGGCGCTCGCGAGCGTCGCCGACGCGCTCGTCGAGCCGTTCCTCGGGAGCTTCGACGTCATCGCGGGGGTCGAGGCTCGGGGTTTCGCGCTCGCAGCGGCCGCGGCGGCGCGCCACGGGAGCGGCATCCTGCTCGTGCGGAAGGCGGGCAAGCTGCCGGGCGGCACGATCGCCGAGGACTACGCGCTCGAGTACGGCACCGCGACGCTCGAGGTCCACCACGACCAGGTGCCTGTCGGCAGCCGGGTGCTCATCATCGACGACGTGCTCGCGACGGGCGGCACGATCGGGGCGACGGCGAGCCTCGCGGAGCGCGCCGGCTGGCACGTCGCCGGGATCGCCGTCGTCCTCGAGCTCGTGGCGCTCGGCGGGCGCGCCCGACTCGCCCCGCGTGAGGTCATGGCGCTCGAGACGATCTGAGCGCCCACCGGGGCCGCGGGCCCGGCGAGGTTCCGCTAGTTACTCGCAGTCGTCCCCGGCAGGCTCCCCGGCGAAGCGCGCCCGCGTCCACTCGAGGAGCTCGCCGAGGAGCGGCGAGCCCTCCGAGACGACGCCCATGTGGTCGAGGCCCGGGTAGGTGCGGTACTCGAGGGCCTGCCCGGCCTCGCAGCGCGAGGTCACGTAGTCCTGCTGCGCGGCCGGCACGATGAGCGGGTCGGCGAGGCCCTGCGCGATGAGGAGCGGCTCATGGATCGGCAGCGTCGGCACGTTCTCCGCCGCGCGCTGCCCGAGCGCACCCGTCGAGGGGTCGCGCGACCAGATGGGGCCGCCCGAGAGCCCCGCCTGGAGGACGGAGACGATCGTGCCCGGGTCGGTGAGGCAGCGGCTCGCGACGGCCTCGAGGGGGAGGCGGCCGGAGGGCTTTGCGTAGTCCTCGACCCGCACATCGGGGTAGGCGGCGTCGTAGCCGGTCAGGACGAAGGCGCCGAAGAGCAGGCTCAGCGACTGGTCCGCGAAGGAGCTGAGGAGGGCGGGGAGGTTCGCCGCGGGTGCCATCGCGACGACGCCCTTGAGGTCGAGCTCCGGGGCGTAGTCGGCGGCGAGACCCGCGGTCCAGAGGGCCGCGTGCCCGCCCTGCGAGTGCCCCCAGATGACGGTCTCCGAGGCGAGATCGGCGCCGTCGAGCGAGCGAGCGGCCCGCAGGGCGTCGAGCTCCGCGTGACCGGCGGGCTCGCCGACGACGTACTCGTGGGTCGTGGGGGTCCCGAGGCCGATGTAGTCGGTCGCGACGACGGCCCAGCCGTTGCCGAGGGCCTCGTGCAGGTCCGGCATCGCGCCGCTGACGAAGGGCTCTGGGAGGAGCGACGGGGCGCAGCCGGTCGCGACCCCCGTCGTGCCGTGCGTCCAGCCGATGACGGGGTGCGGGCCGGGGGCATCCGGCACGACGACGAGCCCCGAGGCGATCGCGGGGGTCTCGCCGAGGCCGCGAGTCGTGTACAGGATCCGCCACGCGTGGGCGCCGTCGGGCACGCTCCGGGTGAAGGGCTCGGCGCGCAGCAGCACGCCGGGCTCGCTCGGGACCTCGCCGGGTGCGCTGTAGAAGTCGTCAGGCTGGGGTGTCGCCGACAGCCGCACCCCGACGGCCGCGACCGCGACGGCCGCGACGACCGCGAGCCCCGCGAGCAGGCCGCGCAGCACGAGGTGACGGCGTCGCGCCGGGCGCGCCGACCGCTCCTCGGAGCGCTCGACGAGCGGCGTGACCGCGAGCCTCACCCCGAGCGCGGCGAGCCAGACGCCGAAGAGCACGCCGAGCACCCACACCGTGACGTCGGGCCAGGCAAGGATCGTGACGCCGACGACGAGCCCCGCGAGGCCGAAGAGCACGCGGACGACCCGCTCACCGCCCGACTCCTTCGCGACGGCAAGGAGGAGGTCCCGGATCCCCGCCGCGATGGGCAGGAGTCCCGCGAGTACGACGAGCAGATGGACGGTCATGCCGGGCAGGACGGCGATGAGGAGGCCGAGGACGAATGCGACCCCCGCGATCGTCATCCGGAGCCACCTGGGCGTCCCGTCGCGGCGGAGGAATGCGGCGATGGCCTCCGCGACCGCGACACCGAAGAGGCCGAGCACGAGGAGGATGAGCAGCCAGTTGACGGAGGCGAAGGGGCGGAGGAGGAGGGCGATCCCGACGGCGACGAGCACGGCGCCGAGGACGAGGCCGATGACCCGGCGCCAGGGGAGGTCCATGCGCCCACGCTAGCGGGCGTTGGCGTCGTCGCGCGCCGGGTAGCCTCATGGCGTGCCAGTGATCGCCCTCGTCGTCGCCTGCCTCTTCTGGGGGACGACGGGGACCGCGGCGAGCTTCCTGCCGCCGGAGGTGTCCCGCGTCTCGGTGGGGGCGGCGACGATGGGGATCGGCGGGATCATCCTCTTCCTCGTGACGGCACGCCGCGCGATCGTCGTCATCCGGGACCGCGCGACCTGGCCGTGGCTCGGTCTCGGGCTGCTCTCGGTCATCGCCTACCCGCTGACCTTCTACCCCGCGATGGAGCTCGCCGGCGTCGCGATCGGCAATGTCCTCGCGCTCGGCACGGGACCGGTCTTCGCGGCCCTCCTCGAGTGGGTCGTCGAGCGTCACCGTCCGGGGGCGGTGTGGCTGTGCTCGGCGCTCGTCGCGGTCGCCGGCATCGCCCTGCTCGGCTTCGGGGGGCATGGCTCGGTCTCGGGGACGGGTGACCTCCTGCCCGGGGTCGGTCTCGGTCTCGTCGCCGGCCTCGCCTACGCCTGCTACACCTATAGCGCGGGCCGGGTCATGCGGCTCGGCCACCCGTCGACTCCCGTCATGGGCGCGATGTTCGGCCTCGGGGCGATCGCGCTCATCCCGATCCTCCTGATGACGGGTGGCGGCATCCTCGGCTCGTCCCTCTCGGTCGGGATCATCGCGTACCTCGTCGCCGGTCCCGCGGTCATCGCGTATGTGCTCTTCGGGATCGGCATCGGGGCGCTGCGGTCCTCGACGGTGCTCGTCATCACGCTGCTCGAGCCGGTCTTCACGACGGTGCTCGCCGTCGTCGTCGTCGGCGAGCGCCCGACCGTGCTCGCCTGGCTCGGGATCGGGTCGATCATCGCGGCGATCGTGCTCGTCTCGCTCGGGGCGCTCCGGCGGCCGCGGGGTGGGCCGGGCGAGCCGTCGGCGCGGGCGGAGCCCGTGCCGAGCCCCGGCGTCACCGGCGGCGAATAGACTGGCCCGATGCCGACGACGCTGCGCGATCTCCACGCCGTGGCGAGCCGGCTGTGGCCGCTCGCGGGTGCCGAGGACTGGGATGTCGTCGGGCTCGCGGTCGGTGACCCCGAGGACCGGGTCACGCGCGTCCTGCTCGCCGTCGACCCCGTCCTGGAGACCGTCGAGGAGGCGGTGTCGGGGGGCTTCGACGTGCTGCTCACGCATCACCCGCTGTTGCTCCGCGGCGTGACGAGTCTCGCCGCCGACCACATCAAGGGCGCCCTGGTCACGCGGCTCATCCGCGGCGGCTGCGCGCTGTACAGCGCGCACACGAACGCGGACGCGGTCGACGACGGCACCTCGGGGGTCCTCGCGGCGGCGCTCGGTGTCAGGAATGCGCGACCCTTCGATGGCGAGCCCGGCTCCGGCATCGGCCGGGTCGGCGACCTCGAGGCCCCGACGACGCTCGGGGTGCTCGCCCGACGGCTCGCGGCGCTGCTGCCCTCGACCGCGGGCGGGGTGCTCGGCAGCGGCGACTTCGACCGGCCTGTCACTCGCGTGGCGATCTGCGGTGGCGCGGGGGACGCATTCCTCGCGCACCCTGCCGTGACGGGCGCGGATGTCTACATCACGGCGGATCTCCGTCATCATCCTGCGCAGGACGCCCGGCAGCAGGCGGTGCTCGCGGGCGGGCCGGCGCTCCTCGGCGTCTCGCACTGGGCGAGCGAGTGGCTCTGGCTCGACACGGCGGCCGCTGGCCTCAGGACCGCCCTGCCGGCCGTCGAGTTCGAGGTGAGCGAGCTGCGGACGGATCCGTGGGACTTCGCGGTCATGCAGTGACTGCAGAGATGGGGACTTCATGAAGGCGGCACCGGAGGAGCAGGCGAGGCTCCTCGATCTCCAGGGTCTTGACACCCGGCTCGGGCAGTTGGCGCGGCGTGAGGCGAATCTGCCGGAGGCGGAGGCGGTGCGGGCCGCGAAGGCCGATCGGGAGCGGGTCCGTGGCGACCTCGCCTCGCTCCGCGGCACGCTCGAGGATGCGCAGCTCGAGCTTCGTCGGGTCGAGGCCGACGTCGAGCTCATCACGGCCCGGCTCGCGCAGGACGAGCAGCGGATGCTGCAGGCGACGGACGCGAAGCAGGCCGCCGCGTTCGAGCACGAGATCGCCTCGCTCCGGCGCCGACGCGGCGACCTCGAGGAGGTCGAGCTCATCGTCATGGAGCGCGTCGAGGAGCATGAGGGTGCCGTGAGCGGGGTCGAGGCCGAGCTCGCCGAGATCGAGCGGCGCGTCGAGGAGGCCGAGGCGGCGGTCGGCGAGGCGCTCGCCGAGATCGCGGCGGAGCGCGAGCGCGTCGCCCGCGACCGCGGGATCCTCGCGGCGGGGCTGAGCGCCGAGCTCCTCGCGCTCTACGAGCGGCAGCGCGAGCGCTACGGCTTCGGGGCCTCGCTCCTGCGCCGCGGAGTGTCGGAGGCTTCGGGCGTCGCGCTCCTCGCCGACGAGCTCCACGCGGTGCGCTCGGCCGCGCCCGACGACGTGCTCATCTGCTCCTCGTCGAACGCGATCCTCGTGCGGACCCCGGAGTCGGGCCTGTGAGCCGTGAGCTCATCGTCGAGGCGGACGGGGGTTCCCGAGGGAACCCCGGACCCTCCGGCAGCGGCGCGGTCGTCATCGATGCCGCGACGGGGGAGATCCTCGCCGAGATCGGGCTGTGGGGCGGGGTCGCGTCGAACAACGTGGCGGAGTACCGCGGCATGATCGCGGGCGTCCGGCGGGCGATCGAGCTCGACCCCGACGCGGTCCTCACGGTCCGGATGGACTCGAAGCTCGTCGTCGAGCAGATGTCGGGGCGGTGGAAGATCAAGCACCCCGCGATGGCGGAGCTCGCCGCCGAGGCGCGGCAGGTCCTGACGGGCACCCCGGTGCGCTTCGAGTGGGTGCCGCGCGCGCAGAACTCCCGGGCCGACCGCCTCGCGAACCTCGCGATGGACGCCGGCGCCGACCTGCCCTGAGCGCGCGTCTCGCTCAATAGTGGTATCGAGACTGGAGGAGGATGAGGTCGTCGCCGTCGACGAGATAGACCAGGCGATGCTCCTCGGTGATCCGCCGGGACCACGCCCCTTGCGCACCGTACTTGAGCCGCTCGGGCTTGCCGATGCCCTCGAACGGTTCGAGCAGGCATGCATCGATGAGCGTGTTGATCCGCTTCAGGACACGGCGGTCGGCGGCCTGCCAGTGCTGGTAGTCCTCCCATGCGCACTGGTCCCAGACCAGGCGCATCATTCGCCTCGATCGAGTTCATGCTCCTCGACGACGCCGGCTCGCGCGCGGTCGACTGCATCGAGCAGCCGACGCGCGTTCGCCGGAGACCGGAAGAGGTAGGCCGTCTCCTGCCAGGCCGCGTACTCGTCCGCGGGCATCAGAACCGCGCTGCCCCGGCGCGAGACGATCTCGACCGCCTCGCGATCGGCATTGACTCGTTCGATGAGCGGGAACAGCGTCTTACGGGCTTCGCTCGCCGAGATGGACACCGTGGCTACCTCCTGAAGCGTCGCAAGTTGTACCGGATTATTGTACCGCCATCGCTCCGACAACGCAGAGCCGTCGCCCGGGATCAAGCTCGTCGACCTGCTTGCGCCCAGGTAGACCCCGCCCTCGACCGTGCCGCGCGCGCTATTGGCGCGGCAGTGGATGCCGGGACAGGGGCGCTCAGAGGGGACCATTGCCCGAAAGGTCCGCATCGGCCGAGGGATCGGGTACCGTTGGGCGCTGAACGGGTCGGCCAGGCGGCCGCGTCGTCCGCGTGAGCGGGCGCCGAGGAACGTCCGGGCTCCACAGAGCAGGGCGGTGGGTAACACCCACCCGGAGCAATCCGCGAGAAAGCGCAACAGAGAGCAGACCGCCCGCCGGGTGACCGGCGGGTCAGGGTGAAACGGTGGGGTAAGAGCCCACCAGTGGGTCGGGCGACCGGCCCAGCTAGGCAAGCCTCGCCCGGAGCAAGGTCAGACAGGGGACGACGACGCGGCTCGCCGAGTCCCCGGGTAGACCGCTGGAGCGGCACGGCAACGTGTCGCCGAGATGGATGGCCGCCTCACCGCCGCAGCCGCGAGGCCGCGACGGTCAGACAGAACCCGGCGTATCGGCCGGCCCGTTCAACCCTCGATCAGACGGCGAGCGCGCCGACGAAGATGAGGGCGAAGATGAGGGTGCCGAGCGCCCACAGCGTCGTGATCGCCCCGGCGATGAGGCCGATGAATGCGAGGCCCCGCGACTGTCGCTTGACGAGCGCGATGATGCCGAGCACGACCGCGATGACGCCGACGGCGAGCGCGAGCCAGTACACGACCGAACCCGCGGGCGTGAACAGGAAGATGATCGCCAGGATGAGGCTGGCGATGCCGGTCGTGATGGCGGCGAGCGCGAGCCCGCGGGACTGCGGTGTCATGCGATTCCTCTTCCTCGAGTGTGTGCTGATCGCGACTCACCATAGCGGTCGGCGGCGATGACCGCGGCGCCGATGATGCCCGCGCTGTTGCGGTGGGTCGCCGGCACGATGGGGGTGTCGAGTCCGAGGAGCGGGAGGAACTGCTCGGATGACTTCGACACGCCGCCGCCGACGATGAGCAGGTCGGGGGAGCAGATCCGCTCGAGGTGTGTGTAGAAGCGGCGGAGGCGAGCCGCCCATTCCTCCCAGCTCAGCCCTTCGCGGGCTTTCGCGGAGTACGCGGCGCGGGCCTCGGCGAGTTCGCCGTCGAGCTCGAGGAAGCCGAACTCGGTGTTCGGCACGAGCACGCCGTCGCGGATGAGGGCGCTGCCGATCCCGGTGCCGAGCGTCGTGAGGATGACGGTCCCGTCGATGCCCCTCGCGGCCCCGAATCGGAGTTCCGCGTGCCCGGCGGCGTCCGCGTCGTTGAGGAGCACGACGCTCCGACCGAGGGCCTCGGCGAAGCGCTCGGCGGCGTCGAGGCCGACCCAGGCCTCGGCGATGTTGCCGGCCGAGAGGGTGCGGCCGCGCTTGACGATCGTCGGGAAGGCGATGCCGACCGGGATGGTCCCGTCCGCCCCCGGGATCGCGGCCACGAGCTCCGTGACGGTGCGGATGATCGCCTCGGGCTCGCCGCCGGCAGGCGTCGCGAGCTTCTGCCGCTTCGTCGTCAGCCGCCCGGCCTCGGTGTCGACGAGGGCGGCCTTGATGCCCGTCCCGCCGACGTCGATGCCGAGTGCGATGGTCACGAGGAGACTCTATGCCGCGCGTCAGGGCAGGGTGAGGATCTCGGCGCCGCTGTCCGTGACGACGATCGTGTGCTCGAACTGGGCGGTCAGCCGCCGGTCGCGCGTGACGATCGTCCAGTCGTCGTCCCACTCGTCCCACTCGATCGTGCCCGGGGACTCCGGCGTGCCGATCGTGAGCATCGGCTCGATCGTGAAGACCATGCCCGGGACGAGCTCCTCGTCGTGGAGCGGCGCCGCGTCGTAGTGCGGCACGATGAGCCCCGTGTGGAATGCGCGGCCGACGCCGTGCCCCGTGAACTCGCGGACGACGCCGTAGCCGAATCGCTTGGCGTAGGACTCGATCGCGCGGCCGATGAGGTTGATCCGCCGGCCCGGCGCGACGACCTTGATGCCCCGCGCGAGCGCCTCCTCGGTGCGGGTCACGAGGTCGATCGTCGCCTGCGCCGCCTCGCCGACGATGAAGGTGCGGTTGAGGTCGCCGTGCATGCCCTCGCGGTACGCCGTGATGTCGATGTTGATGAGGTCGCCCTCGCGGAGCACCGTGTCGTCGGGGATGCCGTGGCAGACGACCTCGTTGAGGCTCGTGCAGCAGCTCTTCGGGAACCCCCGATAGCCGAGCGTCGAGGGGTAGGCGTTGTTGGCGATGAGGAACTCGTGGGCGATGCGGTCGAGCTCCTCGGTCGTCACGCCGGGTCGGATCGCCTCGCCGACCCGCTCGATCGCCTGCGCGGCGATGCGGCCGGAGCGGCGGATCCGCTCGATCTCCTCGGGCGTGTAGATGTCGGACCCCGTGAAGGACGCTGGGCCCGGCCGACCGACGTACTCGGGCCTCGGGATGCTGCGCGGCACGCCCCGCTCGGGGGAGACCGTGCCGGGGATCAGGTGACCGTCGGCGTCCCAGGGCATAGCATCAAGCCTATGACCGCTGAGGAGCCCCTCCAGGACGAGTGGTGGTACAACGACCGCACGGGCGAGGTCGAGCACGGCCCGCAATCGCTCGCGATCGACCGCATCGGCCCGTTCGCGACGCGCGAGGAGGCGGCGAGGGCGCCGGAGATCGTTGCCGAGCGCGCGCGGCGCTGGGCGGCGGAGGACGCCGGGGACTGAGCCGGTGTCGACGAGCCCAGAGCAGCTCGCCGCGATCCTCGAGCGGCTCCAGCCGCTTCCCGTGACCGCGCGGCGCATGTTCGGGGAGTACGCGTTGTATCTCGATGAGCGGCTCCCCGCATTCATCACCGATGGCGTCCTCTCGGTCAAGGTGACCGATCTCGAGGACCCCGCGCTCACCGAGGACCTGCTCGGCCCGATCTACCCGGGCTCGAAGGACTACTGGCGACTGCCGGACCGGCTGCTCGCCGACGTCGCCTGGCTCCACGAGCTCATCATGGCGACGACGGCGCGCCTCGAGCCGCCGAAGCGACGTGCGCGGAAGCGCGGCTGAGGCGGCCTACGCCTCGTACTCGTGCTCCGGTGCGGGGTAGCTGCCGCCCATGACGTCGTCCCGGTACTCGCGGGCGGCGCTGAGGAGGGTGCCGCGGAGGTCGGCGTACTGCTTGACGAACTTCGGCACGCGGCCGGCGCCGAGGCCGGCCCAGTCAGTCCAGACGAGGATCTGCCCGTCGCAGTGGGGTCCCGCGCCGATGCCGATCGTCGGGATCTTGAGCGCCTCGGTGACCTGCCGGGCGACCGCCGAGGGGGTCATCTCGATGACGACGGCGAAGGCGCCGGCGTCCTCGACCGCGTGCGCCTCGACGAGGAGCCGCTCGGCGGCCTCGCCGCGGCCCTGCACGACGTGCCCGCCGAGGCCGTGCTCCGACTGGGGGGTGAAGCCGATGTGGCCCATGACGGGGATGCCCGCCTCGACGAGCCGCCGGATCTGCTCGGCGGAGCGCACGCCGCCCTCGAGCTTGATCGCGTGCGCCCCCGTCTCCTTCATGAACCGCACGGCGGTCGCGAGCGCCTGGTCGGGTCCCGACTCGTAGCTCCCGAAGGGGAGATCCGCGACGACGAATGCGCGGCGCGTCGCCCGCGCGACGGCTCGCGTGAGCGGGATGAGCTCGTCGACGGTCACCGGGAGCGTCGTGTCGTAGCCGAGCACGGTGTTGCCGGCGGAGTCGCCGACGAGGAGGACGTCGATGCCGGCCTCGTCGAAGATCTGCGCAGTCTGGACGTCGTAGCTCGTCAGGGCGGTGATCTTGATGCCCTGCTCCTTGGCCTGGAGGAAGTGTCGGGTCCGGATGCGCTTCGGCGCCTCGTCTGCCATGGTCCCAGCCTATTCGGCACCGTCCCACGTGGGGGCCGGCGCCAGCGTCCAGGCCTCGCTCGGCGGGCTCACAGCGGGCGATTGCTACCGTTGCGCCTCGCAGGCACCCCTGAACGAGGGTCGAGCCCCCACAGCCATTCGATCCCGCGCTCGTGAAGGAATCCGCACCATATGACGACGCTCGCGCCCGAGCCCTCGACCGCATCGATTCCCGTGCCGGGGGGAGCCGCCACCCTCGACATCCCCGCGCCCGCGGCGCGGGGTCGTCGCTACCGACTGCTCGAGCGCACGCCGTTCCTTCTCAGCATCGCGCTTCCGGCGCTCCTCGTCGTCCTCTCGCTCATCGACCCCGTCCTCGGCGCCGGCTACGCACTCCTCATCGCGCTCGTCGGCCTCTACCGCGCCCTCGCCGCCGGGATCCACCTCGTCGCCGGCTACCGTGCGGTGCAGCGCGACCGCGGGAGGGCCTGGCGCTCGCCCGAGGACGTGCGCCACGTCGTCATCGTCACCGCCTACAACGAGCCCGAAGGGGTCGTGCGGCCGACGCTGAGCGTGCTCGCCCGGCTGCCCGAGGCGGAGCGCATGCTCCTCGTCTTCGCGCGCGAGGAGCGCGGCGGCGCGGCGATGCGCGAGGCGGCCGCGCGCCTCGAGGCCGACTTCGCCCGCAGCTTCGCTGGCTGGCTCGATTGCCCGCACCCCGCGGATCTGCCGGGCGAGATCCCCGGCAAGGGCGGGAACCTCTCCTGGGCCGGCGCGGCGGCGAGCCAGTGGGTCCGCGAGCGCGGCTGGGATCCCGAGCGCGTGCTCGTGACCTCGCTCGACTGCGACAACGTCCCGGACACGCAGTACTTCGCCGCGGCGGGGGAGCGCTGGGCGGAGCACGGCTACCGGGCGAACGTCTCGATTCAGCCCGTCTCGCTCTTCACGATCGGGCTCTGGGAGGCGCCCTGGTTCGCGAGGATCGTCGCGGGGAGCAACAGCTCGTGGAACCTCATCTGCACGCAGCGCCCGAGCCGCCTGCAGAACTTCGCGAGCCACAGCCAGCCGCTCGTCGCGCTCGAGGCGATGGGCTACTGGTCGACGCAGACGATCGTTGAGGACGGGCACCAGTTCTGGCGCTCCCACCGTCACTTCCGTGCCGACTACGAGGTCGTCGGGCTCGGGGTCCCGATCCACCAGAGCGTCGTCAACGCGGGCTCTCCGCGGTCGACGCTCGTCGCGCAGTACAAGCAGCTCGCGCGCTGGGCCTACGGCGCGAGCGACGTGCCCTACGCGGTCGAATCCGCGGTCGCGCTGCCGAGCCGCGACTCCTGGCGGCGCGTGCTGCTGCTCATCGAGTCGCACGTCACGCTCGCGGCGCTGCCCTGGCTCCTCCTCGTCGCGGGCTGGACGCCGTGGCTCCTCGGCGGCGGCGACGCCTCGCCCGCGCGGCTCGTGCGCGACCTGCCGGAGATCATCGGCGTCATGATGCAGCTCTGCACGGTCGGGATCGTCGTCATGGCGGTCGTCGTCCTGCGGCTCATGCCGCCGCGGCCGGAGGGGATCCCGAGCTCGAGGTGGGTTCTCCATGCGGCGCAGTGGATCGTCATGCCGATGGTCCCGCTGCTCATCAATAGCCTCTGCGCGTACCACTCGCAGCTCCGGCTCTTCCGCGGCCGCTACTCGGAGCGCTTTGAGGTGACGCACAAGGTCGCGCAGCGCTTCGAGACAGGGACGATCACACTGCCCGGCGCACCGTGATCGGCAGCCGCCGGTCGCGGCCGAAGGCCATGCCCGAGATCTTGGGGCCGATCGCACCCTGACGCCGCTTCCACTCCGCCCGGTCGACGAGGCCCGCGACGCGCTCGACCGTCGCGGGGTCGAATCCGGCGGCGATCGTCCCCTCGCGGCCGAGCCGCCGGTCGACGTAGCACTCGAGGATCGCGTCGAGGAGCTCATACGGCGGGAGCGAGTCCTGATCGACCTGGCCGGGGCGCAGCTCCGCGGAGGGCGGCTTCGTGATCGAGCTCTCCGGGATGGGCGGCATCTCGTCGCGCGCCGTGGCGGCCGCGTTCCGCCACCTCGCGAGGGCCCACACGAGGGTCTTCGGCACGTCCTTGATCGGCGCGAAGCCGCCGACCGAGTCGCCGTAGATCGTCGAGTAGCCGACCGAGAGCTCGGTCTTGTTGCCCGTCGTGAGGACGAGGTGGCCCGCCTGGTTCGACTTCGCCATGAGGATGACGCCGCGGACGCGGGCCTGCACGTTCTCCGCCGCGACGCCCTCGAGCCCGAGCTGCGCGTCGAAGGGCCGGACGAGGTCCGCGATCGGCTCGGTCGAGTAGTGGAGGCCGAGCCGCTCGGCGAGGTCCTCGGCGTCGGAGCGGGAGTGCTCGGAGGACCAGCGCGAGGGCATCGAGACCCCGTGGACGCGGTCCCCGCCGATCGCGTCGGCGGCGATCGCGGCGCAGACGGCGGAGTCGATGCCGCCCGAGAGCCCGAGGACGACGGAGCCGAAACCGTTCTTCTCGACATAGTCGCGGAGGCCGAGCACGAGCGCGCCCCACACCTCGGCGAGCTCGTCCGAGTCCCCGTCCGCATCCCCCTCGGCGTCCGAGCCCCGATCCGACTCCCCGAGGGGGATCGACGCCGACAGGACGTGGGGGACGAACTGCGGGGCGCGAGCGAGGAGCGCGCCATCGGGGGCGACGACGAAGGAGCCGCCGTCGAAGACGAGGTCGTCCTGGCCGCCGACGAGATTGACGTAGGCGACGGGGACGCCGATCTCCGCGGCGCGCCGCCGGGCGAGGGGGAGGCGCGCGCCGTCCTTGCCGCGCTCGAAGGGGGAGGCGTTGACGACGAGGAGGAGGTCGATGCCCGCGGTCGCCGCCTCGGCGACGGGACCCTCATCGAGCCACAGGTCCTCGCAGATGATGACGCCGACCCGCGCGTTCCCCCCGTCCTCGGCGGGGACGTCGATCGTGAGGAGCCGCTCCCCGGGGAGGAAGACGCGGTACTCGTCGAAGACCCCGTAGTTCGGCAGGTGGTGCTTGACCGCGTGGGCGACGACACGGCCGCGGTGGAGGACCGAGGCGCGGTTCTCGGCGATCGCGCCCCGCGCATTCCTGCCGTCCCGCCCGTGCGGCCCGGAAGGGTGGCCGACGACGACGAGCAGCTCCCCGAGGCCCTCCTCCTCGAGGCGCGCCGCGAGCGCGGCGACCGCCTCGTCGGCGGCCTGCAGGAATGCGGGCTCGGCCGCGAGGTCCTCGATCGGATAGCCGGTCATCGCCATCTCGCCGGTCGCGACGAGCCGGGCGCCCGCGGCCGCCGACGCTCGGACGGCGTCGAGGATCTGCGCCGCGTTGCCGACGAGGTCGCCGAGCACCGGATTTGTTTGCACGAGCGAAACATTCAGCGCGACCACAGTGGATAGCCTAGGGACGTGAGCTCGATGGACAAGCAACGCGACTTTGTGCTCCGCACGATCGAGGAGCGCGGCGTGAAGTTCGTGCGCCTGTGGTTCAGCGACGTCGTCGGGCGGCTCAAGTCGGTCGCGATCGCCCCCGCGGAGGTCGAGGGCGCCTTCTCCGAGGGCCTCGGCTTCGACGGCTCGGCGATCGAGGGGTTCACGCGGGCCTACGAGTCGGACATGCTCGCCTACCCCGACCCGAACACCTTCCAGATCCTGCCGTGGCGGGGCGAGGTCGACCCGACCGCGCGGATGTTCTGCGACATCATGACCCCCGACGGCCAGCCGGCAGCGAGTGACCCCCGGCACGTGCTCAAGCGCGCGCTCGCGAAGGCGGCGGATCGCGGCTTCAGCTTCTACACGCACCCCGAGATCGAGTTCTACCTCCTCAAGTCCTCGCAGCTCGGGCCTGACGGGCAGCCGGTCCCGGTCGACTCGGCGAGCTTCTTCGACAGTGTCCCCGGCGGGACGGCGCACGACTTCCGGCGCAGCTCGGTCCGCATGCTCGAGGACGTCGGCATCTCCGTCGAGTTCTCGCACCATGAGTCCGGTCCGGGGCAGAACGAGATCGACCTGCGCTACGCCGACGCCCTGACGATGTCGGACAACATCATGACCTTCCGCACCGTCATCAAGGAGGTCGCGATCGAGCAGGGGGTCTACGCGACCTTCATGCCGAAGCCCTTCACGCACGAGCCCGGCAGCGGCATGCACACGCACATGAGCCTCTTCGAGGGCGACACGAACGCGTTCTTCGACCCGAGCGGTCACTACCAGCTCTCGAAGGTCGGCCGGCAGTTCATCGCCGGCCTGCTCCGGCACGCGCCCGAGATCACGGCGGTCACGAACCAGTACGTCAACTCGTACAAGCGGCTGTGGGGCGGCGACGAGGCGCCCGGCTACATCACCTGGGGGCACAACAACCGCTCGGCACTCGTCCGCGTGCCGCTCTACAAACCCGGCAAGGGGCAGTCGGCCCGCGTCGAGTACCGCGCGATCGACTCCGCCGCGAACCCGTACCTCGCCTACGCGCTCCTGCTCGCAGCCGGGCTCAAGGGCATCGAGGAGGGCTACGAGCTGCCGCCCGAGGCCGAGGAGAACCCGTGGGCGCTCACCGAGCTCGAGCGGCGCGCCCTCGGCTACGAGCAGCTCCCCGTGAGCCTCGACCAGGCGCTCGAGTTCATGGAGTCCTCCGAGCTCGTCGCCGAGACGCTCGGCGAGCAGGTCTTCAACTACGTGCTGCTCAACAAGCGCCAGGAGTGGGCCGACTACCGCAGCCAAGTCTCCGCGTTCGAGCTCGAGCGGAACCTCGCGACGCTCTGAGCGAGCCGAGGTGACCGCGCCGAAGGCCGATGGCCGCCGTAACCGGGGGCTCAGCGAGCTCGCGCGCCTCGGCTTCGCCGACCTCTCCCGGGCGGCCGCGGGGCTCGAGGCCCTCGGCGCGCCGCAGCTCGTCCCCGAGTTCTCGGTCGCCGCCGACCCCGACCAGGCGCTCGAGCTCCTGCTCCGCCTCCGTGAGCGCGCGGCGGGCCCCATCGACGAGGTCCTCGCCCGCCCGGAAACCGCGCGTCGGATCATCCGGCTGCTCGGGGCCTCGACGGGCCTCGGGGAGTTTCTGCTCCGCCGCCCCGACGAGCTCGGGCCCTCGCTCGAGCCGATCGCCGCGCCGCCGGCCGCCGCCGAGTATCGCCGCGACCTGCTCGAGGCGGTCGCGGGGCTTGGCGGCGGCGAGGAGGCGAGGGTCGCGCTCCGCGTCCGCTACCGCCGCCACCTCACGCGCCTCGCCGTCTGGGACCTCGAGCAGTCCTCCGGCACCGCGGCCTTCGACGAGGTCTCGGCGGCGCTCGCCGACCTCGCGGGTGCCGCGCTCGAGGCCGCCCTCGCGATCGCGCGGGCCGACTCGCCGTTCCCGCCCGAGGAGGTCGCCGCGACCCGCCTCGCGATCATCGCGATGGGCAAGACGGGCGGGCGCGAGCTCAATTACCTCTCGGACGTCGACGTCATCTTCGTCGCGGGCGCCGGCGAGCTCCCGGGCGGCGAGCCCATCGCCGAGGCGCGGGCCGTCGAGATCGCGACGCGCCTCGCAATGGCGACGATGCGGGGGATCGGCGAGCTCGCCGTCGAGCCCGGCCTCTGGGAGGTCGACGCGAACCTCCGCCCCGAGGGCAAGGACGGCGCCCTCGTGCGGACGCTCGAATCGCACCTCGCCTACTACGGCCGCTGGGCGCATTCCTGGGAGTTCCAGGCGCTCCTCAAGGCGAGGGCGATCGCGGGCGATCCCGAGCTCGGCCGGCGCTACGAGGAGGCCGTCGCTCCCCTCGTGTGGGCGAGCGCGGGCCGCGAGGGCTTCGTCGAGTCGGTCCAGCGCATGCGCGCGCGCGTGACCGAGCACATCCCGCGGGAGCAGGTCGACCTCCAGCTCAAGCTCGGCCCGGGCGGCCTCCGCGACATCGAGTTCACCGTCCAGCTCCTCCAGCTCGTCCACGGCGTCAGCGACGAGGCGCTCCGCGAGCGCGGCACGCTCCCCGCGCTCGAGCGGCTCGCCGAGCGCGGCTACATCGGGCGCGTCGAGGCGGCGGCCTTCGCCGAGGAGTACCGCTTCCTCCGCCTGCTCGAGCACCGGCTCCAGCTCCGGCGCCTGCGCCGCACTCACCTCATGCCCGACACGCCCGAGGGGCTCCGCGTCCTCGCTCGCGCCTCGGGGCTCGCCGCCTCGGGTGACGAGCTCCGCGAGCGGTGGCAGGCGGTCAAGGTGCGGGTCCGCACGCTCCACGAGCGGATCTTCTACCGCCCCCTGCTCGGCGCGGTCGCGGCGCTCCAGGACGACGCCGTCGACTTCCGGCTGACGAATGCGCAGGCGATCGCCCGCCTCGCGGCGATCGGCTTCCGCGACCCCGCCGGCGCGCTCGCCCACATCGCAGCGCTGAGCGGGGGCCTGTCCCGGCGGGCGCAGATCCAGCGGAACCTGCTCCCGGTCATGATCCAGTGGTTCTCGGATGGTGCCGATCCCGACATGGGGCTCCTCGCCTTCCGCCGCATCTCGGAGTCGATGGGGGAGCAGCACTGGTACCTCCGGATGCTCCGGGACTCGGCGGGGGTCGCGCAACGGCTCACGGGGGTGCTCACGGGATCCCGCTACGTCGCGCAGCTCTTCGAGCGGATCCCGGAGGCGGCCGCCTGGCTCGAGGACGACGCCGATCTGCGTCCTCGGCCGCTCACGGCCCTCGTCGAGGAGCAGGAGTCGATCCTCCAGCGGCACGCGGCCGATGCCGAGGCGGCGATGCGCGCGCTCACGGGACTCCGGCGCCGCGAACTGCTCCGGCTCGCGATGGCGAGCATGCTCGGGCTCCTCGAGATCGAGGCGCTCGGGCCGGCGATCGCCGACGTCGCGACGGCCTACCTCGGCGGCGCCCTGCGCCTCGCGCACGCGCCCGACGACGGGATCGAGTTCGGCGCGATCGCGATGGGCCGCTTCGGCGGGGCCGAGCTCGGCTTCGGCTCCGACATCGACCTCATGTACGTGTACCGTGACGCGGGCGCGGGCGAGGAGGCGCTCCGCAGCGCCGAACGGATCGTGCACCGTGTCGCGAGGCTCACCGAGGACCTGCTCGTCCCCTTCGAGCTCGACCTCGCGCTGCGTCCCGAGGGCCGGGCGGGCGCCGTCGTGCGCTCACTCGACTCGTATCGGGCCTACTACGAGCGCTGGTCGCTCACGTGGGAGGCGCAGGCATTGCTGCGTGCGCGGCCCGTGGCCGGCGACGAGGGCGTGCTTCGCGCATTCGGCGAGCTCATCGAGTCGGTCCGCTACCACGCGGAGCTCTCGCCGCAGGAGATCCGGGAGGTCAAGCGCATCAAGGCCAGGGTCGAGGCGGAGCGCCTGCCGCAGGGGGCCGATCCGGCGCGGCACCTCAAGCTCGGGCGCGGCTCCCTCTCCGATGTCGAGTGGCTCGTGCAGCTCCTCCAGCTCGAGCACGCGCGCGACGTGCCGTCGCTCCGGACGACCTCGACGCTCGAGGCGCTCGAGGCGGCGGAGGCGGCCGGGCTGCTCAAGGGGGAGGAGGTCTCGCTGCTCCGGGACGCCTGGCTGCTCGCCTCGCGGGTCCGCTCGGCGGTCATGCTGTGGAGCGGCCGGGCGAGCGACGTGCTGCCGATCGACCGCGTCGCGCTCGAGGGCGTCGCGCGGCTGCTCGGGTACGCGCCGGGCTCGGCGACGCGGCTCGAGGAGGACTACCTCCGGGTCACGCGCCGCGCCCGCCGCGTCTTCGAACGCGTCTTCTTCGCCGGCTGACGCCGTTTTCAGGCCGGTCGCCCGGTGCTCAGGTGTGGCGGCGGGCTCGGCCGGCTCTCGGGCGGAATCCGGGCCGTCGCACCTGAGCAGCGCGACGTCGGCGGGGCTCGGTAGCATCGAGGTCTCATGTCGCTCACCGGTCTCAGCCCCGCCTACCCGGAGCGGGCGCCGTGGGGGACGGCGGGCGCGCTGCGCGCCTGGCAGGAGGAGGCGCTCGCCGAGTATTTCGCGCGCGAGCCGAGGGACTTCCTCGCGGCGGCGACGCCCGGCGCCGGCAAGACGACGTTCGCGCTCCGCCTCGCCGCGACGCTCCTGCAGCGCCGCAGCGTCGACCGGATCACGGTCGTCGCGCCGACCGAGCACCTCAAGGTGCAGTGGGCGGACGCGGCCGCCCGCGCCTCCCTCCACCTCGACCCCCGCTACCGCAACGGCGAGGCCTGGGGCCGGCGGCGCCGCGACCACGGCATGGTCGTCACGTACGCGCAGGTCGCGGCCGACCCGGCCCTCCACGCGCGGATCACCGCCTCGGCGCGCACGCTCGTCATCCTCGACGAGGTCCATCACGGCGGCGACGCGCGCTCCTGGGGCGACGGCATCCGCGAGGCGTTCACGGGCGCGGAGCGGCGCCTCTCGCTCACGGGCACGCCGTTCCGCAGCGACGATTCGCCGATCCCCTTCGTCGAGTACGCGCGCGGCGAGGACGGGGTGCTCACGAGCCTCACCGACTACCGCTACGGCTACGGGCGGGCGCTTCGCGACGGGGTCGTGCGCCCCGTCGTCTTCCTCGCCTACCAGGGAGGAATGCGCTGGCGCACGCGCGCGGGCGAGGAGGTCGAGGCGCGACTGGGCCAGCCCGACACGAAGGATGTCATCTCGCAGGCCTGGCGCACGGCGCTCGACCCGGGCGGCGACTGGATCTCGGCGGTGCTCCGCTCGGCGGACCGCCGGCTCGATCACGTCCGGCACGCCGTGCCCGACGCCGGCGGCCTCGTCATCGCGACGGACCGGCGCGCGGCGCGCGCCTACGCGGCGCTCCTCCACGAGATCACGGGCGAGCCGCCCGTCGTCGTCCTCTCCGACGACGACGGCGCCTCGGAGCGCATCGAGGCCTTCGCGGCGGGGGAGCAGCGCTGGCTCGTCGCCGTGCGGATGGTCTCCGAGGGCGTCGACGTGCCGCGGCTGTCGGTCGGGGTCTACGCGACGAGCGCGGCGACGCCCCTGTACTTCGCGCAGGCGATCGGGCGTTTCGTGCGGGCGCGGCGTCGCGGTGAGACCGCCTCGGTCTTCCTGCCGTCGGTGCCGCAGCTGCTCGCGCTCGCGAGCGAGCTCGAGCGGGAGCGCGACCACGCGATCGGCGCGCCTGAGGAGTGCGCCGGTGACGGGCTGCTCGACGATCGGCTCCTCGAGGCGGCCGATCGCGTGGAGCAGGCCTCGGACGGGCTGCTCGAGGAGTTCGAGTGGCAGGCGCTCGAGTCGAGCGCGGAGTTCGGCCATGTCCTCTACGAGGGGGATGAGTACGGCTTCGCGGCGTTCCCGGGGAGTGAGGACGAGCTCGACTTCCTCTCGGTGCCCGGGCTCCTCAGCCCCGAGGAGCTCCGCGACGCGCTCCGGCACCGCCAGGCGAGGCAGTCCCGCCGCATCGACGCGCGACCCCCGCAGGCGCCGGCCCCGCAGGCGATGCACCGCACGCTCGCCGAGCAGCGGAAACTCCTGCACTCGCTCGTCGGCATGCAGTCGAAGCTGACCGGGCAGCCGCACGGCTGGATCCACGCGGAGCTCCGTCGCGAGTGCGGCGGCCCCGAGGTTTCGCGCGCGACGGTCCAGGAGCTCCAGAAGCGCATCGACCGGCTGCGGAGCCGCCTGCACGCCTGAGCGGCCGCGGATCGCTACTCCGACCGGGTCCGCCCGTCAATCCCGTGCGCCGGCCACGGCGAGCACCGTACGGTGGCCCGCATCGCGATGGCGGCATGCATGCGCGCAGAAGGAGGCGGGACATGGTCGACGGCTCGGTGGCGGCGGGACTCGCCGAGGCGGTCGGGGCGGCAGCATCGGCGAGCGGTCGGACGGTCGCGGTCGCGGAGTCGCTGACGGGCGGGGCCCTCAGCGCGGCCCTCGCGATCGCGACGGAGGCCGGCGAGTGGTTCGCGGGCGGGGTCGTCGCCTACCGGGTCGCGACGAAGCACCGCGTCCTCGGCGTGACGACCGACGACGTCGTCACCGCGCGATGCGCGATCGAGATGGCCCGCGGCGTGCGCGAGCTCCTCGGCGCCGACGTGAGCGCCGCGGTGACCGGCGTCGGCGGCCCGGATCCGCAGGACGGCCACCCGGCGGGCCAGGTGTTCATCGCGGTCGCGTCGGCGGACGGTGAGGAATCCTTCGAGCACCGCTTCGACGGCGAGCCCGACGAGGTCGTCCGGTCGGCGATCCGCGCGACGATCGAGCATCTCCGCGACGCCGTCGCGCGGTGATGCCGCTCCGCGCATTCCTCCCGAATGCGGGCCGCGACCGCTCGAACGCCCGGGTCGTCAGCGTTTGGTGATCGTGACGTCGACCGGGTCGCCGATCTCCTTGCCGAGCGCCCCCCGCACCTTGGCGTTCAGCGAGATCATGTGGCCGTCCCGGCCCGTGACGATCGCACCGACATTCTCAAGAACGATGCCGTCGATCTCCGCGTCGACGCGCACGGCCTTGCCCGTCCCGAAGAACTCCTTCGACCCAGGAATCTCGACACAGGCCCACACGTCGCCCTTGACCTCGACGCCGATCGTGGCGCGAAACGCCAGCTCCGCACTGCTCATCGACCAAGGTTAGCGACGCGGCCAAGCACCCGGACCGAGGGCCGCCAGGACCCCTCGGCGTCAGACCCCGTAGTAGAGCTCGAACTCGTAGGGGTGCGGCCGGAGCGCGAAGGGGCGGATCTCCTTCTCGCGCTTGTACTCGATCCACGTGTCGATGAGGTCCTGGCTGAAGACCCCGCCGGCCTGCAGGTATTCGTTGTCGGCCTCGAGCGCGTCGAGCGCGGCGCCGAGCGAGGTCGGCAGCTGCGGGATGAGCTTCGCCTCCTCGGCGGGCAGTTCGTAGAGGTCCTTGTCGATCGGCGCGGCCGGCTCGATCTTGTTCAGGACGCCGTCGATGCCCGCGAGCAGCTGCGCCGCGAAGGCGAGGTACGGGTTGCCCGAGGAGTCGGGGGCGCGGAACTCGATGCGCTTCGCCTTCGGGTTCGTGCCCGTGATGGGGATGCGGATCGCCGCCGAGCGGTTGCCCGCCGAGTAGACGAGGTTGATGGGCGCCTCGTAGCCGGGCACGAGCCGGTGGTACGAGTTCACGGAGGGGTTCGTGAATGCGCTGAGCGAGGCGGCGTGCTTGAGGATGCCACCGATGTACCAGCGGGCGATGTCGGAGAGACCCGCGTAGCCGGCCTCGTCGTAGAAGAGCGGCTTGCCGCCCAGCCACAGCGACTGGTGGGTGTGCATGCCCGAGCCGTTGTCGCCCATGAGCGGCTTCGGCATGAAGGTCGCGGTCTTGCCCCACTCGAGCGCGGTGTTCTTGACGATGTACTTGAAGGTGAGGATGTCGTCGGCGGAGCGCACGAGCGTGTCGAACTTGTAGTTGATCTCACCCTGGCCCGCGGTGCCGACCTCGTGGTGGCTGCGCTCGACCTCGAGCCCGGCCCCGATGAGCTTGAGGCAGATGTCGTCGCGGAGGTCGGCATGCTGGTCGACGGGGGAGACGGGGAAGTAGCCGCCCTTGAACGCCGTCTTGTTCGCGAGGTTCCCGCCCTCCTCGACGCGGCCGCTGTTCCACGCCGCCTCCGAGGAGTCGAGCGCGTAGAAGGTGTGCTGCGGCGAGGTCTCGTAGCGGACGTCGTCGAAGATGAAGAACTCCGCCTCCGGCGCGAAGAATGCGGTGTCCGCGATCCCCGTCGAGGCGAGGTACTTCTCGGCCTTCTTCGCGACCTGGCGGGGGTCGCGGTGGTACGCCTCGCCGTTGCGGGGGTTGTAGATGTCGAAGACCATGATGAGCGTCCGCTCGGAGCGGAACGGGTCGATGATCGCCGTCGAGATGTCGGGGATGAGCTGGAGGTCCGACTCGTTGATCGACTGGAATCCGCGCATCGAGGAGCCGTCGAACATCTGACCGTGGACGAAGAAGTCCTCGTCGACCGTCGAGGCCGGGATGTTGAAGTGCTGCTGCACGCCAGGGAGGTCGGTGAAGCGGATGTCGACGAACTTGACGTCGGTGTCCTTGATGAACTTCAGGACCTCGGACGCATCCTTGAACTGGGACTGGGACATGGCTTGGACTCCATCAATGCGGGGGCGATGCGGGACTGCACTGCGTCCGAGGCTATTGGTCGCACGTTTCCGCGGTGTTACGCGCGTGTTTAGCGTGGTCGCTGCGCGCGAACCCGTTGCGGGTCGATCCCCTTCGGGATCGGGAGGTTCCCCGTCTTGTTCAGCGATTCGAGTCGCGCGGAGATCTGGCGCACCTCGGCCTTGCGCAGCACCCGCTTGAAACGCCGCAGCGAGGCGGTGATCCGATGCAGCGGGACGGCGTCGGGGTCGGGGCCGACCTGGATCGTGCCGACGGGCGCCTCGGGGACGATGCGCTTGACGACGCGCCGCTGCTCGTCGAGGAGCCGGTTGGTCCGGCTCGCGGGGCCTTCGGCGATGAGGACGATGCCGCCCTTGCCGACGATGCGATAGACGGCGTCCTGGGTCTTCGGGCTGACCGCGACGGGCATGGAGTCGCCGATCCAGCTGCCGCGCAGCGAGGTCTGGATGACGGCGCTCACGGCCCCCGGCTGCCCCTCGATCTGCGAGTAGGCGGCGCGCTCGGCCCGGCGGCCGAGGACGATGAGGACGAGGAGGACGCCCGCGAGGACGCCCGTGATGATGTAGAGGAGCGTGCCGAGCCACTGACCGGGCGTCAGGATGAGCGCGAGGGCGATGCCGAGGAGCACGGGTAGGACGAAGCAGGCGATGAGGATCGGCAGGGCCGCCTTGTCGTGCCGGATCGTCATCCGGAAGACCTGCCACATCTGCTTGAGGCGTCCCGGTTCCTTGTCGGTGCGCGCGCTCGAGGAGGTGGTCGTCCGGGCCATGCGCCAATCCTATGCGGCGCGGCTGGGGGCCGGGTTTCCTGCACAGCCTCGCGGCGGGCGCGGTTGTCCACGCGGGATCCGCGGTGCGCGCGAGCGGGCGCGTCGCCGGGTGATGCTGTGCGGATGGACGCGCGACACGATTGGGGACCGGGGGAGATCATCGGCGGCTATCGGCTGCTCCGGCGGCTGGGCGGCGGCAGGACGGGGGAGGTCTGGCTGGCGGCCCCCGCGGCGGCGGAGGACGGTGAGCGTGTGGCCCTCAAGCTCCTCGCCGACGAGCCCGGGCGTGCGACGAGGGAGGCGGAGGCGCTGTGGCGTGCCCGAGGGCCGCACGTCGTGCGGCTCAGGGATGTCGTGCCGGTCGAGCGCGGCACGCCGTTCCTCATCCTCGACGCGCTGCCGCACGAGCTCGGCTCGGTGCTCGAGCGCGGCCTGCCGCCGGGCGCCGCCGTGACGGTCCTCGTCCCGCTCGCGCGCGAGCTCGCGCGGCTGCATGGGCTCGGCATCACCCACGGGGGCATCCGGCTCGACGCGATCGGCCTCGATGCGCAGGGCGCGCCCGTCCTCCTCGGCTTTGGTCACGCGTCGATCGGGCCGGTCGATGAGACCCGTCGCGCCGCGGATTGCGCGGCATTCGCTGCCCTCGCGCTCGTCGTGCTCGCGGCCGTGCCCGAGCCGGAGCGCTCGGCGTCCTGGCAGCGCTGCAATGCCTGGGTCGCCGCGAGCAGCCCCGAGGCCCCCGGTTGGCTCGACGAGTTCGCGGCGCGCTGCTATCGGCTCGCGGACCCGCAGCCGGTCCCGCTGCTGGGTCCCGAGCAGCTCGGCGAGCTCATGCGGGCCGTCGCCGCGGTCCCGCCGGATTCGCCCGCGCAGGGCGTTCCGGGAGGAGTGCGCGGCTCGGGAGGAATGCCCGCCCTGGGAGGCATGCGGGCCCTGGGAGGCATGCGGGCCCTGCGCGATCGCCTGCTCGCGGGCGTGCCGCGCCCGATCCGGGCGCGATTCTGGGTGCCGGCGGCCGTCGTAGGCCTCGGGCTGCTCGTCGTCCTCCTGCTCCCTGGAAGCGGTCCCGCCGACGCCGCGGAGCCGATTGAGTCGATCGAGCCCGAGCCCAAGCGGGTCGAGCCCGTCGCGGTCGAACCCGTGCAGGGGCGCGCACGGGAACCCGCGCAAGGGCCCATGCCGGATCCCGCCGAGCCACCGCCGACCGCCCGGGTCGTGGACGGGCTCGGCGGCGCCGTCATCGTCGAGGTGGCCGGGCCCCGCGGGCTCGAGCACGTCGTGCTCGTCGACGGGCCGGACGGCTGGGAGGTGCGGGACTACGTCGCCGCCGACTGACTCAGACGCCGAGTACGGCGCCGAAGTCGGCGGCCTCGAGCCGTGCCTTGACGGCGCCGAGGAAGCGCGCGGCGTCGGCGCCGTCGATGATCCGGTGGTCGTAGGACAGCGCGAGGTAGACGAAGGACCTGATCGCGATCGCCTCGCTCCCGTCCGCGCTCGTGACGACGGCCGGGCGCTTCGTGACGATGCCGGTGCCGAGGATCGCCGACTGCGGGAGGAAGACGACCGGGGTGTCGAAGAGCGCACCGCGCGAGCCGGTGTTCGTCAGCGTGAAGGTCCCGCCCGCGAGCTCGTCGGGCTTGAGCTGGTTGTTCCTCGTGCGCTCGGCGAGGTCGGCGATCGCGGCCGCCCACTCCGCGATCGTCTTGCCGAGGCCGTCGCGGACGACGGGTGAGAGGAGGCCGCGTGGCGTGTCGACGGCGATCGAGATGTTCTCGCTCGCCGGGTAGACGATGCTGTCGCCGTCGACCGTCGCGTTGATGATCGGGTACTGCGCGAGCGCCTCCGTCGCGGCGACCGCGAAGAACGGGAGGAACGAGAGCTTCTGGCCCGTCTTGGCGAGGAACTCGTCCTTGATCGCGCTGCGGTAGTTCGCGACGTTCGTGAGGTCGACCTCGACGACGGTCGTGAGCTGCGCGGTCGAGTTCATCGAGACGACGGCACGCTCCGCGACGACCTTGCGCAACCGGGAGAGCGGGACGCTCGTGCCGCGCAGCGCCGAGACCTCGGCGACGGGGGCGGCCGGGGCGGCGGTCGCGGGGGAGGCGCCGGTCGAGGCGGCCGCGGCCTGGATGTCCTCCTTGGTGATCCGACCGCCGACGCCGCTGCCCTTGACGCGGCTCGGGTCGACCCCGAGGTCCTGCGCGAGCTTGCGGACGATTGGCGTGAGGTAGCCGGAGGCCTCGGGCTCCGCCGGAGCGGCAGCGGGCGCGGCGGGAGCAGCGGGCGCGGGGGCCGGCGCCGCGGGGGCGGCAGGCGCGGCAGCAGGCGCAGCCGGAGCAGCGGCAGGCGCGGCAGGCGCGGCAGGCGCGGCAGCAGGAGCCGACGCGGCCGGCGCGGCCGGCGCGGCAGGCGCAGGCGCAGGCGGCTCCGGCGCGGCAGCCGGCTCCGGCGCGGCAACGGGCTCGGGGGCGGCCGGGGCGGGCGCGGCCGCGGTGCTGTCGCCGACGCGCGCGAGGACCGCGCCGACCTCGACGGTCTCATCCTCGGCGACGAGGATCTCCTCGACGACGCCCGCGACGGGCGAGGGGATCTCGGTGTCGACCTTGTCGGTCGAGATCTCGACGAGCGGCTCGTCGACGGCGATCGTGTCGCCGACCGCTTTGAGCCAGCGGGTGACGGTGCCTTCGGTGACGCTCTCGCCGAGGGCCGGGAGGACGACGTCGCTCATGGGTGGTGCTCCTTTTGGGATATGAGATCAGATCGCGTGCAGCGGTTTGCCGGCGAGCGCGAGGAAGGCCTCGCCGAGCGCCTCGTTCTGGGTCGGGTGGGCGTGGATGAGTGGGGCGATGTCCTCGGGGTAGGCGTCCCAGTTCACGGCGAGCTGCGCCTCGCCGATGAGCTCGCCGACGCGCGCGCCGATCATGTGGACGCCGAGGACGGGGCCGTCCTTCTTGCGGACGACCTTGACCGAGCCGGAGGTGCCGAGGATGCTGCTCTTGCCGTTTCCCGCGAGGTTGTAGTCGTAGGACTGGACCTCATCGACGCCGTGGAGCTCGATCGCCTTCGCCTCGGAGAGCCCGACCGACGCGACCTCGGGGTCGGAGTAGGTGACCTTGGGGATGTGGGAGTCGGGGACGACGATCGGGTTCAGCCCCGCGATCTCCTCGGCGACGAAGATGCCCTGCTGGAAGCCGCGGTGCGCGAGCTGGAGCCCGGGGACGATGTCGCCGACCGCGTAGACGCCGGGGACCGAGGTCTCGAGCCGCGCATTCGTGATGACGAATCCTCGGTCCATCTCGATGCCCTGCTCCTCGTAGCCGAGGTCCGCGGTGACGGGCCCGCGCCCGACCGCGACGAGGAGGATGTCGCCCTCGAGCGCCTCGCCGTTCTCGAGCGTCACCGTGACGCCCGTCTTGGTCTCGACCGCCGACTGGAAGCGCACGCCGAGCTTGAAGTCGATGCCGCGCTTGCGGAAGGCCCGCTCGAACTGCTTCGAGACCGACTCGTCCTCGTTCGGCACGAGGTGCGGGAGGGCCTCGACGATCGTGACCTCGGCGCCCCAGGAGCGCCAGACGGAGGAGAACTCGACGCCGATGACCCCGCCGCCGAGGACGATCGCCTTCCGGGGCACCGAGTCGAGCTGGAGCGCCTGTTCCGAGGTGATGATGCGCTTGCCGACCGTGAGGCCCGGCAGCAGGCGCGAGTAGGAGCCCGTCGCGAGCACGAGGTTCGTGCCCGTGTAGACGTCGTCGCCGACCTGGACCTGCTTCGGGCCGACGAGGCGGCCGGCGCCGGCGACGGTCGTGATGCCGCGGGCCTTGATGAGGCCCTGGAGGCCCTTGAACTTCGACTGGATGATCGCGTCCTTGTAGGCGAGGACGCCCGGGACGTCGACGCCCTTGAACTCGACCTGGACGCCGGCGTGGGCGGCGTCGCGCGCGTGGTCGGCGACCTCCGCGGAGTGCAGCAGCGCCTTGGTGGGGATGCACCCGATGTGGAGGCAGGTGCCGCCGACCTTGTCCTTCTCGATGAGTGCGACCGACTTGCCGAGCTCGCTCGCCCGGAGCGCTGCGGCGTAACCGCCGCTGCCCGCGCCGAGTACGACGAGGTCGAAGGTGTGCTCAGCCAAGGTCAGTGCTCCTCACTGCTCGCGGAAACCACGCTCAACCCTACCGCCTCGCGCCCGAGCGTTTCGGGGCGGCTCAGGCGTTGGCGCGGAGCTGCGCGAGTCGCACGAGGGTGCGGACCATGGCGCCCGTCGCGCCCTTCCCCGTCGCCCCCCACGCAGCGCCCTCGTTGTTCGCCGTGCCCGCGATGTCGAGGTGCGTCCACGGGATCCGCGGCGCGTCCTCGCCCTCGCCCGTGCACCCCACGAACTCCTCGAGGAAGGCGCCCGCGACGAACATGCCGCCGATCGCCGAGCCGATCTTGACATTGGTGAGGTCGGCGACGTCGCTCTTGAGCTCGCCCCGCCACTCCGCCCCGATCGGGAGGGCCTGCACGCCCTCGCCCGCGGCGGCGGCGGCCGCGGCGAGCGACGCGGTGAACTCGGCGTCGCCCATCGCCACGGTCGTCCGGAAGCCGAAGGTGTTCCGCGCCGCGCCCGTGAGCGTCGCGACGTCGACGATGCCGTCGGGACCGAGCTCGCTCGCGGCGACGAGGCCGTCGGCGAGGACGAGCCGCCCCTCGGCGTCCGTGTTGAGCACCTCGACGGTCGTGCCGCCTTTGATCGTGATGACGTCGTTCGGCCGCGTCGCCTCGCCTCCCGGCATGTTCTCCGCGATGCACAGGAATGCGCTCAGTCGCGTCGGCAGGCCGAGTCTCGCCGCCGCGACCGTCGCCGCGAGCACCGTCGCCGCCCCCGTCATGTCGTACTTCATGCCGACCATGCCGGTCGGCGGCTTGAGCGAGAGCCCGCCGGTGTCGAAGGTGATGCCCTTGCCGACGTAGGCGAGGTGGGCGGTCGCCCCCTCGGGGCGGTAGTCGATGCGGACGAGTCGCGGCGGGCGGTGCGAGCCCCGGCCGACGGCGAGGATGCCGCCGTAGCCGCCCGCCTCGAGCGCCGCCTCGTCGAGGACCTCGGCCGTGATGGGGGCGCCGGTCGCGGCGGCCGCCTCGACGGCCGCGACGGCGCGCGCGGCGAGCTCGGCGGGGTAGAGCGCGTTCGGCGGCGTGTTGACGAGGTCGCGGACGAGGGCGACGGCTTCCGCGACCGTGTTGGCGGCCGCGACGACGGCCGGATCGGCGCCCGGCAGGAGGATCTCGGTCGCGGGGGCGTGCTTCGGGTCGGGCTTGGAGCGGTACTCATCGAAGCGGTACGCCCCGATCGCGGCGCCCTCGGCGATCGCGGCCTGCTCCTCGGGGTTCGTCCAGGGCAGCGCGAGGACGATGCTCGCGACGCCACGGAGCTGCCGCGTGAGCGCGCCGGCGGCGTCCCGCAGCGCATTCGCGTCGATCTCCTCCTTGCCGAGCCCGACCGTCGCGACCGAACCGGCGAGCCCGAGCGGGGTCGGGAGTCGGCGGACCTCGTCGACCGCGCCCGTCGCGCCGACCGCGGCGAGCTGGGCGGCGAGGCCCTCTGGCGCGTCGCCGACCGGCTGCGGGCCGTCGGGGGTCTGACGAAGCCCGAGGACGATGACCTCGGCGGCGGTCTCGAGGGCGGACGAGGGGACGGCGGTCACGGTCGGCACTGGCACGGGACGAGTCTAGGCAGGGGGCCTACGCTGGAGCCGTGCGAAACCCTGCGGAACTCTACGAGGTCGTCGCCGACCTCACGACCGTCCCGCGCGGCCTCGATCTCGTCGCCGGCCTGACCGGCTTCGCGGACGCCGGGCACGCCGTCGCGCAGCTGAGCGACCACCTCGTCGAGGTGCTACCCGGCGAGGAGCTCGTGCGCTTCGACAACGACGCGCTCCTCGACTACCGCTCGCGGCGGCCCATCATGACCTTCGAGCAGACGCGGCTCAGCGACTACGCGCCGGCCGAGCTCGCGCTCGAGCTCCTCGAGGATGAGCTCGGCACCCCGTTCCTCCTGCTAAGCGGCTACGAGCCGGACCTCAGGTGGGAGGACTTCGCGCGCGCCGTGACGGGGCTCGTCGAGTCGCTCGGCGTCGCCCGGACGACGTGGGTCCATGCGGTCCCGATGCCCGTGCCCCACACGAGGCAGATCGGGGTGACGATCAGCGGCAACCGGGACGACCTCATCGAGCAGCTCTCGGTGTGGCGGCCAACGACCCAGCTGCCCGCGACCGCACTGCATCTCATCGAGTATCGGCTGCAGGAGCTCGGGCTCCCCGTCGCGGGGATCGCGCTCCTCGTCCCGCACTACCTCGGCGACACGAGCTACCCGAATGCCGCGGTCGCCGCGCTCGAGGCGATCACGACGGCGACGGGGCTCGTGTTTCCGACGGACGAGCTTCGCGCGGAGGGCCGCGACTTCCTCACGAAGATCGAGGAGCAGGTCGGAGCGAATGCGGAGCTCCAGCGCCTCGTCGAGGGTCTCGAGCGGCGGCACGACAGTTACATGGAGGAGAACCCCCTGCCCTCGCTGCTGACCGACCGGGCGGGCAATCTGCCGACCGCGGACCAGATCGCCGACGAGCTCCAGAAGTTCCTCGCGAAGCAGCGCGACGAGGGCGGCGAGCTGGGCTGAACGCCGCGGGAATCCGGGAGGGGCGCGGGCGGTTGCAAGCAGTCGGGTATGCGATAATCGGTGCCCTAGGACCCTGTCTGAGCCCGTGTCGCCCGCAGTTCGCGGGCCGCCGCACTTGACAAGGGTCTTATGTATGCCGCCGGTGACGGCGCGCGAACGGAGGACGCGAATGGCGACGAAGAGCAAGGCCGCCGAGGCCGAGGAGGCCCCCGGCAAGGCGAAGGCCGCGAAGGCGCCCGCGACGAAGGCGGGCGCGGCGAAGACCGCCCCTGCGAAGGCTTCCGCCAAGGCTCCCGCGAAGGCTCCCGCGGCCGCGAAGGCTCCGGCCAAGACGCCCGCGAAGGCCGCGACCGCGAAGCCTACAGCGAAGGCGCAGCCCGCGAAGGCGAGCAGCAAGTCGGCGGCCCCCGAGGAGGAGGCCGAGGAGCTCGAGGCGCCGACGGCGAAGCCCTCGGCGAAGAAGGCCGCGCCGAAGGCCGCGGCGAAGTCCCGCGGTCGTGCCAAGGCGAAGTCGGATGACGAGGAGCCGGACGAGGACGACGTCGAGGATGACGAGGAGGACGCTGCCGCCGAGCCCGCCGATGACGAGGACGCGGACGCCGCTGACGCGGATGACTCCGGCGACGATGACGACGACGAGGAAGCCTCGACCGGTAAGGACGAGGAGCTCCCGACCGGCGCGATCCGCATCCGGATCACCGACGAGGACGACGCGCCGACGCAGTCGACGCAGATCACGGGGGCGACCGCCGACCCGGTCAAGGACTACCTCAAGCAGATCGGCAAGGTCGCGCTGCTCAACGCCGCCGAGGAGGTTGAGCTCGCGATGCGCATCGAGGCGGGCCTCTTCGCCGAGGAGAAGCTCGCCGAGATGAGCGAGGCGGAGCGCAAGACGCAGCTCGGCTACGACCTCGACTGGGTCGCCCGCGACGGCCAGAAGGCGAAGTCGCACCTGCTCGGCGCGAACCTCCGCCTCGTCGTGAGCCTCGCGAAGCGCTACACGGGTCGCGGCATGCAGTTCCTCGACCTCATCCAGGAGGGGAACCTCGGCCTCATCCGCGCCGTCGAGAAGTTCGACTACACGAAGGGCTTCAAGTTCTCGACCTACGCGACGTGGTGGATCCGGCAGGCGATCACCCGCGCGATGGCGGACCAGGCGCGCACGATCCGCATTCCCGTCCACATGGTCGAGGTCATCAACAAGCTCGCCCGCGTGCAGCGCCAGATGCTCCAGGATCTCGGCCGCGAGCCCACGCCCGAGGAGCTGAGCCGCGAGCTCGACATGACCCCCGAGAAGGTCGTCGAGGTGCAGAAGTACGGCCGCGAGCCGATCTCGCTCCACACCCCGCTCGGCGAGGACGGCGACAGCGAGTTCGGCGACCTCATCGAGGACACCGAGGCGGTCGTCCCCGCGGACGCGGTCGGCTTCACGATGCTGCAGAAGCAGCTCGAGCAGCTCCTCGACTCGCTGAGCGAGCGCGAGGCGGGCGTCATCCGGATGCGCTTCGGTCTCGGCGATGGGCAGCCAAAGACGCTCGATCAGATCGGCGACACCTTCGGGGTCACCCGAGAGCGGATCCGGCAGATCGAGTCGAAGACGATGGCGAAGCTCCGCCACCCCTCCCGCTCGCAGCAGCTCCGCGACTACCTCGACTGAGCCCGAGGTGACTGCCGAGGCGAACCCGAGCAAGCGGCTCGAGATCGAGCTCGACGGCGTGCGCTACCAGCGCATCCCCGTCCGGACCAGGGTGCTCTTCGCGGGCGACGAGCTCGTGCCGTTCGTGCTCGAGTACGCGGCACCCGTCGCGGCCGACGGCGATCTGCTCTTCGTCTCGGAGAAGATCGTCGCGATCGCCCAGGGCCGCGCGTTGCCGATCGCGGACGTCAAGGCGAGGCCGCTCGCCGCATTCCTCTCGAAGCATGTGACGAAGACGGGCTACGGCATCGGCATCGGCATGCCCGAGACGATGGAGATGGCCTTCCGCGAGGCCGGCACGCCGCGCATCCTGCTCGCCGCCGCGGTCGCCGCGGTGACGAAGCGCTTCGGCCGCACGGGCGACTTCTACCGCATCGCGGGCAATCGGGTCCGCGGCATCGACGGCCCGACGGCCCACACGATCCCGCCTTACAACGAGCAGGTCGTCCTCGTGCCGCTGAAGCCGCGCAGGGTCGCCGCCGAGATCAAGGCGGCCTTCGCCGAGCGGGGGACCCGCCTCGAGGTCGCGATCGTCGACGCGAACGACCTCGGCGTCAACATCCTCGGCACGACGCTGCCGCGGAGCGCCGACGAGCGGATCGCCGCGCTCATCGCCGACAACCCCCTCGGCCAGGGGCACGAGTCGACCCCGCTCGGCCTCATCCGGGAGGCCTGAGCCGAGCTGGCGCCCCATCGCCGCGCGGCACGGGGCGTCGGCCGTTTCGTCCTGCGCCGCAGTCGGATATTGCACGAATGCGGCCCGGATTCGCGAGATCTGGCCCGCATTCGTGCAATACCTGCCTCTCGTGCCGGGCTTGCCACTGCGGGCACGGCGCCTTGCGCGCACGCAGCGCTGAGCGCGAGGAGGCTACAGCCCCATCGCCGCCCGGTACTTCGGGTAGTCGCCCGTGCGGATGCCGGAGACGTAGGGTCGGGACTGGAAGGCGCCCGTGTTGTGGTTGCCCTCGATGAGGGCCGGGCCGTCAGGGGTGATCGCCATGTCCCAGCCGATGTACGGCATGGTCGGGACCTCGCGGGCGAGGCGCTCCATCATGGCGAGCAGCTCGTCGAACATGGGGACCTGGAAGCCCTTGATCGGGGTGCCCGTGACGGGGTGCACCTCGAAGATGTCGTTGTGCTGGTCGTAGGCGGCGTGCATCGCGACGCCGCGCTCGTCGAGCATCGTGTACATGCCGCCGCCGGAATAGTTGTCGATGACGCCGCGATTGCCGATCTTGAGGCAGCGGGTCAGGACGTGGACGCGGTCCTCGGGATCGAGGTAGGTGATGATCCGCATGGTGTTGACCGCGCCGGGGTTGAGACGGTTCATGCCCTCGTGCTGCGGGAGGAACTGCTCGAGCATGCCCTGGCCGTGCTCGAGGAGCCGCGCGCGGAGCGCCGGGAAGTCCGTCACCTCCGCCGCCTCGATGACCTCGATGCCGTGACCGCCGCCGCCCATGACCTCCTTGGCGAGCACCCGGCCGTGCCTGCGGATGAAGGCCTCGAATGCGGCCGCATCACTCCCCGCGACGTCGAACCACTCGCGACCGAGGTAGGCGTCGAAGCGCCGGAGCATCCCGAGCTTGTCGTCGAAGTACTTGCGGTCCTCCTGCGAATTGAAGCGGTTCGAGAGGATCGCCGACTTCGCATCGGTCATGAATGTGCGCCGCTCGCGTCCCGAGAGCATGAAGAAGTCCCACTGCGCGTACGCCTCGAAGGGGGCGGTGTAGACGACCGCCGACCAGATCATGTCGGGGACGAGGATCCAGGACGGCTTCTTCGAGAGCTTCTTGACGTAGCCGAGGAACTCCTTGAGTCGCTCAGGGTCCCAGCCGCGGATCCGGCGCGCGAGGAAGCGCATCCGGATGAGGAGCATCCTCACCGGGCGGCCCCGACGGCGGGCGCGAGCTGGGCGGCGACGGCGGCCTTGACGATCTCGAGCCCCGCTCGGAGCTCAGCCTCGGGCATGGTCGGCGCGGGGAGGAACTTGAGCACCTCGTCGCGCGCACCGGCGGTCTCGATGACGAGGCCCCGGGAGAAGGCCTCGCGCGAGAGCCGCTTCGCGAGCCCCGCATCGCTGAGACCGGCGAGCCCCCAGAACATCCCGCGGCCCCGGGCGGCGAGCTGCCCCGGGTGCTCGGCGGCGATCGCGTGCAGGCCCTCGCCGAGGATCTCGCCCTTGCGCCGGGTCTCGGCGCCGAAGGCGTCGTCGGCCCAGTACGTCTCGATCGCGGCGGTCGCGCCGACGAAGGCGAGGTTGTTGCCGCGGAAGGTGCCCGTGTGTCCGCCCGGCTCCCAGACGTCGAGCTCGGGGGCGAGCAGGACGAGGGACATCGGGAGGCCGTAGCCCGACAGCGACTTCGAGAGGACGACGATGTCGGGCGTGATCCCCGCGAATTCGAAGGAGAAGAACTCGCCGGTGCGCCCGCAGCCGGCCTGGATGTCGTCGACGATGAAGGGGATGCCGTGCTGGCTCGCGAGCGCGCGGACGGAGCGGAGCCAGTCCGCCGAGGCGACGTTGACGCCGCCCTCGCCCTGGATCGTCTCGACGATGATCGCGGCGGGCTCGTCGACGCCGCTCGAGGGGTCGTCGAGCATCCGTGTGAGCATCGCGACGGTGTCGACGTCGGCCCCGTGGTAGCCCTCGAAGGGCGCGAAGACGACGCCGTCGAGCGGGCCGCCGGCCCAGCGCCGGTAGTCGCGGTTGGCGGTCGCGGCGAGCGCGCCGAGGCTGAGCCCGTGGTAGCCGTGGGTGAAGGCGATGACGGTGTGGCGACCCGTCGCGATCCGGGCGGCCTTGATCGCCGCCTCGACCGCATTCGCCCCCGTGGGACCCGTGAACTGCATGCGGTACTCGAGCCCGCGGGGCCCCAGGATTCGGCCCTGGAAGGCCTCGATGAAGTCGCGCTTCGCGCTCGTCGCCATGTCGAGGCCGTGGACGACCCCGTCGGCCTCCAGGTGCCGGAGGATCGCGGGCTTGAAGGCCGGGTTGTTGTGCCCGTAGTTAAGGGTGCCGGCCCCGGCGAAGAAGTCGAGGTACTCGGTGCCGTCCTCGGCGGTGAGGCGCGAGCCGACCGCACGCGCGAAGACGGTCGGGAATGCGCGGATGTAGCCGCGGACCTCCGACTCGTGCTGCTCGAAGACGCTGAGATCCGACATGGCGCCAAGCCTACGGCCAGGCCGAGCCGTGACGACTCAGGCTCGCGCGTCCTCGAGGAGGCGCGCGGTCTCGTCGTGCCAGTCGATGACGGTCGGCAGGAGCGACTCGCGGTACTCGGCGGCGTGGTGCGCGCAGAAGAAGAGCTCGCCGGAGGCGAGGCGGGCACGGACGTACGCCTGGGCGCCGCAGCGGTCGCAGCGGTCGAAGGCGTTGAGCTCGGCCGTCTGCGCCTGGCTCGTCTCGATCGTCTGGGTCATCGCCCCGCCCTTCTCGTCCGGCGACCCGGGTGCCCGGATCGTCCGCCAATGTAAGCACACGCGGATGGTGATTTCCTTCCCAACACGGGCTCGGTTCGCTGCCGGCGGAATGCGGCCGGGCTCAGAACCCCATCGCCTCCCGGTAGCGCGGGAGCAGGCCCTCCTTGATGCCGCTGAGGCTCGGCCGCATCCACCAGAGTCCGGTGTTCTCGTTGCCCTCGATGACGACGGGGCCGCTCGGCGTGACGGCGATGTCCCAGCCGACGTAGGGGATCTCGGGGACGACGCGGGCGAGGCGGTCGGCGAGCTCGAGCACGCGCGGGTAGTCGGGCACGCGGAAGCCGACGATGGGGACGCCGGTCTGCGGGTGCACCTCGATGACGCGGCCGGCGGCGCCGATCGCGCCGTAGAGCGTGACGCCGTCGTCGTCGAGCGTCGTGTAGAGGCCGCCGGCACCGAAGTTGTCGATCGGCGCGCCCGTGCCGAACTTCAGCACGCTCGCGAGCACCGTCACGGTCTCGTCTCGGCGGAAGGTCACGATTCGGATGCTGTTGACGCTGTCGGGGGCGAGGCGGCTGAGCTCGGGGTGTTGCACGATGCATTCCTCGAGGAGCTGCTGGCCGCGCTCGAGAAGCCGCGCGCGCACGGCCTCGGTGTCGCCGAGCGCCGCCGTCTCGAGCCGCTCGATGCCGGCGCCCGCCTCGGCGCCGATGGGCTTCGCCATGACGACGGGATGACGGTCGAGGAATGCGCGGAGCTCGTCCGTCGTCGCCGCCCCGACATCGAGCCACTCGCGACCGAGGAACTCGGCGAAGATGCGGTTGAACTCGCGCTTGTCCTGGAACTTGTGGCGGTGCTCGATCGGGTTGTAGCGCTGGATGAGACGGTTGTTCATCGCCGCGGAGAGCATCGTGCGGCGCTCGCGGCCGTTGAGGTTGAAGTACTCGTACTCCTCGTAGTCGGCGTAGCCGGACTCGTAGCGCACGGTGCACCAGGCCATGTCGGCGAGGATGAGCGGGAGGGGCCTCCCCGTGACGCCGCGGACCCGCTTCGCCGTGTCGGTGATCCTGCTGAGCTTGAGGCCGCGCAGTCGCCCGAACCAGTACCGCAGCCGCCGTCGGAGATCGCTCGCCACGCATTCATCCAACCATCCCCATCCGGCCGCGGGTCGCCGCGGGAGTGTCTTCCCCCGCGCCTAGGCTGGAATCCGTGGCGGAGGACTATTCGGCGAGGCACCTGTCCGTCCTCGAGGGGCTCGAGGCGGTGCGGAAGCGTCCCGGCATGTATATCGGCTCGACGGACTCCCGCGGCCTCATGCACTGCCTCTGGGAGATCATCGACAACTCGGTCGACGAGGCGCTCGCGGGCCACGGCTCGGAGATCTCGGTCGTGCTCCACGCCGACGGCTCGGTCGAGGTCGGCGACCGCGGCCGCGGCGTGCCGGTCGACATCGAGCCGAAGACGGGGCTGACGGGTGTCGAGGTCGTCTTCACGAAGCTGCACGCGGGCGGCAAGTTCGGCACGGGCTCCTACGCGGCCTCGGGCGGGCTCCACGGCGTCGGCGCCTCGGTCGTCAACGCGCTGAGCGAGCGCCTCGACGTCGAGGTCGACCGGGATGGACGCACCTGGGCGATGAGCTTCCATCGTGGGGAGCCGGGCGTCTTCGACGACGCGGGTGGCGAGCCGCGGCCGGACAACCCCTTCACGCCCTTCGAATCGGCCTCGAGGCTCCGCGAGGTCGGCAAGGCCCCGAAGGGGGTCACCGGGACGCGCGTCCGGTACTGGGCCGACCCGCAGATCTTCACGAAGGGCGCCGCCTTCCAGCCGGGGGAGCTGACCGACCGGCTCCGCCAGACCGCCTTCCTCGTCCCCGACCTCCGGCTCGACCTCGTCGACGAGACCGCGGAGGGGGCGCCGACGAGCCAGCGCTTCCACTTCGCGGGCGGGATCGCCGAGTTCGTCGAGCACCTCGCCACGGACGCGCCGCTCACCTCGGTGTGGCGGATCCAGGGCGCCGGCGCCTTCACCGAGACGATCCCCGTGCTCGACGAGCGCGGGCACATGGTCTCCCGCGAGGTCGAGCGGGAGTGCGAGGTCGATGTCGCGCTGCGCTGGGGGAGCGGCTACGACACGGTCTTCCGCTCCTTCGTCAACATCATCGCGACGCCGAAGGGCGGGACGCACCAGGCCGGCTTCGAGCAGGGACTGCTGCGTTTCGTCCGCACGCAGGTCGAGGCGAATGCGCGCAAGCTCAAGGTGAGCGCGAAGGGCGACGAGAAGCTCGAGAAGGACGACGTCCTCGCCGGGCTCACCGCCGTGCTCACGGTCCGGCTGCCGGAGCCGCAGTTCGAGGGGCAGACGAAGGAGATCCTCGGCACGCCGGCCGTGCGGCAGATCGTCACGAACGTCCTGACGAAGGGCCTCAAGGAGCGCTTCGACTCGACGAAGCGCGACGACAAGGCGCAGGCTGCGCTCGTCCTCGAGAAGGCCGTCTCGGAGATGAAGGCGCGGCTCTCGGCCCGCGCGCATAAAGAGACGCAACGCCGCAAGAACGCGCTCGAGTCGTCCTCGCTCCCCGCGAAGCTCGTCGACTGTCGCTCGAACGAGGTCGCCGCGAGCGAGCTCTTCATCGTCGAGGGCGACTCCGCGCTCGGGACCGCGAAGCTCGCCCGCGACAGCGAGCACCAGGCCCTCCTGCCGATCCGGGGCAAGATCCTCAATGTGCAGAAGGCCTCGGTCGCCGACATGCTCTCGAATGCGGAGTGCGCGGCGATCATCCAGGTCATCGGGGCCGGGAGCGGGCGCAGCTTCGAGCTCGACGCGGCCCGGTACGGCAAGGTCATCATCATGTCGGATGCCGACGTCGATGGCGCCCACATCCGCACGCTCCTGCTGACCCTCTTCTACAAGTACATGCGCCCACTCCTCGAGGACGGTCGCGTCTATGCGGCGGTGCCGCCGCTGCACCGCGTCGAGGTCATCAACCCGGGCGCCAAGGCGAACGAGATCATCTACACCTACTCCGAACCGGAGCTCCAGGGGGTGCTCAAGGACCTCGACCGCCGGGGCAAGCGCTACAAGGATCCGATCCAGCGCTACAAGGGCCTCGGAGAGATGGACGCGGAGCAGCTCGCCTCGACGACCATGGACCGCGCGGGCCGGACGCTGCGGCGGATGCAGGTGCGGGACGGCGAGGCGGCAGCGCGCGTCTTCGAGCTCCTCATGGGCAACGAGGTCGCGCCGCGCAAGGAGTTCATCATCGCGGGCGAGGGGCTCGACCGGGCTCGCGTCGACGCCTGAGGCGGGGCATCGCCGAGCCGCGTTGACCGGCGATGTCATCGGTCGCGAGTACGCTCCATGCCAGGGGGAAATACGTGGAACGAGCAGTATCAGGGGATGGGATCGGATCGGTGGCGGAGCCGGCGCTCGATCGTCTCGCCAAGGATCTCGAGGCGTTGCGGATATCCGCGGGCGCGGTGTCGTATTCGGACCTCGCGGCGAGGATCGCGCGCAATCGGGAGGCGGCCGGAGCGGCACCCGCCGCGGCGCACATCGCGCGCTCGACCGTCTATGACGCGTTCCGGGTCGGTCGCCGCCGCATCAACCCCGACCTCGTCGCGGAGATCGTGCTCGCGCTCACCGATGATCCCGGGCAGGCGGCATCGTGGCGCGCGCGGGCGATCGAGGATCTCACTGCCCAGCGGCGCCTGAGACCTGTGCCTCCAACGGCCCCGGCGGCACGACCGTCGACGCCGACCGACGCGGCTGCGGCTTCCGCGACCGAGCTGCCGTCCCAGCGCACGATGCTCGCCGTGCTCATCGTCGTCGCGGCCTTCGCCCTCGACAACCTCGGCGGACAGTTCGTCGCCCAGCTCGGCGTCCCGCTCTACCTCGACATGGTCGGCACCGCGATCGCCGCCATGGCGCTCGGGCCGTGGTATGGGGTCGCGGCTGGTCTCGCGAACAACCTCCTCGGTTCGCTCCTGAGCGGCGATCCGCCGAGCCTGTGGTTCGCGCTCGTTAATGTCGTCGGCGCGCTCATCTGGGGGTACGGCGTGCACCGCTGGGGGTACGGCCGGGGACCGCTGCGCTTCCTCTCGCTCAATCTCATCGTCGCGGTCGCCTGCTCGGTCACGGCCGTCCCCATCCTCGTGCTCGTCTTCGGGGGCTCGACCGGCCACCCGGGCCAGGACGCCATCAGCCCCGTGCTCGCCGCCCTCGGCACGGGCCTGTGGGGCGCGGTCTTCTCGACGAACCTGCTGCTGTCGATCGCCGACAAGCTCATCAGCGGCTACCTGGCGCTCCTCGCGGTGTGGATATTCGGGCGCACCGGTCTGCTGCGCCCCGCCTTCGGCGAGGGCTGGCTGCCCGGGCTCAGGCCAGCCGAGCGGTGAGCGCCCCGTGCGTCCGTCGGCCGAGGCTGATGACGACGAGGAGCGGGATGACGATCCAGAAGAGGTTGGGCAGGACGCCGATGAAGAGGAAGCCCGCGAGGTCACCGTTTGCGAGCGAGTGCTGCGTCTTCGCGAGCCCGCTGCAGATCTCGATCGCGAAGTAGGCGACGGTCTTCCAGAACGTCGCCGTCGAGACGATGATCCCGAGCACGACGGCGGCCTCGGGGCGCCGCTTGCGGATCGACAGCACGATGATGAGCGTGATGACCTCGAGGAGGTTGAGCCACGACTGCGCCTCGCCCCAGGCGTCGGAGCGCGTGCCGCCGTAGGTCTGGTCGTAGTTGCCGTAGAGGACGTGGCCGGCCCAGAGCCACGACATCGGCCCGCCGACGTGCGAGATCGGCCCGAGGAGGACGTAGCAGGCGTCGTAGGTCTGGATGATCACGGTCACGATGAACCACACGAGGACCCACCTCGGCAGCTGCAGCCGTGCACCCGTCGCGGGCATCGCATTCGTCGTCATAGTCGTCCTCCGATCACGCCGATCACGGCATCGAGTGGCTGGCCGCTCGCATCGCGGCGGGCCAGGGTCGACGGCAGCTCGCGGATCTCGCCGCCAGGTCCGTTCGCGAGGGCCGGCGCCGGCCCCGCCCAGGCGAGCGAGAGCGAGCGCTCGCCCTTGAGGAATGCGTGGGCCCGCACGCCCCCCGTCGCGCGGCCCTTGCCCGGGAACTCGGCGAATCCGGAGACCTTCGCCCTCCCGGGGTCGGCCCCGGGCAGCGTGCCCTCGGGGGTCGAGACGGTCACGACGACCGTCTCGGCGCCCGGGTCCGCCGCGCCGAAGAAGATGACCGCGTCGTCCTTGCCGAGGTTGATCCCGGCCATCCCGCTGGCGGCGGCGCCCTGCGGCCGCACCTGGGTCGCCGGGAAGTGGAGGAGCTGCGCGCCGGCCGTGATGAAGACGAGCTCGGCGTCCTCGCCGGGCTGGGCGACGCCGACGACCCGGTCCCGATCCTTGAGTGCGATGACCTCGAAGTCGGGCTTCGACGGCCACGCGCCGGGCTGCACGCGCTTGACGACGCCCTGCGCGGTCCCGAGCGCGATCGGCGCCTGACTCGCGAGCGAGACGAGGCCGATCACGTCCTCGCCGCGGCCGAGCTCGAGGTAGTTGCCGACCCGCACGCCGGCCGAGAGCAGCACCGAGGTCGCCGGGACGCTTGGCAGGTCGGCCGGCGTGAAGCGGATGAGCCGCCCGGCGGAGGTCACCGCGCCGAGCTCGGCGCGGGCGGTCGTCTCGACGCGGGAGCGGACGGCATCGTGCTTGCCGCGGCGCGCCGGCGGCTCGAGCGGCGACTCGAGGTCGATGCGGATCATGCGCCCGGTCGCCGAGAGGACGACCTTGCAGGGCGTGTCCGGCACCTCGAGGGGAGCGCCCGCACCTCGTGAACCGGTGCCGGGCGCCGCCGAGACGGGCGAGCCGGCCGCGGCATGCATGAGCACCGTCCGGCGGGGCGTGCCGAGGCGATCCGCAACCTCGCCGAGCTCCTCGGAGACGAGGGCGTGGAGCCGGGCGCGATCGGCGAGGATGCGCTCGAGCTGCTCGATCTCCGCGCGCAGCTCGTCGCGCTCCGCCTCGAGCTCGACGCGGGAGAACTTCGTGAGCCGGCGCAGCCTGAGCTCGAGGATATACTCGGCCTGCGCCTCCGACAGGTCGAAGACGCTCATGAGGCGCCCGCGCGCCTCCTCGGCGTCATCGGAGGTCCGGATGACCTGGATGACCTCGTCGATGTCGAGGATCGCGATGAGGAGTCCCTCGACGAGGTGGAGGCGTGCGCGCCGCCGCTCGAGCCGGTGCGCGCTGCGTCGACGCACGACCTCGACGCGGTGATCGAGGTAGACGCGGAGCAGCTCCCGCAGGCCGAGGGTGCGTGGGCCGCCGTCGACGAGGGCGACGTTGTTGATCGAGAAGGACTCCTCAAGGGGCGTGAGGCGGTAGAGCTGCTCGAGGACCGCCTGCGGGCTGAAGCCCGTCTTGACGTCGATGATGAGCCGGAGCCCGTGCTTGCGGTCGGTCAGGTCCGTGACGTTCGAGATGCCCTGGATGCGCTTGGCCCCGACGCCGTCCTTGATCTTCTCGATGACCTTCTCGGTGCCGACGAGGTACGGCAGCTCCGTGATGACGATGCTCGGGCGGCGGCCGGACGTCTCGATGACGGCCTTCGCGCGCATCTTGAACGCGCCGCGCCCACTCGCGTAGGCCTCGCGGATGCCGTCGAGCCCGACGATGCTCCCGCCCGTCGGGAGGTCGGGGCCCGGCACGAAGCGCATGAGCTCGTCGAGACCGGCGTCGGGGTTGTCGAGCAGGTGGCGTGCGGCGGCGACGACCTCGATGAGGTTGTGCGGCGCCATGTTCGTCGCCATGCCGACGGCGATCCCGCTCGCCCCGTTGACGAGCAGGTTCGGGTAGGCCGCGGGCAGCACCTCGGGCTGCATGAGCTGGTTGTCGTAGTTCGGGACGAAGTCGACGACGTCCTCGTCGAGCCCCTCGGTCATCGCGAGCGCGGCCGCCGTGAGCCGCGCCTCGGTGTACCGGGCGGCGGCCGGGCCGTCGTCGAGCGTCCCGAAGTTCCCGTGTCCGTCGACGAGCGGCACCCGGAGCGCGAAGTCCTGGGCGAGTCGCACCATCGCGTCGTAGATCGAGGCGTCGCCGTGCGGGTGCAGCTTGCCCATGACGTCGCCGACGACGCGCGCCGACTTGACGTGGCCGCGATCGGGCCGGAGTCCCATCTCGGTCATCTGGAAGAGGATGCGCCGCTGCACGGGCTTGAGCCCGTCCCTGGCATCCGGGAGCGCGCGCGAGTAGATGACGGAGTACGCGTACTCGAGGAACGAGCCCTGCATCTCCTGCGCGACATCGACCTCGTCGATGCGCTCGGTCTCGTCGGCGGGCGTGGGGGTGGCGGCTGCTGCGGTCATAGGATCGGCGTCATGCTACCGGGGCCCATCGACGGTGCGGCACGCCTTGCCGATGTGCTCTCGGATTCGCTGCGGGCGGTCGAGCCAGGACTCGTCGAGGGGCCCGGGCGCCTCGGCCTGGCCCGCGTCGACCGGGCCGCGGTCATCGTCGTCGACGGGCTCGGAGCGGACAATCTCCGGGCGAGGTCGGGCCACGCCCGCACGCTCGCGGCGGCGATGGCGACAAGGGCGGACGTCATCGCGACGGGCGCCCCGTCGACGACGGCGGCGGCGCTCACGACGATCACGACGGGCGCCCACGCGGGCGAGCACGGCATCGTCGGCTACACGGCCCTCGAGCCGGAGCGCGGCCGGGTCGTCAACCAGCTGCACGGCTTCGATGACGGCGAGCTCCCGCCGACCTGGCTGCGCCGGGCGACGCTGTTCAGCCGGGCGAGCGGGGCGGGGCTCGGGGCCGCGGTGATCGGCGCCCCGCGCTACGCGGACAGCGGCTTCACCCGACAGGTGCTCGCCGGTGCGCGCTACGTCCCGGCGGCGCGCATCGAGGACCGTCTCGACGCGCTCGGGGCCCTGCTCGCGGACCGGAGCTGGCGCGGGATCGCGTACTGCTATCTCGCGGAGCTCGACATGGCCGGGCACGATCGGGGGGCGGCGAGCGAGGACTGGTCCGACGCCCTCGAGCGCGTTGACGCGGCGGTCGGCGCGCTCGCGTCAGGGCTCGACCGACGCAGCGGCGTGCTGCTCACCGCCGACCACGGCATGCTCGACATCCCCGAGCACGGCCGGCTCGTCGTCCCGGACTCCCTCTGGTCGGGGGTCGCGGCGATCGCGGGGGAGCATCGTCTCCTCCACCTCCACCTCGCGCCCGGGGTCGATCCCGAGGTGGTCGCCGCGCGCTGGCTAGACGCCGAGGGGGAGCGGGCCTGGGTCGCGACGCGCAGCGCCGCGATCGACGCGGGCTGGTTCGGGCCGATCGTCGATGAGGAGGTGCTCCCGCGGATCGGGGATGTGCTCATCGCGGCGCGCCGTCTCGTCGCGTACTACACCGCCGAGGCCCGGGCGGGGAGCGCTGGGGCGATGGTCGGCCAGCACGGCTCCTGGACGCCGGAGGAGCAGCGCGTCCCACTCCTACGCTTCGGCGCCTTCGCCTGAGTCGCCGCGCTCAGGCGGGGTCGTCGTCGAACTCGTCGGGTCGTGCGCCGAAGACGATCTCGTCCCAGCTCGGCAGGCCGGGACGTCCCTTGCGCTTGGCCGGATTGCCGGACTGCTGCCGCGATGTCTCGTCGGTGGGGCTCGACTCGACCTCGAGCTCGACGAGGCGGATCGAGCCGGTCATGGGCGCTTCGGACTCCTGCTCGACCTCGGCGAGCGCTGCCTCCCGCTCACCGCGGCGGCGGCGCAGCGCCTCGAGGAGGTCGGCCGTCTGGTTCGCCGGCTCGTCGCCGACGCGCGGCCGGTGGCCGATCGGCGCGAGGACGGGCCCGCTGTCGTGGAGGCCGTCGAGGCGGAAGGCGCCCGAGTCGAAGCGGTCCTCATCGCGTCGCGCGGACGGCTCCCCGGCCGACTCGTCGATGACGGCGCGCAGCCGCGGCGGGGCCGGCTGCTCGGCACCAGGGTCGACACGGGAGAGGCCCACGGCCTCGGCATTGAGGGGGGAGAGGGATTGCCGCTTGGGGTCGAACTGCCACCGGGCGTCATGCTCGACGACGCCGATCTCGTAGGTGAGCCGGACGACCCACCCGGATTCGTCCTTCCAGCTCGACCAGCGCTCGCCGACGCCCCCGACGATGTGGAGGCGCTCGAGGATCGCGTCGCCGAAGGTGCTCGGCGCCGCGAGCGGATCGGCGTCCGCGGAATGCACCGGCACGGCGAGCGCGGAATCGACGACGAACTGGCGCTCGGCGAGCACGGGGCCCTCGAATCGCTCGATGTAGTCGAGCGGTGCGCCCGTGATCGCGGCGACGTCGGCGGCCGTCATCCCGCCGCGGATGTGGGCTTGGATGTCCTTGGGGCTGAGCCGTCGGCCCTCGCCCCGGTCGGCCATGGGACGGCGCACGGCGACGAGGAGTCGCTCATCGATCGTGATCGCGTAGCGGTTGCCGTCCTGGTCGGCGAGGATGAGCCGCCCGTCCTCGACGGCAGCGATCTCGAGTTCCTGCATGGCGAGCCTTTCCTGCGCTGACCGGCCGGGGCGACCCGGCCGCGGACGCCGTCATCGTCCCACGTCGGGACCGGCTCGCCGAGGAATATCGCGGGCGTGGCGCGGGTTTGCCACGTCCCGAGCGATTCACGGGGCAACGGTTTGCAATCCACACCTGGTTCATGCAGACTGTGGCCGCTTTCGGGACGCGAGGCACGACGAGGACTGGGAACGCATGGCGACTGACTACGACGCACCGAGGAAGACCGACGACGACGCGGAGTCGATCGAGGCCCTCAAAGAGCGCGTGCCGGATTCGGCGAGCGCCGCGATCGATGTCGATGATGCCGACAATCCGGGCAGCTTCGAGCTGGCCGGCGCGGACCTCTCCGACGTCGATCTCGATGTCGTCGTGCTCCCCGAGCAGGCGGACGAGTTCACCTGCCTGAGCTGCTTCCTCGTCAAGCACCGCTCGCAGCTCGCGATCGAGAAGGACAAGAAGCTCGGCGGCCCGGTCTGCAAGGAGTGCGCGGGCTAGGCTGACGCCCTCGCGGTCTCGAGGGCCGCGGCGAGCGCCACGGGTCGTCTCGTGCTGACGAGCCAGTACGGCGCCGGGTCGGCGGGGTCGGTGTTCTCGACCCGCACGACGCCCGGGATCCAGCCGCGGAAGAGCGTGAATGCGCGGGCGTCGAGCCCCGTGCCGCGGGCGATGGTCGCGGCCGCGCCGTCGATCGGCTCGACGGCCCCGACGTGCTCGAGGGGGAGGAGCGCCCGGCCGGCACGGAAGCCGACGCGGTCGACGGCGACGAGCGGCGAGGTGCCGAGCAGCCAGCCGAGTGCGATCGCGTAGAGCGCGATGCCGCCCGCGATGCCGACGCCGAGCTGGATCGGCGCGAAGACGAGGATTCCGGCGGGCACGAGCAGGAGGCAGGCGATGAGCAGCCAGGGCGTCGGCCAGAGCCGTTCACGGTAGGTCACCGCTCCATTGTCGGCCACGGCGACTTCGCGGATGCCGTGCACTAGCCTCGATGCGTGCCCGACAGTCGTTCCGAGCCGGTCCCCGTGCTCCTCGCGAGCGGGGAGACCCCGATCTACGCGCACCCCGGCGATGCGGGGGCGGATCTGCATGCCGCCGAGGCGGTGACGCTCGCCCCGGGCGAGCGCGCGCTCGTCGGCACCGGCGTCTCGATCGCGCTCCCGGACGGGTTCGCGGCCTTCGTGGTGCCGCGCAGCGGCCTCGCCGCGCGCCACGGCATCACGATCGTCAACAGCCCGGGGACGGTCGACGCCGGATACCGGGGCGAGATCAAGGTGACGCTGCTCAACACGGACCTGCACGAGTCCTTCGCGATCGAGCCGGGCGATCGGATCGCCCAGCTCATCGTCATGCCCGTCTCGAGGGCGGAGTTCGTCCGGGTCGAGCGCCTGCCGGGCAGCGACCGGGGCGAGGGCGGGTTCGGTTCGACGGGCGTCCAGCAGCGGCAGAACGGAGCAGCGACATGAGCGACGAGACGACCGAGACGACCGAGACGCAGATCGCCGAGAAGTCGGCGCCGGAGGACCGGGCGACGAAGGGCCCCTTCGATGTGAGCGAGGTCACGGGTGTGCGCCCCTACGTCGACCTCGGCGGGGTGAAGATCGTGCCGCGGACCGATCTCCACCTCCGCCTCGAGGTCGAGGAGGCCTCGAAGCGCGTCGTCGCGGTCGGACTCGAGTTCCGCGGCACGACGCTCCAGGTGCAGCCGTTCGCGGCCCCGCGCTCGAGCGGGCTCTGGCACGAGATCCGCGCGCAGATCCTCGAGCAGCTCGCGGCGCAGGGCGCCCGCGCGAAATCGGTATCGGGGCCCTTCGGTCCCGAGATCTTCGCCGAGATTCCCGTGACGGCCGAGGGCAAGCAGGGAGTGCGCCTCGCGAGGTTCATCGGCGTCGACGGGCCGCGCTGGTTCCTCCGTGGCGTCATCGCGGGCAAGGGCGCGACGGACGCCGAGGCGGCCGCCGAGATCGAGGAGCTCTTCCGCTCGATCGTCGTCGTGCGCGGCAGCGCGCCGATGCCGCCGCGCGACCTCATCCCGCTCAGCATGCCCGCCGCGGCCGCCCAGCAGGCCACGACGGCATGAATGCGCGGAGCGAGTCCGCCGGGAGCCCCGAGGAGGCCGCGCACCGGCGGGGGCTCGCGGCGCTGACGCCGGGGGATGCGCCGACGGCGGCGGCGCTCTGGCACGCGCTCGGGGGCGTCCGGGGCATCATCGAGTCGATCCTGCCGGGCCTCGCATTCCTGGTCCTCTACGCGATCACGCGCGACACCTGGCTCTCGGTCGTCCCGCCCGTCATCGTCTCGGGCGTGTTCCTCGTCGCCCGCATCGTCCAGCGGCAGTCGCCGCTCGGCGCGCTCGGCGGCTTCCTCATCATCGTCGTCTCGGCAGCGAGCGCCCTCCTCACGGGCAACGCGAACGACAACTTCGTGCCGGGCCTGTGGGTCAACGCGGCCTTCGTCGTCGGCGTGCTCCTCAGCCTGCTCATCCGCTGGCCGCTCGTCGGCGTCGTCTACGGGGTCCTCGTCGGGGAGACGAGCACCTGGCGTGCCGATCCGAGGCTCCGGCACGCGGCGACCTGGGCGACGTGGCTCTGGCTCGCGATGTTCGTCGCGCGGCTCGCGGTCGAGCTGCCGCTGTATCTCGCCGAGCAGACCGAGGCGCTCGCGCTCGCGAAGCTCCTCATGGGCATCCCGCTCTATGCGGTCGTGCTCTGGCTGACCTGGCTCCTGCTGCGCCGCCCGGCCGCGGAGGGGGCAGGCGAGAAGAACTAGGATGGCGCTATGTCGGTGAACAGCTTCGGTGCGAAATCGGTCCTCGAGGTGGGGGGAACGGACTACGAGATCTTCCGGATCGACCAGGTCCCCGGCCACGAGCGGCTGCCGTTCAGCCTGAAGGTGCTCCTCGAGAACCTGCTGCGCACCGAGGATGGTGCGAACGTCACGAAGGCGCAGATCGAGGCCCTCGGCCGCTGGGTGCCGAGCGCCGACCCCGACACGGAGATCCAGTTCACGCCGGCGCGCGTCGTCATGCAGGACTTCACCGGCGTCCCCTGCATCGTCGACCTCGCGACGATGCGCGAGGCGATGACCGATCTCGGCGGCGACCCGAACAAGATCAACCCGCTCTCGCCGGCCGAACTCGTCATCGACCACTCGGTCATCGCCGACCTCTTCGGGACGGAGAACGCGCTCGAGCGCAACGTCGAGATCGAGTACGAGCGCAACGGCGAGCGGTACCAGTTCCTCCGCTGGGGCCAGACCGCGTTCCAGGACTTCAAGGTCGTACCGCCCGGGACGGGCATCGTCCACCAGGTCAACATCGAGCACCTCGCGAAGGTCGTCTACGACCGCGTCGTCGACGGCGTGCTCCGCGCCTATCCCGACACCTGCGTCGGGACCGACTCGCACACGACGATGGTCAACGGCCTCGGCGTGCTCGGGTGGGGCGTCGGCGGTATCGAGGCCGAGGCCGCCATGCTCGGTCAGCCGGTCTCGATGCTCATCCCGCGCGTCGTCGGCTTCAAGCTGACGGGCGAGATCCCGGCGGGGGTCACGGCGACCGATGTCGTCCTCACGATCACCGACATGCTCCGGAAGCACGGCGTTGTCGGCAAGTTCGTCGAGTTCTACGGCGCGGGCGTCGCCTCGGTCCCGCTCGCGAACCGCGCGACGATCGGCAACATGTCGCCGGAGTTCGGCTCGACCGCGGCGATCTTCCCGATCGACGACGTCACGCTCGACTATCTCCGGCTCACGGGCCGCGACGAGAAGGCGGTCGCCCTCGTCGAGGCCTACGCGAAGGCGCAGGGACTCTGGCACGACGCGGCGAACGAGCCGGACTTCAGCGAGTACCTCGAGCTCGACCTCGCGACCGTCGTGCCGTCGATCGCCGGCCCGAAGCGTCCGCAGGATCGGATCCTCCTCTCGGAGGCGAAGGCGCAGTTCGAGAAGGACATCCTCGATTACGCGAGCATCGACACGAGCGACGACATCGTCGATCTCGCCTCCAAGCATTCCTTCCCGGCCTCCGACCCCGGCATGGTCCCGGGCGAGGAGGACCACGACACGCACACCGATGTCGTCATCTCCTCCGGGAGCGAGCACGGCGCGTCGCGGCCCGTGCGGGTCACGACGCCGGAGGGGCAGCAGTATGTGCTCGACAACGGCGCTGTGACGCTCGCGGCGATCACCTCCTGCACGAACACCTCGAACCCGTCGGTCATGATCGCCGCGGGGCTCCTCGCGAAGAAGGCCGTCGAGCGCGGGCTCACGCGCAAGCCGTGGGTCAAGACGACGCTCGGCCCGGGCTCGAAGGTCGTGACCGACTACTACGAGAAGTCGGGCCTCGACAAGGCGCTCGAGGGCCTCGGCTTCTACACGGTCGGCTACGGCTGCACCATCTGCATCGGCAACTCGGGTCCCCTCATCGAGGAGGTCTCGGAGGCGGTCAACGCCAACGACCTCGCGGTGAGCGCGGTGCTCTCCGGCAACCGCAACTTCGAGGGCCGCATCAGTCCTGATGTGAAGATGAACTACCTCGCCTCGCCGCCGCTCGTCGTCGCCTACGCGCTCGCCGGCTCGATGCACTTCGACTTCGAGACCGATGCGCTCGGTCGCGACCGGGACGGCAACGAGGTCTTCCTCAAGGACATCTGGCCCTCGCCCGATGAGGTCCAGGAGGTCATCGACTCGAGCATCTCGCGCGAGCAGTTCATCAAGCAGTACGCGACGGTCTTCGACGGCGACGAGCGCTGGCGGAGTCTGCCGACCCCCGAGGGGCCGATCTTCGAGTGGGAGGACAGCTCGACCTACGTGCGGAAGGCCCCGTACTTCGACGGCATGTCGCTCGAGCTCACGCCCGTCACGGACATCACGGGCGCGCGCGTCATGGCGACGCTCGGCGACTCGGTCACGACCGACCACATCAGCCCCGCGGGCAGCATCAAGGCCGGCACGCCCGCGGCGCAGTACCTCGCTGCGCACGGGGTCGACCGCAAGGACTTCAACTCCTACGGCTCGCGTCGCGGCAACCACGAGGTCATGATCCGCGGTACCTTCGCGAACATCCGGCTCAAGAACCAGCTCGTCGCGGCCGTCAACGACGGCCAGGTCGTCGAGGGCGGCTGGACGCGCGACTTCACCCAGCCGGGCGGCCCGCAGGCCTACATCTACGACGCCTGCATGAACTACCAGGCCGCCGGCACGCCGCTCGTCATCTTCGGCGGCAAGGAGTACGGCTCGGGCTCCTCGCGCGACTGGGCCGCGAAGGGCACGAGCCTCCTCGGCGTCCGGGCGGTCATCGCCGAGAGCTTCGAGCGCATCCACCGCTCGAACCTCATCGGGATGGGCGTCGTCCCGCTGCAGTTCCCGGAGGGCCAGTCGTGGGCCTCGCTCGGTCTCGACGGCACGGAGGTCGTGTCGATCGAGGGCCTCGAGGAGCTCAATGCGGGTACGACGCCGAGGACGGTCCGGGTCACCGCGAGCCCGAGCGAGTTCTCGCAGCCGGGCAAGGCGCCGGTCGTGTTCGACGCGGTCGTCCGGATCGACACCCCCGGCGAGGCGGACTACTACCGCAACGGCGGGATCCTGCAGTACGTGCTGCGCTCGCTCGTGAGGGCCGCCTGACGTCCAGCCAGGGGCGCCTGGGGTCGATCTCGTGAGCCTGCTCGCGACGATCCGCGGCCCGCGTGATCTCGATGCCCTGAGCGAGGCGCAGTTCGTCGAGCTCGCGGAGGAGATCCGCGAGTTCCTCGTCCGCGAGGTCGCGCAGACGGGCGGGCACCTGGGCCCGAATCTCGGCGTCGTCGAGCTGACCCTCGCGATCCACCGCGTCTTCGACAGCCCGAGGGACGCGATCGTCTTCGACACGGGCCACCAGTCCTACGTCCACAAGCTGCTCACGGGCCGCCAGGACTTCTCGGGGCTCAGGACCGAGCACGGCCTCGCGGGCTACCCGCAGCGCAGCGAGTCGATCCACGACGTCGTCGAGTCCTCGCACGCCTCGAGCTCGCTGAGCTGGGCCGACGGGATCTCCCGCGCATTCAGCATGACGGGGCAGGGCGACCGGCACGTCGTCGCGGTCGTCGGCGACGGCGCGCTCACGGGCGGCATGACGTGGGAGGCGCTCAACAACATCTCCGACGACAACCGCCGCGGCCTCGTCATCGTCGTCAACGACAATGGCCGCTCGTACGCCCCGACGATCGGCGGCGTCGCCCGCTTCCTCAACGACGTGCGCACCCGGCGCTCCTACCGCTGGGCGCACAGCTCCTCGCGGCGATTCTTCTTCGCCTTCGGCGCGCCGGGGCGCGCCCTGTATCGAGGAATGCGCGGGGCCACCCACGGCTTCCTCTCCCGCCTGACGAACAACGACTCGCTCTACTCGAGCCTCGACATCAAGTACCTCGGCCCCGTCGACGGGCACGATGTCGGCGAGCTCACCCGGGTCCTCCAGCGCGCGAAGGACTACGGCGCGCCCGTCATCGTCCACGCGATCACGCAGAAGGGCCGCGGCTACGAGCCGGCGCTCGCCGACCGCGCCGAGAAGTTCCATGCCGTCGGACAGATCGATCCGGAGACGGGGGAGGCGCGGGAGCGCTCGAGCACGCCGGGCTGGACGAGCGTCTTCGCCGAGGAGCTCGTCGAGATCGCGCGCGAGGACGATCGCGTCGTCGGGGTGACCGCGGCGATGCTCGGCCCGACCGGGCTCCGGCCCCTCGCGGAGGCCTTCCCCGGCCGCGTCATCGACGTCGGGATCGCCGAGCAGCACGCCGCGACGGCCGCTGCCGGGCTCGCCTTCGGCGGCCTCCACCCCGTCGTCGCCGTGTACGCGACCTTCATGAACCGCGCCTTCGACCAGCTCCTCATGGACGTCGCGCTCCACCGCGCGGGCGTCACCTTCGTGCTCGACCGCGCGGGGGTGACGGGGCCGGACGGCCCCTCCCATCACGGCCAGTGGGACCTCGCGGTGCTCCAGGTCGTGCCCGGTCTGAGGATCGCGGCGCCCCGCGACGCGGTGACGCTCCGCGAGGAGCTGCGGGAGGCGGTCGCGGTCGAGGACGCGCCGACGGTGCTGCGCTTCCCGCGGGGCGCGGCGATCCAGGAGATCAGGGCGGTCCGTCGCACCGACGACGGGGTCGACGTCCTCCGGGAGGCGGGCCACAAGGACGTGCTCATCGTCGCCGTTGGGGCGTTCGCGGGTCTCGGTCTCGATGTCGCGGAGCGGCTCGCGCAGCAGGGGATCGGCGCGACCGTCGTCGACCCCCGCTGGGTCGTGCCGACGAGGCCCTCGGTCATCGACTTCGCCCGCGAGCACCGGCTCGTCGTCTCGCTCGAGGACGGGGTGCGGGTCGGCGGCATCGGGACGCGGATCCGGCAGGACCTCCGGGCGGCCGGGGTCGACACGGGCGTCGACGAGCTCGGCCTGCCGGACGAATTCCTCGAGCACGGCTCCCGCGCATTCATCCTCGAGCGCGTCGGGCTCACGGCGCAGAAGATCGCGCGGGACATCACCGCCCAGGTGCTCGGGCAGCGGCTCCCGGTCGCGAGGCCCCTGCCCGGTGAGGGCGCCGCGACGATCCCGCCCGTCGCGCGCGAGCCTCAGCGGGAGGCCTGAGCCGCATCCCGGCGCAGCGCGAGCGTCGAGGTCGCCCACCAGCCGAGCGCGGCTGCGGCGCCGACCGCGACTCCGTAGGCGAGGAGCGTCGGCACGATTCCCGCGCTGTCCTGGGCGAAGCTCCAGACGCCGAGGACGAGGCCCGACACGACGACGCCGACGACGAGACCCCAGGCCGCGTGCGCGAGCACATGGACCGAGCGCGGTGCGACCCTCCGGAGCGCGAGGCCGATCGCGAGCGCGACGAGCGCGGCCGGCACGAGCGCCGCGAGACCCCAGGTCGCCGAGGGCAGGAGCATGAAGACCCACAACGAGACGACGCCCGCGGCGACCTCGGGGTCGAGGAGCGTGCCGAGCTGCGCGGCGCCGAGGAGGCCGCCCGCGAACATGACGAGGAACGGGATCCAGGTCAGCGGCAGGAAGCAGGCGTAGGTGATGAGCGCACCGCGGATGAGCTCCCAGGCGGTGAAGGCCATGGGGCGCGCGGCGCTGCGTGGCGAGGTCACCCGCTCACGCTAGCGCCGCGCGCGCCTCAGGCGATGCCGCGGATCGGCGGGTTGTGGAAGGTCGCGCCCGTGACGCGCTCCGAGGCCCCGACCCGGTCGAGGTAGGGCGTGAGCCCGCCCATCTGGAAGGGCCAGCCGGCGCCCGTGATGACCGCGAGGTCGATGTCCTCGGGGGCGCCGACGATGCCCTCGTCGAGGATGCGCCGGACCTCGTCGGCGAGCCCGTCCTCGATCTTGCGGCGGAGCGCGTCCGCCGTGAAGGGCGTCGAGCCGGGGATCCGGTGCTTCGCGACGATCTCGCGCGCGAGCTTCGAGACGCCCTTGACCTCGCCCTTATCGTCCTTGTCGACGAGCGCGCCGGTGTCGGCGAGCTCGTCGAGCGCCGCCGAGGCGCGGTAGCGGTCGGGGAACGCGGCCGCGTGCGTGTCGAGCACGTGCTGGCCGACCTTGAGGCCGACGAGATCGAGGAGCACGAAGGGGTCCATGGGGAAGCCGAAGGGCCGCTGCGCCTCGACGACGGTCTCGAAGTCGGTCCCGGACTCGACGGCCTCCATCGCGTCGGAGAAGAGCCGGGTGAGGAGCCGGTTGACGACGAAGCCCGTGCCGTCGCCCGTGATGACCGCGGTCTTCTTGAGCTGCTGCGCGACCGCCATCGCCGTCGCGAGTGCCTCATCCGAGGTCTTCGGCGCTTTGACGACCTCGACGAGCGGCATGACCGCGACGGGGTTGAAGAAGTGGAAGCCGACGAGCCGCTCGGGGTGCTCGAGGCGCGCGCCGATCTCGTCGACCGAGAGCGAGGAGGTGTTCGTCGCGAGGATCGCCTCGGGGCTCACGTGCTGCTCGATCTCGGCGAAGACCTGCTGCTTGACGGCGGTCTCCTCGAAGACGGCCTCGATGACCCAGTCAGCGTCGGCGAAGTCGGCCTTGTCGGTCGTGCCCGTGATGAGCCCGCGGAGCCGGTTGAGGTCGTCGCTCGCGAGCCGCCCCTTCGCGTGGAGCTGCTCGAGCTCGCCGTGGATGTACCCGAGCGCCTTGTCAATGCGCGCCTGGTCGATGTCGGTCATGACGACGGGGACCTGGAGGCGGCGGACGAAGAGGAGCGCGAACTGCTGGGCCATGAGCCCCGCGCCGATGATGCCGACCTTCTGCACGCGCCGCGCGAGCGACTTGTCGGGCGCGCCCGCCGGCCGCTTGCCCCGCTTTTGGACGAGGTTGAAGGCGTAGATCGAGGCGGCGAACTGGTCGCCCGTGATGAGGTCGCTGAGCGCGCGGTCCTCGGCGGCGAATCCCTCCGCCTTGCTCCGCTTACCCGCCTTCTCGATGAGCTCGAGGGCCCGGTAGGGGGCTTCGGCGACCTTCCCGATCCGCGACTCGAGCGTCTTCCGTGCGACCCCGATCGCGATGGGCCACTTGACCGTCCGCTCGGCGAGTCCCGGCTCGTTCGGGCGCTTGACCTTGGTCTCGCCCCCGAGCACGCCGTCCGCCCAGGCGAGCGAGTCTTCGAGGAAGTTGATCGGGGGGAAGATCGCGTCGGCGATGCCGAGCTCGGCGACGTCCTTGCCCCGGAGCGTCCGCTGGCGCAGCGGGTTCGTCAGGATGACGCCCAGGGCGTGCTCGACGCCGATGAGCTGCGGCAGGAGCGTCGCCCCGCCCCAGCCGGGCACGAGGCCGAGCGAGACCTCGGGGAGCGCGACGGCCGGGACCGCGGCATTGACCGTGCGGTAGTCGCAGTTGAGCGCGATCTCGAGTCCGCCGCCGAGCGCGAGCCCGTTGATGAATGCGAAGCTCGGCACCCCGGTCTCGGTGAGCTTCGCATACACCCGGTGGCCGAGCTGCGCGATGCCGAGGGCCTGCTCCTTCGTCTCGAGGTGCTCGATCTGGGAGAGGTCGGCGCCCGCTGCGAGGTGGAAGGGCTTGCCCGTGACGGCGATCGCATCGATCTCGCCGGCCGCCGCGCGGCCTCGCAGGGCGTCGAGGACGCCCTCGAGCTCGATGAGGGTGACGGGACCGAGCGTGTTCGGCCGGTTGTGGTCCTTCCCGTTGTCGAGCGTGATGAGCGCGAGGCGCCTGCCGCTCGCGAGCGTCACGTCGCGGACGTAGGAGTGGGTGACGACCTCCTCGCCGACCGTGCCGATGAGGCCCGAGAAGTCGACGTCGTCGTACTGGGCCGAGACCCGCTGCGGCTTCGCCATGCTCAGTCCTTCTTCCCGTCGTAGTGCGGGTTCTCCCAGATGACGGAGCCCCCCTGGCCGAGGCCGACGCACATCGCCGTGAGGCCGTAGCGCACCTCGGGGTGCTCCTCGAACTGCCGCGCGAGCTGGATCATGAGGCGCACGCCGGAGGACGCGAGGGGGTGCCCGACGGCGATCGCGCCGCCCCAGAGATTCACCCGGGGGTCATCGTCGGCGATGCCGAAGTGGTCGAGGAGCGAGAGGACCTGGACGGCGAAGGCCTCGTTGAGCTCGAAGAGCCCGATGTCGTCGATCGTGAGCCCGGCCTTCCGCAGCGCCTTCTCGGTCGAGGGGACGGGGCCGATCCCCATGACCTCGGGCTCGACGCCCGCGAAGGCGAAGGAGACGAGCTTCATCTTGGTCGGCAGGCCGAGCTCGTCGGCCTTGCGCTGCGAGGCGATGAGGGAGATCGTCGCGCCATCGGTGAGCGGCGAGGAGGTCGCCGCGGTGACGCGGCCGTGCGGGCGGAACGGGGTCTTGAGGTCGCGGATGCCCTCGAGCGTCGTCTCGGGGCGCATCGTCTCGTCGCGGGTCGCGAGACCCCAGCCGGCCTCGGAGCGGATCGCGACGGGGATGAGGTCGGGCTGGATCTTGCCGGCCTCGTAGGCGGCCGCGGCCTTGTGCTGCGAGGCGACGGCGAAGGCGTCGGCGCGCTCCTTCGTCAGCTGGGGGAAGCGGTCGTGGAGGCGCTCGGCCGTCGCGCCCATGTTGAGGGCGTCGGGGGAGACGAGCCCCTCGCTGATGAAGCGGGGGTTCGGGTCGGCGTAGTCGAAGTTGAGCGGGTGACGGCCCATGTGCTCGACACCGCCGGCGAGGGCGAGGTCGATCGCGCCGAAGGCGATGTGGCCCGCGACGGTCGAGACGGCGGTCATCGCGCCCGAGCACATGCGGTCGATCGAGTAGCCGGGGACCGACTTCGGGAGTCCCGCGAGGATCGCCGCGGAGCGACCGAGCGTGAGCGCCTGGTCGCCGACCTGGATCGTCGCGGCGATCGCGACGTCCTCGATCTGGTCACGGGGGAGATCCGGGTGGCGCTCGAGGAGCCCGACCATGGCCTTGACGACGAGGTCATCGGCGCGGGTGCCCCAGTACTGTCCCTTTTCTCCGGCTCGTCCGAATGGGGTGCGGACCCCATCGACGAAGACGACCTCGGTTCTCTCGGCCACGATGCCTCTTTCGTTCAGGAATTCGACGGCGCGAGGCGCGCCGCATTCGATGCTATGCCCGGGTGCTTCGGTGCGCGATCGGGCTGACGGAAGCTACGAATCGGCCCCGGCGGGCTCGTCCGAGGCTTGGGCCGCTTCGACAAAGGAATCCGCGATGAGCTGTGCGGTCGCCGCAATCTGCCATTCGCGCGCACCGAGGGCGCGGAGGGCGGCCGCGAGGTGCTCGGCGTCGGCCGGGGCGGGCGGCTCCCAGGCGACCCGACGGAGGTGGTCGGGGGTGAGGAGGTTCTCGAGCGGGATCTCGAGCCGCTCCGCGGCCGCCGTGACGGCCGCCTTCGCGGCGGCGAGTCGCGCGGCCGCCTCGGGGTTGCGCTCGGGCCAGCTGCGGTGCGGCGGGATGGCGTCGCCGGCGGCCCGCGCGGCGGGCAGGTCCTCGGTCGTCCGGCCTCGCTCGATCGCCGCCCACCAGCGGTCGAGCTGGCTCCGCGAGGCCCGGCCGTTGAACTCCTTGAGGCCCGCGAGCGCGCGCTTCGACTCCGGCATCGCGCGGACGGCGGCGACGAGGGCGGCGTCCGGCACGAGCCGTCCCGGGGCCGTGTCGACCTCCTGGGCGTAGGCGTCGCGCGCGAGCCACAGCTCTCGGGCGACGGCGAGGCCCCGCGCGCCGCGCACGGTGTGGAGCCCGCTCAGGCGTCGCCACGGCTCCTGGCGCACGGGCGTGAGGTCGCGCGCGAGGACGGAGCGGAACTCCTCGGCCGCGATCTCGGCCTTGCCCGCGGCCTCGAGCCGCTCGGCGAGCTGATCGCGGACGTCGACGAGGAGCTCGACGTCGAGCGCGGCGTAGTCGAGCCAGGACTGCGGCAGCGGCCGAGTCGACCAGTCGGCGGCGGAGTGCGCCTTCGCGAGATGGATGCCGAGGAGCTCCTCGACGACCGCTCCGAGGCCGACCCGGGGCATCCCGAGGAGCCGGGCCGCGAGCTCGGTGTCGAAGATCCGCTGCGGGTCGATGCCGACCTCGCGGAGGCAGGGGAGATCCTGCGTCGCTGCGTGGAGGACCCATTCCTCGTCGAGGAATGTGCGGTGCAGCTCGTCGAGTCGACCGATCGCCGGGGGGTCGAGGAGGTGGGAGCCGCCACCGCGCCGGAAGACCTGGATGAGGTACGCCCGCTGCGAGTAGCGATAGCCGGATGCGCGCTCGGCGTCGATCGCGATGGGGCCGGCGCCGGCGGCGAGCGCCTCGAGGGCGGCCCGGTAGCCCGCGGCATCGTCGACGACCTGCCGGACCTCCTCAGCGGCCATGCGCCAGCCGATGCGCGTCGAGGCTCGCGACGCCCTCCTCGGGGGGGAGTCCGGCGAGCATGCAGAGGAAGTCGCTCCACGCCTCGAGGTGGACCCCGAGCGCCGGATCGGCGGGGCTCCACGAGGCACGCAGCTCGATCTGGGCGCCCTGCCCCTCGCCCGCGAGGCCGCCGAAGCCCGTTGAGAGGACAGTCGTCGCCGTCCCGCTCGCGGAGTGGTGCGCGGCGCCCCGCCCGACGAGCGCGTCGATGAGCCACGACCAGGCGACCTCGGGGAGCACGGGGTCGGCGCCGATCTCCCGGTCGAGTGGGGCCTGCGCGTAGCTGATGACGCGGAAGGCGCCGCCCCAGGCCTCCGGCATCGCGTCGTCGTGGAGGACGATGAATCGCCCGACGCCGAGCTCGGAGTCGATCCCGTGCTGCGCGGGGTGGACGTCGGCGGCGAGCGCGAAGGCTTCGGGGGCGAGGCCGTCGGGCGCGGGGATCTCGTGGATCTCGAGATCCCGACGCGTCTTCGCGGCACGCATCGACTCGAGTGCCGCGCCCCAGTCGTTCACCCGATCAGACTACGATCGGCGTTCGTGGCAGGGGATGAGGCACGCCGCATCGCGCTCGCGGCGTTCGGCGCGGCGATCGGTCTGGGTGCGCTCGGCCTCGGCGCGATCACCGCGCGGCTCGTCGCAGGGGCGAGGGACCTCGTGACGCCCCCGCCGCCCGCGCGCTCGGGTCGGATGCTCGCGATCGGCGATGGCGAGGTCACGCTGTCGAGGACGGCCGAGACGGCGCTGCCCGGCCGCTACGGCATGTGGACCGACGACGATCGCGGCTACGCGAAGGTCGGCGAGGTCCTCCGCGAGGACTCGGGGCGCGTGACCCGTGAGCTCATCGCCGTCGAGGACGAGCCCTGGGTGCCCGGGCTCGTCGTGCGGATGGGCGCGGCGTTCTACCGCTCGCCCGAGGAGCTCGGCGTCCCCGTCGAGGACGTCGAGGTCCGCACGCCGCTCGGCCCGGCCCCCGCCTGGCTCGTGCCGGCTGAACCGGGGGGCACGGCCGACGAGTGGGCGATTCTCGTGCATGGCCGCGACGCACGGCGCTGGGAGACGATCCGCGCCGTGCCGATGCTCCGCGAGGCCGGGCTGAGCTGCCTCATCGTCAGCTACCGCAACGACCCCGGCGCTCCGGCCTCGCCGGACGGCCGGTACCACCTCGGCGAGCGCGAGTGGTACGACGTCGAGGCGGCGATCGCCTTCGCGATCGCCCACGGCGCGAAGCGGATCACGCTCTGCGGCTGGTCGATGGGCGGCGGCATCGTCATGCAGCTGCTCCGGCGCTCCCCGCTCGCGGCGGCGGTGACACGGGTGCTCCTCGACTCCCCGGCGCTCGACTGGCGCGAGGTCATCCGGCTACTGCTCGAGCGGCGCCGCATCCCCGCGTGCCTTCACGGCATCTTCCGCGGCGTCCTGACGAGTCCCCGCGGCGCGCGCCTCATCGGCCTCGACGAGCCGATCGACCTCAACCGCCTCGACGCGGTCGCCGCGGCCGATGCGCTGCGGGTGCCCGTCCTCATCCTGCACTCCCACGGCGACGATGTCGTGCCGATCGGTCCCGCGCGCGACCTCGCGGCCGCGCGCCCCGACCTCGTGGAGCTCGAGGAGTTCGCGACGGGCGCGCACGTGCGGATCTGGAACCTCCACCGCGAGCGCTACGAGGCGGTCATCCGCGACTGGCTCGCTCGCACGCCGGGCTCGCCGGCTCAGGGATCGACGCTGTCGGCGGCGAGCCACCTCGCGTAGAGGGCCGAGTCCCCATCGACGAGCAGTCGGTGCAGCCGGACCGGCACGGGGGCGAACTCACGGCCGCCGAGGACCGGCAGCAGGTTCGCGCTCAGCATCGGCGAGGTCGTGAGGCAGAGCTCGTCGACGAGCCCCGCCGCGACGAACTGCCCGGCGAGGTTCGGGCCGCCCTCGCAGACGATCGAGCGGTAGCCGGCCCGGCGCGCCGCCGCGAGCACGGCCGCCGGCTCGAGTCGCCCGTCGTGCTCGGCGACCTCGATGAGCTCCGCGCCGGGGATCGCCGCGCCCGCGGCGGCCATCGCCGAGGCGGGGCACAGGACGACGATGCGGCCCTCGACGTCGCCCTCGATGCGGTGCCCCTCGAGCCGCCCGCTGCCGGTGACGATGCCGAGCGTCGTCGACTTCGGCATGCGGTAGCCCTCGGCGCGGACCGATCCGGCGCCGACGAGGACGAGGTCGGCCTGCGCGCGGATGACGCCGAGGATCCGGCGGTCGATGCGGTTCGTGAGCGTCTCGCTCGTGCCATCGGCGCCCGCCGCGCTCCCGGTCACGCTCGCGACGAAGTTGATGCGGAACCAGTCGCGGTGCGGCGGCTCATAGGCGTCGAGGAGCAGGCCGAGCCCCGACTCGTCGAAGGGATCGAATGCGCGGTGGTCGGCCGCGGGCTCTGGGACGAGTTGGCGGAGCACGAGTCCTAGTATGGGCGACTGTGACTCAGCGCAGTGTTGTCATCACGGCCGGGGCGAGCGGGATCGGGCTCGCGATCGTCCGCGCATTCGTCGCCGCGGGGGACCGCGTCCACGTCTGCGACATCGACGAGGCGGGGCTCGCGCGGCTCCGAGAGGAGCTGCCCGGCGTCACGTCGACCGTGTGCGACCTCGCCGACCGGGCGGCGGTCGAGGCCTTCGTCGCCGAGGCGGCCGCGACGCTCGGCGGCATCGACGTCCTCATCAACAACGCGGGGATCGCCGGCCCGACGACGACGGTCGAGACGCTCGACCCCGACGACTGGGAGGCCGTCCTCGCCGTCAACCTCACGGGCACGTTCAACGTCACGAAGAATGCGATCCCGCACCTCAAGCGCGCTGGCTCCGGCGTCATCGTCTTCATGTCCTCGCTCGCCGGGCGCCAGGGCTACGTGCAACGCAGCCCCTACGCGACGACGAAGCGCGGCATCATCGGCTTCGCCGAGACGCTCGCGCTCGAGCTCGGCGCGGACGGCGTCCGGGTCAACGCGATCGCACCGGGCGCGGTCGACGGCGAGCGTGTGCGCAGCGTGCTCCGGGCCCGCGCCGAGGCGAGCGGGAGGAGCCTCGAGGAGGAGACCGCCCGGGAACTGTCGAGCCAGGCGCTCCAGTACTTCGTCGACCCCGCCGACATCGCGGGGCTCTGCGTCTTCCTCGCCTCGGACGCGGCGAAGTCGATCACGGGCCAGACGATCGCGATCGACGGCGGGGCGCGGGTCTTCAAGTAATCGCCCGGTCCCGCCCCGGTAGGCTCGACGGGTGACCGTGGAAGCCGCAGAGAGCATCTGCACGCGCTTCCCGCGACTCGACGGCCAGGAGCTCCTCGCCGTCCTCGTGCCGCCGAGGCAGTTCGCCGAGGCCTCGCTCGAGAACTACCGGCCGGATCCCGACTACCCCTCGCAGGCCGAGGCGGTCGAGCGCGTCCGCGCATTCCTCGCGGGTCCGCGTGGCGGCGGTGGGCTCTTCTCGCGCCGGAAGGCCGAGCCCGTCAGGCCCGGCATCTACCTCGACGGCGGTTTCGGCGTCGGGAAGACGCACCTGCTCGCGGCGCTCTGGCACGAGACGAGGGGACGGAAGTACTTCGGGACCTTCATCGAGTACACGGCGCTCGTCGGCGCGCTCGGCTTCCAGAGCGCGGTCGAGGTGCTCAAGGGCACGAAGCTCCTGTGCATCGACGAGTTCGAGCTCGACGACCCGGGCGACACGCGGCTCATGAACCGCGTCCTCGGCGAGCTCGCCGACAGCGGGACCAGGATCGCCGCGACGAGCAATACCCCGCCGCAGGCGCTCGGCGAGGGCCGCTTCGCGGCACAGGACTTCCTCCGCGAGATCGACGCGCTCGCGAGCCGCTTCGAGACGGTCCGCATCGACGGACTCGACTTCCGGCGCCGCGATGCCGCCGAGCACGCGGTCGTGAGCGAGCATGTCGCCGCCGAGCTCGAGCGGATCCCGGGCCGCACCTCGCTCGACCCCTTCGACGGTGTGCTCGACCACCTCGCCGAGATCCACCCCGCCTACTACGTCGCGCTCGTCGACGGCCTCGACGCGGTCGGCCTCACGGGCGTCCACCCCTTCGCGAACCAGACCGACGCGCTGCGCTTCGTCGCCTTCGTCGACCGGCTCTATGACGCGCGGATTCCCATCGTCGCGAGCGGGACGCCCCTCGACGAGATCTTCCCCGAGGAGATGCTCGCGGGCGGCTACCGGAAGAAGTACCAGCGGGCGATCTCGCGGCTCGTCGCGCTCACGGGACTCGGCGCCGACGCGCACGCCGCCGCCTGAGCCGGCGAGCCCGACCCCGAAATCTGATGGTTACCTCGCGCGCCGACGTGTAACGCGCCCGAAACCGACCTGGCATCCCCCTCGAAACACGCCGCGCGGAGACTTGGCGCCACCGCGGGGCCGTCCCCGCGCATTCGCGATCGAATGCCGCGTCGCGGCACCGACGAATCGAGAGGGAACGATGGAACTGACCCCATCCAGCATCTGGATCGTCACGAGCGCCGCGCTCGTGCTGTTCATGACCCCGGGCCTCGCCTTCTTCTACGGCGGGCTCGTCAGGGCGAAGAGCGTCGTGAGCATGCTCATGCTCAGCTTCAGCGCGATCGCGCTCATCGGCATCCTGTGGATCCTCTACGGCTACAACGTCTACGCGGGCGCCGGCGGCGACGGCGCCTACTACGACGGTGCGCAGGGCCTCATCCCGGGCTTCGCCGGCAACCCCTTCGCGGGCTTCCCCGAGGGCATCGACTACATCGACGTCGCCTTCGGCGCGACCTTCGCGATCATCACGGTCGCGCTCATCTCGGGCGCGATCGCCGACCGCGCCCGCTTCGGGTCCTGGCTCGTCTTCGCGGGCCTCTGGGCGACGCTCGTCTACTTCCCGGTCGCCGGCTGGGTGTGGGGCGGCGGCTGGATCCAGTCCCTCGACCTCGGCGGCCACAGCGTCATCGACCTCGCGGGCGGCACGGCCGTCCACATCAACGCCGGTGCCGCGGCCCTCGCCCTCGCGATCGTCCTCGGCAAGCGCATCGGCTTCGCCAAGGGCGCCCACCAGCCGCACAACGTCCCCTTCGTGCTCCTCGGCGCGGCGATCCTGTGGTTCGGCTGGTTCGGCTTCAACACGGGGCTCTCGGGCGACACGGCGAGCCTCGGCGTGAGCTTCCTCAACACGCTCGGCGCGCCGGCGGCCGGCATCATGGGATGGCTCCTCGTCGAGAAGCTCAAGGACGGCAAGGCGACCTCGGTCGGCGCGGCCTCGGGCGCCGTCGCGGGCCTCGTCGCGATCACGCCCGCCGCGCTCGACCTCGACCCGCTCTGGGCGCTCGCGCTCGGGCTCGTCGCCGGCGCGGTCTCGGCCTTCGCGATCGAGCTGAAGTTCAAGTGGGGCTTCGACGACTCCCTCGACGTCGTCGGGATCCACCTCGTCTCCGGCATCATCGGCACGCTCTGGCTCGGCCTCTTCGCGAACGCGGAGCGCGGCCTCCTCATGGGCGGCGGACTCGAGCAGCTCGCCCTCCAGGCGGTCGGCGCCTTCGCCGTCGCGATCTACTCCTTCGTCGTCGCCTACGTCATCGGCATCGTCATCGAGAAGACGATGGGCTTCCGGGTCAAGAACGAGGACGAGCTCGCGGGCATCGACGTCGCGGTCCACGGCGAGTCGGGCTACGTCCTCCAGGACTGAGCCGGCTCCGCGAGGGGCGCCTTCCCGATCCCGGGGCGGCGCCCCTCGTGGTGTCTGCGGCTCGGGGCAGAATGCGGGACATGACCGTGATCGAATTCCTCCGTCCCGAAGGGCTCGTCGCGAGCCCCGCATTCAGCCATGTCGCGATCGTGCCGCCCGGCGCGACGACGATCCACCTCGGCGGGCAGAACGGCGTCGACGAGACCGGCGCGATCGTCGCCCCCGACGTCGCGGGGCAGGCCAGGCGGGCCCTGGAGAATGCGCGGCTCGCCCTCGCCGCGGCCGGTGCGGGACTCGACGACGTCGTCTCCTGGACCGTCTTCATCGCCGAGGGTGCCGACCTCGGCGCCGCCTACGGGGCGATCGCGCCGCTCCTGGCCCGCGAGGGCGCCCCGCCGCTCGTCACCGCGGCCCGCGTCGCCGGTCTCGGGGTGCCGGGCGCGCTCATCGAGATCGGCGCGATCGCGGCGGTCGTGCGAGACTGAGCATCCTCCGGACTCGCCGTTCCGCCTCTAACTTGATGAGTTCGTTCTTGCCGCTCCCAAGGCTCCTCGCGGCGATTCGAGGCCGACGCTTCGGCCGAGGTACGGCTCGCGATCACCACAGAGCCGCGGCAACTGACGGACTTCCGCGGGCCTGCAGCCAACCGACCCCGTCCGCACCTTCTTCTAAGCGCGGCGAGCGACTTCCAGTAGCCTCACCCGGGTGGCAAGCATTGGCGATGAACTAGACCCGAGATACGCTGCGGTGGCAGCCCGGGCAGTGAACTGGGATGCACTGCTTTGGCAGATCCCTGCGCTCACGATCGCCGCACAGGCGTTTCTCTTTGTCATTGCGATTGGCGCGGGCACGTCCCCCCTCGCGCGAGTTGTAGCTTTGGTGCTTTCGATTTGCACCCTGTTTCTCTCGGCCCTCTCGATGGCAAAGCAGCGCCAATCCGCTATAGCCGACGCGACGACGCTCGCCGATTTCGAACGCAGGATCGGCATCCCGGAGGACCAAATCGAATACGGACCCGGATGGCGGGATCGGCGCAACAACACGAAACTCGGCTACAGGATGTGGGAGTGGCTCCGCTTTCCAAGGTATACGGCATTTGCGTTCTGGATATGGGGATACACCCTTATCGCGTTGATCGACGTAGTCCTGATTACATTGCTCTTCATTGACCCGGGATTTCTCGACAGAAGCGGCTGGCCATGGATCCATGATGGCGGCATCGCGAGCGATGGGTCGGCAGGTGTCGAAAATGGAGAGATCACATCCGAGGGCCGAGCTTCTACCCGGCCGTAACACGACGTGAGCACGTCGCACTTGATTGAGCTGAACTTGCCCCGGGGCTGACGCAGGATCTCGGCCCCCAGCGCGAGAGCACCATGTTCGGGGCGTTCGCCGCGGCCACGCGCGAGTGCTCGGACACGGCGCGAGCTGCTCCTCGACCAGCCGGCCAACCCTTCGCGCCGGAGATCGTAGACTGCTCGAGGACGCGCTCGATAGCTACGCGGGCGCCGTTATCACAGTTAGTCCGGATCGGAGATGGCGGGAGCGTGCTCGAGCAACCTCGATGCATCTCATTGCGGTGGGCGATGCCGGACTCGAACCGACGACCTCTTCGGTGTGAACGAAGCGCGCTACCAACTGCGCCAATCGCCCGCGGGGATCAATCCTGCCACATGACACGCTGCCGGCAGAGTTTGCTCCCGACCGCTCGCGTCGGGTAACGTAGTCGGGCACCCGGGAGACCGGGAGCGAATGCGGATGTAGCGCAGTTGGTAGCGCATCACCTTGCCAAGGTGAGGGTCGCGAGTTCGAGTCTCGTCATCCGCTCGAGGAGGGCTTCGAACCTCTCGGTCCCCGGAGATCCGTCGAAGGGCACCACGGTGGCGTGGCCGAGAGGCTAGGCACCGGCCTGCAAAGCCGTTTACACGGGTTCGAATCCCGTCGCCACCTCCCGGTCGCGAGACCGGACAACTGAACAGCCTGAAGTCTCAGGCGCGATTGGCGCAGCGGTAGCGCGCTTCCCTGACACGGAAGAGGTCACTGGTTCGATCCCAGTATCGCGCACGACAGAAACCCCCGGTCTGACCGGGGGTTTTCTCATCGTTACGCGTATCGTATGCAATACCCGTGGGTTATCGGACGCCCCGCGCGGGAGTCGGGAATGGCACCCGCGCGCGCTCGGACAGCCGCCGGTAGGCGCGTGCCATGTAGGCGGCATAGGCGAGCGTCGACGCCGCGCCGCCGATGCCGGCGACCGCGAAGACGACGAGCCAGGAGACTCGCGGATCGAGCGCGAGCACGCCGGCGGCGACCGCGCCGAGCATCGCGACGGGGCCGAGGAGGTAGTCGATGCGGCGGCCGAGGATGCGGGCCATGGGGATGAAGTGCGCGCCGATCACGAAGACCATGAGCGGCAGCACCCACCGCCCCTGCCCGAAGACGAGCAGGAGCACGGCGCCGAGGAGTCATATCGGATGGGTGACGCTGTTGAGCACGCCCATCGCCCGGTCGAGCCGCCGGTCCTCGGCGGAGGGCTCGCTCGGATGATCCGCGGCGTGGCGGATCTGGGCGAGGCCGCGGAGGACGAAGGCACCCGCGAGGACCACGACGGCGACGAGCGCGACGGTCCCCGCGATGCCCCAGGCGAAGGGCCACCATGCCGCGTAGAAGGTCGCGTAGCCGGCCATCATCACGGGGAAGAATGCGATCCCTCGCGCCGCCGAGCCGAACCAGGCCGGGGCCGCGACCTCGCTCGCTGCTGCTGTTGCCACGAGCCAATCGTCCCAGACCCTCACGTGGGCCAGCGGCCCCGGCGGGGCTTCCGGGGTGTCGCGGGCAGCGCATTCCTGCTTGACTCGTCGGCATGAGCAAGGCGGTCATCCAGGTCACCAAGGACGGCGCCGAGATCGAGCGGGCGATCGCGACGGCGGAGCGCATCCGCGAGCAGCTGCCGGATCTCGAGATCCGGATCATCGTGCACGGCGATGCGCTCGAGGCGGTCACGGGCGCCGAGCCGCTCGCGCACGATCCGGCGATCACGGTCGCCGCGTGCCGCCTCGGGCTCGCGGCGCGCGGGCACGGCGTCGAGGAGCTCCGGCCGGGCTTCGAGACGGTCGCGGGCGGTTCGGCGGCGATCATCCAGGCGCAGCTCGACGGCGCCGCGTATCTCCGACTCTGACGGCACGGCCGGGTCGCCGCGGTTCCCGCGGCGCGTCAGTCGCGCATGCGCTCCTTCGCCTCGTTGCGCGCGCGCACCGACTCGGCCTCTGCCTCGGCGCGCTTGACGTCGAGGTCGGCCTGCACCTCGTCGACCTTGTCCTTCGCGCGGTCGACGGTGTCGCCGACGGCGCGGCCGATCTGCTCCGCCGCGGTCGCGGCCGTCTCTTTCGCGTCGTCCATGAAGCCCATGTCGTTCCTCCTCGGGTTCCTGCGTGGTCGCTGTCGGTCGTCACGCTACGGTGCCGTCGGCGGCGTCGGCAGGGGCTTGCGCGACGCCGCCCGACATGCTTGGAGGAATGCGCGTCCGCGCCTCATTCGCGGGTCCTCGCGGGATCCTCGCCACCGCCCGGAATGTCTATGGCTGGTGGCAGAGTCGTGACATGGAGGCACTGCTCGCACACCCCACGGCGGTCGCGCTGGAGGCGGCCGAGCGGGGTTTGCGCGAGGCGCTGTCGGAGGTCGAGGAGGTGCAGCGCCGGGTCGACGCGCTCGAGGCGGAGCGGGCGCGGCTGATCGAGCGGGCGCGTCGTGCGGGGGAGCGGCTCGGGCTCGTCGTGGAGGCTGGGCGACCCTTCGAGGCGGAGTTCGTGCGGCGCTCGACGCGCGCCGAGCTCGCGCTCGCGCTTCGCGTATCGGAATGGTCGGCGTCGCGCATGATGGAGGAGGCCGCGATCCTCGTGGCCTGGCTGCCGGGCGTGCTGGCGGCGGTGTCCGACGGGCGGATCGGTTGGCGGGCGGCGCGGCGCATCGCACTGCACTCGATCGACCTCCCGGAGGAGCTGCGCGCCGAGTTCGGGGCGGCGGCGGTCGAGCTCGCCGCGGTCACGGCGCCGTCCCGCCTTGGCGCGCGCCTCGTCGTCCTCCGAGACCGCTTCCACCGTCGGCCGGCGGCCGAGCGGCATGCCGATGCACGCCGGGAGCGCCGGGTGGAGATCGAGGATGTCGAGGACGGCATGTCCTGGCTCCGCGCGTATCTGCCCTCCGTCGACGCGCACGGGATCGACCACCGGCTCAGCGATGTCGCCAGGCGGGCGGAGGAGGTGGATGCCGAGGAGGGGGTCGAGGATCCGCGGACGATCGAGCAGCGCCGAGCCGACCTCCTCGTGGACTTCCTGACGGGCGACGCTGTGCGGGTCGACCCCGATGCCGAGCAGGGGCTCGAGACGGGGCAGCGGGTCGCGCGGGGCCGCGACTTCGGTCGCTTCCGGGGGATCCGCCCGACGGTCATCGTCACGGTGCCGGTGCAGACCCTTCTCGATGAGAGCGACGCTCCGGGGATCGCGGCGGCGGTCGAGCCCGCGATGCTCGACGGGACGGTGCCGATCGACCCGGTGACGGCGAGGCGGCTCACGGCCCATGCGCCGTCCCTGCGGCGGCTCCTCGTGGATCCGCACTCGGGCGCTCGGCTCGGCTTCTCGCGCGAGCGATACGCGGTGAGCTCGGACCTCAGGATGTGGCTGCGGCTCCGCGACGAGACCTGTCGCTTCCCGGGCTGTGGGAGGCCGGCGCGCGGCTGCGACATCGACCACAGCCTCGACTGGCAGTACGGGGGCGAGACGACACCGGAGAACCTCGCGCACCTCTGCCGCGGCCACCACACCCTGAAGCACCGGACCCGGTGGGCGTTGCGGCACGAGCCCGACGGCACGATGCTCTGGCGGGCCCCGAGCGGCCGCGTGCATCAGACGTCCCCGCCCGCGCCGCCTCGGCACCCGCCCGGTCTCAGCCCGTGACGAAGTCGATGAGCTCCTCGACCCGGCCGAGGAGGGACGGCTCGAGGTCGGTGTAGCTGCGGACACGGCCGAGGATGCGCTGCCAGGCGGCCGCGATGTCGGCCTGCGAGTCGTGCGGCCAGCCGAAGGCCTCGCAGACGCCGTGCTTCCACTCGACGCCGCGCGGCACCTCGGGCCAGGCGGCGATGCCGAGGGCGCGCGGCGTGACGGCCTGCCACACGTCGACATAGGGGTGGCCGAGGACGAGCGTGTGCGCGCCGTGCCGCGAGGCCGTGACGGCCTCGGCGATGCGCGACTCCTTCGAGCCCGGCACGAGGTGGTCGACGAGGACGCCGATGCGGCGTCCCGGCCCGGGACGGATCTCGTCGAGGACGGCGGCGAGGTGGTCGACGCCCTCGAGGTACTCGACGACGACCCCCTCGATCCTGAGGTCCTCGCCCCACACCCGCTCGACGAGCTCCGCGTCATGGCGCCCCTCGACGAGGATGCGGCTCGCCCTCGCCACGCGCGCCCGCGCGCCCTCGACCGCGAGCGATCCCGAGGCGGTGCGCGCGGGGCCTCGCGGCGCCGCCGCCCGCATCGGCGGCGCGAGCCGGACGAGTGCGCCGTCGATGAGGAAGCCCGCGCCGAAGGGGAAGCGCCGCACCCGGCCGTGCCGGTCCTCGAGCGCGACTGCCGCCCGATCCCCACCGACGACGGCCCCGGTCCAGCCACCCTCGGCGACCTCGACGACGAGCCCAGGCTCGGCGACGACCGTCTCGATCCGCGGACGGCCGACCGCCCGCCAGTCACCCGCGAGCACGTCGCGCCCGTAGCGGTCCTCGGCATCCACCGGGCGATCGTATGGCGCGGGCCCCAGCGCACGGTCGCGCCCCGCCGCCGCCGGTAGGCTTGCCTGCCGTGGCACCCACCGGATTCGACCTCTTCTCCGACCGCTCCATCGTCGCGATGCGCGTCGACGGCGAGCTCAAGGACCTTGCCGCCACGGTGACGGACACGCAGCGGGTCGAGCCGGTCGCGATCGACTCCGAGGACGGTCTCGCGATCCTCCGCCACTCCGCAGCGCACGTCCTCGCGCAGGCCGTCCAGCGCATCAACCCCGAGGCCCGGCTCGGGATCGGCCCGCCCATCCAGGACGGCTTCTACTACGACTTCCAGCTCGACGAGCCGCTGACCCCGGAAGCGCTCAAGGCGATCGCCAAGGAGATGGAGCGGATCCAGAAGGCGGGGCAGCGCTTCATGCGCCGCGTCGTCACGGAGGAGGAGGCGCGCGCCGAGCTCGCGACGGAGCCCTTCAAGCTCGAGCTCATCGGCCTCAAGGGAGGCGCGGCGAGCGGCAAGGACGGCGAGAGCGTCGAGGTCGGCGCGGGCGAGCTGACGATCTACGACAACGTCGACCCGAAGACGGGGGAGACCGTCTGGAAGGACCTCTGCCGCGGCCCCCACCTGCCGAACACGCGGATGATCGGCAACGGCTGGGCCCTGCAGCGCATCGCGGGCGCCTACTGGCGGGGGAGCGAGAAGAACCCGCAGCTCCAGCGCGTGTACGGCACCGCCTGGCCGACGAAGGATGAGCTCCGCGCCTACCAGGAGCGGCTCGAGGAGGCGGCGAAGCGCGACCACCGCAAGCTCGGCAAGGAGCTCGACCTCTTCAGCTTCCCCGACGAGATCGGCTCGGGGCTCTCGGTCTGGCACCCGCGCGGCGGCATCATCCGCCACGAGATGGAGGCGCACGCCCGCGCCCGCCATCTCGCCGAGGGCTACAGCGTCGTCTACACGCCGCACATCGCCAAGTCGGACCTCTTCGCGGTGAGCGGTCACCTCGCGACCTACGCCGAGGGCATGTGGCCGCCGCTCACGCAGGACGAGGAGCGCGACCCGATCACGGGGGAGCTCACGAAGGCGGGCGTCGACTACTACCTCAAGCCGATGAACTGCCCGATGCACATCCTCATCTACAAGGAGCGCCCGCGCAGCTACCGCGACCTGCCGCTGCGCCTCACGGAGAACGGGACGGTCTACCGCAACGAGCTCTCAGGCGCCCTCCACGGCCTCACTCGGGTCCGCGGCTTCACGCAGGACGACGCGCACCTCTTCGTCACCCCCGAGCAGCTCGAGGGCGAGGTCGCGAAGGTCCTCGAGTTCGTCCTCTCGCTCCTGCGCGACTTCGGGCTCACCGACTTCGAGCTCGAGCTGTCGATGAAGGACGACGAGAAGTCGAAGTGGATCGGCTCCGAGGAGTACTGGGAGTCCTCGACGAACGCGCTGCGCACGGTCGCCCTCGCCTCCGGGCTCAAGCTCACCGAGGTCCCCGGCGAGGCCGCCTTCTACGGGCCGAAGATCGACCTCAAGACGAAGGACGCGCTCGGCCGGACCTGGCAGCTCTCGACGGTCCAGGTCGACCCGAACCTCCCGGAGCGATTCGAGCTCGAGTACACCGCCGCCGACGGCTCGAAGCAGCGCCCCATCATGATCCACCGCGCGCTCATGGGATCGATCGAGCGCTTCTTCGCGATCCTCCTCGAGCACTACGCGGGCGCCTTCCCGGTCTGGCTCTCGCCGGTCCAGGTCGTGGGCGTCCCGGTCGCCGATCACCACCTGCCCTACCTCGAGGGCGTCTTCCGCGAGCTCGCCGCGGCCGGCATCCGCGCGGAGATCGATGCCTCGCCGGAGCGGATGCAGAAGAAGATCAGGAATGCGTCCCTCCAGAAGATCCCGTACGTCCTCATCGCCGGCGACGCCGACGAGGCGGAGGGCACCGTGAGCTTCCGCCTGCGCGACGGGAGTCAGGACAACGGCGTGCCGATCGCGGATGCCGTCGCCCGCATTCGTGACGCGATCGCGACGAAGGCACAGGTCTGACGATGGTCATGCTCGGCGACATCCCGGACGACTACGACGGCGCCCAGTATCCCGACGCCGAGCCGTCGCGGGCCTTCGCGGGCGTGCCTGACTCGTTCCAGCGGCTGTGGACCCCGCACCGGACCGTCTACATCCAGCAGGGCCAGATGCCGAGCGAGGACGAGTGCCCGTTCTGCCTCGCGCCAGGGCTCCCCGACGAGGAGGGGCTCATCGTCGCGCGCGGCGAGCACGCATTCGTCCTCCTCAATCTCTTCCCGTACAACTCGGGGCACCTCCTCGTCTGCCCGTACCGTCACATCGCGACCTACGATCTCGCGACGCCCGAGGAGGTCGCGGAGATCGGCGCGATGACCCAGACGGCGATGCGGGTGCTGACCGAGACGGCCCATGCGCACGGCTTCAACATCGGGATGAACCAGGGCCGGATCGCCGGGGCGGGCATCGCCGAGCACCTCCACCAGCACATCGTGCCGCGGTGGGCGCTCGACGCGAACTTCTTCCCGATCATCGCGGGGACGAAGGCGCTGCCGCGCCTCCTCGGCGACGTCCGGCGCGACGTCGCGGCCGCCTGGCCGAAGTAGAATCGATCACTATGACTTCTGAACTGGGCACGAGCCGGGTCAAGCGCGGACTCGCGGAGATGCTGAAGGGCGGCGTCATCATGGACGTCGTCGACGCCGCGCAGGCGAAGATCGCCGAGGACGCCGGCGCGGTCGCCGTCATGGCGCTCGAGCGCGTCCCCGCCGACATCCGCGCGCAGGGCGGCGTCGCCCGCATGAGCGACCCGGATCTCATCGACGGCATCGTCTCGGCCGTCTCGATCCCGGTCATGGCGAAGGCCCGCATCGGCCACTTCGTCGAGGCCCAGGTCCTCCAGTCGCTCGGCGTCGACTACATCGACGAGTCCGAGGTCCTCTCGCCCGCCGACTACGTCAACCACATCGACAAGTGGCCCTTCACGGTCCCCTTCGTCTGCGGCGCGACGAACCTCGGCGAGGCACTGCGCCGCATCACCGAGGGGGCGGCGATGATCCGCTCGAAGGGCGAGGCCGGGACGGGCGACGTCTCGGAGGCGACGCGCCACATCCGCCAGATCCTCAGCGAGATCAACGCGCTCAAGGCGAAGACGAAGGACGAGCTCTACGTCGCGGCGAAGGAGCTCCAGGCCCCCTACGAGCTCGTCGCCGAGGTCGCCGAGACCGGCAAGCTCCCCGTCGTCCTCTTCGTCGCGGGCGGCGTCGCGACCCCCGCCGACGCCGCGATGATGATGCAGCTCGGCGCGGACGGCGTCTTCGTCGGCTCCGGCATCTTCAAGTCGGGCAACCCCGCGGCGCGCGCGAAGGCGATCGTCAAGGCGACGGCCTTCTACGACGACCCCGCGGTCATCGCCGAGGTCTCGCGCGGACTCGGCGAAGCGATGGTCGGCATCAACGTCGCCGACGTCCCCGCGCCGCACCGCCTCGCCGAGCGCGGCTGGTAGTCCGCGGTCGTGGCGCGGTGAGCGCACCCGTCGTCGGGGTCCTCGCCCTTCAGGGCGACGTCCGCGAGCACGTGCGGATGCTCCAGGACCTCGGGGGGGAGGTCGTGCCGGTGCGGCGCCCGAGCGAGCTCGACGCCGTCGCGGGCCTCGTCATCCCCGGCGGGGAGTCGAGCGTCATCGACAAGCTGACGCGCACCTTCGGCCTCGCGGGACCGCTCCGCGCGCGGATCGCGGCGGGCATGCCCGTCTATGGCACGTGCGCGGGGCTCATCTGCCTCGCCGACCGCGTCCTCGACGCGATCGAGGGGCAGGAGTCCCTCGGCGGGCTCGACATCGCGGTGCGCCGCAACGCCTTCGGCTCGCAGCTCGAGTCCTTCGAGACCGAGCTCGAGGTGCCGGCGCTCGGTGACCCGCCCGTCCACGCGGTCTTCATCCGCGCGCCCGTCGTCGAGGAAGTCGGCCCCGAGGCGCGCGTCCTCGCGGCCCTGCCCGACGGCCGCGTCGTCGCGGTCGAGCAGGGCCCGCTCCTCGGCACCTCCTTCCACCCCGAGATGAACGGCGAGTCGCGCTTCCACGCGCGCTTCCTCGAGTGCGTCCGCGCGCAGTGAGGCCCGCGCCGGGTGCGGCCCGGCGGCGGATGGGCCATGCTGGGCGCATGCGGTGGTACAGCGACTTCCCGGCACAGCGGACGCGGCAGATCATCGGCGACGCCGTCGCCGCGGGCATCGTGCTCATCGGCATCCTCGTCGCGATCGTCATGGGCAGCCTCATCGCGGGCTTCGGCGAGGTGGGGCACCGGATCGCGGAGGTGGGCAGCGGATTCGAGGCGACGATGCAGGACTTCGGGGACGCGCTCGCGGGCATCCCGCTCATCGGCGAGCCGGTCGCGCAGCAGGTGAGCGGCGCGGCGGAGGCGGGGGCGTCGATGGCCGCCGCCGGCTCGTCGATCCAGCAGGCGGTCGCCGTCATCGCCGTCCTGACGGGGCTGCTCATCGCGCTGGCCCCCATCGGACTCGTCGCGGTCGTCTGGCTCCTGCCGCGCTCGGCGAGAGCCCGGCGCGGTGCTCGGCTGCGGGCACTCATCGGGGCCGATGGCGAGCTCGACGTCGAGGGCTTCGTCGAGCTCGAGCTGCGCCGTGCCGGGGTGCGGCGATGATCGGCCTCGAGCCGGCCGGCGACGACTTCGCGCCGCGCCGCCTCTACGAGACCCTGCTCGCGCAGTCCGAGCGGCATCGGGTCGAGCGCGATTCGCTCGGCACGCTCGCCGTGCCGGCCGAGGCGTACTGGGGGATCCACACCGCGCGGGCGCTCATCAACTTCCCGATCACGCGGCACGCGATCTACAACCACCCGGACCTCGTCCGCGGGCTCGCCCTCGTCAAGCGGGCCGCCGCGCGAGCCAATGCCCGCCTCGGGGTGCTCGACCCCGTCAAGGCCGAGGCGATCGACAGGGCCTGCGCCGAGATCGACGACGGCGAGCTGCACGGGGAGTTCAAGGTCGGCGTCATCCAGGGCGGCGCGGGCACCTCGACGAACATGAACGCGAACGAGGTCATCGCGAATCGCGCCCTCGAGCTCCTCGGCCACGAGAAGGGCGACTACCGGCACCTCCACCCGATCGACGACGTCAATCGCAGCCAATCGACGAACGACGCCTACCCGACCGCGATCCGGCTCGCGGCCGGCTTCGCGGTGCGCCGCCTGCTCGTCGAGCACGAGGCGCTCTCGACGGCCTTCCGGCAGAAGGCGGAGGAGTTCGCGGCGGTGCTGAAGATCGGGCGCACGCAGCTCCAAGACGCGGTGCCGATGACGGTCGGGCAGGAGTTCCGCGGCTGGGCGGTCACCCTCGACGAGGACCGCGCGCGCCTCAGGGAGGTGCTCGCCTGGCTCGGCGAGATCAACCTCGGCGCGACCGCGATCGGGACCGGCATCACCGCCGACCCCCGCTACGCCGAGGCCGTGCGGCAGGAGCTGAGCGCGCTCGTCGGCCGTGAGCTGCATACCGCCCCCGACCTCATCGAGGCGACAAGCGACACGGGCGTGTACATGTCGCTCTCGGGCGTCCTCAAGCGGGCGGCGGCGAAGCTCTCGAAGATCTGCAACGACCTCCGCCTCCTGTCGAGCGGGCCACAGGCCGGGTTCCGCGAGCTCCTGCTGCCCGCCCGGCAGGCCGGCTCGTCGATCATGCCCGGCAAGGTCAATCCGGTCATCCCCGAGGTCGTCAACCAGGTCGCGTTCGCGGTCATCGGTGCCGATGCGACGATCACCGCGGCGGCCGAGGCGGGACAGCTCCAGCTCAACGCATTCGAACCGGTCATCGCGCATTCCCTCCTCGAATCGATCGCCTGGCTGAGCAACGCCTGCCACGCGCTGCGCGTCCACTGCGTCGAGGGGATCGAGGTCGACCGGCAGCGGCTCAGCGAGGAGGTGAGCGCGAGCATCGGCGTCGTCACCGCGCTGACGCCGTACCTCGGCTACCAGGTCGCCGCGGAGCTCGCGCACGAGGCGCTCGCGGGCGGTCGCTCGATCCGCGAGCTCGTGCTCGAGCGCGGGCTGCTCGAGCCGAGCCTGCTCGACAAGGCGCTCGCCCCCGAGCGGTTGAGCGGACTCGTGCCGCCGACCGACGCGATCCCGGTCCCGCCCGGGCAGTAGAATTCTCGGCATGTCGGGGCATTCCAAGTGGGCGACGACGAAGCACAAGAAGGCGGTCATCGACGCCAGGCGTGCGAAGTCCTTCGCGAAGCTGATCAAGAACATCGAAGTCGCCGCGAAGATGGGCGGCGCCGATCTCGCGGGCAACCCGACGCTCTACGACGCCGTGCAGAAGGCGAAGAAGACCTCCGTCCCGAACGACAACATCGACCGCGCGATCAAGCGCGGCGCCGGGATCGGCGGCGAGGCGGTCGAGTACACGAGCATCATGTACGAGGCCTACGGCCCGAACGGCGTCGCCTTCCTCATCGAGTGCCTCACGGACAATAAGAACCGTGCCGCCGCCGAGGTGCGCACGGCGCTCTCCCGGAACGGCGGGACGCTCGCCGACCCGGGATCGGTCGCCTACAACTTCAGCCGCAAGGGCGTCATCTCGATCGAGCGCAGCGACTCGGTGACCGAGGACGACATCCTCCTCGCGGTGCTCGACGCGGGCGCCGAGGAGGTCAAGGATCACGGCGTCGGCTTCGAGGTCATCACGGAGCCCTCCGACCTCGTCGCGGCGCGCGAGGCGCTCCAGGCGGCCGGCATCGACTACGACTCGGCGGAGGCGGAGTTCGTCCCGAATGTCTCGATCGAGCTCGACCTCGAGGGGGCGAAGAAGGTCTACCGGCTCATCGACGCGCTCGAGGACCTCGACGACGTGCAGAACGTCTTCTCGAACGACGAGGTCCCCGCGGACGTCCAGGCGCAGCTCGACGACGAGGACTGAGGGCCGAGCGCTGGCCGGCGTGCGGATCCTCGGCATCGACCCTGGCCTCACCCGTTGCGGCTACGGCATCATCGACCTGCGCGCGGACCGCACGGCGAGCCTCGTGGCGACCGGGGTCCTGCGGACCGCGCCCGAGCTCGCGATCGAGCTGCGGCTCCGGGCGATCGGCGAGGGGATCGACGCGCTCCTCGCGGAGCACCGGCCCGAGGCGGTCGCCGTCGAGCGCGTCTTCGCGCAGCACAACCTTCGCACCGTCATGGGCACCGCCCAGGTCTCGGGCCTCGCTCTCGAGCGCGCGGCGCGGGCCGGCCTCGAGGTCGGGCTCCACACGCCGAGTGAGGTGAAGGCTGCCGTGACCGGCTACGGCGCCGCCGACAAGCGGCAGGTGACCGCGATGGTCACGCGGATCCTCGGGCTCGCCGAAGCGCCCAAGCCGGCGGATGCCGCCGACGCCCTCGCGCTCGCGCTCTGCCACGGCTGGTCGCGCGGCGCGGCGGGCCCAGCCGGTGGAGCGTTGACGCCCGCGCAGCGCGCCTGGCAGGAGGCCGAGCGACACGCCCGATCCAGTCGAACATAGCTACGAATGCTCGGCTAGGCTTGGCACATGATCGCCTCGCTCCGCGGCACCGTCCAGGCGGTGTCCGGCACGACCCTCGTGCTCGAGGTGCATGGCGTCGGCTACGCGCTGCAGGTGACCCCGCGGCACGCCCTGGGGCTCCGCGTCGGCGCCGAGGCCTTCGTCCACACCGCGCTCATCGTCCGCGAGGACGAGCTTTCGCTGTGCGGCTTCGAGCGTCGCGAGGGGCTCGACGTCTTCGAGCTGCTGCGGGGCGTCACCGGTGTCGGCCCGAAGTCGGCGCTCGGCGTGCTCGCCGAGCTCGAGCCGGAGGAGGTCGCGGCCGCGGTCGCCGCGGAGGACGACGCGGCGTTCCGCCGCGTGTCGGGCATCGGCCCGAAGACCGCGAAGCTCATCGTCATCACGCTCCACGGCAAGCTCTCCCACCTCGCCGTCGCGGCGCCGGCTGCGCCGGACGCCTCGGGCACGGCCGAGACGGTCGCGGCCCTCGTCGGGCTCGGCTTCCCCGAGCGCCGCGCGCTCGAGGTCGTCGAGGCGATCGCCGCCGAGCAGGACGCGCTCGCGCCGGCGGCGCTGCTGCGGCTCGCGCTCGCCGAGCTCGGTCCGGCGGCGATGACGGGAAGCCGCCGATGAGGGCCGAGGCCGAGGAGGAGGACCTCGCCTTCGAGGGCGCGCTGCGGCCGAAGAGCCTCGCGGAGTTCGTCGGCCAGGCGAAGGTCCGCGGCCAGCTGCAACTCCTGCTCGACGCCGCGGCGCTCCAGTCGCGGACGCCCGAGCATGTGCTCCTCGCGGGCCCCCCGGGGCTCGGCAAGACGACGCTCGCGATGATCGTCGCGCACGAGTCCTCCCGACCGCTCCGAATGTCGAGCGGGCCGGCGATCCAGCACGCGGGGGACCTCGCCGCGCTGCTGTCGAGCCTCGTGCCCGGTGAGGTCCTCTTCATCGACGAGATCCACCGGATGGCCCGATCGGCGGAGGAGATGCTGTACCTCGCGATGGAGGACTTCCGGATCGACATCATGGTCGGCAAGGGCGCGGGCGCGACCTCGATCCCACTCGATCTCGCGCCCTTCACGCTCGTCGGCGCGACGACGCGCTCGGGGCTGCTGCCGAACCCGCTCCGCGACCGCTTCGGATTCACGGCGCACCTCGAGTTCTACGACGACGACGAGCTCACCGCGGTGCTCGATCGCGCCGCCGAGCTGCTCGATCTCGGTCCCATCCCGCCGTCCGCGATCCAGGAGATCGCGAAGCGGAGCCGCGGCACGCCGCGCATCGCGAACCGCCTGCTCCGGCGAGTGCGCGACTACCGGCTCGTCCACGGGGAGCAGGATGGCCTCGCGGCGGTCCGCGCCGCGCTCGAGCTCTACGACGTCGACGCGCTCGGCCTCGACCGGCTCGACCGGGCCGTCCTCCAGGCGATCGTCGAGCGATTCGACGGGGGACCGGTCGGGCTCGGGACGCTCGCCGTCTCGGTCGGCGAGGAGGCCGAGACGATCGAGGCCGTCGTCGAGCCGTTCCTCGTGCGGATCGGGCTGCTCGCGCGGACGCCGCGGGGGCGGGTCGCGACGCGGCGCGCATTCGAGCACCTCGGGATCGACGAACTCCCGGCGCGGGATCAGGAGCCGCTCTTCGGCGATGCACTATGATCGCTGAGGCCCAATCGACCAAGAAGGCGACCTCATGCCCAAGCTTCGCCGCGGCGCTGCCGCGCTCCTCCTGCTCGCCTCGACGTTCGTCCTGACCGCCTGCAGCTCGCTCATGCCGGCCGCGCAGCCGCCGGCGGACCCGGCCGCGACCGCGCCCGCCGACGGTGCGCAGCCGGCCGCGGGGGGACCGGACTGGCTCCTCATCGGCATGGTCGTGCTCCTCGCGATCATGGTGTTCTTCATGTTCCGCAACTCCCGCAAGCGCAAGGCGGAGCAGGAGAAGATCAAGACGACGATGGTCCCGGGCGTCGAGGTCATGACGAACTTCGGGCTCTTCGGCACGATCGTCGAGCTCGACGAGGTTGCGAACACCGCGATCCTCGAGCTCAGCCCCGGCAACCGGGTCAAGGTGCACCGGCAGACGCTCGTCCGCGTCGTCGAGCCCGCGGGCGAGGGCACGCCGCGCTCGGTCGAGGAGGCGATGGAGATCGCCGAGCGCGAGCAGCGCGAGCGTGACGCCGCCGCGGGCGAGCCGAAGTACGGCGAGCGCATCGATCCCGAGGACGAAGGCGACTCGAAGAAGTAATGGCCCGGTCCGCACCCGCGCGGGCAGCGACCAGATCCCTGGTCTGGCTCGCCGTCATCACTGCGGCGCTCTTCGCCATCCTCGGCGCGGGAACGCTGTGGAGCAATGCGACCTGGGCGCCGAAGCTCGCGCTCGACCTCGAGGGCGGCACGCAGATCATCCTCGCGCCGCAGCTCGCGAGCGGGCAGACGATCACGCAGGAGCAGCTCGACCAGACGGTGACGATCATCCGGAGCCGCGTCGACTATGCGGGCGTTGCGGAGGCCGAGGTCACCTCGCAGGGCGGCTCGAACATCGTCGTGAGCATCCCGGGCACGCCCGATGAGGCGACGCTCGCGCGGATCAAGACGAGCGCCCAGCTGACCTTCCGGCCGGTGCTCGCAACCCTGCCGATCGGGCAGCAGACGCCGCTCGACCCGGACGCCGAGCCGCCGTCGGACGAGCGCACGACCGAGCCGAAGGACGCCTCGGACCTCGCGTGGATCACGCCGAAGCTCCAGGCGGAGTTCGAGGCATTCGACTGCACCCCGCTGCTCGAGCCCGAGTACGCGACCAATGCGTCCCCGGACGAGCCGTTCATCACGTGTGATGCGACGACGGGCGAGAAGTTCATCCTCGGCCCGGTCGAGGTCTCGGGCGAGCGGATCTCGGATGCATCGAGCGGCCTCGTGCCGGACAGCCAGGGCCGTCCGACCAACACGCCGGGCGTCTTCATCACCTTCGACGCCGAGGGCACCGGCCAGTTCCGTGCCGTGACGGAGCGGCTCGTCGGCTATGGCCAGGCCGATGTGCGCAATCGCTTCGCGATCGTCGTCGACGGCTGGGTGATCTCCTCGCCGCGGACGATCTCGGTCATCACCGACGGCAAGCCGATGATCTCGGGCGGTTTCGCCAACCAGGCGGAGGCGAAGCAGCTCGCCGATCAACTCAAGTTCGGTGCGCTCCCCGTGAGCTTCACGGTCCAGTCGCAGGAGACGATCTCGGCGACGCTCGGCACAGCACAGCTCGGTGCGGGGCTCATCGCGGGCCTCATCGGCATGGTGCTCGTCGTCATCTACTCGCTCTTCCAGTACCGGCTCCTCGGCCTCGTAACGGTCGCCTCGCTCCTCGTCGCGGCGATCCTCACCTACGTCGTCATCGCGCTCATGTCGTGGCGCCAGGGGTACCGCCTCTCGCTCGCGGGCGTCGCGGGCCTCATCGTCGCGATCGGGTTCACCGCGGATTCGTTCATCGTCTACTTCGAGCGCATCAGGGACGAGCTGCGTGACGGGCGCCAGCTCGCCGGCGCCGTCGAGGCGGGATGGAAGCGCGCGCTGCGCACGATCCTGTCCGCGAAGTTCATCAACCTCCTCTCGGCCGTGGTGCTGTATCTCCTCGCGGTCGGCAACGTCCGGGGCTTCGCATTCACGCTCGGGCTCACGACCGTCATCGACGTCCTCGTCGTCCTGCTCTTCACGCACCCCGTGCTGCAGCTCCTCGCCGAGTCGCGCTTCTTCTCGAGCGGTCACCCGCTCACGGGTCTTGATCCGAATGCGCTCGGTGCGGTCTACCGCGGCCGTGCGGAGTTCCGGTTCTCGACCGAGAAGCGTCGCGCCGGCGCGAGCCGCGAGGCGGTCAAGCGGCAGTCGATCGCCGAGCGCAAGGCCGCCGAGCTCTCCGGCGCGAAGGACGGGGAGGACTGATGGCCGGCGTGTCCCGACTCACGAAGTTCGGCAACGACCTCTACACGGGGGAGCGGTCCTACGGCTTCGTCCGGCACCGTGTGATCTGGTACATCATCGCGGGCGTGCTCCTCGCGATCATGATCGCGGGGACGGTGCTGCGCGGCGGCTTCCAGTTCGGCATCGAGTTCACGGGCGGCTCCGAGTTCACCGTGAGCGACGTCGCGGAGACGGCGACCGAGCCGGCCGCGACCGCCGTGCAGTCGGTCGTCGCAGAGGCCTCGGCGCACGTCACGGTCGTCGGCGCGAGCTCCGTCCGCGTCGTGACCGAGCTCCTCGCGGACCAGACGCAGTCCGAGGCCGTGCGCGCGGCGCTCGCCGAGGCGTACGACGTGCCGGTCGAGCAGGTGACGGCGACGTTCATCAACGCGACCTGGGGCGCGGACGTCTCCCGGCAGGGGATCATCGCGCTCATCGTCTTCGTCGTGCTCGCCGCGATCTTCATGGCGATCTACTTCCGCACCTGGAAGATGTCGGTCGCGGCGATCGTGTCGCTCATCCACGACATCGTCATCACGGTCGGCGTCTACGGGATCTTCGGCTTCGAGATCACGCCATCGGCGATCATCGGCTTCCTCACGATCCTCGGCTACTCGCTCTACGACACCGTCGTCGTCTTCGACAAGGTGCGGGAGAACACGCTCGAGTCGGGCGGCAGGTCGGCGGCCGACTTCGCCGCGGCGGTCAACCTCGGCGTCAACCAGACGCTCGTCCGCTCGATCAACACGGGCGTCGTCGCGGTCCTCCCGGTGGCGGCGATCCTCTGGATCGGCGCCTTTCTGCTCGGGGCAGGGACGCTGCGCGACATCGCGCTCGCGCTCTTCATCGGCATCATCGTCGGCACGTATTCGACGATCTTCATCGGGGCCCCGTTCTACTCGGGTCTCCGTGAGGGCGAGTTCTACCCGGTGCGCGCCCGTGCGCCCCGCAGCGGGGCGGCGATCGTCTCGCTCGTGCTCGCGGCGGTCGCGCTCGTCCTCGTCGGGGCGCACCTCGGCCTCGCGACGGTCGCTCCCCTCGTCGCCGATGTCACGCTCTACGCCGGTCTCGTCGCGACGATCGTCGCGCTCGTGCTCGGGCACCTCGGGCTCCGGGTCACGCGGGTGCAGGAGCGTCCCGGCCGCGACTTCGCGATCGGCGGGCTGCTGCTCGCCTACACCTCGGTCCTCCTGCTCGTCATCCCCGTGATCGTCTGGCTCACGGCGCTCGTCCACGACCGCCAGGCCTGAGCCCGGACCGTCCGACCGGATGGCCGGACGTAGACTGCACTCGAGTCCTTCGCAGGAGGCGTCAGTGACGGAGACCGCGGCAAGTGCCAGCCTGCTCTCGCGGCTGCCGCGGATCTTCTCGCGGGCGCAGCAGACGGGGGCGCTCGATCGGCTCCTCAAGACGCTCCGCGCGAACCAGCCGAAGGCCGACCTCGCGCTCGTCGAGCGCGCCTACCAGGTCGCCGAGCGGGCGCATCGGGGTCAGCAGCGCCGCAGCGGGGAGCCGTACATCACGCACCCGATCGCGGTCGCCCAGATCCTCGCCGAGCTCGGTCTCGGCGCGAAGGCGATCTCGGCGGCGCTCCTCCACGACACCGTCGAGGACACCGACTACTCGCTCGAGCAGCTCCGGGCCGAGTTCGGCGACGAGATCGCGATGCTCGTCGACGGCGTCACGAAGCTCGACCGCGTCAAGTACGGCGACAGCGCGCAGGCCGAGACGGTCCGGAAGATGATCGTCGCGATGTCGCGCGACATCCGCGTCCTCGTCATCAAGCTCGCCGATCGGCTCCACAATGCGCGGACCTGGGGCTTCGTGCCCGCGGAGTCGGCGACGCGCAAGGCGAAGGAGACGCTCGAGATCTACGCGCCGCTCGCGCACCGGCTCGGCATCCAGACCGTCAAGCTCGAGCTCGAGGACCTGTCCTTCTCGGTCCTCCACCCGAAGCTCTACGTCGAGATCGAGAACCTCGTCCGCCAGCGCGACCCGCAGCGCGAGGAGTTCGTCCAGCAGGTCATCGAGGCCGTGCGCACCGACCTACGGGCCGCGCGCATCAAGGGCGAGGTCGAGGGTCGCCCGAAGCAGTACTACTCGATCTACCAGAAGATGGTCGTCCGGGGCCGCGACTTCGACGAGATCTACGATCTGACCGGCATCCGCGTGCTCGTCTCGACCGTGCGGGACTGCTACGCGGTGCTCGGGGCGATCCACGCGAGGTGGACCCCCATCCCGGGCCGCTTCAAGGACTACATCGCGACCCCGAAGTACAACCTCTATCAGTCGCTCCACACGACCGTCATCGGCCCGGGCGGGCGGGCGGTCGAGATCCAGATCCGCACGCACGACATGCACCAGCGCGCCGAGTACGGCGTCGCGGCGCACTGGAAGTACAAGGAGCGGATGGCCTCGGGCAAGGCCGACGGCAAGGCGATCGACGCCGACCTCGCCTGGCTCGCCCGCATCACCGAGTGGCAGGAGGACGCCTCCGACCCGGGGGAGTTCCTCGAGGGCCTTCGCTTCGAGATCGGCGCGAAGGAGGTCTACGTCTTCACGCCCGGCGGCAAGGTCATCGGGCTGCCGCACGGCGCGACGCCCGTCGACTTCGCCTACGCCGTCCACACCGAGGTCGGCCATCGGACGATGGGCGCGAAGGTCAACGGCCGGCTCGTGCCGCTCAACTCGACGCTCGTGAGCGGCGACACCGTCGAGGTGCTCACCTCGAAGAACCCGGAGGCGGGTCCGAGCCAGGACTGGCTCGGCTTCGTGCGCTCGACGCGAGCGAAGTCGAAGATCAAGACGTGGTTCACGAAGGAGCGTCGCGAGGAGGCGCTCGAGCAGGGCCGTGACGCGCTCGCAACGGCGATGCGCAAGGCGAACCTCCCGCTCAAGAAGCTCATGTCGCAGGAGTCGCTCCTCGGCGTCGCGGGCCAGCTCAACCTGACCTCGGTCGACGCGCTCTACGCGGCGATCGGCGAGGGGCACGTCTCGAGCCAGTCGGTCATCGAGAAGCTCCTCGCGATGAGCCGCGAAGTGACGGAGGAGGCCGAGGTCCCAGGCCCGGTGTCGCGGGGTCGTCGCGGCGAGGGCGCGAGCTCCGGTGTGCTCGTCCGCGGCGATGCGGGGGTGCTCGTCAAGCTCGCGAAGTGCTGCACGCCGGTCCCAGGCGACGAGATCGTCGGCTTCGTCACGCGCGGGGCGGGAGTCTCGGTCCACCGCACCGACTGCAACAATGTCGCGACCCTCATGTCGGAGCCCGAGCGAATGATCGAGGTGAGCTGGGCGGGCGACGGCAAGGGCCTCTTCCTCGTCCAGATCCAGGTCGAGGCGCTCGATCGTCCCGGCCTGCTCTCGGACATCACACGAGTGCTCTCGGAGCACCACGTCAACATCCTCTCGGCGAGCGTCTCGACGTCGAACGAGCGCATCGCCTTCAGCCGCTACCTCTTCGAGATGGGGGACGCGACGCACCTCGACCGGGTGCTCGGCGCCGTGCGGCGGATCGACGCCGTCTACGACGTCTACCGCGTGAAGAGCACCTGAAGCCGCGCGAGCGCGATCCGGCGCCCGATGAGCCGTGGCCGCGCGGCGATCGCCCCCGCGAGGCGGCTCGGCGCGATCCCGGCGATCGCGAGCAGGCGGCCGAGGCAGGCCTGGTCGAACTCGCCGTCAGGCGCCCGCACGAGGTCGATCGCGGTCCGGACGGGGGAGGTGACGCACACGGCTCGGAGGTCGACGACGTCGTCCTCCCTGAGTCGCATCTCGCGCATGCTCGCCCGCTCACGATCGGGTGGTGAGGATGGCGCGCCCGCGCGGGCATACGTGCGGATCGGCTCCGCGAGGCGCCAGGCCGCGCCCCAGACCCACGCCGCGCTGCCCTCAGCGATGATGCCGCGCCGTCCGACGAGGTGGGCGATCGAGGCGGCGCGCTCGGCGGGTCCCGCTGGCTGGTCGATGGGGAGGAATGCGTCGCCGAGCGGCAGCAGATCGCCGTCGAGCACGGCGGCCCGCAGCTCTGGTGGCGCGAGCGCGGCAGCCCCGTCCGCGGCGGTGAGGATCGTCGGCAGGAGCCGCCCGGTGGTGCGCATGCGGGCGATCATGCCCGAGTCGTCGGCGGCTCGGGCGGCGAGGCCGCCCGGCTGTGGAGAAGCGCTCCGGCTCAGCCCTTGCGGACGGCGGCGAGCCAGGATCGCTGGGTCTCGAGGGCCTGCTTCGCCTCGGCCGCGGCCTTGGCGTCGCCGGCGGCCTCGGCCTCGGCGAGCTCCTGCCCGAGCTTCGCGATCGAGTCCTCGAGCTGCCCGGCGAAGCCCTCCGAGCGCTCCTGACGCGCGGGGTCGCTCCGGACCCAGTGCTCCTCCTCGAGCTTGCGGACGTGCGCCTCGATGCGGCGCAGGCGGTCCTCGACCACGCGCACCTGCTCGCGCGGGACCCGGCCGATCGCCTCCCAGCGGCGCTGCACCTCCTGCAGCTGCGAGCGCGCCTGGCGGCGGTCGCTCAGCTTGAGGATGGTCTCGGCCTCGTCGAGCAGCGCGAGCTTCTGCTCGAGGTTGCCCGCGTACTCCGTCTGCTCCTGCGCGACGATCTCGGCCTTCGCCGCATAGAGCGCGTCACCGGCGGCCTTGAATCGCTCCCAGAGCTGATCGTCGGCCTTGCGCCCGGCGCGCCCGGCGGCCTTCCACTCGTCGAGGAGTCCGCGATAGGCGGCGATGCCGTCGGCGCCGCGGGGGGCGAGCGCCTCGGCGCGCTCGATGAGCGCGAGCTTCGCCGCGCGGGCCTGCTTCTGACCGGTGTCCTGCTGCGCGTAGAACGCCCGGCGGGCCGCATCGATCGTCCCGCGGGCCGCCCGGAACCGCTTCCAGAGCTCGTCGCCCGTCGACTTCGGGATCCGCGGCCCGTTCGCCTGGTGCTGCTGCCAGCGCTGGAAGAGCCCGTCGATCTCCGCGCCGACCTGCTTCCACTGCACGCGCTCGAGATCACGGGAGGCGAGCGCCTCCGCGGCCTCGACGATCGCGGTGCGCTCGGCGACCGCCGCCTCGACCTCGGCCTGCTGCGCCTCGGACTGCGCCTCGCCGAGCTCGGCGACGCGCGACTGGACGACCTGAATGCGCGCCGCGAGCGACAGGAGGTCGCCGACGGCGTTCGCCGTCTCGACGCTCTCCGCGAGGTGCTTCGCCGCCTTGGCGAGGTCGGCGGCGGGTGCGCCCGACTTCGCGCGCTGCTCGAGCAGCGCCACCTGGCCCTCGAGGTCGGTGAACTTGCGCGCGAAATAGGCGAGCGCCTCCTCGGGCGTCGCGTCGGGGTATTCGCCGACGAGCCGCTCCTCGTCGCCGATTCGGACAAATACGGCACCGGACTCGTCGACGCGGCCCCACTGGGTCGTACTCACGTCGTCCAGCTTAGGGCGCGCGGGAGGGTGGCCCGGAGGTGTTACCCGATCGTGAAGGAGTCGATGACGACGGGCGCCGCGGGGGCGCCGTCGACGCGGTCGTCCGCGGTGCCGCGGAGGACGACCGTGCCGATGAGCTCGCCGAGGCCGCTCGTCACCCGCCCGACGACGGAGTAGCCGCCGGCCGCGTCGCGCGGGATGGTCGACTCGGAGGTGACGATGAAGAACTGGTGCGCCATGCTCCAGCCGTCGCCGCCGATGCGCGCCATCGCGATCGTGCCGGCCGGGTAGACGTCGTCCTCGGGTGCGTTCTCGATCGGGCCGAATGCGAAGCCGCTCTCGGCGTGCGTGCCATCGGGCGAGTCGGTGCCGCACTGGAGCACCTGCATCGTGTCGTAGAGCGCGAGTCGCGGGCAGTACTTGCCGTCGTACCAGCCGGTCCGCGCGGCATCGACGAGCACGGCGGTCGCCTGGGGCGCGAGGTCGCCGTCGAGCTCGACGCCGAGCTCGATGCCGTCGATGCTGAGGGTGCCCGACCAGGTGCGGCCCTCGGCGAGCGCGGCGTCGGGCACGGGTCCCGTGTTCTCGCCATCCTGCGACGCGGCGCCCGGGTCGGTGCTCGGCGTCGCGGCGGGGGTCGCCGACGGCTCGGGGGCGCCCGGGCCGACGCCGAAGTAGAGGAGCTGTGCGCCGATCGCGAGCGCGCAGATGACGACGGTCGCCCCCGCGGCGATCCAGTTGTCGCGGACGCGACGCCGGGTGCGGCGGCGGTGGAGGGCCTGCCTGGCCTCGTAGTCGCGGGATCGCTGGCGCTCGACGCGGGACTGGGACGGGGGACGCTTCACCATGGCGCCACGAGCCTACTGGAACGGGCCTCGACGTCAGCGGCGGCCCGTACCATGGCCGGATGGCCGAGCCACTTCCCCCGACGGGCGCCGCGACGCCGCTCGCGGTGCGGATGCGGCCGCGGGACCTCGATGAGATCGTCGGCCAGCGCCACCTACTCGGCCCGGGATCGCCGCTCCGCGCCCTCGCGGAGGGCACCGCGAGCCGTGGCGCGACCTCGGTCATCCTCTGGGGGCCGCCCGGCACGGGCAAGACGACGATCGCGAAGGCGGTTGCGACGGCCTCCGGCCGGCGATTCGTCGAGCTGTCGGCCGTCACGGCCGGGGTCAAGGACGTCCGCGAGGTCATGGAGCGCGCGCTGCGCGACCGCGACCTCTACGAGCTGACGACCGTCCTCTTCCTCGACGAGATCCATCGCTTCACGAAGGCGCAGCAGGACGCGCTGCTGCCCGGCGTCGAGAACGGCTGGGTCGTCCTCGTCGCGGCGACGACGGAGAACCCGTCGTTCTCGGTCATCGCGCCACTCCTGTCCCGATCCCTCCTGCTGACCCTCGAGCAGCTCGGCGATGAGGAGCTCGGCGAGCTCCTCGACCGGGCCGTCGCCGACGCGCGCGGGCTCGCGGCCCGCGTCGAGCTCACCGCCGAGGCGCGGGCCGCGCTCATCCAGCTGTCCTCGGGCGACGCCCGGCGCGCACTGACGGCGCTTGAGGCCGCCGCCGCAGCGGCCGAGGCGACGGGGGCGACGGAGATCAGTGGGGAGATCGTCGCGGCGACCGCGGATCGCGCGCTCCTGCGCTACGACCGGCAGGGCGACGAGCACTACGACGTCATCAGCGCATTCATCAAATCGATCCGGGGGAGCGACCCCGATGCGGCCCTGCACTACCTCGCGCGGATGATCGAGGCGGGCGAGGACCCGCGATTCATCGCCCGGCGCGTCATCATCTCGGCGGCCGAGGACATCGGGATCGCCGACCCGCAGGCGCTGCCGATCGCGGTTGCTGCCGCCGAGGCGGTCCAGCTCATCGGCATGCCGGAGGGCCGCATCCCGCTCGCGGAGGCCGTCGTCTACCTCGCGACCGCCCCGAAGTCGAACGCGTCGTATCTCGGCATCGACGAGGCGATCGCGGACGTGCGCGCGGGCCGCTTCGGGCGGGTGCCGAAGCACCTCCGGGACGCCCACTACCCGGGGGCGAAGCGCCTCGGCCACGGCAAGGGCTACCGCTACGCGCACGACGCGCCGCACTCGATCGCCGCGCAGCAGTACCTCCCCGACGAGCTCGAGGGCACCGAGTACTACCGGCCCGGCGGCAACGGGTTCGAGCGGGAGATCGCCGCGCGACTCGAGCGCATCCGGGCGATCCTGAGAGGGCAGTGACGAATGCGCGGGATGCGATGAGCGAGACGAGACGGCGGGCCGACCCGCTGCGACCGGAGGCGCCGAGCGCGCCTGGTTGGCAGCTCGACCCCTGGGGCGATGGCGAGCGCTACTGGGACGGCGAGGTCTGGACGCGGCAGACGCGCGCGCTCGGGGCGGGGGAGGCCGCTGCGCCGCGCCCGCCGGGCCCGCGTGACTGGGAGGAGCCACAGGAGGAGGCCGATGCCCGGCCGATGCGCAGCGGCCTGACGCGCGCGATGATCTGGGCCTTCGCGGTCGTCGCCCTCATCGCGCTCCTCGCGACGCTCGTGACGACGTGGCTCCCGCGCCCGCAGCGCCCCGCGGAGGTCCAGGTGCCGCAGCAGTCCGCGAGCTCCGCCGAGATGCCGTTGCACGGGCCGGTCATCCACAGTTGAGCAGCCCGCCGGCGCGCCCGCGATGATTGATCGGTAGCGTCACGCCATGTCATCATTGCGAGCATCGATTGATGCCATTGGAGATGCGATGCGGACGACGGTCACCCTCGACGACGAGCTGCTGCGGGCCGCGAGCGAGTCGACGGGGATCAAGGAGACCTCGGTGCTCATCCGGCACGCCCTCGAGCAGGTCATCCGACAGGAGGCGGCCAGGCGGCTGCGGCTGCTGGGCGGCACCGACCCGGAGGCGGAGGCGGGGCCCCGGTGTCGAGGCGAGTCCTAGACCATGATCCTCGTCGACACCTCGGTATGGATCGATCATCTGCATCAGGCCGAGAGGGCACTCGCCGCGGCACTCGATGACGGCGAGGTCGTGACGCACCCGTTCGTCATCGGCGAGCTCGCCGTGGGCCGACTGCGCGATCGCGCCGGCGTCCTCGGCGCGCTGGGGGAGATGCCCTGGTTGCCCTCGGTCGGCCACGGCGACGCGCTCGAGCTCATCGAGCGCCGCGACTTGCACGGGCGCGGCCTCGGCTTCATCGACATCCACCTCCTCGCGAGCGTCCTCATCTCGCCAGGGGCGCGGCTGTGGACCCGGGACCGGCGCCTGCGGGCCGTCGCGGAGGAGCTCGATGCGGCCTGGGGCGGAGGACGCTGAAGACCTGGGCCGCCCGCGCCCCGCAGTCGTCGGGGTTTGCTACACTTGACCGGCTCGTTCCACGGCTCGGCTCATGGCCGACCGCGCGGGCACCGAGCAGGATCCGCCTCCGGCACGTCGGCGTGTGACCGGGACCAGGCCCTGCGAGGTACGCCAGCGAAGCCCGCATCCGCGGGCCGCGTCGAAATCGCGTGCAGCGCATTCCTGCGAGGGTGCGTCGCGTGCCGCAACACGAAAGCGAGATCCCAGATGGGTGCCTCCAAGTCCCAGGACCGCCGCAAGGTCCGCCTCTCCCGCGCGCTCGGCGTCGCCCTCACCCCGAAGGCCGCCCGCATCCTCGAGCAGCGCCCCTACGCGCCCGGCCAGCACGGCCGCACGAAGCGCGGCAACACCTCGGACTACGCGGTCCGCCTCCGTGAGAAGCAGCGCCTGCGCGAGCAGTACGGCATCCGCGAGAAGCAGCTGCGGATCCAGTACGAGGAGGCGAAGCGCACGGCCGGCCAGACGGGTGACAACATGGTCGAGCAGCTCGAGATGCGCCTCGACGCGCTCGTCCTCCGCGCCGGCTTCGCCCGCACGACCGCGCAGGCCCGCCAGCTCGTCGTGCACCGCCACATCCTCGTCGACGGCCAGCTCGTCGACCGACCCTCCTTCCGCGTCAAGCCGGGTCAGCTCATCCACGTCAAGCCGCGCTCGGAGGCGCTCGAGCCCTTCCAGGTCGCGGCCGCCGGCGGTCACGCCGAGGTGCTTCCGCCCGTCCCGGGCTACCTCGAGGTCGAGCTCGACAAGCTCCAGGCCCGTCTCGTGCGCCGTCCGAAGCGCGTCGAGGTCCCGGTCGTCTGCGACGTCCAGCTCGTCGTCGAGTACTACGCCGCCCGCTGAGACGCGAGCGAACCGCACGAAGCGCCCTGCCGGTCCGGTGGGGCGCTTCGTCATTGTCCAGAGGGCTCTGCTAGACAGGATCGGGTGACGACGACCGCACCCCTCGTCGAGGTCCGGGAATTTCGGATGACCTTCGGCGCCACGACCGTGATCGATCGCCTCGACTTCGAGGTCCGCCCCGGCGAGACCTTCGGGCTCCTCGGCTCGAACGGCTCCGGCAAGACGACGACGCTCCGCGCGCTCCTCGGGCTCCTGCCGGCGACCGCCGGATCGCTGACGATCAAGGGCGAGCCCTATCGCCCGGGCCGGATCCGGGTCGGCTACCTCCCGGAGGAGCGCGGGCTCTACAAGCGGGAGAGCGTCATCGACGTCATGACCTACTTCGGGCGGCTCAAGGGCCTCGCGCCGCAGGCGGCGGCGGACTGGTCGCGCGGCTGGCTCGAGCAGATGGACCTCGCCGACAAGGCGAAGGTCGCGCTCGGGAAGCTCTCGGGCGGTCAGCAGCAGAAGGTCCAGCTCGGCGTGACGATCATGGATGCCCCCGAGCTGCTCATCCTCGACGAGCCGACGAAGGGCTTCGACCCCGTCAACCAGCAGCTGCTCATGGATATCATCGCCGAGCAGCAGTCCGCGGGCACGACGCTCATCCTCGTCAGCCACGACATGGACCAGGTGCAGCGCCTCGCAGACCGCGCGCTCCTGCTCAAGGACGGCGCCCGTCGCGCCTATGGCACGATCGACGAGATCCGAGCCGAATTCGGGGGCGCCTCGCTCCACGAGGTGTTCCTCGAGGTCTACACGAATGCGTCGGGCGAGGGGAGCAGCCGATGAGCACGTTCCGCACCGTCCTCGGCTTCGAGATCGCCAGGACGCTCAAGAAGAAGTCCTTCTGGATCGGCGCCCTCGCCGTCCCCGTCCTCGTGGCCGTCGTCGCGCTCGTCCAGGTCTTCGCGACCTCGAGCGCGGAGGAGCAGCTGAGCGCGCAGGAGCAGGAGTCCTTCGTCTGGAGCTACACGGACGCGAGTGGGATCGTCGACGCCGAGATCGCCGCCTCGCTCGGCGGCGCGCCCGTCGACGACGCGGAGGTCGCCGATGCGCTGCTCCGGGACGGCGAGGTCGACGCGGTCATCCGCTTCCCCGCCGACCCCGCGACCGAGCCGGTCATCGTGCGTGGGCAGCACGTCGGCATCTTCGCGGACAGCCGTTACGACGCGGTCGCGAAGTCCGTTCTCGCCTCGAGCGCCCGGGCCGAGATCGGCTCCGACCGGCTCGTGGCGATCGCGCAGGGCGACTTCCAGGTCCGCACGACGACCTATCTCCCCGATGGTGCCGTCGCGACCGCATTGCAGGCGCTGCCGGTCGGCGCGCTCTTCTTCGTGCTCTTCTTCCTCGTCGTCATGCTGCTCGGCAACCCCGTGCTCATCTCGACGACGGAGGAGAAGGAGAACCGGGTCGCCGAGATCCTCCTGACGACGGCGAAGCCGAACTCGGTCATCGCCGCGAAGCTGCTCGCGCTCTGCGTCGTCGCGCTCGCGCAGATCCTCGTCGTCACGGTCCCCATCGCGATCGGCCTCGCGATATTCGGGGAGCGCGTCCAGCTCGGCGATCTCAATCTCGGCGAGCTCGTCATCGAGCCGCAGATGACGATCGTCGGGACGCTCGTCCTGCTCGGCGCATCGGCGCTGTATATCGCGAGCCTCGCGGCGGTCGGGGCCGCGGCGCCGAGCGCGCGCGAGGCCGGCGGCTTCAGCTTCGCGGCGATCTTCGTGCCGCTCGTGCCGATCTACCTCATCGCGATGATCATGTCCTCGCCCGAGGCGCCCCTCGTCCAGTTCCTCACATACTTCCCCTTCACGGCGGGGACGACCGCGCTCATCCGGAACGCGACGGGCGGCCTCGAGCTCTGGGAGGGCGCGCTCGTCGTCGCCGTCCTCGTGCTCAGCGCGGCCGCGTTCCTCGCGCTCACGGTCCGCATCTTCCGCCGCGGTGCGCTGCAGTACGACCGCACGGTCGGCATGCGCGAGATCTTCGGCGGGCGGGGCTGAGCGCGGATGTGCACCGTCAGGGGCAGGCACTACGCTGGGACCTCACCGGTTTGGCACTCGCGAGGCGTAAGGAGCACTCGATGAACGCATTCAAGGCACTCGGCTGGATCGCCGTCGGCGTCGCCGTCGGCTTCGTCGTCGCGCACCAGGTCTCGCGCACCGAGCAGGGCAAACGCTTCTTCGACGAGGTCGACCAGAAGGCGAAGGAGTTCGGCTCCGCGGTCGTCGACGGCTACAAGGCGCGCGAGTCCGAGCTCCGGGCCGCCGTCGCCGAGGCCGAAGAGGTCATCGCCGACCTCGCCAAGCGCGCGAAGGGCTGAGTCGGGCAGGAATGCGCACTGCAGAGATCCGCGATCGCTGGCTGACCTTCTTCGGCGATCGCGGCCATACGGTCGTGCCGTCGGCGTCGCTCGTCAGCGACGACCCGACCGTCATGTTCACGATCGCGGGCATGGTCCCGTTCATCCCGTACCTCACGGGCGTCGTGCCCGCACCATACCCGCGCGCGACGAGCGTCCAGAAGTGCATCAGGACGAACGACATCGAGGAGGTCGGGCGGACCGCCCGCCACGGCACGTTCTTCCAGATGAACGGCAACTTCTCCTTCGGCGACTACTTCAAGGAGGGGGCGATCGGCTACGCCTGGGAGCTCCTGACGAGCGCCGAGGCGGACGGCGGGCTCGGCTTCGACGAGCGCGACCTCTGGGTCACGGTCTACGAGGACGACGACGAGGCGATCGGGCTCTGGAAGAAGGTCGCGGGGCTGCCGGAGTCACGCATTCAGCGCCTCGGCAAGGCCGACAACTACTGGTCGACGGGGCAGCCGGGCCCAGCGGGCCCCTGCTCGGAGATCTACTTCGACCGCGGGCCGGCATACGGTCGCGACGGGGGACCGGCGGTCGACGACAGCCGCTTCCTCGAGATCTGGAACCTCGTCTTCATGCAGTACCAGGTCGACCAGGTGCGCTCGAAGACCGAGTTCCGGGTCGTCGGCGAGCTGCCGCGGAAGAACATCGACACCGGGATGGGCCTCGAGCGCGTCGCCTTCATCAAGCAGGGCGTCGAGAACATGTACGAGATCGACCAGGTGCGTCCCGTCATCGACCGCGCCGCGGAGCTCTCGGGGCGCCGCTACGGCGCCGACCCCGCCGACGACGTGCGCTTCCGGGTCATCGCCGACCACATCCGCTCGGGCCTCATGCTCATGTCCGACGGCGTGACGCCGGGGAACGAGGGCGGCGGATACATCCTGCGCCGATTGCTGCGCCGCTCGGTCCGCTCGATGCGCCTCCTCGGCGTCCAGGAGCCCTCGTTCCGCGAGCTCTTCGCCGCCTCCCGTGACGCGATGCAGGCCGCCTACCCGGAGGTCGCCGCGGGATACGACCGGATCGAGCGCCTCGCCGTCGCCGAGGAAGAGGCCTTCCTCCGGACGCTCGCGAGCGGCTCGACGATCCTCGACACCGCGATCACGCGGACCAAGGCGGCGGGCGCGCAGCAGCTGCCGAGCGACACGGCCTTCCAGCTCCACGACACCTACGGCTTCCCGATCGACCTCACGCTCGAGGTCGCCGAGGAGGCCGGGCTCACGATCGACCGCGCCGGCTTCGAGGCGCTCATGGAGCGGCAGCGGCAGACGGCGAAGGCCGATGCGAAGGCGAAGAAGGGCCGCATCGCCGACCTCGGGGTCTACACCGAGTTCCGCGCGAAGGGGGAGACGGCCTTCCTCGGCTACGACCAGCTGCTCGCCGAGTCGACCGTCCTCGGCCTCATCGTCGACGGGGCCTCGGTCGATGTCGCCCGCACGGGGCAGACGGCCGAGGTCATCCTCGCCGAGACCTCGCTCTACGCCGAGTCGGGCGGGCAGAATGCGGACAGCGGCACGATCGTCGGGGCCGGCTTCGAGCTCGACGTCATCGACGTCCAGCGCCCCGTGCCCGGGCTCATCGTCCACACGGTCGAGGTCCGCTCGGGCGAGGTCGAGGTCGGTCAGGCCGCGACGACGATCGTCGACCGCGGCTACCGCCGCGGGGCGAACCGCGCACACTCGGCGACGCACCTCGTCCATGCTGCGCTCCGGCAGATCCTCGGGCCCGAGGCCCACCAGGCCGGCTCCTACAACGAGGCGGGGTACCTGCGGCTCGACTACGCGTGGACGCAGGCGCTGAGCGGCGAGACCCGCTCGGAGATCGAGGAGGTCGCCAACCGCGCGATCCACGACGACCTCGAGGTGACGACGCAGCTGCTGCCGCTCGACGAGGCCCGCGCGCTCGGCGCGATGGCGCTCTTCGGCGAGAAGTACGGCGACGTCGTCCGGGTCGTGCGGATCGGCGAGGGGGACTGGTCGCTCGAGCTCTGCGCCGGCACGCACGTCGCCCGCTCCGCCGAGATCGGGCTCATCGACCTCGTCGGCGAGTCCTCCGTCGGCTCGGGCGCCCGTCGCGTCGAGGCCCTCGTCGGCGGCCGCGCCTTCGACGAGCTCCGTGCCGAGCGGGCGCTCGTCGCGCAGCTCGCACAGGAGCTCAAGACGCCGCGGGACCGCCTCGGAGAGCGCATCGCCGAGCTCGTGACGAGCTTGAAGGCGGCCGAGCGCCGCCTCGCCGCCTACGAAGCCGCCGCACTGCGCGAGCGGGTCCCGGAGCTCGCCGCACGCGGGGTCGCGCTCGGGAGCGTCACCCTCATCGCCGAGGCGGTCGGGGAGCTCGCCTCCGCCGACGAGCTGCGCGCGCTCGTGACGCAGGTCCGCGAGCGGGTGCAGGACACCGCCGCGGTCGTCGCCCTCACCGCCGTGACGGGAGGGAAGCCGACCGTCATCGTCGCGACGACGGCGGGTGCGCGCGACGCGGGGGCGAAGGCGGGGGCGCTCGTGCGGATCGCCTCGCAGATCCTCGGCGGCGGCGGCGGCGGCAAGGACGATCTCGCGCAGGGCGGGGGCAGCGACGCGGCGGCGATCCCCGCCGCGCTCGAGGCCATCGCGGCGGCGCTCCGGGCGGGCTGAGGGACGATGCGCGAGGGCGTCCGGCTCGCGATCGACGTCGGCACCGTCCGCATCGGCGTCGCGCGCTCCGACCGGCACGCGATGCTCGCCTCCCCGGTCGCGACCGTCGCGCGCGGCGATGGCGATCTCGCCCGGATCGCCGCGCTCGCCGCGGAGGAGGAGGCGATCGAGGTCTATGTGGGCCTGCCGAAGGCGCTGTCGGGCCGCACGACCGCTTCGACCGAGGACGCGGTCGCCTTCGGGCGCGAGCTGGCGGCGTCGCTCGGCGATGACCGGGTGCGGTTCGTCGACGAGCGCCTGAGCACCGTGAGCGCCGCGGGGCAGCTCCACGCCTCGGGCAAGCGCGCGAAACGCCAGCGTCAAGTCATCGATCAGGTCGCCGCCACTATCATTCTGGAAGCCGCGCTTGAATCAGAGCGTCGCACTGGCATCCAGCCGGGCATCCCGGTGTCCGCAATCGGCTAGCACCACGAGGGCCAACGACAGGAGACAGGACCGTATGGCGAAGGACGGCGGCTGGGAGGATCTCTTCTCCCCACTCAACGACGACGAGGCGATGCCGCCGCTCATCGGTGACTCCGAGCCCACGCCATCGATCTTCCCCGAGCTGCCGGACCCCGTGCTCGAGGCGACGCCGTTCGAGGCGCCAGCAGCGCCTGGGGAGCCCGAGGCGCCCGCGGCGCCCGAGCCCCCGGCCGCTCCCGCGGCCGGGCTGACCCGCCGCGAGCTCAGGGAGCAGCGCGCCGCCGCCGCGACGGGTGCGATCCCCGCCGCAGCGACCGAGCCGGCCGCGCCGGCCGATCCGCAGCCCGCGACCCAGCCGTTCACGCCCGTCTTCGAGGCGGAGGAGCAGCCGGCGGCCGCGCCATGGGATCCGGCGCCGGAGCTCGCCGGTGACGCTCCCTCGGCGGCCGAGCCCGAGGCGACGCCCGTCGCGGTGCCGACCATCCCCGTGTCGTATGACGCGCCGACCGCTGCCGGCGGCGGCGAGCCGCCCCGGCGACCGGGCGGATTCCCGCTCCCGCTCGACCCGCCCCCGCCCGCGCGGGGCGGCATCGGGCTGCGGTGGCTCGCCTGGTTCATCCCCGTCGTGCTCGTCCTCGGCGGGATCGCCTGGGGGGCGACCTACGCGTGGCAGAACTACGAGACGCAGGTGCGGGAACTGCTCGGCATGGAGCTCCCGACCGACTACGAGGGCTCGGGGAACGGCGAGGAAGTCATCGTCACGATCAACCAGGGCGACGACGGCTCGATCATCGCGCGGAAGCTCCACGACGCGGGCGTGACGATGACCTGGGACGCCTTCTACAACCTCATGCTCGACCTCGCGAATGCGGGCGGCGAGCCCGCGATCCAGTTCGGCAACTTCAGGCTCGAGAAGGAGATGAGCGCCCGCGCCGCGCTCGACGCGCTCCTCGACCCGGCGAACAAGATCACGAACGACCTCTACATCCCGGAGGGCACCTACCTCTTCCAGGTGCTCGAGATCATCGCGACGACGCTCGACGTGCCGCTCGAGGAGGTGCAGGCCGCCGCGGCCGACCCCGCGGCCTACGGGGTCGCGAACCCGGCGGGCACGCTCGAGGGCTACCTGGCTCCCGACACGTATCAGCTCGACGGTTCGGAGGATGTCACGACGATCATCCAGCGGCTCGTCGACACGACGATCTCGCGGCTCGACGCACTCGGTGTCGCCCCGGAGGGCCGCCACAAGGTCCTCACGATGGCGTCGATCGTCCAGCGGGAGTCCGGTCCGGCGGCCGGCGACCCCGCGAAGGTCGCGAGGGTCTTCTACAACCGGCTCGACCAGGACATGCTGTGGCAGTCGGACGCGACGGTCTCATACGGCGCCGGGAATTTCAGCTCGATCTGGAACGACGAGAGCATGCTCACCGACCCGGACAACCCGTACAACACGTACGTCCACAAGGGCTATCCGATCGGGCCGATCGCGGCGCCGAGCGTCGTCGCGCTCGAGGCCGCCGTGCATCCGGCCGACGGGCCGTGGCTCTTCTTCGTGCCGGTCAACCTGCGGACGGGCGAGACGCACTTCTCGGAGACCGCCGACGAGCACGAGTCCTACGTCGACGTCCTCCGTGCGTGGTGCAACGCGAGCGACGAGAACGCCTCCTACTGCTTGTAGGCACGACGTGACCGCGCGCATTCGTCTCGGAGTCCTCGGCAAGCCGATCGCGCATTCCCGCTCGCCGCAGCTGCACCGCGCGGCCTACCGCGTGCTCGGGCTCGACTGGGAGTACGAGCGCTACGAGGTCGGCCCCGGCGAGCTCGCCGGCTGGGTCGGACGGCTCGGGCCGGAATGGCGGGGGCTGAGCATCACGATGCCGCTCAAGGCCGAGGCGATGGCCCTCGCCGACTGGCATTCGCCGGCCGCGACGGCGACCGGCGCGGTGAACACGCTCGTCCTCGCCGATGGGGCGATCCGCGGGCACAACACGGACGTCTACGGCATCGTGCAGGCCCTGTGGCAGCAGGGGGTCACGGAGCTGCGGCGAGTCCACGTCCTCGGGGCGGGCGCGACGGCGACCTCGGTGCTCGCGGCCGCAGCACAGCTCGGGGCCCGGCGCGCGAGCGTCGCCGCGCGGCGACCGGAGCAGCTCGCCGATCTTGCGCGGGTGACGGCCGCCTTCGGCCTCCACATCGAGCCGGCCGACTGGACCGCGCCGGGCGACGCCGAGCTCGTCGTCAACACGGTCCCCGGCGGGGTCACGTCGCAGCTCGCCTTCGCCGAGGAGGTGCGGCGCGACGCGGCGCTCTTCGACGTCGTCTACGACCCCTGGCCCTCGCCCCTTGCCGCCGGATGGCTCGCGGCCGGCGGGACCGTCGCCTCGGGACTCGACATGCTCTTCTGGCAGGCCGTCCTCCAGGTCCGGCTCTTCCTCGGGATCGGCGACGACGACCCGCTGCCGCAGGAGGAGGCCGTGCTCGCGGCGATGCGAGAGGCGCTCGGCTGATGGCGGGCCTCGACCGTCCCGTCGGCGACGCGCTCGCCGAGCTCGGCAGCGACGGGGAGACCGGGCTCAGCGCGCAGGTCGCGGCGAGCCGACTCACGCAGTTCGGGCCGAATGCGCTCCCCGCGCCCCCGCGCATCTCCGGCTGGGCCGTCGCCGGCACGGTGCTCCGCAGCCCCATGGTGCTCATGCAGTTCGCGGTCGTCGTCGCCTCCGTCATCCTCGGCGACCTCACGCTCGCGGTCGTCCTCGTCGCGCTCGTCGGCCTCAACCTGACGCTCGCGGTGCGGCAGGAGCTCGGCGCCCGACGCGCCGTCGACGCGCTCGCGAGCCAGCAGCGGCGGGTCGCCCGCGTCGTGCGCGACGGCGTCCAGCGCAGCGTCGACATCCGAGAGCTCGTCCCGGGCGACGTCGTCCTCCTCGAGCCCGGTGACGAGGTCCCCGCCGACGGGCGCGTGCTCGCCTCCGCCTCGCTCGAGGTGCAGGAGGCGGCGCTCACGGGCGAGAGCGTGCCGGTCGCCAAGCACGCCGGCGAGCTCGAGACCGGCGCGCCACCCCTCGCCGAGCGCTCGAACATGCTCCACTCGGGCACGGACGTCGTCCGCGGCACGGCACGCCTCCTCGTCACCTCGACCGGCAGCGACACCGAGATCGGGCGCATCGCGGGACTCCTCGAGCGGGTGCCGCGGCGCCGCTCGCCCCTCAGCCTCGAGCTGCAGCGCCTCGCGACGATGTTCAGCATCATGGCGTGGGCCGTCGTCGCGCTCATCGTCGTCATCGGCCTCGTGCGCGGCCTCCCCATGCAGGAGCTCCTCCTGCTCGCGATCTCCGTGGCGGTCTCGGCGATCCCGACCGGCATGCCGACCTTCGTCCAGGTGATCCTCGCCTCGGCCGCCGGCCGGCTCGCCAGGCGCAATGCGGTCGTCAAGGACCTCAACGACGTCGAGACCCTCGGCGCGACCTCGCAGATCGTCACCGACAAGACCGGGACCCTCACGCGCAACGAGATGATGGTCCGAGCGCTCATCCTCGGCGGCCACCGCTTCGCGGTCGAGGGCGACGGCTATGAGCGACGCGGCCGGATCCTCGCGCCCGCGGGCATCGAGGTCCCGGACCTGACGGCCATGGGCTATGCGCTGTGCCTCGTCTCGGACGCGACGGTGTCCGAGACGGGCGAGGTGCTCGGGGATCCGACCGAGGCGGCCATGGTCGTGCTCGCCGGCAAGCTCGGCATCGACGAGCAGTTGAGCCGACAGGCGTACCCTCGTCTCGCGGAGGTGCCGTTCGACTCCGACCTCAAGTTCATGGCGACCTGGCACCGCGTCCCCTGGCAGGGCGCCGACCGGATCGTCGGGCTCGTCAAGGGCGCCCCCGACGTCATCCTCGCGCGATCGACCGCCGACGAGGCGCAGCGCGCAGTGCTGCTCGAGCGGAACGAGGAGCTCGCGGCGGACGGGCTCCGCGTCCTCGCACTCGCGATGCGCGTCGAGGACGACGCAGACCTCCCACGGGTGCAGGCCGCGCCGCTCGAGCAGGTGCGCGACCTCGAGATCGTCGCGCTCATCGGGATGATCGACCCGCTCCGCCCGAGCGCGCAGCTCGCCGTCGCCGAGGCACGGGCCGCGGGGATCGACGTGCGCATGGCGACGGGCGACCACGCCGTCACGGGCGCCGCGATCGGCCGCGAGCTCGGGCTCGGTGACGGCGCCGTGACGGGAGCCCAGGTGCAGGCGCTCAGCGACGAGCAGCTGGCCGCGCGCCTCGATGCGATCCACGTCATCGGGCGCTCGACTCCCGACGACAAGCTGCGGCTCGTGCAAGCGCTCCAGGCGCGCGGCGAGGTCGTCGCGATGACGGGCGACGCCGTCAACGACGCCGCCGGCATCAAAGCGGCCGACATCGGCGTCGCGATGGGCAGCGGCGCGGAGGTGACCAAGCAGGCCGCTCGGCTCGTCCTCACGGACGATGACTTCGGTTCGCTCGTCGACGGCATCCGGTATGGGCGCGAGACCTACGATCGGATCCTCGCCTACGTCGGCTTCCAGACGACCTCGCTGCTCGCGCTCGTGCTCCTCTACCTCGCCGCGAGCGCCCTCGACATCGGCAGGGGCGAGGTCATGCCGCCGCTCATGGTCGTCACAATCGCCTTCGTCTTCGCGACGCTCCCCGTCGTCATGATCGTCAGGGACGCCCCGGCGGCCGATCTCATGTCGCGCCGACCGCGGGACCCCTCGCGCCCGATGGCCTCGGCGGCGGCCCTCGCGCGCTGGGGGCTCTCGGCGCTCGTGCTCTTCGCCGCCGCCCTCGTCGCGCTCCTCATCGCGCCGGACGTCCCGAGGCAGGGCGGGGGGACCACGGCCGCGACGATGGTCTTCGCGACGATGGCGATCGCGATGACGCTCGGGGCCTTTGCGTGGCGCCGCGAGCTGGAGCCCGCGTGGCGAGCGCCCGTCTGGCCGCCCATGCTGTGGGCGGCCGCCCCGCTCGGCTACCTCCTCCTCGCGACGGAGCTGCCGACGCTCCGGCAGCTGCTCGGCACCGCGCCGCTGACCCCCGGCGAGTGGCTGAGCTGCGCGCTCCTCGGACTCGCACTGCCGGTCGTGATCGAGGCGACGAAGGCCGTGCGCCGAGCGCTCGCCCGGCGCGGAGCGGTCCGCACGGCATGGGAGGATTGAGCCATGCTGCGTTGGTTGACCGCGGGGGAGTCGCACGGACCCGAGCTCGTGGCCGTCCTTGAGGGCATGCCCGCCGGCGTGCCGATCCTCCCCGAGGACATCCAGGCGGACCTCAAGCGCCGGACGCTCGGCTACGGGCGAGGCGCGCGGCAGGCCTTCGAGCAGGACGAGCTCAGCATCTCGGGCGGCATCCGCTTCGGCGCGACGATGGGCTCTCCGATCGCGCTCCGGATCGGTAACACCGAGTGGCCCCGCTGGGTCGACGTCATGAGCGCGACCCCCGTCGACCCGGAGACGCTCCCGAAGGGCCGCGGCGCCCCCCTCACGCGGCCCCGCCCGGGGCATGCCGACCTCGTCGGGATGCAGAAGTACGACTTCCCCGAGTCCCGCAACGTCCTCGAGCGGGCATCCGCGCGCGAGACGGCCGCGCGAGTCGCGCTCGGGGCGGTGGCCCGCGCATTCCTCGCGGGACTCGGCATCCGGCTCGTGAGCCACACGCTCGCGATCGAGACCGTGCGGGTCCCGGACGGCGCGGCGCTGCCGCGACCGGAGGACGTTGATCGGCTCGACGCCGACCCGCTGCGCTGCGCCGACCCGGCGACCTCCGCCGCAATGGTCGAACGGATCGACCGGGCGCACGACGAGGGCGACACGCTCGGCGGCGTCGTCGAGGTGCTCGCCTACGGGCTCCCGCCGGGGCTCGGCTCGTACACGCACTGGGACCGCCGGCTCGACGCGCAGCTCGCGGCCGCGATCATGGGCATCCAGGCGGTCAAGGGCGTCGAGATCGGCGACGGCTTCGAGACGGCCCGACGCCCGGGCTCGGCGGCGCACGACGAGATGGTGCGCGGCGAGGACGGCATCGAGCGGCTGAGCGGTCGCGCGGGCGGCACGGAGGGCGGCATGTCGACCGGCACGGTGCTGCGGGTCCGGGCCGCGATGAAGCCGATCTCGACCGTCCCGAGGGCGCTGCGCACGGTCGACATCGCGAGCGGCGAGGCCGCGCAGGCCCACCACCAGCGCTCCGACGTCTGCGCGGTGCCCGCGGCGGGCGTCGTCGCGGAGGCCATGGTCGCGCTCGTGCTCGCGAATGCCGTCCTCGAGAAGTTCGGCGGGGACTCCCTCGGCGAGACGCGGCGCAACCTCGACGCCTACCTCGCGGCGATCCCCGAGCCGCTCCGCACGGTCGGCGACTGACCCGTGGGCGCGATCCTCGTGCTCATCGGCGCGCCAGGCGCCGGCAAGACGAAGACGGGCAAGCGCGTCGCGCGCGCACTCGGCGTCCCGCACCTCGACACCGACAAGCTCATCGTCGCCGAGCATGGGCCCATCACCGAGATCTTCGCGACGCACGGCGAGCCGTACTTCCGAGAGCTCGAGCACGAGGCCGTCAAGGCGGCCATCGCGGAAGACGCCGTCGTGTCGCTCGGGGGCGGCGCGGTCCTCGACCCGCGGACGCGCGAGGCGCTGGAGGGGCTCCCGGTCGTCCAGCTGACGGTCTCGAGCCGCGGCATCCTGGACCGGCTCGCGGAGGCGGGCCCCGAGGCGCTCGAGAAGCGCCCGCTGCTGCGCGATGGCGGGCTCGAGGCCTGGGAGGCGCTCGTCGCCGCCCGCCAGCCGATCTATGACGAGGTCGCGACGGCGACGATCGAGACCTCGCACCGACCGTTCGATGTCGTCGCCGAGGAGGTGCTCGAATGGCTGCGGAACCGCTGACCGACACGCGCGTCATCGAGGTCGCCGGCGCTCGGCCCTACGGGGTGCACATCGGGCGGGATCTCCTCGGCTCCCTCCCCGGGCTGCTCGGTCCCAAGACGGCGAAGGTGCTCGTCATCCACCCGCCGACACTCGGCAAGCGGGCCGCCGCGCTCCGGGAGCGGCTCGCCGCCGAGGCGGGCGTCGAGGTGCTCCTCGCCGAGGTGCCCGATGCCGAGGCGGCGAAGCGCATCGAGGTCGCCGCCTTCTGCTGGGAGGTCCTCGGCAAGTCCGATTTCACGAGGAGCGACGCGATCATCGGGCTCGGCGGCGGCGCGACGACCGACCTCGCGGGCTTCGTCGCGGCGACCTGGCTCCGGGGCATCGACGTCATCCAGATCCCGACGACCGTGCTCGGGATGGTCGACGCGGCCGTCGGCGGCAAGACCGGCATCAACACGGCGGAGGGTAAGAACCTCGTCGGCGCCTTCTGGGCCCCGCGCGCGACGGTCTGCGATCTCGCGCTCCTCGATACGCTCCCGCGCAACGAACTGCTCGCGGGCTTCGCGGAGGTCGTCAAGTGCGGCTTCATCCAGGACCCGCGCATTCTCGAGCTCGTCGAGGCGGATCCCGAGCGCGCGACGGATCCAGGCTCGCCGGAGTTCCGTGAATGCGTGGAGCGCGCGATCGCGGTCAAGGCACGTGTCGTCGGCGAGGACTTCACCGAGCAGGGCCTCCGCGAGATCCTCAACTACGGGCACACGCTCGGCCACGCGATCGAGCACACCGAACGCTACCGCTGGCGGCACGGCGCCGCGATCGCGATCGGCATGGTCTTCGCCGCGGAGCTCTCGCGGCTCACCCGCGGCCTCAGCGACGAGGAGGTCGAGCGGCATCGCCGGATCCTCACGACGCTCGGGCTCCCCACGACGTACCCGGGGGACCGCTGGGGGCACCTCCTCGGCGTCATGCGCCGGGACAAGAAGGCCCGCGGCGCGATGCTCCGCTTCGTCGGGCTCGACGAGATCGGTCGACCCGCGACGATCGAGGGCCCGGAGGACTCGCTCCTCTTCGCGGCCTACCAGAACATCGCTCAGGAGCCGGGCGAGGGGGGCCCTGCCTAGACTGGAGCCATGCCGAGCATCTTCGAACGGATCATCGCGCGCGAGATCCCCGCGGACATCGTGTACGAGGACGAGCTCGTCATCGCCTTCCGCGACATCGCCCCGCGGGCGCCCATCCACCTCCTCGTCGTGCCGAAGACGCCCGTCCACGAGAACGTCGTCGAACTCGCCGCGGGCGATCCGGCGCTCCTCGCGCACGTCGTCGCGACGGCGCAGCGCCTCGCGGACGAGCACACGGGCGGCGAGTTCCGGCTCGTCTTCAACACGGGTGCGCGGGCCGGGCAGAGCGTCTTCCACGTCCACGCGCACGTCCTCGGCGCCCGTCACGGCGAGACCCTGAACGAGGACACGCTTGGCGAGCTCTGAGCCCTTCGGCACCCCGGAGCAGGCCTCGACCGAGATCGAGGTCGACGGCGTCGCGATGGTCCGGCTGCTCGGTCCGCAGGACCGGCTTCTCAGGACGATCGAGCGACAGGTGCCCGCCGTGCGGGTCGCGGTCCGCGGCAACATCGTGCGGCTGACGGGCGAACCGGGCGACGTCGCGCTCGCGCGATCGCTCGTCACCGAGCTCGTGACGATGGCGCGCGACGGGGTCGAGCTCGACGAGCTCGGCGTCACGACGAGCAAGCGCGTGCTCGACGCGGGCGGCATCCCGTCGCAGGCGCTCGGCGAGGCGATCCTCACGAGCCGTGGCCGAACGATCCGCGCGAAGACCCCGGGCCAGCGCGCCTACGTCGAGTCGATTGACGAGCACACCGTCGTCTTCGGGATCGGCCCGGCCGGCACCGGGAAGACCTACCTCGCGATGGCGAAGGCCGTCCAGGCGCTCCAGCGGAAAGAGGTCGATCGGATCATCCTGAGCCGCCCGGCGATCGAGGCCGGCGAGCGGCTCGGCTTCCTGCCCGGGAGCCTCACGGACAAGATCGACCCCTACCTGAGACCCCTCTACGATGCCCTCAACGAGATGCTCGACCCCGAGGTCGTGCCGAAGCTCCTGGCGACCGGCGTCGTCGAGGTCGCCCCGCTCGCCTACATGCGGGGGCGCACCCTCAACAACTCCTTCGTCATCCTCGACGAGGCGCAAAACACGTCCCCCGAGCAGATGAAGATGTTCCTCACCCGGCTGGGCTTCGGCTCGAAGATGGTCATCACGGGCGACATCACGCAGGTCGACATCCCGACGGGGGCGAGCGGGCTCAAGCTCGTGACGCACATCCTCGACGGGATCGAGGACATCGCATTCAGCCGTCTTGGCTCCGAGGACGTTGTGCGCCACAGCCTCGTCGGCCGCATCGTCGACGCCTACACGGCCTACGATGCGAAGCAGCAGGCGAAGGAGCACCGGCAGCAGTCGGTCGCGAGACAGAGGGCCGGGAAGCGCTGATGGCGGTCGAGATCAACAACGAGTCGGGCATGCCGGTCGACGAGGCCGCCGTGCAGCGCCTCGCGCACCACGTGCTCGACCAGCTCCACGTGCACCCGGAGGCCGAGCTCGCCGTCGTCTTCGTCGACGAGGGGGCGATGGAGGCGCTCCACGTGCAGTGGATGGACGAGCCGGGGCCCACCGATGTGCTGAGCTTCCCGATGGACGAGCTCCGGCCCGGCACGGAGGACGAGCCGACGCCCGCCGGACTCCTCGGCGACATCGTCGTGTGCCCCCAGGTCGCCCACGCGCAGGCCGAATCTGCCGGGCACAGCGCCGCCGACGAGATCCTCCTGCTGTGCTGCCACGGACTGCTCCACCTCCTCGGCTTCGATCACGCCGAGCCCGAGGAGGAGCGCGAGATGTTCGAGCTCCAGCGCGACCTGCTCGTCGGCTTCGCGCTCGCCGAGCGAAAGCGGTAGCCGCGGGTGAGCGACGAGGGAGGCTGGCACCGACTCGCCGACCCGATCGGCCGGGCCCTCCTGCGGCTCGGCGCGACGCTCCGCATGGGCTCGCGGGCACAGGGCGTGCAGCTCGCCTCGGTCGTCGACGAGGCCGCGGAGCAGGACGTGCTCGAGGACGAGACCCAGGAGCTCATTCACTCGATCTTCGAGTTCGGCGAGACCGTCGTCCGCGAGGTCATGGTCCCGCGCACCGACATGGTGACGGTCCCGGGCGATGCCGACGTCGAGGCCGCGGTCGACCGGTTCCTCGCGAGCGGGGTCTCGCGCATGCCCGTCATCGGCGAGGACGCCGACGACGTGCTCGGCGTCCTGCACCTGCGCGACACCGTGCGCGTCGCGGGACGGACGGCGCTCGAGCTCGCGCGACCGGCCGCATTCGTCCCCGAATCGCAGAAGGCGGACGAGTTGCTCCGTCAGATGCAGCGGGAGCGCTTCCACCTCGCGCTCGTCGTCGACGAGTACGGGGGCATCGCGGGCCTCGTGACGATGGAGGACCTCATCGAGGAGCTCGTCGGCGAGATCTCCGACGAGCACGACCGCGACGCGCCCGAGCTCGTCGAGCTGCCCGACGGCCGGGTCCGGGTCGCGGCGCGCTACAACATCGAGGACCTCGGCGAGCACTTCGGCATCGAGCTGACCGACGACGAGGTCGACTCCGTCGGCGGGCTGCTCGCGAAGGCGCTCGGCAGACTGCCGACCGCGGGCGCCCGCGCGGAGCTGAGCGGACTCATCCTCACGGCGGAGCGCGTCGAGGGGCGGCGGCTCAGGACCGTGCTCGTCGAGCGCGACGAGGCGCTCGTCGCGGCCGAGGACGCCTTCCCGCCCGAGCAGGCGCGGTTCGAGATCGAGGAGGGCCGGCGATGACGCATCGCAGCGGCTTCGTGTCCTTCGTGGGGCGCCCGAACGTCGGCAAGTCGACGCTGACGAATGCACTCGTCGGCGAAAAGGTCGCGATCACCTCCTCGAAGCCGCAGACGACCCGCCGGGCGATCCGCGGCATCGTCACCGCCGACGACGGTCAGCTCGTCATCGTCGACACCCCCGGCTTGCACCGTCCGCGCACGCTCCTCGGCGAGCGGCTCAACGACCTCGTGCAGGCGACCCTCGGGGACGTCGACGTCATCGCGTTCTGCGTCCCCGCCGACGAGAAGATCGGGCCCGGCGACCGCTATATCGTCGAGCAGCTCGCGAACTACCCGCGGGCGAAGCTCGTCGCCCTCGTGACGAAGATCGACAAGGTGCCTCGCGCCCGTGTCGCGGAGGCGCTCCTCGCGGTCGCCGAGCTCGCCGACTGGGCCGAGATCATCCCGGTCTCAGCGCTCACCGCCGAGCAGCTCGGCGTCGTCCGGGACGCCCTGCTCGGGCTCATGCCCGAGGGCCCGCCGATGTACGAGGCCGAGACGCGGACCGAGGAGCGCGATGACGACCGGATCGCCGAGCTCATCCGCGAGGCCGCGCTCGAGGGCGTCGCCGACGAGCTCCCGCACTCGCTCGCCGTCACGGTCGTCGAGGTCAACCCGCGGGAGGACGGCGAGATGACCGACGTCTACGCCGACGTCTGGGTCGAGCGCGACAGCCAGAAGGGCATCATCATCGGCAAGGGCGGCAGCCGGCTCCGCGAGATCGGGGCGAGGGCGCGCCCGGGCATCCAGGCGCTCCTCGGCACCAAGGTGTTCCTCTCCCTCCACGTCAAGGTCGCCAAGGACTGGCAGCGCGACCCAAAGCAGCTCGGGCGCCTCGGCTTCTAGCTCGCCGCACCATGACTCCACCCCGGCACCATGACTTGTCCGGGTCGACTCGTGGTGCCGGGGTGGAGTCATGGTGCGGGGGCCGGTGGGCGGGTGCTTGTGCGCTCGAGGGCGCCGGGGCAGGATGGTCGGACCCGGGCGGCGGACCAACTCCGGGACCGCCTCGGCTCATGCGCAAGCAGACCCGTGAAGATGACTCGATTGCCGACGATCCGCCGCCGACTCGCGCTGGGCGTCGGCACCGCGCTCTCGGCAGCGCTCCTCAGCGGTTGCATGGCGACGGACTCGGCCGCGCTCCTCGTGACGCAGCCGGCCACGCCGCTCGCCCCGACCACGCCGCTCGCCCCGACCACGCCGCTCGCCCCGACCACGACACCCGCCCCTTCGCCGCAGCCGGATCCGCTGGCACCGGTCGGCGCGCCGATCGTCGATGCCGGGCCGCGGGAGATGGCCATGGGCGGGGCCCTGCTGCAGGATGACGGCACCTGGCACTACACCGTCGTCGAGGGCGATGTCGCCGCGGTCATCTGCGATCGCTTCGGCCGGCGGTACTGGCAGGTCGAGACGCTCGGCAACTGGCGGGGGTTCTCCTGCAGCTCGGAGATCCAGCCGGGGCTCGTCGTGATCCCGACCTGCACGAGCCTCGAGGAGCTGCAGGCGAATCACGGCGTCCCGCAGCGCTGGCCCCAGACCTGCGGCGAGTCGCCGGCGGTGCCGAACGCGCCGAGGAGCGCGGTCGAGCCCGAGCTCATCGGGGCGCCGATCGTCGATGCGGGGCCCCGGGAGATGGCGGCGGGGCCCGTGGAGCGCGTCGGGGGCGCGATCCACTACACGGTCGTGGACGGCGATGTCGCGAGCGTGATCTGCGATCGCTTCGGCCGCTACTGGTGGCAGCTCGCGGTGCTGTCGGCCGAACCCGGATTCTCCTGTCACTCCGAGCTCGTCCCCGGGATGGTCCTCGTCCCGACCTGTCTCGGGCCGCGGGACTGGCAGGGCGGCTTCGCGATGCCCGAGCCTCGATTCCTCGAATGCGTCGAGCCGTCGTCGCCGCTGCCGCCGGAGGTCGGTGGCGGTGGGGGAGCGGGGGCTGAGCGAGCCGACTCGGGGCATGATCAGGGCGCGGATCTGGTTCAATCGAATGTCGCGAACCGCGACGGACGACGATGAGGACCGCATGCTCCGCACGATGCTGCACGGCAAGATCCACCGGGCGACGGTGACGCACGCCGACCTGCACTACGTCGGCTCGATGACGATCGACGCGGTGCTGCTCGAGGCGGCGGGCATCCTGCCGGGGGAGCGGGTCGCGGTCGTCGACGTCGACAACGGCGAGCGCCTCGAGACCTACGTCATCGAGGGCGAGCCCGGCAGCGGCGTCATCGGCATGAACGGGGCCGCCGCGCGCCGCATCTCGGTCGGGGACCGGGTCATCGTCATGGCCTACGGCCTGCTCGACGAGGCGGAGCTCGCCGACTACGCCCCGCGCGTCGTCCACGTCGACGGCAGGAATGCGATCCTCGAGATCGGCGCGGACCCCGCGGAGGCAGTGACCTCGGAGCTCGAGCGCCCCCCGCTCGCGCGCTGAGCCGCACCGCGAATGCCGCAGTGCTAGCCTTGACGCATGCTTCGCACCGGCCTGCTCCTTCTTGGTCGCCGCGACGGGTTCTGATTCAGCCTGACCCGTCGCGGAGTCTCCGGCTGGGCTGAAACCCGCAACAGACTTCCCCAAGGAGCAGGACCCATGGACAACCACCAGCAGCCCTCGTCGATGCCGACGCATCGCTACCGGCCGTACCACGAGCAGTTCGACGTCGCGCTGCCCGACCGCACCTGGCCGGACCGGCACATCACCGCCGCGCCGCGCTGGTGCGCCGTCGACCTCCGCGACGGCAACCAGGCGCTCATCGACCCCATGTCGCCCGAGCGCAAGCGCATCATGTTCGACCTCCTGGTCCAGATGGGCTTCAAGGAGATCGAGGTCGGCTTCCCGAGCGCCTCGCAGACCGACTACGACTTCGTGCGCTCGCTCATCGAGGAGCGCGCGATCCCGGACGACGTGACGATCCAGGTGCTCGTCCAGGCGCGCAAGGAGCTCATCGACCGAACCTACGAGTCGCTCCGCGGTGCGAAGCGCGCGATCGTCCACCTCTACAACTCGACGTCGATCCTCCAGCGCGAGGTCGTCTTCAAGACGGACAAGCAGGGCATCATCGACATCGCCCTGCAGGGGGCGCGCTGGTGCGTCGAGGCCGAGGCGCGCATTCCTGAGACGGAGATCTTCTACGAGTACTCGCCCGAGTCGTACACGGGCACGGAGCTCGAGTTCGCGGCCGAGGTCTGCAACCGGGTCATGGAGGTCTTCGTCCCGAGCGCGGAGCGGAAGCTCATCCTCAACCTCCCGTCGACCGTCGAGATGGCGACGCCGAACGTCTACGCCGACTCGATCGAGTGGATGGGCCGGCATCTCAACCACCGCGAGCACGTCATCCTCTCGCTCCACCCGCACAACGACCGGGGCACCGCGATCGCCGCGGCCGAGCTCGGCTACCTCGCGGGTGCCGACCGGATCGAGGGCTGCCTCTTCGGCAACGGGGAGCGCACGGGCAACGTCGACACCGTCGCGCTCGCGATGAACCTCTTCACGCAGGGGGTCGACCCGCAGCTCGACCTCTCCGACATCGACCGCGTGCGCCGGACCGCCGAGTACTGCAACCAGATCAAGGTCCACGAGCGCTCGCCGTGGGCCGGCGACCTCGTCTACACGGCATTCAGCGGCTCGCACCAGGACGCGATCAAGAAGGGCTTCGAGTCGATGGCGGCCCGCGCCGCCGAGGTCGGTACGAGCGTCGACGAGATCGAATGGGCGGTGCCCTACCTCCCGGTCGACCCGAAGGACATCGGGCGCGGCTACGAGGCGGTCGTCCGCGTCAACTCGCAGTCCGGCAAGGGCGGCGTCGCCTACCTCATGAAAGCGGATCACCACCTCGACCTGCCGCGACGCCTCCAGATCGAGTTCTCGCAGGTCGTCCAGTCGCGCACCGACCAGGAGGGCGGCGAGGTGACGAGCGAGGAGCTGTGGCACGTCTTCCTCGACGAGTACCTGCCGGCGCCCGAGGCCGACGACAAGTGGGGGCGCTACGAGATCCTCTCGACCCGCACCGCCTCGGAGATGACCGGCACGGTCTCGCTCGCGGCGCGGCTGCGGATCGGCGAGGAGGTCGAGGAGGTCGAGGGCGTCGGCAACGGCCCGATCGCCGCATTCCTCGCGATCCTCGCCGAGCAGGGCTACGCGATCGAGCTCTACGACTACGTCGAGCACACGATGTCCTCGGGCGGTGACGCGATGGCCGCGGCCTACGTCGAGCTCAATGTCAACGGGCAGCGGCTCTGGGGCGTCGGGATCGACACCGACATCTCGACCGCCTCGCTCAAGGCGGTCGTCAGCTCCGTGAACCGCGCCATCCGCGCGGCCGCGGATCAGCTCGCGCTCGTCTGAGCGGCCCGCATCGCCGCGTACTCGGCGAAGGTCTGCCGCCCCGCCCCCGGCAGCGTGCCGAGCTGGGCGCCGTCGCGGAATGCCCGCGCGGCGGCGCCCGGGAGCGGCAGGCGGGCGATCCGATGCCCCGGTTTGCCGTGCGCGGCGTACCAGGTGCGGGCGATCTGCTCGAGCGTGAGCTGCTCGGGACCCGCGAAGTCCGGCACGGCGCCCGCGGGCGGCAGGCCCGCGAGCGCCACGAGGCGCTCGGCGACCTCCTCGACCGCGACCGGTTGGAAGGACATGCGGGGGATGAATGCGATGGGCGAGCCCGTCTGCCCCTTGACGAAGTTCGCGACGAAGCCGTGGAACTGGGTCGCCCGGAGGATCGTCCACGGCACCCCGGCGGCGCGGATCGCCTGCTCGCTCCGGAGCTTCGCGGCGTAGTAGCCGAGCGCCTGGTTGCGCTCGATGCCGACGATCGAGATGTAGATGACGTGCTCGACGCCCGCGGACTTGGCGGCGAGCGCGAGCCGAGCCGTGTGCTCGTCCTCCTTGCCGCCGCCATTGGCGAGGTGGAGGACGGTGCGGACGCCGTCGAGCGCCGCCGACAGCCCATCGCCGGTCGCGAGATCGCCGCGGATGACGCCGCGGCCGTCCTTGCGACTTAGGACGCGGGGCCGGAGCCCGGCCCGGTCGAGGAGTCGCACGGTGGGCTGGCCGAGGTGGCCGGTGCCGCCGGTGACGAGGATCGTGGAATCGCCTGCGTCCATGAGGCCATTGTCCACCCGGCCGCCGATACTGGTCGGGTGCCCACCTACCGCGATGAGGCGATCGTGCTGCGCACCCACAAGCTGGGCGAGGCCGATCGCATCGTCACGCTGCTCGGGCGCCGTCGTGGTCGCATTCGTGCCGTCGCGAAGGGGGTCCGCAAGCCCTCCTCGCGCTTCGGCTCGCGGCTCGAGCCCTTCATGCTCGTCGACCTGCAGTGCTATGAGGGGCGCTCGCTCGACACCGTGACCCAGGTCGTGACGCTCGGGGCCTACGGCGCGGCGATCGCGGGGGACTACGCGAAGTACACGGCGGGCGCCGCGATCCTCGAGACAGCGGACCGGCTCACGGAGGAGGACGGCTCGACGCAGCAGTTCCAACTGCTCGCGGGGGCGCTGCGCTCGCTCGCGGCGGGGGAGCACGCGCCCGGGTCGACGCTCGATTCGTACCTGCTCCGGGCGCTCGCCGTCGCGGGCTGGGCGCCGAGTTTCGGCGACTGCGCGATGACCGGCGCGCCGGGGCCGCACTCCGCCTTCGTCATCCAGGCGGGCGGTGTCGTCGCGGACGAGGTCGCTCCGCCGGGCGTGCCGCGGCTGGATCCCGCGACGCTCGAGCTGCTCGGGGCGCTCCTCGCGGGTGACTGGGCGGTCGTCGATGTCGCCGAGCCGCGGGCGCGGGAGCGGGCGAGCGGGATCGTCGCGGCCTATACCCAGTTCCATCTCGAGCGCGGGCTCCGCGCGCTGCCGCACGTGGACCGGAGCGCCTGAGTCAACGCCTGTAAATCCAAGTGTTATCGCGGAATAGCGCGATAATAGGTAGAATTCCAACTGTGACGAACTCGGTGGCCGACTGGGAGCTCAGGCTCGGGAGCCAGGTGCGCGCCCTGCGCATCGCGGCGGGGCTCGAACAGGCCGCCCTCGCCGAGGCCTCGAACGCGAGCCTCAGCGCCGTGCAGGCGCTCGAGGCGGGCCGGGGGAGCAGCCTCAAGACGCTCATCCGAGTCGTCCGCGCGCTCGGCCGCGAGGACTGGCTCGACGCGCTCGACCCCGTCGGCGAGGGCCCGAGCCCGATGGCGCTGCTCGAGGCGGAGCGGGGCCGTCGGACCCCGCAGCGGGTGCGGCGGCGCTGATGCCGTACGTCCCCGTCGAGCTCGTCGAGGTCCGCGCGTGGGGCCGGACGGTCGGCGCGCTCGCGCCCGGCGGGCGGGGGGCCTACGCATTCCAGTACTCGGACGCCTGGGTCCGCGACGGGATCGAGCTCGCGCCCTCGCTCATGCCGCTGCGCCGCCAGCCGTACGCCTTCCCGGGGCTCAGCGAGGAGACCTTCCAGGGCCTCCCGCCGATGATCGCCGACTCGCTCCCGGACCGCTTCGGCAACGCGATCGTCACCCGCTGGCTCGCTGAGCAGGGGATTCCCCCCGAGCGGATCACGGCCCTCGACCGCCTCGCCTACCTCGGTTCGCGAGGAATGGGCGCCCTCGAGTACGTCCCCGATCGCGCGCCCCACGACCCCTCGCCGAGCGCGCTCGACCTCGGGGAGCTCGTCGCCGCGGCGCGCGAGGCGATCACGGGCTCCTTCCGCGACGAGGAGGCGAGCGCCGAGACGCTCGAGCGCATCCTCTTGGTCGGTACGAGCGCGGGCGGGGCGAGGGCGAAGGCGATCGTCCACGTCGACCGGGACACGGGCGAGGTGCACAGCGGCCACACGCCGCCGGGCGGCTCGCTCGAGCCGTGGCTCCTCAAGTTCGACGGCGTCGGCCCAGACGCCGCGCTCGGCACGGGCGCCGACTACGGCCGGATCGAGTACGCCTACGCGGCGATGGCCCGGGCGGCGGGGATTGAGATGGCCGAGACGCGGCTCCTCGAGGAGCACGGCCGGGCGCACTTCATGACCCGGCGCTTCGACCGGACCCCGGAGGGGGAGCGGCTGCACCTGCAGAGCCTCTGCGGCATCGACGGCGTCGACTTCAACCTCATCGGGGTCAACGACTACGCGCAGCTCTTCGTCCGCATCGACGGGCTCGGTCTCGGCCCCGCGGCGCGGAACCAGGCCTTCCGCCGCATGGCCTTCAACGTCGCCGCGGCGAACTGCGACGACCACAGCAAGAATCACGCATTCCTCGCCGATCGCACGGGCGCCTGGTCGCTCTCGCCCGCCTACGACGTCACGCACGCGCACAACCCCGCGAGCCCGTGGACCGCCCGGCACCTCATGGCCGTGAACGGGCGCTTCGAGGACATCCGGCGAGCCGACCTCATTGCCGTCGCGGACGCCTTCGAGATCCCCGGTGCCCGCGCCGCCCTCGCCGACGTCCGCGCGGCGATCGACTCCTGGCCCGAGTTCGCGGCGGCGGCGGGGCTCGGCGCCGCGAGCGCCGACCGGGTCGCGCGGGACTTCGTCGCCGTCTGATCGGCGATACTTGGGGCGTGGCGAAGGCGGAGCGCGAGCCGTTCAAGGCGGTCGACTGGACGGGCGAGCAGCCGCCCGCGTTCCCCGTCGGCTCGGTCCCGCGCCACGTCGCGATCGTCATGGACGGCAACGGCCGCTGGGCGAACCGCCAGGGCCTGCCCCGCATCGAGGGCCACCGCGCGGGCGAGGCCTCCCTCCTCGACGTCGTCGCGGGCGCGATCCAGGCGGGCGTCGCCGAGCTCAGCGTCTACGCCTTCTCGACGGAGAACTGGGCGCGCTCGCCCGACGAGGTCCGCTTCCTCATGGGCTTCAACCGCGACGTGCTCCACCGCCGCCGCGACCAGCTCATCGACTGGAACGTCCGGATCCGCTGGGCCGGCCGCCGCCCGCGACTCTGGACGAGCGTCATCAAGGACCTCGAGCTCGCGGAGCGCATGAGCCGGGACTGCACGGGTCTCGTGCTCAACATGTGCGTCAACTACGGCGGCAGGAACGAGCTCCTCGACGCGATGAATGCGATGGCCGGCGAGGTCGCCGCCGGTCGCCTCCGCCCCGGCTCGATCACCGAGCGGAGCCTGCGCAAGCACCTTTACCAGCCGACGATGCGCGACGTCGACCTCTTCGTCCGCTCGAGCGGCGAGCAGCGCACCTCGAACTTCCTCCTCTGGCAGGCCTCCTACGCGGAGCTCGTCTTCCAGGACGTGCTGTGGCCGGACTACCGCCGTCGCCACCTCTGGGCGGCGATCGACGAGTACGTCGGCCGCGACCGCCGCTTCGGCGGGGCCGTCGACGCGCCGAAGGCCTGAGCCCGCGCCGGTAGGATCGAGCAATGCCGCTCAGCCGCCTCGACGCCGTCATCGCCCTCGCCAAGCGCCGGGGGTTCGTCTTCCAGGCCGGGGAGATCTACGGCGGGACGCGCTCGGCGTGGGACTACGGCCCCCTCGGCGTGGAGCTCAAGGAGAACATCAAGCGCGAGTGGTGGCAGACCTTCGTCCGCGGCCGCGGCGACATGGTCGGCCTCGACTCCTCGGTCATCCTCCCGCGCGACGTCTGGGTCGCCTCGGGCCACGTCGAGACCTTCACCGACCCGCTCGTCGAGTCGACGGTCACGCACCGCCGCTACCGCGCCGACCACCTCTGGGAGGCCTTCGTCGCCAAGCACGGCCGGGAGCCGGCGGGCTGGGACGAGATCCCCGACCCCGAGACGGGCGAGCGCGGCAACTGGACCGAGCCCCGCGCATTCTCCGGGCTCATGAAGACGTATCTCGGTCCCGTCGACGATGAGGAAGGGCTCCACTACCTCCGGCCGGAGACGGCGCAGGGCATCTTCGTCAACTTCGCGAACGTCGTGACGGCCTCGCGCCGCAAGCCCCCATTCGGCGTCGGCCAGGTCGGCAAGGCGTTCCGCAACGAGATCACGCCGGGCAACTTCATCTTCCGCACCCGCGAGTTCGAGCAGATGGAGATCGAGTACTTCACGCCGCCCGCGGAGGCGGAGGAGCACTTCAGGGCCTGGGTCGAGGCGTGCTGGGACTGGTTCGTCGACCTCGGGATCGACCCCGCGCACCTCCGGCGCTTCGACGTGCCCGCGGAGGACCGCGCGCACTACTCGGCGGGAACGATCGACATCGAGTACGAGTTCGGCTTCGCCGGCGGCGACGGCTGGGGCGAGCTCATGGGCGTCGCGAACCGCACCGACTTCGACCTCAAGACGCACATCGAGCACTCCGGCAAGGACCTCTCCTTCTTCGAGCAGGCGACCGGCGAGCGGTACGTGCCGTACGTCATCGAGCCGTCCTTCGGGCTCACGCGCGCGATGATGGCCTTCCTCGTCGACGCCTACCGCGAGGAGGAGGTGCCGACCGCGAAGGGCGGGACCGACACCCGCACGGTCCTCGCGCTCGACCCCCGGCTCGCGCCCGTCAAGGCCGCCGTCCTGCCGCTCAGCCGAAACGAGCAGCTCTCGCCGGTCGCCGCCGAGCTCGCCGACCGACTCCGCCGCCGGTGGAGCATCGAGCACGACGAGACGCAGGCGATCGGCAAGCGCTACCGCCGCCAGGACGAGATCGGCACGCCGTACTGCATCACGGTCGACTTCGACACGCTCGAGGACCAGGCGGTCACGATCCGCGACCGCGACACGATGGCGCAGGAGCGCATCCCGCTCGAGGGCGTCGAGCGCTACCTCGCCGAGCGGCTGCCCTGAGCGGGCTCGTCTAGCCTGGAGTGGTGACGATCGATCCCGCACTCGCCCGCCGCTACGGTCCCACCGAGGTCCCGGCCGAGATCGCCGCCTCGCCCGCCCTCGAGCTCGCCCTCGCGCACCGCTCGGTCCGCCGCTTCACCCCCGAGGATGTCACGGAGGCGCAGCTCGCGGCGATGCTCGCGGCCGCGTCCTCGGCCTCGACGAGCTCGAACATGCAGACCGTCTCGGTCGTCGTCGTCCGGGACCCCGTCACCCGCGCGGCGCTCGGGGAGGTCTCGGGCACGTCCTTCCCGCTCGCCTCGGCCCCGCTCGCGCTCGTGTGGCTCGTCGACTGGTCGCGGAACGTCGCGCTCGCGGAGCGTGCGGGTCACGAAGACAGCTGGACGCAGTACCTCGACGCCGTCATCGCGGGCGCCGCCGACACCGCGATCGCGGCGCAGAACGCGGTCAACGTCGCGGAGTCGCTCGGGCTCGGCGTCTGCTTCATCGGCTCGCTCCGGGACGACCCCGACCGGGTCGCGGAGCTCCTCGGGCTCCCGCCGAAGGTCTTTGCGCTCTTCGGCCTCGCGGTCGGCCACCCGGACCCCGCCGATCGCGCCGGCGTCAAGCCGCGACTCCCGCAGTCGGTCGTCGTGCACCGGGAGCGCTACGCGCCCGTGCCGCTCGAGGCGCTCGACGCCTATGACGCGGTCGCGCGCGAGTACTTCGCGGGCCAAGGAATGGACCAGGCGTGGGTCGACCGCGTCGAGCAGCGCTTCGCCCGCCCACCGGGCCCGCGGCAGGGCGTCCGCGCGGCCCTCGAGCGTCGCGGCTTCCCCCTCCGCTGAGGCCAGGCCATGGGCGAGCGTCTGGCGTCGGCGATCAGCCCCTACCTGCGTGCGCACGCCAGTAACCCCGTCGACTGGTGGCCCTGGGGCCCCGAGGCCTTCGCCGAGGCGCGGCGGCGCGACGTCCCCGTCCTCGTCTCGATCGGCTACGCGACGTGCCACTGGTGCCACGTCATGGCGAGGGAGTCGTTCGCCGACCCGGAGACCGCCGCGGCGATGAATGCGCGCCTCGTCGCGATCAAGGTCGACCGGGAGGAGCATCCCGAGGTCGACGCGGCGCTCCTTGCGGCGGCCTCCGCATTCACCCAGCACCTCGGTTGGCCGCTCACGGTCGTGACGACACCCGAGGGGCGGCCCTTCTTCGCCGGGACCTACTTCCCGCCGGCGCCCGCCCGCGGCATGCCCTCGTTCCGTCAGGTGCTCGACGCGGTCGACGAGGCCTGGACGACGAGGCGCGACGAGGTCGAGGCGCTCGGTCAGGCGGTCACGGCGGCGCTGCGCGCCCAGCCGCAGGCCGCGCCGCGCGGGCTGCCCGACGACGCCGCGCTGCGGGAGGCGGTCGCGCGCATCGCTGCCCTGGAGGACCCTGTGCACGGCGGCGTCGGGACGGCGTCCAAGTTCCCGAATGCGCCGCTCCTCGCATTCCTCGCCGAGCGGGCCGTCGAGGGGGACGGGGAGGCCGCGGCGCTCGTCGGGCGGCTCCATGCCGCGACGCGGGCGCTCCAGGACCCCGTCGACGGCGGCTTCTTCCGCTACGCCGTCCAGCGGGACTGGTCGGAGCCGCACTACGAGCGCATGCTCGCCGACAACGCCCAGCTGCTCGACATCGCGACGATGCTCGGCGACGAGGAGGAGGCGGCGGGGATCGCGGGCTTCCTCATCGGGGTCCTCCGCCGCCCGACGGGTGCCTTCGCCTCCGCCCAGGACTCGGAGAGCCTCATCGACGGGCTCGCGAGCGAGGGCGGCTACTACGCACTCGACGAGGCGGGCCGCGCGGCGCAGCCGCCGCCCGCCGTCGACGACAAGATCCTCGCTGGGCTCAATGGGCTCGCGATCGGCGCCCTTGCGGCAGCGGGCGTGCGCTGGGATCGCCCGGAGTGGGTTGCGGCGGGGGTGCGCGCGGCGAGCCATCTGCGCGAGGTCCACGTCCGCTCGACCCCCGAGGGTCCGCGGCTCGTGCGGGCGAGCCTCGACGGCGAGACGTCCTCGGCCGTCGCGACGCTCGAGGACTACGGCGGGCTCGCAGGCGGACTCGTCCGGCTCGCGCTCGCGACGGGGGATGCGTCCTGGGCCCTGCTCGCGCGAAAGCTCGTCACCGCCTGCGGCTCGGGCCGAGCCCCGGACGGCGGCGACCCAGTCCTCGCGGCGCACGGCATCACCGTCGACGCCGACCGCGCCGACGACGCGAGCCCCTCGGGGATCGCCCTCCTCGCCGATGCGGCCGCGAGGCTCGCGGCGATCGGCGCCGACGAGCTCCGCGGGCTGGCCGAGGGGCTGCTCGCGCCCGGCTTCGCGCCCGCGCTCGAGCGTCCCGCGGGCTACGGGGCGACGCTCGCGGTGGGGGCGCGCCTCGCGGCGCCACCGGTCGAACTCGTGATCGTCGCCGCGGAGCCGAGCGGTCCGCTCGTCGAGCTCGCGAGGGCCTGGTCGCGCCCCGCGCGCACCCTCGCGATCGTGACGCCCGAGCAGGCGAGGGCTTTCGCGGCGGCGGGCTTCACACTCTTCGCGGAGCGTTCGACCCTCGACGGCGCGCCGGCCGCGTACCTCTGCTCGGGCGGCGTGTGCCGCCTGCCGACCGCGGATCCGTCGGACCTGGCGGCGCAGCTCCCGCGGTCGTGAGCGGGCGGCCCTCAGGGGGTGGGGGTGCGGGCGTCGTAGGCGCGGAAGCGCGGGCTCGAGCGTACGAGGAGCCAGATGACGACCATGATCGCGATGCCGCCGAGGACGGGGCCCGCCCAGAGCCCGATCGTCGCGGCGAGGATCCCCGCGAGGAGGTCGCCGATCCGCGGGCCGCCCGTCACGACGACGCTGAAGATGCCCTGGGTCCGGCCGCGCATCTCGTCGGGGGCCGCGACGAGCATCATGGTCGAGCGGAAGATCGCGCTCACCTCGTCGCTCGCGCCCGTGCCGGCGAGCGCGAGCGAGGCGAGGATGAGCCCGAGCCAGGAGACGTGTGCGAGGTCGGGGCCGACCTCGCCCCACCAGCCGAGCAGCCCCGCGACGATGACGAGGCCGAAGAGGACGGTGAAGCCGCCGAAGACGATGACGGCGCGCCCGATCGCGACCCCGTGCCGGTGGACCCTCGCGACGGGGCCGCTGAAGGCGCCGGTCAGGAAGGTGCCGACGGCCATCGCGGCGGTGAGGACGCCGACCGTCACGGCGCCGCCGCCGAGGACGCTCGCCCCGAGGGCCGGGAAGAGCACGTGGGGCCGACCGAGGCTCATCGCGATGACGTCGATGATGAAGGTCATGCGGATGTTCGGTGCGTGCCGGAGGAATGCGAAGCCCTCGACGAGCGCGCGGAGGCCCGGTCGCGTGACCTCGCCGAGCGGCGGCAGCTTCGGGAGGCTCATGACGCCGATGAAGCCCGCCGTGAAGAGCACGGCGTCGGTCGCGAAGGTCGCGGTGAAGCCCGCGCTCGCGACGAGGACGCCCGCGAGGAGCGGCCCGACGGCGAGCTGGAGTCCGAAGGTCAGCCCGTTGAGGGCGGCGGCGCGGGAGACGAGCTCGTCGGGGAGCAGGCGCGGGATGGCGGCGGAGCGCGCCGACATCGAGATCGTCGTCGTCACGGCGTTCACGGTCGTGAAGACGTAGAAGGGCCACAGCGGTGCGCGCTCGCCGCTCGGCTGGACGGCGACATCCCAGATCGCGAGGCCGAGGAGCCCCGCGGTCGACAGCCAGGAGACGACGGCGGTCCAGATGGCGACGCTGCGGCGGTCGAGTGCATCGACGAGCATGCCGCCCCAGAGCCCCGCGACGATCATGGGCAGGAGCGCGATGCCGGCGACGAGCGAGACCATGAAGGTCGCCTGGTGTTCGTCCATCGTCGTGATCGCGATGTCGAAGATGATGAGCCCGACGGCGGTCATCGTCATCCAGGCCCCGATGCCGGAGATCGACTGGCCGATCCAGAGTCGCGCGAACGCGGGGCTCGCCCGGAGCGGGGAGAGGTCGACGAAGGTGCGGTGCGGGGCCGTCGTGACGGCGGGCTCCTCGGGTTCCGGCATGGCCAGCCAATCCTAGTGAGGTTGGCGGGAATGCGCGGTCCCGCGAGCCAGTTGACCCCCGCATGGCGGAACCCATCAAGGTCGACATCTGGTCCGACGTCGCGTGCCCGTGGTGCTACATCGGCAAGCGCCGGTTCGAGTCGGCGGTCGCCGAGTTCCCGGGCGAGGTCGAGGTCGAGTACCACTCCTTCGAGCTCTCCCCGGACATGCCGGAGGACTTCGAGGGCGATCACGAGGAGTACCTCCGCAGCAAGGGGTTCCCGCCCGAGCAGCTCGGGGCGATGCTTGAGCGCGTGACGCAAGTCGCCGAGTCGGTCGGCCTCCACTACGACTATGCGGCGAATCAGCCGACGAACACGCTCCGCGCGCACGAGCTGCTCCACTTCGCGAAGGCCCACGGGCGCCAGGCCGAGATGAAGGAGCGGCTCATGTCGGCCTATTTCGTGCGAGGTGAGCACGTCGGCCGCATCGACGAGCTCGTCCGCATGGCCGAGGAGCTCGGGCTCGACGGCGCGGCGGCGCGCGAGGCGCTCGTCTCCCGCCGCTACGCGGCCGCGGTCGAGGCCGACATCCGGCAGGCCGCCGCCTACGGGATCCGCGGCGTGCCGTTCTTCGTCATCGATGGCCGATATGGCGTCTCGGGTGCGCAGGAATCCGCGGTGCTGCTCGGCGTGCTGAGCGACGTCGCGAGTGGGAACGTCGCAAGCTGAGCACCCAGTCCCGGCAGGCCCCGGCGCGTCTGGGAGAATCGTCGGCATGTCCGCCACGACGGCCGTGAGGCCCGCGCTCACGATCGGGCCGATCGAGCTCGATTCGCCCGTCGTGCTCGCGCCGATGGCGGGGATCACGAACATGCCCTTTCGGCGTCTGTGCGCCGAGTACGGCGACGGGCTCTACGTGACGGAGATGATCACGACCCGCGCGCTCATCGCCCGCAACCCGAAGACGATGCAGCTCATCGAGCACCACCCCGAGGAGCGGGTGCGGAGCATCCAGCTGTACGGGGTCGAGCCGGGGACGATCGCGGAGTCGGTGCGGATCCTCGTCGCGGAGGACCGGGCCGACCACATCGACCTCAACTTCGGCTGCCCGGTCCCGAAGGTGACGCGGAAGGGCGGCGGCGCCGCGCTGCCGTGGAAGACGGACCTCTTCGCCGCGATCCTCCGGGCGACCGTCGAGGCGGCGGGTGACCTCCCCGTGACGATCAAGATGCGCAAGGGCATTGACGACGACCACCTGACCTTCCTCGAGGCGGGCCGGATCGCCGAGGATCTCGGCGTCAAGGCGGTCGCGCTCCATGCCCGGACGTGCGCGCAGCACTACTCGGGGCACGCGGACTGGGCCGCGATCGGGGAGCTCAAGCAGGCGGTCACGAGCATCCCCGTGCTCGGCAACGGCGACGTCTTCGACGGCGACGACGCGAGGCGGATGATGGCGGAGACCGGTTGCGACGGGGTCGTCGTCGGGCGGGGGGTCCTTGGCAAGCCGTGGCTCTTCAGCGAGCTGCAGGCGGCGATCACGGGCGAGGGATCAGGCAAACTCGAGCCGGACCTCGGTGCCGTCGCGCGCGCATTCCGGCGTCATGCGGAGCTCACGGCCGACTTCCTCGGCGACGAGGGCCGGGCGTGCCGGGACATGCGCAAGCACGTCGCCTGGTACTTCAAGGGCTATCCGGTCGGCGGTGAGACGCGGGCCCGACTCGCGAGCGTCGACGCCCTCGCCGAGATCGACGAGGTGCTCGCCGAGCTCGACTGGTCGGCGCCGTACCCTGGCGCCGCTGCCGAGGGGGAGCGGGGTCGTCAGGGCGGGCCCAAGCGTCCGCACCTGCCTGACGGCTGGCTCGCGACGAGGACCCTGAGCTCGAGCGAGCGCGAGGGGCTCACCGAGGGCGAGGGTGACACGAGTGGCGGCTGAGCGGGGGGCGGGCTCCGGCTGGCCGATCACGCCGGGCTACAGCGAGGCCGACACCGAGCGCCGGCTGCCCGAGGAGCACTACTCGCGCCGTAGCGAGTTCGCGCGCGACCGAGCGAGGGTGCTCCACTCGGGCTCGCTCAGGCGCCTCGCGGCGAAGACGCAGGTGCTCTCGCCCGCGGCGGGGCTCGACTTCGCGCGGAATCGCCTCACGCATTCGCTCGAGGTCGCCCAGATCGGGCGGGAGCTCGGGACCGCCCTCGGCCTCGACCCCGACGTCGTCGACGCGGCCTGCCTGAGTCACGACCTCGGGCACCCGCCCTACGGGCACAATGGCGAACGCGCGCTCAACGACTGGTCGGCCGACATCGGCGGCTTCGAGGGGAACGCGCAGTCGCTCCGCGTCCTCGCGCGGCTCGAGCCGAAGGTCGTCGCGCCCGACGGCGCCTCCTACGGGCTCAACCTGACGCGCGCGAGCCTCGACGCCGCCTGCAAGTACCCGTGGCCGCTCGACGAGGGGGTCGCCGACGGCGGGAGCGGTCGGCGGAAGTTCGGGCACTACGCGGACGACCTCGGCGTCTTCGAATGGCTCCGCGAGGGCGCGCCGGCCGGGCGGCTCTGCATCGAGGCGCAGGTCATGGATCTCGCCGACGACATCGCCTACTCGGTGCACGACTTCGAGGACGCGATCGTCGAGGGCTACCTCGACGTCGCGGAGCTCTCGGGCCGGGCGGATCACGGCGCGCTCATCGAGGGGGCGGCGGGCTGGGTCGGTCCCGGCTTCACGATCGACGAGCTCGCCGCGGCCTTCGACCGGCTCGACCGGCTCGAGCTCTGGCCGTCGCGCTGGGACGGCGGCCGCGCCGACCGTGCCCGGCTCAAGAACCTCGCCTCCGCCCTCATCGGGCGCTTCGCGGGCGCCGCGACGCGGGCGACGCACGAGGCCTACCCGCGGGCGAGCCTCGCCCGCTACGGGGCCGACCTCGTCGTGCCGCGGCCGGTCGAGGCGGAGATCGCCGTCCTCAAGGGCGTCGTCGGCGCCAATGTCATGGCGAGCGCCGCACGGCAGCCGCTCTACCGGCGGCAGCGCGAGGAGCTCGAGCAGCTCGCGCAGGTCCTCCTCGAGATCGCGCCGGCGCACCTCGACCCGGATTTCGCCGCCGACTGGACGAATGCGCGGGACGACGCGGCGAGGAAGCGCGTCATCGTCGATCAGATCGCGAGCCTGACCGACCAGGGGGCGCACGCCTGGTGGGGCCTGCTCGCCCGCTGAACCGCCGCGCACCGCTGTCTAGGATGAGCGCATGGCTGGCCTGATCCGTCGCTCCGACATCGACGAGGTCAAGACTCGGACGAACATCGCCGACATCATCGGCGACTACGTGACGCTGCGGCGCGCCGGGGCGGGGTCGCTCAAGGGGCTCTGCCCCTTCCACGACGAGAAGAGCCCGAGCTTCAATGTCCGGCCGAGCGTCGGCTCCTTCCACTGCTTCGGCTGCGGCGAGGGGGGCGGCGTCATCGACTTCCTCATGAAGATCGACCACCTCACGTTCCCCGAGGCGGTCGAGCGGCTCGCGCAGCGGATCGGCTACGAGCTCCACTACGAGGAGGGCGGGGGGCCGGCCGCGCAGGCCGGCAACCGGACGCGCCTGCTCGCCGCGAACGCCGCGGCCGAGCAGTTCTTCATCGCGCAGCTCGCGAGCCCCGAGGCGGCGCCAGGGCGCCGGTTCCTCGGCGAGCGCGGCTTCGATCCCGAGGCCGCCGCGCGCTTCGGCATCGGCTTCGCTCCGCGCGGCGGGGCACTCGCGCGGCACCTCCGCGACGCGGGTTTCACGGAGGAGGAGATGGTCGGCGCTGGGCTCGTCGGGCGGGGGGATCGGGGAGAGGTCTACGACCGCTTCCGCTCCCGGCTCATGTGGCCGATCCGGGACACGACGGGTCAGACGCTCGGCTTCGGCGCGCGGAAGCTGCTCGAGGAGGACCAGGGGCCGAAGTACCTCAACACGCCGGAGACCGCGGTGTACAAGAAGTCGCAGGTGCTCTACGGCCTCGACCTCGCCCGTCGGGACATCGCGAGGCAGCGCGAGGTCGTCGTCGTCGAGGGCTACACCGACGTCATGGCCTGTCATCTCGCGGGCGTGACGACGGCGGTCGCGACGTGCGGCACGGCATTCGGCGTCGAGCACATCAAGGTCGTCCGCCGGGTCATGGGCGACACGGTCGACGGCGGGCTCCACGCGGCCGGCGAGGTCATCTTCACGTTCGACCCGGACGAGGCGGGGCAGAAGGCGGCGAGCCGGGCCTTCGCGGAGGAGCAGCGCTTCGCGGCGCAGACGTTCGTCGCGGTCGCACCCGACGGGCTCGACCCCTGCGACCTGCGGCTCGCGCGCGGGGACGACGCGATCCGCGCGCTCATCCAGTCGCGGCGGCCGATGTTCGAGTTCATGGTGCGACGGATCCTCGACGCCTTCGACCTCGGCGCCGCGGAGGGCCGCGTCGCCGCGCTCCGGGCCGCGGCCCCCGTCGTGGGCGGCATCAGGGACGAAGCCCTCAAGATCGAGTACGCGAGGCAGCTCGCGAGGTGGCTGGGGATGGACCCGAGCCAGACGCTGCGCGCCGTGCGAGGCAGCCGGCCCGCAGCCCCCGCGCACGCCGTCGCCGCACCCGCGGCTCCGGCATCGCCGGACGCGAGCCTCGCGACGCTCCGCAACGATCCGAACACCCGACTCGAGCGCGACGCGCTCATGGCGATCCTCCAATACCCGGTCGAGGTCGGCAGCGATCTCGCCCGGCGGGCGCTCAGCGCCGCCTTCGCGGAGCCGAGCCTCGCGGTCATCCGGGACGCGACGGCCGTGAGCCTCGAGCACGCGGGCGCGCCGCGGTGGCTCGAAGACATCGAGGCCGAGCTGCCGGCCGGGTTCCACGGCCTGCTTCGGGAGCTCGCCGTCGCGCCCGTCCCGGCGCACGAGGAGGCGGTCCCGCGATACGTGCGCGCGATCGTCGAGGAGCTCGTCGACCGCGAGCTGCTGCGCCGCAAGCGGGAGGCGCTCGGCGCGCTGCAGCGGCTCGACCGCGAGGCCGAGGCGACGCGATTCGCCGAGCTGCAGCGCGAACTGGTCGACATCGACCGGCAGCGAGCCGCGATGCGGGGCGAGTAGCCTGAGTGCCGTGAGCGAGCCAAGCGCGACGGTGGACGGTGACGCGCGCGTCGTCGTGCGCGCGAGCGACCTGAGCCTCCGCTACCACACGGCGAGCCAGCTCGTCAGGGCGAAGGCCGTCGACGGCGTCGACTTCGAGCTCCGCCGCGGCGAGCTACTCGCCGTCGTCGGCGAGACCGGCTCGGGCAAGTCGACGCTCGCCCGCGCGGTCGCGCTGCAGACCGGCATCCCCGGCGACCGGCGCGCGCCCGTCATCACGGGCGGCAGCCTCCGGGTCCTCGACGAGGAGATCCGCGGCATCCGCGCCCGCAGGCGGCGCCGGCTCGAGTCCCGCGTCGGCTACCTCCGGCAGGAGGCCGGGCAGCACCTCGCGCCCCGGCTCACGGTCGAGGAGAACATCATCGAGCCGATCTACCAGATCGACCGCGACTTCGACCGGCTCCGCGCGGGCGGCCACGCCGCGACGCTCCTCGACGCGGTCCGCCTGCCGCTGTCGATGCTCGACGTCCTCCCGCATGAGCTCTCGAAAGGGCAGCGGCAGCGAGTCGCGATCGCCCGCTCGCTCGTGACCGAGCCCGAGGTGCTCGTCGCCGACGACCCGACCGCCGGGATCGACGTCACGGTCCGCAGCCAGATCCTCGACGTCATCGCGACCCTGCAGCGCGAGCGCGCCTTCGCCGCGATGATCGTGACGGCCGATCTCGCCGAGGTGCGCCGGATCACCGACCGCGTCGCCGTCATGCAGACGGGGCGGTTCGTCGGGATCGGGCCCGTCGACGAGGTCTTCGACGATCCGTTCCACCCGTACGTGCGGCGACTCGGCGAGTCGCTCGGCGCCGTGTCCGCCTGAGGCGCTACTCGGGGTACTTGAACCGCCGCACCTGCGGCTTCGGCATCCGCATGAGCCGCAGCTGCAGCGCGCGAGTCGCCGCGTACCAGCGCACCCGTTCCGCGCGGTCGCCCCACCGCGCATTCACCCTGCGCTGCAGCCGCCAGGCCATGATCGCGGTGTCGACGATGATGATCGCGAAGAACGCGAAGAGCGCGTAGGTCACATACTCCTGGATGACCGGGACGGGCACATACATGAGGATGATCGCGAGGAACATGCCGGGGATGACGAGCTCGCCGGCGCTGAGGCGGGCATCGACGTAGTCGCGGACCCAGCGCTTCTGCGGACCGCGATCGCGCACCGGCAGATAGCGCTCGTCGCCCGCCGCGTACCCCGCATTGGCCCGCGCCCGCTCCTCGGCGTCCTTCTGCTTCGCGATGCGCCGGGCCTCCTTGCGATCCGCGACGACGATCGGCCGGCGGTTCTCGGCCTCACGAGCCTTGCGGCTCGGCGTCGGGCGGCCCTTGCCTGCGGGGGCGGCCGTCTCAGTCTGGTCCTGGCTCATGGCCTCCTAAGATTACCCGCATGTCGCACCGCCTCCCAGCCCCGGCCACCCGCGAGCGGATCGCCGAGGCGGTCGCCGAGGGCATGCCGGCGACGATCGCCGAGCTGTCCCGGCTCGTCCGCATCCCATCGGTCTCGTGGGACGGGTTCGATCAGGCGCACGTCGCCGCGAGCGCCGAGGCGGTCGCCGAGCTCCTCCGCGGGCTCGACTTCTTCGACGAGGTCCGGGTCGCGACCGCGTCGAACCCGGACGGCACACCGGGACGCCCGGCGGTCCTCGCGACCCGGCCAGCGCGGGAGGGCAAGCCGACCGTGCTGCTGTACGCCCACCACGACGTGCAGCCGCCGGGGGAGGACCGCGACTGGGACAGCCCGCCGTTCGAGCCCGTCCTCCGGCCGACGGCCGACGGCGACCGCCTCTACGGCCGCGGTGCCGCGGACGACAAGGCGGGCGTCATGGCGCACATCGCCGCGATCCGCGCGCTCGTCGCGGCCGGCGGCGGAGAACCCGGCATCGGTGTCGCGGTCTTCATCGAGGGCGAGGAGGAGTACGGCTCGCAGTCGTTCCGGGACTTCATCGTGCGTCACCGCGCCGACCTCGCCGCGGACGCGATCATCGTCGCCGACTCCGACAACTGGGACCATGCGACGCCCGCGATCACCGCGACGCTGCGCGGCAACGCGACCTTCGTCCTCGGGGTCCGGACGCTCGCGCACGCCTCGCATTCGGGCATGTTCGGTGGCGCCGCGCCGGACGCGACGCTCGCGGCGATCCGGCTCCTGTCGACGCTCTGGGATGAGGACGGCGCGGTCACCGTCGCCGGGCTGCACCGCCACGAGGCGGCGACGCCCGACTACGACGAGGGGCAACTGCGCGCCGAGGCGGCGCTCCTCGACGGGGTGCGACCGATCGGGCGGGGCGCGATCCTCGACCGGATCTGGAACCAGCCCTCCATCACGGTGACCGGCATGGACCTGCCGAGCGTGCAGCACGCCTCGAACACGCTCGCTCCCGCGATCCGGGCGAAGATCAGCGTCCGCATCGCACCCGGGCAGACGGCCGCGGAGGCCTACGCGGCCGTCGAGGCGCACCTGCGGGCGCACGCCCCGCACGGGGCAGTCCTCGAGTTCGAGGACGTCGTCCTCGGCGAGCCCTTCCAGGTCGACACCGCGGCCGAGCACGTCGAGCTCGCGAAGGCCGCGATGGCCGCCGCCTGGGGACGCGACCCGGTCGAGATCGGCATCGGCGGATCCATCCCCTTCATCGCGACCCTCGTCGACGTCTTCCCCGACGCGCAGATCCTCGTCACGGGGATCGAGGATCCCGACACGAGGGCCCACAGCCCCAACGAGTCGCTCCACCTCGGGGTGCTGCGCCGCGCGGTCCTCGCGGAGGCGCTCTTCCTCGCCGCGCTCGACGGCCGGGAGTAGAATTCCGGGTATGTCCGACACGCTGCTCCTCACGCCGACCACCGAGTCCCCCGAGCACGGGGTGCGCCTGACCGCCCCCGCGGCGGAGAAGGTCGCGCGGCTCCTGCAGCAGGAGGGACGTGACGACCTGCGGCTGCGCCTCGCGGTGCAGCCGGGTGGCTGCTCGGGCCTCGTCTATCAGCTCTACTTCGACGAGCGGATGCTCGACGGCGACGCCGTCGTCGAGTTCCCGGCGGGCGAGGGCCACGGGGTCGAGGTCATCGTCGACCGCATGAGCACGCCGTACCTCGACGGAGCCGTCGTCGACTTCGAGGACTCGATCCAGAAGCAGGGCTTCACGATCGACAATCCGAACGCGGCCGGCGCCTGCGCCTGCGGCGACTCGTTCCACTGAGCCGGTAGGGTAGGACCGTGCGTTCATCTCGACGTCGGAACTGGCTTCTGGTCCCTCTCGGCATCACCACTGCGATACTCCTCGCCGCCTGCACGCCGCAGGAGCAGGCGGGATTCCTCCCGCAGGGTGAGGCCTTCGGCGATGGGCCGGTCACGAATCACACGGACCGCATCACGGGACTGTGGTCGACCTCGTGGACCGTGCTGCTCATCGTCGGTCTCATCACGTGGGGACTGCTGCTCTGGGCGCTCATCGTCTACCGTCGGCGCCGCGGACAGACCGGCATGCCGGTGCAGCTCCGTTACAACATGCCGATCGAGTTCCTCTACACGGTCATCCCGTTCATCCTCATCATCGGCTTCTTCGCGTTCACGGCGCGCGACCAGGCGGCGATCGAGACGGAGCCGGAGGGCGGCTCGGACATCCACATCTCCGCCTTCGGCAAGCAGTGGTCGTGGGACTTCAACTACCTCGACGAGGACGTCCACACCGCCGGGCAGCAGGCGCAGTACGGCCCCGACGGCTACCTGGACGGTCAGAACGTGCCGACGCTCGTGCTCCCCGTCGGCAAGTCGGTGCAGATCGACCTCGAGGCCCGCGACGTCATCCACAGCTTCTGGGTCCCGGACTTTCTCTACAAGAAGGACATGATCCCCGGCAAGACGAACGTCATGTACCTCACACCCGAGAAGGAGGGCGAGTACCTCGGCAAGTGCGCCGAGCTCTGCGGCGAGTACCACTCGCAGATGCTCTTCAAGGTCGCCGTCGTGTCGGAGGCGGAGTACGAGGCGTACATCGAGGAGCTTCGGGCCGATCCGGCCACCCAGGGCATCCTCGGCCACGAGTACGACCGGAACCAGAATTTCCCGCAAGACGGGATCCACTCGCTGGAGGGTGAGCACTGATGACCAGCACGATCGTCAACCCAGCGACCGGGCTGACGCCCGGACGCAAGGTCGAGCGCAAGGGCAATGTCCTCGTCAAGTGGATCACGACGACCGATCACAAGGTGATCGGCTACATGTACCTCATCACCTCGGTCGTGTGGTTCCTCATCGGCGGGGTCATGGCGCTCCTCATCCGCGCGCAGCTCGCCGGGCCCGGCATGGACATCATCCAGACGGGTGAACAGTACAACCAGCTGTTCACGATGCACGGGACGATCATGCTGCTCATGTTTGCGACGCCGCTGTTCGCCGGCTTCGCCAACGTGCTCATGCCGCTCCAGATCGGCGCGCCGGACGTCGCCTTCCCGCGCCTCAACGCATTCGCCTACTGGCTCTACAGCTTCGGCTCGCTCATCGCGGCCGCCGGCTTCCTCACGCCGCAGGGCGCCGCGTCGTTCGGCTGGACGGTCTACACGCCGCTCTCCGAGACGACGTTCTCACCGGGCTTCGGCGGCAACCTCTGGGTCTTCGGCCTCGGGCTCTCCGGTTTCGGCACGATCCTCGGCGCCGTGAACTTCATCACGACGATCATCACGATGCGCGCCCCGGGCATGACGATGTGGCGGATGTCGATCTTCAGCTGGAACACGCTGATCACGTCGATCCTCGTGCTGCTCGCCTTCCCCGTCCTCGCGGTCGCGATCCTCGCGCTCGGTGTCGATCGCGTCTGGGGCGGTCAGATCTACAATCCGGAGAACGGGGGACCGGTGCTCTTCCAGCACCTGTTCTGGTTCTTCGGACACCCGGAGGTCTACATCATCGCGCTGCCGTTCTTCGGCATCGTCTCGGAGATCTTCCCGGTCTTCAGCCGCAAGCCGATCTTCGGCTACAAGACGCTCGTCTTCGCGACGATCGCGATCGCGGCGCTCTCCGTCACGGTGTGGGCGCACCACATGTACGTCACGGGATCCGTGCTCCTCCCGTTCTTCTCGCTCATGACGATGCTCATCGCGGTCCCGACCGGCGTGAAGATCTTCAACTGGATCGGCACGATGTGGCGAGGGTCATTGACCTTCGAGACCCCGATCCTCTGGTCGATCGGCTTCCTCGTCACCTTCGTCTTCGGTGGTCTCACGGGCGTCATCCTCGCCTCGCCGCCGCTCGACTTCCACATCTCGGACACCTACTTCGTCGTCGCGCACTTCCACTACGTCGTCTTCGGCACGGTCGTCTTCGCGATGTTCGCCGGCTTCTACTTCTGGTGGCCGAAGTGGACCGGCAAGATGCTCAACGAGCGCCTCGGCAAGGTCCACTTCTGGCTGCTCTTCATCGGCTTCCACACGACGTTCCTCGTCCAGCACTGGGCGGGCGTCATGGGCATGCCGCGCCGCTACCGGGACTACCTCGTCGAGGATGGCGTCACCTGGATGAACCAGCTGTCGACGATCGGCTCGATCATCCTCGCGATCTCGCTCATCCCGTTCTTCTACAACGTGTGGGTCACGGCACGCAAGGCGCCGAAGGTCACGGTCAACGACCCGTGGGGCTATGGCCGCTCCCTCGAGTGGGCGACGAGCTGCCCCCCGCCGCGCCACAACTTCGTGTCGATCCCGCGGATCCGCTCGGAGTCGCCGGCCTTCGATCTCAACCACCCGGAGCTCTCGGGCCAGCCGGGCGGCTCACCACTCGAGCCCATTCCGGCGGGAGCGGGCGTCGACGACGCGGACGGCAAGGGACGCTAAGCCATGAAGACCAATATCGCCTTCTTCTGGATCCTCTTCGGGTTCTTCCTGCTCGTCGACATCGTCTACATCATCTGGGCGATCGTCGACACCGGCTCGGTCGAGTGGGTCGGAGCGGTCGCGATGGGCCTCGGCGCGGCGCTCGGCGCCATGATCGCCGTCTACCTCGGCATGGTCCGCAAGGCGCAGGGCGGGGAGCTCCCGGAGGACCTCGCGACGGCGGACATCGATGACGGCGACCCGGAGGCGGGGCACTTCAGCCCGTGGAGCTGGTGGCCGATCATCCTCGCGGGTGCGCTCTCGCTCGCCTTCCTCGGCATCGCGGTCGGCACCTGGCTCACCTTCATCGGGGTGCCGCTCATCGCGGTCGCCGTCGCCGGTTGGGTCTACGAGTACTACCGAGGCAACTTCGCCCGCTGATCGGCGTCCCTCGGGGAGCGCGCTCAGGTCGATGCGCTCCTGACGCCGTACCTGAGTTGCACGTTCGTCGACCCCTCGAACCGCCGGACGTCGATGAGGTCGAGGTCAACCGGCTGCTCGAAGAGCCGCGTGCCGCGGCCGAGCGCGACGGCGCTGACCATGAGGTGGAGCTTGTCGACGAGTGAGTCGGCGAGCAGCGCCGTCCAGGTGCGGCGGCTGCCGAAGACGAGGATGTCATCCTCGCCCGCCGCCTTGCTCGCGGCGAGCCAGGACGCGGCGTGGGAGCGGCCGATGACGATCGTCGTCCCCGCCCACGGGTTGTCGGGATCGATCGGCCCGCGGTCGCTGATGACGACCTTCGGGAGCTCGTTGTAGCGGCGGCTGAGTGCCCGGTTGACGTCGCTGCGCTGGCGGGCCTCTCGAGGATCGCTTGCCGGGGGAGCGTCGGCGATGTAGGGCCAGTACGTGCTGAAGCCGTCGAAGGAGTCGCGGCCGAGGAGCACCACGCCGGCCCGCTCGATGCTCTCGACGTTCGCACGGTCGAAGGCCGCGTCCATGTCGAGCACGAGCGGGTTACCGAGCTCATCGGCGTAGTAGCCGTCGAGCGAGACGATGTTGTTGACGACGACGCGGCGCACCTCGACCTCCTCCAGCAGTCGGTTCACCATGATGCCGCACGTCGACGAAACTGGCGAGGCCGCCGTCCCCTGGGGGAGCGGCGGCCTCGACTCGACGCGTGTCAGTGGTGGTGCTGGCTCGCCTCGAGCTCGCCCTTCGTCACCGGGGTGATGCGGTCCTCGAAGAACCAGCGGGAGAGGCCCGCGCGCACGTTCTTCCAGAAGCCGATCTTGCCCTCGGCGTTCGGCCGGACCACGAGCGGCTCGTAGGTCTCGTAGCTCACGAGCTTCCACCGCTCGTACTCGGAGAGCTGCTCGTGCACCTCGACGTACTCGCCACCGGGGAGGCGGACGATCCGGCCCGACTCGAAACCGTGCAGAGCGATCTCCCGATCCTTCTTCTGGAGGCCGAGCGCGACGCGCTTGGTGATCCAGAAGGCGATGATCGGCCCGAGGATGAGGAGCGCCTGGAGCGCATAGGTCACGTGCTCGACGGCGAGCAGGAAGTGCGTCGCGATGAGGTCGGAGCTCGCGGCGGCCCACATGACCGCGTAGAACGTCACGCCGGCCGCGCCGATCGCCGTGCGGGTCGGGGCGTTCCGCGGCCGATCCGCGATGTGGTGCTCGCGCTTGTCGCCCGTGATCCACGCCTCGAGGAACGGGTAGATCGCGACGAGCACGAGGAACACGAGGAGGATGAGGACCGGGACGAGAATGTTGAGCGAGAGCGTCAGCGCGCCATCACCCCACGGGATCTCGATCTCCCAGCCCGGCGGGATGAGCCGGAGCGTGCCGTCGGCGAAGCCGATGTACCAGTCTGGCTGGGTGCCGGCGGAGATGGGGGAGGGGTCGTAGGGCCCGTAGTTCCAGATCGGGTTGATCGACACGGTCGATGCGATGAGGACGATCGCGCCGAACACGATGAAGAGGAAGCCGCCGGCCTTCGCGGCGAAGGTCGGGAGGATCGGGGCGCCGACGACGTTGCTGTTCGTCCGGCCGGGGGCCGCGAACTGCGTGTGCTTGTTGACGATGAGCAGGACCATGTGCACCGCGATGAGCGCGATGACGAGGGCCGGGAGCACCATGATGTGCATCATGTAGAGGCGCCCGACGATGTCCGTGCCGGGGAACTCGCCGCCGAAGATGCCGTACGAGAGCCCCGTGCCGATGAACGGGATGCCCTTGATCATGCCGTCGATGATCCGGAGACCGTTGCCCGAGAGCAGGTCATCCGGAAGCGAGTAGCCCGTGAAGCCCTCGGCCATCGCGAGGACGAAGAGCAGGAAGCCGACGATCCAGTTGAGCTCGCGCGGCTTGCGGAAGGCACCCGTGAAGAACACGCGGAGCATGTGGAGGCCGGCCGCGGCGACGAAGAGCAGCGCCGCCCAGTGGTGGATCTGCCGGATGAGCAGACCGCCGCGGATATCGAAGGAGATCTCGAGCGTCGAGGCCATCGCCGCGGACATCGGGACGCCGTTCATGGGCGCATACGAGCCCTCGTAGGTCGTGTGCGTCATGGCCGCGTCGAAGAAGAGCGTGAGGAACGTCCCGGACAGCAGGATGACGATGAAGCTGTAGAGCGCGACCTCGCCGAGCATGAACGACCAGTGGTCGGGGAAGATCTTCCGGCCGAAGGCCTTCACGACGCTCGACATGCTCGTGCGCTCGTCGACGTAGTTCGCCGCCCAGTTCACGAACCGGGTGCCGCCGGGCGCCTTCTCGCGCGCGGTCGGACGAGGGGCAGTGGCGGTCACAGGGCACGCTCCCAGTAGCTCGGGCCGACGGGCTGGTTGAAGTCGCTCTGCGCGACGAGGTAGCCCTCGTCATCGACGGCGATCGGCAGCTGCGGCAGCGGGCGCTTCGCGGGGCCGAAGACGACGGCCGCTTCGCGCGTGATGTCGAACTGCGATTGGTGGCAAGGGCAAAGCAGGTGGTGGGTCTGCTGCTCGTAGAGCGCGACGGGGCAGCCGACGTGCGTGCAGATCTTCGAGTAGGCGACAATCCCGTCGTAGCTCCACGCCTTGCCCTGCTCGCTGTAGCCGGAGAGCTGCTCGGGCTTGAGGCGCATGAGCAGCACCGCGGCCTTCGCCTTCTCCTCGAGCGGGTGGTTCGAGTCGTGGAGGCCCTCGGGGATGACGTGGAAGGCCGAGCCGAGCGTGACATCGGCGGCCTTGATCGGCCTGCCGGAGGGGTCGATCGTGAGCCGCACGCCCTTGTCCCACATCGTGTGGGCGAGGAGGGGGAGGGGGCTCTCGGAGGGGGCGAGGTCGCGGAGGACGACGACCGCGGGAGCGACCGACACGACCGCGCCGGTGATGAGCGAGCCAGTCAGGAGCTTGCGGCGCGTGAAGCCCGACTCCTCATTGGCGGTCTTGAGGATCTCGACGGCCGCAGCCCGAGTGTCCTCGCTGCCGCGGGTCTCGTGCCGCTCCTCGACGACGTCGTGGCCGTGCATGAGGGCCTTGGCCCAGTGCACGAGGCCGATGCCGATCGCGAGGAGCGCGAGCGCGCCGCCGAGGCCGAAGAGCATGTTGTTGAGTCGGACCGACCAGAGGTCGCCCGGGACGATCGGCACCGCGATGTAGGCGGTGATGGCGCCGACGCTGCCGACGACCGCGACCCAGAAGAGGGTGATGATCCCTCGCTCGATTCGCTTGGCCCGCGCGGGGTCCTTGTCGCCGACCCGCTGGCGCTCGGGCGGGAAGCCCGGGTTCTCGATGGCGTCCGACTGGACGAGTGCGGTCCCCGAAGGGCGCTCGGGCAGTTCGAGTTCAGACATGAATGCGTTTCCTCCCCGGCTCAGTTCGACTTCGACGTCAGCCAGATGGTGACGCCCACGAGGCCACCGAGACCGAAGATCCAGATGAAGAGGCCCTCAGAGACGGGGCCGAGGCTGCCGAGGCCGTAGCCGCCGACGGACGGCTGGCTCTCGATGAACTTCAGGTAGGCGATAATGTTCGCCTTGTCCTGCGGGGTGATGTTGGCGTCGTTGAAGACCGGCATGTTCTGCGGGCCGGTCAGCATCGCCTCGTAGATGTGTGCCGGCGCGACGCCCGTGAGGGGCGGCGCGAACTTGCCCTGGGTCAGCGCGCCGCCGGAGCCCGCGACGTTGTGGCACATGGCGCAGTTGATCCGGAAGAGCTCGCCGCCGAGCGCGAGGTCGGTGCCGGATCCGAGGAGCTCGTCGGAGGGGATCTCCGGGCCGGGCGCGACGGAGGCGACGTAGGCCGCGAGCGCCGCGATCTGGTCCTTCGTGAACTGCGGGGGCTTGACCTGGGCCTGCGGACCCGTCATGGCCATCGGCATGCGGCCCGTGCCGACCTGGAAGTCGACCGACGCGGCGCCGACGCCGATGAGCGAGGGCGCCTCGTCGGTGCCGGCGAGGTCGAGGCCGTGACACGACGCGCAGTTCGCGTCGAAGAGCTTCTCGCCCTCGGCGACGAGCGCCGCGGCGTCGGACTCGCCGTGCGCGTCGGCCGGCGCGGTCGCGAGCGCGTAGGCGCCACCCGTGCCGAGAAGGGCGGCACCGATGAGCGCGAGCGTCGCCAGCGGGTGCCGACGGCCGCGCCTGCGCGCCTGGTCTTGCGTCTTGGTCATGTGGTCCTTGCTTCCGTGGGTCACGTCGGGGCTCACTTCAGGATGTAGATCACGGCGAACAGCGCGAGCCACACGACGTCGACGAAGTGCCAGTAGTAGGAGACGGCGATCGCGCTCACCGCTTCGCGATGCGTGAATCGCTTGACGGCGTAGAAGCGGCCGATGACGAAGAGGAATGCGATGAGTCCCGCCGTCACGTGGAGGCCGTGCAGACCGGTCGAGAAGTAGAAGATCGTCCCGTAGGCGCTCGAGTTGATCGTGAGGTACTCGCTCGTGAGCAGCGCGTACTCGAAGACCTGGCCGATGATGAAGATCGCGCCGAGGGCGAAGGAGAGGTAGAACCACTCCGTGGCGCCCCACTGCTTGAGATTCCAGGCGCCGCCGAGGCGCTTGGCCTGCAGCCGCTCCGCCGCGAAGACACCGAACTGCGCGGTGAACGAGGAGAGCACCAGGATCGCGGTGTTGACGGCCGAGAAGGGGACCGTGAGCTTCTCGGTCTCGATCGCCCAGAGGTCGGGGGAGGTGGAGCGAAGCGTGAAGTAGATCGCGAAGATGCCCGCGAAGAACATCACCTCGCTGCCAAGCCAGACGATGACGCCGACCTGAGTGGAGTTAGGGCGATTCACTGTTGGGGGTGCCAGCGCTGCAGAGCTCACCCGACCATTATGGCCGAACTCGGCGGGTCACGTTCGCGACAGGCGGGACCAGGGAGTCATCGGCCTAGAATTCCCGCATGCACCCCGACTGCAGCTGGCCGGCGATCCTCACCGCGCTCTCCGAGCGCCGCGACCTGACGATCGGGCAGGCCGACTGGGCGATGAGCCAGGTCATGACGGGCTCGGCGTCGGGCGCCCAGATCGGCGCGCTCCTGCTGGGGCTCCGCGCGAAGGGGGAGACGGTCGACGAGATCGTCGGCTTCCGGGATGCGGCGCTCCGGAGCGCGACCGAGCTGCGCGTGCCCTCGACCGTGCTCGACATCGTCGGGACGGGCGGAGATGCGCTCGGGGGCGTCCTCAACATCTCCTCGGTCGCGTCGATCATCGCCGCTGCTGCGGGTGTGCCGGTCGTCAAGCACGGCAACCGCGCCGCGAGCTCGGCGTCGGGGGCCTCGGATGTCCTCGCCGAGCTCGGCGTCGACATCCAGATCGACCCGGAGCGCATCGCCGACGTCTTCGACGCGGTCGGGATCACGTTCGCGAACGCGGCGGTCCTGCATCAGGGCTTCCGGCACGCAGGGCCGCCGAGGCGCGAGCTCGGCATCGCGACGCTCTTCAACATCCTCGGGCCGCTGTGCAATCCGGTCCGCCCCGAGGCCTCGGCCGTCGGCGTCGCGGACCTCGAGAGCGTGCCGCTCATCGTCGGGGTGTTCCAGACGCGCGGCGCGACGGCGCTCGTCTACCGGGGCGACGGGGGGATCGACAAGCTCACGACGACGGGGCACTCGCACCTGTGGGAGGTCCGCGGCGGCTCCGTGCGGGAGCACGACATCAACCCGCTCGAGCTCGGGCTCGCCGCTGCCGCGCCCGCGGCGATCCTCGGCCGCGACCCGGCCTACAACGCCGACGCGATCCGCGGCATCCTCGCGGGGGAGCGCGGGCCGCACCGCGACATCGCGCTGCTCAACGCGGCGGCGGGGCTCGTCGCGTTCCGGCTCTACGAGGACCCGGACCAGTGGGATGTCCCGATCCGCGCCCGGCTCGCCGAGCAGCTCGCGGTCGCCGCCGAGGCGGTCGACTCCGGCGCGGCGGCGGCGAAGCTCGAGGCCTGGGCGGCCGCGACCCGCTGAGCGGCTACTCGACCCAGTCGAGGGAGCGGTCGATCGCGCGGTGCCAGCGCGCGAGCCGGCGGCTCCGCTCGTCCGCCGAGATGCCCGGCTCCCAGCGCGCCCCCTCTCGCCACAGCCCGCGGAGCTCCTCGAGGTCCGACCACACGCCGACCGCGAGTCCCGCGGCGTAGGCGGCGCCGAGCGCGGTCGTCTCGATGACGGCCGGCCGGACGACCGGGATGCCGAGGATGTCGGCCTGGAACTGCATGAGCCGGTCGTTGACGCTCATGCCGCCGTCGACGCGGAGCTCCGCGAGCGGGGCGGCCGCGTCGCGACGGACGGCGTCGATGACATCCCAGGTCTGGAACGCGGTCGCCTCGAGCGCGGCCCGCGCGATGTGCGCCTTGGTCGAGAACCGGGTGAGCCCGACGATCGTGCCGCGGGCGTCGGCGCGCCAGTAGGGCGCATAGAGGCCGCTGAAGGCGGGCACGAAGTAGGCATCGCCGGAGTCCTCGACGCTCGTCGCGAGCTCCTCGACCTCCGCCGAGGTGCGGATGATGCCGAGACTGTCGCGGAGCCACTGGACGAGTGAGCCGGCGACCGCGACCGAGCCCTCGAGCGCGTAGCTCGCGGGACCCGTGCCGAGCCGGTACGCGAGCGTCGTGATGAGCCCGGCCGTCGATCGCACGGGCGTCGTGCCGGTGTTGACGATGAGGAATGCGCCGGTCCCGTAGGTCTGCTTCGACTCACCGGGGCCGAAGGCGGACTGTCCGAAGGTCGCCGCCTGCTGGTCGCCGAGGATCCCCGCGATCGGGACGCCGTCGAGCGGGCCGCCGACGACGTGCCCGTACACCTCCGACGAGGAGCGGATCTCCGGCAGGAGCGAGCGGGGGATGTCCCAGTGCGCGAGGAGCTCGCTCGACCAGTCGAGGGTCGCGAGGTCCATGAGGAGCGTGCGCGACGCATTCGTGACATCGGTGACGTGGACCCCGCCGGCGGGACCGCCCGTCAGATGCCAGACGAGCCAGCTGTCGGTCGTGCCGAAGGCGAGCTCGCCGGCGCGCGCGCGGTCGCGCGCCCCCGGGACCGTGTCGAGGATCCACGCGATCTTGCTCGCCGAGAAGTACGTCGCGAGGGGGAGTCCGGTCGACCGGCGCAGGCGATCCGGATCGCCCGCCGCGACCCGGTCGACGAGATCCTGCGTCCGGGTGTCCTGCCAGACGATCGCGGGGTGGATCGCGCGGCCGGTCGAGCGATCCCAGACGACGGTCGTCTCGCGCTGGTTCGTGATGCCGATCGCGGCGATCGCTTCGCGCGACAGGTGCGCGTCGCCGAGCGCCTGCCCGAGGACGGCCCGAGCGTTCCGCAGGATCTCGTGCGCGTCGTGCTCGACCCATCCGGCCTCGGGGAAGATCTGCCGGTGCTCGAGCTGGCCGCTCCCGACCGGCGTCCCGCTCCGGTCGACGACGATCGCGCGCGTGGAGGTCGTCCCCTGGTCGATCGCGAGGACATGGCTTGGCTGGACGGGCATGCCGAGAGCCTAGCCACGGGGGAGCCGACCCGCGCGGGCGGCTAGCATGCCTTCGTGCCCAAACGCTACGCCTGGAAGCACGTCAGGACCCCGTGGGACGGGCAGCCCGGGTTCTGGGCGGCCGTCAACCGCTTCTTCTACCTCTGGGAGGGGCCCGCGCAGCTCGGCGACGAGGGGGAGCGGCCCGTTCCGTCGTCCGCGGAGCGTCCCTGCCCGCTCTGCCGGCGCCCGATGTCGGAGCACGCGATCAACCGCGACGGGCCGGACGGACGCACCCTGCTGCGCTGCCCGGCGGGGTGACGAGGGGAGCGGGCGCGAGGACGCGCATTCCTCGTCCGATTCCCTGTACTGACATAATGGTGATTATCGGCGGACAGGGGTCGACCGCGCCCGCGCACTACACTCGTCGCGTGCCGGACGAGACCGACGAGTGACCGCCGTCCTCACCGCGTTCGCGGTCGTCGGGGTCACGATCCTCGTCGGCTACGTCATCGGCCGCGCGCGCGTGCTCGGACCCCACGCGCGGCACGTGCTGAGCCGCCTCAGCTTCTACGTGCTCTCGCCGTTCCTGCTCTTCGTCGTCCTGTCCGAGGCGGACATCGCGGTGCTGTTCTCGAACCTGCTGCCGATCTCGATGCTCGCGGCCTTCGCGATCATCGTGCCGTTCTGGCTCGTCTCGCGGCTGCTCTGGAAGCGCTCGCTCGGCGACACCGTCATCGGCGCGCTGTCGGCGGGCCAGGTCAACTCGAACAACATCGGCATCCCGTTCTCGGTCTACCTGCTCGGGAGCGCGGCCTTCCCGGCGCCCGTCATCTTCTTCCAGCTGCTCCTGCTGACACCCATCTCGATGGCGCTCCTCGAGGCGGCGTCGAGCGGGAGCCGCTCCATCAAGCGGATCGCGCTCCAGACGATCGGCAACCCCGTCATCATCGGCTCCGTCCTCGGCGTCGGCTGCTCGCTGCTCGGCTGGCGGCTCCCCGAGTTCCTCGCCGAGCCGACGCACCTCATCGCGGGCGCGGCGATCCCCGTGCTCCTGCTCAACTACGGCATCTCCCTGCACGGCCAGCGCGTGCTGACGACGAAGGGCCTGCGCCGCGACGTCCTGCTCGCGACGGGGCTCAAGCTCATCGCCATGCCGCTCGTCGCGTGGCTGCTCGGCGCCTTCGTCTTCCGCATCGAGGGCCTCGAGCTCGCGGCGGTCGTCATCCTCGCCGCCCTCCCCACGGCGCAGAACGTCTTCAACCACGCCCAGCGCTTCGACTTCGGCGAGATCGTCGCCCGGGACGTCATCTTCCTGACGACCCTCGGCTGCGTGCCGGTCCTCCTCCTCGTGTCCGTCCTGCTGCTGTAGGCGAGGAGGCGGACGGACCGGGCTCCGCAGGAATGCGCGGGCCGCGGCCTCAGCGCGGCCGGTGCCGCTCGACGAGCTCCGGCAGCTGCCGCGGCGCGTAGCCGTCGCCGCTCTCGAGGAGCTCATCGAGGCGCCACCAGCGCGTGTCCTTGATCGTCTCGTGCTCCTCCCGCGTCCAGCCGTCCCTCGCGGGCTCGAAGGCCGCCCCGACCTCGTGGACGAAGAAGCTCCAGTGCGCGAAGGAGTGCTTCGCCGACCTGCGCCGCACCTCGAAGCCGAGCTCGGCGACGAGCGGCCCGAGCCGGGGCACGACGAGGCCCGTCTCCTCCCGGAGCTCCCGGATCGCCGTCGCCTCGGGGGTCTCCCCCGCCTCGGCGCCCCCGCCCGGTGTGCACCAGCGCGCGAGGCCCGGCATGTCGGGGAACTCTTCGAGGAAGAGCAGGAACCGCCCGCCGGGCTCGAAGAGGAGGACGCGGCTCGCGAAACGGGTGCTGCCGTCGCCCATGGCCTCAGCCGACGAAGCTCGAGATGTCCCCGACGTAGCGGGTGTGGTCGGCCGGGATCGGCTCGACCGCGGCGAGCGCGACCTCGGCCGCGAACTCGCCGACGTTGTAGAGCCGCCCCGCCGTCTCCTTGCGCTGCGCGATGACGCCCGGCTGCGCGCGCTCGAGGAGGGTCGCCGTGATCGTCCCCTCGATCATGTCGCCGGAGACGACGACGAAGCCGATGCCCTTCGCCTCGAGCTCGGGGATCCGCGCCCGGAGCGCGTCCTCCCCCGCCCGCTTCGAGCGCGCGACCGGCTCGTACTCGGGCATCGTCGGCGTCGACTCGATGAAGTGCGCCTGATGGCTCGTCACGAAGACGACGCGGGCCCCCTCGGAGAGGAGCGGCTCGAAGGCGGCGAGCACCGCGAGCTGCGCGTCCCGGTTGAGCCGCATCGCGTAGTCCTCGCCGAGACCCGCCTCCATGCCGCCGGAGGCGTTGAGCACGAGCAGGTCGAGCCCGCCCACCGTCTCGCGGACGCGCTCGACGAAGGCGGCGACCGACTCTTGGTCGGTGAGGTCGGCGCCGACGGCGTAGGCGGTCGCGCCGGCGGCCTCGAGCTCGGCGACGAGCTTCTCGGCGCGGGCCGCCTTGTTCCGATAGTTGATGAAGACGGTCGCGCCGGCCGCCGCGAGGTAGCGCGCGGTGTCAGCGCCGATCCCGCGGGAGGATCCGGTGACGAGGGCGCGGCGACCGCTGAGGGCGCCGGCGGCGAGGGGGCTGTGCTCGGGGCTCATGATGCTCCGACCCTATTCGATCGTCGGTCGGGCGCCGGGATTCCGGGTGTCACCGGCGACTGCTAGCGTCGTTCTCGACCGCAAGGAGCACGGGTGCCGGATCTCACCGAATGGACTTGGGTCGCGTGGCTGTCGCTCGCGATCATCTTCATCGTGATCGAGGTCTTCACGCTCGAGTTCACTTTCGCGATGCTCGCCGCGGGGGCGCTCCTCGGCGGGCTCGGCACGACCCTCCTCGGCGGGCCGTGGTGGTTGCAGGTCCTGCTCGCGGCCGCGATCGCGGGGCTCCTGCTCTTCGCGATCAGGCCGCTGCTCCTGCGGGTGCTTCGGCGCAGCGAGGATCCGACGCGGCACAACATCGATGCGATCGCAGAGCAGACGGGGCGGGTCACGAGCGCCTTCGTCGGCGGCCGCGGCGAGGTGCAGCTCGACAACGGCGAGCGGTGGAGCGCACGGCTGCCGGACGGCGAGGAGTCAGCGCTCCTGCCGGGCGAGGCCGTCGTCGTGCTGCGGGTGATCGGGGCGACGGTCGAGGTCCGACCGCGCGAGACCGGAGGGATGGAGCAATGATCGACATCGGGGCCTGGATCGGGCAGATCTTCATCGTCGGACTGCTCATCGTCGTGGCGATCTTCGTCCTGACGGTGCTCATCCGGTCGATTCGAATCATCCCCCAGGCGTACGTGGGCATCGTCGAGCGGCTCGGGCGCTACAACAAGACCCTGCAGCCGGGGCTCAACCTCCTCGTACCCTTCATCGATCGGCTCCGCCCGCTCGTCGACATGCGGGAGCAGGTCGTGTCCTTCGCGCCGCAACCGGTCATCACCGAGGACAACCTCGTCGTGTCGATCGACACGGTCATCTACTTCCAGGTCACCGACGCGCGCGCGGCGACCTACGAGATCGCGAACTACATCGCGGCGGTCGAGCAGCTCACGACGACGACGCTGCGCAACGTCGTCGGCGGACTCGACCTCGAGGAGACGCTCACGAGCCGCGACAACATCAACGGCCAGCTGCGCTCGGTCCTCGACGAGGCGACGGGCAAGTGGGGTATCCGCGTCGGCCGCGTCGAGCTCAAGGCGATCGACCCGCCCCAGTCGATCCAGTCCTCCATGGAGCAGCAGATGCGCGCCGAGCGCGATCGGCGCGCGGTCATCCTCACCGCCGAGGGCACGAAGCAGTCGCAGATCCTCGAGGCGGAGGGGCTCAGGCAGGCGCAGATTCTCAAGGCGGAGGGCGAGGCGAAGGCGGCGGTCCTGCGGGCGCAGGGCGAGGCCGAGGCGATCCAGACGGTCTTCAATGCGATCCACGCGGGGAATCCGGACGAGAAGCTCCTCGCCTACCAGTACCTGCAGACGCTCCCCAAGCTCGCGGACGGGGACGCGAACAAGCTCTGGATCATCCCGAGCGAGCTGACCGAGGCCCTCAAGCAGTTCGGCCGCGGCTTCGGGACGCCGAAGGCCTGACCCGCCCGTGAAGGCGTTCTTCGACTCACCCGCACCACGCGTCCTCGCCCACCGGGGGCTCGCGATCACGGCCCCGGAGAACACCGCGCTCGCCTTCATGCACGCCCTCGCGATCGGGGTGCGCTACCTCGAGACCGACGTGCACGCGAGCGTCGACGGGCACGCGATCCTCAGCCACGACCCCGACCTCAGACGGCTCCTGGGCCGCCCCACGCGGATCGGCGAGTTGAGCGCGGCCGCGCTCGCCGAGCTCGATCTCGGTGAGGAGCAGGGCTTCCTGCGGCTCGAGGAGGCGCTCGACGGCTTCCCGGATGCGCGGTTCAACATCGACATCAAGGACCCCGCGGCGATCGCGCCGACGGTCCGGGCCATCCGCGACGCGGGGGCGGTCGACCGAGTGCTCGTCACGTCCTTCGACGAGCGCCGTCGGGCGGCGGCCGTCGCCGCGCTCCCCGGCGTCGCGACCTCGGCCTCGGCCAGGCGCTTCGTCCCGGCCCTCCTGAGCGGCCACCTCGGCAGCGCGGCCCTGCTGCGACGCGCGCTCGCCGGCATCGACGCCGTTCAGGTCCCCGAGCGCGCCGCGGGCCTGCCGACGACCGCGGCGCGGTTCATCGACCGATTCCACGAGGCGGGCGTCGAGGTGCACATCTGGACGGTCAACGATCCGGCCCGCATGCGGGAGCTCGTCCGCCGCGGCGTGGACGGCATCGTCACGGACCGGTCTGACCTGGCGATCTCCCAGCTAGCGGACGATAGTCTCCCTGACAATCCCCTGTGACTGCGCCCGCGCCGGCAATCCGGTGAGGTAGTCCGGGGTTGATGACCTCGTGGCGCGTGCGACGCGCGTGGATCGACCGAAGGGCCCCATCATGGCAGACCGCAGCTTGCGTGGAATGCGCCTCGGCGCACAGAGCTTCCAGACCGAGGAGGGCGTCGACTTCGTCGAGCGCATCACCGCCCGGTACCGCGCCGAGGACGGCACGGAGTTCGAGGTGCGGTTCGCGGTCGACGCGGAGGTCCCGCTCCGCTGGGAGCACGCGAGGACCGGTCAGGTCGGCGCGCTCCTCGACGACGCCGGCGAGCTCGTCGAGCAGGAGGATGTCGAGGAGAAGGCGGCGCGGACCCACTGGGACATGCTCCTCGAGCGCCGCACCATCCCCGAGCTCGAAGAGCTCCTCGAGGAGCGCCTCCAGCTGCTCCGGGAGCGCCGGGGCGAGCTCAGCCGCTCGAACTGAGCCCCTCCCCCGCTCGCCCGAGCCTGATGCGCGCGCCGACGAGCAGCCCGAGGCCGAGCACGCCGACGCCGAGTTCGATCCAGCCGCCGGCCCGCGCGGCGGGCGTGATCGTGTCGATGAGCGGCACCGTCGTGACGATCGATCCCGCGGTATACCAGGGCAGACGCTCCACGACCCCGCCGTCCGGCCCGATGACGGCCGTGATGCCGACGGTCGATGCGTTGACGACGGCGCGGCCGAGCTCGATCGCGCGGATCCGGGCGAAGGCGAGCTGCTGCGCGCTCTCGTCGGTGCGGCCGAAGTCCGCGTTGTTCGACGAGGAGACGAGGACGCGGCCGCCGTCGAGGACTGATTCGCGCAGGAGCGCGTCGTCGACGATGTCGTAGCAGATCCCGACGGCGATCCGGACCGGACCGCTCGCGGTCGGCAGATCCATGACGGCGTCGGTGCGGCCCGGCGTGTACTCGCGCTGCACGAGATCGACGAGCCCTGGGGCCAGGAGGCGGAAGAACCACCGATCGGGGACGTACTCGCCGAAGGGCACCGGGTGGCGCTTGTCGTACTCGTCGAGCACCCGGCCGTCGTCCCAGAGCATTGCGGTGTTCGTCCAGAATGGCTCGCCGTGCTCGTCCCGCCGCTCGACGACCGACTGCGCCAGGAGGGGCGCGCCCATGCGCTCGTTGACGAGCGACCAGATGTCGGCGGCATAGGGCTCGACCCGCGGGTCCCACTCGCTCGAGCCCTCCGGCCAGAGCACGAGATCGACGTCGACCTCGCCGAAGAGCGGCTCGGTGGCCGCGAGCTGCGCGTGGAGGAGGTCGCCTGGCTCGCGGTCCGCGTAGTCGAAGTACGCGGCCTTGCCGTTGCCCTGCACCACGGCGAACCGGAGCTCGCCCGTCGCGGGCGTCGGCCACGCGGGCCAGACGAGGAGCAGCGCGAGGATGCCGAGCGGTGCGACGACGCGTCGAAGGGGCGGGATGCCGCGCCAGCGCGCCGCCTCGATGACCGCGGCGACGAGGAGCACGACGACGAAGGTCATCCCCGAGACCCCGACCCACGCGTAGAGATCCGCGACCGGGGCGTCGATCATCGCCTGGCCGACCCGCCCCCAGGCGAATCCGCCATACGGCCAGACGCTGTTGATCGCCTCCCGGGCCGTCCAGAGCCCCGCGACGGCGAGCGGCAGCACGAGCAACCGACCGACGGGGCCCGGCCACCGCCGCGGCAGCCATCGATACGCGAGCGCCACGAGGACCGATCCCCCCGCGAGGTAAAGCGAGCAGACGAGGGCGAGCCCGAGCATCGGGACGGGACCGAGGAAGACGGTCGCCCACTGGATGTGCATGAGGTAGAAACTCGCGCCATAGACGAAGCCGACGAGCGCCGCGGCGCCGGCGCGGCGGCCGATGAGCGCGACGAGCACTCCGGCGACCCCGACGAGGATGAGCGGCCAGATCCCGAGATCCGGGTAGGCGCCGTCGCTCAGGACCCCGGCGAGGGCGGCGGTCGGCAGCGCCGCCCAGAGCGGGAGCAGAGCCCGCTCCCCCGCTCGCTCGATCGCCGCCACTCGTCGAGCCTAGAGCTCCAGCACGCCGACGACGCCGCGCCGGACGGCGTCGATCGCCTGCCGTGCCGCGCGCCGCACGGGCCCGTCCGCGATCTCGCGGAGCTGCTCGAGCACGTCGACGGTCTGTCGCGCCCAACGCACGAAGTCGCCGGCGGCGAGGTCCGCGTCGCGCAGGACGAGGTCGAGCGAGCCGCCGCGCGCCCACCGATGCATCGCCGGGACGAGGCCGATCGAGGGCGGCGCTCCCCCGCCGAGCCGGTGGGTCTGCTCGAGGTCATCGAGCTGTGCCCAGCGGTCGGTCGTGCGGTCGATCGCCTCGCGGAGTGCACGACCGCCCGGGAGCCGCATCGCGTATTCGTCCGATCCCTCGCGGCGCGGCTCGTAGACGAGGCATGTGACGACCGCGGCGAGGCCGGCGGCGTCGAGCCCCTCCCAGAGGCCGAGGCGGAGCGCCTCCGCCATGAGCAGGTCGCGATCGCCGTAGATCCGTCGCAGTCGCCGACCGTCCTCGGTCAGCGCGACGTCATCGCCGGTACCGCTCGCGTACCCGAGCTCGAGGAGGACCTCGGTCACGCGGTCGAAGGTCCTCGCGACGGCCCCCGTGCGGGACTCGATCTGGCGGACGAGCTGGTCGGTCGCCCGGCGGAGCTGCCAGTAGCGCTCCGCCCACCTCGCGTGCGCCTCGCGGTCCGGGCAGCCGTGGCAGGCATGCCGCCGCATCGCCGTCCGGAGGCGTTCCAGGTGAGCCTGACGCCGCTCTCGCTCGGCGCGCTTGGCGTCGCCCTGGGGCTTCTTCCGCTCGAGGTCGCTCAGCTCGCGGCGGAGCGACGAGTACTCGCGGAAGTCCCCGCGGTCGCACTCCATGGAGCGCGCGTAGCCCGCGAGCGATTCCTCCTGCTGGCGGACGCGGCGCGCCAGGTCGACGACGGCGCGGTCGGCCTGGAACTGGGCGAAGGACGACTCGAGGATGTCTCGGGCGACCCTGCGACCGAACTGGTCGATGAGATTCGCGGCCATGTTGTAGGTCGGCCGGAAGCTCGAGTTGAGCGGGTAGGTCCGCCGAGAGGCGAGCGCGGCGAGGGCGGCGGGGTCGATGCCGGGCAGCCACTGGACGACCGAGTGCCCCTCGGTGTCGATGCCGCGGCGCCCCGCCCGGCCCGTCAGCTGCGTGTACTCCCCCGCCGTGATGGGGACGCGCGCGTCGCCGTTGAACTTCTCGAGCGACTCGAGCATGACGGTCCGCGCGGGCATGTTGATGCCGAGCGCGAGCGTCTCGGTCGCGTAGACGACCTTGACGAGCTTGCGACGGAAGAGCTCCTCGACGACCTCCTTGAAGGTCGGCAGGAGGCCCGCGTGGTGCGCCGCGACGCCGCGCTCGAGCGCGGCGCTCCACTCGAAATAGCCGAGCACGGCGAGATCCTCGTCCGGCAGGGCGCGGCAGCGCTCCTCGACGAGCTCGCGGATCTCCGCCCGTTCCGCGGCGGTCGTGAGTCGGATGCCGTCGCGAACGAGCTGCTCGACGGCCTGCTCGCAGCCTCGGCGGCTGAAGACGAAGACGATGACGGGCAGGAGGCGCTCCTCCGCGAGCAGCCGGATGACCTCCGGTCTCGGCACGCGGTCGCCCGCGGGGGGACCGAAGCGCCCGCCCCCGCGACCCCCGCGCCCCCCGCGCGGTGCCGCGCCGAAGCGATGGCCGAGGCGGCGCACGAGCTCGAGGAGCTCACGGCTCACGCGCGCGGGGGCCCCGCGGCGAACCGCGTCGGGGTTGTCGAAGAGCTCGACGAGCTCGCGCCGGACGAGGACGTGCTGGTCGAGCGGCACGGGTCGGTCCTCCGAGACGATGACCTCCGTCCCGCCCCGGACGGCCGCGAGCCAGTCCCCGAACTCCTCCGCGTTCGACACGGTCGCGCTGAGCGAGACCATGCGGACGTCGAGCGGGAGGTGGATGATGACCTCCTCCCAGACCGCGCCCCGGTAGCGATCGGCGAGGAAGTGCACTTCGTCCATGACGACGACGGCGAGGTCGGCGAGGAGCGGCGAGTCCGCGTAGAGCATGTTCCGAAGCACCTCGGTCGTCATGACGACGATGCGGGCGGCCGGGTTGACGTTGACGTCGCCCGTGAGGAGTCCGACCGCCTCAGCGCCGTAGACCGCGACGAGCTCGTTGAACTTCTGGTTCGACAGCGCCTTCATGGGCGTCGTGTAGAACACCTTCGCCGAGGGGCCCTGCATCGCCTGGAAGATCGCGAACTCGGCGGCGATCGTCTTCCCCGCCCCCGTCGGTGCGGCGACGAGGACGCTGCGCCCGGCCTCGAGGCTCGCGCAGGCGGCGAGCTGGAACTCGTCGAGCTCGTGCCCGAGGGTCGCGCGGAAGGCCTGCAGCAGGGGTGTCGCGGCGCGCCGCTTCGCGGCGGCATAGCGCTCAGCGGCCGAGATCGGCTCCTCGTCCGTCACGGGGTCTCGGCCTGCGGGTCCGGGTGGAGGACGTCGATCGGCTCGGGCTCGGCCTCCGGGTCGGCGTCGGGATGCTTTGCGCGCCGATGGTCGACGAGGAGGGCGATCCCCGCGGCGGCGAAGTAGAGCACGAGCATGGGGCCCGCGAGGAGGAACATCGAGAGGATGTCGACGGAGGGCGAGACGATCGCCGTGAAGGTGATCGTCCCGATGATCGCCCAGCGCCACGCCCTGATGATCGAGCGACCGCTGAGCACCCGCGCGAGGTTGAGGAAGACGAGGACGACCGGGAGCACGAAGGAGATGCCGATCGCGATGAGGAGCTTGAGGATGAGGTCGTAGTAGTAGCGCGCCGAGAGCGCCGACATCGAGTCCGCGGGGGCGAAGGAGACGAGCAGCTCGATGACGTGGGGGAAGGAGAACCACCCCGCCGTGCAGCCGGCGAGGAAGAGCGGGACGGCGGTCACGAGGAAGCCGATCGCGTAGCGTCGCTCCTTGCGGTGGAGCCCCGGCGTGATGAACGCCCAGAGCTGGTAGAGCCAGATGGGCGCCGCGAGGACGACGGCGATCGTCAGCGCGATCTGCAGTCGGAGGTCGAATGCGCCGACGACGGTGTCGAAATTGAGCGCGGCATCGCGCCCGGTCGCCTCCGCGACCGCGAGGATCGGGTCCTGCAGTCGGACGAAGACGTAGTCCGACGCGAGCCAGCCGAGGACGGCGGCGAGGACGATCGCGACGAGCGAAATGAGGAGTCGCCGCCGGAACTCCTTGAGGTGCGCGCCGAGCGACATGCGCGCCTCGGGATCGCGCGCACGTCCGGCCCGCTTCGCCGCCACGGCGCTCAGCTGGAGGGCTTGGCGTCGTCGCCGGGCTCGGTCGGCTGAGGCGCCTCCGGGGCGTTCTCCTGCTTCATCGTCTTGACCTCCTTGCGGAAGATCCGCATGGACTGACCGAGGCTCTTCGCGAGGGCCGGCAGCTTCGGGGCGGCGAAGAGCAGCAGCACGAGGACGACGATGAGGATGATGACCCATGGCTCCCGGAAGAGTCCCATTGGTGCTCCTTTCGTGCTGACAGTGGGGAGAGTCTACTTGGCCGGGGCCCGGTAGCGGCCGAGTGCGTCATCCGCCCAGGCCCGCATCGCGGCGCGGGCCGAGGCCGGCTCGATGACGCTCGCGCCGGGGAGCTCGGTGACGAGCCGGCGGAGCGTCGACGGCGCGGCGATCGCGACGCGCATTCGTGCCCGACCTCGGGCGGGATCGAGCTCGATCGACAGCGGGCGGTAGACGGCCGCGAGCTGCTCGCCCGCCGCGTCGAACTCGACCGTGACGGGGGCGTCGTCGGCCTCGCCGAGGAATGCGTGGCCCGCCTCGTCGATGACGGTCACGTCGTGCTCGACGCCAGCGCCGAGCAGCTCGAGCCCGCTGATGCGGTCGAGACGGAAGGTCCTCGGGGCCCCGCGCAGCCGGCACCACCCGCGCAGGTGGTAGTCCGCGTCGATCGACTCGATGCGCAGCGGTTCGACCTCGCGGCGCTGCCCCTCGGCGGAGCCGGCGGCGCGGTAGTCGAAGGCGACCCGGCGGCCCTCGCGGATCGCGGTGCTGAGGAGCTCGAAGTTCGCGACCTCGGGCTGCGAGATCGCGGTCGGCTCGGGCTCGGTCGCCGCGCCGCGCCGCAGCTTGCCGATGAGCGTCGCATACTCGGGGGCCCCGCCGATCGCGGGATCGTTCCCGAGGAGCTGCAGTCCCGCGATGAGCGCCGCCGCCTCCCGGCCGGAGAGCCGCGGCACCTCGTCGTCGATCGCGATGCGGGTGACGAGCACGAGCTCGTCGTCGCGCTCGAGCGCGTCGAAGTCGATGTCGAAGAGGTGCGCGTCCGGCAGCCCGCCCTCGGCGACGCCGGAGACCGTCAGCGCGAGCGCCGACCGCCTGATGAACTCCTCGTCGTAGCCGAAGTGCTGGGCCGCCTCGCGGACGCTCACGCGCTCCTGGACCGTCAGGTACGGGACGAAGGCCATGAGGAAGGCGAGCTTGTCGAGCGCGACCCTGGGCGCCTGCCGCTCAGCCATGCCGCACCCGCAGCTCCTCGAGCCGCGCGACGACGCGGTCCCGCAGCGGCCCGTGGCTCATGACGATCACCTCGGGGTGCATGGCGACGAGCTCGTCCGCGAACGTGCCGACATCGGTCCAGTGCACCTCGAGGACGCCCGGTTCGAGCTGCCCGGTGTCGCCCCGGTTGGCGAGCCGCACGGCCGCGTCCGACCCGGGAACGACGTGGACGATCGCGCGATTCGACGCGCGGTAGGCGCGGAGCTCGTCGAGCGCGGCGCGGTCCTCCCCCGGCGCGGCGGGCATCGCGGCACCGGCGAGCTCCCGAGGGCGGCCGAGGATCCGCCGCAGCAGGAAGGTCTTCCTCGTGCCGTCCGCCTCCGCCGCGAGGAGCAGCCATCGGCCCTCGTGGTTGAGGAGCGCGAGCGGCGACACCCGGCGCGCACTCGCCGCGGCCTCGTCCGCGCGCTGGTAGTCGAACTCGACGAGGCGCCCCCGGGCGATCGCCGCCCGGAGCGGCTCGAGCGCCGGCTCGGCCGCGCGGAGAAACGGCAGGAAGCCGACAAGTGGCTCCGAGGGGGCGACGCCGAGGCCTCGCAGCTTCGTGAGGGCGCGCCGCGAGTCCTCGGAGAACGAGCCCTCGCGCCAGACCTCGGCGGCGAGGCCGAGGAGCGCGAGCTCCCCCGAGCTGAACTGGACGTCATCGGGAAGGTCGTAGGCCTCGCGGGAGATGCGGTAGCGCGCGTGCTGGTTGTTGCCGGTCTCCCCCGCCGTGTCGAGGACGTCGATGCGGATGCCGAGCTCCCGCAGCTGGTCCTTATCGCGCTGGAAGAGCTGCTCGAGCGCGACCTCGCCGCTGTCGGCGCGCTCGGCGTAGCCCGAGACCGAGCTCATGATCTGCGCCTTCGTGAGGCCCGCATTCGTCGCGAGCAGCGCGAGCACGAGGTTGAAGAGGCGCTCTTCGGGGGGACGCTGCTTGGCCACGTCGCGAGTCTAGGACGCGCCGATCAGCCGGCGGCGACGCCGAGCAGGTCGATGACGAAGAGCATCGTCGACTCGGGGCCGACGGGCGAGCCGGCGCTGTCGCCGTAGCCCTCGCTCGGCGGGATCGCGACGAGGATCCGGGACCCCGTCCGCTGGCCGATGACGGCCTGCTGGAAGCCGGGGACGACGTTGTCGAGGCTGAAGCTCGCGGGCCGACCCGTCGTCCAGCTCGAGTCGAAGACCTTGCGCGTCTCCCACTCGACGCCCGTGTAGTTGACGATGATCGTGTCCCCCGCCTGGACGACGTCGCCGTTGCCCTGGACGAGCGTCTCGACCGTGAGCTCGGCGGGCGCGGGGTCGCCGTTGAAGGTGAGCCCCGGCTGCCCGTTCGGTGCCGTCACGACGGCCGGCAGCCCGGGGATCGCGTCGACCGTCACGCCGCTCGGGTGACCGGGGAACGCGGCCTGGATGTCGAGGACGGCGACGACGGTGTCGCCCGCCTCGACGCCGAAGTTCGGCGCGAAGCTTCCGAGCAGGTCCTCGGCGGGCGCCGCCGTGACGACGCGCGAGCCGACGGGCGCGCAGGTCGAGGCGGCGAGGAGCGGCAGCGCGGGGTCGTTGTCGAAGAGCAGGATGTCGCCGCCGTCGATGAGCGTGCCGTCGGCGCCCTTGAAGAGCGTGACCTTCGCCGAGACGGCGTCGCCCGCGCGGACGAGCCGCCCGTCGCCCGGCATCGTGATCGCGCGGCTCGGCGCGTCGACGACGAGCGGCGTCGGGAACTGCGCGGGGGCCGGCGCCTCGTCGAAGCCGCCGTCGGAGACGATCGTCGCCGCGAGGCCGCCGAGCGGCACGCCGTCGTCGCAGGCCGCCGTTCCGCCCGCCGCGCAGGCGCTCAGCGAGAGGAGGGATGCCGTCGCGAGGAGGATGCCCGTCGTTTTCCGCACCGGGCTACTCTACCGAGCCTTCCTCGCGCTGCTGCGCGGCCTCCGCCGCGGCGTTCGCGTGCCGCGCGGCCTTCCGCGCGCGCTTCGGGCTCGTCTCGCGCTGACCGATCGCCCCGGGCGTCCAGGCCTCGAGATCCTCGTCGGTGTACTCGTCCTTCGAGGCGCGGCGCTTGCGCTCCGGGAGGACCGCGCCGGGAGCGAGGCGCCGGGCGGTCACGAGGAAGCCCGTGTGGCCGGTCATCCGATGGTCGGGGCGGACCGCGAGGCCCTCGACGTGCCACGTGCGCACGAGCGTCTCGCTCGAGGCGGGATCGGTGAATGCGCGGCTCGCGCGGATCGCCTCGGCCGTGCGCGAGAGCTGGGTCACCGTCGCGACATAGGCGCAGAGCACGCCCCCGGGGACGAGCGCGGTCGCGGCGGCGGGCACGCACTCCCAGGGCGCGAGCATGTCGAGGATGACGCGGTCGGCCTCGCCTGGCGCGACCCGTGCGGGCACGACGTCGGCGAAGTCGCCGAGGGCGAGGTCCCAGTTCTCGGGCGCGGCCCCGTGGAAGGCGATCGCGTTGCCGCGCGCGACGTCCGCGAATTCCTCCCGTCGCTCGATCGACAGGAGCCGGCCCGTCGGGCCGATCGCCCGGAGCAGCCAGAGGCTCAGCGCGCCCGAGCCGACCCCGGCCTCGACGACTCGGGCGCCCGGGAAGACGTCGGCCTGGGCGAGGATCTGCGCCGCGTCCTTCGGGTAGACGATCGCGGCGCCGCGCGGCATCGAGAGGACGAAATCGCTGAGCAGGGGCCGCAGGCAGAGGTACGCCTCGCCGTTGTTCGACTCGACGACGCTGCCGTCCGCGCGCCCGATGATGTCGTCGTGCGCGAGGAAGCCGCGGTGGCTGTGGAAGGCGCCGCCGACGGCGAGCGTCACGGTGTTGAGCCGCCCCTTCGGCCCCGTGAGCTGGACCCGCTCCCCCGCGCGGAACGGCCCCGTGGCGGCGCTCACGCCGCGGCCCCGAGGAGCGCGAGGACGTCCGAGGACGAGCGGCCGACGAGCGAGTCCCAGCGCGTGTGGCCCGGCGCATCGGGGATCTCGACGAGGAACGGCACGGCGACCGCGACCGTCCCGGCTGCGCGCGCGGAGGCGAGCCCGGTCGGTGAGTCCTCGATCGCGACACAGTCGGCGGCGTCGAGCCCGAGCGCGGCCGCGCCGCGCCGGTATGGGTCGGGGTGCGGCTTCGCGTGCTCGACCTCGTCCCCCGCGATGATCGCGGCGAAGGCGGCGAAGCCGAGCTGCTCGGCGATCCGCTCGGCCATCCGGCGGTGGCTCATGGTCACGAGCGCGCACGGGATGCCCGCCTCGCCGAGGCCCCGGAGCAGCTCGACCGCGCCGGGACGCCAGGGCATTGCGGCGGGATCGAGGTGCGCCGTCACGTGGTCGGTGAGCCAGTCGATGATCGCGTCCTCCTCGAGCCGCACGCCGGCCGACTGCAGGATGCGGGCCGATTCGGCGAGCCCGTTGCCGACGCACTGGAGCGCGTGCTCCTCGGTCCAGACACCGCCGAAGGAGGCGACGAGCTCATGCTCGGCCGCCATCCAGAGCGGCTCCGTGTTGATGAGGGTGCCGTCCATGTCCCAGAGCACACCGACTCGCCGCTCAACCGCCACGATCATCGATGCTAGTTCTATCCTGGGGTGATGGCCGAGTCGGTGCTCAGCGGAGCTCGCATCCTCGTCGTCGCCTTCGAAGGCTGGAACGACGCGGGCGAGGCCGCGAGCGCTGCCGCCCGCCGGCTGCGCGAGTCGTTCGAGGTCGTTCCCGTCGCCGATGTCGATCCCGAGGCGTACTTCGACTACCAGTTCAGCCGCCCGATGATCACCTCCGAGCCGGACGGGTCCCGGCGGATCGTCTGGCCGAGCGTCACGCTGTACGCGCCGGCGAACGACAGCCATCACGTGCACCTCCTCATGGGGACCGAGCCGTCGCGGGAGTGGCAGACCTTCGCGGAGGAGATCCTCGAGCGCGCGGGGGAGCTCGACCTCGATATCGTCGTCTTCCTCGGCGCGATGCTCGCGGACGTGCCGCACAGTCGGCCGATCGGCGTCCACGCGACGAGCGACGCCGCGGAGGTCAGGGAGATCCTCGGCCTCGCCCGCTCGCAGTACGAGGGACCCGTCGGGATCATCTCGGTCCTCGCCGCCGCGTTCGAGGAGGCGGGCCTCCCGAGCATCTCCGTCTGGGCCTCCGTCCCGCACTACGTCCACAACGCGCCGAGCCCGAAGGCGACGCTCGCCCTCCTCGACCGGATCGAGGAGCTCGTCGGGATCAGCGCGGAGCGCGGCGACCTCCTCGCCGAGTCGCAGGCCTGGGAGACCGGCATCGACCAGCTCGCGGACGACGACGAGGAGATGGCCTCGTACATCCAGTCGCTCGAGCGCGCGAGGGACACCGTCGACGCGCCCGAGGCGACGGGCGACGCGATCGCGGAGGAGTTCGAGCGGTACCTGCGCGGCCGGGGCGAGCAGCCGGGCGCCTGAGTCAGGCGGCCCGGAGGAGGCCCGCGGCGAGCAGGACCATGATCGCGACGCCGAGCGCGATGCGGTAGATGACGAAGGGCAGGAACGACTTCGTCTGGATGTACCGCATGAGGAACGCGATGACGAGCCAGCCGACGAGGAAGGCGACGACCGTCGCGACCGCGGTCTCCGCGTAGCCGAAGGGGCCCGTCGAGCCCTCCCGCACGGCGGTCACGAGCTCATAGAGCCCGCTCCCGAGCACGGCGGGGATCGCGAGGAGGAATGCGAAGCGCGCGGCCGCCGGTCGGGTGTAGCCGAGCGCGAGGCCCATCGACGTCGTCGCCCCCGAGCGGGAGACGCCCGGGACGAGCGCGAGCATCTGCGCGAGGCCGATCCAGATGCCGTGGCGGTACGTCATCCGCTCGAGCTCGCGGCTGCGCCGACCGAGCCAGTCGGCGAGCCAGAGGAGGATGCCGAAGACGATGAGGACGACGGCGACGAGCCAGAGGTTGCGGAACGTGTCGCGGATCGCGTCCTGGGCGAGGTAGCCGACGACGACGATCGGGATCGTGCCGATGATGACGATCCAGCCGAGGCGGACGTCGGCGTCGCCGCGCGCGATGCCCGAGCGCTTCGAGAAGTGCCGGAACCACTTGCCGATGATCCGGCCGATCTCGCGGCGGAAGTAGATGATGACCGCGAGCTCCGTGCCGATCTGCGTGATCGCCGTGAAGGTCGCACCGGGGTCGGCCGCCGAGGGCAGGAACTCCCCGACGATGCGCAGGTGCGCGCTCGAGGAGACGGGGAGGAACTCGGTGAGGCCCTGGAGCAGGCCGAGGATGATCGCCTCGATGAATGTCACCGGTGAAGGCTACTCGCCGAGGAGGAAGTCGGTGAGGACCGCCGTGCCCCAGTCGAGCGCGTCGAGCGGCACCCGCTCGTCGACGCCGTGGAACATCGCCGGGAAGTCGAGCTCGGGGCCGAGTCGCAGTGGCGCGAAGCCGTAGCCGAGGATGCCGAGCCGGGCGAGCGCCTTGTTGTCCGTCCCGCCGGACATGAGGTACGGCAGGACGGGCGCATCCGGGTCGTGGCGCTGCAGCGTGCGGACCATGCGCTCGACGAGCGGCCCGCCGAAGTCGTTCTCGAGGCCGATGTCGCGGTGGACGATCTCGACCTCGATCCCCGGCGGGAGCAGCTCGCGAACCTCGGCGAGGACCGCGTCCTCCTCCCCCGGCAGCGTCCGGATGTCGATGAGCGCCTCGGCGCGCTCCGGGATGACGTTGTGCTTGTAGCCGGCCGCGAGGACCGTCGGGTTGCTCGTCGTGCGGATCGTCGCCTGGAGGAAGCCGGCGGCGCTCCCCGTCGCGAGGAGGAGGGTGTCGGGATCGGCGCCCGCCTGCGCGGGCAGCAGCTCCGCGAGCGCCTCGAGGAGGCCCTCCGTCGTCGAGGTGAGCCGGATCGGCCAGTCGCGGGCGCCGATCGTGGCGACCGCCTCGGCGAGCGCGGTCACCGCATTCCTCGCGACGAGGCGCGAGCCGTGCGCCGCGGGACCGTGCGCGACGAGGCGGATCCAGACGAGCGACTTCTCGCCCGTCTGGAGGAGATAGGCGCGTCGTCCGCCGATCGTCACGGAGTAGCCGCCGACCTCGCTGATCGCCTCCGTCGCGCCGGCGAAGAGCTCGGGGTGGTGGTCGACGAGCCAGTGGCTGCCGAGGACGCCGCCGTTCTCCTCGTCCGCGAAGAATGCGATGACGAGCTCCCGCTCGGGGAGGCGCCCGCTGCCGAGAATGTCGGACAGCGACTGGAGGATCATGGCGTCCATGTCCTTCATGTCGACCGCGCCGCGCCCCCAGAGCAGTCCGTCGCGGACCTCCCCGGCGAAGGGGTCGACGCTCCAGCTCGACGCGTCGGCGGGGACGACGTCGGTGTGGCCGTGGACGACGAGTGCGGGGAGTTCGGGCCGTCGACCGGGGACCCGGGCGATGACGCTCGTGCGGCGCGGGGCCGAGTCGAAGTACTGCGGGTCGAGGCCGAGCGACTCGAGCCGCGCGCCGAGGTACTCGGCGGCCTCCGTCTCGCCGTTCGCATCGCCCCCGCCGCGATTCGACGTGTCGAAGCGGATGAGGTCCCGCGCGATGCGCGCGGTCGGGCTCAGCTCGCGATCCATGCCCCCACGGTAGAGGCTCCCGCCGTCACCCGCCGAGCCCGGCGGCGAGCTCGGCGAAGACGTCGCGGAGCTCACCGGCGCGCGCGAGCGGGGCGCCCTGGCCGAGCCAGAGCGAGAGGAACTCGCCGCGACCCTGTCGCGCCGCCTCCGCGCGGAACTGCCCCGTGAGCCAGTTCTGCGCGGGGAAGGCGGCGATGTCGGCGCCCTCGAGCGCCTGGACGGCGGCGTTCGGCGCGCCGCGGGACAGCCGACCGCTCATCGCCCGGGTAAGGACGCTGCCGTGGGCGGGGGTCGCCGCGATGGCCTCGCGGTGCGCCTCGGTCGCGGCCGACGCCGTCGTGCGGAGGAATGCGGTGCCGACGACGACCCCGGACGCCCCGAGCGCGAGCGCCGCCGCGACGCCCCGCCGGTCGGCGATCCCGCCCGCCGCGAGGACCGGGACGCTGACCGCGTCGACGACCTGCGGCACGAGCGCCACGAGCCCGACGAGGCTCTCCTCGGCCGGGCGGAGGAAGGAGACGCGGTGCCCCGCCGCCTCGATGCCGCTCGCGACGACGATGTCGACGCCGCTGCGCTCGAGGACGACCGCCTCGTCGACCGTCGTGGCGGTGCCCATGAGGCGGATGCCCGCCGCGCGGCACCGCTCGACGAGCTCGGGCCCCGGCGCGCCGTAGACGAGGCTGAGGACAGCGGGCCGCGCCTCGATGACCGCGTCGAGCTGCTCGGCGGGATCGGGGAGGAAGCGTGCCGGCAGCGGCGGCACCGCGACGCCGAGGGCCTCGAAGATCGGGCGGGCGGCCTCGATCGTCGCGTCGAGCCGCGCCTCACCGGGCTCGACCTCATCACCCGTCGGGAGCCAGAGATTGAGCGCGAAGGGTCGCTCGGTGCGGGCGCGCAGCTCCGCGGCCGTCGCGAGGATCCGCGCCGCGTCATAGCCGTAGAGGCCGTAGGCGCCGAGGCCGCCGAGCTCGCTCACGCCCGCCGTGAGCTCGACGGACGACAGCCCGCCGAAGGCGCCGAGCGCGATGGGCGCCTCGATGCCGAGGAGCCTCGTGAGCGCCCGGTCAGCGGGCATCGCCGGCCTCCTCGAGGACGTCCCGCAGGACGCGGGCGTGATTGACCTCGGGATCGCGGGCCGCGTAGAGGAGGGTCGTCACGGGGTGCGCCTCGGCAGCGGCGAGCAGTTCGGCGAGCGCCGGGCCGGCGTCAAGCTCGGCGCGGTAGCGGGCGGCGAACTCCTCGGCGCGCGCTGGATCGTGGTCCCACCAGGTGCGCAGGCCCGGGCTCGGGGCGACGTCCTTGCACCACAGGTCGAGCTCGGCCCGCTCCTTCCGCAGCCCGCGCGGCCAGAGCCGGTCGACGAGGACGCGGAAGCCGTCCTCCCGCTCGGGCGCCTCATAGACGCGCTTGATGCGGAACTCGTGTCCGCGCATTCGGCCACCTCCTCGCCCCCGCTTCCGAGCGTACGCCGAGGAATGGCCGGGCCGGCTCAGCCGATCGTCGCGCCGAAGAGCAGACCCACCACTTAGGTGGCGGCGAGCGCCGCGGCGCCGGGGAGGAAGACCGGCATCACCTCGGCGGTCGCGCCCGCGACGCCGACGGCGACCGCGGCGGTCGAGACGATCCCGTCGTTGGCGCCGAGCACGCCGGCCCTGAGCCAGTTGAGCCGCTGCGCGGGCCCGGCTCGGTGGGGCTCGTCCTCGTGCCCGCGCCCGGGAAGCTCGCTCGTCATGCGGCTCAGGCTACGGCAACGGCTCGACGCCCGGGGGTGCCCGGGACGAGGATGGGAGCGTGTTCAGCGGATTCGAGCTCGACTGGCCGTGGATCGGCCTCGGGGCGGCGGTCGTCCTCCTCGCGCTCCTGTTCGGGACGAATGCGCTGCGATCGCGGCCGGCGATCTCACGCTGGCGGGACCCCGCGTGGCTCGGCTGGCTCGGCATGGTCGTCTACCTCATCCACAACGTCGAGGAGTACGGCATCGCGTCCGACGGGGTGCGCAACGCCTTCCCCGACTCGCTCTGCGGCATCCTCGGCCTCGGCGCCTATCCGGGGTGCGCGATCCCGACCGACTTCTACCTCTACGTCAACCTCACGATCTTCTGGGTCGTCGCGCCCGCCTGCGCACTCCTCGCCAGGCGGCGCGCCGCATTCGGCTTCGTCATCTACGGCGTCATCGCCGTCAACCTCCTCGTCCACGTCGGCGGCTCGATCGCCACGTGGGCATACGGTCCCGGGCTCGTCACCGCGCTCGTGCTCTTCCTCCCCGCCTCGGTCTGGGCCGGGATCGTGCTCGTCCGCGACGAGCGTCTCGGCTGGGGGCGGCTCGCCGCGGTCCTCGCACTCGGCATCGCGGTCCATGCCGTGCTCATGGGCTCGGTGCTGCTCTTCGTCCACGGCGCCATCCCCGCGGTGGTGCTCAACGGGCTGCAGGTCGCCAACGGGGCACTCGTCCTCGCCGTCGGCGCCCTCCTGCAACGCGGCCTGCCGGCCGCGACGATCGCCGCACGGGGACGAGGAGGGTGATGACGACCATGGAGACACTGTCCGCCGCGCTCGAGCGCGAGCACCGGGAGATCGACGGCGGCATCGAGGAGTACGGCGCCGACCTACTTGGCGGTCCCGGCGACCCAGCGCCACTGCTGCGCGCCATGGCGGGCCTCCGCCGACACATTTACCTCGAGGAGGCGTTCATCTTCCCGCCCCTCAGGGAGGCCGGGATGACGATGCCCGTCTTCGTCATGCTCCGCGAGCACGGCGAGCTCTGGGACGCGATGGCGGGGCTCGACGAGCTGCTGGCCGCCGACGCCGAGCCGGACGCCGTCCAGCAGGCGTGCCGGGAGCTGCTCGCCCGGCTCGACGCCCACAACTCGAAGGAGGAGCCGATCATCTACCCGCAGGCCGACGCCCGGCTGAGCGCCGAGGCGACCGCCGCGCTCCACGCATTCCTCGCGGAGGGACGCATGCCGGAGGGCTGGCGCTGCGAGCAGGCGAGCCGCTGACGGGAGCCGCATGGTCAGGATCGTCGCCTACGACGCCTCGCACCGCGAGGCGCTCCTCGAGCTGGCGTTGCGCGCCTGGGAGCCGGTGTTCCCGGCGGTCGCCGCGGAGGTGCCGGGCTTCGTCTACGAGGCGTTCTACCCGCACGGGTGGCGGAATCGGCAGTACGACGACCTCGCGAGACTCGTCGACGAGGAGCCGGGCGGCATCGACGTCGCGACCGAGGACGGACGGCCCGTCGGATGGGTCTCGACCCGATTGCACCCGGAGGACCGCATGGGCGAGGTGTACGTGCTGGCCGTCGACCCCGCGCACCAGCGGCGCGGCATCGGGGGTCGGCTCATGGAGCGCGCCTTCGAGCGCATCCGCGACGCCGGCATGCGCATGGTCATGGTCGAGACGGGGGACGACAGCGGGCACGCGCCCGCACGCGCGGCCTACGAGGCGATCGGCTTCGAGCGGTGGCCCGTGGCCCGCTACTTCAAGGACCTCACCGGCTGAGACGCGCCGAGAACGGGAACGGCCCCTGAGCTGGTGACGAACACCAGGCCAGGGGCCGTTTTCTTCCGCGTGCGCGAGGGGGGACTTGAACCCCCACGCCCTATCGGGCACTAGCACCTCAAGCTAGCGCGTCTGCCATTCCGCCACCCGCGCGCGGCGCCCCTTGGGGAGGAGCACGAGGGTCAATGCTAGCACTACGCGGCGACCGCCTGCGCCGTCACGAGGATCGGCGAGTGATCGCTCCGGCCGCGGCGCAGCGTGCGGACGTCGATGACCTCGATCCCGTTCGCCGTGACGAAATCGAAGTGGCCGCGGACGATCTTCATCGCCGAGTACGTGCGCTTATCGCTCAGCGTCAGGTCGATCCCGCCCCGTCCGAGCCGGCTGCCGAGCCGGTTGTGGAAGAGCGGGTAGTTGTAGTCGCCGACCATGAGGACCGGTGCGCCATCGCCAAGCGCCGAGAGCCGGTCGTGGGCGGTGCGGATCTGCTGGCGCCGCAGCGCCTGGCGCGCCGTCGGCGGCGCGGCGTGGAAGGAGGCGAGCACGAGCTCCTTGCCGGTCCCCCGCTCCCGGAGATGGACCCCGACGAGCCGCTCCCGGGTGCGGTCGAAGACCGCGTCGTGGAGCGACTTCTTGAGCTCGAAGGTGTCGCTGCCGAGCTGCTCGAATCGCTCCTCGCGGACGTAGACGGCGAGCGCGAGCGTGTTGCGGTCCGTGTGCTCGGCGAGACGGAGCGCGCCGATCCGCGATGGCAGCCCGAGCCGATACGCCTCCTGCAGGCACAGCGCATCGAGCTCGGGCTCGTTCGCGACGAGCCCGGCGAGCTCCTCGGCGGCACGGCTGTGGAAGAGGTTGTAGCTGATCACACGGATCACGCTCCGCACCTTACTGCGTTCATCCCGTGGACATCCGCCACGGCTAGCATGCCGCTATGCCCGAGCTCTACGACATCCCCGTGACGACCATCACCGGCGAGGCGACGACACTCGCCGAGCACCGCGGCAAGGTCCTGCTCATCGTCAACGTCGCCTCGCGCTGCGGCCTGACCCCGCAGTACGAGGCGCTCGAGGCCCTCCAGCGCCGCTACGAGGACCGCGGCTTCACGGTGCTCGGCTTCCCCTGCAACCAGTTCATGGGCCAGGAGCCGGGCAGCGCCGAGGAGATCCTCGACTACTGCTCGACGACCTGGGGCGTCACCTTCCCGATGTACGAGAAGATCCGGGTCAACGGTCCCGGACTCCACCCGCTCTACAAGGAGCTCCGCAAGACGAAGGACGCGAACGGCGTCGGCGGCCTGGTCATGTGGAACTTCGAGAAGTTCCTCGTCGCGCCCGACGGCGAGATCCGGCGGTTCCGCCCGTCGACGCTCCCCGACGACCCGGCGATCATCGAGCTCATCGAGTCGAAGCTCCCCGCCTGAGATGCGGCTCACGCTCGTCCGCCACGGCCAGACGCCGTCGAACGTCCGCGGGCTCCTCGACACGGGCGCGCCGGGGCCCGGGCTCACCGCGCTCGGGGAGGAGCAGGCGGACGCGCTCCCCGCATTCCTCGCCGATCCGGCGATCGAGCGGATCTACGTGAGCCGGCTCATCCGGACGCACCTGACCGCCGCGCCGCTCCTCGCTCGGCGAGGCCTCGCCCCCGTCGAGCTCCCCGGCGTCCACGAGGTCGAGGCCGGCAGCCTCGAGATGCGCGGCGACGAGGCCGCGGTGCGCCAATACCTCGAGACGGCATTCAGCTGGGGCATCGGCGAGCTCGACGCCGCCATGCCCGACGGCCCGGACGGCCACGAGTTCTTCGGGCGCTTCGACGCGGACATCGCGCGGGTCGCGGCGGACGGCGGGCACCCCGTCGTCTTCAGCCACGGCGCGGCGATCCGCATCTGGGTCGCGGCGCGGGCGCGGAACATCGAGCCGGAGTTCACGGCGCACCACCACCTGCCGAACGCGGGCGTCGTCGAGCTCGAGGGCTCCCCCTCGGCCGGCTGGCGGCTGCTGAGCTGGCCGGACGTCGACGTCCCGGCCGGGGACCGCGACCCCGTCGATCGCGAGCTCGACATCGAGGCCTAGACTGCGGGCATGAGCCGCACCCTGAGCGATGCCCCCGAGGCCGGTCGATACGAGCTCCGCGAGGACGGGGAGCTCATCGCCTCCGCGGAGTATCGGGTCAACGGCGACACCGTCGCGATCACCCGCGTCTTCACGCGCCCGACGCATCGCGGCCAGGGCATCGCGGCCGACATCACCGAGTACGCGGTCGACCGGATCGTCGCGGACGGCCGCAAGGTCGTCCCCGTGTGCTGGTACGCCGCGGGGTGGTTCGAGCGGCACCCCGAGCGGGCGGGCGATCTCGCCTGATCAGGCGAACCAGGCGGGGTTGAGGGCGATCCGGGGGCTGCGCCCGGCCTCGCGGAGGATGTCCGCGACGATCGTGCGGGCCGGCTGATTCGCGACCGCGACGAGCTCGAGGTGGTCCGGGTCCGGCCCGCTGCCGACGAGCACGACGAGCTCCGCCCCGCGATCCGCGAGTGCGGCGTCCTCCCAGCGGATCGGGTCGAAGGCGCCCGCCTCGCCGAGCTCGGGACGCCAGCCGGCCTCGTCGTCGATCGGCGCGGAGGCGAGCAGTTCGCCGAGCCGGTCCCGGTGGACGACGAGGTAGCGGCGGCTCGTCGCCTGCTGCACGCGCATCGCCGGCTCGGCCGCCTTGACGGGGGCGCTCGCGCGCGGGGACCGGTTCGCGGCGCTGCGAGCGCGGGGGGCGCTCGCCCGCGGCGCCGCCTCGACGCGCCGCGGACTGCAGAGGTCGCAGGCCTCGGGCTCGAGTCCGTGGATGCATTCGGCGCTGCTCACGCGGCTATTCTTCCCCATCCGGCTTGGGCAGGAGCCGTGCGGGGCGGACGGCGTCCCGGCCGAACCTCGCCCTCGCGCCGTCGACCGCCGACTCGGCCTCGGCCCAGACGTCCGGCTCATCCCAGAGCGTCACCCCGGCCGCGCCCGGCTCGAGCCGGTCAGCGCGCACACCGATGAGCCGCACCGCCTGCGGGAGCCGCCCCCGCGCGTCGTGGAGTCCATCGAAGAGCTCGACGGCGACCTCGTAGAGCTCGCGCCCGCTCGCGCTCGGCCGCTCGAGGGCGCGGGAGCGGCTCGTGATCCCGAGGTCCGCCCACCGCACCTTGAGGCTCACGCCCGCCGTCCTAAGGCCCGCACGCCGCAGCCGGCTCCCGACGTCATCCGAGAGAGCGAGGAGCTCGCGGCGGAGCGCGGTGTCGTCGAGGAGGTCGATCGGGAAGGTCCGCTCCCGGCCGACCGACTTCTCCTCGCGATCCGGGGTGACGCGCCGGGGGTCGATCCCGTTCGCGAGCTCGTGGAGCCGCCGGGCGGCCGCGGCACCGAGCAGGCGCTCGAGCGAGCCGATCGGGGTCGCGGCGAGGTCCCCGACGGTCCCGATCGCGCGCCCGCGGAGCAACTCGGCGGTGCGGCCGCCGACGCCCGGCAGCGCGGTGACGGGGAGCGGATGGAGGAATGCGAGGGTCTCGGCGAGCGGGACGACGAGCAGCCCGTCGGGCTTCGCCCGTGAGGAGGCGAGCTTCGCGACGAACTTCGTCTCCGCGGCGCCGACGGAGCACACGAGCCCCGTCGCCTCCCAGACCCGCCGCCGGAGCAGCTCGCCCGCCTGCTTCGGCGAGCCGGCGACGAGGCGTGCGCCCGCGACGTCGAGGAAGCCCTCATCGATCCCGACCTCCTCGACGAGCGGCGTGATCGTGCGGCACGCCTCGAAGAACTCGGCCGAGCGCGCGCGGTACCGGTCGAAATGCGGCTCGACGACGACCGCCTGCGGGCAGCGGCGCAGCGCGGTCGCCATCGGCATCGCCGAATTGACGCCGAATGCGCGGGCCTCGTAGGTCGCGGCCGTCACGACGGACCGCGGCGCGCGGTGCCCGACGATGACGGGCCTCCCCCGCAGCTCCGGTCGGTCGAGGAGCTCGACGGACGCAAAGAAGGCGTCGAGGTCCGCGTGGAGGATCCAGGCGCCCTCGTCATCGACGTCCGGCGCGCTGACCCGCCGATCCCTGCCATCCTGCTTGCTCATGCCAGCGCCATACTAGAGACATGCTCGAACGGCACCCCTGGGCGAGGTACGTGGCCATCGGCGACTCCTTCACCGAGGGCATCGGCGATCCCGAGCCGAGCGCCGCGGGCGGCTTCCGCGGCTGGGCCGACCGGGTCGCCGAGGTGCTCGCGGCGGACGCGGAGGACTTCGCCTACGCGAATCTCGCCGTCCGCGGCAAGCTGCTCCGCGGCATCCGGGAGGAGCAGGCCGAGTCCGCGCTCGCGCTCCAGCCGGACCTCGTGAGCGTCTCGGCCGGCGGGAACGACATCCTGCGACCCGGGACGGACCCCGACGAGGTCGCGGGGCGCCTCGACGAGCTCCTCGGGCTGCTCGGCCGGGACGGCGCGACGGTCGTCGTCTTCACGGGCCCCGACATCGGGATGCGGCCGGTCATGCGGGCGATCCGGGGCAAGGTCGCGATCTTCAATCAGAACGTCTACGCGATCGCCCGACGACACGACGCGATCGTCGTCGACCTCTGGGCGCTCCGGGAGCTCACCGATCCGCGCATGTGGGACGAGGACCGGCTCCACTTCTCACCGCTCGGCCACCACACGATCGCGATCGCCGTCCTCGACGCGCTCGGCATCGCCCACGGGCTCGAGCCCATGACGCCGCCGCCGCTGCCCGAGACGTCCTGGCGGCAGGCCCGCGTCGGCGATCTCGTGTGGGCCCGGGCCCACCTCGTGCCGTGGGTCGTCCGGCGCATCCGAGGGCGATCCTCGGGCGATGGCCGCTCCCCCAAGCGCCCGGAGCTCAACCCGCTCGGCTGAGCCGAAACACAGCCGCAACACGCGGGGCCCTAGGCTGACGCCATGTCCGGGGATGCGCTCGACGGGCGCGGCGTCGCCGATGCGGTCCGCGTGCTGCGCGGCCGCCGCATCTCGACGCTCACGGGCGCGGGGATCAGCACGGACTCCGGTATCCCCGACTACCGGGGACAGGGCGCGCCAGTCCGCACGCCGATGTCCTTCGAACGATTCCGCGGGGAGGAGCTCGCGCGCAAGCGGTACTGGGCGGGCTCGCACCTCGGTTGGCGGCGGTTCCGCGGCGCCGAGCCGAATCCGGGGCACCTCGCGCTCGCGGAGCTCGAGCGCGCCGGCGTCGTGAACGGCGTCATCACGCAGAACGTCGACGACCTCCACCTCCGGGCCGGGTCGGCCCGCGTCGTCGAGCTCCACGGCTCCATGCGGAGCGTCAGCTGCCTGAGTTGCGGGCAGCGCTACGCGCGGGAGGCGATCGCCGGGCTGCTGACGGCGCTCAACCCCTGGCTCGAGACCGTCACGGGCGCGGAGCTCGCCCCGGACGGCGATGTCGCCATCGCCGATGTCGAGCGGATGGTCGTACCGGTGTGCGAGCGCTGCCGCGGCATGCTCCGCCCCGATGTCGTCTTCTTCGGCGAGCTCGTCCCGCAACGGCGCTTCGCCCACGCGGCGGCGCTCGCCGCCCGGTCGGAGGCCCTCCTCGTCGCGGGCTCCTCACTCGCCGTCAACAGCGGGATCCGGATCGTCGAGATCGCCCGCCGGCGTCGGATCCCGATCATCGTCGTCAACCGCGGGCCGACGAAGGCCGACGCGCGCGCCGCCGTCCGCATCGAGGGCGGGACGAGCCAGGTGCTCGCGGAGATCCGCGATCAGCTGCTCGCCTGAGGCCCGCGCATGCTGCGGATCGTCCTGAGGATGAGCTGCGCCGCGACGAGGAGGAGGAAGACGGCGAAGAGGATCGCACCCGACCGGGGGTCGATCCACGCCGCCGCGTGCGCGCCGAGCACGGCGAGCCCAGCGCCGACGACGCCGATCGTCAGGCCGGCGACGAGGTCCGCGCCCCGCCGCCGCAGGTTGAGGACCGACGTGCTCAGCGCATTCGGCAGGAGCGCGACGAGCGAGCCGCCCTTCGCGGCGAGGTCGCCGAAGCCGGCGACGACGATGAGTGCGGGGACGATGATGATCCCGCCGCCGACGCCGATGAGGCCAGCGAGGATCCCGGCGACGAGCCCGATCGTGACGAGCAGCACGAGGTCGAGGGGGCCGAGCAGCCGCGGCAGGCCGCGCGAGGGCTCCTCAAAGAAGAGCTGGACCGCGACCGCGAGCATCGCCGCGATGAAGACCCAGCTGATGACGACCGAGGGCAGCCGGTGGAGCAGCGCGCTGCCGATCGCCCCGCCGGCGACCGCGCCGATCGCGACGAAGAGCGAGGCGGCCCAGTCGATCTGGCCGCTCGCCGCGTAGGTGAGCATGCCCCCGAAGGAGAGCGGGGCGACGGCGAGGAGCGAGGTGCCGCTCGCGAGCTTCTGGGGCATCCGCAGGACGAGCATGAGGGCGGGGACGATGAGGACGCCGCCGCCGACCCCGAAGAGCCCGGAGAGGAAGCCCGCAACGGCGCCGATCGCGACATACGCGAGGAGTCTGGCTGCCGACGGCACCCGTCCACGCTACCGGGCCGATCGCGTCCCGCGCGTCACGGCGCCCGCGCATCTCCGCGACGCTAGGCTGATCAGGCCATGGCGCCCCTCACGATTCTGATCGGCTGCGATACCTTCACCCCGAACGTCAACGGCGCCGCGCGATTCGCCGAGCGCCTCGCCGCCGGGCTCGTCCAGCGCGGCCATGACGTCCACATCGTCGCGCCGTCGACGGGCTGGGGGAAGTCTGGGACGTTCACGGAGGTCGTCGAGGGCCAGCCGATGACCGTCCATCGCTGGCCCAGCCTCCGCTGGCTCCCCCACGAGTGGGTCCGGTACACCTGGCCGCAGGTCGCCTCGGTCCTCGCCCGGCGGACGCTCGACCGCGTGCGGCCCGACGTCGTCCACGTCAACTCGCACATTATGGGCGGGCGCTTCCTCATCCACGCGGCCGCCAGACGAGGCACGAGGCTCATTGCGACGAACCACGTCATGTCGGAGAACATCCTCGAGCACACGACCCTGCCCGAGTTCCTCAACCGCGCATTCGTCAAATGGGCGTGGTGGGACATCGACCGGCTGCTCAGCAAGGCGCGGTGGGTGACGACGCCGACGAGGCGCGCGGCCGACTACCTCGAACAGCACACCTCGATCCGGGACGTCCTCGCGATCTCCTGCGGCATCGACGCATCGAAGTACGAGCCGGACTTCGCTCCGCGGTCGGCGAACCGCATCCTCTTCGTCGGCCGGCTCGTCGAGGAGAAGCACGTCGAGGTCCTCATCCGCGCGCTCACGCTCCTGCCTGCCGACCTCGAGGTCGGCCTCGATATCGCCGGCTCGGGCGAGCACCGCAGGCACCTCGAGCAGTTCGCCGCCGAGCTCGGGGTCGCCGACCGGATCGTCTTCCACGGCGCCGTGAGCGACGAGGAGCTCCGGGGGCTCTACACGCGGGCGAGCCTCTTCGCGATCGCCTCGATCGCGGAGCTGCAGTCGATCGCGACCCTCGAGGCGATGAGCTCGGGGCTGCCGATCATCGCGGCTGACGCGATGGCGCTCCCCCACCTCGTCCGCGAGGGCGTCAACGGCTACCTCTTCACCCCCGACGACGCGCGCGCCGCCGCGGAGCGGATCGAGACCGTGCTCCGGCTCCCCCACGAGGAGCGCGTGCGCATGCAGCAGGCCTCGGTCGAGGGGGTGCGCGTGCACTCGCTCGACCACACGCTCGACGTCTTCGAGTCGCTCTACCGCGACGAGCTCGACCGCGGGATCGCGTAGCCCTCAGGCGGTCTCGTAGCCCGCTCGGCGGCTCGCGACGACGTGGAGGAGGAATGCGAGGAGCTCGTCCGCCGCGACGCCCCAGTCGTAGCGGCGCGAGAAGGCCTCGCCGTGCTCGGAGCGCTTGAGCCAGAGCGCGTCGTCGTCGAGCCGGCGCACCGCCTCGGCGATCGACTCGGGCGACTCGGGGTCGAAGAGCTCGGCGTGCCCGCCGGTCACCTCGCGGAAGATGGGGATGTCGGAGACGGCGACGGGCGTGCCGAGCGCCATCGCCTCGACGACGGGCAGCCCGAAGCCCTCCTCGCGGGACGCCGTGACGAGCGCGCGAGCTCGCGTGAGCGCGGCCTGGTACTCGACGTCCGACGCGCCCTGCATGAAGTCGAGCGAGCCCTCGGGCGCGAGCGCCGTGAGCGCGGCGACGGTCGCGTCGTCGGCGCGGCTGAGGAGCCGCAGGCGCCAGCCCGGCAGGAGGTGCATCGCCCTCCCGAGGGCCTCGACGTTCTTGTACGGCATGAAGGAGCCCGCGTAGAGCAGCTCCCGGTTCGTCGGTGGGCGTCGCCGCGGGGTGAGCACGGGGTGGTCGGTGCCGTTGACGATGACCCGCAGCGGCCGCGTCGCCATGCGCCGCTCGACCATGAGCGTCTTGGTCGTCTCGCTGATCGTGACCTGGGCGTCCGCGAGAGCGAGGAGCCAGCGCTGCAGGATCGGCGCCCGGTGGTACCAGCGCCAGAGGACCCGCACGGCCCAGGGCAGGTCGCGCGGCGGCTCGGGGTGCGAGTAGTAGATGAGGTCGTGGACGGTCGTCACGAGGGCGTAGCGCCGCCCGATGGGGCCGATCGTCTGCATGGGGCTGTAGACGATGTCCGGCGCGAGCGCGTTGAGCCGGCGGGGGCCGATGATCGGCTCGAGGGGGCTCGTCGGGCTCGGCCCGAGCGTCCACGGCAGCGGCGGCAGCATCGCGAGCTGGCGGACGTCGCTGATGAGCATGACGACCGGGTGCCGGCGGCCGAGCTCCTCGACGAGCCTCGAGGTGAACCGGCTGATGCCGTCGTGCCGCTCGAGCCTCGTGTAGCGGCAGTCGAAGAGGATGCGGACCGCGCCGGGCTCCCAGCGGACGCTCGCCGCCTCGTCGAGCGCCGAGACCGGTCCCGTCTCGCCGAGGCCGAGCGCAGCGGCGAGGTCGTGCTCCCCCGTCGCGGAGGGGTCCTCGCCGCCGAGGGACCAGGCGCCATCCGGCTCGCCGCTCATGCCGGGATCCGCGCCGCGAGGAATGCGCGGATCGCCGCCGCCGCGTCCTCGGGCCGCTCGTAGTGGATGAGGTGGCCGACGTCCTCAAGCAGGACGAGCTCGGCGCCGGGAATGCGCTCGCGGAGCGCCTCGACGTCGCGGACCGGGGTGATCTGGTCCCTCGCGGCGCCGATCAGGAGCGTCGGCATCGTCAGCGCGGCGGCGTGCGGCGTGACGTAGTCGCTCAGCGAGGCCTCGAAGCCCTCCGTCGCGACCCGGCGCTCCCGGAAGCCCGAGAAGTAGCGCCGGTGCTCCTCGCGGATCCAGCGCCGCAGCTCGCGGTCGCGGGTCGTCGTCGTCAGCAGGCTCATGCCGTCCGTGATGAGCCTCGACCGCAGGAGCCGCTCGCCCCAGCGGCGGGGCAGCGCGCCGCCGAGCGCATAGAGGGCCCGCACAAGCCCGCCGCCGATCGCCTGGGCGCCCGCGAGCGGGGGCGCCGCGATCGGGTTGATGAGGATCGTGCGATCGGGCTGCAGCCCGCGGTCGATCGCGGTCGCCGTGACGATCGTGCCGAAGGAGTGGCCGAGGACGACGAACGGCCGCTGCGAGGTCGCCGACGCGAACTCGATGAGCCAGTCGGCGTAGGCCCTGACGCTGTGCTCGCGCGGGAGGGGGGCCGAGCCGCCGTAGCCGGGCAGGTCGGGCGCGATGAACCGGTGGCCGGGCAGGAGCTCGATGACGCGCTTGAGCCCGTGGTGGTCGCCGCGGAAGCCGTGCACGACGACGATCGCGCCCGGCGCCGGCTCGTGCCCCTCGACGGGCTCGTACTCCCACCAGCGGGTGCGGCTGCCGGCGATGACCGCCTCGCGCTCGATCGACCGCCTCGTCACGGTGACCGATTGTAGGCGGCGCGGCTTGGCGATTCCTCCGCGCGGCGACGCCACCGGGTCCCCGGCGATCCCGGTGTCGATGCGCCCCGATAGGCTCACGGCATGGGCGTGTGGCACGAGTCGCTGGCGGCATTCGATCTCGAGACGACGGGCATCGACGTCCGCTCGGCGAAGATCGTGACGGCCTGCCTCGTCCGCGTCGACGCGGAGGGCAGGGTCATCGCGCGGCGCGACTGGCTCGTCGACCCGGGCGAGCCGATTCCCGAGCGCGCGACGGCCGTGCACGGCATCACGACCGCCCGGGCGCAGGCCGAGGGCATGCCCGCCCGGCTCGCGGTGCCGGAGATCGTCGACGCCGTGCGCGAGGTGCTCGCTGCGGGGACGGGACTCGTCGTCTACAACGCGCCGTACGACCTCTCGCTCCTCGCCGCCGAGGTGAAACGCCATGGCGCGCAGCCGCTCGCGTCGGTCGCGCCGATCGTCGACCCGATCGTGCTCGACAAGCAGGTCGATCGCTTCCGGAAGGGCAAGCGCACGCTCGAGCTGACGGCCGCGCACTACGGCGTGCCGCTCGACGGCGCGCATGACGCGGGCGCGGACGCGATCGCGGCGGCCCATGTCGCTCAGGCGATCGGCCGACGCTACGCCGATGCCCTGCCCGTCTCGGCGATGGAGCTGCATGAGGCGCAGCTCGGCTGGGCCGCGGCGCAGCAGGCCGACTTCGCGGCCTACATGCGCCGCCAGGTCGACCCGAACTGGGTCAGCGACCGTGACGAGTGGCCGGGCGGTCGCTGAGGCGACTACTTGGCGCCGAACTTGCCGCCGAAGCGCTGGTTGAACTTCTCGACGCGGCCGGCGGAGTCCATGATCCGCTGCTTGCCGGTGTAGAAGGGGTGGGACTCGGCCGAGATCTCGACGTCGACGAGCGGGTAGGTGTTCCCGTCCTCCCACTCGATCGTCTTCTCGCTCGTGAGCGTCGAGCGGGTGAGGAAGGCCTTGCCGCTCGCGAGGTCGCGGAAGACGATCGGAGCGTAGGCGGGGTGGATCTCGGACTTCATGGGAGGACTCCTGGAGGCTTCTGGGCCCGCTGTTCCAGCAGCAGGCCGACGAACGAGTTTAGCAGACGGGCAGCGGGGCGGCTCAGGCGCCGCGCGCCGTGTACCGGCCCGACTCGGCGGTGACGCTGAGCGGACGGTCGAAGGCCTCGCTCAGCCGCGCCGACGTGAGGACCTCGGCGATGGGCCCCGCCGCGACGGCGCTCCCCTCGCGGAGCAGGAGGGCGTGCCCGAAGCCGGGCGGGATCTCCTCGACGTGATGGGTCACCATGACGATCGCGGGCGAGGAGGCGCTCGAGGCGTAGGCGCCGAGCAGCTCGACAAGCTCTTCCCGCGCCCCGAGGTCGAGGCTCGCGGCGGGCTCGTCGAGCAGGAGGAGCTCGGGGTCGGTCATGGTCGCGCGCGCGATCTGCACGCGCTTCTGCTCGCCGTCCGAGAGGGTCCCGAAGCGCCGCTCGGCGAGGTGGCCGAGCCGCCACTGCTCGAGCACGCGCTGCGCGCGGCGCTCGTCGACGTCGTCATAGGTCTCCCGCCAGCGCCCGGCGACCGAGTACGCGGCGGTCATGACGGCGTCGATGACGCGCTCGTCGGCCGGGATGAGCCTCGCCATCGCGCTCGAGGCGAGGCCGATGCGCGGGCGCATCTCGAAGACGTCGACCCGCCCGAGCTCGCCGCCGAGCACGGCGACCCGGCCCGACGTCGGGTGCATGAGCGTCGCCGCGAGCTGGAGCATCGTCGTCTTGCCGGCGCCGTTCGGTCCGAGCACGACCCAGCGTTCCGTGTCCTCGACGCCCCAGCTCAGGGGGCCGAGGATCGAGCGACCGTCGCGGACGACGCTGACGTCAGTGAGTTCGAGGACCTTCATCGCTCTCCAAGCCTAGGCTCGGCCTGCCCGGCTCGCCGCGAGGCGCGCGGACGCGGCGGCGGCCGCGGCAGAATGGTCGGGTGCCGCGATTCCTGCTCGTCCTCGACGTCGACTCGACCCTCATCGAGGACGAGGTCATCGAACTCATCGCCGAGCATGCGGGCGCACGCGCCGAGGTCGCGGCGATCACGGAGCGCGCCATGCGGGGCGAGCTCGACTTCGCGGCCTCGCTTCGCGAGCGGGTCCGCGCGCTCGCGGGACTCTCGCTCGGACTCCTTGACGAGGTGCGCGCGCGAGTCCGCGTCACGAGGGGGGTCCCCGAGCTCATCGCGGGCGTCCATGCCGCGGGAGGAATGTTCGCGGTCGTCTCCGGCGGCTTCCACGAGGTCCTCGATCCCCTCGCCGCGGAGCTCGGCATCGACCGCTGGCGTGCGAACCGTCTCGGCGCCGCCGAGGGGCGGCTCACGGGCGAGGTCAATGGGCCCATCGTCGATGCCGCCGCGAAGGCGGCCTCGCTCGTCGAATGGGCCGCGGAGGCGGGCATCCCCCGCTCGCGCACGGTCGCGATCGGGGATGGGGCGAACGATCTCGTCATGATGGCGGCGGCAGGGCTCAGCATCGCCTTCGATGCGAAGCCGGCCGTGCGAGCAGCCGCGGACCTCGTCCTCCCCGTCCGGGATCTTGCCGCCGTGCTCGGCGTGCTCGGCCTCCGGGGCTGAGCCGGCTCAGTGCCCCATGCCGAGGCCGCCGTCGACGGGGATGACGGCGCCGGAGATGTAGGCGGCCTCGTCCGAGGCGAGCCAGCGCACGACCGCGGCGACCTCCCCCGGGCTCGCGAAACGGCCGGCGGGGATCTGCCCGAGGTAGGCGCGCTGCTGCTCCTCGGGGAGCGCCGCGGTCATGTCGGTCTCGATGAAGCCGGGCGCGACGACGTTCGCCGTGATGCCGCGGCTCCCGAGCTCCCTCGTGAGCGAGCGGGCGATGCCGATGAGCCCGGACTTGGAGGCGGCGTAGTTGACCTGGCCGCTTGAGCCGAGCAGGCCGACGACGCTCGACACGAGGATGACCCGGCCGTATCGGGCCTTGATCATGCCCTTGACGGCGCGCTTGACGACGCGGAATGCGCCGCCGAGGTTCGTGTCGACGACCGTCTCGAAGTCCTCATCGCTCATCCGCAGCAGCAGCGTGTCCTTCGTGACCCCCGCATTCGCCACGAGGATGCCGACCGGGCCGAGTCGGGACTCGATCTCCGCGAAGGCGGCATCGAGCGAGGCGCCATCCGTGACATCGGCGCGGACCGTGAGCGCATCGCTCGGCCCCTCGCCGCTGCGCGCGGTCACGGCCACGGGGTAGCCGGCCGCGAGGAAGGCCTCCGCGATCGCGCGGCCGATGCCGCGGTTGCCACCGGTGACGAGGACGACGTGCTGCTGAGACATGGCTGAGAGCCTACTTCGGCGCCCCACTCGCCAGCGCTGCCGGGCCCGGAAAGGCGTAGCCTGGAGGCATGGCACGCCCCGTGGTGATCACGAGCGCGCCGGTGTCGCCCGAGGCGGACCGGCACCGGCGGATGCTCGACTACACGGTCATGATGTCGATCCGTTTCGCGTGCTTCATCGGCATCTTCTTCGTGACGGGGTGGTGGCAGCTCGTGCTGGCGATCGGCGCGGTCGTCCTCCCGTACCTCGCGGTCACGCGGGCGAACGTCCGCCGCGTCGCGCCGCGCAGCGCCCCGGAGTCCGCCGAACCGCGCGGCCTGCCGCCCGCGGCGGATGGTCGATGAGCGGCGCTCGCCGCTGGCTCGGCTATCTCACCCTCGTCGTCCTCTTCGCGGTCGTCTGCGGGCTGCTCTCGTGGTGGCAGTTCGCGCGGAACGACGAGGCGGCCGAGCGGATCCGGCAGATCGAGGACAACTGGGACGCCGCCCCGCGACCGCTCGACGAGGTCCTCGCCTCGCCCCGCGCCGGGTTCGACCCGGCCGACACCTGGACCCCCGTCGAGCTCAGCGGCGAGTACCTCGCGGGCTCGACCCTGCTCGTGCGCAACCGTCCGCGGGACGGCCGGCCCGGCTTCGAGGTCCTCGTGCCCTTCCGGCTCGCCGACGGGGGCATCGTCATCGTCGACCGGGGGTGGCTCCCGGTCGGCGAGCGGCAGGCGGAGCGGCCCGACGTCGTGCCGCCCCCACCGGCCGGCGCGCAGACGATCGTCGTCCGGCTGCGCGCGGGCGAGCCCGCGGTGCCGGGTCGTTCGGCCCCGGCGGGCCAGGTCGCGACGATCGAGCTGCCGCGGATCGCCGAGCTGCTCGGCGACGAGGTGTACACGGGGGCCTTCGGGCTGCTCGCGAGCGAGCCGGACTCGGCCGACGAGGATCGTCCCGCGCTCGCCGATCGCCCCGCAGCCGATCCCGGGCCGCACCTGTCCTACGCGGTGCAGTGGATCCTCTTCGCGGTCATGGCCGCCGCCGCCCTCGTGTGGGCGGTCTGGAACGAGCGCCGTGTGCGCCGGCTCAGCGCCGAGGAGCGCGAGGCGATGCGGGCGAGCGCCGCCCGCCGACGCGCACGCCGCGACGTCGACGCGACCGCCGAGGACGCCCTCCTCGACGCCTGAGGCTCAGGCGAGCTCGACGAGCTCCTGGTAGTCGCGGCCCCAGAGGTCCTCGACCCCGTCGGGCAGGATGAGCACTCGCTCGGGATCGAGCGCCTCGACCGCGCCCGGGTCGTGCGAGACGAGGACGACGGCGCCCGCGTAGCCGGCGAGCGCGCCGAGCACCTCCGCGCGGCTCGCGGGGTCGAGGTTGTTCGTCGGCTCGTCGAGGAGGAGGACATTCGCGCCGCTCACGACGATCATCGCGAGCGCGAGCCGCGTCTTCTCGCCGCCCGAGAGCACGCCGGCGGGCTTGTCGACGTCGTCGCCGACGAAGAGGAACGAGCCGAGGACGCTCCGCGCTTGCGTCGCCGAGATGTCCGGCGACGCCGTCAGCATGTTCTCGAGCACGGTCCGCGCGACGTCGATCGTCTCGTGCTCCTGCGCGTAGTAGCCGATCCGCAGGCCGTGGCCGTGCTCGACGGCGCCCGTGTCGGGGGCGTCGACGCCGGCGAGGATCCGGAGGAGCGTCGTCTTGCCGGCCCCGTTGAGCCCGAGCACGACGACCTTGGCACCGCGATCGATCGCGAGGTCGACGGCGGTGAAGATCTCGAGCGAGCCGTAGGACTTCGAGAGGTTGTGCGCCATGAGCGGCGTGCGCCCGCAGGGTGCTGGCTCGGGGAAACGGAGCTTCGCGACCCGGTCGGCCGTGCGCACCTCCTCGAGGCCCGCGAGCAGCCGCTCCGCGCGGGCGACCATCTGGTGGGCGGCGGCGGCCTTCGTCGCCTTCGCCCCGAACTTCGCCGCCTGGAGCTGGAGGGCGGTCGCCTTCTTCTCCGCGTTCGCGCGCTCCTTGCGGCGACGCTCCTCGTCCGCCTCCCGCTGGCGCAGGTAGTGCTTCCAGCCCATGTTGTACTGGTCGATGACGGTGCGGTTCGCGTCGAGGTAGAAGACCTTGTTGACGGTCTCCTCGACGAGCTCGACGTCGTGGCTGATGACGATAAGGCCGCCCGAGTAGTTCTTGAGGAACTCGCGGAGCCAGACGACCGAGTCGGCGTCGAGGTGGTTCGTCGGCTCGTCGAGGAGCATCGTGTCGGCGTCGCTGAAGAGGATGCGGGCGAGCTCGATGCGCCGGCGCTGACCGCCCGAGAGCGTCCTCAGCGGCTGGTCGAGGATGCGGTCCGGCAGCGCGAGGTGGGCCGAGATCGTCGCCGCCTCCGCCTCGGCGGCGTAGCCGCCGCGCGCCTCGAACTCGTCGCTGAGGCGCGAGTAGCGGCGCATCGCGCGCTCGGCCGCCGTCGGATCCCCGGACCCCATCTCGTGGCTCGCCTCCTGGATGCCGGCGGCGAGCGTGCCGAGGCCGCGGGCGTCAAGAATGCGCGCCCTCGCGGTCTGCTCGGGATCCCCGGATCGCGGATCCTGCGGGAGGTAGCCGATCTCGCCGATGCGCTGGATCGTCCCCGAGGTCGGCAGCGCGTCCCCCGCGAGCGTCTTGGTCAGGGTCGTCTTGCCGGCGCCGTTGCGGCCGACGAGCCCGATCTTGTCGCCCCGGTCGACGCGGAAGGTCACACCGCTCATGAGCGTCCTCGCCCCCACCCGGATCTCGAGGTCGCTGACGGCGAGCACAAGCGGCCCCTTTCGACACGGTGGGAAACATACGCACTGGGACGGAAATCCGACCGTCTAGTCTACCGTCATGACTCTTGTGAGCCCCGCCGCACGACCCGTCCTCGCCGACCTCATCCCGCGCCCCGCCTCCGCCGCGCGCGCGCTCCTCGTCGACGCCGGGCTCGTCCTCGCGGGGGTCGCGGTCGTCGCCGCGCTCGCGAAGGTCGCGTTCTTCATCGGGCCCGTGCCGATCACGGGCCAGACGGCCGGCGTCATCCTCGTCGGCGCCGCCCTCGGGGCGCGCCGCGGCGCGCTCGCGCTGACGACCTACATGCTCCTCGGGCTCGCGGGCCTCCCGGTCTTCGCGGGGCTCGCGGCCGGCCCGCTCTACGCGCTCGCGCCCTCCTTCGGCTTCGTCATCGGCTTCATCCCGGCCGCCTTCGTCGCCGGCTGGTTCGCCGAGCGCGCCTGGGACCGCAAGCCCTGGCTCGCCTTCGTCGGCTTCATCGCCGCGAGCATCGTGCCGTTCCTCATCGGCGTGCCCTACATGGCGCTCATCCTCGCCGGGGTCCTCGGCGAGGCCGTGACCGTCGAGTCGATCATGGCGGCGGGGGTCGTCCCCTTCATCGTCCCGGGCCTCATCAAGGCCGCCGCCGTCGCGCTGCTCATTCCCGCGGCCTGGCTCGGGGTGCGCGCGATCGACCGGCGCAAGTAGCCGCGCGGGGTCAGATCGAGAAGCCGAGGGCCCGCATCATCTCGCGGCCGTCCTCGGTGATCCGCTCGGGTCCCCACGGCGGCATCCACACCCAGTTGATGCGGAAGGCGTCGAAGACGCCCTCGAGCGCCTGCGCCATCTCCGCCTCGATGACGTCGGTGAGCGGGCAGCCCGCCGAGGTGAGCGTCATCGAGACGAGCAGCTCGCCCTCATCGCCGAGGGAGAGGTCGTAGATGAGCCCGAGGTCGACGATGTTGACCCCGAGCTCGGGGTCGACGACCTCCTTGAGCGCCTCCTCGGTCTCGTCGAAGAGCTCGGGTGACAGTTCGGTCGGCATCTCGTCCGCCTCCCGCTACTGCCCCGCCGCGGCGGTCGTGAGGAAGCGGTCGTAGCCCTCGTCCTCGAGCCGGTCGGCGAGCTCGGGGCCGCCCTCCTCGGCGACGCGGCCGTCGACGAAGACGTGCACGAAGTCGGGGCGGATGTACCGGAGGATCCGCGTGTAGTGCGTGATGAGGAGGACGCCGAGGCCCGTCGCCGCCTTCGCGCGGTTGACCCCCTCCGAGACGATCTTGAGCGCGTCGACATCGAGCCCCGAGTCGGTCTCGTCGAGCACGGCGATCCGCGGTTTGAGGAGCTCGAGCTGGAGGATCTCGTGGCGCTTCTTCTCGCCGCCCGAGAATCCCTCGTTGACGTTGCGCTCGGCGAAGGCGCTGTCCATCCGGAGCGCGCCCATGCTCTCGCGAACCTCCTTGATCCAGCCCCGGATCGCGGGGGCCTCGCCGCTCAGGGCGGTCTTCGCGGTGCGGAGGAAGTCCGCGACCTTGACGCCCGGGATCTCGACGGGGTACTGCATCGCGAGGAAGAGGCCCGCCCGGGCGCGCTCATCGACGCTCATCGCGAGGACGTCCTCGCCGTCGAGCGTGACCGAGCCGCCGTCGACGTGGTACTTCGGGTGACCGGCGAGCGAGTAGGCGAGCGTCGACTTCCCGGAGCCGTTCGGCCCCATGATCGCGTGCGTCTCGCCGGAGCGGATCGTCAGGTCGACGCCGCGCAGGATCGGCTTCGCGCCCTGATCGGTCTCGACGCTCACCTTGAGATCGCGGATGACGAGTTCAGACATCAGATTTCCTTCGGGGTGGGATCGGCGAAGACGACGCCATCGACGATCGTCACGGGGAATACGGGGACCGGCTCATAGGCCGGCAGGGAGAGAGCGGCCCCGGTGCGGAGGTCGAATCGCGCGCCGTGCGCCCAGCATTCGACCTGGCCGTCCTCGAAGAAGCCCTCGGAGAGCGACACGTCGCCGTGCGAGCAGCGGTCGCCGATGACATGGACCTCGCCCCCGTCGTCGAGCACGACGCAGACCGGGGTGCCCTCGAGGACGGCGTACTTGGCCTCGTTCGGTCGGAGCTCGTCGAGCCGCGCGAGCTCGACGCCCGTCATCGTCCCGCTCCCGCGGGCAGGAGCGCGCTCGCGATCTCCCCCTCGACGGCGGCCGTGAGCCGCTCCTGCAGCTCGGCGTCATGGATCTGCTGGAGGATCTCCGCGAGGAAGCCGATGACGACGAGCCGTCGCGCCTCCTCCTCGGGGATGCCGCGCGACATGAGGTAGAAGAGCTGCTCATCGTCGAAGCGTCCCGTCGCGCTCGCGTGGCCCGCGCCGAGGATCTCGCCGGTCTCGATCTCGAGGTTCGGGATCGAGTCGGCCCTGGCCCCCGGCGTGAGGATGAGGTTGCGGTTCTGCTCGTAGCTGTCGGTCCCGACCGCGTCCGGCCCGATGAGGACGTCGCCGACCCAGACGGTCCGCGCCCGCTCGCCCTGGAGCGCGCCCTTGTAGGTCACGTCGCCCTTCGTGTGCCGCCCGACGTGGTGGAGGAAGACCTGCGATTCGAGGTGCTGCCCGCCGTCGGCGAAGGCGAGCCCGAGGAGCTGGCCCTCCGCGCCGTCGCCCTCGAGGCGGACATTCGTGTTGACCCTGACGACGCCGCCGCCGAGCGAGACGATGATGTGCTTGAGCTTCGCGCCGGCGCCGACGACCGCCTGGTGGGCCGCCGAGTGCACGGCGTCGTTCGCCCATTCCTGCACGGAGACGAGCGTGAGCTCGGCCCCGTCCGCGACGTGGATCGCGACGTTCTGCGCGTAGGCCGCGCTCCCCCGGTGCTCGAGGACGACGGTGCCGGACGCGCCCGGCACCGCCTCGACGAGCACGTTCGGCGGCAGCTCATCCCCGCCGAGCACGAGGTGGATCGGCGAGGACGACGCTCCCGCAACCTCGACGACCCGCGTACCGCCGCGTCGCCAGGCCGCCGCGCTGACGACGTCTTCCGGTCGGAATGCGGTGGGCGCGTCGCTCTCCGTCGTCACGGGCTCCCCTGCGGCCTCAATGAGCGGCGCGAGCCGGTCGAGGTCGCTGAGCTTCCACATGGGGTCGCGCCGGTCGGCGACGCCGAAGGACGCGGGGTCGTGGGACCAGGCGCGCTCGTCCCTCGTCTGGACGGGCGCGAACCAACCATCGGCGTCGCCGCCGTGCGTGTGCTCCTGCATGGGACTAGCCCACCGAGCCTTCCATGTTCATCTCGATGAGTTTGTTGAGCTCCATCGCGTACTCCATGGGCAGCTCACGCGCGATCGGCTCGATGAAGCCGCGGACGATCATCGCCATCGCCTCGTCCTCGGGCACGCCGCGGGACATGAGATAGAAGAGCTGCTCCTCGCTGACCCGGGAGACCGTCGCCTCGTGGCCGAGCTGGGCGTCGTCGACGCGGATGTCGATCGCGGGGTAGGTGTCCGAGCGCGAGACGGTGTCGACGAGGAGGGCGTCGCAGCGCACGGTGTTCGCCGCGTGGTGCGCCCCGGGCTCGACCCGGACCTCCCCGCGGTAGCCCGCGCGTCCCCCGCCGCGGGCGATCGACTTGCTGATGATGCTCGAGGTCGTGTGCGGCGCGAGGTGGATCATCTTCGCGCCCGCGTCCTGATGCTGGCCCGGCCCCGCGAAGGCGACCGAGAGCGTCTCGCCCTTCGCGTGCTCGCCCGCGAGGAAGATGCTCGGGTACTTCATCGTCACCTTCGAGCCGATGTTCCCGTCGACCCACTCCATCGTCGCGCCCTCGTGGGCGATCGCGCGCTTCGTCACGAGGTTGTAGACGTTCGTCGACCAGTTCTGGATCGTCGTGTAGCGCACGCGCGCGTCCTTCTTGACGATGATCTCGACGACCGCGGAGTGCAGGGAGTCCGACTTGTAGATCGGCGCCGTGCAGCCCTCGATGTAGTGGACATAGGAGCCCTCGTCGGCGATGATGAGCGTCCGCTCGAACTGCCCCATGTTCTCGGTGTTGATCCGGAAGTAGGCCTGCAGCGGGATCTCGACGTGGACGCCGGGCGGCACGTAGACGAAGGAGCCGCCCGACCACACCGCGGTGTTGAGGGCGGCGAACTTGTTGTCACCGGCGGGGATGACGGTCCCGAAGTACTCGTCGAAGAACTCCGGGTGCTCCTTGAGCGCCGTGTCGGTGTCCATGAAGATGACGCCCTGGCGCTCGAGCTCCTCGTTGATCTGGTGGTAGACGACCTCGGACTCGTACTGCGCCGCGACGCCGGCGACGAGGCGCTGCCGCTCGGCCTCCGGGATGCCGAGGCGCTCGTACGTCTCCTTGATCTCGTCGGGGAGCTCTTCCCAGCTGGCGGCCTGCTGCTCGGTCGAGCGCACGAAGTACTTGATGTTGTCGAAGTCGATCTCGCTGAGGTCGGCACCCCACGACGGCATGGGCTTGCGCTGGAAGAGGGCGAGACCTCGGAGGCGGTGTTTGAGCATCGAGGGGGGCTCGTCCTTGAGTGCGGAGATGTCCCGGACCACCTCCTCATCGAGACCGCGGCGGGCCGAGGCCCCAGCCGCATCGGAATCGTGCCAGCCGAATTCGTACTGCCCGAGGGCATCGATCTCGGGGCGATCGATGAGGACGTCGCTCATTATGTGCTCACTCTCCACCGAAGCGAACTATCAGGTTCGTGCCGGTATTCCGCCCGGATGGGGCGGCACTAAAATCGTAGGGCACTCCGCCGACGTTCGGGTGCTCGGGGCCGAAAGGGTGAGTGCATGGTCAGCTTCTGGACGAGGGGCACGACGGCCATCGCGAGGGGAGTCGCGCCGATCGCGTGGCTCAACCTCATCGGCAACCTGCTCATCATCGTCACGGGCGGCGCCGTGCGGCTCACCGCCTCGGGACTCGGCTGCTCGACCTGGCCGATGTGCACGACGGAGTCCTGGGTGCCGCAGGCCGAGCAGGGCATCCACGGCATCATCGAGTTCTCGAACCGGATGATGTCGCCCGTCCTCGTCATCCTCGCCGTCCTCGCGCTCCTCGCGACCTGGGCGACGAGGCGGGAGCGCCGCGACCTGTGGGCGCTCGCGCTCGTCATCGGCGGCGGGGTCGTCCTCCAGGCGGTCATCGGCGGGATCGTCGTCCTCACGCGACTCGAGATGTCGACCGTCGGCGTCCACTACATCATCTCGGCGGCCCTCGCGGGCGTCTGCGCGGCATTCGTCCTCCGCGCGTCCCGGCCGGCCGGCCCGCGCGAGCGGGCGATCCCGCGCTGGCTCCTCATCGTCACGCACGTTTCGAGCCTCCTCCTCGCGCTCGTCGTCATCGGCGGGGTCATCACGACCGGCAACGGCCCGCACTCCGGCGACGACGAGGTCATCCGCGACGCCGCCGCGTGGGAGCAGCTCGTCCATCTCCACGCGTGGCTCGGCTACGCATTCGTCGCCGTCCTCGTCGTCCTCCTCGTCGGCGCGATCGCGGTCCGGGCGCGGCGATACCTCGTCGCGGTCATCGTCCTCCTCGTCACCGTCGCCGTCCAGATCGTCGTCGGCATCGTGCAGGCCCGCATCGGGATCCCGCCGCTCCTCGTCGGCATCCACATGCTCCTCGCCGGCATCACGGTCGCTCTCGGCGTCGTCCTCGTCGACGCGACCAAGCGCCCCGCCCGCTGAGGCGCGCTGTCCACAACGGGGACAGCGTGTGAGTCCTTGCCGGGCGTTCACCTCCGGTTCACCTCGCGTCCCGCGCCGCGTCACCCGGCATCCGTACCGTGACGGCGATCGAACCTCGATCACCTGCAGTCACAGTCCGAAGGGAACCTTTGTGAACACCAAGCGAATCGGCGCCGTCGGCGCCATCGCCATCGCGGGCAGCCTCCTGCTGTCCTCCTGCGCCGCCAACGAGCAGCCGACCGCGCCGACCGAGACGACGACCGACGCTCCCGCCGCGGCGACGCTCGAGGGCACGCTGACCGGCTCGGGCGCCTCGAGCCAGGAGAAGGCGCAGACCGCGTGGGTCGCCGAGATCCAGAACGCGAATGCGGGACTCACGATCAACTACTCCGCCGGCGGCTCGGGCGTCGGCCGCACCGCCTTCATCGAGGGCGCCGCCGACTTCATCGGGACCGACCGCGCGTTCAAGACCTCGGAGATCGACGAGAACGAGTTCGCGACCTGCGTCCCGGGGACCGACATCGTCGAGCTCCCGCTCTACATCTCGCCCATCGCGATCGGCTACAACCTCCCGGGCGTCGAGGACCTCCAGCTCGACGCGGCGACGATCGCGAAGATCTTCAGCAACCAGATCACGAGCTGGGACGACCCGGCGATCGCGGCGCTCAACGAGGGCGCGACGCTCCCCGCGCTCGCGATCACCCCCGTCTTCCGCTCGACGAACTCGGGCACGACCGAGAACTTCACCGACTACCTCAAGAAGGCCGCGCCCGAGGCGTGGAGCTTCGACGTGAGCGGCGACTGGCCGGCCGGCCTGACCGGTGAGGCCGCCGCCGAGACGGGCGACGTCGCCGCCGCGCTCGAGTTCGAGGGCACGATCGGCTACCTCGACGCGTCCCGCGCGCCCGGCAGCACCGTCAAGGTCAAGGTCGGCGAGGAATTCGTGGCCTACTCGCCCGAGGGCGCCGCGGCCGTCGTCGACGCCTCCCCGCTCGAGACGGGTCGCGCCGCGACCGACATCGCGATCGCGCTCGACCGGACGGCGACCGCGCCCGGCGTCTACCCGATCGTCCTCGTGAGCTACCTCGTCGGCTGCACCGAGTACCAGGACGCCGCGCAGGGCGCCCTCGTCAAGGCGTACTTCGAGTTCATGGCGAGCGAGGACGGCCAGCGGGTCGCGGCCGAGGCCGCGGGCTCGGCGCCGATCTCGGATGCCCTCCGCGAGAAGTCGCTCGAGGCGATCGCCGTCATCAAGTGAGCCGACGGGGCTGTCGGAGCCGCGCCGCCCTGCGGGGTAGCGTTGCTCCGGCAGCCCCAGCTCCTTGCCCCAACCACCTCGTGACAGGGACCCACGAATGACTGCAGCAGCGCCGAGCCGGTCGAGGGCGAAGCAGCGACCCGGCGACCGGGCCTTCTCGGGCGCCGCGCTCGGCGCCGGCATCGTCATCCTCGTCGTGCTCGCCGCCGTCGCGATCTTCCTCATCGTCCGCGGCGCGCCCGGCTTCGTCGCGGACCCCGCCGAGGCGGATCTGCTGCGCGGCGCGAGCTTCTGGGACTACACCTGGCCCCTCGTCTTCGGCACCGTGTGGGCCTCGGCGCTCGCCCTCGTCATCGCGGTCCCCTTCGCGATCGGCATCGCGCTCTTCATCTCGCACTACGCCCCGCGCCGGCTCGCCTCGCTCCTCGGCTACCTCATCGACCTCCTCGCCGCGGTCCCCTCCGTCGTCTACGGCCTGTGGGGCTTTCTTGTCTTCGCGAACGCGCTCCTCCCCGTCTACGCCTGGCTCAACGAGCACCTCGGCTGGATCCCGCTCTTCGGCGGCGTCCTGTCCCCGACCGGCCGGACGATCCTCACCGCGGCCCTCGTCCTCGCGGTCATGATCCTCCCGATCATGACCGCGATCTGCCGCGAGGTCTTCCTCCAGACCCCCCGCCTGCACGAGGAGGCGGCGCTCGCGCTCGGCGCGACCCGCTGGGAGATGATCCGGATGGCCGTGCTCCCCTTCGGGCGCGCCGGCATGATCTCGGGCGCGATGCTCGGGCTCGGGAGGGCGCTCGGCGAGACGATGGCCGTCGCGATGGTCCTCTCGGCGACGGGCGTCGTGACCTTCGAGCTGCTCACGAGCGCGAACCCCTCGACGATCCCCGCGAACATCGCGCTGAAGTTCGCCGAGGCCGGGCACGGGCTCAACATCAGCGTCCTCATCGGCACGGGGCTCGTCCTCTTCGTCATCTCCTTCGCCGTCAACGCGCTCGCCCGGTGGATCGTGGCCCGCCGCAAGGACTTCTCGGGGGCGAACTGATGGCGGTCATGACTCAGCGCACGCGGCCGAGCGGCCGGGCCAACGGCCTCGTCTCGGGGCAGCTCCCCCGCTGGGCGCCGTGGGCGATCCTCGGCGGCGCCGTCGCGGTCTCGGGGGCGTTCTTCGCCGTCCTCGCGGTCGCGAACGGCACCGAGTACGCCTATGCGGGGGCCGCGGTCGTCGCCGCCCTCGTCTACGTCGTCGCCGTCGTGACCGTCTCGGCCCTCGCCGAGGGGCGCCGCAAGGCGCTCGACCGCCTCATCACGGCCCTCGTCGTCGGCGCATTCCTCGTCGCGATGGTCCCGCTCGTCTCGGTCACCTGGACGGTCCTCGCGGCGGGCCTCCCCCGATTCGATCTCGAGTTCTTCACGAGCTCGATGCGGAGCATCAACGGCCCGGGCGGCGGCGCGCTCCACGCGATCGTCGGGACGCTCGAGATCACGCTCGTCGCGACGCTCATCTCCGTCCCGATCGGCCTGCTCACCTCGATCTACCTCGTCGAGTACGGCCGCGGGCGCCTCGCGCGGGCCATCACCTTCTTCGTCGACGTCATGACCGGCATCCCCTCGATCGTCGCGGGCCTCTTCGCCTTCGCCCTCTTCAGCGCGATCGTCGGGCCGAGGGCGCAGTCCGGGCTCGCCGGCGCGGTCGCCCTCAGCGTCCTCATGATCCCCGTCGTCGTCCGCTCGAGCGAAGAGATGCTCCGCATCGTCCCGAACGAGCTCCGCGAGGCCGCCTTCGCGCTCGGCGTCCCCAAGTGGGCGACGATCCTCAAGATCGTCCTCCCGACCTCGATCGCGGGCATCGCGACGGGCGTCGTCATCGCGATCGCGCGCGTCATCGGCGAGACGGCGCCGCTCCTCCTCGCGGCGGGCTTCACGAACAACATGAACTACAACCTCGTCTCCGGTCCCATGCAGACGCTCCCGCTCTTCGTCTACACGAGCTACCGCTCCTCGGGCGGCATGGTGCAGGAGGACATCGACCGGGCGTGGACCGGCGCGCTCGTCCTCATCCTCATCGTGCTCGTCCTCAATCTCGCGGCCCGGCTCATCGCGAAACTCTTCGCGCCGAAGACCGGCCGCTGAATCCCGGAAGCCCCCAAGGAAGTCCCAAGGAACACCATGTCGAAGCGCATCGAGGTCAAGCACCTCAACGTCCACTACGGGAAGTTCAAGGCCGTCGAGGACATCGACCTCGTCATCGAGCCGCGGAGCGTCACGGCGTTCATCGGCCCCTCGGGCTGCGGCAAGTCGACGTTCCTCCGGACCCTCAACCGCATGCACGAGGTCATCCCGGGCGCCTGGGTCGAGGGCGAGGTCCTCCTCGACGGCGACGACCTCTACGCGCCCGGCGTCGACCCCGTGCTCGTCAGGCGGCAGGTCGGCATGGTCTTCCAGCGCCCGAACCCGTTCCCGACGATGTCGATCCGCGACAACGTCCTCGCGGGCGTCAAGCTCAACAGCCGGCGCATGCCGAAGGCCGAGCAGGACGAGCTCGTCGAGCGGTCGCTCCGCGGCGCGAACCTCTGGGAGGAGGTCAAGGACCGCCTCGACAAGCCCGGTTCCGGCCTCTCCGGCGGGCAGCAGCAGCGGCTCTGCATCGCGCGCGCCGTCGCCGTCTCCCCCGACGTCATCCTCATGGACGAGCCGTGCTCGGCGCTCGACCCCATCTCGACCCTCGCGATCGAGGACCTCATCGAGGAGCTCAAGCGCGACTACACGATCGTCATTGTGACCCACAACATGCAGCAGGCCTCGCGCGTCTCCGACAGGACCGCATTCTTCAACATCGCCGGGACCGGCAAGCCGGGTCGACTCATCGAGTACGACGACACCCGGAAGATCTTCAGCACGCCGGCCGTCCAGGCGACCGAGGACTACGTCTCGGGGAAGTTCGGCTAGGCCGGTTCAGGCCTCGAAGCGGTAGCCGAGGCCGCGCACCGTCACGAGGTGCCGCGGCTCGCCCGGAACGGGCTCGATCTTCGCGCGAAGGCGCTTGACGTGGACGTCGAGCGTCTTCGTGTCACCGTAGTAGTCGCTCCCCCACACCCGGTCGATGAGCTGGCCGCGAGTGAGGACCCTCCCGGCATTGCGCATGAGCAGCTCGAGGAGCTTGAACTCCTTGAGCGGCATCGCGATCTCCGTGCCGTTGACGGCGACCGTGTGCCGGTCGACATCCATCCGCACCGGGCCCGCGATGACGATCGCGTCGTCCACGTCGGGCTCCTCGACGCGACGACGGAGGACCGCCTTGATGCGCGCGAGCAACTCACGCGACCGGTAGGGCTTCGTCACGTAGTCGTCGGCGCCGAGCTCGAGGCCGACGACGATGTCGACCTCCCCGTCCTTCGCCGTGAGCATGATGATCGGCACCTGGCTGCGCGCCCGCAGCTCGCGGCAGACCTCGAGCCCGCTCATGACCGGGAGCATGAGATCGAGCAGCACGAGGTCCGCCCCGTGCGCCGCGAACTCGGCGAGCGCCTCCCGCCCGTCCCCCGCGAGCCCCACCTCGTAGCCCTCGCGCGTGAGCAGGTAGGCGAGCGGCTCCCGGAGGGACTCCTCGTCCTCGATGAGCAGAATGCGGGTCATGCCTCAGGCCCTCTCGGTCGCAGCCGCGGCGGGGTGCGCGAGCGGCAATCGGATCGTGAACGTCGCACCCTTGCCCGGCTGCGACCAGACGGTGACCTCGCCGCCGTGACCGGCGATCGCGTGCTTGACGATCGACAGGCCGAGTCCCGTGCCGCCGGTCTGCCGGCTTCGGGCCGGATCGCTGCGGAAGAACCGCTCGAAGATCCGATCCTGCTCGCCGAGCGGGATGCCGGGACCGTGGTCCGAGACGGAGAGCTCGACGACCTCGTCGCGGACCGCGACGCCGATCCCGACGCGAGCGTGATCCGGCGAGTGCTGTACCGCGTTGAGGATGAGGTTGTGGACGGCGACGACAAGCGTCGGCTGGTGCCCCCAGACGGCGAGGCCGCGCGGCCCGCCGCGGACGAGGTCGACCCCGCGAGCCTCCGCGCCGACGTGGTTCTGCTCGATCGCGGCGGCGAGGACGGCATCGAGCTCGACGAGCTCCGGCTCACCGAAGGGCTCACCGCCCTGCACCCGCGACAGCTCGATGATGTCCTGCGTGAGGCCCGCGAGGCGCTGCCCCTCAGCCGCGAGCCGCTCCGCGAACCGCCGCACCTGCTCGGGATCCTCCGCGGCGCTCTCGAGCGCCTCGGCGAGGAGACTCACGGCGCCGATCGGCGTCTTGAGCTCGTGGCTCACGTTCGCGATGAAGTCTCGGCGGACCGCGTCGAGCCTGACCGTCTCCGTGCGGTCCTCCGCGACGACGAGGACGAACCGGACCCCGATGCACGCGACCGTGACGCTAAGGTGACGGACGGCGTCGCGCCGGGCAGCGCCCGGGAGGTCGAGCTCCCTCGCGATCGGCTCGCCGCTCGCCCGCACCTCGTCGATGAGCTCGAGGATCATGGGGTGCACGCGCTCGCCGACAATGCCCGTCACGTCCGCACTCGGGGACTGCGCGAGGACGAGGTTCGAGCTGTTGACGAGGATCGCCGGGGAACCGAGGACCCCGAGGACCGCCTCGAGGCCCTGCGGCACCTCCTGTGCGGCGATCTGCCTCGCGCGCTCCCCGCGCCGCGCGGCCCAGACGGCGGTCGCGGCCATCGCGACGCCGACGAGGAGGCCGAGGCCCAAGGCGAGCGCGACGACCCAGGCCTGCACCATGTCCTCAAGGGTAGGGTGCGGCGCGCCTGGCGGGCGCCGGAATCGGCCGACGTCACCGGGTGTTCACCGAGCCGTCGCCGCGCATTCATCCGAGGGGCGCGTCGCCGGAATCCGCGTACGGCACAATGGGGCACCGCGACAGAGAGGAATGCGACGTGCGCGAAGTCTTCCAGCAGGAGCTCGGCGAGGTCCGGGCGAGGCTCGTCGAGCTCGCGAGCCTCGTCGCCGACTCGATCCAGGACGCCTCGGCGGCCTTCGACGAGTCCGACATCGGCCTCGCCGAGCGCGTCATCGCGGGCGATCGCGTCATCGACGCCGCGACCGCGACCCTCGACGAGCTCGCGATCGACATCCTCGCGCGGCAGCAGCCCGTCGCGACCGACCTGCGGCTCGTCGTCAGCGCGCTGCGGATCAGCGCCTCCCTCGAGCGCATGGGCGACATGGCGGGGCACATCGCCCAGCTCGCCCGCTACCGCTTCCCCGAGAAGGTCGCGCGGAAGTCCCTGCGCCCGCACTTCGAGGAGCTCGGCCGGCTCGACACCGCGATCGCGCGGCAGCTCGTCGACCTCCTCGAGACGAACGACCTCGACGTCGCGAAGCAGATCCAGCGGGACGACGACAAGGTCGACGCCCTCCGCGACGCCGTCCTCGAGCGGATGCTCGGCGAGAAGTGGAAGGGCGAGCCCATGGACACCGTCGACGCGACGCTCGCCTCGCGCTACTACGAGCGCTTCGCCGACCACGCCGTCAAGATCGCGAAGAAGATCGAGTACCTCCGCGACGGCGAGTGGGTCCGGCCGGAGGCCTGAGCCCGCCCCCCGCGAGCACCGATCAGATCGTCAGGTGAAGGAGCGGGTCGACCGCGACCGCGACGAAGAGGAGCGCGAGGTACGAGTTCGAGCCGTGGAAGAGCCGCATGGGCTTGACCTCGGCGTCCCGGAGCGCCGCCGCGTAGAGCAGGTGCGCCTCGAGGACGAACCAGCCGCCCGCGAGGACCGCGACCGCCGTGTAGATCCAGCCCATGCCGCCGACGGGAATGAGCAGGAGCGAGCAGGCGACCGTCGCCCAGGCGTACAGGACGATCTGGAGGCCGACGATCTGGTCGCTCCGGACGACCGAGAGCATCGGCACGCCGGCCGCGCGATAGTCCTCGCGGTAGCGCATCGACAGCGGCCAGTAGTGCGGCGGCGTCCAAAGGAAGATGACGCCGAAGAGGATGAGCGGCTCCCAGCTCAGCGATCCCGTCACGGCCGACCAGCCGATGAGGACCGGCATGCAGCCCGCCGCGCCGCCCCAGACGATGTTCTGCGGGGTCCGGCGCTTGAGCACCATCGTGTAGACGAGGACGTAGAAGGCGATCGCCGCGACCGCGAGGGCAGCGGGGAGCCAGCCCGTGAGGAGCGACAGCCATCCGACGGCGACGACGCCGAGCACCCACGCGAAGACGAGCGCCTCGCGATCCCCGATCGCGCCGATCGCGAGCGGCCGCGCCTTCGTGCGGCTCATGAGCCGGTCGATGTCGCGGTCGAACCACATGTTGAAGGCGTTCGCCGAGCCCGCCGCGAGCGTCCCGCCGACGAGGGTCGCGAGGACGAGCCAGAGGTCGGGGACGCCGCCCGCCGCGAGGAACATGACCGGGACGGTCGTGATGAGCAGGAGCTCGATGACCCGCGGCTTCGTCAACGCAACGAATGCGCGGACTCGCGCGAGCCCCCTCGCCCGCGTCGGCGCCGGCGCATCCGCTCGCAGGGTCTCGGTCACCCCCGGATTCTACGACGTGCGGCTGAGCGCCCCGTCTAGGATTGGACGGTGGCATCGCTGAGCTGGAACGACATCGACAAGCGGGCGGTCGACACCGCGCGGATCCTCGCGGCCGACGCCGTCGAACGGGCGGGCGGTGGCCACCCTGGGACGGCCATGAGCCTCGCCCCCGCGGCGTACCTCCTCTACCAGCGGATCATGCGCCACGATCCGGCCGACCCGACGTGGATCGGCCGCGACCGCTTCATCCTCTCGGCGGGCCACTCGAGCCTCACGCAGTACATCCAGCTCTTCCTCGGCGGCTTCGGGCTCGAGCTCGAGGACCTCAAGGCGCTGCGGACCCTCGGCTCGAAGACGCCCGGCCACCCCGAGTACGGTCACACCGCGGGCGTCGAGATCACGACCGGCCCGCTCGGCACGGGCATCGCCTCCGCCGTCGGCTTCGCCTACGCCGCGCGCTATGAGCGCGGCCTCTTCGACCCGCACGCGGCGCCGGGCCAGAGCCCCTTCGACCACCGCATCTACGTCATCGCGGGCGACGGCGACCTCCAGGAGGGCGTGTCCGGCGAGGCCTCGAGCCTCGCGGGGCACCAGCGCCTCGGGAACCTCATCGCGATCTACGACTCGAACCGCATCTCGATCGAGGGCGACACCGATGTCGCCTTCACGGAGGATGTCGCCGACCGCTACCGCGCCTACGGGTGGCAGGTGCTCGAGGTCGACTGGGTCGGGCAGGGCGACTACCACGAGGACGTCCCGGCCCTCGCCGCGGCGATCCGGGACGCGCAGGAGGACACGGGCCGCCCGAGCCTCATCGTCCTCAGGACGATCATCGGGTGGCCCGCGCCGAAGATGCAGGGCACGGGGGCGGTCCACGGCGCGGCGCTCGGCGCCGAGGAGATCGCGGCGACGAAGCGCCTCCTCGGCTTCGACCCCGCGCAGGACTTCGCCGTCGAGCCCGAGGTCCTCGCCCACACCCGCGCACTCGGCGACCGGGCCCGCGAGGCCCGCGCGGCGTGGCAGCGCGCGTTCGACGCCTGGTCGGCGGCGAACCCCGAGCGCCGCGCGCTCCTCGATCGGCTCGAGGCGGGCAAGCTCCCCGAGGGCATCGACGCCGCGCTCCCCGTCTGGCAGCCGGGCGAGTCGGTCGCGACCCGCTCCGCGAGCGGCAAGGTCATCAACGCGCTCGCGCCCGTCCTCCCCGAACTCTGGGGCGGCTCGGCCGACCTCGCGGGATCGAACAACACGACGATCTCCGGAGCCCCCTCGTTCCTGCCGATTGGCCGCTCGACGAGCGAGTGGACGGGCTCCCCCTACGGCCGCGTGCTCCACTTCGGGATCCGCGAGTTCGCGATGGGCACGATCCTCAACGGCATCGTCCTCCACGGCCCGACCCGCCCCTTCGGCGGCACCTTCCTCATCTTCAGCGACTACATGCGGCCCGCCGTCCGGCTCGCGGCCCTCATGCGGATCCCCTCGATCTTCGTCTGGACCCACGACTCGGTCGCGCTCGGCGGCGACGGCCCGACGCACCAGCCGATCGAGCAGCTCGCGACGCTCCGCGCGATCCCCGGCCTCGACGTCGTCCGCCCGGCCGACGCGAACGAGACCGCCTGGGCCTGGCGGACCGTGCTCGAGCGCCGCGGCGGCCCCGCCGGCCTCGCGTTGTCCCGGCAGAACCTCCCCGTCGTGACGACGGGCGAGCTCACGGGACGGGGCGCCTATGTCCTCGCCGACGCCGAGGGCGGCGCACCCGACGCGATCGTCATCGCGACCGGCTCGGAGGTGCAGCTCGCGCTCGCCGCGCGCGAGGAGCTCGGGGCCGCGGGCGTCCGCGTCCGGGTCGTCTCGGCGCCCTGTCTCGAGTGGTTCGAGGAGCAGGACGCCGGGTATCGCGAGTCGGTGCTCCCCAGCGCGGTGACCGCGCGCGTCTCGGTCGAGGCGGGGCTCTCGCTCGGCTGGGCCCGCTACGTCGGCGATCGCGGCCGCTCGGTCTCGATCGAGCACTTCGGCGCCTCCGCCGACGGCGCGCAACTGCTCGAAGAGTTCGGCATCACCACTGAGGCGGTCGTCGCGGCCGTGAAGGAGGCCCTCGCATGACCACTCGCACCCAGGCCCTGAGCGATCTCGGCGTCAGCATCTGGCTCGACGATCTCTCGCGGCGGCGCCTCGAGTCGGGGAGCCTCGCCGAGCTCGTCGCGACGCGAAACGTCGTCGGTGTCACGACGAACCCGACGATCTTCGCCCAGGCCGTCTCCGCCGGCGAGGACTACGCCGCGCAGCTCGAGGAGCTCGCCGCGGAGGGGGTCGACGTCGAGGAGGCGGTCTTCCGCGTCACGACCGACGACGTGCGGACCGCGTGCGACGTGCTCCGGCCCGTCTACGACGCGACCGACGGGCTCGACGGCCGCGTGTCGATCGAGGTCTCCCCCGATCTCGCCTTCGACACCGAGGGCACGATCGCGCAGGCGCTCGCCCTCTGGGCCGCCGTCGACCGCCCGAACGCCATGATCAAGATCCCCGCGACCGAGGCGGGGCTCCCCGCGATCACGGCCGTCCTCGGGCGCGGCATCTCCGTCAACGTGACGCTCATCTTCTCGCTCGCGCGCTACGAGGAGGTCATCGAGGCGTACCTCGCGGGCCTCGAGCTCGCCGCCGAGCGGGGCCTCGACCTCGCGAGCATCCGGAGCGTCGCCTCCTTCTTCGTCTCCCGCGTCGACACCGAGGTCGACCGCAGGCTCGGCGAGGGCCACGAGGAGCTCCGCTCGCGGGCGGGACTCGCGAATGCGCGGCTCGCCTACGAGCGCTACGAGGCCGCCTTCGCCGGTGAGCGCGCCGCGCGTCTCCTCGCGGCCGGCGCCCACCGGCAGCGCCCGCTCTGGGCCTCGACCGGTGTGAAGGACCCCGCGCTCCCCGACACCCTCTACGTCACGGGGCTCGCGGTCGACGACACCGTCAACACGATGCCGGAGAAGACGCTCGAGGCGACCTACGACCACGCCGAGCTCGCGGGCGACGCGGTCCGCGGCAGCTACGACGAGTCCCGACGGGTCCTCGCGGCCCTCGCCGCCGAAGGCATCGACATCGATGAGGTCACGGCGCTCCTCGAGCGCGAAGGCGTCGAGAAGTTCATCGTCTCCTGGCACGAGCTGCTCGACACCGTGCGCGGGGCGCTCGCCGCCGCCGGAAGGAGCTGAGCATGAGCATCCGCATCGTCACGACCGGTGCCGCCGCCGACGCGGCCGCCCGTCACGTCCCCGAGCTCGTCTCGGCGCTCGTCGCGAGCCGTCTCGCCGCGCAGGACGAGACGCTCTGGGGGCCGGCGGCGGAGGCTGAGGCGCGCATTCGTCTCGGCTGGACGGAGGCCGTCGCGATCGCCCGGCCGCTCGTCGACGAGATCACCGCGCTCCGCGTGCAGCTCGCCGAGACCGGAGTCGACCGCGTCGTCCTCTGCGGCATGGGCGGCTCCTCGCTCGCGCCCGAGGTCATCACCGCGACCTACGGCGTCCCGCTCGTCGTCCTCGACTCGACCGTGCCCACCCAGGTCGAGGCCGCGCTCGTCGAGCTCGAGCGCACCGTCGTCGTCGTCGCCTCGAAGTCCGGCTCGACACTCGAGACCGACAGTCAGAAGCGCGCCTTCGAGGCCGCCTTCACGCAGGCCGGCATCAACCCCGCGTCCCGGATCGTCGTCGTGACCGACCCCGGCTCCCCACTCGACACGGCCGCGCGGGAGGCCGGCTACCGCGTCTTCAACGCCGACCCGAACGTCGGCGGCCGCTACAGCGCGCTCACCGCCTTCGGGCTCGTCCCCTCGGGGCTCGCCGGTGCCGACATCGCGGAGCTCCTCGACGAGGCCGACGCCGTCACGCTCGAGCTCGCGCTCGACACGCCGGAGAACCCGGGGCTCATCCTCGGCGCGGCGATCGCGGGCACGAGCCCGCTCCGCGACAAGCTCGCGATCGTCGCCGACGGCACACACATCGTCGGCTTCGGCGACTGGGCCGAGCAGCTCATCGCGGAGTCGACGGGGAAGGAGGGCAGCGGCATCCTTCCCGTCGTGCTCGCGCCCGACGCCCCCGAGCTCACGGCGGGCCTCCCCGACCTCCAGGTCGTGCGGCTCGTCGGCCGCTACGAGGACACGCGCGAGGTCGCGCCCGGCGAGGTCGAGATCGCCGGCACGCTCGGCGCGCAGCTCCTCGTCTGGGAGGTCGCGACCGCGATCGCCGGACGCCTGCTCGGGACGAACCCCTTCGACCAGCCCGACGTCGAGTCGGCGAAGGCCGCGGCACGCGCCCTCATCGACGAGCTCCGGCCCGCGCCGGCCGGCGTGCCGGTCGCCGAGGCGGGGCCGCAGCTCGAGGAGCTCCTCGCGAGCGTGCCCACCGACGGCTATCTCGCGATCCAGGCCTATCTCGACCGTGAGCACGATCCGGGCTTCCAGCGGCTCCGGGACCGCATCGCCGCGCGCATCGGGCGTCCCGTGACCTTCGGGTGGGGCCCGAGGTTCCTCCACTCGACCGGCCAGTACCACAAGGGCGGGCCCGCGAACGGCGTCTTCCTCCAGCTCACGGCGCCCGGCGTCGCTGAGCTCGCGATCCCGGGCCGCGCATTCGGCTTCGGCCGCCTCATCGCGGCGCAGGCCGCGGGCGACGCCGCGGTCCTCCGCGAGCACGGACGGCCCGTCCTGACGATCGAGGTCGAGGACGCGGGCGACGGGCTCGACCAGCTGCTGGGACTGCTCGGGTGACGCCGGCCCTCATCTCGGCGGGGCACAACCCCCTCCGCGTCGACGACGACCGCCGGCTCGGACGGATCGCCGGCCCGAGCGCGCTCGTCATCTTCGGGGTGACCGGCGACCTGAGCCGCAAGAAGCTCCTGCCCGCCGTCTACGACCTCGCCAACCGCGGGCTCCTCCCGCCCGGCTTCGCGCTCGTCGGCTTCGCGCGGCGCGACTGGGACGACGCCGCCTTCACGCAGGTCGTCCACGACGCCGTCCGGCAGTACGCGCGCACCGACTTCGACGAGGAGGTCTGGCGTCAGCTCGCGAAGGGCATCCGCTTCGTGCCGGGCGAGTTCCACGACGCCGCCGCATTCGTCCGCCTCCGGGAGACGGTCGAGCGGCTCGACCTCGAGCGCGGCACGATGGGCAATCACGTCTTCTACCTGTCGATCCCCCCGAAGTCGTTCCCTCTCGTCACCGAGCACCTCCGCGACTCGGGCCTCGCGAGCCCCGCCGAGGGCCAGTGGCGCCGGGTCGTCATCGAGAAGCCGTTCGGGAGCGACCTCGCGAGCGCGCGCGAGCTCAACGACGTCGTCGGCTCGGTCTTCCCCCCCGACTCCGTCTTCCGCATCGACCACTACCTCGGCAAGGAGACGGTCCAGAACATCCTCGCGCTGCGCTTCGCCAACCAGCTCTTCGAACCCATCTGGCGGGCCGAGTACGTCGACCACGTGCAGATCACCATGGCGGAGGACGTCGGCGTCGGCGGTCGCGCCGGCTACTACGACGGCGTCGGGGCCGCCCGCGACGTCATCCAGAACCACCTCCTGCAGCTCCTCGCGCTCACGGCGATGGAGGAGCCCGTCTCCTTCGCCGCGCGCGACCTTCGCGCCGAGAAGGAGAAGGTCCTCTCCGCCGTGCGGCTGCCGAGCGACCTCACGCGGTACACCGCCCGCGGCCAGTACGGCTCCGGCTGGCAGGGCGGCGAGCAGGTCGTCGGATTCCTCGAGGAGACGGGCATGGCGCCCGACTCGACGACCGAGACGTACGCCGCCATGCGGCTCGACATCGACACCCGCCGGTGGGCCGGGGTCCCCTTCTACCTCCGCACGGGCAAGCGGCTCGGCCGCCGCGTCACCGAGATCGCCGTCGTCTTCAAGCGCGCACCGCAGTACCTTTTCGCCGAGGCCCAGACGACCGCGCTCAGCTCGAACGCGCTCGTCATCCGCGTCCAACCCGACGAGGGCGTCACGATCCGCTTCGGCTCGAAGGTCCCGGGGGCCGGCATGCAGGTCCGCGACGTCACGATGGACTTCGGCTACGGCCACGCCTTCACCGAGCAGAGCCCTGAGGCCTATGAGCGGCTCATCCTCGACGTCCTCCTCGGCGATCCGCCGCTCTTCCCCCGCCACGAGGAGGTCGAGCTCTCCTGGCGGATCCTCGACCCGATCGAGGAGTTCTGGGCGACGCGGGGGCGCCCCGAGCAATACCGCCCCGGCACGTGGGGACCTCCCTCCGCGGACCGCCTCATGGCCGCGGACGGCCGGAGCTGGAGGCTGCCATGAGGGTCGACCTGCCGAACACGACGGTCCCGGCGATCTCGAAGGAGCTCGTCCGCCTCCGCGAGGAGGGCGGCGCGGTCGCCCTCGGGCGCGTGCTCACCCTCGTCATCGTGACGAACCCGGCCCAGGCCGAGGCGACGATCGAGGCCGCGAATGCCGCGAGCCGCGAGCACCCCATGCGGGTCCTCGTCCTCGTCGAATCGGCCGATGCCGCGCAGGGCGCCGACCGGGTCGACGCCGAGATCCGGGTCGGCGGCGACGCGGGCGCGAGCGAGGTCATCGTCCTCCGCGCGCACGGCGCCGCCGGCGACGACGCCGAGTCGCTCGTGACGGGGCTCCTCCTGCCCGACGCGCCCGTCGTCGCCTGGTGGTCGGGCGACGCGCCCGCGCCCGTCGCGCAGTCCCCCATCGGGCGGATCGCCCAGCGGCGGATCACCGACATCAAGTCGACGGGCGGCGCGACCGAGGCGATGCGCGGGCTGGCCGCGAGCTTCACGCGGGGCGACACCGACCTCGCCTGGACCCGCATCACCCTCTGGCGCTCGCAGCTCGCCGCGGTGCTCGACCAGCCGCCCTACGAGCCCGTCGAGCGGGTCGAGGTCGACGGAGCGGTCGACTCGGCCTCTGCCCTCCTCCTCGCCGCCTGGCTCGGCCTCCAGCTCGATGCGCCAGTCGAGCTCCGGACGCCGCACGCGCTCGACGAGGGCTACGGGATCGACGCCGTCACGCTCGTGCGGGCGAGCGGCCCGATCGTCCTCGCGCGCACGAGCCGCACCTCGGCCGAGCTCACCCAGCCGGGCCAGCCGGTCCACGAGGTCGCCCTACCGCTCCGCACGAACCGCGAGTGCCTCGCCGAGGAGCTGCGCCGCCTCGACGCCGACGAGGTCTACGAGCGGGTGCTCACCCTCGGCATCGCCGGCCCGCGTACGGTGGTCTCGTGAGCAACGAGCCACGCGTCATCGTCCACCCGGACCGGGAGGCGCTCCTCGCCGTGCACGCGCGGCGCTTCATCAAGCGCGCCCGCCACATCATCGACGAGTTCGGCGAATTCACGGTCGCCCTCACGGGCGGCGGCCTCGGCATCGCCTCCCTCGAGGCGGTCAACGCCCACCCCGAGCGCGACAGTCTCGACTGGTCGCGGGTCAACGTGTGGTGGGGCGACGAGCGCTGGGTCCCCCGCGACGACCCCGAGCGCAACGCGCTCCAGGCCCGCAGGGCGCTCCTCGACCACGTCCCCCTCGACCCCGCGCGGGTCCACGAGTTCCCGGCGCCCGACGACGGGCTCGACCTCGACGCGGGCGCCGAGCGCTACGCGAGGGAGCTCGAGGCCGCCGCGCCGCTCGGGCAGTCGCTACCCGCATTCGACGTCCTCTACCTCGGTGCGGGTCCCGACGGCCACATCGCCTCGATGTTCCCCGGCACGGAGGCGATCCGGGAGCGGACGAGGACGGTCCTGCCGGTCCGCGGCGCGCCGAAGCCGCCGCCGGAGCGGCTCACCCTGACGCTCCCTGTCATCAACTCGGCGGCGCGCATCATCGTCATGCTCGCTGGGCCCGACAAGGCCGGCGCGCTCGGACTCGCGCTCGCCGGCGCGAGCGTCGACGAGGTGCCGCTCGCGGGGGTGCTCGGACGTCGCTCGACGCTCTTCCACGTCGACGCCGCCGCGGCGGCCCAGGTGCCCCCCGCCCTCATCGAGGGCGAGCACTACTGGACCGGCGCCGACAACTGAGCCGCCGGCCGGGGCCGCTCAGACGTCGCCGCGGCGGGCCCGGACCTGGGCGAGCGCGTCCTGGAGGATCTGTGCCGCCTCCTCGTCCGTGCGCCGCTCCTTCACGTACGCGAGGTGCGTCTTGTAGGGCTCGTTCTTCGCGAGGCTCGGCGGGTTCTCCCGGTCTCGCCCGGCCGGCAGGCCGCTCGTCGGCGAGTCGATCGTCTCGGGGATCTCCTCGTCGGGCAGTTCGGCGGCGAAGTACCGCACCGTCTCGTTGCCGAGCGCGTCCCAATACGAGACCGCTCGGCGGTCCGCCGTGATCCCCCGGTCCTGCTCCCCCATGGGGCCCGCGCCGACGCGCGAACCACGAATTGCACTACCCCCGACAGCCAACGGAGCCCCCTTTGGTTCCTGGACGTGCGCCGCGCGTCAGATGACGGCGAACTTCGTGATGAGCCCCAGCACCACGATGCAACCCAGCCAGACGACACCGAGCAGCACGGTGAGGCGGTTGAGGTTGCGCTCGGCGACGCCGGAGGCGCCGAGGCCCGAGGTGACGCCGCCGCCGAACATGTCGGAAAGCCCGCCACCCCGACCCTTGTGCAGCAGGATCATGAGGGTGAGCAGGAGGCTCGTGACCCCGAGCAGGATCTGGAGCACGACTTGCAGGACGCCCATGGTCGTCTAGCTTACTTCAGACGCCGACGTGCTTCTGGAAGCGCGCGATCGCGGCGAATTCCTGCGGGTCGAGGCTCGCGCCCCCGACGAGCGCCCCGTCGAGGTCCGGCTCCCGCATGAGCGCCGCGATGTTCGCGGCCGTGACCGAGCCGCCGTAGAGGACCCGCGTCGTGTCCGCCGCCGCATCCCCGAGCCGCTCGCGGATGCGCCCCCGAAGCGCCGCCGCGACCTCCTGTGCCTCCTCGGGGGAGGCGGCGCGGCCGGACCCGATCGCCCACACCGGCTCGTAGGCGACGACGAGCTCCCCCTCGCCGCCGGCGGCCTCGATGGCATCGAGCACGACCCCGAGCTGCTCGAGCGGCACCGCGGCGGCGCCGTGCGCCTCGCGGTCCTCGGCCCGCTCGCCGACGCAGACGATCGGGACGAGCCCGTGCCGCCTGGCCGCGAGCGCCTTCGCCGCGACGAGCTCATCGGTCTCCCCGTGATGCTCCCGACGCTCGGAGTGCCCGACGAGGACGTAGCGGCAGGCGAGCGCCTTGAGGAACGCGCCGCTCACCTCCCCCGTGTACGCGCCGCTGTCGTGCGCCGAGAGGTCCTGCGCGCCGTAGCGCAGGTCCTGTAGGTCCCGCTCCCCCGCGATGACGTTCTGCACCGAGCGCAGGTCGGTGAACGGCGGCAGGACGACGACCTCCGCGCCGTCGAGCCCGTAGGAGTGCCTCGCGTCCTGCAGCGTGTAGCCGAGCTTCTGGACGACGGCGATCGCCTGGAAGTGGTCGAGGTGCATCTTCCAGTTGCCCGCGATGAGCGGGATCCGCGTCAGCGCCATCCGAGCGCCTCCAGCCCGGGCAGGGCCTTGCCCTCGAGGAACTCGAGGCTCGCGCCCCCGCCCGTCGACACGTGGCCGAACTCGCCGTCGCGGTAGCCGAGGGTGCGCACGGCCGCCGCCGAGTCCCCGCCCCCGATGACCGTGAAGCCGGCGGTGTGGACGAGCGCCTCGGCGACCGCCCTCGTCCCGGCCGCGAAGGCGGGGAACTCGAAGACGCCCATGGGACCGTTCCAGAACACGGTCCGCGAGTCCGAGATCGCCGCGGCGAAGCGCGCCGCGGAGTCCGGGCCGATGTCGAGGCCGATGCCACGCTCGCCGAACGGGCTCGTCTCGATGGCCGCGGCGGGCACGATCGCCGAGTCGGCGTCGGCCGCGAAGCGATCCGCGACGACAACGTCGCTCGGCAGCTCGATCCGGACACCGAGCTCGGCGGCGCGGTCGAGGTAGCCGCGGACGGTCCCGACCTGCTCCGTCTCGAGGAGGCTCGCGCCGACACGGTGGCCCTGGGCGGCGAGGAAGGTGAAGAGCATGCCGCCCCCGACGACGAGCGTGTCGACCTTCGGCAGGAGCGCATCGATGACGGCGAGCTTGTCGGAGACCTTTGAGCCGCCGAGCACGACCGTGTAGGGCCGCTCGGGGGACCGCGTGAGGCGCTCGAGGACCTCGACCTCGCGCTCGATGAGGAGCCCCGCCGCGCTCGGCAGGAGCGCCGGCAGCTCGGTCACGCTCGCCTGTGCGCGGTGGACGACCCCGAAGCCGTCGCCGACATAGCAGTCCGCGTACTCGGCGAGGCGGGCGGCGAATGCGCGCCGCTCGGCCGGGTCCTTCGAGGTTTCTTCCCGGTTGAAGCGGAGGTTCTCGAGGAGCAGGACCGACCCCGGCTCGAGTCCCGCGACGGCGGCCGTCGCCGCCGGCCCGACCGTGTCGCTCGCGAATCCGACCGGCAGATCGAGGAGCTCGCCGAGTCGTCGCGCGACGGGGGCGAGCCCATAGCGCTCGTCGGGCCGGCCCTCGGGCCGCCCGAGGTGCGAGACGAGCACGATCGAGGCGCCGGCCTCGAGGAGGAGTCGGATGGTCGGCAGCGAGGCCCGGATCCGCCCGTCATCGGTGATCCGCCCGTCGCCGAGGGGGACGTTGAGATCGCAGCGGAGCAGGACGCGCCTGCCCTCGAGCGGGCCGAGGCTGGTGATCGTGCGCAGGGTCATACCGGGTCGTGCCGTCCTTACATGGTCCTAGAGTCGCTCCGCGACATACTCGGTGAGATCGACGAGGCGATTCGAGTAGCCCCACTCATTGTCATACCAGCCGAAGAGCTTCACCGTCGTGCCGAGCACGCGGAGCAGGTCGCCGTCGACGATCGAGGAATGCGCGTCGCCGACGATGTCGCTCGAGACGATCTCGTCCTCGGTGTAGCGGAGAATGCCCTTGAGCGGCCCCTCCGCGGCAGCCTGCCGGTAGGCGTCCCTGATCTCCTCGAGCGCGACCTCGCGGCTCGCCGTCACCGTGAGGTCGGTGATCGAGCCTGTCGGGACGGGCACCCGGAGCGCGACGCCGTCGAGGCGGCCCTGGAGCTCGGGGAGCACGAGGCCGATCGAGCGGGCGGCGCCCGTCGAGGTCGGGATGATGTTCGCGGCGGCCGAGCGGGCACGGCGGAGGTCCTTGTGCGGGCCGTCCTGGAGGTTCTGGTCAGCGGTGTACGCGTGGACCGTCGTCATCATGCCGCGCTCGATGCCGAAGCGGTCGTTGAAGACCTTCGCGAGCGGTGCCATGCAGTTCGTCGTGCAGGACGAGTTCGAGATGACGTGATGGTGCGCCGGGTCGTAGCGGTGCTCGTTGACGCCAAGGACGAAGGTCCCGTCCTCCCCCGTCGCGGGTGCCGAGATGATGACCTTGCGCGCGCCGCCGCGGTCGATGTGCGCCCGTGCCGCGTCGGCATTCGTGAATCGTCCCGTCGACTCGATGACGATGTCGACCCCGTGCTCCCGCCACGGCAGGAGGCCCGGGTCCTTCTCGGCGAAGACGTGCATGCGCTGACCGCGCGCGGTGATCGACGTCTCGTCGTACTCGACCTCGCCCGGAAAGCGACCGAGCATCGTGTCGTACTTGAGCAGGTGGGCGAGCGTGCGGTTGTCGGTGAGGTCGTTGACGGCGACGACCTCGAGATCCGCGCCCTGATCGATGAGGGCCCGGGTGAAGTTGCGGCCGATGCGGCCGAATCCGTTGATGCCGACCTTGACGGTCATGTGTGCTCCAGTTCGTGGTGGTGGTGGTGGATCGGAGCCGCGCTCATCGTGTTCGGTCGGCGGGGCCCTCCGACGCCCCGCCGACCGAACACGAACGACTCAGACGAGGAGCCCGGGGGTCTTCGCGACCGCGTTCGCGAGCCGCGACTGGACATTCCCCCAGTCGACGATGTTCCAGAACGCCTTGACGTAGTCGGCCCGGACGTTCTTGTAGTCGAGGTAGTACGCGTGCTCCCAGACGTCGAGGAGCAGGAGCGGGACGGTGCCGGCCGCGAACTGCGACTGCTGGTCGAAGAACTGCTGGATGATGACGTTGCCGCCGATCGAGTCGTAGAAGAGTCCCGCCCAGCCAGATCCCTGGACGCCGAGCGCCGCGGCGGTGAAGTGCGCCTGGAACTTGTCGAAGGAGCCGAAGTGGTCGTCGATCGCCGAGGCGAGCTCCCCGACGGGCTTGTCGCCGCCGTCCGGCGAGAGGTTCGTCCAGAAGATCGAGTGGTTCGTGTGGCCGCCGAGGTTGAAGGCGAGGTCCTTCTCGAGCTTGTTGACGTTCGCGAAGTCGCCCGCCTCGCGCGCGGCCGCGAGGCCGGCGAGGGCGGCGTTCGCCCCGCTCACGTAGGCGGCGTGGTGCTTGCTGTGGTGCAGCTCCATGATCGTCGCGCTGATGTGCGGCTCGAGCGCCGCGTAGTCGTACCCGAGCTCCGGGAGGGTGTAGTCAGCCATCTTCAGTCACTTCCGTTCTTCGTCGATGGATACGCAGCCAGTCTAGTTCGCGGCCTCGAGCGGGACGCTGGCCTCGGTCCCGGGGATGCCGCGCTCGGCCGCGAGCTTGTCGGCCATCGCGAGGAGGCGACGGATGCGGCCCGCGACCGCGTCCTTCGTCATGGGCGGGTCGGCGTAGTGGCCGAGCTCGTCGAGGCTCGCCTCGCGGTGCGTGAGCCGCAGCTCGCCCGCGTAGGCGAGGTGCTCGGGGATGTCCGGCCCGAGGATCTCGAGCGCTCGCTCGACCCGCGCGCAGGCCGCGACGGCCGCCTGCGCCGAGCGGCGGAGGTTCGCGTCGTCGAAGTTGACGAGGCGGTTCGTGTTCGCCCTGACCTCGCGCGCCGAGCGCTGCGACTCCCAGTCGGCGAGCGTCGCCGCCGCCCCGATCCGGGCGAGCAGCCGAGCGATCGCCTCGCCCTCGCGGACGAGGACGCGCGGGAGCCCCCGCACCTCGCGGGCCTTCGCGCCGACCCCGAGCCGTCCCGCCGCGCCGACGAGCGCCATGGCCGCCTCGCCCGTCGGGCACGCGACCTCGAGCGCCGCCGAGCGTCCCGGATCCGTCAGCGAACCGCTCGCGAGGAATGCGCCCCGCCAGATGGCGGCGAGCTCCTGGGGCGATCCCGTCGTCAGCCGGTTCGGGAGCCCCCGGATCGGCCGGCGCCGCTGGTCGAGCAGGCCCGTCTGGCGCGCGAGCGTCTCGCCGTCCTCGACGACGCGGACGAGGTGGCGCTCGGGCTTGCCGACGCCCCCCGCGGGAAGCGTGCCGCGCTGCGGGCGAATCCCGTAGATGAGCGCGATCTCGCCCGCGACGCGGTCCGCGAGTTGCGCGCTGTCGAGCTCGACCTCGACCGCGATCCGGCCCGAGATCGTGTGCAGCCCGCCCGCGAATCGCAGGAGCGAGGCGAGCTCGGCCGCCCGGATGGGCGTCGTCGGCGTCGGCAGGCTCATGAGCTCGGCCTTGAGGCGCTCCGAAAGTGTCACGTCATTCCTTCCCGAGATCCCGGTGACGCACCGTGACACGGATACCGGGGAGCTTCGACAGTCGCGCCGCCAGCCGCTCCGCGATCGCGACGGAGCGGTGCTTGCCGCCCGTGCAGCCGATCGCGAATGCGGCGTTGCGCTTGTTCTCGCGCTGGTAGCCGTCGAGCGTGACCTCGAGGGCGGTCGCGTAGGCCTCGAGGAACGCCTCGGCGCCCGACTGCGCGAAGACGAACTCGCTCACGGCGGCGTCCTTGCCGGTCAGGGGTCGGAGCTCCGGGTGCCAGTGCGGGTTCGGCAGGAAGCGGGCGTCGGCGACCGTGTCGACGTCGGCCGGCAGCCCGTACTTGAAGCCGAAGCTCACGATGCTGAGATGGATCGCGGTCCCGTCGTCGGAGGGGAACGCCTCCCGGACGCGGTCGGTGAGCTGGTGGACGTTGAGCCCGCTCGTGTCGATGATGAGGTCGCTCGACTCGCGGATGTCGGCGATGCGGATCCGCTCGGCGCGGATCCCGTCGAGGAGCGTGCCGTCCCCCTGGAGGGGGTGCGGGCGCCGGACCTGCTCGAAGCGGCGGACGAGCTCGTCGTCCTCCGCGTCGAGGAAGAGCGTGCGGATCGGCAGTCGGCTGCCCCGGAGCGAGGCGAGCGCCTCGGCGAGGTCGTCGAGCAGGTGGCCGCCCCGGATGTCGACGACCGCGGCGATGCGGGGGAAGGCCGTGCCCTCCTGGCCGCCGAGCTCGACGAGCGGCCCGAGCATGAGCGGCGGCAGGTTGTCGACGACGTACCAGCCGAGATCCTCGAGCGCGTCGGCGACGGTCGACCGGCCCGCCCCGGACATGCCCGTGACGATGAGCAGTTCCTGGGGCTCCGGCTTGCTCGACATCGGGATCAATCGTATCGGGTCGTCAAGCGCCGCCGGAGAGCCGCTCGACGATCCGCGCCGCCGTGGCCTTCCCGACGCCCCGCACCTCGGCGAGCTCCTCGACCCCCGCCGCCCGGACCGCCGCGACCGAGCCGAAGTGGCGGAGGATCTCCTTGACCCGGGCCGGCCCGAGCCCGGGGACGTCCTCGAGCACCGAGCGAAGATCGCGCTTCCGGCTCGCACGCTGGAAGCCGATCGCGAAGCGGTGCGCCTCGTCGCGCAGGCGCTGCACGAGGAAGAGCGCATCGCTCGAGCGCGGGAGCACGACGGGGAAGTCCTCCCCCGGCAGCCAGAGCTCCTCGAGCCGCTTCGCGATGCCGACGAGCGCGATGTCGGTCACGCCCGCCTCGGCGAGCGCCCGCGCCGCCGCCGCGACCTGCGGCTGACCGCCGTCGACGATGAGGAGCTGCGGCCGGTAGGCGAAGCGCGTCCCCGGGTCGTCGTCGAGCCGGGCCAGGCGCCGCGCGATGACCTGGTGCATGGCGTCGGTGTCATCGATCGCTTCGGCGATCGAGAACTTCCGGTACTGGTCCTTCCGCGGCAGCGCGTCCTCGAAGACGACCATCGAGGCGACGATGTTCGTCCCCGCGAGATGCGAGACGTCGAAGCACTCGATCCGCAGGGGCGCCTCGGCCATGCCGAGGGCCTCCTGGAGCTCGGTGAGCGCCGCGGAGCGCGCGACGAAGTCCGCGCTCCTGCGGGTCTTGTAGAGCTGGAGCGCCTGCTGGGCGTTGAGCTGGGCCGTCTGGGCGAGCGCCGCCTTCTCGCCGCGCCGCGCGACCCCGAGCTCGACCCTCCCGCCGCGGCCCTCGACGCGGCGCGCCCCGAGCCACTCCTCGAGCACCTGGCGCTCCGCGGGCAGCGCCGGCACGTAGACGAGCTTGGGCGGCGCCTGGTCCTCCGAGTACGCCGTCTCGAGCACCGACTCGATGAGCTCGGACAGCGGCACGTCGAGCTCCTTGTCGACGGTCCAGGCCCGCACGCCACGCACGCGTCCGCCGCGGACGATGAACTGCTGCACGGCCGCCGCGAGCTCATCGTCGGCGACCCCGAAGAAGTCGGCATCGAGGTCCTCGGCGAGCACGACGGCGTTCCGCTCGAGCGCCCACTGCATCGCCTGCAGCCGATCGCGGTAGCGCGCCGCGGATTCATAGTCCTGCGCGGCCGAGGCCTCCGTCATGCGTCGGCGGGCGTCCCTGATGAATCGCTGGTCGCCACCCTCGATGAAGCCCGCGAAGTCGATCGCGATCGCCTTGTGCTCGGCGGGGGTCACCCGGCCGACGCACGGCGCCGCGCACTTGCCGATGTCGCCGAGGAGGCAGGGTCGTCCGCTGCGCTTCGCCCTCGCATAGACGCCGTCGGTGCAGGAGCGCATCGGGAACGCCTTGAGGAGCGTGTCGACCGTCTCGCGAATCGCCCAGGCGCGCGAGTACGGGCCGAAGTAGCGCGCGTCCCTGATCCCGCGCGTCCGTGTGACGAAGACCCGCGGCACCTCGGCGCCGAGCGTGATCGCGAGGTACGGGTAGGACTTGTCGTCCTTGTACTGGACGTTGAAGGGCGGATCGAACTCCTTGATCCACGTCCACTCGAGCTGGAGCGCCTCGAAGTCGGAGCCGACGACCGTCCACTCGACGCTCCTCGCCGCGAGCACCATGTGCCGCGTGCGCTCGTGGAGCGTCGTGAGCGGCGCGAAGTAGTTCGACAGCCGGTTGCGGAGGTTCTTCGCCTTGCCGACGTAGAGGATGCGCCCCGTGCCGTCCCGGAAGCGGTAGACGCCGGGGCTCGTCGGGATCTCCGAGGACTTCGGCCGCCAGGCGAGCTCCTCGGCCATCTCAGCGCGCCTTCGCGGCGAGGACCTCGCGGAGGAATGCGCCCGTGTGGCTCGCCTCCCGACCCGCGACCTCCTCGGGCGTGCCCGTCGCGACGACCGTGCCGCCGCCCGAGCCGCCCTCCGGGCCGAGGTCGATGATCCAGTCGGCCGCGGCGATGACATCGAGGTTGTGCTCGATGACGATGACGGTGTTGCCCTTGTCGACGAGCCCGTCGAGCACCTCGAGCAGCTTGCGGACGTCCTCGAAGTGGAGTCCCGTCGTCGGCTCGTCGAGCACGTAGACGCTGCGCCCGCTCGAGCGCTTCTGCAGCTCCGTCGCGAGCTTGACGCGCTGCGCCTCGCCGCCCGAGAGCGTCGTCGCCGACTGCCCGAGCCGGACGTAGCCGAGGCCGACGTCGACGAGCGTCTTCAGATAGCGGTGGATGCTGCTGATCGGCTCGAAGAACGCCGCGGCCTCGTCGATCGGCATGTCGAGGATCTCCGCGATGTTCTTGCCCTTGTAGCGCACGGCGAGCGTGTCGCGGTTGTAGCGGGCGCCACCGCAGACTTCGCAGGCGACATAGACATCGGGGAGGAAGTTCATCTCGATCTTGATCGTCCCATCGCCCGAGCAGTGCTCGCAGCGTCCGCCCTTGACGTTGAACGAGAAGCGGCCCTGCAGGTAGCCGCGCGCCTTCGCGTCGGGCGTGTCGGCGAAGAGCGCGCGGATCTTGTCGAAGACCCCCGTGTACGTCGCCGGGTTCGACCGCGGGGTGCGCCCGATGGGCGCCTGGTCGACATGGACGACCTTGTCGAGCTGCTCGACACCGTGCACCGCGGTGTGCCGACCGGCGACCTGGCGCGCACCATTGAGCTCGTTCGCGAGCACCTTGTAGAGGATGTCGTTGACGAGACTCGACTTGCCCGAGCCCGAGACACCCGTCACGGCGGTCAGCACGCCGAGCGGGAACTCGACCGTGATGTCCCTCAGGTTGTTCGCGCGCGCGCCCTCGACCGTGATGACCCGCTCGGGGTCGACGGGACGGCGCTCGCCCGGCGTGTGGACGACCCGCCTGCCCGCGAGGTAGTCCGCCGTCAGCGACCGCGCATTCCTCAGGAGCGACTCGTAGTCGCCCGAGTGGACGACGGTCCCGCCGTGCTCGCCCGCGAGGGGCCCGATGTCGACGATCCAGTCGGCCGTCCGGATGGTGTCCTCGTCGTGCTCGACGACGATGAGCGTGTTGCCGAGCGACTTGAGCTTGACGAGCGTGTCGATGAGCCGGCGGTTATCGCGCTGGTGAAGACCGATCGAGGGCTCGTCGAGGACGTAGAGAACGCCAGTGAGGCCCGAGCCGATCTGCGTCGCGAGCCGGATGCGCTGGGCCTCGCCGCCCGAGAGGGTCGCGGCGGCCCGCCCGAGGTCGAGGTAGCCGAGACCGACCTCGAGGAGGAAGTCGAGCCTCGCCCGGATCTCCCTGAGGACGGCGGCGGCGATCATCGCCTGCCGTGCGTCGAGCTCGACGGTCGCGAAGAACTCCGCGGCCTTCTGGAGGCTCACCTCCGTGACGTCGGAGATCGATCGGCCGTCGACGAGGACGCCGAGCACCTCTGGCTTGAGCCGCTTGCCGCCGCAGACCTCGCACGGCACCTCGCGGAGGAACTCCTGGAGCTTCTCCGCCCAGCCGCCGCCCTGCTGCTGCACCTCGAGCCACTTCCGCTCGACGTAGGGGATGACGCCCTCGTAGCCAGCGGTGTATCGATTCTCCCGCCCGAACCGGTTGCGCCACTTGACGACGACCTTGAAGTCCTTGCCGTTGAGGATCGTCTCCCGGATATCCTCGGGCAGCTCCCGCCAGGGCGTGTCGAGCGAGAAGCCGAGGTCCTCCGCGAGGCCGCCGAGGATGCGCTCGAAGTACTCGAAGAGGCTCTTGCCGCCCGCCTGCGACCACGGGAGGATGACGCCCTCGGCGATCGACTTGCGCGGGTCGCCGATCGCGAGCTCGGTGTCGACGGCCATCCGGTGGCCGATGCCGTCGCAGGCGGGGCACGCGCCGAAGGGGGCGTTGAACGAGAAGGTGCGCGGCTCGATCTCGGTGAGCGCGATGGGATGCCCGTTCGGGCACGAGAGCCGCTCGCTGAAGCTCCGCCACGCGGCATCGCCCGTCTCATCGACGAAGTTCGCCGAGACCGTCCCGTCGGTGAGGCGGAGGGCCGTCTCGAGGGAGTCGGTCAGTCGGGCGAGGAGCTCGGGCCCGGCGACGAGGCGGTCGACGACGACCGCGATGTCGTGCTTCTGCTGCTTCTTCAGGGTCGGGGGCTCGGCGAGCTGGACGGCCTTCCCGTCGACGATCGCGCGGGCGAAGCCCTGCGCGGTGAGCTCCTGGAAGAGCTCGACGAACTCGCCCTTCTTCTGCGAGACGACGGGCGCGACGACCTGGTACCGCGTGCCCTCCGGGAGCCCCATGAGCGCGTCGGCGATCTGCTGGACCGTCTGGCGCTGGATCCGCTCGCCGCACACGGGGCAGTGCGGCACGCCGACGCGAGCCCAGAGCAGCCGCATGTAGTCGTAGATCTCCGTGATCGTGCCGACGGTCGAGCGCGGATTGCGGTTCGTCGACTTCTGGTCGATCGAGACCGCGGGAGACAGCCCCTCGATGAAGTCGACGTCGGGCCGGTCGACCTGGCCGAGGAACTGCCTGGCGTAGGCCGAGAGCGACTCGACGTAGCGGCGCTGCCCCTCGGCGAAGATCGTGTCGAAGGCGAGGGACGACTTCCCCGAGCCGCTCAACCCCGTGAAGACGACGAGCGCGTCGCGCGGGAGCTCGACGTCGATGTCCTTGAGGTTGTGCACGCGCGCCCCCCGCACGCTGAGCTTGTGCTGGCTCATGACCGGGGAGATTGACACTGGAGCATCCTATTGAGGGGTCGACGGGCGGACGGGTGCGCGCTCGAAGATATCTTCGATTCCCACGCTAGCGCACGTGACCCGCCGCCTCGAGCTGGCGCAGCGCCTTCTTGAGATCCTGGAGCTCGTCGCGCAGCCTCGCCGCGAGCTCGAACTTGAGCTCCTCGGCGGCCGAGAGCATCTGCGCCGTGAGGTCGGCGATCTGGCCCTCGAGCTCCGCCGCGCCGGCCGCCGAGATCCCCGTGCGGAGCGGCGCCGGCGCGCCCTTCCTCGGCCGCTCCCCGAGGAGCGCCGCCGTGTCGGCCTCCTCGCGGGCGAGGACCGCCGTGATGTCGGCGATCTTCTTCCGGAGCGGCTGGGGGTCGATCCCCCGCTCCTCGTTGTAGGCGATCTGCTTCGCGCGGCGCCGGTTCGTCTCCTCGAGCGCCGAGGCCATCGCCCCCGTGACGCGGTCCGCGTACATGTGCACCTCGCCGTTGACGTTGCGCGCCGCTCGGCCGATCGTCTGGATGAGCGAGGTCGACGAGCGGAGGAAGCCCTCCTTGTCGGCATCGAGGATCGCGACGAGCGAGACCTCGGGGAGGTCGAGTCCCTCGCGGAGGAGGTTGATGCCGACGAGGACGTCGTAGACGCCGCTGCGCAGCTCCGTGAGGAGCTCGACGCGGCGCAGCGTGTCGACGTCGGAGTGGAGGTAGCGGACGCGGACCCCGTGCTCGGCGAGGTACTCCGTGAGTTCCTCGGCCATCTTCTTCGTCAGCGTCGTCACGAGCACGCGCTCGTCGCGCTCGACGCGCTGCCGGATCTGCTCGAGGAGGTCATCGATCTGCCCCGCCGAGGGCTTGACGACGACGAGCGGATCGACGAGGCCCGTCGGCCGGATGACCTGCTCGACAACGCCGTCGGCGAGGCCGAGCTCGTAGTCGGCGGGCGTCGCCGAGAGGTAGACCTTCTGCCCGACCCGCTCGAGGAATTCGCCGAACTTGAGCGGCCGGTTGTCGAGGGCGCTCGGCAGACGGAAGCCGTGCTCGACGAGCGTGCGTTTCCGCGAGGCGTCGCCCTCGTACATCGCGCCGATCTGCGGCACGGTGACGTGCGACTCGTCGATGACGAGGAGGAAGTCCTCGGGGAAGTAGTCGAGGAGGGTGTGCGGCGGCTCCCCCGGCTGCCGGCCCTCGAAGTGGCGCGAGTAGTTCTCGATGCCGGAGCAGAAGCCGATCTGCTCGAGCATCTCGAGGTCGAAGGTCGTCCGCATGCGGAGCCGTTGCGCCTCGAGGAGCTTGCCCTGCCGCTCGAACTCGCCGAGGCGCTCCTCGAGCTCCTCGCGGATCGTCGCGGTCGCCCGCCGGACCATCTCGGGACTCGCGGCGTAGTGGGTGCCCGGGAAGATCGACACGGCGTCGAGGCGCTCGAGGACCGCGCCCGTGATCGGGTGGAGGTGGTGGATCGCCTCGATCTCGTCGCCGAAGAGCTCGATCCGCACCGCGAGCTCCTCGTAGACGGGGATGATCTCGATCGTGTCGCCCTTCACCCGGAACTTGCCGCGGGAGAAGTCGTAGTCGTTTCGCTCGTACTGCATGTCGACGAAGCGTCGGATGAGCTTCTCGCGATCGATCCGGTCGCCGACCTGGAGGGCGACCATCGCCGCGAGGTAGTCCTCCGCGGCGCCGAGGCCGTAGATGCAGGAGACGGTCGAGACGACGACGACGTCGCGGCGAGACAGCAGCGCATTCGTCGTCGAGTGCCGCAGCCGCTCCACCTCGGCGTTGATCGAGGAGTCCTTCTCGATGAAGGTGTCCGTCTGGGGGACGTAGGCCTCGGGCTGGTAGTAGTCGTAGTAGCTCACGAAGTACTCGACCGCGTTCTCCGGCATGAGCTCGCGGAACTCGTTCGCGAGCTGGGCGGCGAGCGTCTTGTTGTGGCTCAGGACGAGCGTCGGGCGCTGCACCTGCTCGATGAGCCACGCCGTCGTCGCCGACTTGCCCGTGCCGGTCGCGCCGAGGAGGACGATGTCCGTCTCGCCCGCGTTGACCCGCGCCGCGAGCTCGGCGATCGCCTGCGGCTGGTCGCCGCTCGGCAGGTACTCGCTGATGACCTTGAACGGCCGCACCGCACGAGTCGCATCCACCCCACCAGGCTAGGCGGGGCCACTGACATCAGGCCGAGAGTTCCGCCCAGAGCGCATCGACCTGGGCGAGCGTCGCCTCGATCGTGCCCTCGTTGTCGATGACATCGGTTGCGATCGCCCGCCGCTCGGCCTCGCTCGCCTGCGCGGCGATCCGCGCGCGGGCGGCCGCCTCGTCGAGCCCCCGGTGCTCGACCATGCGACGAATGCGCGTCGCCGGGTCCGCCGCGACCGTCACGATCCGATCGAAGCGCTCCGTCTCGTAGCGGCGCGTCTCGACGAGGAGCGGGATGTCGTAGACGACGATCGCGTCCGGATCGGCGGCCCCGGCGGCCGCGATCGCCTCGCGCGACAGCCGGGCGACCTCGGGATGGACGATCGCGTTGAGCGCCGCGAGGCGCTCCCCGTCGCCGAAGACGAGCGCACCGAGCGCCGACCGGTCGAGCGAGCCGTCGGCGGCGAGCACGCCCGAACCGAACTCCGCGACGATGCGCTCGAGCCCGGGCGAGCCGGGTGCGACCGCCTCGCGCGCGAGGACATCCGCGTCGACGACGACCGCGCCGAGCTCGCGGAGCCGCGCGGCGACGAGGGACTTGCCCGAGGCGATGCCGCCCGTGAGCGCGATGAGTCGCATCCCCCAAGCCTAGGAGCGCCGTGCTACCGTTCGCGGCATGGAGGCCCTGCTCGGCACGCTCATGGGGACCGGGCTCGCGGTTGCCGCCGGCTTCCGCGCATTCCTCCCCATGGTCGCGCTCGGCATCGCCGGGCACTTCATCCCCGGCTTCGAGCTGCCCGAGGGCTGGCGATGGCTCGCGAACGAGTGGGTCCTCGTCATCATGCTCGTGCTCCTCATCATCGACCTCGTCGCGGACAAGATCCCCTGGGTCGACTCGATCAACGACGTCATCCAGACGGTCATCCGGCCCGCCGCGGGCGGCATCGTCTTCGGCGCCGGGAGCGGGGCGACGACGGCGCTCGTCGAGGACCCGGCCGCGTACTTTCAGTCGAATCAGTGGGTCCCCATCGCGATCGGGATCGTGCTCGCGCTCGGCACCCACCTCATCAAGCTCGCGGGACGCGCGACCATGAATGCGATGACCGGCGGCATCTCGGCGCCCGTCGCCTCGGTCGCGGAGGACGGCACGGCGACCGCGCTCAGCATTGCCGCGATCGTCTTCCCCATCCTCGTCATCGTGCTCCTCGCGACCCTCGTCCTCCTCGCGATGCTCGTCGTACGGCGGGTCCGGCAGCGTCGACGGGCTGCGCGCGCCCCGCTCGACACCGCCGAATCTTGAGGTAATCCTGAGCATCCGCTGGGGCTGACCTGAGCCTCCCGCCATAGCGTGAAACCGCTGACGCGACCCGAACCCGTGAGCGAAACCGCAACGGAAAGCGCGTCGTCACCCGAGCGACGCGGGGAGAGCGAGGCCCAGTGCAGCACCCGACGGGTCACCCGGAGGCACCGGGCCTCGCCCCCAACCGGGGCGGCTTCCACGCGATCTTCCGGGACATCATCGCGGAGACGTCCCCGATCAGGACGCTCGATCCACGCCCGGAGGCCGAGTCGATGAACGCACCCCAGACCGCTGTCGTGATCGAGGACGAGGCCGACATCCGCGGACTCCTCGTCGAGGTGCTCCAGCAGGCGGGATTCGTCGTGCACGCGGCGGGCACGGGACTCGAGGGGCTCGCCCTCGTCGAAGCGCACCGCCCCATCGTCACGACGCTCGACGTGAGCATGCCCGGCATGGACGGCTTCGAGACCGCGCGTCGCATCCGGGCCGTGAGCGACACGTATCTCGTCATGCTCACCGCCCGCTCGGACGAGATCGACGTCCTCCAAGGGCTCCAGGCCGGCGCCGACGACTATGTCACCAAGCCCTTCCGCCCCCGCGAGCTCCGCGCCCGCATCGACGCCATGCTGCGTCGGCCGAGGCAGACGGGCGAGGTCGCCGCGGCGACACCCGCCGCGCACACGGATGTCGACCAGTACCCAGGCTGGCTCGAGCACCACGGCCTCCGACTCCACCCCGAGCTCCGCCTCGTCACCGTGCAGGGCCGTGATCCCGAGCTCACGAAGAGCGAATTCGACATCCTCCACGAGCTCTTCCGCGCCGGGCGGCGGATCGTCGGCAAGGAGGACCTCGTCCTCCACCTCCGCGGCGACCGCGGCTACGGCGGCTACGTGAGCGAGCACGACACCCGCGCGATCGAGGTCCACGTCGCCAACCTGCGCCGCAAGCTCGGCGAATCGGCGATCACCCCGACCTGGATCGAGACGATCCGCGGCATCGGCTACCGGCTCACCGCCTGAGCGCGACGATCGCGGCGACGACCGCCCCGCGGCCGAGCCGCGCGACTACTCGCGGCCCCCGAGCGTCCGCTCGATGACGTCCTCGCCCTCCGCGACGAGCCGACCCGCCTCGCTGCCGGCCGTCGAGCGCTCCGCCGCCGCGCACGCCCGGGCGACGAGCTCCGCGACGGGGATCGTCCCGCTGATCGCCACGCCGAAGCCCGTCACGGGGAGCGTCGCGCCCTCGAGGCCCGCGAGATCCTCGATGACCCGCGAGTAGATGCGGTTGCCGACCCGATTCGCCTCCCCGAGCGTCGAGGGCGCCAGGACGAGCAGGAGCCGGTCGGGGCCCCCGAGTCCCGTGATGCCGCCGAGCGGCGCATGCCGCACCCAGCTCTCCCGCCAGAAGCGCTCGAGCCGCTCACGGATCGCCCCGCCGAGGGCGGCCCCGATCTCGGGCAGGTCCATCGCGACCATCGCGAGGACCGCGACCTGCTCCCCCGTGCGTTCCGCGCGCGAGACGAAGAGCTCGACGGCCTCGTCGAAGGACGCGGCATCGAGGAGGCCGTCCTCGTCGAGCCGGAGCTGGCGACGCTCCCGCTGCCCGACCGGTCCGATCCGGTCCCCCGCGCGCAGCATCATCGTCGTCGCGAGCGCGACGACCGTGAGCGGCACCGCGAGCGTGACGATGCCGACGGGGCCGAAGGCCGCCGCGAGCTCCGGGACGTCCCGGAGCGCCGGGACCGCCTGCACGACGAGCACGATCGCGGCATCGCCGCCGAGGAGGAAAAGCGCCGCCGAGAGCAGGATCGTCTCCCCACGGGCCGTCCGCCCGCGGCGGAACTCGAGCGCACCGAGGACCGCGAGCGCCGCGAGTCCCGCGGCGAAGCCGAGCGTCCGGACGAGCAGGACCCCGCTGAGCACCCCCGCGAGGCTCGCCGCCATGACCCCGAGCACGACCGCGCCCGAGACGACGGAGGCCGTCCGGGTCCGATGGCCGTTGAAGCGCACCGCACCGGCCCAGACCGACCCGACGAAGGCCGTGAGGCAGAGGTCGCAGAAGACGAGGGCGAGCCCCGGCTCGGCGCCCGGCGCGAAGGCGGCGAGCCGGCCGAGGGCTGAGGCGGCGAGGGCGAGGAAGCCGACCGCCCAGACCCGGCCCGCGGACAGGTCGCGGCGGACGAGGGTGTCGGCGAGGAAGAGGACCGCCGCTGGGACGGCCGCGAGGATCATCGCGACCGTGACGGCCGCCGGATCGGTGAACGGCATGGCTCAGTCCCCCCTCGGATCGCGTGCCGGCAGGCGCACGACGAAGGTCGTGCCGACCCCGAGCGCCGACTGGACCGTGATCTCGCCGCCGTGGGCCCGGACGATATCTCGGGTGATCGCGAGCCCAAGGCCGTGGCCGTGCGTCGAGGTGTTCCGCACGGAGTCCGAGCGGAAGAAGCGGTCGAAGATCCGCGGCAGCTCCTTCTCGCTCATCCCCGGGCCGGTGTCGCGCACGACGAACCAGGAGTGGAGGCCGTCGCTCGTGAGCCCGAGATCGATTCGCCCCTGCGGCGAGTTGTACTTGATCGCGTTCGAGACGAGGTTCTCGATGACCTGCGCGAGCCGCTTCGGGTCGCCGAAGACCTGGGCCGGTTCGACGCCGGCGAGGTCGATCGTGATGCCCGCGTCGGCGGCCCGCTGCCGCGCATCCTCGACGCAGCCCCGCAACAGCTCCGAGAACTCGAACTGCTCCGGCACGACGTGGATCTCGACCCCGGTCCGCGAGTATGCCGGCACCGTCAGGATGTCGGTGACGAGCTCGAGCAGCCGGTCGGCGTTGCGCTGCGCGACGAGCAGATTCGGGCGGATCGCCTCCGGGAGCGCCGGATTGTCGATCGCGAGCTCGAGATAGCCGAGGATCGAGGTCAGCGGGGTCCGCAGCTCATGCGAGACGGAGGACACGAGGTCGTTCCTGGCGCGCAGCGCGAGCTGCTCGTCCGTGACATCCGTCGTGATGATGAGCCGCTCTCCCGGGTCCCCACCCTCGAGCGGCCTCGAGGTCGTCATGAGCGCGCGTCGCTCGTCCCCCGCCTCGCCGAACCACGCGAGCTCGCGCTCGAAGATCTCCCCACGGCGCGCCCGCAGATTCGGGGTCGACATCGGATCGATCCGCGTGAGCCCGTCCGCCGCGAAGACGGCATCGCCCGCGTCGCGGCGCATCCGCATGAGCGCCGTGCTCGGCGCATTCGCGAGCAGCACCTCCCCGTCGGGCCCGACCTTCGCGACCCCGAAGTCGACGGCGTCGAGGACCGCGCCGAGCGTCGCCTCCTCCCTCGTCGCCCGCTCGACCGCGCTGCGCAGCGCCGCCGACTGCCGCTCGAGCAGCTTGCGCTGCGCCCCGGTCCGAGACGAGTACAGGTAGGCGATCGTCGCCGCCGCGGCGACCGTGACGGGCAGCAGGACGACGCCCGAGGTGATCTCCCGCGAGTCGGCGACGACGAGCGAGACCCAGTAGATCAGGGAGATCTCCAGGGTTGCCCCGATCGCCCCGCCGAGACCCCAGACCCAGGCGGCCCACATCGCGGGGAACACCCAGAGGAGCGCGAAGCCCCCGTCGGGGCTCGCCTCGCGCAGGAGCGTGATCGCCACGATGTCGAGCGCCGGCAGGATCGCGCTGACGACGAGCGGGAAACGGTGCCACGGCACGGCGATCGCGAGCGCCGTCGCGACGAGTGTGACCGCGAGGCCGGCGACGAGGAACTCGACCTGCCCGTACTGGCCGAAGAGCATGACGAGGGCGCCGCCGAGCAATAGGACCCCGCCGAGCAGCAGCTGGGTGAGCCGCAGACCCCCCGCATCGGCGAGCGAGGTCGGGATCGAGAGGAGGCTGCGGCGCCGAGGGGGCATGGGGAGACGCTAACAGGCGACGGGGGCGGGGGCGCGCATTCCTCCCCCGGATGCGGCTGCGGGCCGGCACCCCGAAGGGTGCCGGCCCGCAGCGGTGCTGTGCGGCGTCAGTTGCCGGCGAGCTGGTCGCGCAGGGCCGCGAGGGCCTCGTCGTCGGCCAGCGTGCCCGCGGCACCCGAGTCGCTCGAGTAGGAGGCGCCGTCGCCCGCGGGCGCCTGGGCGTCCGCCTCCGCGGCGGCCGCGACCTGCTTCTTGTGGGCCTCCCAGCGGGCCTGGGCCGCGGCGTAGTCCGCCTCCCACTTCGCGCGCTGCTCCTCGAAGCCCTCGCGCCACTCGCCCGTCTCCGGGTCGAAGCCCTCCGGGTACTTGTAGTTGCCCTGCTCGTCGTACTCCGTCGGCATGCCGTAGAGCGCCGGGTCGAACTCGGTGCCCTCGGGGTCGACGCCCTCGTTCGCCTGCTTGAGCGAGAGGGAGATGCGGCGACGCTCGAGGTCGATGTCGATGACCTTGACGAAGACCTCCTCGCCGACCGACACGACCTGCTCGGCGAGCTCGACGTGCTTCGCGGAGAGCTCCGAGATGTGCACGAGGCCCTCGATGCCGTCCGCGACGCGGACGAAGGCGCCGAAGGGGACGAGCTTCGTGACCTTGCCCGGGGCGACCTGGCCGATCGCGTGGGTCCGGGCGAAGACCTGCCACGGGTCCTCCTGCGTCGCCTTGAGCGAGAGCGAGACGCGCTCGCGGTCGAGCTCGACGGAGAGCACCTCGACGGTGACCTCCTGGCCGACCTCGACGACCTCCGAGGCGTGCTCGATGTGCTTCCAGGACAGCTCCGAGACGTGGACGAGGCCGTCGACCCCGCCGAGGTCGACGAAGGCGCCGAAGTTGACGATCGAGGAAATGACGCCCTTGCGGACCTGACCCGGCTTGAGGTTCGCGAGGAACGTCGAGCGGGACTCGGACTGCGTCTGCTCGAGGAGCGCGCGGCGCGAGAGGACGACGTTGTTGCGGTTCTTGTCGAGCTCGAGGATCTTCGCCTCGATCTCCATGTCGAGGAACGGCGTGAGGTCGCGGACCCGGCGGAGGTCGATGAGCGAGGCCGGGAGGAAGCCGCGGAGGCCGATGTCGACGATGAGGCCGCCCTTGACGACCTCGATGACCTTGCCGGTCACGACGCCGTCCGACTCCTTGATCTTCTCGACATCGCCCCAGGCGCGCTCAGTCTGCGCGGCCTTCTTCGAGAGGATCAGGCGACCCTCCTTGTCCTCCTTCTGCTTGACGAGCGCCTCGACGACGTCGCCGACCGCGACCACGTCGTGCGGGTCGATGTCGTGCTTGATGGACAGCTCGCGCGAGGGGATGACGCCCTCGGTCTTGAAGCCGACGTCGAGGAGGACCTCGTCGCGGTCGATCTTGACGACGGTGCCAGAGATGATGTCGCCGTCGTTGAAGTTCTTGAGGGTCTCCTCGACTGCGGCGAGGAAGTCGTCAGCAGAGCCGATGTCGTTGATCGCGATCTGCTTGGGGGCCGTTGCCGGCGTGGTGATGGTCATTGAGCGAAGTTGCTTTCGGGGGGTGGTCGGGCCCGGCACGCGCGCGGCGAAGCCGGGCAGGCTGACATGACGTCGCGGATGCGACCCTTCAGACTACCCCCTCGGGACTGGCTCCGCCAAGCCATCCGCCCCCAGCGCGCGGGCCGCATCGCCCCGGATCGGGGCCGCCTCGACGTCCGTCACGGGCAGCGGCGCCGTCGGCGGGACCGATGCACTGAGCGGCGTCCCGTCCTCCCGCCGGTGCCGGGTCACGCGACGGAGCGACGGCCGCCCCTCGAGCCGCGGACCCCGGCCGTCGAGCCCGAGCCGGAGGCCGTCCCCGTCGAGCCGGTGCGTCCGGCCCCGCACGATGAGCTCGACGGGCTCCCCCGATAGGAGCGTCGCCTCGAATGCCGTCGCGGTGATCCGTACCTCGAATGCGCTGCCTCGCCACTGCATCCGGAACGCGAGGCTCGGCCACTGCGCCGGCAGCCGGGGATCGAAACTCAGCTGCCCGCGGTGGTCGCGCATTCCTGCGAAGCCATTGACGAGCGCCATCCACACCCCGCCGGCCGACGCGACGTGGACGCCGTCCGCGGTATTGCCGTGGCGGTCGGCGAGATCGAGATAGGCGGCCTCGAGGAAGTACTCGAGCGCGAGCTCCTCATAGCCGATCTCCGCGGCGATGATCGACTGGACGACCGCCGAGAGGCTCGAATCGCCGGTCGTCAGCGGGTCGTAGTACTCGAAGTCGGCGCGCTTCTGCTCCGCCGTGAAGTGGTCGCCCTGCAGGAGCAGCGCGAGCACGACATCCGCCTGCTTGAGCACCTGGAAGCGGTAGATGACGAGCGGATGGAAATGCAGCAGCAGCGGCAGCTGCTCCGGCGGCGTGCTCGCGAGATCCCAGACCTCCCGCTCAAGGAAGTGCTCATCCTGCGGGTGCACGCCGAGATGCTCGGCGAACGGGATGTGGATCGCGTCGGCGATGTGGCGCCACTGCGCCGGCTCCTCCGGGTCGAGCGCGAGCCGCTGCATCGCGCGCGCGTGGGCCTCCGGCTCGACCTCCTCGAGGAGGCCGAGCGCGTAGGCGGCAAACCGGAGGTTGAAGCGCGCCATGACATTCGTGTACAGGTTGTCGTTGACGACCGTCGTGTACTCGTCCGGGCCCGTCACGCCGTGGATGTGGAAGCTCTCCCCCGCGTCCCCCGCGCGCCAGAAGCCGAGCGTTCGCCACAGCCTCGCCGTCTCGACCGCGATGTCGATCGCGCCGTCCGCGAGGAACTCGAGATCCCCCGTCGCCCCGAGGTACTTCGCGAGCGCATACGTGACGTCGGCATTGATGTGGTACTGCGCCGTGCCGGCCGCGTAGTACGCGGACGCCTCCTCGCCGTTGATCGTCCGCCAGGGGAAGAGCGCGCCTTCCTCGCTGAGCTGCTGCGCGCGCCGCCGCGCCGCCGGGAGCATGGCCTGGCGCATCCCGAGCGCGTTCCGCGCCGCGACCGGGTCGGTGTAGGTGAGGAACGGCAGCGCGTAGATCTCGCCATCCCAGAAGTAGTGGCCGCTGTAGCCGCTCCCCGTGACCCCCTTCGCGGCGATGCCGAGGCCGTCGGCGCGCGCGCTCGCCTGCGCGAGCTGGAAGAGATTCCAGCGGACCGCCTGCTGGATGCGGTCATCGTGCGGGATGCGGACATCCGACCGGGCCCAGAACTCGTCGAGCCACGCCCGCTGCCTCGCGTGCAGGTACTCGGGCCCGTCCGCGACGGCGCGGCGGAGCGTCCGCTGGCAGCGGTCGAGAAGCTGGCGCGTCGGGGTCCGCTCGCTCGTGTGGTAGCTCACGAACTTCGTCAGCCGGAGCACCTGGCCCGGCTGCGCCCGAGCGAGGTACACGTTCTTCGCGAGGTCGGGGCCGACCGAGCGCTCGAGCTCGAACGGCGCCTCGGACTCGAGCTCCTCGTGCGTGACGACCCCGATGCGCATGCCGGACTCGGCGACCCGGTAGCTCAGGGCGCTGAGCGGCCCCTCCTGCCAGTGCTCGCCGGGGACGAGCACCCGGTGGAGCAGCGGTGAGGCCTGGCGAGGGTCGAGGCTCCCCGAGCGGCCGAACTCGGTCTCCTCGTCCTGACGGTTCATGAGCTGCGAGGAGATCGTGACGGGCGCCGGCGCGTCGAGCAGCTCGACCTCGAAGGTCAGGAGCGCGAGGTGCCGCTCGACGAAGGACACCATGCGCGTCGCCGTGACCCGGACGCGCTTGCCGCTCGGCGTCCGCCACAGCATCCGGCGGCGAAACACGCCCGCACGGAGATCGAGCTCCTGCTCGTACTCGAGGAACTCCGAGTGCTCCGCGCCGAGCGGCTCGTCATCGACGTAGAGGCGGATGATCTTCGCGTCGGGCGCGCTGAGGATCGTCTGGCCGACCTCGGCGAAGCCGAAGGCCTGCTCGGCGTGGTTGATCCGCCACGTCTCGTGGAAGCCGTTGATGAACGTGCCGTGCTCGTGGGCGAACCGCCCGTCCTCGGCGTTCGCCCGCATCCCGAGATACCCGTTGCCGATCGCGAAGAGCGTCTCGTCGACCCGGGCCGCGTCGCGCTCGCGGCGGCGATCGATGAGCCGCCACGGGTCCGCCGGGTACCGGTTCCGGTCGATGAGCATCACGCGCCTCCCATCAGGTCCGCCAGATCGGCCACGACAAGGTCGGCCCCCGCCGCGGCGAGCGCCGCCGCACCCGCCCCCCGGTCGACGCCGACGACGAGGCCGAACCCACCCGCCGCCCCCGCCGCGACCCCGGACAGGGCGTCCTCGATGACGACCGCACGCTCGGGGGCCGCGCCGAGCAGCCGGGCCGCCTCGAGGAAGCCGTCGGGCGCGGGCTTACCGGCGAGCGCGTGCTCGGCCGAGTACTGGCCATCGACGACGACGGGGAACCGCTCCCCGAGACCCGCGGCGCTCAGGACCGGGCGCGCATTCCTCGAGCTTGAGACGACCGCGCACGGCACCCCGGCGGTCTCGAGCGCGGCGAGCAGCGCGACCGAGCCGGGGTAGGCCGCGACACCGGCCTCGGCGAGCACGGCCGTGAAGGCCGCGTTCTTGAGGTTGCCGATGCCGCAGACGCTCTCGGCGCCCGGCAGGTCCGTCGGCGTACCCCAGGGCAGCCGCACGCCACGCGAGGCGAGCAGTGCGGCGACCCCCTCGTAGCGGGCCTTGCCGTCGAGCCACGCGAAGTAGTCGGCATCGGCGTACGGCTCGGCGACGCCGAGCGCGGCGAAGACCGTCTCGAAGGTGCGTGCCCAGGCCCGGCGGTGCACCTCGGCGGTCGGGGTGAGGACCCCGTCGAGATCGAAGAGGACGGCCGAGGCCTCAGCGAGCGAGGGGTGCATCGTGCGCCTCCCGCCGCTCGTCCGCCCCCGCGCGTCGCATCGCCCATCGCAGCGTGTCGAGCCCGACCCCGCCGAGCTCGAGCGCGCGCCGGTGCCAGGCCTTGACGTCCCACGCGTCACCCGCCGCGCGCTCGGCCTCCGCGCGCAGCTCCTCCCAGACCCGCTGGCCGATCTTGTAGGAGGGTGCCTGGCCCGGCCAGCCGAGGTAGCGCTGCGTCTCGAAGACGAGGAACGGCTCGGGCATGTGGACGTGCTCCCGCATCTGCGCGAGCGCGTAGTCGTAGTCCCAGACGCCCGTGCCGTCGAGCCGCGGCTTGCCGAGGTGGACGCCGAGGTCGAGGACCACGCGGAGCGCCCGGAGCCGCTGGCCGTCGAGCATGCCGAGCAGGTCGGCGGGGTCGTCGAGGTAGCCGAGCTCGGCCATGAGGCGCTCCGCGTAGAGCGCCCAGCCCTCGCCGTGCCCGGAGACGAAGTTCTGCCGGCGCCACGTGTTGAGCGAGTCCGCGCGGAGCACCGCCTGGCCGTGCTGGAGGTGATGGCCCGGCGCGCCCTCGTGGTAGACGGTCGTCAGCTCGCGCCAGGTGTCGAAGTCCTCGACTCCCTCCGGCACGCTCCACCACATCTGGCCGGGCCTCGCGAAGTCCTCGCTCGGCGGCGTGTAGTAGATCCCGCCGGTCCGGGTCGGCGCGATCATGCACTCGAGGCGGCGGAGCGGCTCGGGGATGTCGAAGGCGCTCGCGCCGAGCTCGGCGATCGCGCGGTCCGAGACCTCCTGCATCCACGCGCGGAGCGCCGCGGTGCCGTGGAGCTTTCGCGCCGGATCGCTCTCGAGGTGGGCGATCGCCTCGGCGACGCCGGCGCCCGGCAGGATCCGCCTCGCGACCGCCTCCTGCTCCGCCGCGACGCGCGCGAGCTCCTCGACGCCCCACTCGTAGGTCTCGTCGAGGTCGATCTCCGCCCCGAGGAAGCCCCGGGATGCGAGACGGTAGGCGTCACGGCCGACGGCATCGTCGGCGCGAGCGCGCGGCGCGAGGTCCTCCGCGAGGAATGCGCGGAGCCGGTCATAGGCCTCGCCCGCCTCCCCCGCACCCCGCGACAGCTCGCCGGCGAGTGCGGCGTGCGCCGCCGCGCCCTCGGCGGCGAGGCCCCCGAAGAAGCCCTCCCCGGACGCCTGCTCGTCGAGCTGCGCGATGACGGCGGCGACCTGGCGCCGTGCCGGGACCCGCCCGGCCGCGATCCCCGCGCGGAGGCTCTCGAGGTAGCCGTCGATCGCGCCCGGGACGTGTCGCATGCGCGCGGCGACCCACGCCCAGTCCTGCTCGGTCCCCGTCGGCATGAGGTCGAAGACCTCGCGGATCCCTTGGGCCGGCGAGGCGATGACGTCGAGGTCGCCGAGGTGGCAGCCGGCGTCGAAGCGGTCGAGCACGAGCTCGAGCTCGCGGCCGAGGTCCCTCGCGGTCACCTCATCGGTCGTGTCGACAGGCCGGACGGCGCGGAGCCGTGCGAGGGCCGCGCGCGCGGCGTCGGCGTAGGCGGCGGCGCCCGCCGGCGAGTGGTCGCCGTACTCGCCCTCGCGGCCCGGTCTGCCGAGCATGACCCGCGCCTCGGGGATGAGCTCGAGCTCCGTGTCGACCCAGGCCTCCGCGATCGCGTCGATCGGCGTCCGGGCGGCAGTCACCGATCCACCCTAACCACGCCGCCTCAATGCCCCGCGGAGTCCCAGTTCTCCCCGATCCCGACCTGCACATCGAGCGGGACCGAGAGCTCCGCCGCGCCCGACATCCGCGCCTCGACGAGCTCGCGGAGCGGCTCGAGCTCGTCCGGGGCGACCTCGAAGACGAGCTCGTCGTGGACCTGGAGGAGCATGCGACTCGTGAGGCCTTGCGCGGTGATGTCCCGATCGATCGCGATCATGGCGCGCTTGATGATGTCGGCGGCGCTCCCCTGGATCGGCGAGTTGAGCGCGGCGCGCTCCGCGTTGTCGCGCGCGACCCGGTTCGAGGAGGTGAAGTCGGGGAAGGCCCGGCGCCGCCCGAAGATCGTCGTCGTGTAGCCGTCGACCTTCGCCTGCGCGACGCCCGCGCGCAGGTACTCGCGCACCGCCCCGAACCGGGCGAAGTAGTCCTCCATGAGGGCTCGCGCCTCCTTCTGGTCGATCCGCAGCTGCTTCGCGAGGCCGAAGGCGGAGAGCCCGTAGGCGAGCCCGTACGACATCGCCTTGACCTTGACCCGCTGCTCGGGCGTGACCGCCTCCGGCGCGATGCCGAAGATGCGGGCGCCGACGAAGCGGTGGAGGTCCTCGCCGGAGCGGAAGGCCTCGATGAGCCCCTCGTCCCCCGAGAGGTGCGCCATGATCCGCATCTCGATCTGCGAGTAGTCCGCCGTGAGAAGGGTCGGGTAGCCCGCGCCCGCGACGAAGGCGCTCCGGATGCGCCGCCCGACCTCGGTCCGCGCCGGGATGTTCTGCAGGTTTGGGTCGTTCGAGCTGAGCCGCCCCGTCGCGGCGCCGGTCTGCTCGTAGTTCGTGCGGATCCGGCCGTCCTCGTCGATCGCCGCCTGGAGGGTCTCGACGATCGAGCCGAGCTTCGTCGCCTCGCGGTGCCGCAGGAGCAGCTCGAGGAATGGGTGGGGCTGCTGCTCCTGGAGATCCGCGATCGCGTCGGCGTCCGTCGAGTAGCCCGTCGCCGTGCGACGCGTCTTCGGCATCCCGAGCTCCTCGAAGAGCACCGCCTGCAGCTGCTTCGGGCTCGCGAGGTTGACCTCGCGGCCGATCGACTCGTAGGCCGCGGCGGCGAGCTCGGCGGACTGCTCGCCGAGGCCCGCGCGGATGTCGGTGAGCACCCCGGCGTCGACCGCGATGCCGGCGCGCTCCATGCGACCGATGACGGGGACGAGCGGGACCTCGATGTCGGCATACACCGAGCGCGACCCCTCGTCGAGGAGCTCGACCGTCGCCGCCTCGACGCGGCGGATGTACCAGGCCTCGCTCGCGGGGCTGAGCGGCTCCGTCTCCGGCACGAGCTGATCCGTGTCGGGAGCCGGCAGTTCCTCGCCGAGGCGGCGCAGCACCTGCTGCTGGAGCGAGAACCCCTTCGTCCACGGCTCGAGGAGCCAGGAGGCGAGTGTCGAGTCACCGACGATGCCCCCGACGGCCATCCCGTGCGCCGCGAGCAGCGCGAGCTGGTGCTTCGCCGCGCTGAACACCTTCGGGTCCGGGCCCGCGAGCCAGGCCTCGAGCGCCGCATAGTCGGGGCGGTGCGGCCCCCACGGGACCCAGACGCTCTCCGTCTCGGTCGCGAGTCCGATCCCATCGAGCTCGCCGCCGTGCCCCGCGACCTCGACCGCGACGGGGCCCGTCACGGCTGACAGCCAGTGGGCGAGCTCCTCGTCGACGAGCTGGCGGACGGCCGGGTGGGCGGCCGACCTGGCCGCGCTCTCGTCGGCCGAGGCGGTGTCGACCGGCCCGGACTTCAGGACGCGGTCGGTCAGCGTGTTGAACTCGAGCCGACGGAAGACGTCACGAAGGGCCGACTCGTCGATCGGCCCGCGCGCGAGCTCGTCGAGCGAGTACGGCAGCTCGAGGTCGCGGACGAGCGCGTTGAGGCGGCGGTTGCGCAGCGCATTCTCCCGCTCCCTGCGGAGGTTCTCCCCCGCGACGCCCTTGATCTCGTCGGCGTGCTCGAGGATGCCCTCGACCGTGCCCCACTCGGCGATCCACTTCGCCGCCGTCACGGGACCGACCTTCGTGATGCCGGGGAGGTTGTCGGCCTTCTCGCCGACGAGCGCCGCGAGCTCGGGGTACTGCTGCGGCCAGACCTTGTACTTCTCGTGGACCGCCTCGGCGTCATAGCGCTTGAAGTCGCCGACGCCGAGGCTCGAGGGGTAGAGCACGGTGACGTTGTCGTCGACGAGCTGGAAGGCGTCCCGGTCACCCGACACGACGAGCACCTCGTAGCCCTCGGCGGCACCGCGCGTCGCGAGCGTCGCGAGGATGTCGTCCGCCTCGTAGTCCTCCTTGACGATCCACTTGACCCGCATCGCGTCGAGCGCCTCCTGGAGGAGCGGCACCTGGCCGACGAACTCGGGGGGCGTCTCGCCCCGGCCGTCCTTGTACGCGGGGTACTCGCGAGTCCGGAACGAGTAGCGCGAGATGTCGAAGGCGACCGCGATGTGGCTCGGGTCGTGCTCCTTGATGAACTTGAGCAGCGTCGTGATGAAGCCGTAGGGCACCTCGGTGTGCTGGCCGCCGCTCGTGACGAAGCGACCCGACTGGATGAGGGCGAAGAAGGCCCGGAACGCGAGCGAGTGCCCGTCGAGGACGAGGAGCGTAGGCTTCGAGTCGGACCCCATGCGAGCCAGCCTATGCGCGGCCGCCGACAAACCCCGAAGGACGACGTGGTCAAGCTCCCCGATGAGATCCACCCGGAGCTGCGCGAGCGGCTCGAGCGCTCGCAGGGCGGCGAGCTCGCCTCCAAGATGGGCATCGAGTTCATCGAGCTGTCGGCCGAGTACTCCGTCGCGAGGATGCCCGTCGCGGGCAACACGCAGACGATCGGCATCCTCCACGGCGGCGCGCACGTCGTCCTCGGCGAGTCGCTCGGCAGCATGTCGTCGGCGATTCACGGTGGTCCCGGCCGATTCCCCGTCGGCATCGAGATCAACGCGACGCACTCCCGCTCGACCGACCGCGGCTGGGTGACGGGCACCTGCCGCGCGCTCGTCCTCGGCCGGACGCTCTGCACGCACGAGATCGTCATGACCGACGACGAGGGGCGTCGCCTCTCGACCGTCCGGATGACGAACTACCTGCGCGAGCGGCGCCCGAACTGAGCGGCTACTTCTTGGGGGCGAGTTGCTCGACGATCGTCTGGGCGACCTCGAACATCGTCAGGCGCCGGTCCATCGACGCCTTCTGGATCCAGCGGAACGCCTCCGGCTCGGTGAGCCCCATCTTCTCATTGAGGAGCCCCTTGGCCCGGTCGACGAGCTTGCGCGTCTCGAAGCGCTCGGCGAGGTCGGCGATCTCCGACTCGAGGACGATGATCTGCTGGTAGCGCGCGAGCGCGATCTCGATCGCCGGGAGCAGGTCGTTCGGTGTGAAGGGCTTGACGACGTAGGCGAGCGCCCCCGCCTCGCTGGCCCGCTCGACGAGCTCCTTCTGGCTGAATGCGGTGAGCAGGACGACGGGGGCGATGTGGTGCTTCGAGAGGCGCTCGGCCGCGGAGATCCCGTCGAGCTGCGGCATCTTGACGTCCATGACGACGAGGTCGGGACGCAGCTCGGTCGCGAGCTGCACGGCCGTCTCGCCGTCGCCCGCCTCGCCGACGACCTCGAAGCCCGCGTCGGTGAGGATCTCGATGATGTCCATCCGGATGAGGGACTCGTCCTCGGCGACGACGACGCGGCGGGGCGCGGCAGGGGCGGCTTCCTCGATGCTCACGATGAAAACCCTAGTACCGTTGAGCCGCAGCACCCCGGCCGGTGTGGCGGAATGGCAGACGCGACCGACTCAAAATCGGTTGTCCGTGAGGACGTGTGGGTTCGACCCCCACCACCGGCACCGCCTCAGTCGGGCTGCCCGGGGAGCGGCTCGGCGAGCCAGGTCGCCTCGGCGAGATCGCCGACCGTGTGGACCCGGAGGTCGTTCGTCGAGCCGGGGACGCCGGGCGGCATGCCCGAGATGACGACGACCTTGTCGCCAAGCTCGGCGAGCCCCTCCCGCACCAGGAGGGTGTCGACCTGGTGGTACATCTCGTCGGTGTGGCGGACGCGCTCGACGACGACCGAGCGGATGCCCCAGATGAGCGCCATCCGGCGCCGCACCGCCTCGCTCGGCGTGAAGGCGAGCATGGGGATGCGGAAGCGGAGCCGGGACATGCGCCGCGCGCTGTCCCCCGATTCCGTGAAGACGCACACGTACTTCGCCTCGACGAAGTCGGCGACCTCCGCGGCCGCGAGGGTGATCGCCCCGCCCTGCGTGCGCGGTCGCGTCCCGAGCGGCTGGATGCGCTCGAGCCCGGTCTCCTCGGTCGACTCGACGATCCGCGCCATCGTCTGCACCGTGATGGCCGGGTAGGCGCCGATGCTCGTCTCGCCGGAGAGCATGACCGCGTCGGCGCCGTCGAGGATCGCGTTGGCGACGTCGGAGGTCTCGGCCCGCGTCGGGACGGGGTTCTCCGTCATGGACTCGAGCATCTGCGTCGCGACGATGACCGGTTTGGCGTACTGCCTGGCCTTGAGGATGATGTCCTTCTGGACGATCGGCACCGACTCGAGCGGGAGCTCGACCGCGAGATCGCCGCGCGCGACCATGACGGCGTCGAAGGCGTCGATGATCTCGTCGATTGCCTCGACCGCCTGCGGCTTCTCGATCTTCGCGATGACGGGCCTGCGGATGCCCTCCTCCCCCATGATCTCGTGCACGCGAGTGACGTCAGCGGCGTCGCGGACGAAGGACAGGGCGATGAAGTCCGCGCCGAGGCGCAGGCCCCACCGGAGGTCCTCCTCGTCTTTCTCGGAGAGGGCCGGCACGTTGACGGCGACACCCGGGAGGTTGATCCCCTTGTTGTTCGACACCATGCCGCCGACGACGACCTCGGTGCGCACCCGCACCCCGTCGGTGTCGAGGACCCGGAGGCGGACCTTGCCGTCATCGATGAGGATCGGGTCGCCCGGGCTGACGTCCGCCGGCAGGCCCTTGAAGGTCGTCCCGCAGAGCTCGCGCGTCCCCTCGACGTCCTCGGTCGTGATCGTGAAGACGTCCCCGAGCCGCAGCTCGTGCGGCCCGTCGGCGAATCGCCCGAGCCGGATCTTCGGACCCTGAAGGTCGACGAGCATCGCGACGGTCCGGCCGACGTCCTCGGCCGCGCGACGCAGGTTGCGTGCGACCTCCTCGTGCACGGCGTGGCTGCCGTGGGAGAGGTTGAGGCGCGCGACATCGACGCCCGCCTCGAGGATCGCCCTGATGTTGTCGTAGCTCGAGGTCGCCGGCCCGAGGGTCGCGACGATCTTCGCTCGTCTCATGCCTTGTGCTCTCCGCTCGGTGGTGGGTCCGCGGTATGGCCAGCCTATCGAGGTGCCCCCGGTCCCGGCGGAAGCCGCCCCGAGGCTCAGATCGCGATCGCGCGATCGCTCGGACGAATGGGCGACGGCAGCTCCGTCTCGCCGACGAGGAAGCGGTCGATCGCGGCGGCAGCGGCGCGACCCTCGGCGATCGCCCACACGATGAGCGACTGCCCGCGTCCGGCGTCGCCGGCGACGAAGACACCGCTCAGGTCCGTCGCATAGTCCTCGGCTCGCGCGAAGGTGCCGCGCTCGTCGAGCGGCAGCTCGAGCTCGGCCTCGACCGACGCCGTCTCGGGGCCTGTGAAGCCCATCGCGATGAGGACGAGGTCGGCCGGCAGCTCCCGCTCCGTGCCCGACCTCGGGACGCGACGCCCGTCGACGTACTCCGTCTCCGCGACGCGGAGCGCGCGCACCTCGCCGCTCGCGTTCCCGAGGAACTCGACGGTCGAGGCGAGGAAGACTCGCTCGCCGCCCTCCTCGTGGGCGCTCGAGACCTCGAAGACCTGCGGCGTCATGGGCCACGGCTGGTGGCCGGGACGCTCGAGCGGCGGTTGCTTGCCGATCGCAAGGTTCGTGACCGAGAGCGCCCCCTGGCGGTGGGCCGTGCCGATGCAGTCCGCGCCCGTGTCGCCGCCCCCGATGACGATGACGTGGCGGCCCTCGGCCGTGATCTGCTCCGGCACCTCGTCCCCGGCGCCCCGACGGTTCGCCTGCGTGAGGTAGTCCATCGCGACGTGCACGCCGAGGAGGTCGCGGCCCGGGATCGGGAGCTCGCGCGGGACGGTCGCGCCCGTCGCGATGAGCACAGCGTCGTAGCGGTCACGGAGCTCCGCCCAGCTGAGGTCGACGCCGATCTCGACGCCCGCGCGGAATCGCGTGCCCTCGGCCTGCATCTGCGCGAGACGCTGCTCGAGGCGGCGCTTCTCCATCTTGAAGTCGGGGATGCCGTAGCGCAGCAGTCCGCCGATCCGGTCGTCCCGCTCGTACACCGCGACGGTGTGTCCGGCGCGGGTGAGCTGCTGCGCCGCGGCGAGGCCCGCGGGCCCCGAGCCGACGATCGCGACCGTCTTGCCCGTGAGCCGCTCGGGGATCTGCGGCCGGACGAGTCCCCGCTCCCAGGCGTCCTCGACGATCGCCGCCTCGATCTGCTTGATCGTCACGGGCGGCTGATTGATGCCGAGCACGCAGGCCGACTCGCAGGGCGCCGGGCAGAGGATCCCCGTGAACTCGGGGAAGTTGTTCGTCGCGTGGAGCCGCTCGATCGCCTCTCGCCCCTCGCCGCGCCAGGTGAGGTCGTTCCACTCGGGGATGAGGTTGCCGAGGGGGCAGCCGTGGTGGCAGAAGGCGACGCCGCAGTCCATGCATCGCCCAGCCTGGCGCCGGAGCATGCCGGTGTCGCGCGCCTCGTAGACCTCGCGCCAGTCCATGAGCCGGACCGGCACCGGCCTGCGCGCGGGGAGCTCGCGCTCCCTGACCTTGAGAAAGCCTTCGGGGTCAGCCACGGGTCACCTCCAGGATTCGCTGCCACACTTCGTCGCCGTCGGGGTCGAGCCCCTCGCCGACGGCGTCCTCGCGCGCCCGGAGCACGGCCGCGTAGTCGCGCGGGAGCACCTTCACGAATTCCTGCGCCGTCGCCTCGAAGCGCTCGAGCATCGCCGCGGCGAGCGGGGACTCGGTCCGCTCGACGTGGAGGGTCAGCAGAGAGCGGAGCAGCTCGACGTCGGCGCGGTCGAGCGGCAGCAGGTCGAGCTCGCCCTTGCCGAGCGCCTCGGCGTTGACCGCCTCCGTCCGGAGCCGGTGCACGTAGGCGACGCCGCCTGACATGCCGGCCCCGAGGTTGCGCCCCGTGCGCCCGAGGATGACGGCCGTGCCGCCCGTCATGTACTCGAGCGCGTGGTCGCCGACGCCCTCGACGACAGCCGTCGCCCCCGAGTTGCGGACGAGAAAGCGCTCGCCCACGAGGCCGCGGATGAACATCGTGCCCGAGGTCGCCCCGTAGCCGATGACGTTGCCCGCGATGACGTTCTCCTCGGCGCGGAAGGTCGCGCGCCGGTCGGGCCGGACGACGATGTCGCCGCCGGACAGGCCCTTGCCGACGTAGTCGTTCGCGTCGCCCTCGAGCCGGAGCATGATGCCCGGCGGCAGGAATGCGCCGAGCGACTGCCCGGCCGTGCCGTGCAGGGTGATGTCGATCGTCTCCGGTGGGAGCCCCCGCTCGCCGTGCGCGAGCGTCACCTCGTGGCCGAGCATCGTGCCGACCGCGCGCTCGGTGTTCTGGATCGGCAGCTCGATGACGAGCGGCTCGACGTCGCGGATGGCGGGCCCCGCGAGCTCGATGAGCTGGCGGTCGAAGTGCGCCTCGAGCTCGTGGTCCTGCGGGACCCCGGAGCGTCGCGGCAGCTCGGGCGCGAAGCGCGCGCCCGCGAAGACGGGACCGAGGTCGAGGCCGTCCGCCTTCCAGTGCTCGACCGCGCGGTCGACGTCGAGGAGTTCGGCATGCCCGATCGCCTCGTCGAGGCTCCGGAAGCCGAGGGCGGCGAGGTGCTCCCGGACCTCCTCCGCGAGGTACTCGAAGAAGGTCACGACGAACTCGGGGCGACCCGTGAATCGCGCCCGGAGCTCGGGGTTCTGCGTCGCGACGCCGACGGGGCAGGTGTTGAGGTGGCAGACGCGCATCATGACGCAGCCCGAGACGACGAGCGGCGCGGTCGCGAAGCCGTACTCCTCGGCGCCGAGGAGCGCGGCGACGATGACGTCCCGACCCGTCTTCATCTGCCCGTCGACCTGGACGACGACCCGCTCGCGCATGCCGTTGACCATGAGGGTCTGCTGGGCCTCGGCGAGGCCGATCTCCCAGGGCGTGCCCGCGTGCTTGAGCGAGTTGAGCGGCGATGCGCCCGTCCCGCCGTCATGACCCGAGACGAGCACGACGTCGGCCTTCGCCTTCGCGACGCCGGCCGCGACCGCGCCGATACCCGACTGCGAGACGAGCTTGACGTGGACGCGCGCCGCGGGGTTCGCCCGCTTGACGTCGAAGATGAGCTGCTTGAGGTCCTCGATCGAGTAGATGTCGTGGTGCGGCGGCGGCGAGACGAGCCCGACGCCGGGCGTGCCGCCGCGGGTCCTGGCGATCCAGGGGTAGACCTTCGGCCCAGGCAGCTGCCCGCCCTCCCCCGGCTTCGCGCCCTGCGCCATCTTGATCTGGATGTCGCTCGCGTGCGTGAGGTACATGCTCGTGACGCCGAAGCGTCCGGAGGCGACCTGCTTGATCGCGCTGCGACGCTCGGGGTCGAGGAGGCGCTCGACGTCCTCGCCGCCCTCGCCAGTGTTCGATCGACCCCCGATGCGGTTCATCGCGATCGCGAGCGTCTCGTGGGCCTCCTGCGAGATCGAGCCGTAGCTCATCGCGCCCGTGTTGAAGCGCCGCAGGATCGCCTCGATCGGCTCGACCTCGTCGATCGGGACGGGGGTGCGCTCGCCGTGCTTGATGCGGAAGAGCCCGCGTAGCGTCATGAGCCGCTCGCCCTGCTCGTCGATCCGGCGGGTGTAGTCCCGGAAGACGTCGTAGCGCCGCTCGCGCGTCGCGTGCTGGAGCCGGAAGACGGTCTCGGGGTTGAAGAGGTGCGGCGGGCCCTCCCGCCGCCACTGGTACTCGCCCCCGTTCTCGAGCCGCTCGTGGACGAGCGCCGCGGGCTCCCTCGGGTAGGCGCGCTCGTGCCGCGAGGCGTTCTCCCTGGCGATGACGTCGATCCCGACGCCGCCGAGGATCGAGCGGGTGCCGGTGAAGTACTCGTCGACGAACTCCTGGGAGAGCCCGAGCGCCTCGAAGCACTGCGCGCCCGCGTAGGAGCCGACGACGGAGATGCCCATCTTCGACATGATCTTGAGGACGCCCTTGCCGAGCGCCTTGATGAGGTTGGCGACCGCCTGCTCGGGGGTGACGCCGGGGATCATGCCGCGGCGGGCGAGATCCTCGGCGGTCTCCATCGCGAGGTACGGGTTGACGGCGGAGGCGCCGTAGCCGATGAGGAGCGCGACGTGGTGGACCTCGCGGACGTCGCCCGCCTCGACGATGAGGCCGACGCGCATCCGCGTGCCCCGCCGGATGAGGTGGTGGTGGACCGCCGAGAGCATGAGGAGCGACGGGATGGGCGCGTAGTCCTTGTCCGAGTCCCGGTCGGAGAGGATGAGGAACTCCGCCCCGCGCTCGATCGCGAGGTCGGCCTCCTCGCACATCGCCTCGAGCCGCCTCGCGAGCTCGACCTCGTGGTCGAGCACGTCGTAGAGACCGCGGATCGTCACGGCGCGGTAGCCGAGCCGCCGGCCGTCGATGTGCTGGATCTTCGCGAGCTCGTCGTTGTCGAGGACGGGGAACTCGAGGGCGACCTGCCGCGCGTGGATCGGCGTCGCGTCGAGCAGGTTCCGCTCGGGCCCGAGCGTCGAGCGCATCGAGGTGACGACCTCTTCCCGGATCGAGTCGAGCGGCGGGTTCGTCACCTGCGCGAACTGCTGGGAGAAGTAGTCGAAGAGGGTGCGGGAGCGCCGCGAGAGCACGGCGATGGGCGTGTCGGAGCCCATCGCGCCGATCGGCTCGGCACCCGTCGCGGCCATCGGCCGGATGAGGATCCGGACCTCCTCCTCCGTGTAGCCGAAGGTCTTCTGCCGGCGGTTGACCGAGGTCGGGGTGTGGACGATGTGCTCGCGCTCCGGCAGCTCCGCGAGGGCGATGCGCTCCTGCTCGAGCCACTGCGCGTAGGGGCGCGCGGCGGCGAGCTCGGCCTTGATCTCCTCGTCCTCGATGATGCGCCCCGCCGCGGTGTCGACGAGGAACATCCGGCCGGGCTGGAGGCGGCCCTTGCGCACGACGCGCGCGGGGTCGATCTGGTGGACGCCGATCTCGCTCGCGAGCACGACGAGCCCCTCGTCGGTGACGAGGTAGCGGCTCGGGCGCAGACCGTTGCGGTCGAGCGTGCCGCCGACGAGCTCGCCATCCGTGAAGACGAGCGCCGCCGGTCCGTCCCACGGCTCCATGAGCATGCCGTGGAATTCGTAGAATGCGCGGAGGTCGGGATCGAGATCGGTGCGGTTCTCGTAGGCCTCTGGGACCATCATGAGCATCGCGTGCGGGAGCGAGCGCCCCGCGAGGTTGAGGAGCTCGAGGACCTCGTCGAAGCTCGCCGAGTCGGAGGCGCCCGCGGCGTTGACAGGCAGGAGCGGCCGGAGGTCGCCGAGGAGCGCGGACTCGAGCTGCGACTGCCTCGCCCGCATCCAGTTGCGGTTGCCCTGCACGGTGTTGATCTCGCCGTTGTGCGCGATCATGCGGAAGGGCTGCGCGAGCGGCCACGACGGGAAGGTGTTCGTCGAGTACCGCGAGTGGACGAGCGCGAGCTTCGAGGCGAAGCGCTCGTCGGAGAGGTCGGGGTAGAAGGGCTCGAGCTGGAGCGTCGTGACCATGCCCTTGTAGACGAGCGTCCGGCTCGAGAGCGAGGCGAAGTAGGCGCCGAGCTCGTGCTCGGCGCGCTTCCGGAGCCGGTAGACCTGCCGCTCGAGCTCCATGCCGCCGACGGTCTGCCCGCCGTCGGTCTGGCGGGTCGAGGCGACGAAGAGCTGGGCAAAGTGCGGCATCGCCTCCCGGGCGAGCTTGCCGAGCACCTCGGGCCGGACCGGCACCTCGCGCCAGCCGAGCACGCGGAGCTGCTCCTGGCCCGCGATCCGCGCGATGCCGGCGGCGGTGGCCTCGCGCTCGGCCTCCTCGACCGGGAGGAAGGCCATGCCGACCGCGTAGCGGCCCGCGGCGGGCAGTTCGAACTCCACGACGGTGCGGAGGAATGCGTCGGGGATCTGCGTGTTGATGCCCGCCCCGTCGCCCGTGCCCGCGTCGGAACCGACGGCCCCGCGGTGCTCGAGGTTCCGCAGCGCGCCAAGCGCCGTCGCGACGATGTCGTGCCCGGGCGTGCCGCGGAGCGTCGCGACCATCGCGAGCCCGCACGCATCGTGGTCGAGCGCGGGGTCGTAGAGGCCGACGGCCTCGGGCGCGGCGGAGTGGCTGCGGTACGGCGAGCTCGGGGTCACTGCGGTCTCCTGCTCTCGGGCGATCCACGGCGCCGGGGCGCCGTTGACCCGGAGTACCCGCAGACCTGCGATGGGTGTTGAGCCCCGGCTCAGCCGGGGTTGTGGAGCGGTGTCGTCCGCTTGTGGCGGATCACTCGGCCTTCGCGCCGGCCTCGGCCGGCTCGTCGGACTCCGTGTAGACGTCTTCGGATGATACTGCACGATCGGTGGGCGTCCATTCACGACCCGGACGGTACGGGCTCGGCTCGAGTCCGGGGTGGCGACGCGTCTGCACGATGAAGATGACGAGTCCGAGCACGATCGCCGCGATCGCGCCCCAGTCGTTCGAGCGGACGCCGAGGATGAGCTCGCTCGGGTCAAGGCGGAAGATCTCGAGGATCGCCCGGCCGATGCCGTACCAGACGAGGTAGAGCGCGAAGACCCTGCCCCACTGGAGCGTGAAGCGCCGCGCGAGGAGGAGGAGCACGATCGCGCCGAGCACGTTCCACAGCAGCTCGTAGAGGAACATGGGGTGGAAGGTGAGCCCCTCGGGGAGCCCGACGGGGTAGGCGGGGTTCGTCGCCTCGATCTCGAGGCCCCACGGGAGGTCGGTCGGCGGGCCGAAGAGCTCGTGGTTGAACCAGTTGCCGAGGCGGCCCGCGGCCTGCGCGAGGAGGAGCCCCGGCGCGAGCGCGTCGGCGAAGGTGAGGAAGCGGATCCCCGTGATCCGGCACCCGATCCAGACGCCGAGCCCGCCGAAGAGCAGGGCGCCGAAGATCGCGCCGCCGCCGTCCCAGATCCTGACGACGGCCCAGGGGTCGGCGGGGTCGATCGGGAAGAAGTCATTCGGGTGCGTGACGACGTGCCAGGCCCGGGCGCCGATGATGCCGAGTGGGACCGCCCAGATGAGGACGTCGATGATCGCCCACGGCTCGACGCCGCGACGCCGCAGCCGGGCCTCGGTGAGCCAGGTCGCGATGATGATGCCCGCGATGATGCAGAGCGCGTAGGCGCGGATCTCGAGCTCGGCACCGACGGCGACGCCGGGGATCCACTGGAACCACTCCCCGATCGGGATGCTGATCGGCACCTGCCACTCGACGGGCGGGCTCGGGATCGACAGCGGCGCGAGACTCACCGTGCGATCCTAACCGTCGCGGCGCCGCTCAGTCTGCGATTCCAGCGGCCAGCCGCGCGGCGACGGCCGCCGCCCCCTCGGCGCGGTCCTCGATGATCGCGCGGACGATCGCCGAGCCGACGATCGCACCGTCGGCGTAGCTCAGCACCTCGCGCACCTGCTCGGGGGTCGAGACGCCGATGCCGACATGAATGTGCTCGGCCCCGGCCGCGCGGAGCCTCGTCACGAGGTCCCTCGCCGCCGAGTCGAGGTCCTCGCGCGTGCCCGTGACCCCCATGGTCGAGACGGCGTAGACCCAGCCGCGGCTCGCCTCCGCGATCATCCGGAGTCGCTCGTCGGTCGATGAGGGCGCCGCGAGGAAGATGCGGTCGAGGCCCGTGCGCTCGCTCGCGGCGATCCAGTCGGCCGCCGAGTCCGGCGTGATGTCGGGCGTGATGAGCCCCTGCGCGCCCGCCGCGAGGAGGTCGTCGGCGAAGCGGTCGACGCCGTACTGGACGACCGGGTTCCAGTACGTCATGACCCAGATGGGGACGCTGACGCCGCGCGATCGGATGCCGCGGATCGCCTCGAAGAGGTGGCGGAGCTTGAACCCGGCGTCGAGCGCGAACTGCGTCGCCTCCTGGATGACCGGGCCGTCCATGACGGGGTCGGAGTACGGCACCCCGAGCTCGATGGCCTCGACCCCGTGCTCGACGAGTGCGACGGCGGCGTCGATCGAGCCCTCGAGGTGCGGGTAGCCGACGGGGAGGTACCCGATGAGTCGGGGTCCGCTGCTCATGCCTGTCCTCCGCCCTCGAGGAGCCCGAACCACTTGCCGGCCGTCTCCATGTCCTTGTCGCCGCGGCCGGAGAGGTTGACGAGGATGACGGCGCCCTCCCCCCGCTCGGCGACGAGCCGCGGCGCGAGGTCGAGCGCGCCCGCGAGGGCGTGCGCGGACTCGATCGCCGGGATGATGCCCTCGGTCCTCGACAGCAGGCGCAGCGCATTCATGGCCTCGGCGTCGGTCGCGGGCAGGTACTCGGCGCGGCCGATGTCGGCGAGCCAGGCGTGCTCGGGGCCGACGCCCGGATAGTCGAGGCCGGCCGAGATGGAGTGCGACTCGATCGTCTGGCCGTCGGCGTCCTGGAGGACGTAGGTGCGGGCACCGTGGAGGATGCCCGGCCGGCCGCGCTCAATCGAGGCGGCGTGCCGCGGCGTGTCGACGCCGTCCCCCGCGGCCTCGATCCCGTAGAGCCGGACCTCGGCGTCGTCGAGGAAGGCGTCGAAGATCCCGATCGCGTTCGACCCCCCGCCGACGCAGGCGACGACGGCGTCCGGCAGCGCACCGGTCCGCTCGAGCACCTGGGCGCGGGCCTCCTCGCCGATGACCTTCTGCAGGTCGCGGACGAGGGCCGGGAAGGGGTGCGGGCCGGCCGCGGTGCCGAAGATGTAGTTCGTCGTCGCGACGTTCGTCACCCAGTCGCGGAAGGCCTCGTTGATCGCGTCCTTGAGGGTCCGCGAGCCCGTCTTCACGGGGACGACCTCGGCCCCGAGGAGCCGCATCCGCGCGACATTGAGCGCCTGCCGCTCGGTGTCGACCTCGCCCATGTAGATCGTGCACTCCATGCCGAAGAGCGCCGCGGCCGTCGCGGTCGCGACGCCGTGCTGGCCCGCGCCCGTCTCGGCGATGACCCGGGTCTTGCCGAGCTTGCGGGTCAGGAGCGCCTGCCCGAGGACGTTGTTGATCTTGTGCGAGCCCGTGTGGTTGAGGTCCTCGCGCTTGAGGAAGACGCGCGCGCCCGCGGCGTGCTCGGCGAATCGCGGCGCCTCGGTGAGGATCGAGGGCCGGCCGGTGTAGTCGCGGTGCAGGGCGGCGAGCTCGGCGTGGAAGGCCGGGTCCGCCTTGAGCGCCTCGTAGGCGGCCGCGATCTCGTCGACGGCCTCGATGAGCGACTCCGGCATGAAGCGCCCGCCGTAGTCGCCGAAGAACGGCCCGTACTCGTCACGCAGCCCCATCGGACTCCTCCTCCGTCGCCTCGATGAATGCGCTGACGGCCGCCGCCGGATCGCCCCCCGTCACGAGCGCCTCGCCGACGAGCACGGCGTCCGCGCCCGCCGCCCGGTAGGCGACGACGTCCTCGGGGCCGAGGACGGCCGACTCGGCGACCCTGATCGCCCCGGCCGGGAAGCGGTCGACGAGGCGGGCGAAGAGGCCCCGGTCGAGCTCGAAGGTCGTCAGGTCCCGCGCGTTCACGCCGATGACGCTCGCACCGAGGTCGGTCGCGCGGGACAGCTCCTCGGCCGTGTGCGCCTCGACGAGGGGCGTCATGCCGAGCTCGAGGATGAAGTCGTGCAGGCGCGCGAGCACCCGCTGCTCGAGCGCCGCGACGATGAGCAGGACGAGGTCGGCGCCGGCCGCGCGCGCCTCGAGGACCTGGTACTCCTCGCCGATGAAGTCCTTGCGCAGCAGCGGCGTCTCGACGGCGTCGCGGACCTCGCGGAGGTCGCGGAGCGAGCCGCCGAAGCGACGCCCCTCCGTGAGGACGGAGATGACGGAGGCGCCACCGAAGGCGTACTCGCGCGCGAGCGTCGTCGGGTCGGGAATCTCCGCGAGCGCCCCGCGGGACGGGGAGGCCCGCTTGATCTCGGCGATGACGTGCACGGTCTCGCGCGGCTGGAGCGCGGCGACCGCGTCGAGCGCGGGCGGCATCGCGAGGGCCTGACGCTCGACCGCCGCGAGCGGCGTGTCGATCCGGCGGGCGGCGGCGTCCTCGAGCGCCCCGTCGAGCAGGGCGGCGAGCATGGTCAATGCGACTTCGTCTGGACCCTGTGGCCGCCGACCCCGTAGCCGACCGCCTTCATGATCCAGCCGACGATGAGCCCGAGGACGGCGAGGCCCGCGGCCCCCCAGACGAGCCAGGGCTGGTCGAACCAGAAGGCGAAGGTCCCGATCACGAACGCGATCAGGATGACGGTGACCGCCGTCCATGACGCGGGAGAGTTGCCGTGTCCCGGGTCGGTGCCGTTGCTCATGGCGCCAGTCTAGCGTGACTCAGTGCTCGGCACCGGGCCCCGCGGGCGGCCTGTCGTCCTCGCCGGGACCCGGCTCGTCCGTCGGGTCGATGCCGTGATCGAGCGCGTCCCATGCGTCCCTCGGGCCCGCGGGGCCCCGACGACCGCGTCGGCGCGTGGCCCAGAGCCACCAGCCGAGGAAGGCGGCGACGACGACGACGAGACCGATCGCGAGCGCTGGGGACATGACGGGGTCCTAGCGCCGCAGCGCATTCGCGATCGCGACCGCCCGGAGCGGCGCGGCGGCCTTGTTCATCGTCTCGACGTGCTCGGTCGTCGGGACCGAGTCCGCGACGAGCCCCGCGCCGGCCTGGACGGTCGCCGTCCCGTCCTTGATGACCGTCGTGCGGATCGCGATCGCGAGGTCGGCGTCACCCGCGAGGTCGAAGTACCCGACGACGCCGCCGTAGACGCCGCGGGCCGCCGGCTCGAGCTCGTCGATGATCTCGAGCGCCCGGGGCTTCGGCGCGCCCGAGAGCGTCCCGGCGGGGAAGGTCGCGCGGAAGACATCGATCGGCGTGACGTCGGGCCTGAGGTCCGCCTCGACCGTCGAGACGATGTGCATGATGTGGCTGAAGCGCTCGATGACCATGAACTCGGTGACCTCGACGGAGCCCGCGACGGCGACCTTGGCGAGGTCGTTGCGCGCGAGGTCGACGAGCATGAGGTGCTCGGCCCGCTCCTTGGGGTCGGCGAGCAGCTCCTCCGCGTGCTGCGCGTCCGCCTCGGGCGTCGCGCCGCGCGGCCGCGAGCCCGCGATCGGGTGGCTCGTCGCGCGCCCCGCGGTGACCTTGACGAGCGCCTCCGGGCTCGAGCCGACGACCGAGAAGGGTCGCCCGTCGGCGTCCGCGAGCGAGAGCAGGTACATGTACGGGCTCGGGTTGAGCGCGCGGAGCACCCGGTACACGTCGAGCGGGTCGGCCGTCGCCTCATGGTCGAAGCGCTGGCTCAGGACAACCTGGAAGACGTCGCCGTCGTGGATGAACCGCTTCGAGCGCTCGACGACCGCCTCATAGGCGGCCTGCGTGCCGCGGTGCCGCGGCGCGGGCGCGGTCGTCAGGTCGATCGCCGCGACGTCCGGGCTGCTCGGCGCCCTGAGCCGCCCCTCGAGGGCGTCGAGCCTCGCCTGCGCCTCTGCCCACAGCGCATCGGCGTCCGCTGCGCCGTCGGCGAGGACCGAGGCGATAAGCGTCACGGTGCCGAGCTTGTGGTCGAGCGCGAGGAGCTCCGAGACGAGGCCGAAGGACTGGACGGGGACGTCGACCTCGGGGTCGACGGGCGGCCGGTGCGGGAGGCGCTCGATCTGGCGCACGGCGTCCCAGCCGATGTAGCCGACGAGTCCGCCCGTGAGCGGCGGGTGCCCGTCGACGCGCGGCGTCGCCCAGCGCCGGTACAGCGCGTCGAGTGCCTTGAGCGGCGGCTCCGCGATGGCCGGGCCGAGCGCCCGCTCGGCGTCGAGGTCGCCGGGCACCCACACGGTCTCCTCATCACGGGCCGTGAGCGTCCCGAAGGTCGAGACGCCGACGAAGGACCAGCGCGACCAGATGCCGCCCTGCTCCGCCGACTCGAGGAGGAAGGTGCCCGGCCGGCCGGCCGCGAGCTTGCGGTAGATGCCGACGGGCGTCTCGGCATCCGCGAAGCGCGTCCGCAGGACCGGCACGACGAGGTGCCCCGCGGCGAGCGCCGCGTCGAAGTCCGCGCGTGTCGTCGTCATGCCTCGCCCCGCACCGGTTCGAGCGGATCGACGTCGAAGCAGGAATGCGCGCCCGTGTGACATGCGGGCCCCACCTGCTCGACCGTGAGCAGGAGGGCGTCCGCATCGCAGTCGAGCGCCGCGCCGCGCACGAGCTGGATGTGCCCGCTCGTGTCGCCCTTCCGCCAATACTCCTGCCGGGAGCGGCTCCAGAACGTCACGCGGCCCTCCGTGAGCGTCCGGCGGAGGGCCTCGCGGTCGACGTAGCCGAGCATGAGCACCCGGCCGGTCGACTCCTCCTGCACGATCGCCGGGAGCAGGCCGCTCGAATCGAACCGCGCCCGATCGAGGACGTCACCCAGCGCATTCATCGCTCGCCTCCCAGCCGCACCGTCAGACCCGCGGCGTCGAGCGCCGCCTTGACCTCCCCGATCGAGAGGATGCCGTCGTGGAACACGCTCGCCGCGAGCACCGCGTCGGCGCCCGCCTCGACCGCGGGCGCGAAGTCGCCGGCCGAGCCCGCCCCGCCGCTCGCGATGACCGGGACGCGGCTCACCTCGCGCATCGCGCGGATGAGCTCGAGGTCATAGCCGTCGCGCGTGCCGTCGGCGTCGATCGAGTTGACGAGCAGCTCGCCGGCGCCCCGCTCGATCGCCTCGGCCGCCCAGGCAAGCGCGTCGAGGTCCGTCTCGCGGCGACCGCCGTGCGTCGTGACGACGAAGCCGCTCGGCATGCGGGGGGCGCGCTGGACGTCGAGCGAGAGCACGAGGACCTGCGCGCCGAAGCGGTCGGCGATCTCGCCGAGGAGCTCGGGCCGGGCGATCGCCGCAGAGTTGACCCCGACCTTGTCGGCGCCGTGCCCGAGGAGCCGGGCGACATCCTCGGCGCTGCGCACCCCGCCCCCGACCGTGAGCGGGACGAAGACCTGCTCCGCGGTGCGTCGGACGACGTCGTAGACCGTCTCCCGCTCCTCCGTCGTCGCCGTGACGTCGAGGAAGGTCAGCTCGTCCGCGCCCTGCTCGAAGTACCTGCGCGCGAGCTCGACCGGCTCGCCCTTATCGGCGAGCTCGCGGAAGTTCACACCCTTGACGACGCGGGCGCCGGCGACATCGAGGCACGGGATGACCCGGATCGCCGGGGCCATCAGATCCTCGCCGCGTGGATCGCCGTGACGAGGATCGCCCTCGCGCCGACCGCGTAGAGCCGATCCATGACCTCGTTCGCGTCGGCGCGCGGCACCATGGCGCGCACCGCGACCCAGGCCTCGTCCTGGAGCGGGGACACCGTCGGGGACTCGATGCCGGGGGTGATCGCGGTCGCCGCGGCGAGCTTCGCCTTCTCGACGTCGTAGTCGACGAGCACGAACTGCCGCGCGACGAGGACCCCCTGCAGGCGGTGCCGGAGCGTCGCGAGCGCCGCGGAGGCCGGGTCCTTGGCGATGAGCACGGCCTCGGACTCGAGGATGACCGGGCCGAAGATCTCGAGCCCCTGCGCGCGGAGCGTCGACCCCGTCGACACGACATCGGCGACCGCATCCGCGACCCCGAGCGCGACGGAGGACTCGACCGCGCCGTCGAGGTCGACGATGCGGGCCGAGACGCCGTGCCTCGCGAGGAAGCCGTCGACGAGGCCCGGGTAGCTCGTCGCGACGCGCACGCCCTCGAGGTCGGCGAGCTCCGCGTACTGCCCCGGCTTCGCGGCGAAGCGGAAGGTCGAGTGCCCGAAGTCGAGCGCCGCGACCTCGAGCGCCGCCGAGGCGGAGTCGACGAGGAGGTCGCGGCCCGTGATCCCGACGTCGAGCGCACCCGAGCCGACATAGGTCGCGATGTCGCGGGGGCGCAGGTAGAAGAACTCGACCTCGTTGCGCGCGTCGACGGTCGAGAGCGCGCGCGGGTCGCGGCGCTGGGCGTACCCCGCCTCATGGAGCATCTCCACGGCGGTCTCGGACAGTGAGCCCTTGTTCGGGACGGCGACTCTCAGCATGCGTGGGCCTTCGGATTCTTCGGGGCGGTCGGTGTCGGGCGATCAGAGATGTCGCCAGACCTCCTCCGGCCGGATCCCGGTCGCAAGCATGAGCACCTGGAGGTGGTAGAGGAGCTGCGAGATCTCCTCCGCCGTCTCCTCACGGCTCTGGTACTCGGCCGCCATCCAGACCTCGGCGGCCTCCTCGACGATCTTCTTGCCGATGAAGTGGACGCCCGCGTCGAGCTCCGCGACCGTGCCGGACCCCTCGGGACGCGCCACGGCCTTCTCGCTGAGCTCCGCGTAGAGCGCGTCGAAGGTCTTCACACCCTCAAGGGTACTGGTCTCCCGGACTCAGCCGACGCCGAGCAGGTCGATGACGAAGACGAGCGTGCGCCCGCCGAGGCGGTGGCCGGAGCCCGCGGGGCCGTAGGCGAGGTGCGGCGGGATGACGAGCTGCCGACGGCCGCCGACGCGCATCCCCGGGATGCCGTCCTGCCACCCGGCGATGAGCCCCGCGAGCGGGAACTGGATCGACTCGCCGCGGTCCCAGCTCGCGTCGAACTGCTCCCCCGTCTCGAAGTCGACGCCGACGTAGTGCACGTCGACCCGGTCACCCGGCTTCGCCTCGGCGCCCTCGCCGACCTCGAGGTCAGTGATGACGAGGTCCGCGGGCGCGTCGCCCTCGATGAAGTCGATCTCTGGCTTGCTCTTCGCAGTCACCGGACGATCCTCGCACGCATTCAGTGCGTGTGTGCGCGCGCGAGCTCGCGGAGCGCGTCGATCTCCGCGGCGACGTCCTCCGCGCGGAAGACCGCGGAGCCCGCGACGAAGGTGTCCGCGCCGTGCTCGGCCGCGATCTCGATCGTGCGACGGTCGACCCCGCCGTCGACCTGGAGCCACACGTCGAGGCCCGTCCGGCGGACCTCGGCCCGGAGCGTCTCGAGCTTCGGCATGACCTCCGGCATGAACGCCTGCCCGCCGAAGCCGGGCTCGACCGTCATGACGAGCACCTGGTCGAACTCGGGCAGCAGCTCGAGGTACGGCTCGATCGGCGTGCCGGGTTTGACGGCGATGCCGGCGCGCGCGCCGATCTCGCGCAGCCGGCGCGCGACGGCGACCGGCTCGGCGGTGCTCTCGGCATGGAACGTCACCGAGTAGGCGCCGAGCTCGGCGTAGCCGGGCGCCCAGCGCTCGGGCGCCGCGATCATGAGGTGGACGTCGAGCGGCACGGGGCTCACGTCCTGGATCCGCCCGACCATCTGGGGGCCGAAGGTGAGGTTCGGGACGAAATGGTTGTCCATGACGTCGACGTGGACGAGGTCGGCGTTCGCGATCCGGCCGAGCTCGCGCTCGAGGTTGACGAAGTCGGCGGCCAGGATCGACGGGTTGATCCGCATGCCTCGAGCCTAGGGTGCGACGGTCAGGAGCTGGATGAACATCGCGTCCGTCCCGTGCCGGTGTGGCCAGAGCTGCACGTGCGTCCCGGGCGCGAGGTCGAGGGGGTCGACCGCGACGGCCTGCGCGACGGGCTGCGTCTCGACGGGGCGGAGCGCGGGGTGCCGGCGCCGTGCCGCGCCGACGATCGCCTTCGTCTCGGCCGCGTGCGGGGAGCAGGTGACGTAGGCGATGAGCCCGCCCGGCCTGAGCGCCGCGATCGCCGCGTCGAGGAGGCGTGACTGGGTCGCGCCGAGCTCGGCGACGTCCGAGGGCTGCTTCCGCCAGCGCGCCTCGGGTCGGCGACGCAGCGCGCCGAGCCCCGTGCAGGGCGCATCGAGGAGGATCCGGTCGAATGCGCGGGGCGCGCGCTCCGCCCAGCTCGTCCCGTCCGCCTCGACGACGACTGGCGCCGCGGTCCCGAAGGCGCGGAGCGCCGAGCGCACGAGCTCGGCGCGGTGCGGCGAGAGCTCGTTCGCCGTCAACTCGGCGCCGCCGAGTGCGGCCTCCGCCGCGAGGAGCGCGGCCTTCCCGCCGGGGCCCGCGCAGAGGTCGAGCCAGCGTTCGCCCGGCTCGATCGGTCGCGCCCGGCTCAGCACGAGGGCGGCGAGGGCCGAGCCCTCGTCCTGGACCCTCGCACGCCCCGCGGCGACGGCGGGGACCTGCGCGGGGTCCCCGCCTGGCAGCACCGCGCCGACGGGCGAGACCGAGGCGGGGCGAGCCTCGAGCTCCTCGGTCGTCGCGAGTCCCGGGAGCGCGGTGAGCGCGACGGGGGCGGGCACGTTGTCCGCCGCGAGGAGCGCCTCGAGCTCGCCCTCACGACCCTCGCCCGCGAGCACCTGGCGGAGCGCGCGCACGACCCAGATCGGGTGCGCGTGCTCGATCGCGAGGGCCTCCTCGCCGGTGCGCGCGGTCGCGAGGAGCTGCTCGCGCCACTCCTCGGGGTCGGTCGCCGCGATCCGCCGCAGGACCGCGTTGACGAAGCCTCGCGCCGACTCCTTGCGGACGAGCGCGACGGTCTCCTGGACTGCGGCGTGCGCGGGGATCCGCATCGACAGGAGCTGGTGGGCGCCGAGCCGGAGCAGGTCGAGCGCGCTCGGGTCGATCGCGGTCAGCTCGCGTCCCGCGGCGATCGCGATGATCCGGTCGTAGTACTCGCGCCGCCGGAGCGTGCCGTAGGCGAGCTCGGTCGCGAGCCCCGCGTCGCGCGCGTCGAGTTCCGCCTCGCGGATGCGCGCCGGGAGCACGAGGTTCGCGTAGGCGTCCGCGTCCTCGACGGCGCGCAGGGTCTCGAAGGCGACCCAGCGCGGGCCCGCTGTGACGACGGGACGGGGGCGGCCCCGGCGCCGCTCAGCCACCGAGCACCGTCCGCTCGCCCCGAGGGCGACCCCGGTACCAGTCGCCCGCCGCCATGCTCGGCTTGCCGAAGGGCGTGACCCGGAGCAGCTCGACGTGGCCCTCACCCGTCCCGACGAGGACGCGTCGATCGGCGAGCGCGACCTCGCCCGGCGCGAGCGCGGGGCCCTCGTGCGCCGGGACGGCCTCGAGGACGCGGAACCGCTCGCCGGCGAGCGTCGTCGAGGCGCCCGGCTCGGGACTCACCGCGCGGATCCGCCGGTCGATCGCGGCGGCGGGCTCGCACCAGTCGATGACGCCGTCGACGGCGTGAAGCTTGCCCGCGTAGCTCGGGGCGCCGGTCTGCTCGCGCTCGGCCGCGGTCCCCTCGGCGAGGCGCTCGACGACGTCCGCGAGCACGCCCGCGCCGATGCCGCCGAGCCGCTCGAGGAGCGCCCCCGCCGTGTGGAAGCGGCCGATCGGCTCGGGCACCTGGGCGAGGAGCGCCCCCGCGTCGAGCTCGGGCACGAGGCGGAAGACGCTGACGCCCGTCTCCGTGTCGCCCGCGAGGATCGCGTGCTGGACCGGCGCGGCGCCGCGCCATCGCGGCAGGAGCGAGAAGTGGAGGTTGATCCAGCCGAGCCGCGGGGCGCTGAGGATCGGCTCGCGCAGCAGCGCGCCGTAGGCGACGATGACCCCGAGGTCGGCGCCGAGCGCCCGGATCGCCGCCGCGTCGTCGAGCGCGTTCGCCTTGCGGACCGGGATGCCCGCGTCCTCGGCCCGGGCCGCGACGGGGGTCGGCGTGAGGACGCGCTTGCGGCCGTGCGGGGCATCGCGCCGCGTGATGACCTCGACGACCTCGTGCCGGGAGGCGAGGAGCGCCTCGAGGCTCGGGACGGCGACCGCGGGGCTGCCGGCGAAGAGGAGTCGGAGTCGGCGCACGGGACCATTCTCCCCGGTCATCCGGCGTCGCCGAGCTCCGTGAAGGGCTCGTGGTCGTCGAACCGCACGCGCAGCGGCACCCCTTGACGGCCTCGGCGGCCCGCCGCGTGCCGGAGCAGCTCGGTCCGAAGCGCCGCGGCGACCTCCGCACCCCGGCGGTAGTCGAATCGCACGATGCTGCGGATGACGCCCTCCGTGAGCTGCACGGGAGCGATGACGTCCTCGCGCGCGATCCCCGCCGCGGCGATCGCGGCCTCGACCGCTCGCGGCTCGCCGAGGAGGGTCGCTGTCCGGACTGCGGGCGGGAGGCGGGCCGCCCGCCGCTCGGCGAGTTCGGCGGCGGCGATCGCGGCGGGCCGCCAGGCGGCGAGGTCCCGCGCGATGCGCCCTCCGACGCCGACGAGCAGCACCTTGGCCCCCGGTGCGGCGAGCGCCGCGGCGTTCGCCCAGCTCCGCACGCAGTCCTCGACGACGCGGAGCGACTCCCGCGCGAGCATCCGCTCGCCGTCGAGGAGCAGCACGGCGCGGTAGCCGCCCGCGGCGACCGGCTCGGCGCCGCGGGTCGCGATGACGAGCGCCGGCTCGGCCCCGACCTCGAGGATCGGGTGCGCGGCGTCGGCGACGATGACCCGCGCCCGGGGGAACGCCCGCCCGAGGTCGGCCGCCGTGCGGACGCTGCCGCCCGGCGCCTCCTCGCCGGGCCGGGCGACCTGCACGAGGACGGGCCCCTCCCGCACCGCCTCCGACGCGATCCGCCACGCCGTGGAGGGGATCCTCGCCTGCTCGGCGAGCCGGTCGGCGCTCGTCTGGAGCGCGGTCGGCAGCACGTCGGGCGTGAGCCCGCGCTCGGGCCGCACCCGCCGGCACCAGCCGAGCTCGACGAGTCGCTCGGCCTCCGTGCTCGGCGCGTGGGCGAGGAGGACGAGGGCGCCGCCCTGCTGCTCCTGCCTGAGCAGCGCGACCTCGCGGGCATGGACCCCGGGGGCGTGCGGCTCGCGGAGGGCGGGGTCGCCGTCGTCCCAGACGACCGTGAGCCCGAGCCGCGCCGCGGGTGCGTAGGCGGCCGCGCGGTTGCCGATGACGAGCAGACCGGTCTCGTGCCTCGCACGGAGGAATGCGCGGTACCGCTCCCCCGCTCGCTGCTCGGCATCGAGCCGGACGATCCGCTCGGGTGGCAGGCGCGCGGCCGCGAGCTCGAGGAGGCGCGTGACGTCCCGCGCGTCCGGGAGCACGACGAGGACGGTCCGGTCGGCGGCGAGGACCGGGGCCGCGAGCTCGACGATCGTCCTCGCCCAGGCGAGCGGTCGCGGGATCGCCTCGACGACGAGCCGCGCGCCGTCGCGGACCGCCTCGGCGAGTCCCGCGGGGTAGCCGCTCGGCGGCGGGGCGTCGGCGATCGGCGCCGCGGTCGGCGGCCCGGCCGCGAGGAATGCCCGCTCGGCACGGACCTGACGCTTGGGGATCGCGAGGCGCAGGACGTCGGCCGCGATGCCCGCCGCGCGGTCGGCGGCGCGCCGCGCGAGCTCCCACACCTCGGGCGCGAGCACGGCGACGGGCGAGACGAGCTCCTCGATCTCGGCGAGCCGGCCCTCGTAGGCGGTCTCGTCGACGAGCTCGGCGATGTAGCCGTCCATGATCCGGCGCTGGGCGCGCACCGGCACGCGGACGCGGACCCCGGGCCGAACCTCGTCGCGGAGCCGCTCCGGCACCTCGAAGTCGAAGAGCCGGTCGAGCTGCGGGAGCGGCGAGTCGAGGACGACGCGTGCGACGCGCCCCGTCGTGCTCACAGCCCGGCGGCCGCCCGCAGGTCCTCGACCCGGTCGGTGCGCTCCCAGGTGAAGCCCGGCTCCTCGCGGCCGAAGTGGCCGAATGCGGCGGTGCGCTGGTACTTGACGACCTCGGGATCGGTCAGCTGCAGGTCGCGGATGATCGCGGCGGGCCGGAGGTCGAAGACATCCTGGATCGCGGCCGTGAGCCGGCCGAGGGGGACCTGCTCGGTGCCGAAGGCCTCGACGTAGAGCCCGACGGGCGCCGCCTTGCCGATCGCGTAGGCGACCTGCACCTCGAGCCGCTCCGCGAGGCCCGCCGCGACGGCGTTCTTCGCGACCCAGCGCATCGCGTAGGCCCCGGAGCGGTCGACCTTCGAGGGGTCCTTGCCGCTGAACGCGCCGCCGCCGTGGCGGGCCGCCCCGCCGTACGTGTCGACGATGATCTTGCGGCCGGTCAGCCCCGCGTCGCCGTGCGGGCCGCCGATCTCGAAGATGCCCGTCGGGTTGATGAGGTGCTCCCGGCCCGAGTAGGGCAGGTCGATGCCGGCGAGGACCGGCTCGATCACGATCTCGGCGACCTCGCGGCGAAGGTCGGCGAGCGCGACGCCGTGCGCGTGCTGCGTCGACAGGACGACGGTCTCGACCGTCCGAGGGGTGTGCCCCTCGTAGCCGATCGTCACCTGCGTCTTGCCGTCGGGCCGGAGGAAGTCGAGCTCGCCCGTGCGCCGGACCTCGGAGAGCCGCTGCGCGAGGCGGTGGGCGAGCCAGATCGGCAGCGGCATGAGGCTCGGCGTCTCGTTCGTCGCGTAGCCGAACATGATGCCCTGGTCCCCCGCGCCCTGGCGGTCGAGCACATCGTCGGAGCCCTGCTCCCGCGCCTCCTGCGCGGCGTCGACGCCCTGCGCGATGTGCTCCGACTGGCTGCCGATCGAGATCTCGACGCCGCAGGCGCGGCCGTCGAACCACACCTCCGAGGAGTCATAGCCGATGTCGAGGATCGTCTCGCGCACGATGCGGTTGATGTCCGTGTAGCCGGTCGTCGTCACCTCGCCGGCGACGTGGACGAGCCCCGTCGTCACCATGGTCTCGACGGCGACGCGGGCCCTGCGGTCCTGCGCGAGCATGTCGTCGAGGATCGCGTCGGAGATCTGGTCGCACATCTTGTCGGGGTGCCCCTCGGTGACGGACTCCGAGGTGAACAGCCTGAGCTCGCCCAAGATCACTTCCTTAGCTCGGTGAGGACATCGAGGACTCTACCGGCGACCACCGACTTCGAGCCGGCGGCCTCCGCGAGCACTCGACCGTCCGCACCGAGGATCGCGACGCGACTGTCGGTCGCGGCGCCGAAGCCCTCGTGCCAGCCGACGCGGTTGACGACGAGCAGGTCGCTTCCCTTCCGCCTCGCCTTCGCGGCCGCGATCGCGAGGAGCCGCTCCTCGTCGGGCTCGGTCTCCGCGGCGAAGCCGACGATCGTCTGCCCCGGGCGCCTGGCCGCGACGAGCTCCCGGAGGATGTCCGGGTTCTGCACGAGCGAGATCCCGAGCGCCTCGCCCGTCTCGGCCTTCTTGAGCTTCGCCTCGGCGACCCGCTCGGGCCGGTAGTCGGCGACCGCCGCGGCCATGATGACGACGTCGGCCGAGGCCGCCTGCTCCTGCATCGCGGCGCGGAGCTCCTCGGTCGTCCCGACCTCGATCCGCGGGAGATTCGCGGGGGTCTCGACCTCGAGGTGGGCGGCGACGAGGAGGACCTCGGCGCCGCGCGCCGCCGCCGCGAGGGCGAGCTCGACGCCCTGCCGACCGCTCGACCGATTGCCGATGAAGCGCACGGGGTCGAGCGGCTCGCGCGTCCCGCCCGCCGAGACGACGACGCGGAGGCCGGCGAGCTCGCGCGGGGCGAGGACAGCGAGCGCCCCGCGGGCGATGTCGGCGGGCTCGCTCATGCGGCCGATGCCGCTGTCGGCGCCCGTGAGCTGCCCCGCCTCCGGCCCGATGATCGTCACGCCGCGCGCGCGCAACTGCGCGACGTTGGCGACGGTCGCGGGATGCCGCCACATCTCGGTGTGCATCGCGGGCGCGATGACGAGGGGCGCGGTCGAGGCGAGCACCGCATTCGTCAGCAGATCATCGGCGATGCCGGCGGCGAGCCGGGCGATCGTGTTCGCCGTCGCGGGTGCGATGATGATGAGCTCGGCTGCCTGCCCGATCGCGACGTGGCGGACCTCGGCGACGCCCTCGTAGAGGTCGGTGTGGACAGGGTTGCGGCTGATCGCCTCGAGCGTCGGGCGGCCGACGAAGCGCAGCGCCGCCTCCGTCGCGATGACGTGGACGTCGTGGCCGGCGAGCACGAGCTCGCGGACGAGCTGGACGGCCTTGTAGGCGGCGATCCCGCCGGAGATCCCGACGACGATGCGACGCCCGTGGCCCGCGGCGGCCCGCTGCTCCTCGGTCACCGGACCGGTTCGCTCACTCGCCGACGTGGCGCAGCTCGAGCTTGTCCTCGTTGATCTCGTGGAGCGCGACCGACAGCGGCTTGTCGTCGATCGTCGAGTCGACGAGCGGACCGACGTTGTCGAAGAGCGAGCCGTCCTGGAGGTCCGAGTAGTAGTCGTTGATCTGGCGGGCGCGCCTCGCCGCGTAGATGACGAGCTGGTACTTCGAGTCGACGCGGGTCAGGAGCTCGTCGATCGGCGGGTCGATGATGCCGGTGTGCTTCTCAGTCATGGGGTCCTGCCTCGCTCGTCGTCAGCCGCGGTCGGCCGAAGTCCTCGCGCCGCTACGGCGCATCCATCAATTCTACGACCTCGGCGGCGGCGCGGGCGACGTCGCGGTTGATGACGATGCGATCGAACTCCCCCTTCGCGGCGAGCTCGACGCGCGCCGTCTCGAGCCGCCCCTGCTGCTCCTCGGGGCTCTCCGTCCCCCGCCCGATGAGCCGCTGGACGAGATGCTCCCAGCTCGGCGGGGCGAGGAAGACGAGCATCGCCTCCGGCACCTTCTCCCGCACGGATCGGGCGCCCTGGAGGTCGATCTCGAGGAGCACGCGGCGCCCCGCGGCGATCGCCTCCTCGACGGGGCGTCGCGGTGTGCCGTAGCGGGCGCGTCCGTGGACCTGCGCCCACTCGAGCAGCTCGTCCTCGGCGATGAGCCGGTCGAACTCGGCCTCGCTGACGAAGCGGTAGTGGACGCCCTCGACCTCGCCCGGCCGGGGCGAGCGCGTCGTCGCCGAGACGCTGAAGTAGACCTCGGGATGGTGCTCGCGGATGTGCGCGGCGACGGTCGACTTACCGACGGCGGTCGGCCCGCTCAGCACGGCGAGCGCGTTGCCGGGCCGCGGCTGACGGGCACGGAGGAATGCGCGCAGTCGCGGTCGCTGCCGCGCCCCGAGCCCGCCGACGCGCTTGCGCGGGCTGATCTCGAGCTCCTCGACGACGCGCTCGGCGCGGACCCGGCCGATGCCGGGAATGCTCGTGAGGAGCTCGAGGACGCGGAGGCCCGCCTCGGCCGACTCGGGCTCGCGCCAGGAGTGCTCGGCGACCTCGAGGGCCGTGCGCGCCCCGGACTCGACCTCGCGCTTGACGGCGGCCCGGGCGCGGCGCGCGGCGACGGCCGCGCGCGAGGCGGCGCGGCGGTCGGTGTCGGGCGGCGGGCTCGGCCGACGCGCAGGCGCGGCGCTCATGCCGCGAGCCCCTCGGCGAGCTCGTCCTGCAGCTCGCCGAGCCGAGCACGCAGGCCCGCGGGCCCCGCGCGGAGCGCGTCCCGCGCGACATTCGCGATGACGCGATCGGCCGCGGCGCCGAAGTGGCGGCGGACATCGCCGAGGCGGGCGCCCTGCGCGCCGAACCCCGGGACGAGGAGCGGCGTGCGCTCGGCCGCCGCGAGGTCGAGCCCGAACTCGGCGGGCGCGATCGTCGCCCCCACGACGACACCGTGGCGGGCGCCCGTCCGCGCATTCCTCGCCTCCACGTCATCGAGTATCGCAGCGGCGACCGACACGCCATCGGCGGTCACGGCGCGCTGCAGGACCGCGGCCTCCGGGTTCGAGGTCGCCGCGAGGAGGAAGCACTGCTTGCCGTGCGCCTCGGCGAGGGCGAGGGCCGGTTCGAGCGATCCCGTGCCCTGGTAGGCGACGAAGGTCGCGGCGTCCGCCTCGAGGGGCGAGCCGGGCAGCAGCCACGCGCGGGCGTAGCCCTCGACGGTCGAGCCGATGTCGCCGCGTTTGCCGTCCGCGATGACCGCGAGGCCGGCCGCGCGTGCGGCGGCGAGGACGGCCTCGAGGGCCACGTAGCCGGCAGCCCCGAAGCGCTCGAAGAAGGCGACCTGCGGCTTGATGATGCCGACCGCCCCCGTCGCCGCCTCGACCGCGCGGAGCCCGAACTCCCGTGCGCCCGCGGCGTCGTCCCCGAGCCCCCACTCGGCGAGGAGGCCCGGGTGCGGGTCGATCCCGAGGCACAACCCCGCGAGGGCCCGCGGTGAGCCGGCCCTCATGCGAGACTCGCCTCGCGGCGCGCCTGGTACTCCTGCAGCGAGGTGACGCTGATCCCGTCGTGGGCGGCCTCGAGCGCCGCGACGGCCGCCGCGAGGGAGGCCATCGTCGTGAAGAGCGCCTTGTCCTGCGCGACCGTCGCCATCCGGATCTCGACGCCGTCGGCCCGCGAGGCGCTCCCGGAGGGGGTGTTGACGACGAGGTCGACCTCGCCCGCGTTGATGAGGTCGACGACGGAGCGGACGCCGGAGCCCTCGCGCACGGCCGAGTGCTTCTCGACGATCTCCGCCTCGATGCCGTTGCGCGCGAGGACCGTCGCGGTCCCCTCGGTCGCGAGCAGGCGGAAGCCGAGGCGGCTGAGCCGGAGCGCCGGGAGGATGATCGCGCGCTTGTCGCCGTCGGCGACCGAGACGAATGCGGTGCCCTCCGTCGGCATGCCCCCGTACGCCGCGGCCTGCGACTTCTGGAAGGCGAGCGGGAAGTTCCGGTCGATGCCCATGACCTCGCCCGTCGAGCGCATCTCGGGGCCGAGGAGCGCGTCGACGACCTTCCCCTCCGGCGTCCGGAAGCGCTTGAACGGGAGCACGGCCTCCTTGACCGCGATCGGCGCGTCGAGCGGGATGTGCGTGCCGTCGGCGGCCGGCAACGTCCCGTCGGCGATGAGCGAGTCGATGCTCCGGCCGACCATGATGAGCGACGCCGCCTTCGCGAGCTGGATCCCGAGCGCCTTCGAGACGAATGGGACCGTGCGGCTCGCGCGCGGGTTCGCCTCGAGGACGTAGAGGACCCCGCTGCCGATCGCGAACTGCACGTTGATGAGCCCGCGGACCCCGACGCCGCGCGCGATCGCCTCGGTCGCCGCCCGGACCCGGTCGAGGACCTCCCAGCCGAGCGTCGTCGGCGGGAGCGTGCAGGCGGAGTCGCCCGAGTGGACGCCCGCCTCCTCGATGTGCTCCATGATCCCGCCGACGTAGAGCCGCTCACCGTCGTAGAGCGCGTCGATGTCGATCTCGACCGCATCGTCGAGGAAGCGGTCGATGAGGAGCGGGGTGCCCTCGGCGATGACGACCTGGTCGCGCACCCGCGCGAAGTAGTCGGCGAGGCCCTCGCTGTCGTAGACGATCTCCATCGCCCGGCCGCCGAGCACGTAGCTCGGGCGGACGAGGACGGGGTAGCCGATCTCCTCGGCGATCCGCGTCGCGCCCGCGGCGTCGATCGCGGTGCCGTTGCGCGGGCTGAGGAGGCCAGCCGCCTCGAGGATCGCGGCGAAGCGGCCGCGCTCCTCAGCGAGGTCGATCGCCTCGGGCTGCGTGCCGAGGATGGGGACGCCCGCGTCCTTGAGCCCCTGCGCGAGGCCGAGCGCCGTCTGGCCGCCGAGCGTCACGACCGCGCCGACGAACTCGCCCGAGGCGGACTCCGCGTGGATGACCTCGAGGACGTCCTCGAGCGTGAGCGGCTCGAAGTAGAGCCGGTCGCTCGTGTCGTAGTCCGTCGAGACCGTCTCGGGGTTGCAGTTGATCATGATCGTCTCGTAGCCGGCCGCCGCGAGGGCGAAGGAGGCGTGGACGCAGGAGTAGTCAAACTCGATGCCCTGGCCGATGCGGTTCGGCCCCGAACCGACGATGACGACCTTCTTCCGGTCGCTCGGGGCGACCTCGGTCTCGGCGTCGTAGCTCGAGTAGTGGTAGGGCGTGAGGGCGGGGAACTCGCCAGCGCAGGTGTCGACCGTCTTGTAGACGGGCCGCAGCTCGAGGGACCAGCGCAGCTCGCGGATCGCGGCCTCGGTCGTGCCCCGGAGCTCGGCGAGCTGCGCGTCGCTGAAGCCGTGGCCCTTCGCGTGGCGGAGCAGCTCCCGGTCGAGCTCGGGCGCCGCGGCGACCTCGGCGGCGACCTCGTTGATGAGCAGGATCTGGTCGAGGAACCACGGGTCGATGCCCGTCGCGGCATACAGTTCCTCGGGGCTCGCACCCGCGCGGAGCGCCTGCTGCACCGTGACGATCCGGCCGTCGGTCGGCGTGACGGACTTCGCGACGAGCGCCGCGGCGTCGCCCGGCTCGCCCCGCCAGTGGAAGGAGCTCCCCCGCTGCTCGAGCGAGCGCAGCGCCTTCTGGAGCGCCGTCGAGTAGTTCCGGCCGATCGCCATCGCCTCGCCGACCGACTTCATGGTCGTCGTCAGCGTCGCGTCGGCGGCGGGGAACTTCTCGAAGGCGAAGCGCGGGACCTTGACGACGATGTAGTCGAGGGTCGGCTCGAAGCTCGCGGGCGTGACGCCCGTGATGTCGTTCGGGATCTCGTCGAGCGTGTAGCCGATCGCGAGCTTCGCGGCGATCTTCGCGATCGGGAAGCCCGTCGCCTTCGAGGCGAGGGCGCTCGAGCGGGAGACCCGCGGATTCATCTCGATGACGATGACGCGGCCCGTCGCGGGGTCGACGGCGAACTGGATGTTGCACCCGCCCGTGTCGACGCCGACGTCGCGGATGATCCGGATGCCGATGTCGCGGAGGTTCTGGAACTCGCGGTCGGTCAGCGTCATCGCGGGCGCGACGGTGATCGAGTCGCCCGTGTGGACGCCGACGGGGTCGACGTTCTCGATCGAGCAGACGACGACGCAGTTGTCGGCGCGGTCGCGCATGAGCTCGAGCTCGTACTCCTTCCAGCCGAGGATCGACTCCTCGAGGAGGACCTCGCTCGTCGGCGACTGGTGGAGGCCGTCGGCGACCATGCGCTCGAACTCCTCGGGCGTGTAGGCGAAGCCCGAGCCGAGGCCGCCCATCGTGAAGGAGGGGCGGACGACGAGCGGGAGGCCGAGGTCGGCCATCGCCGCGCGGGCCTCGTCGAGGTCGTGCACGACGTGGGAGCGCGCGACGTCGGCGCCCGCCGCGACGACGAGGTCCTTGAAGAGCTGCCGGTCCTCGCCCTTCTGGATCGCCTCGACCTTCGCGCCGATGAGCTCGACGCCGTAGCGCTCGAGGATCCCCGCCTCGTCGAGCGCGATCGCCGCGTTGAGCGCCGTCTGCCCGCCGAGCGTCGGCAGGATCGCGTCGGGGCGCTCCTTGGCGATGATCGCCTCGATCGCCTCGGTCGTGATCGGCTCGACGTACGTCGCGTCCGCGAAGCCCGGGTCGGTCATGATCGTCGCCGGGTTCGAGTTGACGAGGATGACCCTGACGCCCTCCTCACGGAGGACGCGGCAGGCCTGGGTCCCCGAGTAGTCGAACTCGGCGGCCTGCCCGATGACGATCGGCCCCGAGCCGATGACGAGGACGGAACCGATATCAGCGCGCTTCGGCACGGGACTCCTTCACAAGCGCCGCGAAGCGGTCGAAGAGATATGCGGCATCGTGCGGGCCCGCCGCCGCCTCCGGGTGGTACTGGACGCTGAATGCGGGGCGATCGATGGCGCGCAGGCCCTCGACGACCCCGTCGTTGAGATTGACGTGCGTGACCTCGGCGAGGCCGAAGCCCGCGGGCGACTCGACGGGTCCGTCGGTCGGCATGTCGACCGCGAAGCCGTGGTTGTGGCTCGTCACCTCGACGCGGCCCGTCGTGCGGTCCTGGACGGGCTGGTTGATGCCGCGGTGGCCGAAGCCGAGCTTGTACGTGCCAAAGCCGAGCGCGCGCCCGAGGAGCTGGTTGCCGAAGCAGATGCCGAAGAACGGCAGCTCGGCGCGGAGCACGTCCTGGAGGATCTCGACGTGGCGGTCGCTCGCGGCGGGGTCGCCGGGGCCGTTCGAGTAGAAGACCGCGACGGGGTCGAGGGCCGCGATGTCGGCGTAGCTCGAGGTCTGCGGGAGGACGTGGACGTCGAAGCCGCGGGCGGCGAGCTGCTCGAGCGTCTGCCGCTTGACGCCGAGGTCCATGACGGCGAGGACGCCGAGCCGCTCCCCGCCGGTCGCCGGCAGGACGTAGGGCTCGGCCGTCGAGACCTCGGCGGAGAGGTTGCGGCCGGCCATCGCCTCCGACTCGCGGACGATCCTGAGCTGCTCCTCGGCGCCGAGGTCGGCCGCCTCGCCCGAGAAGATGCCGCCACGCATCGAGCCGGTGTCGCGGAGCCGGCGGGTGACCGCCCGGGTGTCGATGCCGGCGATCCCGACGATCCCGAGGCGCTCGAGCTCCTCGTCGAGCGAGCCCGTCGCGCGGTGGTTCGAGACGATGCGGGAGGCGTCGCGGACGGCGTAGCCGGCGACCCAGACCTTCGCGGACTCCTCGTCCTCGCGGTTGACGCCCGTGTTGCCGATGTGCGGCGCCGTCATGACGACGATCTGCCCCGCGTAGCTCGGGTCGGTGATCGTCTCCTGGTAGCCGGTCATGCCGGTCGCGAAGACGACCTCACCGAGGCGCTCGCCGACGGCGCCGTAGGCGACGCCCTCGTAGCGGCTGCCGTCCTCGAGGACGAGGCATGCGGGGATGCGGGCGCTCATGATGCGATCAGCTCTCTCTCGGCGAGTGCGGCCTCGAACGCGCGCGGCGCGTCGAGGCGGAGGTAGGTGTCGAGCTCGCGGTCGCCGAGCCGCCAGCGGATGAGACTGAGCCCGTCGCGCTCGACGGCCCGGTCGATCGTCCAGGTCGCGCGGTCGACGCCGATGAGCGCGTCCCGCGGGATCCAGAGCTCCCGTTCGCCACGGCGGCGGATGAAGATCCCGGCGTCGTGGACGCTCGCGGTCGCGGCGCCGCGGAAGCCGAGGCCCCCGGCCGCGATCCGGTCGTAGGGATCCCCCGCGGCCGTCGTCGCGACGTACTTGCCGGGGAGCTCTGCGGCGGTCTCGAGCGGGGGCGTGGTGGGGAGCGCGGGGAACCCCCGCTGATGGGATGCCCGACCGCGCCAGCCGACGATGAGCAGGACGAGGAGGCCGATCCCGATGAGGATCGTGACCCCGAGGAGGATCTCGCGGAGGTAGGGCATCAGTCCCGCCCCTCGTGGAGCTCGACGAGGGCGCCGTCCGCGGCCGTGCGCCGGCCGCCGTGCCAGACGTGCTCGACGCGACCCGGCAGGCTCCGGCCGAGGTAGGGCGAGTTCGTCGAGCGGCCGCGAAGGTCCGTCGGCGCGAAGTCGCGCCTCGCGCTCGGGTCGACGAGGGTCAGGTGCGCCGGCCTGCCGGTGCCGAAGGCCGGTCCTCCCGCGGCGAGGCCGCCGATGCGGGCGGGCGCCTGCGACATGACGCGCGCGATGTCGGCCCAGCCGAGGAGCCCCGTCTCGACCATCGCCTCCTGGACGACCGAGAGCGCGGACTCGAGGCCGACCATGCCGTTCGCCGCCTCGGCCCACGCGCATTCCTTGTGCTCGGCGGGGTGCGGGGCGTGGTCGGTCGCGACGATGTCGATCGTGCCGTCGGCGAGCCCCGCCCGGAGCGCCTCGACGTCCTCGGCGCGGCGGAGCGGCGGGTTGACCTTGTAGCGAGCGTCATAACTCTCGACGAGCCGGTCCGTGAGGAGCAGGTGGTGCGGCGTCGCCTCGGCGGTCACGGCGATGCCGCGCGCCTTCGCCCAGCGGATGACCTCGACCGCGCCGGCCGTCGAGACGTGGCAGATGTGGAGCCTCGCGCCGACGTGCTCGGCGAGGAGGACGTCGCGGGCGATGATCGACTCCTCGGCGACCGCGGGCCAGCCCGCGAGCCCGAGCCTCGCGGAGACCTCGCCCTCGTGCATCTGCGCGCCCTCCGTGAGCCGCGGGTCCTGCGCGTGCTGGGCGATGACGCCACCGAAGGTCTTGACGTACTCGAGGGCGCGCCGCATGAGGAGGGGGTCGCTCACACAGTGGCCATCGTCGGAGAAGACACTGACGCGGGCCCGCGACGCCGCCATCGCGCCGATCTCGGCGAGGCGCTCGCCCGCGAGGCCCGCGGTGACCGCCCCGATCGGACGGACCGTCGCGTAGCCCGCGGCCTCCCCGAGCGCCTGGACCTGCTCGACGACGCCCGCCGTGTCCTGCACGGGGAGCGTGTTCGCCATCGCGAAGACCGCCGTGAAGCCGCCCGCCGCCGCCGCCCGCGTCCCGCTCAGCACCGTCTCGGACTGCTCGAAGCCGGGCTCCCGGAGATGCGTGTGCAGATCGACGAGGCCCGGGAGCGCGACGAGTCCCGCCGCGTCGACCGTCTCGTCGGCGTGGGCGGCCGGCTCGATGAAGGCGCCGTCCGCGATCCAGAGATCGGCCGCCGGCCCGCCGAGGAGGCTCGCCCCGGTGATGCGGGTGACCCGGCCGTTCGTGTGCGTCATGAGGCCTCTCCGGTCGCGAGCAAGTGGTAGAGCACCGACATGCGGACCGCGACGCCGTTCGCCACCTGCTCGAGCACGGTCGACTTCGCGCTGTCCGCGGCCGCCGACGAGATCTCGAGACCCCGGTTCATCGGTCCTGGGTGCATGACCATCGTATTCGCCGGGAGCCTCGCGAGCCTCGCATCGGTGAGCCCCCACTCGCGCGCGTACTCGCGCTCGCTCGGGAAGTGGGCGGCGTGCATCCGCTCGGCCTGGATCCGGAGCATCATGAGCACCTCTGGCCCCTCCGCGATCGCGGCATCGAGGTCGACGCCGAACTCGACCGGCCAGCCCTCGATGCCGACCGGGAGCAGGGTCGCGGGCGCGATGAACCGCACCTCGGCGCCGAGGGTGCGCAGCAGCCAGAGGTTCGACCGGGCGACCCGCGAGTGGAGGATGTCACCGACGATCGTGACCCGCACGCCGTCGAGCCCGAGGCCGCGGCTCGCGTCCCCATGGAGCCGACGACGGATCGTGAAGGCGTCGAGGAGCGCCTGCGTGGGGTGCTCGTGGGTGCCATCCCCCGCATTCACGATCCCGGCATCGATCCAGCCGGCGCTCGCGAGCGTGTGCGGCGCGCCCGAGGCGGCGTGGCGCATGACGACGCCGTCCGCGCCCATCGCGTGGAGCGTCTGCGCGGTGTCCTTGAGCGACTCGCCCTTCGAGACGCTCGAGCCCTTCGCGGCGAAGTTGATGACGTCCGCCGAGAGGCGCTTCGCGGCGACCTCGAAGGAGACCCGGGTGCGCGTCGAGTCCTCGAAGAAGAGGTTGACGACCGTGCGGCCCCGGAGCGTCGGGAGCTTCTTGATCTCCCGGTCCGACACCTCCGCCATGTCTTCGGCGGTGTCGAGGATGGCGACGGCCTCGTCGCGGCTCAGCGTCTGCGTCGTGAGCAGATGCCTCACAGGATGGTCACCTCTTCGAAGGCATCGATCTCCTCGAGGCGGACGTGGATGCGCTCCGTCGTCGCCGAGGGGAGATTCTTGCCGACGAAGTCGGGACGAATGGGCAGCTCGCGATGGCCGCGATCGATGAGGACCGCGAGGCGCACCGCCTTCGGCCGGCCGATCGCGGCGAGGGCGTCGAGCGCGGCGCGGATCGTCCGGCCGCTCATGAGCACGTCGTCGACGAGGACGACGGTCTTGCCGTCGATGCCGCCGGCGGGGATCGAGGTCGGGTGTGTCGCGCGCGTCGGCTGCTTGCCGAGGTCGTCGCGGTACATCGTCACGTCGAGGGAGCCGGCGACCGCCGAATCCGCCTCGATCGAGTTGACGGCGGCGGCGAGGCGCTTCGCGAGGATGGCGCCGCGCGTCGGGATGCCGAGCAGGATGAGGTCGGCGCCGCCCTTGTTCGACTCGATGATCTCGTAGGCGATGCGCTTGAGCGCTCGCCGGATCTCGTCCGCCTGCAGGACCACATGTCCGTGGACCGTCACAGCGACTCCCTTCTCCGCCTCACGGGACGGGCTTCAAGGTGGCCGCGACGAGTATAGCCCCGGGCCGACGTCGCGGCCGCCGCTCAGCCGCGCGAGGCGGCGACGCGCGCGAGGACGCCGTTGATGAAGCGCGACGAGTCCTCGGTCGAGTGCAGGCCCGCCGACTCGACGGCCTCCGCGATGACGACCGAGTCGGGCACCTCGTCGTTGTGGAGCAGCTCCCAGATGCCGATCCGCAGCAGCGCCCGGTCGACGGCGGGCATGCGCTCGAGCGGCCAGTCCTGCGCGTAGCTGCGGATCGTGTCGTCGATCTCGTCGAGGTGCTCGATGACGCCCTGGACGATCTGCGCGGCGTAGTCCCAGGACGCCTTCCGGGCGGGCTCCCTCGCGGCGCGCTGCGCCTCCGCCGCGAGCGCCTCGACGAGGGACTGACCGCGGACGTCAGCGCTGTACAGCAGATCGAGGGCGCGCTTGCGGGCCTTCGTGCGGGCGCTCACGTCAGTCGTTGACGCGGCCGAGGTAGGAGCCGTCGCGGGTGTCGACCTTGACCTTCGTGTTCGACTCGAGGTAGAGCGGCACCTGGATCTCGTAGCCCGTCTCGAGCGTCGCCGGCTTCGTGCCGGCCGAGCTCCGGTCACCCTGGAGGCCCGGGTCGGTGTGGGTCACGAGGAGGACGACCGAGGCCGGGAGCTCGATGTAGAGCGGGTTGCCCTCGTGGACCGCGATCATGACGGTCTGGTTCTCGAGCATGAAGTTCGCGGCGTCGCCGACGATCGTCGCGGGGACGCTCATCTGGTCGTAGTCGGCGAGGTCCATGAAGACGAAGGCGTCGCCGTCCTGGTAGAGGTACTGGAAGTCGCGGCGGTCGACCGTCGCGAAGTCGATCTTCGTCCCCGCGTTGAAGGTGCGGTCGAGCACCTTCCCCGTGACGACGTTCTTGAGCGTCGTACGCACGAAGGCCCCACCCTTGCCCGGCTTGACGTGCTGGAAGTCGGTGACGTTCCAGAGCTGGCCCTCGAGGTCGAGCACCGAGCCCTTCTTGATGTCGTTCGTCGTTGCCATGCGCATTCCTCTCGAAAAAAGCCCGCGCAAGTCTAGCGGGCGCTAGACCATCGCGAGGATCGCCTCGACCGCGAGCCCGTAGCCGCCGAAGCCGAAGCCCGCGATGACGCCCGTCGCGACGCCCGAGATGACGCTCGTGTGGCGGAAGGTCTCGCGGGTGTGGGGGTTCGTGATGTGGACCTCGATGAGCGCGAGGCCCGCCTTCGTCACGAGCGCGGCGGCGTCGCGCAGCGCGTACGAGTAGTGCGTGAAGGCCGCAGGGTTGAGAATGACGGGGCGCCTCGCGTCGACGGCCCCATGGAGCCAGCGCACGAGCTCCGCCTCGTCGTCGGTCTGGCGCACCTCGATCTCGGCGCGCTCGCCCGCGAGGTCGGTCAACAGCCCGCGCAGGGCGTCGAGATCCTGGTGCCCGTACACGTCGGGCTCGCGGCTGCCGAGGCGACCGAGGTTCGGACCGTTGAGGACGAGGATCGACACCACGCCCCGAGCCTACCGCCCCCGTTTTCAGGCCTGCCGCCTCGTTTTCAGGTGGGGAGGAATGCGCGGGGTGCGACACGCCGGCGAATCCCGCGGCCGCACCTGAAAAGGGGACTCACCAGCGGCGGAGGAGGACGGCGAGGGTCGCGAGGGCGGCGGGTCCCGCGGTCGAGGTCCGGAGCACCTCGGCGCCGAGGCGGACGACGCGCGCCCCCGCGAGCTCGAGCTCCCGGAGCTCGAGGGGGTCGATGCCGCCCTCGGGGCCGACGATGAGCTCGATGCGGTCGATGGCGGCAGTCGCCGGGGGCTCAAGCACAGCGGTCAGTGAATGGCTCGCGCTCGGCTCGAGCACGAGGCCGACGACGCCCGGCACGCGGAGGCGCTCGGCGAGGCCCGCCGTCGTCGCGAGCTCCGCGACCTCGGGAACGCTCGGCCGGATCGCCTGCTTCGCCGCCTCCCGGACGATCGAGCGCCAGCGCTCGACGCCCTTCGCGGCCTTCGCGGCCTTCGGGCCGGACCAGCGGGAGACGGAGCGCGCCGCCTGCCACGGCACGACGCCCGAGGCGCCGAGCTCCGTCGCCGCCTGCACGGCGAGCTCGTCCCGGTCGCCCTTCGCGAGCGCCTGGACGAGCCAGAGCTCCGGCACGGCCGGCGCCTCGACGAGCACCTCCTCGACCTCGATCGCGACGGAGTCGCTCGCGACGTGGACGACCGGCCCCCAGCCGATCCTGCCCCGGCCGTCGCCGATCCCGATGCGCTCCCCCGTGCGCACGCGCGCGACCTGGGCGGCGTGCCGCGCGTCCGCGCCGTCGATGCCGAGTCGGCGCCCGGTCGCGAACGCGATCTCGTCGAGCGACTCGTTGAGGTAGAGCGAGGCCACGGTCAGAAGAAGCCGTGGAAGCGGTCGCGGAGCCGGGCGAAGAGACCCTGGCGGAAGGTCGCGAGCGTCGGCGCGTCATCGCCGCGCAGCTCGCGGAATCGCTCGATGAGCTCCCGCTCCTTCGCGCTGAGCCGCTCGGGGGTGATCACCTGGACGGCGATGCGCAGGTCCCCGCGACCCCCGCCCCTGAGCTTGCCGACGCCCCGGTCCTTGATGACGATCGCGTCACCGGACTGCGTGCCCTCCGGGAGCGTCACCTCGAGGGGGCCGTCGAGCCCCGCGAGCGTCACCCGGCTGCCGAGGACGGCGTCGGCCATGGCGACCTCGACGGTCGCGAGGAGATCGTCGCCGCTGCGGCTGAAGACGTCGTGGTGCCGGACGGTGATCTCGGCGTAGAGGTCGCCGTTCGGCCCGCCCGCGGGGCCCGCCTCGCCCTGGCCGGGCAGCTGGATCCGCATGCCCGTGTCGATCCCGGCGGGGATCTCGACGCTGATCGTCTTCGTCGCGCGGACGCGGCCCTCGCCCTGGCAGCTCGTGCACGGGTACGGGATGACCGTGCCGTAGCCCCGGCAGGTGCCGCACGGCGCCGAGGTGACGACGGTGCCGAGCAGCGAGCGCATCTGGCGCTGGACGTGCCCCGAGCCGCCGCAGATGTCGCACGTGACCTCGCTCGTGCCCGGCTGCGTGCACGCGCCCTCGCACGTCGCACAGAGGACCGCGGTCGCGACCTCGACCTCGCGGACCGTCCCGGCGATGACCTGCTCGAGGTCGATCTCGATCCGGAGCAGGGCGTCCTGACCCCGCTCGCGCCGGGAGCGCGGCCGATTGCCGCCGCCCGCGCCCGCCGCGGCCCCGAAGAAGCTCGAGAAGACGTCGCCGAAGCTCCCGAAGTCGCCGAAGCCGCCGCCCCGCGGCCCCAGGTCGTAGTCCTGCCGCTGCTGCGGGTCGCTCAGCACGTCGTAGGCGTGCGTGACGAGTTTGAAGCGCTCCGCGGCGTCCTCGGAGGGGTTCACATCGGGGTGGAGCTCGCGCGCGAGACGCCGGTAGGCCCGCTTGATCTCCTCCTGGCTCGCCTCGCGGGACACCCCGAGCGTCTCGTAGTGGTCGACCGCCATCTCACTCCTCTTCGCCGAGCAGCCGCGAGAGGTAGCGCGCGACGGCGCGGATCGCGACGATGTTGCCCGGATAGTCCATGCGCGTCGGTCCGATGAGGCCGATGCGCGAGCGCCCGCCGGGCGCGGTGTACTGGCCCGCGAGGACGCTCGTCTCGCCGAGGCCGAAGCCGCCGTGCTCGTGCCCGATCGACACGGCGATGCCGTGCTGCTCCGCCTCGAGCTCGCTGAAGAGCCTGAGGAGCGTCACCTGCTCCTCGATCGCCTCGAGCACGGGCGTGATCGAGCCGGGGAAGTCCGGCTCGGTCCGCGCGAGGTTCGCCGCGCCCGCGACGACGAGCCGGCTCTGCCGGTCGCTCCCGGCCTGCTCCCCGAGCTGCGCCGCGAGCTGGGCGACGAGCTCCCGCTGCGCGGGGGCGAACTGCCCCGGGAAGCGCTCGAGCGCCGCCTGCGCCTCATCGAGCGCGAGCCCCTGCAGGAGCGAGTTCGCCTTCGCCCGCACCTCGCCGAGGAAGGCCTCGTCGACGGGGGCCGCGAGGTCGACGATGCGCTGCTCGACCCGGCCGCCGTCCGCGATGAGCACCGTCATCGCCTTCGTCGGCCCGAGCGGCAGCAGCTCGACGTGCCGGACCCGCTGGACCGACAGGGTCGGGTACTCGATGACGGCGAGCTGGCTCGTCAGCTGACTGAGGAGCCGGACCGTCCGCGCGAGGACGTCGTCGAGGTCGACCGCCTGGCCCATGAAGGACTCGATCGCGTGGCGCTGCGCCGCCGAGAGCGGCCGCAGCGCGCTGATCTGGTCGACGAATGCGCGATAGCCCTTGTCCGTCGGGATCCGCCCCGACGAGGTGTGCGGTGCCGCGATGAGGCCGTCCTCCTCGAGCGCGGCCATGTCGTTGCGGATCGTCGCGCTCGACACGCCGAAGCCGTGCCGCTCGACGATCGCCTTCGACCCGACGGGCTCCCGCGTCGCGACGTAGTCCTCGACGATGACGCGGAGCACCTCGAGGCCGCGTTCCGAGACCATCCCGTCCTCCTCGATCGAAGCGTGCCGGTCGGCTGGCACTCCGACCCGGGGACTGCCAATTCTAGCGGGCCGCGCGCCGCGCATTCCTCCCGACATGCGGGAAGGGCCCCGCTGCTGCGGAGCCCTTCCCGGGTGTCGTCCCCGACTCAGACGGCCGGGGGCGGGGTCTGCGGCGGGGTCGCGGGCGGCGGCGCCTGCGGCGGGGCGGCCGGACCCTGCGGGACCGGGTAGCCCTGGTTCGGGAGGCCCGCCCACGTCGTCGTGTCGTGGAAGAAGCTGCCCCACTTGTGCCAGAACGGCGCCGCGACCGCCTGCGGGCCGGTCCGCCACTGCTGGCCGCCCTGCGCGAGCAGCACGATCATCCAGATGAAGGCGAGGAGCACGCCGAATATCGTCCAGCCGACCGGCTCCTTGCCGAGCTTCTGGTTCGTGCGGAGCACCATGAGGATGAACATCGCGGCCGGGAGCAGCGCGATGATCCAGCCGAGCACGGGGATGCCCGAGAGGATGCCGCTGCCCGCGGCGATGATGAGGTAGACCCACGGGTTGAGGTCGACGAGCTTCGCCCAGAGCATGCCGTTGAAGACCGGGATCCAGGCGAGGTTCGGGTTCTGGGCGCCGGCGAGCACAAGCAGCTTGCGGATGAACAGCGCGCTGACGACGTAGCCGATGATCGCGAGGATCGGGAAGATCGCCAACCAGAAGACGAGCAGGCCGAGGATCGCCCCGGCGTCGGAGTTCGAGTACATCGCTAGAGGATTCCTCCTAGTTGCTTGGCCGGGAGCTCCGGCCGAGGCCCCCGCACGGGGACGGACTCAGGATAATCACAGGAAGATAACATTGCGCGCATTCGCGCGGAATTTCCCTCGGGGCGTCGCTCAGTCCAGGAGCGCCCGGACGACCGCATCCGCGAGCAGGCGGCCCCGCCGAGTCGGCACGAGCCGTCCGGTGATCGCGGCCGGCCCCTCGACGAGGTCATCCGCGATGAGGCGCGGCACGGCTCGACGGCCGTGCTCCGCGAGCGTCTCGATCGGCAGCCCGTCGGCGATGCGGCTGCGGAGGAGGACGTCCTCCCGGTAGCGATCCTCGGCGCTCAGGACCTCGCGGGCGTGCGCCGGGGAGACGCCCGCCGCGATCCGCTCGGCGTAGGCGCTCGGGTGCTTGACGTTCCACCACCGGACGCCGCCGACGTGGCTGTGCGCGCCGGGACCCACGCCCCACCAGTCCTCGCCCGTCCAGTAGGCGAGGTTGTGCCGGGACCGGTCCGCCGGGGTGCGGGCCCAGTTGCTCACCTCGTACCAGGCGAAGCCGGCCGCGGCGAGGACGTCGTCCGCGCATTCGTACATGTCCGCGTGGAGGTCGTCGTCCGGCTCGGGGAGCTCGCCGCGGCGGATGCGGGCGGCGAGCCGCGTGCCCTCCTCGACGATGAGCGCGTAGGCGGAGAGGTGGTCGGGCTCGAGGGCGAGCGCCGCGTCGAGGCTCCGCCGCCAGTCGTCGAGCGTCTCCCCCGGCGTGCCGTAGATGAGGTCGACGCTCACGGCGAGGCCCGCGGCCCGCGCCCACGCGACGACCTGCGGGAGCCTGGCCGGATCGTGCGTGCGGTCGAGGGTCGCGAGCACGCTCGGGACCGCCGACTGCATGCCGAAGGACACGCGGGTCACGCCGCCGGCGGCGAGCGCGGCGAGGGCGGCCTCGTCGACCGAGTCCGGATTCGCCTCCGTCGTCACCTCCGCCCCGCGGGCGAGCCCGAACGTCTCGCGGACGGCGCCGAGCATCCTCACGAGGTCGGCCGCCGGCAGGAGCGTCGGCGTGCCGCCGCCGAAGAAGACCGTGCTCGCCCGGCGTGCCGGCAGACCCGCGCCGTCGAGGACGCGGCGCGCGAGTCCGAGCTCCGCGATCGCCTGCCCCGCGAAGTCCTCCTGCCTCGCCCCCCGCAGCTCCGTCGAGGTGTAGGTGTTGAAGTCGCAGTAGCCGCACCGCACGCGGCAGAACGGCACGTGGAGATAGACGCCGAATGCGCGGGCATCGGCCCCGTCGAGGACGCTCGCCGGGAGCGCGCCGTCGGCGGGCGCGGCCTCGCCGTCCGGCAGCTGGGCCCCCATGCGCCGCCTAGAGCTCGACGGCGGTGAGGGGCGCCGCGCCGGCCGTCGCGGCCGGGGCCTGCGCGTAGACCTCGGGGAGGAGCTGGCCCGCATAGAACTCGGCGAGACCGAGCGCGTCGGCCGGGGCATCGTCGCGAAGGGCGGCCTTCGACAGCAGCCACGCGCAGACGTTGAGCGCCCAGATGCGCTGGTACGGCACCGAGCCCGCGAGGACCGAGGCGGCGTCGCCCGCCGCGCCCGTCTTGAGCATCCAGCCCGTCGTCCGCTCGAGGACGTCGAGGGCCGCGCCGAGCTGCTCGGCGATACGCGCGGTGCGCTCGCCGGCCGCCGTGAGGTCGGGGAGCGTCTGCCGCATCTCGGCGATGAACTCGAGGAAGGACTGCCCCTGGCGCACGCCGAGCTTGCGGCCGACGAGGTCGGCGGCCTGCACGCCGTTCGTGCCCTCGTAGAGGAGCGTGATCCGCACGTCGCGCCAGAGCTGCGCCGCGCCCGTCTCCTCGATGTAGCCGTGGCCGCCGTGCATCTGGATGTTGATCGACGTGTTCTCGAGACCCATCTCGGTGCCGTAGGACTTGCTCAGCGGCGTGAGGATGCCCGCCATCTCCTCGGCGCGGGCGCGGACCGCCTCGTCGGGGTGCCGCTCGGCGAGGTCGATGTTGACGGCGTTGAGGAGGAGCAGGTGGCGCAGGCCCGCGATCGTCGCCCGCTGCGTCATGAGCATGCGGCGCACATCCGGGTGGCCGATGATCGTCGCCTCGCCCGTGATCGTGCGGCCCTGGACGCGGGTCCTCGCGTACTCGAGCGACTGCTGGTGCGCGCGGACGGACTGCGAGAGGCCCTGCATGCCGACGGACAGGCGCGCCGCATTCATCATGACGAACATCGCCCGCATGCCCTTGTGCTCCTCGCCGACAAGCCAGCCCTTCGCACCGTCGAACTGCATGATGCAGGTCGGCGAGCCGTGGATGCCGAGCTTGTGCTCGATGCCGAGCGCCGTGAGGGAGTTGCGCTCCCCCGGCTCCCCGTCCGGCGTCGGGAGGAACTTCGGGACGACGAAGAGCGAGATGCCCTTCGTGCCCTCCGGCGCGCCCGGCGTGCGTGCGAGGACGAGGTGGATGATGTTCTCGGTGAGGTCGTGCTCGCCCCACGTGATGAAGATCTTGCCGCCCGTGATCGACCAGCTGCCATCGTCGTTCGGCACGGCCTTCGTCGTGAGCGCGCCGACGTCGGTGCCGGCCTGCGGCTCCGTGAGGTTCATGGTGCCCATCCACTGGCCGGAGATCATCTTCGGCAGGTAGCGGTCCTTGAGCTCGTCGGAGGCGTAGGCGAGGAAGGCGTCGGCGAAGCCGTGCGTGAGGAGCGGGCCGAGCGAGAAGGCCATGTTCGAGGACTGGACGAGCTCCTGGATCGCCGAGCCGACCGTCTGCGGGAAGTCGCCGCCGCCGTACTGCGAGGGGAAGGCCGGAGTGAGCCAGCCGGACTCGACGAGCTTGTCGTAGGCGGGCTTGAAGCTCGGCGGGGTCTCGACGACGCCGTCGCCGAGGTACTTCGAGCCGATGACGTCGCCCTCGCGGTTCGTCGGGGCGATGACCTCGGCCATGAACTCGCCGGCCTCCTCGAGGAGTCCCGCGACCGTGTCGAGGTCGGCGTGCTCGAACTGCTCGAGCTCGGCGAGCCGGTCGTAGCCGGCCACCTTGAGGGAGAACACGATGTCGTCGACGGGCGCGCGGTACTCAGTCACGGTGAAACTGTATCGGCGGAACGACCCGAGGCCGTGCGCCTTGGCGCTCCCCGACAATCGCCCGGGCCCGCGGGGCCGTCGACTCGTCGACTGTGCATGTTTGCGTCGAGTGTGCACGCGCATTCATGCACATTCGGCAGGATCCCGCACACTCGGCGGACGAAGCAGGCCGGAGGGGTCAGGCGGGGGCGCCGAAGTCGGCGACCGCGGGGTCGGCGCCGATGCGCTCGCCCGTCTCGAGGCCCGCGATCTGCGCGAGGTCGGCCGCGTCGAGCTCGAAGCCGAAGACGTCGATGTTCTCGGCGATGCGCTCGGGGCGCACCGACTTCGGGATGACGATGCGGCCCTCCTGGAGGTGCCACCGGATGAGCACCTGCGCGGGCGAGCGGCCGTGCCGGGCCGCGACCTCGGCGACGACGGGATCCCCGAGGAGCGTGTTGGGCTTGTCGCCCCACGACTTCGGGGCGCCACCGAGCGGGCTCCACGCCTCGACGGCGATGCCGCGGGACTCGCAGAATGCGCGGAGCTCGTGCTGCGGGAACCTCGCGTGCAGCTCGACCTGGTTGACGTCGGGGACCGCACCGCCGAGGTCGATGAGCTCCTCGAGCTGCCCGATCGTGAAGTTCGAGACACCGATAGCCCGAGCCTTGCCGGCCTCGCGGATCTCCTCGAGCGCGCGCCACGTCTCGGCGCGCCGCGCCGCATCCTGGAGCGGCCAGTGGATGAGGTAGAGGTCGACGTGGTCGAGCCCGAGCCGCCCGAGGCTCGCATCGATCGCCGCGAGGGCGCGGTCACGGCCGTGGTCCGCATTCCACAGCTTCGTCGTGATGAAGAGGTCCTCGCGGGGCACGCCCGCCGCCGCGATGCCCCGGCCGACCGCCTCCTCGTTGCCGTAGATCGCCGCGGTGTCGATGTGCCGGTAGCCGGCCTCGCCGATCGCGACGGCGACCGCTCGCTCCGTGTCGGCGGGGCTCGCCTGCCAGACGCCGAGGCCGAGCTGCGGGATCCGCACACCGCTCGCGAGGGTCATCATGGGGACGCCGTTCATGACGTCGAGGCTACCGGGACGGCGACCCGCCGACGGCGCCGGCTACTTCTTCTCGCCCTTGCCCTCGACGTCGCCCGAGAGCGCGGCGATGAACGCCTCCTGGGGGACCTCGACGCGGCCGACCATCTTCATGCGCTTCTTGCCCTCCTTCTGCTTCTCGAGGAGCTTGCGCTTGCGGGTGATGTCGCCGCCGTAGCACTTCGCGAGGACGTCCTTGCGGATCGCGCGGATGTTCTCGCGGGCGATGATGCGGGCGCCGATCGCGGCCTGGATCGGGACCTCGAACTGCTGCCTCGGGATGAGCTTGCGGAGCCGCTCGGCCATCATCGTGCCGTAGGCGTAGGCCTTGTCCCGGTGGACGATCGCGCTGAACGCGTCGACCTGCTCGCCCTGGAGCAGGATGTCGACCTTGACGAGGTCGGCGGCCTGCTCGCCGGCCGGCTCGTAGTCGAGTGAGGCGTAGCCGGCGGTGCGGGACTTGAGCTGGTCGAAGAAGTCGAAGACGATCTCGCCGAGCGGGACCGTGTAGCGGATCTCGACACGGTCCTCGCCGAGGTACTCCATGCCGAGGAGCGTGCCGCGGCGCTGCTGACAGAGCTCCATGATCGTGCCGACGTAGTCCTTCGGCGCGAGGATCGCCGCCTTGACCATGGGCTCGAGCACCTCGCTGACCTTGCCGCCGGTCGGGAACTCGGAGGGGTTCGTGACCTCGACCTCCTTCCCGTCCTCCATCCGCACCTGGTAGATGACGGACGGCGCGGTCGTGATGAGGTCGAGGCCGAACTCGCGCGAGAGCCGCTCCGTGATGATCTCGAGGTGGAGGAGGCCGAGGAAGCCGCAGCGGAAGCCGAAGCCGAGCGCGACCGAGGTCTCCGGCTCGTACTGGAGCGAGGCGTCGGAGAGCTTGAGCTTGTCGAGCGCCTCGCGGAGGTCCGGGTAGTCGGAGCCGTCGATCGGGTAGAGCCCGCTGAAGACCATGGGCTTCGGGTCGGTGTATCCCGCGAGGGGCTCGGTCGCCGGCTGCCGCGCATTCGTGACCGTGTCGCCGACCTTCGACTGCCGGACGTCCTTGACGCCCGTGATGAGGTAGCCGACCTCGCCGACCGAGAGGCCCTTCGACGGGACGGGCTCGGGTGCGGAGACGCCGATCTCGAGGAGCTCGTGGACGGCGCCCGTCGACATCATCTGGATGCGCTCGCGCGGGTTGAGGCGGCCATCGACCATGCGGACGTAGGTGACGACCCCGCGGTACGCGTCGTAGACGGAGTCGAAGATCATCGCGCGCGCGGGCGCCTCGGCGTCGCCGACGGGGGCAGGAATGCGCGCGACGACCTCGTCGAGGAGCGCCTCGACCCCGACGCCCGTCTTCCCCGAGACCCGGAGCACCTCGTCCGGCGAGCCGCCGATGAGCTGCGCGAGCTCCTTCGCGTACTTGTCGGGGTCGGCGGCGGGGAGGTCGATCTTGTTGAGGACGGGGACGATCGTCAGGTCGTTCTCGAGCGCGAGGTAGAGGTTCGCGAGCGTCTGCGCCTCGATGCCCTGCGCGGCGTCGACGAGGAGGATCGCGCCCTCGCAGGCGGCGAGCGAGCGCGAAACCTCGTAGGTGAAGTCGACGTGGCCCGGCGTGTCGATCATGTTGAGCGCGAAGGTCTCGCCGCCGACCTGCCACGGCATGCGGACGGCCTGCGACTTGATCGTGATGCCGCGCTCGCGCTCGATGTCCATGCGGTCGAGGTACTGGGCCCGCATGTCGCGGTCCGCGACGACGCCCGTGACCCCGAGCATGCGGTCGGCGAGCGTCGACTTGCCGTGGTCGATGTGCGCGATGATGCAGAAGTTCCGGATCGCCTCAGGGGGCGTCGCGGCGGGGGTGAGCGGGGTCGAGGCGCGTGGCATGGCGTGGACCATCATCCCAGACCCGGGAGGCGCCTGCGGCCCCTCGCGCGGGCCCGTCCGCCCTCACACGGCGGGGAGTCGGCCGAGGCCCTCGAGGAGCGCCTCGCGGTCGCCCGCGCAGCAGACGCGCACCCAGCCGCGACCCTGCGAGCCGAAGGCGCTGCCGGGCGCGATCGCGACCCCGTGCTCGAGGAGCATCCGGTCGCACCAGGCGACGTCGTCGCCGTCCCGCGCGGCCTCCCGGACGTCGACCCAGAGGTAGAACGCCCCGCCGGGCGCGAGGCTCGCGTAGCCCTTCTCGGCGAGGACCGCCCGCGCGGCCGCGAGGTGCTCGCGGTAGCGGGTCCGCGCATTCGCGACATGCTCCTGATCGCCGCCGATCGCGGCGACGGCGGCCCACTGGCCGGGGACGTCGATGCAGGAGACGACCGCCTCCTGGAGGGCGCCCATCGTGCTCGACCACCCGGGCGGGGTCACGAGGAGGCCGATGCGGATGCCGGTCATCGCGTAGGTCTTCGAGGTGCTGAAGGCGCCGAGCACGCGGTCATCGGTGTCGAGGCCCGTCAGGGAGACGTGCGGCCCGCCCCAGGTGAAGCGCTCGTAGACCTCGTCGGAGATGACCCAGAGGTCGCGGCGACGCGCCCAGTCGAGGAGCTCGCGGGCGCCCGACTCGTCGAGGACGGTCCCGAGCGGGTTCGACGGCGAGTTGACGATGATCGCGCGGGTCCGCGGGGTCACGAGCGCGTCGAGGCGGTCGACCTCCCAGCCGAAGCCCGTCTCCGGCCGCAGCGCGTACGGGACGGGGACGGCGCCGTGGTACCGGGTCGACATCGTGAAGGTCGTGTAGCCGGGGTCGGGGACGAGGACCTCCTCGCCCGGACCGGCGGCGAGGCCGATCGCCTGGTGGAGCGCCTGCGTCGCGCCGTTCGTCACCCACACCTGCTCGGGCGCGATCGGCCGCCCGAAGCCGCCGAGCCAGGCCGCCGCCGCCTCGCGGAGCGGCCGGATGCCACCGTTCGGCGCGTAATCGGTGTCGTCGCGGCCCCAGGCCGCGCTCGCCGCCGCGATGATGTGCGGCGCGACGGGCGTGCGGGGCTCGCCGATGTGGAGGGCGATGTAGTCTCGGCCGAGGCCGAGCGCGAGCTCGTGGACCCGGCGGATGAGACTCTCGGGCACGCTCGCGGCGGTCGCGGCGATCTCGGGCATGGCGCCAAGGCTAGGCGCAGCGGTCGACGGCATGGCGAATGGCATGGCGGCGTGCCGCCTGGTAATCTTGCTCCTTGGCTTCCGCGCGTCCCACCGCGCGACACCTCGGCAGGACCCCTCTACCCGGCCGGGACCATCACCTGCCGATCAACACGTAAGGATCCTTCCTTGGCGAACATCAAGTCCCAGATCAAGCGCAACAAGCAGAACGAGAAGGCGCACGAGCGCAACAAGGCGGTCAAGAGCGAGCTCAAGACCGCCGTCCGCCGCACCCGCGAGGCCGTCGCCGCGGGCGACAAGGCGAAGGCCGCCGAGGCCCTCCACCTCGCGTCGAAGAAGCTCGACAAGGCCGTCTCGAAGGGCGTCATCCACAAGAACCAGGCCGCGAACCGCAAGTCGGCGATCGCCGCCCAGGTCGCCTCGCTCTGAGTCGCGACGAGCTCGCTCGAAGGCCCCGCTCCGGCGGGGCCTTCGTCGTTCCCGGGAGGAATGCGCGGGGCCGCGCCCCGTCGGCTACTCGCGTCCGCGATCCGCAATGACGCGGACCATGCGCTCGAGGGCGTAGACCGGGTCGCGCGAGGCGCCCTTGACGGCGGCGTCGGTCGCCGCGATCGTCTCGATCGCGGCCGCGAGGCCGTCGTCGGTCCAGCCGGCGGCGTCCCGCCGGGCCCGGTCGACCTGCCAGGGGGCCATGCCGAGCTGCCCCGCGAGCGCGGCCCCGCCGCCGCGGGCCCCGCTCACCTTCGCCATCCCGCGGAGCTTCATGGCGAAGGCCGCGACGATCGGGACGGGGTCGGCCCCGGAGTCGAGAGCGTGGCGCAGGAGGATGAGCGCGTCGCCGAGCCGGCCGGCGAGGGCCGCGTCGGCGACATCGAAGGCGGTCGTCTCCACGCGGCCGCCGTAGTAGCGGGCGACGATGTCCTCGCCGATCTCCCCTTCCGTGTCGTCGACGAGCTGCCGGACAGCGCCGGCGAGCTCGGCGAGGTCGCCCCCGAAGGCGGCGACGAGCGCGCGGGTCGCGCCGGGGCTGATGCGGCGTCCCGCGGCGCGTGCCTCCGCGCCGACGAACTCGGCCCTCGCCTGGTCGCCCTTGACCTCGGCGCAGGCGACCTCGATGGCCCCGCCCGTCCCGGCCCGGATGGCGTCGAGGAGCCGCTTGCCGCGCACCCCGCCCGCGTGCCGGAGGAGGACGACCGTGTCGTCGGCGGGCTGCTCGAGGTAGGCGAGCGCCTCGTCGAGGAAGGCGTCGGTGCAGCGCTCGACGCCCGTGACCCGGATGAGGCGGGCCTCGCCGAGGAGCGAGGGGCTCGCGAGCGTCAGCAGCTCCCCCGGCCCGTAGGCGTCGGCGGCGATGTCGCTGACCTCGAGGCCGGGGTCCTGCTCCCGGAGCCGATCGCGGAGGAGCCTGCCGGCGCGATCCGCGAGGAACTGCTCGGGGCCGCTCAGGAGGACGATCGGCGCGGGCCGGATATCGTGCCACGGCAGGCCGCTCGGGGCCGCCGCGCGCCCGCGAGGGGTCGTCGTGCGCGCCATGCCCCAAGGCTACTCGGCGGCGCCGACATCCCCGGGCGCCCGCTCCCGCCAGAGCCGGAGCGTCCCGTCCGCCTCGGCCGCGACGAGGACGAGCCCGTCGCGGTCGGTGCGCGCCGTCGTCGTGCCGATCGCGGCGAGCATCGCGAGCGTCGGCGCGGTCGGGTGCCCGTAGTCGTTGCCCCGGCCGACGCCGATGAGCGCGATCCTCGGGCGCAGCGCCGCGTAGAGCCGCGACTCCTGGTCGGCGCTGCCGTGATGGCTCACCTTGACGAGCGTCGCGGGTCCGCCGTGACCGCGGCCGAGGAGCCGGGCCTGCTCGGTCGCGCCGAGGTCGCCGAGGAAGGCGATCGAGGGTCCAGTGCCGGGGGTCCGCGGGTCGAGCCGCCAGACGAGGCTCGCGGCGTTGCCCGGCTCGGGGGTGCCGACGGCGGGCGGCCAGAGCACGCGCCAGCGGTGCCCGCCGAGCCCGCCGATTTCACCGATATCGCCGGCCCGCGCGTCGATGCGCCGCGCGCCCGCCGCGAGGAGCGGGGCGAGGACGCGGCGCTCAGAGTCCAGGTCGACGGGCCCCGTGAGGACGGCGTCGACGCGGCCGCGGAGCGCCGCCGCACCGCCGACGTGGTCGGTGTCGTAGTGGCTGATGACGAGGAGGGCGAGGCGCTCGACGCCGAGCTCGCGGAGGCAGGCCTCGAGGGCTCCGCGATCCGGGCCCGCGTCGACGAGGGCGATCGCCTCCCCGCTGCGCACGAGCGTCGCGTCACCCTGGCCGACGTCGCACATCGCGACGATCCAGTCGCTCGGCCGCGAAGCGCCCGCCGCGACGCCGAGCCCCGTGACGACGCCCGCGTAGGCGACGGCGCCCGTGAGGAGGAGGGCCGCCGCCCGCCGCCGCCATCGCGCGCGGGCGAGGAGGACCGCCGTGCCGAGCGCGAGGACGAGCACGTGGAGGAGGATGCCCGCCGGCCCCTCCGGCCACGGCAGCCGCGCCGCGGGGAACCCGGCGAGGGTCGTCGCGACGCCCGCGATCCACTGCGAGGGCAGCCAGCCGAGCCAGGCGAGCGGGAGCGCGAGGCCCTCGCCGAGGGGCGCGAGGAGGCAGGCGAGCATGCCGAGGACGGTCGCCGCGGGGGCGGCCGGCACGGCGAGGAGGTTGGCGAGGACCCCGTAGGTCGGCAGCTCTGGCTGCACGATCGCGATGGCCGGCTGGACCGCGAGCTGCGCGGCGACGGGCACCGCGAGGGCGAGGGCGAGCCGGCGCGGGAGGATGCGCCCGATGAGCGCCGCGAGCGGTCCGCTCAGGACGAGGAGCCCCGCCGTCGCGAGCACGGAGAGGACGAAGCCGAGCTGGGTCGAGGCCGCGGGGCTGACCCCGAGGATGCCGCAGATCGCGACGCAGAGGAGCGGCAGCCCCTGCATGGGGCGCGAGCTCGCGAGCCCCACGAGCGCGAACGCCGCCATGACGGCCGCCCGCACGACGGAGGGCTGCGGCGTGACGAGGACGACGAAGGCGCCGAGGGCGGCGAGCGCGAGCAGGATCCGGATGCCGCGCGTGATGCGCAGGAGCGCGCCGCCGACCATGACGAGACCGACGACGAGCGCGCAGTTCGACCCAGATACGGCCGTGAGGTGCGTGAGTGAGGTGACCCGCATGGCCTCGAGGAGTCCCGCGTCGAGCCCCGAGTCGTCGCCGATCGCGAGCCCCGGCAGGAGCTCGCCGCCTCCGCCGGGGAGGCCGACCGCGAGCCTTCGGAAGCGCTCCCGCAGCGGCTCGGCGATCTCGGTCCAGGCGGGCCGCGGGTCGAAGTCGCCGCCCCCCAGCGCGACGGTCGTCGCGGGCCACGCGGCCCCGGCGGCAGCGACGGCGATCGCCGGGAGGAATGCGCTGCCCCGCCGGCCCTCCCGGCTCCCCCGCGCCTCGCCCCCCGCGCGGAGCAGCGTGACCGCGGCGATGGCAACCGCCCCCGCCGCGACGAGCCAGCCGAGCGCCGCGACCGCCGCCGCTTCGGCGACCGCGGCGCCCCCGGCACCCGCCGTGAGTCCGCCGGAGACGAGCCACGCCGTGACGGCGGCGGGCAGGAGGCGGAGGTCGCGGAGCCCGGCGCGCATCGTCACACCGTGACGAGGTCGCGGAGCGCCTCGAAGGTCCGCGGCCCGATGCCGCTCACGGCGAGGAGGTCCTCGACGACGGTGAAGCGACCGTGCTCCTCGCGCCAGCGCAGGATCCGCGCCGCCGTCGCGGGCCCGACGCCCGGCAGCGTCTCGAGCGCGGCGCTGTCGGCCGTGTTGAGGTCGATGCGCCCGTCGGCGGCGTGCCCCTCGCCGCTCGTCGTCTCGCCGAGCCTCGGGACCCGGAGCTGCTCGGCGTCGTTGACGGTCCGGGCGAGGTTGATGCCCGCCGGCTCGGCGTCGTCGCTGAGCCCGCCGGCCGCAGCGATCGCGTCGAGCACGCGGGCGCCCGGCGTGAGCCGGTAGACGCCCGGACGCTCGACGGCGCCGTGGATGTGGACGAGGAGCGGCTCCTGCGCCCAGAGGTCGCCGGGCTCGTCGAGCTCCGGGGCCGCGGTCCCGGCATCGGGCGACCCGACGACGGACAGCTCGGTGAGCTCGCCGCGCGGGCCGAGCATTCCTGCGAGCACGGCGGCGACGAGCCCGACGAGGACGAGCACGGTCGCAGCACCGATCGCGATGCGCAGCCGTGGCGCGGGCCCGAGCTCGACCATCACCTGCGCGACGCTAGGCGCTCGCGGCGCCGCGTGGCGGTCCGGGCCGCGGCGGCTGTGGAGGGATCAGCCCTTCGTCGCGATGTTGACGAGGTTCGGCGCGCGGACGATGACCTTGACGATCTCCTTGTCGCCGATCGCCCGCTGGACGTTCTCCGAGGCGCGCGCGAGGGCCTCGAGCGCCTCCCCCTCGATCTTCGTGGGCACCTCGATGCGGTCGCGCACCTTGCCGTTGACCTGGACGATCGAGGTCACGGTGTCCTCGACGAGGAGGGCCGGGTCGGCGTGGCGCCAGCCGGCGAAGGCGACGGACGGCTCGTGCCCGAGCCGCTCCCACATCTCCTCGGCCGTGTGGGGGGCGAAGAGCGAGAGGCCGACCGTGAGCACCTCGACGGCCTCGCGGACAGCGGGGTCCGTGCCGCCGCGCGCGTCGACGGTCTTGCGGATCGCGTTCGACAGCTCCATGAGCCGCGCGACGAGGACGTTGAACTTGAGCCCCTCCGCGAGCTGCACGCCGTCGGCGAGGAAGCGGTGCGTCGCGCGGCGCAGCGCCGGGTCGCCGCCCTTCCAGTCGACGTCGACGGGCGAGTCGACCTCGGTCGCGAGCCGGAAGGCGCGCCCGAGGAAGCGCGCGGCCGCGGCGGGCTGGACGTCGGCCCAGTGGATGTTCTCCTCCGGGGGTCCCGCGAAGGCGAGGGCGAGGCGCAGCGCGTCGGCGCCGTGCTCCTCGAGCTGGCCCGCGAAGGTCGCGCCCTTGCCGGAGCGCTTCGAGAGCTTCTTGCCGTCGGTGCCGAGCACCATGCCCTGGTTGAGGAGCGCCGAGAAGGGCTCCGTGAAGCTCACGAGGCCCATGTCGAAGAGCACCTTCGTGATGAAGCGCGCGTAGAGCAGGTGGAGGATCGCGTGCTCGACGCCGCCGACGTACTGGTCGACGGGCGCCCAGCGCTCCGCCTTCGCGGGGTCGAATGCGCGGCTGTCGTCCTGCGCGTCGAGGAAGCGCAGGAAGTACCAGGACGAGTCGACGAAGGTGTCCATCGTGTCGGCGTCGCGCCTCGCGGGGCTCCCGTCGCGCGGGTCGGCGACCTCGACCCAGTCGGTCGCGGCGCCGAGGGGCGACTGGCCCTTCGGCTTGAGGTCGAGGCCCTCCGTCGGCGGGAGCACGATCGGCAGCTGGTCCTCCGGGACGGGGACGAGCTCGCCGTCGGCGCCGTGGATGATCGGGATCGGGGTGCCCCAGAAGCGCTGGCGGGAGATGAGCCAGTCGCGGAGCCGGTAGTTCTTCGCGGCGCGGCCCCGGCCCTCGGCCTCGAGGAGCTCGATGACGCGCGCGATCGCGTGCTGCTTCGTGAGCCCGTCGAGGGGCCCCGAGTTGATGAGACGCCCGTCGCCGCCGAGCGCCTTGCCCGTCACGGCGGGGTCGAGCTCGGCGAGGCTCGCGGGCTCGATCGGCTCGCCCGTCGCCGGGTCCGTCTCGACGACGGGGATCGATGCCGTGATGGGGGCGGTCGTGTCGACGACGACGCGGACGTCGAGCCCGTACTGCCGCGCGAAGTCGAGGTCGCGCTGGTCGTGGGCCGGCACGCCCATGACGGCGCCGTGGCCGTAGTCGGCGAGCACGTAGTCCGCGGCCCAGATCGGCAGCCGCTCGCCCGTGAGCGGGTTGATCGCCCAGCGCTCGAGCGGGATGCCCGTCTTCGGCCGCTCGGCGTCCTGCCGCTCGATCTCGGTGAGTCGGCCCGTGCGCTCGAGGTAGTCCTGGAAGGCCATCCGCACCTCGGGGCTCGAGCCCGCCGCGAGCTCGGCCGCGAGGTCGGAGTCGGGCGCGACGACCATGAAGGTCGCGCCGTAGAGCGTGTCGGGGCGGGTCGAGAAGACGGTCACGCGCTCCTCACGCCCCTCGATCTCGAAGTCGACGTCGGCGCCGACGGAGCGCCCGATCCAGTTGCGCTGCATCTGGAGGACGCGGCTCGGCCAGCTCCCCTCGAGCTGCTTGAGGTCGTCGAGGAGCCGGTCGGCGTAGTCGGTCACGCGGAAGTACCACTGCGTGAGCTTCTTCTTGACGACGAGGGCGCCCGTGCGCTCGCTCGTGCCGTCGGGCAGCACCTGCTCGTTCGCGAGGACGGTCTGGTCGACCGGGTCCCAGTTGACCCAGCTCTCCTTGCGGTAGGCGAGACCGCGCTCGAAGAGCTTGAGGAAGAGCCACTGGTTCCACTTGTAGTACTCGGGGTCGCTCGTGTGGAGGACGCGGCTCCAGTCGAAGCTCACGCCGTAGCGGCGGAACGATTCGCGCTGCTGCGCGATGTTGTCGTACGTCCAGGTGACGGGGTTCGCCCCGCGCTGGATCGCCGCGTTCTCGGCGGGCAGGCCGAAGGAGTCCCAGCCGATCGGGTGGAGCACGTTGAAGCCGCGCTGGCGCCAGTAGCGGGCGACGATGTCGCCGAAGGCGAAGGCCTCCGCGTGGCCCATGTGCAGGTCCCCCGAGGGGTACGGGAACATGTCGAGGACGTACTTGCGCGGTCGCGGGTCGTCGTCGCGCGTGACGAAGGTGCCCTCGGCCTCCCAGTAGGCCTGCCATTTCGACTGAATCGACTGAATGTCGTAGTCCGCAGTCTCCTGCGCCTCACCCGCGTCCGTCACGGCGATCCAGCCTACCGGCCCGTCCGCCCGGCCGAGGCGTTCGCGGCGCCGCCGACGCGACCCCGCGCATTCCTCGAATGTGCATGAATGCGCCGAGACGGCACGAATCGAAGCGCACGCTCGGCGCGATCATGCGCACTCGACGGCTCAGACGCCGAGCGCGCGGAGGAGCGCGGCGGCCTTGAGGCGGGTCTCCTCGACCTCCTCCGAGGGGACGGACAGGGCCGTGATGCCGCCCCCCGTGCCGATCGTCGCGCCCGTCTCGTCGATGACGATCGAGCGGATCGTCATCGCGAGGTCGACGCGCCCGTCGTAGCCGAGGTAGCCGAAGGCGCCGCTGTACACGCCCCGGCTCCGCGCCTCGAGCCGCGTGAGGATCGAGACCGCGGAGCGCTTCGGGGCGCCCGTCATCGACCCGGCGGGGAAGCACGAGCGGATGACGTCCACGGCGTCGAGCCCATCGCGGACGCGGCCCCGCACGGTCGAGACGAGCTGGTGGACGTGCGGGTACGTCTCGACGTCGAGGAGCTTCGACACCTCGACGGAGCCGACCTCGCAGACGCGCGAGAGGTCGTTGCGCATGAGGTCGACGATCATGACGTTCTCCGCGCGCTCCTTCTCGCTCGTCGCGAGCTCCTCGATGAGCGCGGCGTCCGCCTCGGGCGTCGCCCCCCGCGGCCGCGTCCCCTTGATCGGCTTCGTCGCGGCGAGCCCGTCGGGCGTCACGAGGAGGAACTGCTCGGGGCTCGCCGACAGCAGCGCGACGCCGTCGGCGCGGAGGTAGGCGCCGTGATGGCTCGGGCTGCCGCGTCGGAGCCGCCGGTAGACGTCCCACGGCGCAAAGTCCCCGTCGACCGCGACCTCCGTCGTCAGGCAGAGCACGTAGGCGTCCCCGTCGGCGATCGCCTGCTGGCACGCGCGGATCCGCGCCTCGTAGTCGGCATCGGAGTAGCGCCACCGCATGGGGGCATCGTCCCGCGCGGGCGTGGGCAGGAATGCGCGCCCCGCGCCCGCCTCGGCCCGCACGCGGTCGATCGCCGCGAGCACGCCGTCGCGCCACTCGGCGAGCTCGCCCGACCACTCGCTCCCCCGAGCGAGGAGCCTCGCCTCGCCCGTGCCGTGGTCGATCGCGAGCGCCCGGTCGACGCGCATGAAGAGCGCCTCGGGGTAGCGGCGCGGGTGCGGCGCCGCGAGGCCGAGCGTATCGGCGTACATCTCGTAGCCGAGCCAGCCGACGAGGCCGAGCGAGAAGCCCTCGGGGGCGTCGCTCGTGTCGACGTCCCAGCGCGCGCGCTCCGCCCGGAGCCAGCTGAAGACGTCGTGGCCGGCCTCCCGGATCTCCTCCGCCGTGATCGACCAGCTCGCGGCCCCGAGGTAGCTCACGCCCGCGGCGGGGCCCCCGCCGGCCGCGCCCGTGTCGAGCCAGAACGCGGCAGGGGCGTCCCCCCAGAGGGTCTCGAAGACCGCCTCGGGGTCGATGGCACCCGCGATCGGCCACGTGAGCACCCGCATGCATCCATTCTGATGGAGGGAAGCGGCGGCGATCACCGTCAGAATGTGTCGGTGAATCCGTTCGAGTGGCTCGGCGTGTGGCTCGGCCATGTCATCACCTGGGCACTCGACCTCGTCCAGGTGATCGGCCCCGTCTGGGGCACGGTCATCGCGGGGGTCGCGATCCTGCTCGAGACGACCCTCTTCGTCGGGCTCGTCGTCCCGGGCGACACTCTCGTCGTCGCCGCCGCGACCGGCGTGCGCAGCCCCCTCCACTTCGCGGTGCTCTTCATCGTCGTCGTCATCGCGACGCTCGCGGGGCAGTCGCTCGGCTTCCTCCTCGGCCGGTTCGCGGGTCCCGCGATCCGCCGCTCCCGGCTCGGCCGCCGGCTCGGGCCCGCATGGGACCGCGCCGCGGAGCTCATCGACCGGCGCGGCGGCTACGCGGTCTTCGTGAGCCGCTTCCTGCCGATCTTCCACGCGCTCATGCCCGTCACGGTCGGCATGAGCCCCATGACGTACCGGCGCTTCATCGCCTGGGCCACGCCAGCCGCCGCGATCTGGGCGGGCATGTACATCACGGTCGGCGCGGCCGCCGCGGAGGCCTTCCGCGCGCTCGTCGACCACCTGCATTTCGCCGGCTACGTCTTCGCGGGCGGGCTCATCGCGCTCGCCGTGCTCGCCTGGCTCGGGAAACGTCTGCTCGCGCGCACCGCGGGTACTGGCAGACTGGACCGCGATGCCGGAGACGACGACGCCTGAGCCTCGCCCGGTCGCGATCCCTTCCGCGGCCGAGGTCCAGGCCAAGGCGAGGCATTTCGCGGCGAGGATCGAGGACTCGGTCCAGCGGCGCCGGCAGCGCCGTCGGCAGCGACGCGGCCACGTCCCGACCGTCCTCCCCTACGCGGGCTACGGCGCCCCCGGCTGGATTCGGGTCCTGTGCCGCGTCGTCTACGAGCGGCCGCTCTCGCCCGGCGAGACGCGCGAGGAGCAGCTGCGCGGCTGGCGGAGCTTCTTCTCCGTCCCGGTGCCGAACGCCTCGATCACGGTCGAGGTCGGCGGCACGAGCGCCGAGCTGCCGATCGATCGCGGGGGCGTCGTCGACGGCCGGGTCGAGGTGCGGCTGCCCCCGGGCCAGCACTCGGTCCTCCTCCGCACGGAGGGCTCGGACCCCGTCGCCGCGGACATCTTCGTCGTCGACCCCGCGGAGCGCTTCGGCGTCATCAGCGACATCGACGACACCGTCATGGTGACGGCGCTCCCCCGGCCCGTCCTCGCGGCGTGGAACACCTTCGTCGTCGACGAGCACGCGCGCCGCCCGGTCACGGGCATGGCGGTGCTCTACGACCGGATCCGCCGCCAGCACCAGAGCACGCCCTTCATCTACCTCTCGACGGGCGCATGGAATGTCGCGCCGACGCTCCGCCGCTTCCTCAGTCGCAACCTCTACCCCGCCGGACCCCTCCTCCTCACCGACTGGGGGCCGACGCACGACCGCTTCTTCCGCTCCGGGCGCGAGCACAAGCGCGAGCAGCTCCGCCGGCTCGCCGCCGAGTTCCCCGAGGTGCGCTGGCTGCTCTTCGGCGACGACGGCCAGCACGACGAGGACATCTACGGCGAGTTCGTCCGGCAGCACCCGAGGAATGTCGCGGCCGTCGCGATCCGGCAGCTCTCCGCGGGCGAGGCGGTGCTCGCGGGCGGCCGCTCGAAGGCGGCGGTGCGGGAGTCCGAGTCGCCCGTCCGGTGGTTCTTCGGGCCGAACGGCGCCGCGCTCTGGGAGCAGCTCACCGCCGCGGGGGTGGTCGCCCGGCGCTGAGCCGCGCGCGGGCCGGTGGCCGGCTCAACCGATGAGGTCGGCGCGGTCCTCGACGAGGCGGTCGATGAGGCGACCGAGCTCGAGGATGTCGGCCTCCGACCACGTCGTGAGGATGCGCTCGTTGAGCATCCGGACGGTGCTGCGTGCCGCCGCGAACCGATCGAGCGCGACGACGGTCGGCTCGACGAGGAAGACGCGGCCGTCCTTCTCGCTGCGCCGCGTCGTCACGAGCCCCCACTCGACGAGCTGCCGCAGCTGCCGGGACACGACCGACTTGTCCATGCCCGTCTGGGCGATGATGTCGCCGACCGCGACGGCGCGCAGCTGACTGCAGCGGTGCTCGCGGATGACGACGCGGAGCACCTGCATGCTCGCCATGCGCATCTCGGGATGAATGCTCGCGGCGATCGCCCGCAGCTGCTCGCGCACGAGCGGGACGAGTCGCGCGAAGGCCGCCTCGAGGGCGTCGATCGCCTCCGCCCCCGCGATCGGCCCCCCTGCCGTGTCAGCCAAGCTCACGACCTCCATTCTGCGGGAGGACCGTGCCCGGCGCCTCCGCGGCCCCGTCCTCGACCGGTTCGAGGGCGCTGAACTCGGCCCCGAGCTCCTCCTCGAGCTGCTGCATCGCCGTCTTGCGGGACAGAGGACGGTTCCGGAGCAGCGAGGTCGCGACGACCGCGATGACGGCGAGTGGCGCGATCCACAGGAAGACCTCGGCGATCCCCTCGCCGTACGTCTGCTCGACGAGGACGCGGAGCGGCTCGCAGAGCTCGCGGACGTTGGGCAGGGTGCCCGAGCGGAGCACGGCGAGTCCGGGCGCGCATTCCTCCGAGAGGGCACCGGCCGTCGTCGGCAGCGCGGTCGCGAGCTGTGAGGCGACCCGGCCCGCGAGGACGGCGCCGAGCACCGTGACGCCGATCGTGCCGCCGAGGCTCCGGATGAAGGTGTGGGCGCCCGTGCCGACGCCGAGCTCGCGGGCGGGGAGGTCGTTCTGCAGGACGAGGACCAGGTTCTGCATGAGACCGCCCGTCCCGACACCGATGAGCGCGAGGTAGAGCCCCACGAGCCAAAAGGACGTGTCGTAGCGGAGCGTGCCCATGAGGGCGAGCCCCGCGAGGAGGACGACCGCCGAGCCGATCACGGCGACCTTCCACCGGCCGGTCGCCGAGATGAGCTGCCCGAGGATGACTGAGGCGAGCAGCGAGCCGACGACGAGCGGCATCTGCATGAAGCCCGACTCGGTCGGCGTCAGGCCGCGCGCGACCTGGAGGTACTGACTCACGAAGACGGCGGCGCCGAAGATGGGGACGCCGACGGCGAGCGAGGCGAGCGTCGTGAGCGCGAAGGTGCGCTGCCCGAGCAGCCGGAGAGGGACGATCGGCTCCCTCGCGACGAGCTCCCAGACGATCGCCGCGACGACGAGCACGCCGCTCACGCTGCCGAGCACGATGCTCGTCGTCGAGTCCCAGGCGAAGGCGGTGCCCGCGAGCCCGAGCCACGCGAGGAGAAGCCCGAAGCCCGCCGCGACGAGCCCGGAGCCGAGGAAGTCGAAGCGGCCGCGCGGGACGAGCCGCGGGCTCGGCAGCGTCGCGGCGATGAGGAGGCAGGCGGCGACGGAGACGAGGACGGGGAGGAAGAAGTTCCACCGCCAGCCGATGAGATCGGTGACGACCCCGCCGAGGAGCGGCCCGCCGAGCTGGGCGACGCCCATGACGGCGCCCATGATGCCCATGTACTTGCCGCGCTCGCGCGGACTCACGACATCGGCGATCGCGACCTGGCCGAGCGCGACCATCCCACCGACGCCCATGCCCTGGACGAGTCGGCAGACGATGAGCCAGAGCGTGTCGGTCGCGAAGCCCGCCGCCGCGGAGGCGATCGTGAAGGCGATGAGCGCGACGATGATGAGCACCTTGCGGTTCATCCGATCGGCGAGCTTGCCCCAGATCGGCGTCGTGACCGTCATGGTGAGGAAGTTCGCCGTGACGACCCAGGTGTAATCGGTCTGCGTGCCGCCGAGCTCGCTCACGATGACCGGGAGGCTCGTCGCGACGACCGTGCTCGACAGCATGACGACGAAGAAGCCCGCGAAGAGGCCCGAAACCGCCTGGAGGACGCGGCGGGTCGGGAGGCTCTGCACGGGGGCCGTCGTCGAATCCGTTGACACCCGTCAACGTTAGTGCCCGGGGCGCGCTACCCCGCCATCGACCGACCCGCCGCGCGGCCGGAGAAGAGGCAGCCGCCGAGGAAGGTCCCCTCGAGGGCGTTGTAGCCGTGCACGCCGCCCCCGCCGAAACCCGCCGCCTCGCCCGCCGCCCACAGCCCGGGCAGCACGCTGCCGTCGGCGCGGCGCACGCGCGACTCGAGGTCGGTCTGGAGGCCGCCGAGCGACTTCCGCGTGAGCGTGTGGAGTCGCACGCCGATGAGCGGCCCGGCCGCAGGGTCGAGGATGCGGTGCGGCTTCGCGACGCGGAGCAGGCGGTCGCCCCGGTACGCGCGCGCGTTGTGAATCCCCTGGACCTGGGCGTCCTTCGTGAAGGCGTTCGCGAACTCCGCGTCGCGCGCCTCGAGCTCGCCGCGGATCCCGACGACGTCGAGGAGATCCGAGCCGCTCAGCGCATTCATCCCGCGCACGAGCTCGTCGAGTGATCCCGCGACGACGAAGTCCTCGCCGCGCGCCTTGAAGGCCTCGACCGGCGCGGGTGCGCCCTTGCCGAGCCGGGAGCGCAGCACGCGCAGGAGCGAGCCCGAGGTGATGTCGGGGTTCTGCTCCGAACCGGACAGCGCGAATTCCTTCTCGATGATCCGCTGGTCGAGGATGAACCAGGAATGGTCGTGGCCGGCGATCGCGGGATCGGTGCGGAGGTGCCGGAGGGTCGCGAGCGTGTCGTAGCCCGGCAGGAGGGGCGCCGGGAGCCGCCGCCCGAGCGCGTCGAACCACATCGACGACGGACCCGGAAGGATCCGGATGCCGTGGCCGGGCCAGACGGGCGCGAAGTTCTTGACGCCCTCCGTGTAGTGCCACATGCGGTCGCGGTTGACCGTGCGGGCGCCGGCCGCCTCCGCGACGGCGATGCCCGAGCCGTCGACATAGGCCGGCACCCCCGTGACCATCTCGCGCGGCGGCGTGCCGAGCCGCTCGGGCCACCACTCGCGGACGAGGGCGTGGTCGCCGCCGATGCCGCCGGTCGCAATGAGGACGGCGGGTGCGCGGAGCTCGAATGCGCGGACGGCGTCGCGATTCGACCGCACGCCCCGCGGCGACTCGTCCGGCGCGAGGACCGTCCCGGCGACGCCGACGACCGCGCCCGCCTCGATGACGAGCGACTCGACGCGGTGCCGGGGGCGATAGTCCAGCCGGCCCTCGGCGGCCGCGGCCCGGACGCGGTCGGCGAAGGGCTCGGAGAGGCCCGTGCCGGTCCCCCAGGCGACGTGGAATCGCGGGACGGAGTTCCCGTGGCCCGTCGCGCTCGCGCCCCCGCGCTCCGCCCAGCCGACCATGGGGGTGAAGCGGACGCCCTGCGACAGGAGCCACTGACGCTTCTCGCCCGCCGCCCACTCGACGTAGGCGCGGCCCCAGCGCGCCGCCCACTCGTCCTCGCCGCCGTCGCCGAGCCGGTCCCAGCCGGCCGAGCCCTGCCAGTCCTGCCAGGCGAGCTCGAAGGAGTCGCGGACGCCGAGCCGGCGCTGGCCGGGGCTGTCGACGAGGAAGATGCCGCCGAAGGACCAGAAGGCCTGCCCGCCGAGGTTCGCCGCGCTCTCCTGGTCGAGGAGGACGACCCGCCGCCCCGCGTCGAGCAACTCGCAGGTGGCGACGAGGCCCGCGAGGCCCCCGCCCACGACGACCGCATCCGCATCCATAGCCGACTCCCGCCCGCGACGCCCTCGTCGCCTCCGCCTGGTGAACCGTGTGCGTCCGAGCGTATCGCCGCGGGTGGCCTCCCCACCCCTGGCTCGCTCCCCACACCCTCGCTCCCCACACCCTCGCTCCCCACACCATGACTCCACTCGCGCACCACTACCGCGCCGGGCGCGATCGTGGTGCCGGGGTGGAGTCGTGGTGCTCGAAGGCCGAGCACTGGCGGGGGCGCTTAGGTTCCCCGCACGGGGTACCCCCGGAGTGGTCACCCCCGCACTGGGGGTGAAGCAATCTCATGTTTTCCAAAGTTGAAGGTCTATCGTGAATTCGCCTTAGAGACCCGAATGTCTCCGGGTAGACCCGAATCACACCCGAAATCACACAGGCCTGCCTGCGTGCACCCACGCGCGCGCTCGCGAGCCGATCAAAGGAAGTGGCTACGCACATGAACAAGAACCTCAAGGGCGCGATCGCCGTCGGCGCAGCGACCATCCTGCTGCTCGGCGGTGGCGGCACGCTCGCCGTCTGGAACTCGAGCGTCAACGTTGCCGCCGGAACGATCTCCTCCGGCGACCTGCTCCTGACGATGAGCGAGGACGCCGAGGGCCATTGGTACCGCTACGACGCGAACAAGGAACTCTCCGAGTACGGCACACCGCTGGCCGCCGATTACCGCGTCGTCCCAGAGGACCACCTCATCTTCATCCAGGACGGCGTCACGCTCTCTGGGCTCGGGGGCGAGCTCTACTTCACCTTTGGCGCGAGCCTGACCACCGCGAACGCGAACGGCTTCTCCGTCGGGAACGTCACGGTGCTCGACGTTGGCGGCGATCTGCCGGCGGGAGACCCTGCTGGCGAGGACGAGTACCGAGGCGTTGACGAGAACACCACGGTCTACGGCGGCGTCGACGTCGACTTCGACGCCGACGTGCTGCTTGGTGTCGAGGTCACCTTCAATGCCAACGGCGTCCAGTATCAGGGCGAGACGTTCGACCTCGGCACCGCGACGATCAACGTCGAGCAGGTCATCAAGAACTAGGGGCTTACCCTCACACTTCCGGGGCCCGCGGCGTAGCGCGGGCCCCGGAGCATCCCCTCCCGCTACGCACCAGCTCTGACCGCCCCTGACCCGATGGGACGAAGCAATGGCTCCTCGGCATGCCCGATCCGGCAGCGCATTCTCGCGCGCCGGACAGGTGGCTGAGCCGGCGCTCCCGTACTGCCGGGGGGCGCGACGCCGCCCGAGCCGCGGGCGGCGAATCCTCCGGGTTGCCCAGTCGATGCTCGCGGGCTCCGCGGTCATCACGGGCGCCGCGCTCGTCGGCGTCCTCGGCGGGAACTCGACACTCGCGCTCTGGCAGGACACGCAGACGTTCGAGCCCGGGACGCTCCACGTCGAGGACGGCGAGGTCTCGCTCCGCTTCGCGGTCGGCGACGCGCTCGCGGCGAGCACCGCATTCGAGCATCTGCTCCCCGGCGAGTCGCAGACCAAACCCGTCGCGATCACGAACGACGGCGACTACGCGCTCGCGCTGAGCGCCGAGCTCCTCGACACGGTCGGCGCCGACTACGAGCTCCGCCTCTCGCTCGACGAGGGATGCCAGGCGAGCGGCTACCTCACGAGCTCCGCGATCGGCGGCGCTGCGATGGCGGAGGCCTCGCCGGTCTCCCTCGGCACGATCGCCGCGGGCGCGACCCGCACCCTCTGCGTCGAGGCGACCGCGACGTCGGCGATCACCCCCGGCTCCTCGGCGAGCTTCGACGTGAGCATCCTCGGAAGCTCGGGCTCATGACCAGGGCGCGCACGGCTGTGCTCGCCGGCGCGGTCGCCTTCCTCACCGTCGCCGGTGCCGGCATCGCCTACGCGGCGACGACCTCGCCGCTCGACCTCGACGTCAGCGCCGCGGGCGCGCACACGGGCATCACCGTGCCGTCCGAAACGGTCACGACCGGCCTCGGAGCCGGCTATGACGAGGCCGCGGGGGTGTTCGCCAACGCGGGCGCGCTCACGGTGACGAACACCGGTGACCGCGAGGCGACCTATCGACTGACGATCCAGCCGAGCTCATCGACGGCGACACTGCCGGCGGCCATTCAGGTCGCCGTCGGGACCGTGGCCACCACCGGCGCATGCACGACTACGGTCGCATTGACGAATGCGCAGACCGGCGCGCTCGGAAGTGGCGACACCGCTCAGGACTTCCTGTACACGAGCGAGACCGTGCCGACGAAGCTCGCACCCGGCGAGAGCATCGTGCTCTGCGTGAAGACATCGATCGAGGCGAGCGCGATCGGCGGCTTCGGCGCGACCTCCATCGACCTCTCCCTCACCGCCGACCTGCGGTATGCGACCGGTGCGGCCTGGACGGCGACAGCCGACCCCATCCAGGTCACCCAGCACATCGAGACGCAAGACATCGCGAACCTCTTCAATGGGGCCGGTCGGTTCTACTTCTTCAGCGCGTACGACGCGAACGCGTTTGGCAGCTCGTCGAACAATATCGTCACTGTCGGCGGGTACTGCATGGCGTGGGGTGCCTCCCCGCCCCGCTTCGGGCTTTCCAGTAACACGGGTTGCGGCGGCTGGAACGATCAGGTCCGGCTCGTGGCCGCGCCCGGGTCGCCCGACGAGTTCATGCTCCTGCAGAACGTCAACGGGTGGGACCAGCCGTCCACGCCGCGCTGGGAGACGGCCGGCAGCAACAAGGACGTATTCCTCGGCGCCCCGATCCCCGCCGCGACGAACCAGCGATGGGTCATAGAGGGGCGCGGGGACGGCACCTACCGCATCATCGATGCGGCCAGCGTTGGCACCGCGGCGCCGCAGTGCCTGCAGTACACGACCCTCGACATCAATCCGAACTCGGAAGGCGGCGGTAGCGCGTCTAGCGGGATGAAGCAGGTGAGGCCCACTACGTGTATCGCGAACACGGCGGCGTCGCACGACACGGCGGACTACCGTCGTCAGGGCTTCCGCTTCGATCTCATCGGGACGCCGCTACCGCCGAAGGACCTCTACCCCGACGGTTATCCCGCGACCTGCGGCAATGTCAACAGTGACAACACCTACCTCAGGCTCAGCTGGCCCGTGAGCGATGGCTACGAGAACGAGACCCGATTCCGCATCCTGTGGGCCTACCGCGGCGTCGACGGGAACGGCCAGCCCTTCACGACCCCCGCGCAGACGGTGCTTACGCACGACAACGGTGGCGCGACCCACACGGGGCTCTACAACTACACGGCGGGCCTCGAGACCTTCTGGACGTGGCTGCAGGACTACCTCAGCGCGAACGGTCTCCCTGCCTCGGGAGACTCGGCGACGGTTGAGATGACGATCGAGCAGCAGATCACGAACAACGACATCTTCCGGCGCATCACGGCGCCGCTTGAGATGGGCGTCCGACACCTCGCCACGGGCGACAACCGGGTCTATTGCGGCGCGCCGCCGGCTCCCCCTACCCCCACGCCGACGCCGACCCCGACCCCGTCCCCGACGCCCACGGCTCCGGCCGGCCCGATCAGCTTCCCCGCGAGCTGGTGCACGCCGCAGGGCCAGGGCTACTACCTGCAGCTCTCTTGGCCGTATGCGGACGGCAACAACTGGCGCGTCTTCCTCTGGAAATCCGGCGACCCGGCGATCAACCCCGCGACGGACACCGGCCGCATTGCATTCACGAACACCTGGTACGAGGACGGACAGCCACACGTCCAGCTCAACTTCGATCAGGTCACCACGTGGCTGACCCAGCACGGCGTCAAGCCCAATAACGGCAACGGCAACTCCAAGAACACCCTCTCCGGTGTCGAGGTCCGCATCTACCGCGATCTCGGTGGCGGGAACTGGGAGTATTACGCCATGCGGCCGATGACGTTCAAGATCCAGGACGGTACGACGGTCACATGCGCCTGATCTCTCGTCGCGCCGCGCGGCGGCTCCTGGCAGGGGCCGCCGCGATCGGCGTTGCGATGGGTCTCGTGCTCGCCCCGGGCGCGGTGCAGCCCGCGAGCGCCGCGAGCAGCGGGATCCTCATCAGCGCGGACGGCGCGCACTGGTCGGACAGGCTGAGCGCGAACGTCTTCGACACGAGCCGCAAGCTCGTCCCGGGCGACACCCTCAAGGGCGCGTTCTATGTCAAGAACGACCGCGACTCCCCCGCGTATCTCCGCGTGGGGCTCTCGGCGCTCTCGGTGACGAATTGGGCGCTCGCGGAGGCGCTCAGCCTGACGACGATCGGGACGGGCGCGAGCGGCGCCTCCGGCAGCGCGGCGGGCTTCTCGGGCAGCGGCGTCGTCTGCTCCGACCTGCTGCAGCGCGAGGACCCGATTCCTCCCGGCGGCGTCGTGCTCGTCTCGGCGGATCTGCTCTTCCGTCAGTCGACGAGCGGGACGAATGCGCAGGGCGAGATCGCGCAGATCGGCTTCATTGTCGAGCTGAGTGACGTCGACCTCAATGTCTTCGGGCAGCCGCTGTGCACGAACACGATCCGCATCGGCGACCCCGACCCGAGCCTCGAGCCGACGCCGGACCCGCACGTCACGCCGCCGAGCGGGGGTGGGGGCTCCGACCCGAGCGCGGGGACGGGGCCTGCCGACGGCGGCCTCCCGGGCGGCATCGACGGCGCGGGCGGCGCGGGCGGCGGCGCGGGCACGACACCCGGCGGCGCCGGCACGGCGACCAGCGGCGACTCGACTTTCGGCAGCGGTCGTCCGCTCGGCGGCGCCTTCGATCGCCCGGCGTCGAGCGGCACGATCTCGGTCGATGGGCCGATCGCGCTCGACGGGTCGTTCTTCAACACCGTGCGCTGGTGGGAGGAATACGCCATCCTGGTACTCATCGGCGCGGCGCTCCTCGGGATGCTTGGCCGGGTCTACGTGGAGAAATGGGTGACCGCCCGCGCTCGCAGCACCTCCTTGCGGGTCAGCGGCCAGCCGCGGATGGAGCAGGCATGAGCGCGAGGCGCGAGGCGCGGGCGGCGAGGGAGCAGTCGGAGCGCAAGGAGAAGACGGTCTGGAGCTACCTGGCCGCGGGCATCAGCGGCGGCCTCCTGCTCTTCGTCGTCCTCATCGGCGTCCTCGTCATCGTCGTGCCGATGCTGACGGGCTCGCAGGCGCTCACGGTCCTCACGGGCTCGATGCGTCCGACGTACCCGGAGGGGACGCTCGTCATCGTCAAACCGACGGACCCGAATGAGCTGCGGATCGGCGACCCCATCACGTACCAGAAGGAGTCGGGTGTCGCGACCTTCGTCACGCACCGGATCATCTCGGTGAGTCGCTCGACGGACGGCACGACGAGCTTCATCACGCAGGGCGACAACAACCCGTCGCCGGACCCGGAGCCCGTGCGGGAGGTCCAGGTCGTCGGCAAGGTCTGGTACAGCCTCCCGTGGATCGGCTACATCAACAACGCGGTCGGCGGCGGGGAGAAGTCGTGGATCGTCGTCGGGCTCGCGATCCTGCTCTTCGGCTATGCCGGCTGGCAGTTCATCGGCAGTCTCCGGGAGAAGCGACCGAAGCAGCGCGCCGCGGACGATGCCGTCGACTCGTCGCACCCATAGGGCCTTCTCCCGTGCGTCGTCGCGCGGGTTGCTCGCGACGTCGCAGCGGGTCGAGTCCGCGTGCGAGAGCCATCGTGGCATCGCGGGGAGGGCCGCACGTCGGCTCCCGCTCGGATGTGCGGAAAATTCACCCCCGCGTTCACCCCTTTTCCGGGGGGTAGGTGACCGTGCCGTCCTCACCGACCCGGGCGCCCGGGGTGAGGCTCGCCTCGACGAGCCGCCCGTCGGGCATGAGGTGCTCGACGCCGACGCCGCGCGCGATGAGGTGGTCGGCGATGATCCTCCGGTGGCAGCGCCACCACACCGCCTCGGCGCACATGATCGCGGGGATTCGGCTCCCGTCCGCGGCGAGCGCGATGAGCGCCTCGAGGCCCGCCGCGAAGTCCTCGCCGAGCGCGTAGTCGGCGTAGCGGTGGAAGCTCGCGTGCTCCCAGTACGCGTTGACGGCCGGGCCGACCCCGCTCGAGCCGTGCCGGAACCCGCCGAGCCGCGGCGCCGCCTCGTACTCGATGCCGGCGGCCCTCAGGCTCGGGCCGAGCTCCTCCTCGTCGTACTGCGGGTTGTGCCGCGAACCCCGGAGGGTGCGCACGTCGACGACGCGGCCGACTCCCGCGCCCCGGAGCAGCCCGATGAACTCCTCGATCGGGTGCGTCGAGTGCCCGACCGTGACGACCCGCGGTCCGTCCGCGCCCCCTGCCGCCGCGTCCCGCGCGGCCGCACCCCGCGCATTCCTCCCCGTCATCGCCGCGTCCCGATCCCCGCGAGCGCGTCGGCGGCGCGGACGAGCGCGAGGTGGGAGAAGGCCTGCGGGAAGTTGCCGACGAGCCGCCCGCGGGCTGGGTCGACCTCCTCGGCGAGGAGGCCGAGATCATTGGCGAATGCGGTGAGCCGCGTCATGAGCGCGCTCGCCTCCGCGGTCCGTCCCGTCGCCGCGTACTGCTCAACGAGCCAGAACGAGCAGGCGAGGAAGGGGTGCTCGCCGCCCGGGAGCCCGTCGACGCCCGTGTCCGTCCGGTAGCGCAGCACGAGCCCGTCCCGGACGAGCGTCCGCTCGATCCGCTCGACGGTCGCGAGCATCCGCGGGTCGTCGTGGGGGCAGTAGCCGACCTCGGGGAGGAGCAGGAGCGAGGCGTCGACCTCCTCGGTCCCGTAGTACTGGGTGAAGTGGCCACGGGCCGAGACGCCGTGCGCGTCGATCTCGGCACGAATGCGCGCCCGCAACTCCCGCCATCGATCGACCGGCCCGTCGAGCCCGTGCCGCTCGACGGCGCGGATGGCGCGGTCGAAGGCCGCCCAGAGCATGACCCGCGAGTGCGTGAAGTGCTGCGGTGCCCCGCGGATCTCCCACATTCCCTGGTCGGGTCGGTCGAACTGCTCGGCGGCGTAGGCGACGAGCGCCTTCTCGAGCGGCCAGGAGAACTCGGAGTCGTCGAGCCCCGCGTCGCGTGCGGCGGCGAGCGTGACGAGGACCTCGCCGACGACGTCCGCCTGGTACTGCGTCGCCGCCTCGTTGCCGATCCGCACGGGTCGCGAGCCCGCGTAGCCGGTGAGGTGCGGCAGCTCGCGCTCGGGGAGGCTGCGCTCCCCCGCGAGCCCGTACATGATCTGGAGGTCGGCGGGGTCGCCCGCGACGGCGCGGAGGAGCCAGGTGCGCCAGTGGTCGGCGAGGCCGAGGAAGCCGTGCGCGAGGAGCGCCTCGAGCGTGAGCGCGGCGTCGCGGAGCCAGACGTAGCGGTAGTCCCAGTTCCGCGCGCCCCCGAAATCCTCGGGGAGCGAGGTCGTCGCGGCGGCCGCGATGCCGCCCGTGTCGTGGTTCGTGAGCGCGCGGAGGACGAGGAGCGAGCGCGTCACCGCCTCGCCGTGGACGGGGCCGGGCTCGATGCGGTTGGCCCACTCCTGCCACCAGCGGCGCGTCTGCTCGAGCGCGTGCGGGATGTCGAGCGCCTCGGGGATCGGCCGGTACGAGGGGAACCAGGTCAGGGTCATGTCCCGGACCTCGCCCGCGGCGACGCGGAGCCGTGCGCGGTGGACGTGGTCCTCGGCCTGGAGCCGGATGCCACGCACCGCGATCGCGTCGGGGCCCGCGATCGCGAGCAGCTCGGGCGCCGCCTCGCTCCCCGTCTGCCGCACCCACGGCATCGCCCGCCCGTAGTCGAAGCGGATCCGCAGCTCGGTCACGAGCTCGACCTCGCCGCGGACGCCGACGATGCGGCGGACGAGGTCGGTCCTGTCGATGTCGGCGTGCGGCTCGGGGCCGACGGGCATCCAGTCGTGCACCTCAGCGACGCCCGTCGCGGTCTCCCAGGTCGTGACGAGGATGAAGGTGTCGCCGTCGTAGCGGCGGCTCGCGGTCGCGGTCTCGTCGGTCGGCCGCAGCGACCACGCGCCGTCGTCGTCGCCGCCGAGGAGCGCGGCGAAGACCGAGGCCGAGTCGAGCCGCGGGAGGCAGAGCCAGTCGATCGTGCCCTCGCGCGTGACGAGCGCCGCCGTGCTGCAGTTGCTCAGCAGGGCGTGGTCCTCGATCGGCACCGCCACTCGGCCGATCCTTACACGCTCGCCGCGCCGACGCCAAGGGGTGGCGGGGAGGAATGCGCGGGCCTACCCTCGCCCGCATGGCGACGACCCTGCTCATCCTCGGCGCCTCGGGCGACCTCGCCGCGCGCCTCCTCCTGCCCGCGCTCGGGCAGCTCCTCGGGCGGGAGCCCGACCGCGAGGTCCGGCTCCTCGGTGCCGGGGCCGAGGACTGGGATGCCGAGCGATGGCGGGAGACGGTCGCCCGCGCATTCGTCGCGGGCGGTGCGCGCGCCGAGCTCGATCGGGTCGAGGACTCCCGGTACCGGCGGGCCGATGTCACCGATCCCGAGGCGCTCGGCGAGCTCCTCGCGGAGGCGGGGTCGGTTGGGCCGCTCGTCGTGTATTTCGCGCTGCCACCGGCGATCACGCGGGCCTGCTGCGCGGCGCTCGAGGGCCTCGCGCTCCCCGAGCCGACGACGCTCGCGCTCGAGAAGCCCTTCGGCGACGACGCCGCGAGCGCGCGGGAGCTCAACGCGGTGCTCGGGCGGCTCGTGCCCGCCGAGCGGATCTTCCGCGTCGATCACTTCCTCGGCCGCTCGATGCTCCTCAACCTGCTGAGCGTCCGGCTCGCGAACCGCGTCTTCGCGCCCATCTGGTCGGCCGAGCACGTCGAGTCGGTCGACATCCGTTTCGATGAGACGCTCGCGCTCGAGGGCCGCGCGCGATACTACGACCACGCGGGCGCCCTCGTCGACATGCTCCAGAGCCACCTCCTCCAGGTCCTCGCGCTCGTCGCGCTCGAGCCGCCCGGCTCGCTCGACGCGGCCGGCCTCGGCGCCGCGAGGACAGCCGCGCTCCGCGCGACCCGCGTGCTCGGCGACGACCCCGTCGCCGCCTCCCGACGCGGCCGCTACACGGCGGGTCGCATCGGAGACCGGACGGTGAGCTCCTATGTCGACGAGCCGGGCGTCGACCCCGCCCGCGGGACGGAGACCTTCGCGGAGCTGACGTGCGAGGTCGATGACGAGCGCTGGGCCGGTGTCCCCTTCCGGCTCCGCTCGGGCAAGGCACTCGCCGCCCGTCGCTCCGAGGTCGTCCTGACGCTCCGACCCGTGCGCCACCTCGACGCCGGCTTCCTCGGCGAGGTCCCCGACGGCGGCCGGCTCGCCTTCCACCTCGGCCCCGACGAGCTCCGCCTCGAGCTCAACACGACGGGCGGCCCCGACCCCTTCCGCCTCCGCCGCGACACGCTCACCGCGCCGCTCGGCGACGGGCAGCTCCTCGCCTACTCCGAGGTCCTCGCCGAGCTCCTCGACGGTGACGTCACGCTCTCGGTCGGGGCCGAGGCCGCGGAGGAATGCTGGCGGATCGTCGCGCCGGTCCGCGAGGCCTGGGCGGCGGGCCGGGTCCCCCTCGAGGACTATGCGGCCGGCTCCGAGGGGCCCGCCGCGCGGCTCCCTGGCGCGGCTCGCGCGCGGCGACGATAATCGGCGCATGGGCAGGCGCACGGAGGACTTCCGCGGACTCACCCAGCCGAGCCGGATGCGCCTCCTCGCCGAGATTCAGGACGAGCCCGGGCTCCTCCTCCGCGAGCTCGCGAGCCGCACCGGCCTCCACGAGAACACCGTGCGCGACCACCTCCTCGTGCTCGAGGCCGAGGGGCTCGTCACCCGCCGCCCCGTCCGCACCGGCACGCGCGGCCGACCGCCCGAGACCTACCATCCCGTCCGCGAGGCCGCGGCGAATCCGGCCGCCGCTGACCGCGTCGCCCGCGCGGCCCGGCACGGCGAGCTCCTGCGCCGGATGCGGGGCGAGGCGCCCGCGATCGCCGACCGCGCGACCCGCCACCAGCTCGACACCCTCGTCGAGCACCTCGACGATGCGGGGCTCGAGCCCCTCGTCGACGAGGCGGCGCTCGGCATCGAGCTCGTGCCCTGCCCGCACTACACGCTCATCGAGGACGAGGAGGAGCTCGTCTGCCGAGTGCACGAGCGGCTCATCCGGGACACGCTGAGCCAGGTGCCGGGCCCCCTGCGGCTCGAGCTGCTCGAGCCGCGGACGAGCGCGGACCGCTGCCGCGTGCACCTCGGGCGCGAGGGCGCCGCCGAATGCCGGGCCGTGCCCGCCGGCTCAGGCCCGCCCGACAGCTCGCGGCCGCGCCGTGTCGCGGAGCATGCCCGCGACGACGAGTGAGCCCGCGCCGACGAGGACGAGGAGCCACAGCCCGAGCGCGTAGGAGTTCGTCGCCGGCTCGTAGGTCGCGCCCATGACGAGCGGCGGGAAGTAGCCGCCGAGCCCGCCTGCCGCGGCGATGACGCCCGAGACGGACCCGACCTTGTCGGGCGGGGCGAGCGGCCCGATCCAGGCGAAGACGGCGCCCATGCCGAGGCCCATCGCCGCGGCCATGAGCAGGAAGGTCACGCCCGTGAGGACGCCCTCCGGCGGCTCCTGCCCGACGATGTAGGCGACCGCGACGATGCCCGCGAGGGAGACGAGCGAGACGAGCTTGGGGCCCAGCCGGTCGGCGAGCCAGCCGCCGATCGGCCGGGAGACGACGGCAGCGAGGACGAAGAGCGCCGTGCGCGTGCCGGCCCCGACGGCGTCGACCTCGCCGGGGTAGATCGTCGTGAGGTACTTCGGGAGGAAGGTCGCGAAGGCGACGAAGCCGCCGAAGACGATCGCGTAGAGGAAGGACATCTGCCAGGTGATCCCGAGCCGGAGCGCGCCGATGACCTTCGGCACGAGCGGCTGGCGGCTGGGCGTCCACGCGGGCGAGTCGCGCATGCAGAGCCACACGACGATCGCCGTGACGACCATGAGCCCCGCGATCGTCAGGTGCGTCGGCAGGTAGCCGATCGACTCGGCGAGGCGCGGCGTGACGAAGGCGGAGACGCCCGTGCCGATCATGCCCATGCCGAAGATGCCGTTCGCGAGGCCCCGGCGCGACGGCGGGAACCAGGCGCTCGAGAAGGGCACGCCCGCCGCGAAGATCGTCCCGGCGATGCCGAGGAGGAAACCGGCGGCGAGCAGCAGCCAGAAGCTCCCGATCGTGCCCGCGAGCGCGACGAGCAGGACCGCGGGCACCGCCGCAAGGAGCACGAGCGCGAAGATCCGCCGACCCCCGAAGCGGTCGGTCAGCGCGCCGACGGGGATGCGCCCGAGGGCCCCGACGAGCACCGGGGTCGCGAGCATGAGCGAGATCTGCCCCTGGTCGAGCCCCATCTCGCTCGCGTAGATCGCCTGGAGGGGCGCGATGACCATCCAGGCCCAGAAGCCCACGGCGGAGGCGATCGTCGCGAGGATGACCTGGAAGAGGCCCCCGCGGAGCCCGGGTGCGGCGGTCGTCGACATCGGGGCGCTCCCCTCTCGGTTTCGCCAGAGGCTACCGCCCGGCGGCGCTCATGCCGAGACCTTCCGGCGGGTTTATTCGCCAGGCCGGGGGCGCGCATTCCTCCCGGGCGCGAATAAACCCGGTGGAGACGCTGGTGCTCGGCGCGCGCCGGTGGGAGGGTTGGGGAAATCTCGACGGAGGGATCATCAATGGCTCCCGACAGGAATGCGGCACCCGCGACCGACGGCCCGCTCGCCGATGCGCTCCTCGGGATGGGCCGATTCCTCCGGCGGGGTGAGGTCTCGGACGACCTCCGCTCGCTCTTCCTCGAGGGGGGCCGGGAGGGCGACGTCTTCTACCGCGACCGCTGGGCGCACGACAAGGTCGTCCGCTCGACGCACGGCGTCAACTGCACGGGCTCCTGCTCGTGGAAGGTCTACGTCAAGGACGGGATCATCACCTGGGAGACGCAGCAGACCGACTACCCCTCGGTCGGCCCCGACTCCCCCGAGTACGAGCCGCGGGGCTGCCCGCGCGGCGCCGCCTTCAGCTGGTACACGTACTCGCCGACGCGCGTGCGCTACCCGTACATCCGCGACGCGCTCGCCGAGCTCTACCGGGCGGCGAAGCGCGAGCATCCCGACCCCGTCGACGCCTGGGCCTCGATCGTCGAGGACCCGGAGAAGTCGAATGCGTACAAGCGCGTCCGCGGCAAGGGCGGGCTCGTCCGCACCACCTGGGATGAGGCGCTCGAGATCGCCGCGGCCGCGCACGTCTACACCGTCAAGGCCTACGGGCCCGACCGCGTCGCGGGCTTCTCCCCCATCCCCGCGATGTCGATGGTGTCCCACGGCGCGGGCGCCAGATTCCTCAACCTCCTCGGCGGCTCGATCCTGTCCTTCTACGACTGGTACGCCGACCTCCCCGTCGCGAGCCCCCAGGTCTTCGGCGACCAGACGGACGTGCCGGAGTCGGCGGACTGGTGGAACGCCGCCTACCTCATCATGTGGGGCTCGAACGTGCCGGTCACCCGCACCCCCGACGCGCACTTCATGACCGAGGCGCGCTACCGCGGGCAGAAGGTCGTGACCGTCTCCCCCGACTACACCGACAACACGAAGTTCGCCGACGAGTGGGTCTCGCCGCACCCCGGCACGGACGCGGCGCTCGCCCTCGCGATGGGGCACGTCATCCTGACCGAGCATTTCGTCGAGCGCCGGACGCCGCGCTTCGAGGACTACATGCGGCGATACACCGATGCGCCGTACCTCGTCGCGCTCGAGCCGCACGGCGACGGGCTCGTGCCGGGCAAGTTCCTCACGGCGGCGGACCTCGGCGGCGAGGCGGCGACCGCGCCCCGCGCCGACTTCAAGACCGTGCTGCTCGACGCCGAGGGCCGGCCCGTCGTGCCGAACGGCTCGCTCGGCCACCGCTTCACCCCCGAGGACGAGGGCCGGTGGAATCTCGACCTCGGCGACGTCGTCCCGACGCTCTCGCTCGCCGACCTTCCCGACACGAGCGAGGCGGTCGAGGTCCGGCTCCCCCGCTTCGACCTGCCGCCCGAGGCCGGCGCCGAGCATGCCGCGCACGCGGGCGGCGCCGGGGTCGTCGTCCGCGGCGTGCCGGTGCGCCGCGTCGCGGGCCGCCTCGTGACGACCGTCTTCGACCTCATGCTCGCGCAGTACGGCGTCGGACGCCCGGGCCTGCCCGGCACCTGGCCGAGCGGCTACGACGACGCCTCGAGCCCCGGGACGCCCGCCTGGCAGGAGGAGATCACCTCGGTGCCGGCCACGCAGGCGACGCGGATCGGGCGGGAGTTCGCGCAGAATGCGGAGGCGAGCGGCGGGCGCTCGATGATCCTCATGGGCGCGGGGACGAACCACTGGTTTCACTCCGACACGATCTACCGGACCTTCCTCGCCCTGACGACGATGACCGGCTGCCAGGGGGTCAACGGCGGCGGCTGGGCGCACTACGTCGGCCAGGAGAAGGTCCGGCCGCTCACCGGCTACTCGCAGTACGCGACGGCCGCCGACTGGAGCCGGCCGGCGAGGCAGCACATCGGCACCGCCTTCTGGTACCTCGCGAGCGACCAGTGGCGCTACGACGGGCTGCCGGCCGACCTCCTCGCCTCGCCGCTCGCGCGCGGCGCCTTCGCGGACCGGACGACCGCCGACTGCCTCGTCGAGTCGGTCAAGCGCGGCTGGATGCCCGCCTACCCGACCTTCTCGAGGAACCCGCTCGACCTCTGCGACGAGGCCGAGGCGGCGGGTCGGACCCCGGCCGAGCACATCGTCGAGGGCCTCGGCGACGGCTCGCTGCACTACGCGGTCGAGGACCCCGACGCGCCGGAGAACTTCCCCCGAGTCATCGACATCTGGCGGGCGAACGTCCTCGGCTCCTCCGGCAAGGGCAACGAGTACTTCCTCAAGCACCTGCTCGGCGCCGATGCGGCGATCCGCGCCGAGGAGACCCCCGAGGGCTCCCGGCCGCGGGACATCCGCTGGCGCGAGGAGGCGCCGATCGGCAAGCTCGACCTCCTCATGACGGCCGACTTCCGCATGACGAGCACGACGCTGTACAGCGACCTCGTCCTGCCGGCGGCGACCTGGTACGAGAAGCACGACCTGTCCTCGACGGACATGCACCCCTTCATCCACGCCTTCTCCCCCGCGATCGACCCGCCGTGGCAGACCCGCACCGACTACGAGCTCTTCGGCGCCCTCGCCGAGCGGGTGAGCCTCCTGTCCCGGACCCACCTCGGTGTGCGGCGCGACGTCGTCGCGGCCCCGCTCCAGCACGACACCCCCGACGCGATGGCGACCCCGCACGGCGTGCCGCGCGACGACCTCCCGCTCGTGCCGGGTGAGACGATGGCGAAGCTCATCGTCGTCGAGCGCGACTACCCGAGGCTCTACGAGAAGTGGCGCACGCTCGGCCCCCTCAGCGCCGAGCTCGGCATGACGACGAAGGGCATCACCTACCACCCGGAGGAGGAGATCGAGCGGCTGCGGCGGCTCAACGGCACCGTGACGAGCGGCCCCTTCGCGGGCGCCGTCCGCCTCGACACCGACCAGCGGGTCTGCGAGATGATCCTCGCCTTCTCCGGGACGAGCAACGGCCGGCTCGCCGTCCAGGGCTTCCGCGAGCTCGAGCGGCGCACGGGGCAGCGCATTGCGCAGCTCGCCGAGGACCACGAGGGCGCCCACATCACCTTCCGCGACGTCCAGGTCCAGCCGCGCAGCGTCATCACCTCGCCCGAGTGGTCGGGCTCCGAGCACGGCGGGCGGCGCTACACCGCCTTCGCGATCAACGTCGAGCACCTCAAGCCCTGGCACACGCTCACGGGACGGCAGCACTTCTACCTCGACCACGACTGGATGGCCGAGCTCGGCGAGCAGCTGCCGATCTTCCGGCCGCCGCTCGACATGCACCGGCTCTTCGGCGACGAGCGGCTCGGCGCGACGAGGCCGAGCGGCTCGCCCGCCGCCGAGGGACGGGCGGAGGTCACGGTGCGGTACCTCACCCCGCATTCGAAATGGTCGATCCACTCCGAGTACCAGGACAACCTCTTCATGCTCTCGCTGAGCCGGGGCGGCCCGACCATCTGGATGAGCGCCGAGGACGCCGCGAAGGCCGGGGTGCGCGACAACGACTGGATCGAGGCGGTCAACCGCAACGGCGTCGTCGTCGCCCGCGCGATCGTCTCGCACCGGATGCCCGAGGGGACGGTGTACATGTACCACGCGAAGGACCGGACGGTCGACGTGCCGATCGCCGAGGCGAGCGGGCAGCGCGGCGGCATCCACAACTCGCTCACCCGGATCCTGCTCAAGCCCAGCCACCTCATCGGCGGCTACGCCCAGCTGTCCTGGGGCTTCAACTACCTCGGCCCGACCGGCAACCAGCGCGACGAGATCACGACGATCCGCCGCCGCAGCCAGGAGGTGACGTACTGATGCGGGTCATGGCGCAGATGTCGATGATCATGAACCTCGACAAGTGCATCGGGTGCCACACCTGCTCGGTGACGTGCAAGCAGGCGTGGACGAACCGCACGGGCGTCGAGTACGTGTGGTTCAACAACGTCGAGACGAGGCCCGGCGTCGGCTACCCGCGCGGCTACGAGGACCAGGACAAGTGGGAGGGCGGCTGGGTGCGCACGAAGCGCGGCCGGCTGAAGCTCCGCGCCGGCGGGCGGCTCTCGAAGCTCTCGAAGATCTTCGCGAACCCCAAGCTCCCGACGATCCAGGACTACTACGAGCCCTGGACCTACGACTACGACATGCTCCTCAACGCGCCGCGACAGTCGGCGACGCCCGTCGCGCGGCCGAAGAGCCTCCTGACCGGCGAGGACATGAAGATCTCCTGGTCGGCGAACTGGGACGACGACCTCGGGGGCTCGCTCGAGACGATGCAGCAGGATCCGATCCTCCAGCGGATGAGCGAGGAGGTGCAGGCGGAGTTCGAGCGCGCATTCATGTTCTACCTCCCCCGCATCTGCGAGCACTGCCTCAACCCGTCCTGCGTCGCCTCCTGCCCCTCCGGCGCGATGTACAAGCGCGCCGAGGACGGCATCGTCCTCGTCGACCAGGACCAGTGCCGCGGCTGGCGGATGTGCGTCACGGGCTGCCCGTACAAGAAGGTCTACTTCAACCACCGCACGGGCAAGGCCGAGAAGTGCACCTTCTGCTACCCGCGGATCGAGGTGGGCCTCCCGACCGTCTGCTCGGAGACCTGCGTCGGACGGCTCCGCTACCTCGGCCTCGTCCTCTACGACGCCGACCGGGTCGCCGAGGCCGCCGCCGTTGAGGACGACACGCAACTCCTCGCCGCCCAGCGCTCCGTCATCCTCGACCCCCACGACCCCGAGGTCATCGAGGGCGCCCGCGCGGGCGGCATCCCCGAGGACTGGATCGAGGCCGCCCAGGCGAGCCCCATCTGGCGGCTCATGCAGTACGAGGTCGCGCTCCCGCTCCACCCCGAGTACCGGACGATGCCCATGGTCTGGTACATCCCGCCGCTCTCCCCCGTGGTCGACGTCGTGACCGGGAGCGGCAACGACGGCGAGGACGCGCGGACCCTCTTCGCCGCGATCGAGCGGCTCAGGATCCCGATCGGCTACCTCGCCGAGCTCTTCACCGCGGGGGACATCGCGCCCGTCGAGGCCGCCCTCCGGCGCCTCGCGGCGATGCGCTCCTACATGCGCGGCATCAACCTCGACGACGAGCGCGACGAGCGGATCGCGAATGCGGTCGGCATGTCCGGCGCCGAGATCGAGGAGATGTACCGGCTGCTCGCGATCGCGAAGTACGAGGAGCGCTACGTCATCCCCTCGGCGCACACCGAGCAGGCGCACGCGCTCGAGGAGATGGCCTGCTCGCTCGACTTCGAGGGCGGGCCGGGCATGGGCGGTGCGGGGCCCTTCGGCTCCTCGAGCGGCCCGAGCGTGCCCGTCGCGATCGAGAACTTCCACATCCTCGCCGACCGGCAGACCGCCGACCGCCCCTCGACGCCCGGCCGGGTCAACCTCCTCAACTGGGACGGGAACGGGACACCAGAGGGCCTCTTCCCGCCGGGGCGCGCGGGCGGGCCGCACCGCGAGGACGGGGAGGGACCCGCATGAGCGCCGTGCTCCCGCGCGTCACCCCGCGCCGGGCGATGCCCGAGCCCGTCGCGGCGCTCCGGCTCTCGGGCGCCGAGCGCGCGCGGGTCCACATGCTCGCCTCGCTGCTCCTCGACTACCCCGACGCGGCGTGGTTCGCCCGGCTGCCGGCACTGCGCGAGGAGGCCGCGGCCCTGCCGGGGGCGCTGCGGGAGCCGCTCCACGCATTCATCGATGCCGCCGAGGCATCCGGCGAGATCGAGTGGCAGCGGCGCTACGTGACGACCTTCGACCTCAAGCGCAAGTGCAGCCTCTACCTCAGCTACTACGCGACGGGCGACACCCGGCGCCGGGGCGCCGCGCTCGTGACCTTCCTCGACGCGTACCGGGCCGCCGGCTGGGAGTTCGACGCCGCCGAGCTGCCGGACTACCTGCCGGCCGTCCTCGAGTTCTCGGCGCGGAGCGGCTCCGACATCGCCGACGCCCTCATCGCCGCGCACCGCGAGGGCATCGAGGTCCTCCGCGCGGCGCTCGAGGGCATGACGAGCCCGTGGGCCGGCCTCGTCCTCGCCGTCACCCGCTCGCTGCCGCCCGTCGACCAGCGCACCCGCGACCGCTTCTTCGAGCTCATCAACGAAGGCCCGCCGACCGAGACCGTCGGGCTCAGCTTCCTCGGCGAGCTCCCGCCGTACCGACCCGTGCGTCAGGAGGGGCCGTGACCGCGCTGCAGATCATCCTCTGGGTCGCCATCCCCTACGCGGCGATCGCCGTCTTCATCGTCGGGCACATCTGGCGCTACCGCTACGACAAGTTCGGCTGGACGACCCGCTCGAGCCAGAGCTACGAGCACCGGCTGCTGCGCTGGGGCTCGCCCATGTTCCACCTCGGGATCCTCATGGTCATCGCGGGGCACGTCATCGGCCTCCTCATCCCCCGCGAGTGGCTCACCGCGATCGGCATCGGGGAGGAGATCTACCACGTCGGAGCGACCGCGCTCGGCACCTTCGCGGCCGTCCTCACGCTCGCGGGCCTCGCGATCCTCATCTACCGGCGGCGGACCGTCGGCCCCGTCTTCCTCGCGACGACCGTCATGGACAAGGTCATGTACGTCGTCCTCGGCGTGACCCTCGGCTTCGGCACGCTCGCGACCGTCGTCCACCAGCTCTTCGGCCCCGGCTTCCACTACCGCGAGACGGTCTCCCCCTGGATCCGCAGCCTCATCGTCTTCCAGCCCGACGTCGCCCTCATGGACGGCGTCCCGCTCCTCTTCCAGCTCCACGTGCTCAGCGCCTTCGCGCTCTTCGCGCTCTGGCCCTTCACCCGGCTCGTCCACGTCTTCTCCGCGCCCCTCGGCTACCTCTTCCGGCCGTACATCGTCTACCGCTCGCGCGACGCCGTGCGAGGCGCGCGGCCGCCGCGGCGCGGCTGGGACCCCGTGCAGCAGCCCGACCCGCAGCGGCTCCGGCGGCTCTGAGGCGGGCACCCGGGCGGGTCAGCGCGGCGGGCTCTGCTCGGTCGGCTCGGTCGGCTCGGTGCGGCTCGCGGGTCACCGACTCGAGCTCGAGGTATATGCCTCAATCGACATGGAGGACACCGCGGGCGCCCTTTTCGGCGTCACTCATGCGGTGCGTCACGAAGGGGTAGTCCCCCGCCTCGGGGAGCACGAGCTCGACGAAGCCGCCCTGCGCGGGCTCGAGACCCAGCGCCTGCGCGCCGCCCGGGTCGCCGAGCCGCAGCTCGTAGTGGCCCTCCCGGTAGACGGTGTCGAAGCGGCCGCCGACGACGTGGAACGCCGTCGGGGTGTTCGGCCCCGCATCGAGCACCCAGACGCGGACCCGGTCGCCGACGCCCGCCGTGAGCGGCCGGTGGACGTACTGGTCGGCGACGCCGTTGAAGGCGACGAGGTCCGGCAGCTGGCTCGCGATCCGGTCCGCGTCGGCCGGCCCGCCCTCCGGGCCGAGATAGAGCTCGCCCTGGACGAGCAGGTACTCCTCGTCGACCGGCGCGAGGTCGGGCGGGTCGATGATGACCGCGCCGTACATGCCGTTCGCGATATGCATCGACATCGGCATCGTCGAGCAGTGGTAGAGCCAGATGCCCGCCATCGTCGCCGTGAAGGTGTAGGTGAGCGTCTCGCCGGGCTGGATCGTCCGCATTGGCTCGTTCGGCGCGAGGGAGCCCGCGTGGAAGTCGATCGAGTGGCCGATCGTCCCGTCGTTGACGAGCGTGACCTCGAAGGTGTCGCCGATGCGCCCGCGGAGCGTCGGCCCCGGCGCCGTGCCCCCGAAGGTCCAGCGCTCCTGCGTGACGCCCGGCGCGACCTCGGCGACGAGCTCCTCGACCGGCAGCGTCACCCGGTGGACCGTCCCCTCGCCCGCCGGCTCAAGCGCGGCGGGCCAGGCCTCGAAGCCCGCATCCGGCTCGCGGCCGAGGTCGACGTCCTCCGCGGCGCTCGGCGCGCTCCCGTCGCCGGCCGCGCCGTGGTCGTGACCACTCGCATTCGTGCCGCCATCGACGCTCGGCGAGCCGGGCTCCTCGGATGACCCGCTCTCCCCCGCCTCGGGCCCGCCGATGACGACGACCTCGAGCTCCATGCCCATCTGGCGGTGGCCGGCGATCGAACACCAGCCGTCCATGCCCGCGCCGATGACGCCGACCTCGAGGACCTCGCTCGCCCCGGGCGCGAGCCGCTCGCTGCGCACGCCGTTCGCGAAGGTGAGATCGTGGACGTCGGTCCCCGTGTTCTCGAAGGTCACGACGAGCTCGTCGCCGTACGGGACCTCGAGGACCGCCGGCACGAAGTGCATGCCCTCGACCCGGACCGTGATCTCCGTCGTCTCGCCGCTCGGCTGCGCCGCGCTCGGACCCGCCGTCGAGATGCCGACCGCGGCGGGGTCGGCCGCGACACCGCCCGCCAGGCCCAGCGCGAGGACCAGCACGGCGGCGGTCACGGCGCCGCTGCGGCGCGCGGGCGGGGCGGGCTTCGCGGCGAGCGGGCTGCCGAGCGCGACGGCGCCGCTGCGGTCCGGCTCGGCCCCCTCCGCGCGGCGGACCCGCCGCCCGACGATGAGCGCCCGGATGACGAGGACGAGGAATGCGATGACGACGCCCGCCGCGACGAAGGACAGCAGGACGCGGGCGAGGCTCGGCAGGGGCGCGAGGTAGAGCGCGATCGCGCCGTTGAGGGCCACGACGCGGAAGACCGCGCCGCGGTCGAGCACCTCCGCCCCCGCCTTCGCCGCCGATGGGCTCCCCATCGCGACGACGGGCAGCAGGTAGCTCAGCGCCCCCGCGACGAGCTGGACCGCGAAGCCCGCGACGAGCGGACCGAGGACGTTGAGGTAGCTCTCCCGGAGCGAGGCCCAGTCGCCCGCCACGAGCGCGACGACGACGAGCGCGGCCGCCGCGACGAGCGCCCAGCCGTAGGCGGCGGCGAGGCTGTAGCCCGCGAAGGTCCGCGGCGGCATCGCCCTCGCCTGCCTCAGACCCGAGACGCCGATGACGACCGCCGCGGCGAGCCAGAGCAGCATGCCGAGCGCGAGGAGCGGCCGAAGCCCCAGGAGCGGGCCGCCCGCGGCGATGACAAGCCCCGCGACCGCCAGCGGGAGCGCGCGCCGGGCCCCCGCGTCGGCCGATGGCTCGATGCGGGCGTGGAGCACGGTCGGCCACAGCAGCACGAGCGTGCCGAGGGCGGTGAGGCCGATCCACCCGAACGCGTTGAGCACGAGATGCGCCATGACGATCCGGTCCGGCTCGATCGCCGGTCCGGCCGCCACCATGAGCACGCCGAGTGCGATGCCGCCGAGGAGGACGACCGCCGCCGCGACGTAGTAGTGGACGAGCGGGGCGAAGCGGGCCGGCAGGCCGCGGCGCAGCTGCAGCACGAGGAGCACCCCGTGGGCGACGATGGCGGCGGCGAGGACGCTCGCCCCCGCGACGATGACGGGGGTCGCGCCCGTGAGCATTCCTGCCACGATCGCGAGCGCACCGGCGCTCTGGAATGCGAGCCGCACCGCGAGCCAGGGGCGGCCGCCGGGAGCCTGCCGACGGGTCAGGGTGTCGGCGAAGTGCTGCGACCAGATGAGGATCGCCGCCGTCGCCGCCCCGAGGAGCGGGACGTGGACGAGGAGCCAGAGCGGCTGGTCGACGAAGCGGTGCACGCCGACCGCGACGAGGGTCAGGACGAGCCAGCCGAGGACGACGGAGTTCGTCGCGAGGTACCAGTCACGCCGGGACATCGGCGGGCTCCTCATCCGGGACCGGGCGGACGGCGGCACCGCGGCGGGCGCGGATCGCGAGCGTCGCCGCCGTGACCGCGAAGAGCACGATCGCCGCCGCCGAGACCGCCCCGCCGATCGGGAGCGCCGCGACGACCCCCCACGCATCCCCGACGAGCAGTCGGACGACGAGGCCGAGGTGGAGGAGCCCGACCGGGACGTAGAGCGCCGGGTGGTACGGGATCTGGAGCTGGAGGACCGCGGGGAGGATGAGCGGCGCGTGCGCCATGATCATCGTCATCACGAAGCCGAGGAAGACCGCGTGCGTCGTCGCATCGTAGAGCGCACCCGCCGTCTGCGGGCCGCCGATGAGCCAGCCGGCGCCCGCGACGAGGAGCCAGCCGTAGCCGGTCAGGAGGCACACCGCGACGTAGCGCGGGAGGCCCGCGCGCCGGACCGTCACCCTCGCGATGTCGTAGGTCACGAGCCAGGCGACGAGCGCGAGGAGGAGGGCGCCGGCGATCGGGACGGCGGCGGCCGGGGCCGTGAGCGCGAGGAGCGCGGCGACGAGCAGCCCGAGCGAGACGGCGAAGAGGAGCCGCTCCGGCAGGATGCCGCGGATCGCGACGCGCGCGAGCTCGAGCCGCTCCCCGGCGATCGTCAGGATGAGGAATGCGGCGAGCAGCGGTACGAGGTGCGCGACCGAGACGCCGGCGCACCACACGAGCGCGGCCGCCGCACCCGCTACGACGCCGAGCGCCTGCACCGAGGTCGCCGTCATCGGCTGCCGCCGCCAGATCGCGAGGTACTGGCCGAGGTGCACGAGCATCCCGAGGAGGACGAGGATCGGCCCGACCGCGCGCGGCGCGGGCGTCAGCGTCACGAGCGCGCCGAGGACGAGGAGGACCGGCGCGGCATAGGCCCAGCCGGCGCGGAGGGCGACCGCCCGCTCGAGCGAGATGAGCCCGCCCACGAAGCCGAAGACGAGCAGGGGCGCGTGCACCTCCGCGAGCCGGGCCGTGAGCGCCGGGAGCGGCACCCCGATGAGGAGCAGGCCCGCATACAGCCCGAGCAGCATCGCGATGCCGGCGGGCGCGATGAGCGCGAGCCGGAGGCCGCTCGGGCGGGGCTGCTCCACGCATTCGACGTTACTCCTCGCGGCGAGCACCGGATGCCGCGATGCCGACGGGTCCGGCGACGGTTGCCCGGGCGCACCGGTCGCGCCCGGCCCGGCTGCCCCGGGGTCGCCCGATTGCCCTGACCGACCCGGGTGCGTCGAGTGGCGGGCTCCGGGCCGAGTGGCGGGGATTCCGCCCACCAAGGCCCGCCACCCGGGGCAAAGCCCCCCCGCTCGGCGCAGCGCGGACCGCGGCCGGCCCGTCGCGGCGCAGCGCGGACCGCTGCAGGCCCGCCCGGCTCGCCCCGCCGCGCAGCCAGGCCGCCCCGACCGCTCCCTAGCGCTGGTTGACGCGCAGGAGGTTCCCCGCCGGGTCGCGGAAGGCGCAGTCGCGGACCCCGTAGTCCTGGTCGGTCGGCTCCTGGACGATGTCGGCGCCGCCCGCCTCGACCCGCGCGAAGAAGCCGTCGAGGTCGTCGGTCGCGAGCGTCAACGCGCCGTAGACGCCCTTCGCCATGAGGGTGAGGATCGTCTCGCGCTCCTCGGGGGTGATGCCGGGCAGGACGGCCGGCGGGTGGAGGACGATCGAGGCGGCGTCGCCGGGCGCGCCGACGGTGATCCACCGCATGTCCTCGTAGCCGACATCCTTGCGGACCTCGAAGCCGAGGAGGTCGCGATAGAAGGCGATGGCCGCCTCGGCGTCGGTGTGGGGCAGGAATGCGTGGTCGATGCTGACGTTCATGCCATCGACGCTAGGCGGGTGCGGCGGACGCGGCTTCTCGATTCCTGACCGGTCTCGTCACCTGGCGGGCGAGGCACGGCGGGATCCCCTCGACGGAGCGCGACGGGTCCTCGCGGTAGGCGCTCGGCGAGACGCCGACGAGCTCGGCGAAGCGCGTGCTGAAGGTGCCGAGCGAGGAGAAGCCGACGGTGAAGCAGATCTCCGTGATGCTCAGGTCGCCGCGCCTGAGCAGCGTCATCGCCCGCTCGATGCGCCTCGTCATGAGGTACGAGTACGGCGGCTCGCCGTAGACCCGCCGGAACTCCCGGCTCAGGTGCCCCGCCGAGACGTGCACCTCCCGCGCGAGGTCCTCGACGCTGAGCGGCCGCGCGAAGTCCCGGTCGATGAGGTCGCGCACCCGGCGCATGAGCCGGATGCTCCGCAGCTCCTCCTCCGCGCTCGCCATGGCAGCCATCGTGCCAGGTGCGGCTCGTGGCCGGGCCTGCTTGAGCGGTGCGGCGCGTAGATGGGCGTCACGGGTGGCGGGCTTTTCGCCGAGTGGCGGGCATTCCGCCCAGCAATGCCCGCCACTCGCAGCAGCGCCCGCCGCTCGGGCCGCCTGCGAGCTCCCGAGCGCGAGACGGTATGCAGGAAGCAGGACGTCAGGAATGCGTGGGGCGCGTCGATAGCCCGGTCGCGCATTCAGAGCTGCGCCGGGAGCGTGCGCCCAGACCCATCCGCCGCGCCTCGACACGACTCGCATCAAATATTGACGTATTACGTCGCCTCAGCGACTACATCCGTCATGGAGTCGGACACCAGCACCGCAGCCGCGCAGCTCGGCCTGAGCCAGCGCCAGGTGCAGCGCCTCGCACGGCGCGGCCGACTCGCGCATCGCTCGATCGCGGGCGGCACGGTCGTCGCGAGCCGATCGGTCCTCGCCGCGAGCCGGGCGACTGGGCGAGGGCGGCGCTGGGACGAGTCGACCGTGGCCGCCGCGTGCGAACTCCTCCAGTCCGGGAGGACGGCCCGCATCACCGGCAGCCAGCGCAGTCGGCTCCGCGCAAGGCTCCGGACGATCCCGCTGAGCGACCTCGCCTATCAAGTGCTCGGCGACCGCGTCACCATGTGGCGCGCGACCGAGGGGCTCGTCGGCAATCCCCGTCACGCTCACCGAGGCGACGCTGAGCGGTGACGGCACCAACCTCGAGACCCTGGTGACGCCGGATGTTCGCGGCTATGCCCGCCGAGAGCGTCTCGTCGAGGATCTCGGCGGCCGGCTCCTGCTCCTCGAGCTGGATTCCACCGCGCATGAGCTCCTGAGCGACCTGCTGGCCTTCGCCTATGGCGACGCGCGTAGCAGCAGTCTCGCCGCCGACCGCATTCGTGCCCTCCAAGCGGCGCTCTGATGACCACGGCCCCGCAGATCGCGATGCCACCGGGCGGCTGGCAGCGGCCGTAGCCGCAGGTTTTCGAACTCGCCATGGCACTCCCCCGCGATCGCTGGCTGCTCATCGGAGGGCTCATGGTCCAGACGCACGCGCTCCGCGCCCAGACATGCGCGTCGCGAGGTGATTGCCGTCACCGGCGGTAGGCAGGCGCTCGCCCGGCGCACCATCGATGAGCTCCGCGGGCCGCTCGGCCTCGGCGCCTCGGGATGATCTGCCGCCCCGCACGACCGAGAAGGAATGCGCGGCGGCCACCTCCGGAACGGCTCGCGGCGGGCCGCGTCAGACGCCCAGGAACCCGAGCAACGCATCCGCGGCGACCTCGGCGCCCGACCGCTGGGCACGCAGGCGTCGACCGGTCGCGGCGGTGCGGTCCGCGGTTACGGGGTCGGCGAGGAGGGCGAGCACGGCACGCCTGATCGTCGCCGCCGAGGCGGACTTCGGCAGGCGGCGGCCGAGGCCCGCGCGCTCGAGGAGGCCGCCGATCCAGCGCTGGTCGGCGGTCGGGTTGATGGGGAGGATGAGGAGCGGTACGCCGTGGGCGAGGGCCTTGAGCGTCGTCGAGTGGCCGCCGTGGCCGATGACGAGGTCGACGCCCGTAAGGAGCTCGGCGTGCGGCGTCCAGCCGCGCACCTCGACGTTCGGTGCGCCGGCGAGCTCGCCGCCGAGGTCGACCCCGCCCGTCGTCACGACCGCGTCGATGTCGAGTGCGGCGAGCGCCGCGACGATCCGGCGGTAGACGGGCAGCATCCCCGGCCAGGTCGTGCTGCTCAGCGCGACGAGCACCCGGGGGCGCGGGCCCCGCGGACCGGGCTCGGCGCCGAGCTCCGTCGTCCCGGTCCAGGTCGCGCCCGCGAGCCGCGGGTCGTCGCGGCCGGGGTCGAGCTCGCGGTCGGTCAGCACGAGGCGAGCCGCGGCGGCGTCCCAGAGGCGGGCGGGCGCGAGGCCGCGCATTCCTCCGATCCGCCCGATCGGTCCCCGCACGAAGTCCCGCACCCACCAGCCGCCGAAGGTGTGGAAGAGCACCGCCGTCGGCACGCCGCTCGCGAGCGCCCCGGCGAGCGGCGCGAGCAGCAGGCAGTCGACGACGACGAGGTCCGCGTCACGTGCGGCGACGAGCGCCCGCGCCGCGGCCACGGTCCCCCGCCCGTAGACGAGGCGGAGCATCGCGGACGGATCGCCGCCCGCCGCGAGCGCGGTCGCCGGGGCGAACTTCGGTGCGAGGAATGCGCTGCGACCGTCCGGCAGTCCCGCCACCTCGACCTCGACCCCGCGCGCGGCGAGGGCGCCCGCGACCGCGAGGGTCGGCGGGACGTTGCCGTCGAGGTCGGCGGTGAGGAAGAGCGTCTTCGTGCGCGGGGCCTCGGACTACGTCTCGCTCTCCGACCGGCTCGCCAGCATCTCGCGCAGCCGCGCGACCTCGTCCTCGAGGTCGCTCACTCGCTGCCGAAGCTCGAGCACGATTCGGACCCCCGCGAGGGTCACGCCGTCATCGGTGAGGTCGCGCACCTCCCTGAGCCGCTCGACCTCGTCCCGGCTGTATCGGCGCTGGCCGCCCTCGGATCGGTGCGGCCTGACGATGTCGAGCCCGTCGAGCCGCCGCAGAGCGGGCTGCGCGACGCCGAGCAGCTCGGCGACCTGGCCGATCGTGTAGAAGGAGCGCGAGGCGTCGTCGAGCGGGGCGAGCGGGGAGGTCTCGCGGCCCGCGCTCGAGTGCGCGCTCGAGTGCTCGGCCGAGTCCGCGGGGGCGCGGGCGGAGGCGCGAGTGCCCGCTTCGGCTACGTCGACTCCGGTCACGATCGCGTCCTGCGCGGCGACGGTCTTGGGGACCGCCCGTGCTGGCACCTCCGGATTCAACTATACACTTCGAGTTGCACGTTATCTGCATACGGAAGGGAAACCAATCCCACGGAGTCGAAAGAGGCCCCATGGCGACGACCACACCGATCACCCCGCGCGACCCCCTCGCCGAGCGACGTCTCGGCCATCGCGTCCCCGCCCCGCGGCGCACCCGAACCGCTGAGGCCCCTCCCGCGGGCGCGCTACGCCTTGCGATGGTGGCACCGCCCTGGTTCGAGCTGCCACCCCAGGGCTACGGCGGGATCGAGGCGGTCGTAGCCGGGCTCGTCGACCGGCTCGTCGACCGCGGCCACCACGTGACGCTCATCGGCGCCGGCCGTCACCGCACCAGGGCCCAGCGGTTCGCCGCCGTCTTCCCCGAGCCGCCCTCGTCGCTCCTCGGCAACCCCATGCCGGAGGTGCAGGCCGCTGCCGAGGCCGCCCGCGTCCTCGACGAGCTCGATGTCGATCTCGTGCACGATCACAGCCTGGCCGGTCCCCTGCTCGCCCGCGGACGGTCCCTCCCGACGCTCACGACGATGCACGGGCCCGTCACCGGCCCCAATGGCGATTACTACGCGCGACTCGGTCGCACGATCGACATCGTCGCGATCTCGGACGCGCAGCGCCGACTCAACCCCGACCTGAATTGGGTCGGCACCGTCCACAACGCGGTCGACGTCGCGTCGTTCCCCTTCGTCGAACGCAAGGACGAATACGTGCTCTGGCTCGGGCGGTTCAGTCCCGATAAGGGCGCCCACCTCGCGATCGATGCCGCCCGTGCCATCGGCCGGCACATCGTGCTCGCGGCGAAGCTCAACGAGCCGGAGGAGCGCCGCTACTTCGAGGAGGCCGTCGCCCCGCGCCTCGGGCCGGACGCGGAGTACGTCGGCGAGGCCGACAGCGAACTCAAGCGGGAGCTCTTCGGCCGAGCCGCTGCGCTCGCCTTCCCGATCCAGTGGGAGGAGCCCTTCGGCATGGTCATGATCGAGGCCCTCGCGTGCGGCACACCCGTCGCCGCGATCGGCCGCGGCAGTGTCCCCGAGGTCATCGACAGCGGCCGCACGGGCGTCGTCGTCGACCGCATCGACGAGTTCCCGGCCGCGCTCGAGCGGGCCACGGCCCTCGACCCGGTCGACTGCCGCCGCGAGGCGGAGACGCGGTTCGACCTGCCGGTCATGGCGGCCGGCTACGAGCGGATCTACCGCATGCTCGCGGAGGGCACGCGCGGCCTGCGCGAGCTCGACACGGGGCCGGGTGCTGGCCGTCGGCACGACGGGCGAGGTCGAGCCCTGGCAGTGGACGATGGCCCTGAGCCTCGAGGCACGGGTCTCGGCTGATCTCTTCTCGCGCACGGCACCGCTGCACGCGACGATCGGGACGGTCGCGGGTCGCGCATTCCTCCCGCTCAGGCGGCGGTGCGACCGCGAGCGCCTCGATACGCCTCGGGGTTGGCGGGCGCGTCCCAATCGATGCGGTGCTCGAAGGTCTCGGCGTTGCTCCTGCTGTCGGTCGCCTGCCTGAGGACGAGCGGCAGCATCGCGTCGCGGATCACGCGGGCGACGGGGCCGGCGGCCTTGCTGTTGTTGATACGGGCGGCGGCCTTGACGATCCGCTCGACGCGGGGCCGGCGGATCGCCTCGAAGGCGGCGAGCGCGGCCTCGGTGTCGGGAAGGTCGCGGAGGCATTTCGCGAGGACGACGCCGTCCTCGATCGAGAGGCTCGCGCCCTGCCCGGAGGTCGGCGAGGGGGCGTGGGCGGCGTCGCCCGTGATGACCATGGGCCCGCGATGCCAGCGGGTGAGCCGGGGCATCGTGTGGATGGGGGTCATGGGCGGGAAGTCGCCGGTCGCGGCGATGATCTCGAGCGCGGGGCCGTAGTCGCCCGCGTAGAGGTCTTGCAGACGCGTGCGCCACTCTGCGGTGCTCACCGCGCGGAGCGCTCGGCCGTCGGGTTCGGGCCGGCTGGGCACGTTGACGAACCACCAGACCTCGCCGCTCGGCGCCGTCGCATGCCCGAAGAATGCGCGGCGGCCGAAGATCATCTCGTACTCCCCCGGCGCGGCGCCCGTGTCGACGCCGGTCGCGTAGCCGCCCGTCGTGATGAGGCCCGAGTAGGCGGGAGCGGGGGCGCTCGGGTCGATGATGCCGCGCACGGTCGACCGGATCCCGTCGCAGCCGATCAGCACGTCGCCGCGGGCCTCGCTGCCGTCGGCGAAGGTCGCGCGGACCCCGGCGCCGTCCGGCACCGCCGTGACGAGCTCGCGCCCCCGCACGATCGGGATGCCGCGGTCGAGGGCGAGGTCGCGCAGCGCCCGGTACAGGTCGGCGCGCTTGATCGTGCGGCTGAGCCGGCTGCCGTCCCGGGTGCTGCCCGTCGCAGTCATCCCGAGCCGCTTGCCCGTGTAGCTGCGCAGCTCGATCCCCGGCGTTGCGAAGCTCTCGGCGAGCGCGGCTCCGTCGGCGTCGAGGGTGCACAGCGCGTCGATCCCGTTCGTGGCGACGGTGAGCATGACGCCGACATCGTCGGCGGTGTCGAGGTGGCGCTCGTAGATGATCGGCTCGATCCCCGCCTTCTGCAGCGCGAGCGCCGTCGCCGGCCCTGCGATGCCCGCGCCGATGATGAGCGCGCGTCTCGCCGTGGTCATGAGCGGGCCTGGTCCGCGGCGCCGGCGTGATGGGCCCGCCATGGCGCGGCCCAGTCCGAGTCGGCGTCCGCGATCCTGTCGATGAAGCCCGCAACGAAGTCCGCCTCGGCGCTGAGGAGCGCCGAGCGGTACTCGTCCTCGACGAGGAAGACCGGGTGCACCCCTGCCGCGATGGCGGCATCGCGCGTCCTCGAGAGCTCGGCGCGCTCGGCTTCGATCCGACCGAGGCGGTCAGTCAGGAGCGCGGCCGCCTCCTCCGGTGGCAGCACGACGATGAGCGACAGCGCCGCGGCGAAGGCCGGATACTCCGACTGCGGCTCCGCGAGGAGCTCCCGCAGCCAGTCCCCCATCTCCTGCGCTCCCGCCGGCGTGAGTCGGTAGACCGTCCGCTCGGGGCGGTTCCCCTCCCGCTCGGTCTCCAGCTCCTCGATGAAGCCCGCCGACGCGAGCTGCCGCACGACCGAGTACAGCGCGCCATAGCTGAGCTTGAAGGTGTGCGCCGCGTCATTGTCCTTGAGGCTGCGCTGCAATTCGTACGGGTGCATCGGGCGCTGCGTCAGGTATGACAGCACCGCCAAGGCCAGGAGATTGCCGACCTTCCGCTTGACCACTCTGGACCTCCAATGTTTCGCGACTCGCGACTCGCGACTCGCGACTCGGAACACTATAGTCATGAGTGACTAGTCATATTCATCTATTCTCCGCTGGAAGGGAAGTAACCGATCGCCAGCCACGCCGCACCGCTGCCCCGCCGATCAGGGCCGCCGCGCGTCGCGCATTCCTCCTGGTCACCAGCTGCGGTCAGCACATGGCCTAGCCGCGCCGCCGCGACCGCACCAGCACCGTCCCGCCGAGCAGCAGCACCACCACGACGGCGGCGCCGATGAACCACGGCTCGACGCCGCGCTGCGCAAGCTCGCCGCCGGGAACCCCGCTCGCGGCGATGGCGAGCGGCAGCGTGACCGTGGTGCCGGTGACATCGGTCGTGACGATGAGCGTGGCCGAGCCCTCGAGGCCGTTCGGGGCCTCGGCCACGAGGGAGGCCGAGCCAGCCGTCACCGGGGCGGTCACCGGATCGGTGACCGGGTCGCCAGCGGCCCCGGCGAAAACCGCACTGATCTCAGTGTTCGCCGGCACCCCCAGCGAGGTGAGGTCGAGCTTGTCGAAGCGGAGCGCCAGCTGCTGCCCCGGTGCCACCGGCCCATCGGGCAGGCCCGTCACCGACACCGAGCGGCGCGTGAGGTTCGGCGCGATCGGGCTGTTCGCGCTGATGTACTCGATCCACGCGTCCCGGTCGATGAGGCCGGTGTCCTTGGTGTCAGTGCCGTTCGCCAGCTCGGTGAAGTTGTCGCCGCCCTGCAGCAGGAACGTGTACGAGCCGATCCGGTAATCGCGGGCCGGATCCAGCGGCTCGCCGCTCACCGTGATGCTCGTGATGCGCTCGCCGATCGGGCGGGACTCGTCGAAGGTGTAGGTCACGTTGCTCGACAGCCCGAGGTGCCGGTAGCGCGCACCGAACTCGCTCACGTCGTCCTCCCGCTGCCACTGCTGCTCGAGCACGGTCTTGAACTGGGCGCCGGACAGGGTCGTGGTGCCGAGGTTGTTGAGGAATGGCAGCACCGCATTCGCCTGGGCGTAGGTGATGTCGCCCGCATACAGGTCGGCCCGCAGGCCGCCCGGGTTCACGACGCCGATCTCGGCGCCGCCGTATTCCTCCGACGACATCATCGACAGCATCGCGTCGGCGACGAAATTGCCGAGCGTCGACTCCGAGGTGCGGTCGTCCCGCGCACCATCGAGGAATGCGGTGGTGATGTCCGCGGCGGCCGCACCGATCACGATGTCGCCGAGCACGGCGGCCTGCTCGAGCGCGACGTCGACGATGGCCTGCACCTCGGCGACGGCCGGGTACGCGGCGGCGAGCTCCTCGTCATCATCCTCCAGGCGCGGCACATTCCGGTTGACCGTGGCCGTCACCGCGCCGGTGGCGGTGTCGACCTCGAGCACGACCTGCCCCACGTTCGCGCCGTAGCTGCCGGTCTGCAGCACCGGCCGGGTCTCCCCCGCGACACCGGGCACCGCCGCCTCCCAGGCGTACTCGGCGTGCGTGTGCCCGGTGAAGATGACGTCGACCGCGGGACTCGTCTCATCGACGATCCTCGCGAACACCCCGCCGGCCGCGAGCTGGCTGTCGATCGTCGCGCCGTTCGGCTCGCCCAGGGCGGAGCCCTCGTGGTAGAGCGCGATGAGCACATCGGCTTCGTCGTTGGCGGCCTCGCCGTCGGTCAGCTGCGCGGCGACGGCGTTGACCGCGGCGACCGGGTCGCTGAACGCCACGCCGTCAATCCCGCCCTTCGAGACGAGCTCGGGGGTCTCCTGGGTGACGGCGCCGATCACGCCGACCGTGGCCCCCTCGATGTCGAACAGCGCGTAGGCGTCGAAGGCAGGCGCGCCCTGGTACGTCACGTTCGCGGCGAGGTACGGGAAGTCGGCCGCGTCCCGCACCCGCCCGCTGATGTCGTCGTAGCCCTGGTCGAATTCGTGGTTGCCGACGGCCGAGGCCCGCAGCCCGAGCGCATTCAGCACGTCGATGGTGGGCTGGTCCTGTGCGGAGGCCGACGCGAATGACGAGGTCCCGATGTTGTCCCCGCCCGACAGGAACAACGTGCTGCCCGGGTAGTCGGCCGTGAGCGTCTCCACGGTGCCGGCGAAGTCGACCGTGTGGTCATCGATCCGGCCGTGGAAGTCGTTGATGTAGAGCAGGTTGAGCTCGACGACACCATCGTCCGCGGCGATGGCCGGGACTGCGATGAATGGTGCCCCCACCAACGCCAGCAGCGTCGCGGATGCCGCGAGTCGAGCAAAGCGGTGCTCAGCCACGTTCACGCTCCGAAGGGTCACAGCAGGGATGCCCTTCACGGTACCGGCGAGATCGATTCGTAGCGACGAGTCTCATGCGGTCGCGCGGCTGCCGTCGCTGTCTTAGCCGGCGTCCCCGGCCCCGGCCTGGACGGCCGCCCGAAGAAGGCACCGAGCTTCTTGACCATTCGCAGACCACCGCACAGCTCGTGTTGGAACCCTTTCGTGGCGCGGCCCCGGCATGGCGATCAGGTAGCCGCACTCACCGACAACGGGATGGCCGAACTGACCTGATCACGTTTTCGTGGAGTGTTTTCTGTTGTGGACATCATGCCGCGCGGAGTGCTCCGGCATGAAGTTGTTCGAACTCGGCGGGACTGAGATAGCCCAGCGCGGAGTGGCGGCGGGAGCGGTTGTAGAACGCCTCGATCCACTCGAAGATCCCGGTCGCCAGCTCGGACCTGGTCGGCCAGGAGCGTCGGTCGAGGAGTTCGAGTTGCATCGAGCCCCAGAACGACTCCATGAGCGCGTTGTCATAGGCCGACGCAACCTTGCCCATCGAGCCCATCAGCCCGGCCTGCCGCATGCGCTGCCCGAACAACCAGGACGTGAACTGGGTCCCGCGGTCGGAGTGCAGGACCGTGCCGTCCGGTCGCCGGCGCAGCCGGGCCATGTCCACCGCGTCGAGCACGAGCTCGGTGCGCAGATGATCAGCGATCGCCCAACCGACGCAGCGCCTCGAGTAGACATCCAGGACCGCGGCGCAGTAGACCCAGCCCTCGCCGGTCATGTGCTGGGTGATGTCGGTGACCCAGAGCCGGTCCGGGGCGTCGGCGACGAAGTTCCGCTGGACCCGGTCCTCGAACACCGCTGGCAGTCGTCCACCACCGCCACGGCGCCATTTGCGGTGGTGGACGCCCTGGATGCCCGCCAGACGCATCAGCCGGAACACCCGCCGATAGCCCACCGGTCGGTGGCGGCCCAGGCGCAGCTCCGCGCGCACCCGGCGGATCCCGTAGGTGCCGCGGGCGGTCTCGTGGATGTCGCGGATCACCGCGGTCAGCTCCGCGTCCGCGATCGCCCGGACCGATGGCGGCCGGGACCGCCAGGCGTGATACCCGGACTCGGAGACCTTCAGCACCCGGCAGGCCACCGCGACAGGGATCCCCTCCGCGGCCAGCTCCTGGACCAGCCGGAAGCTCATTTTGGGAGCACGTTCTCCCTCGCGAAGAACGCCGCCGCCCGTTTCAGGATCTCGTTCTCCATTTCCAGGCGCCGGTTCTCGCGCCGCAACCGGACAACTTCCTCACGATCCTCGGACGCAATCCCGGGCTGCTCGCCCGCATCGATCCGCGACTGCTTCACCCAGTTCGACAGCGTCGTCGACGAGATCCCAAGCTCTTTCGCCAATACCTCCATCGACTTCCCCGACGAGCGATACAACTCGATCGCCCGCTGTCGAAACTCCACCGGATACGCCTGGCTCCGATACGCCATCAAGACTCCATTCCTCGGACCCTCCAGCCCGATGCTAGGACTCCACGAAAGCGTGATCAGGTCAGTGGGAGGGTGAGGATCTCGGCGCCATGGTCGGTGATGGCGATGGTGTGCTCGGTGTGGGCGGTGCGGCATCCGGTTGCGCTGCGCAGCGTCCACCCGTCGTCCGGGTCGGTGATGAGCCGGTCGGTGTCGGCCATCACCCACGGCTCCAAGGCCAGCAGCAGCCCGGGCCGCAGCCGGTATCCTCGGCCGGGTCGTCCCTTGTTGGACACGTGCGGGTCCTGGTGCATCGTCGATCCGATGCCGTGACCACCGAACTCGGTATTGATCAGGTAGCCGGCGCCCGACAGCACTTGCTCGATCGCGTGCGAGAGGTCCCCCAGCCGCAACCCCGGCGCGGCAACATGAATCGCGGCCACCAGCGCCCGTTCGGTGGCGTCGATCATCGCGACGTCCTGCGGGTTGCGGGTGTCGCCGACGATGAAGCTGATCGCGGCGTCCGCCGCGACCCCGTCCTTGATGACCGCGAGGTCGAGGGTGAGCAGGTCCCCATCCGCGAGGCGGTAGTCGCGTGGCATGCCGTGCAGCACGGCGTCGTTGACGGCGGTGCAGATGTAGTGCCCAAAGGGACCGCGCCCGAACGAGGGCGCATAGTCGACATAGCATGAGGTCGCACCGGCAGCATCGATCATCTCCCGCGCCCACTGGTCAACCTGGAGCAGGTTCGTCCCGACCCGGCAGCGGGCCTTGAGGCGCTGGAGAACGTCGCCGACGATGCGGCCGGTGACTCGCGCCCGGTCCAGCTCGCTCGGGGTGAGGATCTCGATCATCCGGCACCTTCCCGCCAAATCTCCAATACTTATACCGGTACGACTATACCGTGATTAGTATTGGTGGCATGGTCAGATTGCCGCTCACTCGCGAGGACGTCAAACGCGGGCAGCGGCTCGGAGAACTACTCCGTGTCGCGCGCGGTCCACGTTCGATCCTTGACGTCGCGATCGAGGCGGGGATCTCCCCCGAGACGTTGCGCAAGATCGAGACCGGCAGGGTCGCCACACCAGCGTTTCCCACCGTTGCCGCGGTCGCCATCGTGCTCGGCCTGTCCCTCGACGACCTCTGGGCCCAGATCAGCACACCCCACGGATCACCTCCGGAGGCGTTGACGTCAGCGGCGGTGTTGGCTTCGCGCTAACGACACCGCGCGCGGACCTGCTCACCCGCGGTGTTCACCGGATCGCCTCGTCGTTGTCGTATGGCGGACGGCCGGAGAATGTTGCGCGGTACTCGCTGGGAGAGACTCGGGTGGCGCGGCGGAACTGGTCGCGGAAGGCGCTGGGGCTGCTGAAGCCGACCTGTCGGGCGATGCGCTCGATGCTGTGGTCGGTGGTCTCCAGCAGCTCCTGCGCGTGCCGGATGCGCACACCGGTGACCCATTCCATGGGAGCCTGCCCGGTCTCCTGGTGAAAACGTCGGGTCAGAGTACGGATGCTCGTGTGGGCTGCTGTTGCGATGTCGGCGAGCGTGAGCGGACGGTGGGCGTTCTCCTCGATCCACACGAGCACGTCCTCCAGCGTGGCGGTGCGGTAGGTGGGCGGATTCCGGACGATGAACTGCGCCTGCCCTCCTGTGCGGTGCAGCGGCGCGACCGCCAACCGTGACGCGTGGGCGGCGACCGCTGCACCGAAGTCCCGACGGATCATGTGCAGGCACAGGTCCAGCCCTGCGGCCGCACCCGCCGAAGTGAGCACCTGCCCATTGTCGGTGTAGAGCACATCCGGCTCCACGATCACCCGCGGGAACCGTCGTGCGAGCAGATCGGTGGCGAGCCAGTGGGTCGTCGCGCGCTGCCCATCGAGGAGCCCTGCGTCTGCGAGCACGAAAGCCCCCACGCAGATCGAAGCGATGCGCGTCCCCGCCGCCGCTGCCGCACGGAGCGCGTCCGCGACGCCGTCCGGGAGCGGCGCGCCCGCGTCGTTGCGCCCTGGAACCATGATCGTGTCCGCCCGCTCCAGCGCTTCGAGGCCCACGCTCGTGGCGATCTGGAGGGGGCCCGCGTCGACCGTGGGCGCCGTCCCGGCGACGATCACCCGATACGCCAGGCGCCCGTCCGGGAGCGTCACACGACCGAACGTCTCCACTGCGGTGGCCAGATCGAACGCGATCACATCAGGAAGAGCGAGCGCGACGACGGTGTACATACCGCGCATCCTATAGATATTCAAGCGCGAGATTGACGTTCAGAACGCGTGGCCAGATTCCGGCGATCATTGGCCATCGGGCCGATTGTGCCCGATCGGAACAGGCCAAAGACTCGATAGCGTCGCCGCCGTTTCCGCCAACGCAAGGGAGTTCCCGTGTCGATGTCCGTGCAGATCATGCTGTTCGACGGGTGTGATCCGCTCGATGTGATCGCGCCGTTCGAGGTGTTCGTCGCAGGCAGCGAGTACTTCCTCGACAACGCACTCGACATCACTCTGGTCAGCGCCGAAGGGGCGCGCGATGTCGTCTCCGGCTCGCAAGGCCTCAGGCTCCGCGCGACGGCGGCGCTCGATCCCCACCGGCCGGGGATCGTGCTCGTGCCCGGTGCATCCGGACCGGTTGACGGCGACCCCGACGAGGGCGCCGAGACGATCCCGGTCCTTTTGGCACGGTTCGCGGCGACCGGGGCGATCCCGCTCATCGCCAACGCGATGCGCGACCCCGACGTCCTGGTCACGGCAGTGTGCGGCGGCTCGCTCGCGCTCGCGATGGGCGGACTCTGCGAGGGCCGCAACGTCGTCACCCACACCCTCGGAATGCCACTGCTGGAGGCGACCGGCGCGACAGCGGTCAACGCCCGCGTCGTCGACGACGGCGACCTCGTCACCGCCGGCGGCGTCACCTCCGGGCTCGACCTGGCGCTCTACCTCCTAGAACGGCACTTCGGACCCCGGATCGCCCACGCTGTCGAGGAACTCTTCGAGTACGAGCGACGCGGCACCGTCTGGCGCGCCGCCGGCAAGGCCCCTGCCACGGTGCCCGAAGCCCCCACGCCGTGAGCATCCGGACCTGAGAACGAAAGGAACACCAAAGCGAATGAACCCCATCTGCGGTGACTGGCGACTGAGGATGAGAACTCCCATCGGGACCATCGAAGCCGACTACCACTTCGAAGAACATGACGGTTCGGTCACCGGGACGGCGCACGGCGCGGGCGAAGCAGTCCCCCTGACCGACCTTGTGACCGAAGACACCCCGGATGGCCAGCACGCCACGTGGAGACAGCAGATCACCAAGCCCCTCCGGCTCAACCTCGACTACGACGTCACCATCACCGGCGACAGCCTCACCGGGGTATCCCGAGCCGGACGGTTGCCGCAAACCCACGTCACCGGAGCGAGGGTCACGCGATGAGCGCCTTCCTGCTGTCTGTTCACGTCCTCGCCGCGATCCTCACCATCGGGCCCGTCGCGATCGCCGCGAGCATGTTCCCCCGGTTCGCCCGGCTCGCACTGGCATCCCCGGACGATCCCCGAAAGGCCGCGGTGGCGCGCATCCTGCACCGCGTCACCCGCGTCTACAGCGTGATCGCCGTCCTGGTGCCCGTGTTCGGGCTGGCCACAGCGGCGAGCATCGGCGTCCTCGGCGACGCGTGGCTGATCGCGTCGATGATC